>VFQS010000008.1_pt1 | contig 437791 bp, 396 predicted proteins | sample 3512361 | NCBI WGS metagenome assembly VFQS01 (sample SAMN10412375, study PRJNA504923) | tailings metagenome | isolation source: Relicate 1 Philex TSF3 active mining | place: Philippines
GGCGTTAAGCCGAGCGTTATAGTTAAGTAGTAATAATAATGATTTTTACTTTTTTCACATCATTTCTTTTAGTCTCTTTCTAAATAATATCACAAATCCCCAACCAGACTACACACTTCTCCCCCAACCCTTATTAGCAACCATAATCCCTCCATGATCGTTCAATATCACTATAACTAGGGCGTTGATAGCCTATACATTGAGTCAATATCCTCCTACTTCCTCCTCCTATCCTATCCCAATTCACATCTATACCCCACCTACTCACCTCCCCCCCTCCACACAATCCCCTCTCACTCTCTCTATAATTTAACCTTAATACCTCATACATATCTCTTTTAATAAGGTAAGCGCTACTCGTTCTTACTTCTATTGCCCTCTCTAATCCTTCTATATCACTTCTCTCCACCTTCTTCTTATTTCCACTTACCATACATAATCCTACCATCTCGTCCTCTAATGCCCTCTTTGCTAACTCAAATCCTTTGTTTATCTTCTCATTATTCATAATAAAATTCAAATCATCCTCTATAATCATCACAACTCCATAATCTTTCTCTTTCGCATAATCTACACACTTTATATGACTCCTTGTACATCTCAATATTCCCTTTTTATCATATATCGCATCAATCCTTACAATCTTCTCTTTAGGAACCTTTATTCTCTCTAATTCCTTCATCACCTCCTCCCATCGATCCTTTCTATATTCCAAATTAATTACCAAAAAAGCATCTATAAAATCATACAATCCTTCCTTTATCTCTACATCTTCCTTATACTTTCTACCCTCCTTTCTCCCTATAAACATCCAATGTTCCTCTAATTGTTTTTTATTAAATTTCAATAAATCTTTATACATCAATCGATAGACTTCTGGATCAAAATCTGGATACTTCTGATATAAACTCCATAATCTTCCCTCTTTTAATCCATGCTTCTTATAATGCTCTACTACTTGTTCAGGATTCTTAAATTTCCCTTGTAAATCATCATTCAAAGATACATAGATCCTCCAATTAAAACTCATTTATACATTCTTCATTTTTTATTTTTTAACAAAAATCCTATTAGAAAATTCACAACACCGCAACTAGACCTCTAGTATTTTCTCATAGCCTTTTATATTTTTTATTCTTTCTTCCAAAAAAAACAAAGTATATAAATGAACAATCCCTCTAGACCTCTAGTTCCTTTCTGTGAACATGGTGGATCACTTTATTTGTCATATCTAATTTCTTATCATTCTCTAATTCATCTTCTAAATAAACATATTGCCCCCTTTCATTTTTCACAATGGTTTTAGTAGTTAGATTCTCACTATCTTCCGATAATTCTATTCCCCATTCTAATGGAGCCATAACATCTTTCTCAAATTTTTTTAAAACCTTCCTATTTTCTTTATAATTATCTTCATCCTCTTTAATCGTATCCATATAAACCATAAAATCATTCCCTACATTCGTTAATATTAAATCACCTGCCTTTACATTATTTAATTGTTTCCACTTACCACTTATATGTAATTGAATACTATCATCGTTTTTTCCCTTTTTAATCATTTGATTCTCTGGATGATCTGGATTATAAAATTTCTCATCAATATATTCTAATATACCACTTTTAGATTTCACCCAGCCTAACACTTTTTGTACAATATCTTCACTATTTAATAGATATTCGATTGGTTTACCACTAGAATCCATAAAGCAATTTAGTGTTACATTAATGTTATTTGTAATACTATTATCAATATTTGTTATATTATTAGTAATACTATTCGGTTGTTTCTCTAATTCCTTTATTCTTTTTTCTAATTTTGTTTGAGTTTCTAATTGAGTTTTGAACTTTTCTTCCCATTTATACTCTAACTCTTTTTTCAAACCTTCTAAATTATTTATACTTGATACTGCTTTACATTTATGGGCATTTAGACTATTTTTATTTTTGTATATATTATTACATTTATTACACTGTAAACCTTTTTTTTCATTTAATTCAATTAATAATTCATTTGGAGTAAGATCCGATTCTATAGGCATACATATATTTTTGCGATTTAAATGTTTTACTAAACCTTTTTTTTCACTAAAATCATAACCACATCTTTTACAGATAAACATTTTTACTATTGTGAAGATTTTTATATAATTATTTCCCCAAATTAAATTTATATCATTTTTGAACAGTGTACACTAAGTTTAATTTATATACAAAATAATATTAATAGATTGTACTTGGGGAAATAATTATTTTTGATTTTACCATGTTTTTTGAAAACCTCCAAGAAAAACTTTTCTTTCAAACTTTTTCTATTTTTTACATTAATAATATTATAATTTATTCTCTATTATGAAATTATAATATTTTCCTAATCTTAATACTATATTAAGACCAATGATATAATAAATTCATTATTTTATGATTGGGGAAATTATTATATTTGAATTTATCATTTTTTTGAAAAAGGTTCCAAAAAAATTTTCTTTCGGATCCTTTTCATTTTTTTGATCAAAAAATCTTATAATTTCATCCCTATTGTTAAATTCATATTAATTATTGATTGTATGACTATATCAAAACTTATTACATATTATATTTAATAAATTATATCTGGGGAAATTATTATTATTTTTGAATTTACCTTTTTTTTTGAAAAGGGTTTCCAAAAATTTTTTCTTTGGAATCCTTTTTATTTTTTTTATTATAAAATCTCATAATTTCATCCCTATTGTTAAATTCATATAAATTATCAGATTCATTACTAAATTAAGTATATAATCATAAGTAAATTATTAATTAATACTTGGGGAAATAATTATTTAATAATATCAATTCATACTTACAGAATTGATCACATACAATTTCTATTCATTTTAATATACTTAAATAAAATTTGTATTTAAGTATAAATATAGTTTAAAGATGAATATCACTAGATTTCCTCCTGAACCAAATGGTTATCTTCATATTGGACATACAAAATCTATATTTATTAATTGGAGAGATGAAAATTGTTGCCATCTTCGTCTAGATGATACTAACCCTGATTCAGAAAAAAAAGAATTTGTAGAAAATATTATTGATGATTTAGAATGGTTAGGAATATGTCCCGGTAATATAACTTATACTTCAGATTATTTTGATATATTATATGAATACGCTATTTTACTTATTAATAATGATTTAGCATATGTGGATTTTACTCCAAAAGATAGAATAAAAGAAGAAAGAAAATGTGGTATAGAAAATAACTATAGAAATGAAAACAAAGAAAAGAATTTAGAAAATTTTGAAAAAATGAAAAACGGTTATTATAAAAATTCAGAATGCGTTCTAAGATTAAAAATAGATATGAATAATGTTAATTATACACTCAGAGATCCAGTAGCATATCGTATTAGTTTTACTCCACATTATCGATTAGAAACTAAATGGTGTATTTATCCATCCTATGATTATTCACATTCTATAGTAGACGCAATTGAAAATATTACACATTCCTATTGTACAGATGAATTTTACATTAGAAGAGATCTATATTATTGGACAATTAACAAACTTATAGAATTAGGTGTTGATTTAAAACCAGCACAAGTAGTTGAATATGGTAAATTATCTATTAAAAATAATATTTTATCAAAAAGAAATATTAATCGTTTAGTATCAGATGGATTAGTATCCGGATATGATGATCCTAGATTATTAACTATTAAAGGACTAAAACGCAGAGGATTTACACCTAGCGTTATTAAAGAAATCGTTAAATGTTCTGGATTCAATAAACATGAAACTGTAGTTGATAGTAATTATGTAGAACATTTATTAAGATTAGAATTAAATGAATCAGCTATTCGAGTTTTTGGAATTTTAGATCCACTTAAAGTTTTCATTAAAAATATAAATGAATTTGAAAAAAAAGAATGTATTCATCCAAATCATCCTGTTCTAGATTATGGAACACATACAAATTATATTTCAGATATTATTTATATCGAAAAAAATGATTTTAAAAAAGAACATGATAAAAATTATTATAGATATACACCAGAAAATTATGTCAGACTGAAATATAGTGATTTTACTAAATTAGTTTCATATACGGATGAATTACTCACAATTCAAAAAATGGATCCCCCTAATCCTAAAAAAGTAAAAGGTTGTATTCATTGGATTAGCGAAAAGGACGCAATACCAGCTATATTTGAATTGTATACTGATTTAGCACCAAATGGTATTTTTGATTCTAATAGTAAAAAAATAAAAGATGGTTTCATTGAAAAATATGTAATGGATAATTTAAATAAAGTATTCCAATTTGAGAGAATAGGATTTTTTAAATTTGATAGATATGAAAATAATAAACCTGTATTTATTAAAATTACCGGTTTATTGATTACTTAATAAGAATACATGCTAAATTGAATTAAATTTGCCTAATTTAGTATTAAATGTCCAACCCTACCGGTGCTTATATTGGTAGTCTCTCTGATATCTATCCAGTTCTTCAACTTCCTCATATCAAAACTTGGATCTACGTTGACAGCCTTCCTCTTTCCGAAGGACCAGATTCTCAAATTTATTTTGAACTTTCTGAAGACCCCGAAGAAGATCTACGTCTAAAAAAGGACCCAGAACTCCGCCAAAATTTCTTTTTCAAAGAATGGGATAACCATTTTCTCCAATGTAATTTTAATCGCACTCTTCATGATCCCGATAATTCTTTATTAGTTTATACCAACAATGACCAAACTATCTATTTCTTTTATAATACCCTCTTTCCACAAACCAAAAATAAACTTTTTTATACAATGCTCCAAAATGCCAACAATATCTACCTTTCCGGATTTAGCCCACATCAAAAAATTCTTCAATATGTATCCTATCCCCTAAATCTATATGTTTCTAGTAACATTTCTGCTCTTCCTAATAGTGATGAAGATGACATACGCTGGTTTCTCTATAGAAATATTGTAAAAGATATTAACTATACCTATATCCAATCAAAGAAAAGCTATAAAACCATTCTTGAAGATGTTCAAAATACAAAACTCATTTCTACTAAGAATCTATATGATATTTATCAAATTCAATTAGAAGAAAATGCTGAACAAAATGAAGAAACAGTTCGCTTATGGGGGATTGATGAACCTCTCATTTATTCTTCTGGACGACTTATTCATTTTAAATGTTGATAAGTAAAAATAAGTAAAATACATTCCAACATATTTCTTAATGTCCATCTCTTTGTTACTGTTGCTACTACATATCCATAGATCACCACATAATACCAAAAATTAGTTCCATTTAGAATATACCAAATTAAATAGAGAGTATTCATAATTGTATGTAAAAACTTGTATCTATTCCCATAACTTCGATAGTAATACATACTAATCCAAATTTTACATAACAGAACAATATCTTTATAAAATACCGATAAACTTAATAAACCTAAAAGAGAAACAATAGAAAGATCAGACCATCTTCTTTGTTGTTCAGGTATATTATACCTTCTATCTAGAACTTCCTGCATCCTATTCTGTACTTCATCCATATACTTTGGATCTGAATAGGATGGATCCAAAATATGAATCTCGATAGGTCGATCGGTTGATTTACCTAATAAACCATTTAGTGGAGCAATTCTATCTAAACCTACAAATACTACTGGATACACCTCATACTCCTCCCCAAAACGAAAAGCTCCCGGATAGAATGGCAGTAATTTTCTTCCACACTTATTTCTAGTACCCTCTGGGAAGATATAGACATCCTTACCATCCTCTAATGCTTTATTTAGTTTTTCTATACTATGTTTCTTACTATTAGGATCTGACTTGTCAACTAAAACATGATCATTATTGTATTTCAAGAAATAACCTAAAACAGGATAACTGGCAACATATTTATTGGATAAAATACAAATGTCACGACCGGACCAAGCCCATACAAACATCAAGAAAAAGTGATCAAAATTACTTGAATGATTCATTACATAAATCGCATTTTTCTTGGGACGACAAATGGGTGTAAATATTCTAATATTCCATACACTTCTTAGCAAATAAAGACCTTTTGTGAAAAAGAAATCATAAAGTGGTGTATTAGGAAAGATAAACCTATAGAAACGACCTCCTAGATAAATTAACAAGAGACTCAATAGTACTAGTATAGAGTGAATTAATTGAAACATTTTTTACTTCTTACCAATGTTTCTATCAATTTATTAATGATAAACCAACTTACCTATTAGTGTTTTCTTAATAAAATCTTCATCTTTTAGAACTTCCCAAAATCTGTAGACCATATTAGTTATTATTACTATATCGTGCTTTTTTTTGATAATATTATTGAACATTTCATCATTATTTGTGAAATATTTATAATTTTCTGTATAGGGTATTAGGAAATACTTTTTATTTCCATCAATAATTTTATATCCATCATATAATTGAATTTTCTCTTTTCCTATATTTGTTAACTGTTTTGAAACAATTTCAGACCATCCTAGTCGAATCATTTCACTATTTTTTGCTGCTTTTTCTTCAAGTATGGATTCCATTCTATTATTCCATTCGATCATTAACTCAGTGTTGGGTAACGATCCAAATATCCTTCCACTTAATCCAGTATCATTCAAATTCTGTTGTATGATAAAAAATCCTTTTCTATCATCCAAATACTTAAATAACCCACTTAGATCATTTAATACAATAGTATCTGCATCTAACCATATTCCTCCATATTTTTTAATTATTTTTATCCTAATATAGTCTGCCTTATGGACAGGCTCTAGTCTATGAAAATACTTTGGTACCTCTATATAATTACCTATATTTTGATCAGTAAGCTTTATTAAGATGTAATTTTTTCCATCATTACTATGTTTTTTCATTTTTTGAAATAATTTCTTCATTAGATCAGGTTTTTTACCAGACCAATATGTCCAAACATTACGATTCATTCTTATTATTTTATGTGATTATTTTTTTCTATATTCATAATTTAATAATTTACCCAGTAAAGTTTCATTTAAAAAGGGTTTATCTTTTAATATTTCCCACATTTTATAAACAACATTTGTTAAAATTACAATATCATCTTTCTTAATTATTTCATTATATAATTGGTCCTGTTTTTTGTCAAAGAATTTTTCTGCTGTTTTTACAAAAAGTCTAAAGTTTCTTTTTGTCCCATCGATTATTTTAAAACCATTATATAGATCTATATTTTGTTTTCCTAAATCACTTAATATATTTGTTCCTATTTCAATCCAATTTAATTGAATCAATCCCTCTTTATATATTTTTGCTTTCTTTTTTAAAACTTCCTCCATTCTTCTCTCCCATTCCACCATTAGTTCAGTATTAGGCAAAGATCCAAAGACTCCATTACATAAACTTATATTATCTTCAATAACAAAAAATCCCTTTCTGTCATTTTCTAGATATTGAAATAGACCACTTAAATCCTTCAAAACAAGCGTATCTGCGTCCAACCAGATCCCACCATATTTCCTAATCACTTTAACTCTCACATAGTCAGCTTTATGTGCTGGCTTTAATCTATAGAAATATTCTGGAAGTTGTAAATACTCTTTAATATTATCATCTGTTAACGCATGAACTACATATTTTCTCCCTCCTTCACTGTTTCTTATGATTTTATCAAATAATTTTTGAATTAAATCCGGCTTATTACCAGTCCAATACATCCAAACATCACGTGTCATTTACTATTAGGAATGATTATTTTTTTCATTTACAAAGTAATAGTTATTATTATAACTTTTTTATATTATTATAGATTATTGAATATAGATTATAACTAGAGCTCTATTCTCAGAACAAATCGTCTTACCACTAGTTAATTTTGGCAACCAATGGAAACCATTATACAGCTTTCTATTGTGATCACCTTTTTCGAATTGTTCTACTAGTTGAACTTTTTGTACATCTGTATATTCTTCGGTAAATACAAATCTACCCTCAAGGAATCGTTCGATTGAAAATTCTTCGCGCTTTTCTACAGTTGCTCCTTCAATTATATCATAGGACCAACACTTTTTATCATATAGTTTATCCTGGGCAAAACATATTTCGCCATTTGAAGTTTTCATTGCTCTGTATCCATTACTTAGTTGATATTTTTTATCAGTATTTTTATCCTTTAGCCATTCTACAAATCCTCTTTGGTTCTTCTCGGTAATCATTCGAGATTTCATTTTATAAAAAACTTCTAGTAGAATTCTTGTATAAAAACTATTGGGCATCTCTAATTGATTCTCTTTCAGAGTAAAAATACAACCATAATTATAATATTTAATACTCGAGAAAATTGGCTCATAGATTAATTTCTCAATAATCATATTCCATTCTTCGCTCTTATCTCCTAGTTTTGCCAATATATCATGAATATCTCCGACTCTTTCATTCAGTCTAGGATAAATCTGACGCCTTAAAACACCTCTCCAACTCCAATCGGGCGTACTATCCTTGAAACAAGAAACTACCTGATCTCTTCCATAGGACCAAACTAGTTTCTTTTTGACATCTAGAAGAGGTCGAATGATATTCACACCAAACATGACCTTTTCCTTTTCCATTCCTTTTAGGTCAATGGCATCTCTGCTGGTTAGAATGTTCATCATTACATTTTCTCCAATATCATCTCTATGATGACCTAGACAGACGCCATCTAAATCATATTTTTGTACACAATATCTGTACAAACTAAAGCGAATCTTCTTTGATTCATCTTCGTAGAAATTTCTATCCACATTTTCTCTATTCATATAATCTACATCTCGAACTACTAGATCTACACGATATAAACAACACCATTTTTGTAGGAATTCTAATTCTCTCTTTGCTATATCTCTGTTGCTATGTGCTACATGGATAGCTACTACATTCTCATTTCCTAATAGCCGAACTAGAAGATCTAGAACAACCATGGAATCAATGCCACCAGATAGAGAAACTCCTAGTTTCTTGAATTTTTTATTCTCAAGATACTTATCTACATTTTTTAGTAGTACCTCGGAATCCTCTACCATTTGCTCTCTTTTTACATACTCTCTGTCCAAAATATCATCATATTCGGATGTAATTAAATGTACTTGTTGTGGTGTATAGATTTTATTCTCACTATCTAGATCATCCAGATTCTTAATTGTAGCAGTCTTGAATTTTTCTAGAACATCCATACAATGTTCCATTGTAATAGGAATAGGACTGCGTTCAATCCAACTAGTACAATAGAAACAATCCGTTTTGTATTGCTCAATCCTAGTTAGGACTTTGCGAATATATTGATTATTTTTAGTATGTCGCAGTGGAAGCAGTACAAACATTCTCTCTGCCATAGTAGAATATTCTAAATCTTGATTATCAAATAGCATTTGGATAGATAATCTAACTGCCATATTGTCGCATCGTTTTTGATCAATAGGCTTGTGTCTAGAAATATTTCTAGAAAATTGGTCGGCTACAAGAAGATAAGCTAATCTGCCGTATTTGGACGTCTTCCAATTTTCTAATTCGCAATTAAGCAGTTTATTGATATAAATAGCATATTTATTTACTAGTATTTGATCTATAGAGCGATCAAACCACTCATTTCTAAATGGTCCAATCTTTTCTCCATACCAGAACCTTAAAATATCAACTATATCCTTGTCTTTCTCCTTCGTTAAAAAGTTGTAGAATGACCTAATCATTTTTGTTACTAAACAAAAAAACCTAGGTTTTATCAATTTTGCTTCTACAATTACAAAGTAATAGGTTACAAAGTAGGATAGATTTGAATATGAACTATAATATAAACTACAAAGTAAAATTACCTACAACGTAAGATTACCTACAAAGTATCAAAAGTTTACATTTTACTGCTTTACTACATTTTACTGCTTTACTGATCACACATTTACTAACATATACTCTCTCTAATTACTTCTTATGATAATTCTCAAGCTGACGATCCAAATCACTAACTGATTCCTTGTTCTGATATCTAATCTTGAAATGCATCCTACCGTTATGAGGATTCCTGTAGTCGCGATCATCCCTACGGTAGTCACGATCATCTCTCCTGTAGTCGCGATCATCTCTCCTGTAGTCACGATCATCTCTCTTGTAGTCACGATCATCCCTACGGTAGTCGCGATCATCTCTCCTGTAGTCACGATCATCTCTCCTGTACTCACGGTCATCTCTGCGGTAGTCGCGGTCATCCCTAGGGTAGTCGCGATCACGACGCTCGGGTGCGGGAGCTGGAGCAATGCTGAGGCGACTGGTAACGGGCTTCTTGGGGTCCTCATTTCTCCTACTGATAGGAGGGGGAGTAGGACTGCGGTGACGGTAGTCGTTGTAGCGAGGGGGAGTAGGGCTCCTGCGACGGTAATCAGGAGGAGGGGTAGGGCTCCTTGTGCGATACTCTAGCTTGGAACTAGTGGGACGAGAATACATCTCTCGAATAGGTTCGGGAGTTGTGGAGCGGTAGCTATTGTAGCTATCACGGCTCATATGGGCGCGAGTAATCTGTCGATCGATCTCCTCCTCCATGGGATTACTCTTCATGAAATAATCAATATCGCTCTGAGTCATTCCTGCGTCAGAAAGACGACGAATTGCGTTCAGACGAATAGTATCCTCGAGTCCTCCTCCTGTAGGCGTATTGGCTGGCGTAGTAGTCTCGGTGACAAGTCGGGGGCGAATCTTGATAGTACGTTTTACGGAAGTCTCCATAATAAAAATGCTAATCTACAAAGTAGTTAGAAAAATCAATTTTTTACTAGACTAGAACTAGCATATTTCTAGTTAAAACCGTTTATAACAATAACCATTTACATAATTTAACAAATACTAGACCGATACAACTAATTCCTTTCTTTTGATGTCTACGAAAGGGTTTTTTCTGCATAGGAACGATTGGATCTAGTAGAGTGAGAGGAAGCACAGGTGGCAATGGAATAGGGTAGATCCTGTTCTTTTTTCTAGAAACCATTTTTCCAATTAGTACTAATTATAACTCGTTCTTCCTAGGGTCAATTTTGATTTGTTGTTTTTCTATTTTAATTATCTTCTATTTTAATATGTCCGAGATAGTCCATAAATATTTATCCGAAAACTATCCCGAGTTTCATTGGGAAATCTATAAAGCGCTTAATCGAGACCTTTTACTGCCTTCTAAATTAGATTATGAAACTCACTTTTTGCTCTATGGACTAGAGGAGGACCGAAAATGGAAAATCACGGATATTCTACCGGATTTTAACTGGATCACCTACAAAAAACTCAATCCTCAATTAGGTACCATTGGTATGAATAGTCAAAAAGACTTTGAATTACACTATCTTCTACATGGAATTCATAAAAAACTTCCCTATAATACTGTTTATAATTCTCAAAATCATATATCCGACAGTGTATATAAACAACTAGATAATTCAAATAATCTTGAAATATTAAAAAATATACTAATCATTATTCCCGGTTTTGGGGATCCCTATTTTGATCTTAAAGTTTCTATCCTTGAAAAAAATATTGCCACCCTATCCAAATCCCTTTCTAGTTCTATCCAAATCCGTATTCTTATCTTCCTCTACTCCAAAGACAGATTCAATAATCTAACAAATCATTTCAGAAATTCTCCGATTCCTATCACCATCCTACCCCGACCAGGCATCATCGGAGAATTTATCCATAAATATATTGACGCAAAATTAATTAGTCCCTTCGATTATCTCTTTTTTCTCCTTGATGATATCGAACTACATCCCTCCCTAACAATGAAAGAACTGATAAAATACTATAATATCTATAATATGGATATTGTAGGTTTCCCACTTACAAATGATTCTCCAACTCCTCACGAATTTATGAAGATCAAACAACAATATCTCAAAGAAAATACTCCGATTCTCCGTGTTAATTTTATGGAATTTTTCTGTTATTTTATGAATATCTCTACTTTTTTGAAATACAAAAAGTTTTTTACAGAAACTACGTATTGGCTTTGGGGATTAGATCTTATACTGCATCCTGCTGGTTTCTCCATATATCGTCTTGAGCATTTACCTACAAAACACTATCTTAAAAACACTAATTATCATAAAAACCTGCCTGATCCTCACATTGAACTTAATTATGTTCGCTCTAAATACCCTTGTATTACTGAAAAAAAGATTCTTTCAGCACATAGTTTATAATATAAAATGAAATTGATTTTTTATTGTATCCTAAAAAATCAATTATGTCTGACTCCAGTAAGAACAAAACAACCGAGGAAGCGATTCCTATTATTCTTGAATCGCCCAATAAAATTAAAAAACTCATCAGTTTCCTCCCAAGAGGAAAATACATTGTTCTTGCTAGCTGTGGTCATTTTAGAACCTTCTCTAATTCCTACAACAATATGGGATTCACTATCCAAGATAATGATGTAATTTATGAATACATTAATGATGATAAAAAAAAGTCTGTTATCGCTAATCTTAAATCCAAATGTAAAGCGGCAAAAACCATCTATTTAGCCACTGATCCGGATCGTGAAGGCGAAGCCATCGCATGGCATATTCAACAGCTGTTAGGTACCAAAAAGAAATATTATAGAATTAAATTTAATAGTATTACTAAAAATGAAGTTCTTAAAGCACTACAAAATCCAGGTAAACTTGATACTAATTTAGTAAACGCTCAGATCACCCGAATGATGATTGATAAATGGATCGGTTTTAAAGTAAGTCCACTATGCTGGACACATATATCCAAACTAGCCAAATCAGCCGGCAGAGTTCAATCTCCCGCCCTCAAAATTCTTGTCGCCAGAGAACGAGAAATTATCAACTTTAAACCTGTTGAATATTTTACAGTGGAAGCACACTTTTCCTTCCAAACTGATTTAGAGCAGAAGAAATTAAAAGTTTTAGTAGATGGACCTAACTATCTAATAAAGGAAACTGTATTAAAAACAATGGGAGAGAAAAAAAAGCCAATTCATTTTACTAGCGAAGAAGAAACAATGAGTGCCATTGAAATGATTGAGAATCAATGTAAAAATTGGAAGTTTTCCATAAAAGAAAATGAAACAAATAGTCATCCACCACCTCCCTACACAACTCCTACAATGCTTCAAGATTGTCATACTTATCTAAAAATGAATCCTGATCATGCTATGAATGCCCTACAAAAAATGTATGAATCGGGTTGGATTACCTATCACAGAACCGATAGCGTTGTTCTTTCAACCGAAGGCCTTTTTGAAACCCGAGATGCTGTGAAAGAACTCCATCCTGAACTCTTAACAGATAAACCCAGAAATTATACAAATAAATCACTGAATGCCCAGGAAGCTCACGAACCTATTCGTCCAACCCATTATGAAATCATTGATCTTGAAAACCATCTAAGAGATGAAGAGGGCGACGAGAAAAATAAATTTGATCCAAGAATCTATAAGATGTATAGTATGATCTATCTAAGAACTCTTGCTTCTCAATGTAAACCAGTCCTAAATAGTAGTTATACGATTGAATTTAGTGATAAAACGAAAGAGAGTAAGGAAGAAGTAGTATTTGGTAAATCCTTTAGTTATCTTAAAGATCTTGGATGGAAACAACTCTACAATGATAAAACTATCAATAAATTTTACAGTAAGAAACTAGATGATCTAGAAAAGGTACCTGAATGGCTACCTTCTCTCCAAAAAGTTACTATGAAAAACCTCGAGATTCAAAAATATGAATTAGAAAGTCATTTTACTAGTCCACCTCCCTTTTTTACTAGTAGTACTCTTATTAAAGAACTAGAAAGTCTCGGTATTGGACGACCTAGTACCTATGCCAGTATTCTTAGTAAATTAACAGATAATCAATATGTATTTGAAAAAGATTCTAAATTACATCCAACACCTATTGGACTAGAATTGGTTGATTTTCTAGAGAAGCATTATAATCAACATTTTATGAATTTAGAATATACACAAAAGATGGAACAGATTTTGGATGATATTGCCGAAGGCAAAAAGAAATGGAACCAGAATGTTATCCAATTTATTCAAGAATTTCCAATTTTATTGAATAAATAATTATTTAGTAGTTATAAAGTCTGTTTTCTAATACAAACTCTTCTTCAGGATATTTTTCTACTATTTTATTTCTAACCCACTTTGTCTTAAGCCATAAATAGGCATCGTCGCCACCTTTTAATAACCATTCAATAGCTCCTTTAGGTGGATCCGATTCACCTCCACTTTCTACCCATTTTCTATATTTATAATAATAATTTCTGGGTTTTTTAATCGTATTAGGATAAAATACATTGCTATTAGAAGTATCGGTAAAAATGTGATCAGGACCGTGGATATCCATCCAAGATTTCCATAAATACAACATTTCTGAAGAAGGAGGATTCGCTATAGTGAAATCCTCTAATTCTCCTCTGACATATCTTTCTGCCCCAATACTCATCATTAATTCAGCCATTTTTATATTTAAAAAAACTTCATCCGGTATTTGATCTCTAAAAATTCTATTACATATTCTCTCTTTTTCTTCTTTGCTAATTTCACTTTTTAATTTACCAGTCATTTCATCAGCTTTCTTTGTAGGATAACACCTTTTTCCTCTAGCATCTCTAGGATTTCGAATAAGATCTAAATCGCATTCTTTATCATCACACAAGTTTTCCCATTTTTCTAGATAGAATCTCTCCGATAGTGTATTGATAGGATATCTACCAACTAATACATTCGAAGGCATTTTTTCTTCTTTACAATATTTTTTAGCATTTTCAAAGTTTGTACCGTATAGTTTAGCACCTTTTTCACAAATAGGCAGCATCTTATTAGTAGATGATATTTTCTTTTATATACAGAAATTGAAGTGCCCTTTTTTATTAGAATAATAAAAAATGTTTGTTATCCCTTTTGATAAAATTCTTGAGAAAAGTTTCGCTCTAAGAGAAACAAATCCAGATATGGAAATTGCTGATATTCTAAAACAAGTCCTCCCCGAAGTACCTATTAAAATTCAATCGGAGATTTCTATGAATATTCGAAAGAAAAATATCTCCGAGGAAAAAGAAAAAACAAAGGAGAAGAAGGAGCTAACTGATGAAAATCGTTGTATGGCCCGTACATTCTACGAAGACAATCATCTTGAGGCTGGCCTTCTAAAAGTTATGAGGGAAGATAAGAAGAATCTTTATGGGGATCGTTGTAAATGTAGAAAGAAGGAAGAAGGCCATTTTTGTACCCGTCATTCCGGATGGCAATCGCTTGGTATCTGGAATGGTGTCTACTCCGGAAAGTTACTTGATTATGTAAATAAAACCGAGAATGCCGAATGTCTTATTGATCTTGAACCTAAAAAGAAAACAAAAAAAGATGAGGTTAAAAGTGAAAAGATTGAAAAAAAGTCTGAAAAGATTCAAAAAGAAAAGTCCGAGAAAAAGATTGAAAAGGTCCTTAAAAACGACCCAGATCTAAATGAGGAAGAATCTGTGGATGCCGACCCTATCTCTATTGATGGAGTTGACTATTATATTGATTCTGAAAATAATCTTTATTCCGAAGACGGAGATCTTATTGGTATTTATAACTACCAAAGCAAACAAATTCTTAAAGTTGATAATCTATAGTTTGCTTTTTTCCAAATAGATAGGAGCATCTTGATCCACCATTTCTTCTACCAATTGATCAAAAGATATTTCAGTACTCCACCCTAATTCCTTCCTTGCCTTACCGGAATTTCCTAATAGTTCTTCGACTTCACTTGGTCTAAAATACTTTGGATTAATTCGAATGTATTCTCTGCCTGTCAGTTTATCATATCCCACTTCATTCACACCTTCTCCCTTCCAAACTATATGTATATTTCTTAATGCGAAACACTTTTCTACAAACTCCCTTACACTATGTTGTTCTCCTGTGGATAATACATAATCTTCTGGTTTTTCTTGTTGTAGCATAAGCCACATACCACGTACAAAATCTTTTGCGTGTCCCCAATCTCTTAATGCATTTATATTTCCTAATTCTAATACACTTTCTTCACCCCTGAGTATCTTACCTAATCCAATCGATACTTTTCTAGTAACAAAATTCTCTCCACGACGCTTTGATTCGTGGTTGTAGAGCACTCCTGTACAGGCATACATACCGTATGCTTCTCGATAATTTTTTGTAATCCAATAGCCATACAATTTAGCTACCCCATAAGGGCTCCTAGGATAGAAAGGTGTTGTCTCATTTTGAGGTTTAGCCTGTACTAAACCATACAGTTCACTAGTAGAAGCTTGATAGAATCTAGTGATAGGAATAAGATCACATATTCTAATTGCCTCAAGCAGTCTCAATACACCTACACCATCTACATCTGTAGTAAATTCGGGCATTTCAAAACTAATTTTAACATGACTTTGTGCCGCCAAATTATATACCTCTAAGCGTTCCATTTCCGGATTGTTACGTTTAATCTCACTTAGAATACTTATTAAATTACTAGTATCCGACATATCACCATAACGCAATATAAGTTTATCTAAAATAGGATCTATTCTGCCTGTATTGATCATACTCATTCTTCGGATCATTCCATAAACCTTATAGCCCTTGTCTAATAACAATTCGGCTAAATAACTGCCATCTTGTCCTGTAATTCCTGTAATAAAAGCAGCCCTCATTCTTTAAAAATAAATTGGAATTAACCTTTAAATTATTATTCGGAGTTTTTTAGTTGAAAAAATAATTAAAGACTAGAAATATAAATTAAATATATAATGAAATTTTTAGTTACAGGTGGTTCAGGTTTATTGGGAAATGCTTTAAGAAAATTAGTAGAAGAAATCAATGATACCAACGAATGGGTGTTTTTAAGCAGTAAAGATTGTAATTTATTAAATGTAGATGAAGTATATACTTGTTTTGATTCATTAAAGCCAGATTATATTATTCATTTAGCAGCAGAAGTAGGAGGATTATTTAAAAATATGAATGAAAAAACTAAAATGTTAGAGAATAATGTTCTAATGAATTTTAATGTTCTTAAAATAGCCCATGAGTTAAACATCCAAAATGTTATGTGCTGTCTTTCTACTTGTATCTTCCCGGACAAAGTAGAATATCCTATCAGTGAATCTAGTTTACATAATGGTCCTCCCCACAATTCTAACTATGCTTATGCTTATGCTAAAAGATTATTAGATATTCATTGTCGTGTTTATAGAGAACAATTTAATCGAAATTATTTCTGTATTATTCCTACCAATGTCTATGGTCCTCACGATAACTATAACTTAGCCGATGGACATGTAATCCCTGCTCTGATCCACCAATGCTATTTAGCTAAACAGAAAAATACTCCCTTCTATGTTAAGGGCAGTGGCAAACCACTTAGACAATTCATCTATTCTATGGATATTGCTAAATGTATTTATCAATTAGCATTCAATTATAAAGAATCCAAACCAGTTATTTTATCTGTTAGTGAGAAAGATGAAATACCTATTGGTGAAGTAGCTAAACTTATTGCCAAGTCTATGAATTATCATAATATTGTGTTCCAACCCGAATTTCCCGATGGACAATTCAAAAAGACAGTTAATAATGACTATTTACTTAGTCTTATGCCGGAAGGTTTTTCATTTACAAGTATTGATCAAGGTATAAGGGAATCGGTTGAATGGTTCTGTGAAAATTTCGAAAGAGCTAGATTATAAGTACGTTCTATTAGAAAACAATTTAAATTCATTATAAACAGAATAATTATAATGAATCTAAAACAAATCAATATCTACTATTCTAATTCTGTATTTAGAGATATTGCGGAATCTCTTCAATATGTATTTGAACAGAAAAATATTGGTGTACATATAACCCATAAACTCAATGCTGACAATAAAAACCTTTGGATTCTTTTAGGTGCGAATGAACTTCCTCCTAGTACTCTATTACCTCCTAGTTATGTTGTTTATCAACTAGAGCAAATCTATATTAAAAATAACAAATGGTTAACAGATAAATACATTGATATTATGAGAAAGGCCAAAGCTGTTTGGGACTATTCTCGTAAAAACTTATTCACGCTTTCCCAATTTGGTATTCAAGGTCACTATATGCCTATTAGCTATACCAAAAATATGACAACTCTACAAGAATATAGGGCAAGTGTCCAAAAGGATATTGATGTTCTCTTTATGGGCAGCGTAAATCCTAGACGTCTAGATATTTTAGATAGACTAAAGGCTAAGGGGTATAGTGTTATGCTGGCAGATGGTGGTGTTTGGGGCGAGGATCGAGTAGATCTTCTTAAAAGATCCAAATGTGTGATTAATATTCACTTTTATAGTGAAGAATCACCTTTAGAGATGGCACGTGTTTCCGTCTTATTAGCTAATAGATGTTTCGTAATTTCTGAGACTGGTGGAGATAGTGGTTTAGAGAAAGAATTAGTCAAGGGTATCGTATTTTGTCCCTATAGAGATTTAGTAAAGACCTGTGAAAAATACTTATCTAATGAAATGGAATCTAAAAGAAATGATATTGCCCTCAAAGGATTCAGTATTTTCAGCAATAAATACTATACAATTCCAGGTAATATTATGAAACTTGTAGAAAGTTGTAAAGATTCTACTAGTACTTTAGAAAAAGGCGAAGAGATCCGTCCTATTTCAGACAAGGATATGATACAAAAAATAGAATTATTAGTTGATTCAGATGGATATAGTAGTATTAGGGTACCTCCCATTTCCGAGTACCCTAGTGTCTGTATGATAACTCCTACTAGAAATAGGAAACACTTTATTAGTATGGCACTCCATCAAGTCGAGAAGATGGATTATCCTAAAGATAAAATCGAGTGGATTCTTGTAGATGATAGTGATAACAAAGAAGATTTTGAATACATTAATCAAACTGTTCGTAGTCTTATCAATAATAAGATTAAATACCAAATAATCCATTTAGACAAGAAACATACTATTAGTGAAAAGCGTAATCTTGCTATCAGTAAAACCAATGCTAGCTATATTTGTCATATTGACGATGACGATTACTATTTTGATCATAGCTTAAAGAACAAAGTATCTCTATTAGAATATTACAATAAATCTTGTATAGGCAGCACAGAGTTACCAGTTTACAACTTAATGGAAGATTCTAGTATTCTTACTACTACCAATCAATTATGTGAGGCTAGTATGGTATACCGCAGAAGTTTTTGGGAACAGAAAGGTTTTGAGGAACATTTACAGGGAGAGGGATACCCCTTCACTATGGGGCGCCGTGATCAGTTATTAGATATGCCTTATTTATTTAGTATCATTGCTGTAAATCATGGTACAAATGTTACAGGAAAGACCAGAATGTTTACTGGAAATAAACAAGTTGAAACAAAGAAACGCAAGGGAGATAATAAAGAGATGATTACGAATCTTTTAGAGGCAATGGATGAAGAATCTCAGGATATTCTATTGTCTATTCGCCGTTACATGAATAAACCTAAAGAAGAATAATACAAAGTATAGATAAATATATAAAAAGTATTCAATTATTCTAAAGCTAGTACCGTCTCGATAAACATAGGCGTATCCTTCTTACATTGATCTTTCCATAGGATGTAGATGTCGGGACCGCAGGTATTTGACTTTTCTAGTTGTTCTAGAAGTTGATTAAGTTTATCACGAGGCTGTGTCTTGAATAGTTCCATGAGGACAGAGAGAGCTCCGGGGTTTCCCTTTGAGACGACAACAAGTTGGTTGAGTAGGACAGGATCCATTTTATTATTGGAATATTTTATAAAATGAAATCAATTTGAAACTAATTAGTAATTCCAAATTGATTTAAAGTTTTGATCAATTAAACAGTTAACGTATTATGTCTGCTTTTATTTCTGCGATGGATGCTACAAATCACCAAATGATTGGTGTAAATGGATCGGATGTTTACACTATGCCAGTAGGAAAACAACAAGAACTTCTAGCTCTTTTTGGTTCCCTTAATCGTAATTTAGAACAAGGAAAACTAATTGAACTTATTAGGAGTGCTCTTGGTACTTCTAAAATGGAAGATATGGCTGTGCTAACTTATCATACTCGTGATATTCTTGAGGGAAAGGGCGAACGCGATCTATTCTACACAATGTTCCATGAACTCTATAAGAACGAACCTGAAAAAATGCTTGAGAGTATGAAATTCATTCCTGAATATGGTGCCTGGTTTGATCTCCAAAAAGTCGTTAAAAAAGGTATTGAACAAGGTTATATTACTTCGGTTAAATCACGTACTTCGGATTCCGATAGTCAGATGCTAAAATGTTTTAGCAATCATCCAGTTGTTCAACGGGTTGTTGAACTCTATGCCGATCAGCTTACGAAAGACAGTGAAAAGGAAGATAATTTTAGTCTTGCGGCTAAATGGATTCCTCGCGAAGGGAAAAGGAATGGATGGATTGGACAATTAGTGGCTAAAAAGATGTATCCCGATCTATATAGTAATAAATACAATTTAGCACTAAAGAAACTTCGTCAAACAATTAGTGTGATCAATAATAAACTAGAAACAGTAGAAACGAAGATGTGTCATGATAAGGAGGGTGTACATAGATTTTCGGAGATTAATCCGGCACATGTTCCTAGTCGTTGTCTAAAGATTAAACGTAAAGCATTCTTTAATGAGACCAAACATGGAGAAATTCGTAATCCTGAGGATGAGGATAGACAGAGATGCCGTAAACGTTTCGAGGAGCATATTAGAAAAGCACTTGAAGGAGATGGTAAAGTCAATGGGCGTCGTCTCATGCCCCATGAATTCATTATGGCTCTAGAGGATAGAGAAACAAATGAAACGGACCAGAATACCCTTCAAGCACAATGGAATGATCTTCGAGATTCTATTCTAGAAAAAGGATCACTAGGAAAAACCGTTGTTATGTGTGATTTTTCGGGTTCTATGAGTGGTATGCCCATGAATGTTAGTAAAGGTCTAGGTCTACTCTGTGCTGAATGTACTCATCCGGCATTCCGTAATAGAATGCTCACATTTGATAGTACTCCTAATTGGCACGATGTATCTAAATATGATAGTCTTTATGAGAAGATTAAAAGTTTCCGTGGTGTTTCGCAGGGTCTATCAACTAATTTCCAAGCGGCGGTAGATCTTATTCTTAGGAGACTTATTGATGCAAAGGTCCCGGTTGGCGAAGAGCCAGATGTTCTGCTTGTTCTAACCGATATGGGATGGGATCAGGCAAATAATAGCTACGGTACAAATGGAGGATTTGAGACACATATTGATCGAATTAGGAAACAATTTGAGAACAAGGGAGGATGGAAGGTTCCTACCATTGTAGTATGGAACATTAGTGGTAATTTCCAGGAATTCCATCATGAGGCTGAAACCGTTGGAACTTGTACAATTTCTGGATGGTCACCCAATATTCTAAAATATATTATGTCTGGAGAGAATCTTATTGAAAAACTTAATAATCTAACACCTCTAAACATGATGCGGGAAGTTCTAGATGATCCTAGATATGATCCTATTCGTCAACTATTTATCCAATAAATATATAATTATAATAATATGTAGATATGTGTGATACAATAATATGTTTACTTTTTACTATACAACAATAAATGTTTACTTTGTACTTTGTTATGACATATAAAATGATTTAAAAAAATCTCATACATATATAAGTGGAGAGGGAAAAGGTCTGTTAGCTCAGTCGGTAGAGCATGAGTCTTATAAATAAATGAGTTCGCTCAGGGTCGTGGGTTCGAGCCCCACACGGACCATTTGAAAGTCTGTTAGCTCAGTTGGTTAGAGTACGAGCTTTACACGCTCGGGGTCATGGGTTCGATCCCCATACGGACTAATCAGTATACAACGAATGAATCAATAAAAATATTTTCTATAAGGTCTGTTAGCTCAGTTGGTAGTAGCATGAGTCTTATACGCTCAGGGTCGTGGGTTCGAGCCCCACATAGACCATTAGAAAATGGGTTTATTGATTCATTCGTTGTATAATATTTCGTAGCCTGTTTTTTTCTTATTTAGGCTACATACAGCAAATACCCGTAAAAGAAAAACGATTCATGGAGTAGTAAGGAATTTGATGAATGTTCTATTCATTGAAGCATTTTATTTTTTAGAAATAGAATGTACTACACACAGCAAATAAATATAAATTAAATAAATCTTAATAGAGTAGCAAGTAGGCTACCGAATATTCTTTCTCTTGGTTTTTAGTTAAACCGCCAGTTAACGAACAGCAAATAATAGATATTAAAATTATAATTAATTTGAATAAGTCAGGTTGACAGTTGGTTTGAGAATAGAATATGGACACAGCAAAAAAATAGTTTAAATGAAAACACACAAGGGGAAAAATAATATCAGAGGGTTATATCTATTTTTCTTTAAATTAAAGAACTCCTAGAGAGTTGTAAATGATTAGATTCATTTAGAATTACTATTTATAGTAATGAAAGAGAATAGATTTATTGTTTTTTTAGAGAGTAAAAACAATAAATATGTTAGTCTAGTTAGGCTAGGTCTAGATTAGGGCTAAATTGACGAGCTACCCTAAAATGCCTAGGTAGAATTGTTACAACTACTACAACACTACATCATGGCTACTGTTACCATCAACCTGTCCGCTATTATCAACTCTGCTATTGCTCTTTCTCGCGAGAACAAGGAGTGGTCCGACGAGGATATTCTTTCTGCCGTCCTGAAGCAGATTCCTGTCGAGGATCTTTCCGCTGCTTTCGCTCGTCCCTCGGTGGAAACCGAGGCTCCTAAGAAGGAGAAGAAGACTCGTTCTCGTGCCGGTCCCTCTAAGCCTCGTGCCCTTCCCGATGACGAAATTCGCTGCTGTGCTCGCGCCTTTTACGAGTCCGAGCATCTCGAGAATGGTAAGCTGAAGATCATGCGCGAAGACACTGCGAACCTCTACGGCGACCGCTGCAAGTTCAAGAAGTCGGGCGAGAGTGACTTCTGCAAGCACCACTCCGAGAAGCAGCCTCTTGGAATTTGGGGCGGTATTTATGCCGACAAGTTCAAGAAGTACGTCGAGAAGACCGAGTCTTCTGCTGACTCTGATTCCGAGCACGAACAGGAGGTCGAGTCTGAGCACGAGGCCGAGGTCGAGGCCGAGAAGCCCGTCGAGAAGCCCGCTTCTCCCAAGAAGATTGGTGCTATTCCTGTTCCTATCCCCCTCATGGAGTCCGAGGATGAAGCCGAGGAGGAAGTGATTGTCAAGCCTGCTAAGAAGTCCACCAAGAAGGCCGCCGAGAAGACCGAGGAGAAGATTGAGAAGGCCGAGAAGAAGTCGTCTTCTACCAAGAAGACCGAGAAGAAGGCCGAGAAGAAGGTCGAGAAGAAGCCCGAGCCTGAGGAGGAAGAGCTTGAGGTCGAGGAGATCACCATCGAGGGAACTGACTATCTCATCGATCCCGAGAACAATGTTTATGACGTCGAGACTTCCGAGACTGTCGGAATTTACAACCGCAAGACCAAGAAGTGGGTCGAGAAGTATTAAACAGAAGTGAGTATGTGATTAAGTGAGTAAAGAGAGTGAAAAATATAAACACCAAAAAAACTAAAAAAACTAAAAAAACCAAAAAAAACAAAAAAAACAAAAAAAAACTTTGTATCTTTGCTTTGAATTGATTTTAACTTTGGACTATCAAGAAAAAAATGAATACACTAGAAAAGGAGCGTGTCTATGATGCGTATTGTACTATTAGTGATGATTTTAGTTCAACTCGTTATTCAGTTTGGAATTGTGTCAAGAATTTTCTAGATCCTATCCCGAATCTTTCTTCTCTGTTAGAAATTGGATGTGGAAATGGCAAAAATCTTCTCTATCGCAAAGATCTCGTCCCTATGGGAACTGATTTTGTCCCCAATATGGTCTCTATTTGCCACAAAAGAGGTCTACAATGTCTACAGGCAAATGCTCTAAGTCTACCTTTTCGGGATAATTCATTTGACTACACAATGAGTATCGCTGTTTTCCACCACCTTTCAACCGATGAACGGCGTAAACAAGCATTGGAAGAAATGGTACGGGTCACTAAACCTAGCGGCAGAGGACTGCTGGCTGTTTGGGCATATGAACAAGAGAATGAGGGCAAGAAAACGGCTGTATCGCATAAGATTGAAAAGGGAGATAATCTCATTCGATGGCACGGTAAAGGTAATATGAGTGATGTGAGCAAAGCACATCGCTATTATTATTTTTACGACAAAGAAACCTTTTTAGACTATATCAAAGTACCAAATATTCAATATAACAATATTTATTGGGAAAGCGGGAACTGGATTCTAGACTTTACTAAAATATAATTACTTAATCTCCTTTTGTATCGATAGTAATTTTATCATTATTACAATAAAATACAAATACACCATTCTTCATGGCAACGGTGATGGGATCTTGAAATGTTACAAACAGACCTAAAGTATCTTTCTCGTCCTCTGGCTCAATTAAGCAATCTTCGATAATACCAATAAGTCCAGCATCTACACCAATATCTCTTACTTTTTTACCATTCACAATCACTTCATATGTTCCATCTCCTGCATAGGTACTATCAAAAGCTACAAAACTATGTTGTCTATTATTAGGTTTCACTTTATAAATTCCATTTGTATAAATAATGTCATCATAAAGATTCCTCTCCATTACATAACATAGATCTCCGATCCAATATCTACCAGAAGGCAGTTCAAATGTAGAGATATCGTTCCAACTACCGACGAAAGTACTAGTGTAAGTCATTTTAATTGTCTAACAATAGCTTGAAGTTTCAATTTATTAAAAATCTATAGTTTTTGAAATTGAAGTTATTCAAATTTTCTAGATAAAATGTCTAGAAGTCTGGATAAACTGCCTCCTACTACCAACCCCAAAATCCGTTTGGGACTGTGTTGCCTAAACAAAACTCTTCGCGAGCAAAAACCCTCCATTTTTGCTTCTAGAGGTATCACACTAAAAAAAGCTGTAGAGCTAGATATGTCAGAGATCCAATCTCGCGCTATTCAAAACCTCAAAGACCTCATCGAAATGATCCAATGGAACGAACGCCATGGCATCAAGGTGTTTCGTCTCAGCAGCGAAATCTTCCCACATCTTTCTAATCCTATTCTTGGTGAGCTTTTAGGTGTTCCTATTCCCTACAGCATCGAATTTGCTCGTCCCTACCTCCAAGAATTTGGTCGTCTCGCTAAGCAATATGGACATCGCATTACTTTCCATCCCGGCCAATTCAATCAACTTGGAGCGGAAAATGAGGATGTACTTGATAAAACAATCAAGGATCTAACAGCACATGCTACTATTTTTGAGATGATGGATGCTCCCGAAGATTCTATTATGGTTCTTCATGGTGGCGGAATGTACTGTAAAAAAGGCGAGGAACCCTCGGTGAGTAAAAAACGATCTCTGGGTCGCTGGATTGAACGTTACAAGGCCCTGCCCGAGTTTGTTAGAAAGCGCATTGTCCTTGAAAACTGTGAGAAATGCTACAGCACGGAAGACTTATTGCCTGTTTGTTTAGAGCATAATATCCCTCTTGTTTTAGATGTTCATCACTATGACTGCTATACCAAGCTCCATCCTGAAGAACGTCTTCGACCTATGCCAGAGATTTGGCATGATATTTGTAGGACATGGGGAACAAAAAGACCCAAGCTACATATCAGCGAGCAGGGCGAAGGTGCCATTGGTCATCATAGTGATTATATTTCTGCCATTCCAGAGTATCTGTTTGAATTTTCTAAATATCGAGCTTTTGATCTAATGATTGAGGCTAAAAACAAAGAACTTGCCATTTTCCGTTTGTATGAACAATATCCCCAACTTAAACCCCGCAGACTTGTGATAAAAAAAAGTGAATCGTAAAGGCTAATTGTAGTGAAATCATATAATTACTACTTTGTTTATTCAACTAGTGAAATCATATAAATACTACTTTGTATCTACTAAATAAATGGCTAGTTTAGATTATGCTTTTTCTGCCTCAGGAGAGTGTAATGAAGAATTTTCCTCTTCTTTTAGTTACATTGATATAAATGAGGATGAACTTCTCCATCGCCGCCACATTCCTAAACAAACTATTTTTGACAATGATGACTTACAAATCGAACAATATATGTATCATACAAATCATCTCGATTATATCACTAACTACATTTATCCCTTTTGGAAACTCCAATTTTTACAAATGAAAAAAGAAGAAATCAATGAGAATGAATTTAATCCCTACTCTACATGGTCCAATAGTGAATTAGCCAGACATAATATGGGTCTTAGAGAGAATACTGTTTGCTTTGAATTAAAAACAGCTGATGTCACAATTGGTTTTTGTACTCTTTTACTACTAGATAAATATGATCGCGAAGGTCTAACCAGTCCATTTAGTGATCCAATTTATACCAATAGTTTAGTATTTTATAACTTTGTTATTGAAAAGGCTTTTCAGGGGAAGGGATATGGTAAAGTATTTATGGATCAAATACTAAAATACATTCATAATTGTATAAATGGTTATGAATACATTACATTGTATGTACAAAAAGAGAATATCAAAGCAAAACATATATATGAATCCTTTGGTTTCATTCAAAAAGGAGATAATCCTAAAAATAGTGAGGAAATAATCTATCAATTAAAATTATAAAGTATTCATTTCCCTATAAATATCCTTTTCAATCTCATCTAGACTCTCTGTTACTAAATTTGTTAGTAAGCCATTCTTTTCTAAATACCGAATAAAAGGTACGGTAGAAAGATTGCCAATGATTTCTCCCTCTTTCTTTTTCGCATAGGGGCATCCACCAATTCCTAATAGGCTAGTATCAAACTTATCAATACCCGCATTTAGTGCCATATCTGTTACCTTTTGGAAGTTTTGTTCTAGTCTTTCTCCTTTCATTTCGCTATGAAAATGCATATGTAAAGCCAAATAGGGATTATTGTGATGATTTCTTAATAATTCTTTCATCCTGTCTTCAGTACAGGCACCAATTGTATCTGCTAATACAATATCGAACTGTTCTGGAGTGACATCATATTCCTCTGCCAATTCTAATAATTGATCCATAAAACCATATAATCTAGTCATGGAGGTTTGATCAAACCCTTCCCATGGGCAACCAAAACTACAAGAAATATAAATCCTAGTATGTGCCCTAGGATTATTATTTAATACCTCTCTACACATTTCAATAGATTGTTCGAATGATTCCTGGCTGCTCATTTTCATATTCTTTTGAGAAAAACTATCGGATAGCGAAGAAACAATTCCGTAACTTTGGATACCCATTTGTTGTACCTTTTCTAAATGATTTTTAGAAGGAACCAACATTGTATACTTAGTTACATTAAAAGGACCCTTCCTAATATGATCCCATAATTCAAAACTACCGCCAATTTGAGGAATAAGTTTAGGAGAAGTTGTAGAACCAAACTCGATACAGTCAAAATGTGCCCTATTAAGATGATTTAGAAATGTGATTTTTTGGGACAGATCAAAAACTTTGGGGTAGGATTGTAGACCATCGCGCAAAAACATTTCATAGATTTTAATCCTATTCATCTTGTTTTATTAGACTGTATTTTTAATAAAGAATAAACGCTTTTCTATCAATTTATTGATTGCTATAAATTGTTTTAGACAAAAATTGATTTTCTGAATAGAACTAAAAATAATAAAATGAATCTTCTACAAGAAAATTGTTTCCTCCAGTTCCACCAAATCTTTCATGATAAACTATCTACTACTGCCATGAAAGATTTTGAACATAGTAATCAACTCCTACAAACTTCCCTACGTACCGCCCTAATCAACCATAAAGGTGCTTTCCCGACTATGCCTAGTAAAAATGATCTACTCAAAGTTTACCAACACCTCTTATCTAATAAGAAAATTCAACCTGATAATATAATTGAAACCCTTTTAACTACTCGAGTGGTTCGTAGTAGTAGCGGTGTCCTACCTATCAGTATTGCCCTAGATGGACGAGCTCCTGTAAGTCCTCATGACAATGATGGACAAGCTCCTGCGGGTTCTAGTAGTGATATGGAAGAGGGATTTAGTTGTGCCTACAATTGTTCTTTCTGTCCGAATGAATGTGTCGCTAACGGTGCTGAAAAAGATATTGCTCGTAGCTATCTTAGTAGCGAGGGCACCTTTATTCGGGGTGCTATTCAAAACTTCAATACGGTCGAGCAAGTCTGGCGTCGCCTTGCTGAACTCGAGGTAATGGGTCATGTTCCCGATAAACTAGAGATTATCCCTCTAGGTGGTACCTGGGATTGCTATCCTCGTACCTACAGAGAGAAATTCTCTCGTGATCTTTTTTATGCTTGTAATACCTACAGTTTACTCAGTATGAAATACAACGGTGAATATGCTGGGCTCCTAAAAAACTGGATCTCTAGCAAACCCTTCCAACACAATCTACCACTTGATCCTGCTATGTGTCACCTCATTTATACAACAAGACCTATTCGTACCCTTGAAGATGAGAAATATATCAATACCAAATCTAATTGCTGCCGTATTATCGGACTTGTTTTTGAGACTCGTCCGGATCGTATTAATAAGCCAACACTTCTAGAAAAGCGTCGCCTTGGATGTACTCGTATTCAACTAGGTATTCAGCATACAGATGAAGATGTTCTCTATCAAAACAATCGCGGACACGATGTTCGTACTACCAGGAAGGCAATTCGCTACGCCCGCGATGCCGGTTTTAAGGTAGATGGACATATTATGCCCGATCTACCTTTTACAACCATTGAAAAAGATTACGAAATGGTTCGTGAAGTCTTCCTTGGTACTGATTTACAGTTAGACTATTGTAAGGTATATCCCTGTCTTGATCTACCCTACACACTTGCTCGTAAGTGGAAGGAGGAAGGCGCTTGGAAGCCCTATGCCGAGAACAACTTCCCGGAATTCCTCAAGCTTCTATGCTATACCCTTTCGATTGTTCCTCCTTGGGTACGAATCAATCGTGTTCAACGAGACTTTCCGGAAGCTAGTGAGAAGAACCATGGTCTTGGTTTTGTTAGCGATACAATTAAGACCAATCTGCATCAAATTGTGGATCAAGAAATGGCTAAAAACAATCAAAAATGTTTCGATATTCGCTCTAGAGAAATCAAAAATACAATTCTCACAAAAGAACAACTAGACCAAGCACAATTGTATATTAGAAGCTATAGAGCAAATGAGGGGACCGAATTCTTTATCTCTGTTGAAATTCCCAATTCCAATAGGTTTGATGACGCACAACTTCTAGGTCTAGCCCGCCTCCGCTTCCCCGATAGCGAATTTACAAAATACGAAACAGATATCCTACCTCCACATATTCTACCAACCTTCCGAAATAAGTCTCTCAGAATTGCCAGAATTAGGGAACTTCATGTATACGGTAATATTGCCACGAAGACGATTCATGGTAATTCGCAGCATAGGGGAATTGGCAAGTTTTTGGTGGGTGTAGCAGAGTCTATTTGTAGAATGTATGATTTTGATATGGTTACAATTATTAGTGGAGTAGGTGTTAGAGATTATTATGAAAAATTAGGTTATCAATTGGGTGAAAAGGAGGATGAGTATATGATCAAATATTTGAATGAATCGATTCCTCTTCAGACAGATCTTTTTAATAAACATTATGATTTGTCCAGAGTATATAATTCTCTTTCGAACTCTAAAATAACTAAAAAATATATTCATACTGAAATGAATAAACCATTCGCTTATCCTGTTTCTGCTACTAATGTTAGAACACATACCTATACAGATGTACAAAATGGAGAACCAGAAGGGTTTGCTTTCTCAGTATCAGATCGATTAAAATATCTAGAAAATTATTTAGATTTTATCTGTATTGCTCTAATTATAATTGGATTTATGTATAGTCTTCATATCTTAATGTAAATCTCAAAAAAATAATAATTATAAAAAATTAACTTTGGATACATTTATTTATAATCTATTAATAGTAAATGTCTAATCCTCCTAAATTTGTTCCAAACAATAGATATAAATATGATCCCGTTAAAGAAGCTAAAAAATATTGCCACTTATCCGAGTTTTATCATACTCTACCTAGTTTAAGACAAGACATACAATCTACATTGGCTAACTTTGATTATTCCAAAGAGCATATAATCTATTTAATATTAGCCATTATTGATCTTTGTAATTTCCGTATAGGTAACGAAAAATATAAAAAATCTACAGGAACTGCTACGTTGAAAGTCAATAATGTTCAAGCCTGTAATACTAAATCCATTGACAAATGCAGTGATATTAAATTTGTTGGTAAACGACAAGTTTTGAATGAATGTCAAATTTTAGATGAGAAAATTAATAGAATTCTAATGAAAATGACTCAATATAAAGATGATAATGATTTCATTTTTACCTACCAGAATGAAACTGGAGAGCATAAAATTACTGCTCAGGATGTTAATGAATTATTAAAAAAATATGGCGATCTATCCACTAAAATGTTTAGAACTTGGAAAGCAAACTATTATTTTATTAAAACCTTAAAAAAGAGCGAACTACCAGAAACCAAAAAACAATTAAATAAAAATGTTAGTCTAGCAGTTGAAGCCGCGGCGAAAAAACTTCATCATACTAAAAATATTTGTAGAAGAAGTTATATTGATAGTAGAATAGTGAATTTATATAAAGAATCTCCTCAGGAATTTTTGGAAATTGTTTCCAATACATCGAATACAAATCCTTTTATACTACAGGGTGAAGAAGATGTGATGAAATTACTAAGTTTTAAATGCGAAATGTAATTAGTAAATATAAACATAATTATGGTTAGTTAAAATAATTATGTTTTATACCGAAATTTTAAAAGAACTCTATACATGCTATACAAAAAAAGATGATCTTGTTGAGCAAAGAAAGGTTCAAATGGAACAATATCAAAAAATGATTCATACGATTTTACAACAACCCTGTCAACAAAATATAGTTGAGTTTTATAAACTTTATGAAAAATATAATTATAGGTACAATTTAGAAACTCTAGAAAACCCACTCAAATGCGAACGTTTAGAGGAAATGATTCATAAGAAAAATCAAATGATCGACAAAATGAAAGGTTATAATATATGCTCAGATTTTGAAAAAATCAAAATATTATTTGATTGATTTTTTGTATTTATTTAATCTTCATCTTCACTAATCTCTCCTTCTTCTAAGTCTTCTCTTCTTTTCTTCTTTCTATATACATCTAAATTATCTTCTAAAACTTGTTCAATGATATCCCCTAATAAATCAGGTAAAGTCATACTGCTAGGACCTGCTGTATTATTTATCAAATTGCTTGGACCTGCTCCATTATCCATATAACTGCTTGGACCTGCTCCATTATGATCTCTTGCTTCTTTTATTCTATAAATAGTATCTTCTAATTCTTGTGTGGGAACAGCTATCTCTAGCGGGTTTTCTATTTTATAATTTTTTGTACAAAATTCACCTCCGTCGAGAGCTTCTATATCTTTTTTATAAATTACTTTAGTAGGTTTACATCCTAACATACATGAATGTGTTTTATTGGGTGAACCACAAATATAACTTTGTAAATCTTCAGAACAAATATAGTATTGATCGTCTCTATGAATTTGCCATAATATAGGTAAAGCATCCATACAAACTATACAAAATAAGCTACCATCGTTTCTTATCATTCGAATTGGTTCTCTTACTCTTTCTTTTTGATTACTATTACATAATTTCATTTGTTCTCTGCGCATATTTGCTAATTCAGCATTACTGGCATTGAATTTGATATATCCCGGTATTTTGCTACTTGAATCTAACTTTCTTTTATTCAAAACTTCTTCTGCTCTTGTAATCATAGCTTCTCTATCTGTTTCTGAACTCAACATTTGATCTGATACATCTGTTAACGTTTTGATTAATGTTTTATCATAAACTATTTTTTCATTGGCATCCACTTTCTTTTTCACATAGCTTAACATACTAACTATTCTAGCTATCATCTCAACCCTTCCTCCGCCTCCTATAAATTCATTACATACCCAATGATCTCCACCATTTAAAATAGGCATCAACTTTCTGCCTTCAGGAGGTTGATCAAAACTACAGTGACCGTGTCCTAATCCAGGTCTGCCACAACTTACACACACCTCAAAAGATTCATCTATATGTTGTTCGCCCAAATATTTTTTCATGAGTTCTACATTCCGTATTTCAACGGGACATTTATGGGACATATAAACACATTGGGAGGGATCTTCTTTTTCTAAATACAAAAGACAGAAAGGACAAATGGCTTTCTGGTAATAGGTATGACCATCTTCTAGATCTTCCTTTTCTTTTATTATATCTTCAAAAATACTCAATGTACCTTTTATTGATGTACTTAAAATTCTGCCTTGATCTAACATTCTTTGTTTGTATTCAGATTCTAGTCTTTCTAATTGTTGTTTTTTGGTATTTATTAACCCTTTTTCTTCTAACTTACGTATTACAGTTCCTAAATTATGTTTAGTAGCTAATTCAAGATAATTTTTACCTTTTCTATTCTTGATAGATAGATCAATCAAGGGTTGTTCAATTAAAAATAGACAAATATCTTCCTCATTATTTTCAATGGCAACTTCTAATGGAGTTCGTTCTTCATATTTAGCATTAATATCTATCCTGGATAGTCCTAATAGCAATTTCAAAATTTTTTCTTTTTCATCCATGCGATATTTAATTACTGTATGGAGACTAAATTCAGTATAATCGATTTGAGGCAAACTTAATAAATAAGTTATAAAATATATATTATCGCAATAAATGAGGGCATCTTTGAATAACGCATTATTTTGTATTTCATAGGTGAATTTATCACTTTTTAATATCAACTGTAATCCAAATGCTAGAACATTAAAATTTTCTGGAGATAAATAATCTTTACTAAGATCAAACTTATCTTCTAACTTTTCAACCCAATTTACAATGTAAGAGTTGCCTTCTAAATCCAATAAGTTAAGTTCTTTCACCTTGTCTAAAGCAACATACTTTTGTAATACCTCAACCAATTTTCTATTGTATTCATTATCCACATAAGGATCTTCATTTAATTCATAAAGAATACCATCTATTGGATAAAATTCTTCATTATCATAATTATTAAGCATTGTATCATTTTGGAAGGAAGGGTGTTCTATTAATTTTAAAATGATATCAGCTGGAAAATGTTTCAAAGCTAAATAGAAACTATCCTGAACATTAACAAATTCAAAATCTAAAATTTTTCTAATGCTTTCCAAGTTATCATCTGTATATCCCACATATTCTTGTAATTCATTTATATGACCAACTAAATTGCCATCATCATCATAATCATCTTTTTCATTTTCATATGTTAATAAATAGGTTAAATTAAATGTATTTTCAGTATCTTTATAAATTTCAGGAAGAATTTGTACTATAAAATCTGATTCATTAATGAACATGTCAAACAGTAATTTGTCCGCATATTTCTGTAAAAATACATTTTCGTGATCTGATAAATTTTGAAAATAACGCTTAGTTTCATCCTTATCCAACGTCTTAAACAATTTATTGAATAATTTATAATGAACAAATCGTAATATTAAATTTGAATCTTTATCTAACAATAAATCGATCAGTTCTTTTAATTGATCCATTGTCATTGACTCTAGAATAAAATGAATTTGATCTGCTTCGCTTTTAGCAGGCTCACTAAAAGTATAATTATGAATAATAAAACCATTTAAAAACTCGCATAACAATAATGGACTATCTTTTAATTCTTCACATAGATCTATATAATTATAAATGGCATAATCAAAATAAAATGCGGGTTCATTTAATATATAAATAATAGATTGATGTAAATCTTCTTTACTTCTATCTGAATAAATAGATCTTGATGAAATTTGGTATCTTTCTACCAATGAGTTAAAGAAGTCTTGACCGTTTGCGTATTGATATTCTAAGTTATGATATTTAAGACTAGAAGCAACTAGACGGACTAAAGATGGGTAGTTAATTAAATAATTTAAGATATCAATAGAAATTTCTTCACCATCTAGATCATCATGGAGTATAAATTTTTCTAATATACTTTCCACTTTATTTTGGGATATAATTTCATCGGAATATTCAAAATTTCCAATATAATTTATTATCTCATTTATATCGAATTTTTCATATTCTAATAGTTTATTTAGTAATCTATTATCATTTTCATCCATACTCGTTAAAGATTTAATAATTGGTATAATTAACGTTTCATTCATCTTGATTCCATCTACATCCAAAAGTTTATTAAAAACGATAGGATCATGAATTTCTATTGCTCTTTGAGAAACAAGATGTTTTGAAGGTACACGCTTATTCTTATAAAAATCTAAAATATAAGAGAATGTTTTCTTATCAGCAGCAGGTATTAGTTTTTCTATTTGAGGCAATGTCCATTTATTTAAATCTAGTATTTTAGGATAATAAATTTCAGGAATCAATTGAATAATTTTAACAATTTTCATAGGATCAAAGAAAACCATAATATTTTCATTTTTAGATAAAACATAATCTATCATTTCAAATCTCTTAGCTATTAAAATATATTCAAAGAGAGTTAGAACATCCGTTCCATTGGGTTTGAATGATAAATTAAAATTAGCACCATTATCCAATAATATTTTGAAAGCCTCTACATTGTTTTTTTGAATAGCATATTGGATTGGTACATAAATACTAGATTTATTTTTATTAACTCTTTCATCACTAATAATTTTTTTGAATAGATCTATATTTTTATCCATAGCATAATTTAGGGGCGCAAGGGATTCGTCAGTAATAATTCCTTTTATTTCTATACCTAAATGATTAATCAAAAACTCTATTATTTCTATATTATTTTCATCAATTGCTTTATGAATAATATTTCTGCCTTGTTGATTTAATTTATAGGGATTGAAATAAACATTATTCAGAAATAAAGTTAGTAGTTCTTTGTTCTTCCAATCTAAACATAGCACAGGTAATTCGCCAGGACATAGATCTAGATTTTTAGCACTTTTATTAATATCACATATCTCTAGATTTAATAAAAATTTATAATAATCTATAGATAAATTGGGATAATTATGAAGGAGATAATGGAGAAGGCCATCTTCGAATATATAGTTTATTTTAACAAAAGGTTGGGTAACTAGACTTCTAAATAAATCAAAATTTTTTTTTTCTATCGATTGGATGATTTGATTTTCGATACTTGAATTATTGAAACCTACAACGTTATTCAAATCCTTAACAATAGAATCTGTCATATATATATTTATTAGAAATTAATCCAAATTATCTATACCTATCTATTCATTGTCGTCATGATTTCTATCTTTATTTTCTATAATTATTTCTATTATTTCTTCAGGAATAGCCCGTTCCATTGGTTTTTCATCACTATAATCATTCGTACAAAATTCACCTCCATCAAGAGCCGCTATATCTTTCTTGTAAATTACTTGGGCAGGGTTACATCCTAACATACAAGATGTTGTATTGTAAGGTGAACTACAAATATAACCTTGTAAATCTTGAGTACAAATATAATTTTTATCATTTCTATGTATTTTCCATAATATTGGCATATTTTCCATACAGATTACGCATTGAAGTGTTCCATTATTTATAAACTTTCTAATTGGTTCTCTTACTCTTTCTTTTTCTATGATCGATTTCATAGGCTGTTTCATACTTTCTAATTCAGCATTACTGGCATTGAATTTTTTATATTTTTCTATTTTACTATTTACATTAAGTTTTCTATTACTGAATATTCCTTCTGCTCTTCTAAACATAGCTTCTCTCTCTGTTTCTGAACTCAACATTTGATCTGATATATCCGTTAAAGTTTTTATTAATGTTTTATCATAAACTATTTTTTCATTGGCATCAACTTTCTTTTTTACATAGCTTAACATACTTACAATTCTGGCTATCATTTCAACTCTACCTCCGCCTCCAATGAATTCATTACATATCCAAACGTTTCCTCCACTTTTAATTGAAATCAACTTTCTACCTTCGGGAGGTTGATCAAAACTACAGTGACCATGTCCTAAACCTGGTCTGCCACAACAGACGCATACCGCAAACGACTCATCAATATGCTGTTCACCTAAATATTTTTTCATAAGTTCTTCATTACGTATTTCAACGGGACATTTGTGCGACATATATAAACACTGACTTGGGTCTTCTTTTTCTAAGTATAAAAGACAGAAAGGACAAATGGCTTTCTGATAAAGAGTATGAATATCATCTAGATCTTCTTTTTCTTTTAATATATCATCAAAAACCCCCAATGTATCTCTAATACGGGTAGTTTGTATTCTACCTTGCTCTTTCATTTTTTCCATATATTCTCTCTCCAATCTTTCCATTTCTTGTTTTTTGGAGGTTAATCCCTTCTCTACAAGTTTACTGACAACCAGTTGTAAACGTTTTTTCTCAGCTTGTTGTAAATAATTTTTACCTTTCTTATTTTTATATGATAAATCTATCATAGATTTTTCTAACAGTAACAGACATATATCTTCATTTTGTAATTCTATAGCAACTTCTAATGGTGTTTGTTCTTCATAGATAGCATTAATATCAATTCTAGGTAATGCCAATAATAATTTTATGAGTTTTTCTTTTTTATCAAAATAGTTAAATCTATCAAAATTGTATTTAATTACAGTATGTAGAGCGAATTCTGTATAATTAATTTGAGGCAAACTTAATAAATAAGTTATAAAATCTATTTGACTAGAATTAATAAGAGCATCTTTTAATAAGGCACTATTCTGATTTTCATACAAAAATTTATTACTAGATAGAATCATTTTAATACCTTGACCTAAAGAATTGTAATCATCAATATCATTATAATCAATAGTCAAATCGAATGGATGTTTAAATTTATTTACATAATTTACCATGTAGGAACTACCCTTATTAAATAAGTTAAGTTGATTTACCTTATTAAGTTGTAAATATTCAGCCAAAATTTCTAATATTTTTTCCTTTTGGGAATCATCTCTGTCGGGGTTTTGACTTAACTCAAATAGAATAGCTTCGATAGGATAAAAAGATAAATTACGATAATTATGAACCAATTCTTCGTTTTTAAAACTAGAATGATTGATTAATTTCATTATCATATCTTTAGGCATTTGTTTAAGAGCAATATCAAAGCAATTTTGAACATTAATAATGTCAAAGTCCAAAATTTTTTGGATTGTTTCAAACTGATCCTCCCCCGATAATTCATGCTCTACCAAACTATTTGATTTTTCTTCAAAATCATCATTAAAATCATCCTTCTCTTTGTAATAGGTTAAAAATTTAGATAGGTCTAAGACATTATCTTGATTATATATTTTTGGAATAAGTTCTAAAACAACATTTGTTTTTTCAACAAAGATTTTTAATAATAATTTATCGGCATAATCACTAACAAATTTACTGTTACTTGATGATTTTTGTATATAATCCATTAGAGTGTCTTTATCGAATGTTGTAACTAGATTAGCAAATCTATTAGGATGAATAAATCTAAAGATAGCATCAACATTCAATATCATTAAATGATCAATTAGCTGTTTAAATTGGTTTGTTTCCATAAGTTCGAAAGAAGAATCAAAAATAGCGTAGTCTTCACCTATATTAAATTGAGTTTTATAAATACTATCCAATAATTTGGCTAAAAGAATAGGTTTATCACTCAAAATTTGAATTAATTCCGCAACTTCTCCTGAAATAAATTTACTGGCAAAATTTTTTACATCAAATATAATATCTATACAACGAAGTAATTTTTGTTTGTCCAAAATATTCTTTTCATACAAGAATATCATTCTTTCTAGGAATAAACTTCCATTAGATTTTATATCTCCAAGTTTATCAAATTTAAGTTTATTAGCTATAACTCTTACTACTTCGGGATAGGATATTAAATAAATAAGTAAATCATGAGGTATTAATCGTCCAATTATTTGAGGATTGTTCATAATTTTAATTAAAATTTTTTCAACACTATTGTCAGTTATTACTTGTTCAGAATACTTAAAATCTTTGATATATGGTATAACATCATTAATATAGAATCCATTATATTCTAATAATTTATCCAATAAATTGCGATCTTCTACTGAATCCAAATTTGTAATAGATTTAATAACAGCTATAACAAGTTCCTGATTAATTGAAATATTATTCAAATCTAATAACATATTGAAAATTTTTTTATTATTAAATTCGATTGATTTATCAATTAAAAACTTATTATTATTATTGATAATATAGTCTTTATTTTCATTATTGTTAATATAATCTATTAACTTTATAAAATGGTTTTCTTTTAAATGATAAATTATTTTGAAATTATAAATCTTTAATGTTTCTAAAATTAATCTAAAATATTGATCAGGTATTAAATTAATTATTTCATAAAGCTTTTGAGTACCAAGTAAATGGTTAATATTATATCCTTTTTCTATAATATAATCTATCATTTTATCTTTATTATATACTAAAAGATACTCAAATAACATAATTTTGATTTCATCTTTGTAGGGTATTAGGAAACCTAATTGTATTTTTTTATCAATTAAAATTTTGAAAGCTTCTAAATTATCTGTTTTTATTGAATGTATTATATAAGATTTATCTAAATATACCCCATCTTTTCCAATAAAAAATTTAAATATCTCCATATTTTTATCCATAGCATAATTTATAGGAAGCAAATGTTCAGGAGATTCATAGATATAAAGATTCATTTTATAACTTATTTTCTCCAAAATATCAAGGTGATTTCCATCAATGGCTTTATTTACAATGGTTCTTTGATTCTTATCTAATTTATGTAAGTTCAACTTTTTGTTATTCAAGAATAATTGTATTAAATCCTGTCTGCTCCAATCTAAATTTAAAATTGGCAAATCACTAGGAAAATCATCTATTTTACGGGCCTTTCTATTAAGATCACAATCTTCTAAATCTATTAAAAATCTATAAAATTTAATATCTTGGTTAGGATAGTTTTTAATTAAATAGTGAAGCAGACCATCATCAAATATGTAATTTACTGTCTCCTGAATAAAAGGCAAAGTAACTAATTCTCTAAATTTTTCTAAATTATTTTCTTCAATAGATTCAATTATTTGTTGTTGACTAGATAAAGGGACCTCTCTTTGAACATTTTTAACATTAGATACAATTATTTGTTGTTGGCTAGATGAACTAGATTCATATTTTTTTTTACATTTACTAGATTTACTAGATTTACTAGATTTACTTATATAAGTCGGTCGAATGAATTCTTCTTTTTCTCTATTAGATCGTTTTTTTTCCATATAATAATTAATCAGAAATTATTTGTAACTATCTATACCTAACTTCTTAAAAAAATTGATATATATTAAAACTATTTTAATAAAAAAAAATCTAGACATGGTCTGGAACAGGAAACAGACAAAGAATACTAGCCAAGCTGATTCTAGTAATCAAGCATCTATTAATGTTGTGGATTCAAATGTAGAATCAGATATTCCTAAATTGGAGTGCTGTATTTGTTTAGAGGAAAATGTTGTAGAAGAACAAAAAACCGAATGTGGACATTGTGTTTGTAACGAATGTCTAGATAAAATGACGAAACCAATTTGTCCTATGTGTCGTCAGGAAATAACTCTCTCGGAGGCTGCTATGGAAAAGATAGAAGCCGAAAGAAATGCCAAACTAAAACTTCGTGCTTATGCTAGACTATTTAGAACATTTGATTATGAGTTTTATGATTGGATTGAATATAGAAATCCAGTTGATACGGATCAACCCGAAGGAGATTCAGCAGCAGTAAATAATGATCAATAATAGTTAAATAAAAAATTTACTTTGTATCCTCTTCATCAAGATCTATTTTATCGTCTAATTGTATATTATCATCCAGATCTACATTATCGTCCAGATCTATATTATCATCAAGATCATCTAAATCTAAATCATCCGGTTGAATACTATCAATAACTTCATTAAATTCTTTACTGGACCAATATGAATCACCATAATCACAAAAAAGTTCTTCTCCGGGTTGAATATCTCTGGTAGATAAGATATAAACCTTTTTTTTATAGTTGTCTTCATTCTGATCTTCGGCAAAAATACAATTGTTTTTAAAATTACTTTTATATTCAGCATCATTTAAAATTGCCATATAGCATCTGGGAAATTCTAAACAAGTTATACCAAAGGATCTTTGTCTTTTTTCATCATCAGCCGGAACGATTTCAAAATAATAATCATCATCAATTGCATCATAATCATAAACAGCCTTACCTTCATATTCACCTATAATTTGATCATTAGCAATAAAATCTTTAGTATAAACTCCTAATCCGGCTCCAGGAATCTGACTCTCTTTTAAAAAGAGATTATATTTAGAATTATTATAGTATTGAATTTGCTTCATTAAAGATTTTCTAGGAACTTTATTTTTTCTTTTTCTATACATTCTATTTTCATAGAGTATAAAAATAATCAATAAAATACTCAAATTGACAGTATTTTATTCATTTAGGTAAAAATGGGTTCTAGTAATAGTAAAGTTTATCCATACAAGCTATTAAATATAGATAACTATTGGATTGGTCCCTATGGAATGTTAGTATCCAATCATATTATAAGAGTACGGGATCCAGATCAATGTAATTTTGTCCTTCGACCAGGGAATAAAAAAACAAATGCTCCCTCCTATTCTCCGATTTTAACAAAAGAAGAATATTTAGAAAAATATGCTACATTTACAAATGATAAATATGTTTTTGATTGTAATGAGAAAAACTTTAATGATATTGATCAATATGAAATTGTAACAAAAAATAAAAAGGGGGAAAGACGTATCTATAAAATGATGTTTAGTGGAGAACTATATCTACAAACCCCCTATTATACAAAAAATATCTACCCAATTGAACCCGTTTCTAAAAAACCTATTGTATTTTAACTAATGGTTATATAACCTAATTTTAACTAACGGTATTATAACCTAATTTTAACTAATTTAACTACTCAACCGCTTCCAACGATTTTATATGTTCAATACATTGAAGACGATTAAAATTTTCCCATCGATTGATTTTATTAAACTTCTTTGTCATATATTGTAAGACCTTGGAATCCTCTTTTGGATACATTTCAAAGAGTGAATCTAATAGTCTCCAATAAAACTCTTCTAGATCCATATCTTCTTCTAGTAAAATTGGAATTTTTAGAGCTCTGCTTATTTCTAGAGCTTCTTTTATAGTAATTTTAGCGAGGTATCCTTGAGACATACTTCGATAAGTTATTAGGTTCCAGATATTGCTACTAGATGCTTTAGAAATTTTTGTATCATAAGAATGTTCACAAAGTAAAAGAAGAATATCTATTACATCCTTTAATAGAGTCATTGGAATTCCATCTAGGATTCGGAATTCAAGGCCACTTTGATAATGTTTTCTAAAATTAAAATCAAGACCTATTTGATCCTCGGGTAGCTTATATAATAAATTACCTTTCACTAAATCTCTCCACCAAATATTACTAGTAGGTCTACATTCTTCTACTGATTTATTTAATATTTTACCAGTTTCCATAGTTTCCAAGGGATAGGTTCCAATTCCTATATAGCGACTTATAGTATTGCGCATAGATCCGCCAGAAAAATATTCCTTTTGATCATTGTTTTTTTTTTGAAATACAAATTGGAAAATATCGGGGGATCCTAGCGTACAAATTAAAAACGGTTGGAACCACTGGATCATCTGCATTGCTTTTTTATGTCTTTCTAAAAATGTTTCTTCATCTGTAATAATTCCATTTTTAATAGCGGTTGGAAGCGTGATATGTATATGAATAGTAGAATTATTGAAGAGGACTATTTTATTGGGAGCTGAGCGGAAGATATTAAGACCCGGATGTTCTTTCACAAAATCAATCATTCCATAATCACTCCATAAATCCGTATCTATTTTAAACTGATTAAATTTATTAATAAACCAATTTCTTCTAGAAATTAACTCTTGAACTATGTCTTTGGAATTGGTTTTATAGAATTTTTCTGTTATAAATTCAATGGTATCTCCATCAAAAAAGATATTGGTTTTATCTTTTACATTCGGATCCAATGCCTCTTTCATCTCTGGATCATATTCGAACCACTCCTCTAAAACCGTTTTACCCAAAAATTTTGGATTAGGTTTTGGTTCCTTCTCATAGGTCGTTTGATGTTCTCCATTTCGATCTATCTTTGAAAGAGAATGGGCATTCAACATTCTACTTATTAAATAATTTTTATTAGATAAATATACTGATTTTATAGCTTCTTTAATGTCAGGCAGATGATAGTTTTTAGTATAATCTACACTATATCTTTCTCTACCAATTGATTGAATAATTTTAGAACCATGTAATTTTATCGATTCGCCCTTTAGGTACGTTTCATTTTCTAATCCTATACCCCAGAAGACATCATCTTTAGTAGAATATTGAGGACAATATCTGCTTCCTGATAGGGCATGAGGAATCATCTTTTCTTCTACAGGTTCTAGTATCTCAGTTTGAATTTCTATAGAATTCGTTGATATTGGTATGGCAGCATTGGCACTGGCAACACAAGTAGCACTAGCAGCACTAGCAGCACTAGCAGCATTGGCACTGGCAACACAAGTAGCACTAGCAGCACTAACAACTAGAATATCCTCCTTATGTTTATTTACTATGGATTCTAGATTTTCCTGGAATCCGTGAAGGGTAGAAGTTTGTATATTTTTTAATTGTGAATTAAAGGAGTCAATGGAATTTTGAATTGTATTTTCTAATTTTTTTTCAATATTTTTTTGAATCGATCCAGTTATATTGGTAATAATGGCAAATTCCATCTCTTTGATATCCCTTCCTAATTGAGATTCAAATCTTTTCTTGATTAAATTAGATTGTTTAGAAATCGTATTCTCTATATCGGAATGAATAGTTTTAATTAGTTCCCCTTGAAAGTTTTCTTCCGAAACTAAATCTAAAATTTTTTTTTGTTGTTTTCTTATTTCTTCTATTTGTATGAGTTCTATATCCAATTTATTTGATTTTTTATTCTTATTATTTGTATTATTCCCTTTTTGAAAAAGATCAAAGCACGCCAATATTTTTCTCATAAAGTCCCCCTATTAAAAAAACCTATTTTTATTCTAGAAATTTTTATCTTGCCATTAATTTTGATTTCTCATCCGGAACATAATGATAATATTTTTTATGATATCCAACATCCTTTTCATCCTGAAATTTTGCTCTACAAATATCACATTCAAAGTTATACCTTTTTCTTCTTGGACAACACAAAGCAAATACCATGTTATAATTTCTATCCTTATAAAATATTATTTTATTTAATTACTTATTTCTTTGTGAAAAACTTACTAATATCCTGAAATCCTCGTTTTTTTAGAGCCACCATTTGTCTACGCGTCTCCTCTTTCTTAATGATATCCTTAAAGATGACATCTTCTGAATTATTAATAACTAGATCAAAAACTTGACATACTGGATTCATAATCTGATTTGTAATATAGTGAAGATAATCAATAGGTAAGTTATTTTTAACAATATAGTCTGGATGTTCAATCTTATCTCCCTGTAGAACATTCTTTTTCTTCTCCTTTAGACATTTTATAGCTACATCATGTTCTACATATACAAATGGAATACGATCATTGATCTGTGGCTTATTGCCCGGATCCCTTTCCCCCATTCTATCCGCTAACACTTTATGCGCAATACCCTCTGGATTCGCATAATTATCTTTGAGCGTTTTACTCATAATGAATTTGTCCATACCATATCCCCCCTGTAAGATCTTTGTACAAGCCTCCTGGATAAAGCGAATTGCCTTTTTGACATCATTCTCTTTTAATAGAATTTCAATAGCCTCTCCAAACACATGTTTTACAATAGGAGCATTATCTCTTCTCTTTAGAACGATTCCCATATACTTGATTGTATATTCAGGACTCTTATCAGTATAATAAAATCCTACATATTTTTTCTTAGCACATAGAATCATAGGACAAATGACCTTCTCAAATTCCAAATTATGAGGTCTTTTTAATTGCTTACTAATAGCTCCTGCTGCTTCCGTACACAGATCAATGGATTTATAAATCGCATCTAATCCCTTTAATCCATTAAGATTAAATTTGATAAAGATACTGTCCGTGTCACCATACACTACTGTAGTACCGGGATAATTTTTCTCTACATATCCCTTCGCAAACATAATATTCTTTCTACCTGTTGCCGTTGTAGCAGCAGCAATACTTTTTAAGCATAGTGGAGATGTACTAGCACCAGTGACTCCATATAAACTATTAGCTGTCGTCTTATAAGCCAATTGCTGACCCTCAAAAACCTTCCATTTAGGACTACCCTTATCCTCCCCTGCTTGACGCTTCCTAACCGCCTTACGACATCCCAGCAGAACCTCCAAAATACTCGGCAGTACACCTTTTTTATCCTCCTTAGGTTGTACGAAGCGCACGACCTCCTTTCCAACCACTCTTTTCTTGTCATCGTCAACGGATTTTTTCTTACCCATTGCTTTATCTACACGTTTACGTTCTTTTTCGGTTTCTTCATCTTCATAGAGATCCCATTCAATATCAGTATAGTTGTATCCTAATTCCTTTAGTAATTCAGCTCCTTTTTCACCTTTATATTTTTCATCTAGACAAATGGTTGAATGACATAAGTTTTCACTAATCATACAACTAGGATAGAGGGAATTAAAATCGGCTACTGCGATTGGAGCATCTTCAAAATAAATACCAGTTTTAGGATCTAGTACGAAAGCTCCCTCATAACTATCATCATTATCTTCATCAAATTTAATAACTGGAATACAATAACCTCTAGTCTTAGCCTCTTTTGAGACAAAACTGAATAACTTAATACCTTGACCACGATTGAAAATAAAACTTAATGGTACACAATTAACATTTGCCATTGCCACACTATTTACAATAGTATCTAAGTTATACATAAGACGATTACATAGTCTACAATCCTGTAAACAATATTTAGCAATAATACCTCTTTGTACATCGGTTCCACGTTGATATTCGAAAATCTGATAAGGTTCAATATCGTCTTTACCTTCACTCCAGGAATATTTCCAACCTTCCTCAATCTCTAAATCATCTTCAATCATAAAACGACCCTTCTCTTTCTCCACATCTATAATATGAATCTTCTCTCCACCCTTGTATTTATCTTCATAGACATAATTATTCTTTTGTAGTGTAATGTAGTTACCAGGTTTAATACCTTCGCTAATTTTACTATAGACCCATGTTTTACCTTTATTATTATTTGAAGCATTTACAACTACTTCTGTTTTTTTAATATCACCTCGCATAAAATTATTTACTACAGCATCTAGTTTATAACTATCTAATGCATGGTTTCTACGGATATATTTCATTGTATCAAATACAACTCTACCAGGAATCTCAATAAATTCTAAAATGTTTTTACCTAAAGCACTGCTAGATAAATCTTGTACTTTATATTGGCATTTATAATCTAAATATCTACTCATTTTTAAAAATTCGTCCTTGATATCTAATTCGCATGCTCTTTGATACATAAATTTCATATCAAAACCAAAAATGTTATAACCTGTTAAAACATCAGGATCTAGTTCAACCAGGAGCTTTGTAAACTCTAATAAAACTTCCCTTTCAGTATTAAAACATTTTAAGATACACTGAGGATTCTCCGGCAGTACAGCTTTATTTAGAGTAAACATAAATTCTAATTCCTTTCCTAATTCATAAACAAAAACAGTAGTACCAATCTGAATCACCTTGTCACCCTCTAATTTTCCTAAAGTATTGTTCAAAAAAGTAACTAGATCACTGCGTGTTTTCTCGATTTTTTCATCAACTAATTTTTTCATCTTTGAATCAGCAGATTCCAATTTCTCAATTGTTTGATTGCGAATTTTAGTAAAATATTCCTGTACAATTAATTCCTCTTGATCGGTTAACCAATATTTAGAGTTTTGATTTTTAAGAATTAAATGTTTCTTCTGTACTCTCTCTTGAATATACTGATTGATATCAATAGGTTGATCTTTGATATAATATTCTAAAATGGGATTAACAATTTTATTCCAATCTTTAATAGCCAGAGGAAAAGCACCATCACTCGATTCACACTCAATATCAAAACTAGCTTCAAAAATACGACCAATTTTGTCCTCACTTTTAGGTCCAATATCTTTCCAATTGGCACTAATTTCAAACATAGAATTACTAAAATTATTCATACCTTCAAATTCATAATTCTGAACTTCTAACCAACCACAGGGCTCAATGTTGCGCCAATGGAAAAATCGTAACATAGGATCAATATTCGATTCATAAAGAGGGAATTTTATTTTTGTTTTTTTATTTGTATTCATGACATGGGCGGGAATATCAATACCTTTATTAAAGGCACGTTCAAATGCTTTATATGCATAGGTATTTTTAAAGGTTAAACGGGCAAATCTACTGAGTTTTTCTTCCTGAAAACCCCAGAAATCTTTTTTAGTACAAATACTAAAATCAATAAAATCTTGAAGATAACTTTCAAATGAATTTTTCTTCATCGCATTATTATTATTAAAATTAGGTTCAATAAATTCATGAATGATCATTGTTAGTATTTTTTTGTCCACCCAATTAGGTAGTTTAATATAGAAATAAGGTGTATAATCATCTAAACGAACAGTAATGGTTTCTCCATACTCTGTAATACCATAACAGTAAATACAATAATGCATTTCCTTCTTTTCCTTTCCATTACTGCTATCTTCACTTTCCTCTACTACAACACGTTCATTTCTATTTGACCACTCTAATGCTTGTAACCTAATAGGCTCTCCTTTTTCAAGACATTTACTAGTAAGTTTTTCTTCCTCTTTCGATGAGTAGCAATAATTTTTTCTTTTGTACGAATGATTCATAGCGTTACTTTTAAAAGATCCTCCAAAGTTTAAATCAATTTAAAAAAACATCTTTATAGATTAGTATTATGAGTGCCTCTAATTATATTTATCAACCCATGATGAGTTATCTTGGTAACAAAAGAAAACTTTTAGAATATATACAAAAGTATATAGAAAAAATACAACCTACTAGTGCTTTAGATGGATTCTGTGGCAGCGGGGTTATTTCTAGACTATTAAAAAATTATGCGAATAAACTTATTGTAAATGATTTAGAGCCGTATAGTATAGCCATTCAGAAGACGTATCTTCCTACATTATCTAATGTAGACCAAAAAAAACTACAAGAGTTTATAGATGAGTTGAATCAGCAAGTAGATGATCTAGAAAAGAAAGACCCTGGGGAGCCATTCATATCCAAATACTATGCCCCTAAAGATACAAACAATATCCTAAAAGGAGAACGTTGTTTCTATAGTAGAGAAAATGCGATAAGGATTGACCATTATATTCAATTACTAAAAAAAGAAAAGAATATACCCTTTAGAGATATAGCTATAGGTAATCTATTGGTTAAATGTAGTATTCATACAAATACTAGCGGAGTTTTTAAAGCATTTTATAAAGTAGATGATATTGGTCATTGGGGAGGTTATAAAGAACATGATCTACAACGTATTTTAAAACCTATTCGAATCGAACCACCTATCTTATTAGAAACAGCAACAGAAATTGTTTATAGTAATAATGATATTCTAGATTTTTGGGATAAGTATAATACCTCCTCTAGTCAACCTATTGATTTTGTTTACTACGATCCCCCATACAATCAACATCCCTATGGCAGTAATTATTTTATGCTTAATGTGATCTACCAAGCTATTATTGATAGTAATTTCATGAAAAATTACAAAATAGATCCTAATAGTGTTTCAGGTATTCCTAAAGATTGGCAGCGTAGCGATTTCAACTATAAAAAAAGTGCTCTAGAAACATTTGAAAAAATGATAGAAAGTACGAATGCTAAACACATATTAGTAAGTTATAATAATAGTGGTATGATATCGAAAGAAGAAATCATACAGATATTAGAAAAGAAAGGAAAAGTACAAGTGGAGGAAATTGTCTATAAAAATTTGAATTCTAGACCTAATAAAAAAATGGCCGACAAAGTCAACGAATATCTTTTTCTTTGTACTTCATTTAATTATAACAATAAAAATCTATAGCACTAGTATCTTCTACATCATTCATTTTAAGAAAAGGTTTTAGATCCTCTAATTTTCTTTTAGCTACTGTAGTAGCTCTACCACGATTTACCTTGTTTACCAGTTCTTCATCCGATTTCGTCCAATAGTGATTTAATTGTACAATACTATCATCGGTATCGTAATTAAAAGGACCCTGGATAGGTTTTTTTTTGGTATTATAAAATGATTTTCCAGAAAGGTCCGAAGGATGATGAATTACCATACATTTTAGATCCGCACATTTAGCAATGGTTTTAACATGCGGATCCATCGTTTTACATCTACGAGTAAATCTCCGAATCACTAAATCATTTTCATATTTTTCTTTGTAATTATTGCCAAAAATATACCAATTTACACCTAAAGCGCCATTAGGAATATATTCTAGACAAAAATCTTTTACATTTGTATGTTTTTTGAGTACTAAAAATTCATCAATATCAAAAAAGGCTACATAATCATAGAAATCTTTGAAATTTTGGATGAAATGATTGTAAGCGCTAATTTGTTTTCCAGGTCCTGGAAAGTGAATTACAACAATACGTGGATCTTTTTTAATTAAATAGGCTAATTCATTATTATCAGAGTTATCATAGAGAAAAAGATTGGCAAATCCTAGTTTAAAATAGTAACTACAAAACTCTTCAATATACAATTTTTCCCCTTTTGCTATACTTACTAAAACACATTTTATAGTAGACATAATCCTTTTTAATAGAAACGATTATATCTATTCAAACTAAACTAATTCATTGCTTTTATTTCTTCTAGATTCATTATTGTGATATTAGAATATCCTTTTTGTACTAAAGTTTGTTTTGCCAATACAGCTCTCCGCTTAGAATTACAGTACAATATAATAGGGATATTTCTATCTTTTTCTAAATTACCAATTTCATAATAAGGAATATGAATTGCTCTGGGATGGTGCCATTCCTTCCATTCACTATTACTTCGAACATCTATGATTACTGTTTCAGTAATGGGTTTTTCCCGATCCAAAAATCTACCTAAAAGATACAAGCTGAGTATTATTATAGTAATTATTAACACTGTTTTAAACATTACTATAATATTGTTATAAATTAATTTAATCTATTAGCCATATATTCATTATTCAGCCTGAGGAGCAAGGCAGAGACTAATGTAACCAAGGCTAGCTACTTGATATTTAACAATAATGGGATAGTCATTTTTAAGCATAATTTCAATACTGTTAGATAGATTGGTACATTTAGTAAACATAACAAGATGTTTAAGAGAGAAATGGCCCTGGATAATATTATTTTCATTGTTATTTTCAAATTTAGTACCAGTATTTTCACCAACAATGGTTTCCTGTTCCGCAAATTCACCGCGACAAGTAAAAATAAGCTGTTTTCCAATACTACGAATCTCAACCTTTTCTCCGATATTGATCATATCTTTACATAGTTTCTGGAAACCATTACTAGGCATAGTAATGACCGACTCAAACTCAGCAGGAGGAATAGAAATGTTGTCCTCATTAAGATCAATAAGATTTAATTTGTAATTAGTAATGGTATTCTTTTCACCATTCTCAATTGTAATTAGAAGAGTATTAAGATTGGCTTCATCAAGAGCAAGGGTTAGAGTATCATTGGTTGTCATAGTACGGATCAGTTTGAAAAAGTTGAGCATATTAAGTCCAATAATAGTCTTTTGTTTACACTCAAAAAGTTCAAAGTTTTCATCGAGTTTAAGATGAACTAAAACGGTATGACTGTTATCCATAGCAATTGCGCGAATACCTTTTTGATCAAATTCAAAATTACATTCAGTTAAAATGTCCTTTAGAGCTTCAATTAGGGTTTTAAAGGCGGAAGATTGAACAGTTTTGAGGATAAAGCGATACTTAGTCATTTAGTTTTTTAACAACAAAAAACTTTAAATTAAATTAGTTCGTTCAGGAGTGAATATAGATAGTTCAGATTCGCATTTTAAAGCGGGCAAATTGAAACAATTTTAATTTTTATCATTAGAAATATGCCTAAATCAAGTCAATTAAAAGAAGAACTCCAAGAACTGCTTGCCGAATCCAATGCTATTTGCGCTACTATTAGTGGGAAACGTATTAGAAAAATGGCTATCAATCGCGATAAAGTCTATTTTGACTCTGTAGAATCTCAAAAGAAGGATGCTGGAGATAAGGGAGGTCTTGTGAAAGGATCCAAGTATCATTATGATCGCAGATATAATGGATGGGAATAGTTTTTTAGATTTTCTATTCTAAAAAAATATTTACTGTAACATCTTTTCTAAGTTTTTATCTAAGGACATTAATTTGTCTCTTAATTCATTCAACTTTTTACGTATCATTTTTTGTCTATGGATCTCCATATCAAGAGATTCAGTACTTATAACGGCCCTATCTAAATCATTGTAACGATTCATATTATCGTTGGACATTTGAATCATTTTTTTATTATTTTTCATTACTTTGTTCATTAATTTCTTGGTCTTATTTGTTAATCCAGCCTCTTCTACCCTTTCTACCTGTTCTTTCTTCGTTTCTCTTTCCTTTTCTTTACGTTGCTCTTTCTTTTCGGTTTTTTCTTTCATGGCCTTTTCTTTGGCTTTCTCTTGTTTAACAGTTACTTCAGATACTTTGGGTTTGGGTTTCTCTGACATACTGCCGGTTGATTGTTTCTTTTGCTCTCCCCCAGGAACCCTTAATTCATTAATTCTCTTAGAAATCTGTAGTAAACTATCGAAAGCATTATCAACAAATTTTCTATTTAACATACCTGTCGTGTCTTTTTCAATCATCGATTTAAGTCCAGCATCCGTTTTAGCTGAATTTTCTAGACGAGTGTAAACAATATTCATAGATTTTTTATAGATATCCATATAATCACTGTCTTTTAGATTCTTACCTAATCTCTCTTTCTCTTGTTTCTCTAGTTTCTTTATTTCTTCACTCGCCCCATAATTGGCATCTAAAATATTCTTAACAGATTTACTATAAGGATTATCTTTCTTACTAGATAGTTCTTTACTAATATAATCATAGGTTTCCTTCTCATGATTACTATCAACAATCATACTAGCTAATACAATCATTTCGCCTAGTTCTTTTTTAGCTGTTTCAAGATTCATTTATAATTACCAAATATAATTATTCTAATTGAATTCCTAATTTTTTATGATCTTTCTCTTTTAGGATATATAATACAATATCCCTGAGCGATTTACAATGAATTCTATAGAAATTCCAGTATTTAGGATCAGTATTTTCATCTTCTGAACCAAATCTGCCAGTAATATAAATGTAAACAGGATCCCTGCTAATTTCCTTATCTTCAAAAGTAACAATCGCATTTAGACATTTTTGTTCATTTATAATGTATCTAGTTTCTGTCCTTCTAAATGCAGCCGATTCATCTTCTCCATCGTACCAACTTGCTAATAATACCTTTCTTTCGGCAACTTTGTCATAAGCAAAAACGGAAGGAAGATCATCCATTAATGTATGTAGATTACTATTGATAAGTTGATTAAGTTCTAAATGTAACTCCATTGTATTCATAATACAGGAACGATAATATAAAAATTGTCTAATATCTTCATCCGAATAAATATTCGCAGTAACTACACGTTTCTCACCTGTTTCAGATAATTGATTTAACATATTCTCAATCTGTTCATTGGAACCCATTTTTCTACTTTACATAAGACATTTAAATTTATATTTATTTGTCCGCAATATAAATTTAATTTTATAACGATCAGTCAAAAGATACAACTATTTTTACATTATGTTTACATATACTTTTGGTAGCAGTAATAGTTGATTTTTTTTTATTAGATTTATCTTTACTGCCTGATCCACTGCTATTGCTTGTATCTACCGATTCTACCATAGTATCAATACTATCCGGTGTTTTAGGAATACCATCTAATTTAGAATATTTTAGAGTATCATTCATATCTTTTTCAATATTATTATAATTTTTAATAATATAATCAATAATGTTATTTTCAATCGCCCATCTGAAAAAGTTCAATTGCCCAATAGTTGTCTCGAATTTTTTATCTTTATCATATTCGTAATAAATTCTAGCTCTCCTACAAAAGGGATCAAATTGTTTCTTAGAATAAGCTTTTAATTGAGACTTATACTCTAAATAAACAATGAACGGTTTATTGTATTTATTTTGGAGGACAATATTATACTTTTTAGAATAGTTCGTAACAAACCAGTCAATGATCCTAAGAGAAACTTTATACTTTCCTGTAATTAAAATACCCAGCAAAATATCTAAATTTTTAGACTCATTAAAAAAATTAGTAATTGGAATTAAGAGTATATCTTGTTTTTTAATAACAGATATTTCGTTTGTATTTGTTGACTTATTCATTAAATTAATAAAAAAAATGCGTTCTTTCTTTAAATCTTATTGTCTTCTAATGGAGTATTATATTCTTCGATACAAACACGGTTTTGTATAAGATCTTGATAGTTTCTATATTTTTCGAAATATGGATCATTTTCCAAGATATTTTTTGGAACCAATTTTTCAATTACCTTTTTACCATTTCTAAATCTACCATATTTCAAATACCGATTGTTGTTTCCTCTATAACATTCATCAATTGTGGAAGTTAGAAATTCTCGCAATTCAATTAAATTATAAGGAATAGAGGTATGTTTATTTTCAAAATATTGTAATTCGAGTGAGATATAATATAACCAATTTAGCATCATATGACAATCGAAACTAGGATTTTGGTCAATGACCGTGCCAAACTTCTTAGTACATTCATTATTGATTTTTTCATTGCTTATATCTAATTCTTTGATCGTAGCATAATCGAAATCAGTTAATAACAATCTAAAACCAATATCGGGAACGCAGTAGGTTTTTCCATTGATCGTGTATTTATAATATCCTCCATATTCAGTTACATCCAAAGGTACAATACGAGTATTTTGAACCAAAATATTGGCCAAAGATAAATCATTATGTCGAAAACTTGGATATTTTTCTTGTATGAGTGCTAACATAGCCAGCATTTGGAAAATCATAACATTCCATACATCTCTATTCCAATTAGATTTATTTTTATCAATATAATCAGATAGTTCTCCTAGATTTGCCCATTCTGTCATTAAAACTTTACAGGCATTTAATATAAAATCGGATTCAGATTTTTTGTATTTTTTAATAAATACTTGTAACAGTTCTTCGTGTTTATTTTCCCATAATTCAGTAGCTCCAAAGAGCAAAGAAATATGAGGATTTATTTTATCGATTGCTAATTTAGTCAATAATGCGTGTACTTTATGTTCAGTATTTACAGAAATTCTAGGGTTTTCTATAACATTTTTATGGATCTTTTCTTTTTCTACCGCCTCTAATTTATTGTAATTTTTAGGCATAGTGAAATTTGGTACCCTTAGATATACATCATATAGAACCATTTTAGTAAACCATTTAAAATTCTGTAATACGGTTTCAAAAGGAAAACCAAATGTACCCTTTTGAGAACGAAGAATCACCATTTCTCCATCATTTTCATTGATTTTTTCAATAAAATCCGAAACATCATTTTGTATTCTAAACTCCTCATCCAAAGTAATCGGAGTTTTTTCGGAGTTTAATACAGAACAAATTGTAATCCAGGATTGATAGTCATTTTTTCTTTTTTCGGTTATGAGATATTTTTCCATTTCTACAATACACATCTACTTTATTCTTCCAATTCTTCCGCTGGAGCATCTACATCTTCTTCGCAAATCTCCAACTGGTTAAGTTCCAATTGTTCGATACTATAATCCACTAATTCATATCTCATATCAATCTCTTTTTCTGCCTTTTTAATTTCATCATCGATCATCATTAGTTGCTCTAAATTGGAATAAGTATTCCAATGTTTTTGGAGAGGAACAAAAACTAAATTTAAGACAGAATCTTCTTTTCTTGTTAGAGGGAATAATTCTAATTTTAAAAAGGGAATACTTGTTACATTATCTTGATAAGAAAAATGAGTTGCTCGATAAAAAACTTGTAGATCATCTTCCTTATCAATCATTTCATCCTCCTTTTTTAAATATTGATATACTTCATCGGATAATTCATCGGTATCTTTATAAACTACCAAATCCCATAAAGAATAGACATCAAAACCAGGTTCGTACCTATAGCAATATCTTAGAACATAGGGGGTTTCCATTTTACTACAAAGTAAAAAAACATATATCAATTTATTATCCTGTCATCTAGTTTTGAGAAGCCTTTTCAATCTTCCTTAATTTACTCATTTCGTTAAACATGTAGTAATTAGATACTAGTCCTAGACCTGCTCCGGGAATTGTAAACATATTACGAATAAAGAATGATTTAATCATTTTTTTAGAAATTCTAACTTTTCTACTTGGTTAATTAGAATCAATTTTATATAACCAATTTAAAAGTATAGTTTCGTTTTATTAATAAATGTTCAATTCAAAATGTGTTCTAGTAACTGGTGGTTGTGGTTTTATAGCCTCTAATTTTCTCCTCTATATGGTTCCTAAATATACAAATATTACATTTATTAATGTAGATAAAGTTGATTATTGTAGTACGGTCAATGGTCTTAAAAAATTAGAAAACTATAGAAACTATTGGTTTTATCCAACTAATATTTCTAATAGTTCTTTTATTGAGTATATTCTAAATCATCACAAAGTAGATACGATTATTCATTTTGCCGCACAGAGCCATGTAGATAATTCATTTGGAAATAGTATTTGTTTTACACAAGATAATGTATTAGGTACTCACCATCTATTAGAAACGACTAGAAAATATGGAAAGATCCAGCGTTTTATCCATGTTAGTACAGATGAAGTCTATGGTGAAGTAAGTATGAATGAAACTAGTAGTGAAAAATCTCTATTAAATCCAACAAATCCTTATGCAGCAAGTAAAGCTGCAGCTGAATTTATTGTTAAATCCTACTACAAATCCTATAATATTCCTATTATTATTACTCGTGGTAATAATGTATATGGACCTGGACAGTATCCCGAAAAATTAATCCCTAAATTTATCTTACAACTTCTATCTGGAAAACCAATGACAATTCATGGGAATGGTAGTAACATAAGAAATTTTATCTATGTAGAAGATGTAGCCCGTGCCTTTGAGAAGGTACTATTTCATGGAGTTATAAGTGAGATCTATAATATTGGAACTGAGAATGAACATTCGGTAATGGATATTGCTAAACGTCTACATCATCTATTAGAGATCAAAAAACCACTAGAAGAATGTATCCATTATGTTGAGGATAGACTTTTTAATGACTTTAGATATTGTGTAGATTCTAATAAACTAGTAGAATTAGGATGGAATACTACTGTTGACTTTAATGAAGGATTACAAAAAACTATTGATTGGTATAAACAGCTTGATACAAAAACATATTTCGTTAAAGAACCATCTATTTAATTTTCTTGAAATAGTTATTAATCATTATAAAATCATTAATATCTATTTATATAATAGGCTGTTGATATATGGATTTAACAGAATATCAAAAAATTACATTTGACCGTTTTGTTAATCGTTGTTCAAAACAAAAGGGTGCTTTAATAGTCTCTAAATTAGGATCTGGAAAAACTTATTTGGCTCAAGAACTCCTAAAAACAACTGAATTACATAAAATTGTTATTATTCCTACCAGTAATCAATTAGAATGGATACAAATAATTCATAAGAAAGATGATATATCTATCTATACACTAGATGATTTAATTACAGTTTCTAAATTAGATTTTATGAATTGTTATGTATTTATAGATAATGCTGAACAATTGGTGAAAATTTTAAGAAGATTGGGTACTAGTAAAAATAGGGACAAACAAAAAGTAGCAATGAATCTTATCAAAAATATCCAGAAAGCAAAAAAAACATATTTATTTACAGCAACATTTTTTGAAAAAGACTGGCTAGATTTTACAATTCTAATTAACTTAGCGGCTGGTAAAACTATATTGCCTAATAATCTAGAAGAAATAGAAAATAGGTACAAATTAAGGGATTACGAAGATTCCTACAAAACAAAGCTTGCTGCTTCCACAAGAAATATGAAAAATTTTTTACATGATATGGAACAATTTATTCGAAGAATCACTCTATATAATTACATCACTCCAAATGTTGATGCTTATCAAGATACATATCGTAGTTATATTTTTTCTACTGATATACCACTTATTTATACTTCAAAAGATACAGAAGCAAAAAAAACAATAGAATATATTGAAGATCAAAAATACAAATTACAACAACAAATAGATCGTTTAGATAAAATGGAATATCCTACAGTACCTAATGCCCCTTATTTATTACCATCCCAAAGATTTGATGAAAAAATGAATGAATATACTTTTGGTATTTTTCATTTTATGAAGACTTTTTACTCACAAATTCTTAAACAAACATTTGAATACTTAGAATACAAAGATTATTTATTTATGGCAGCAGATTATCTCATTGGCACATCAATAAATGGATTTGATATTGACAAAATGATTGATAAATCTTCTCATCATATAAGTTCATTTGGATTTACAAGTACAAACATTAAGAATTATAATATAGTAAGTGTACCTTGGGATGAATTTCAATTGAATTTATTATTCCATTTATGTATTACCAAAAAAATAGATTTTCATGATATTATCTATTTGAATAAATTAACTTTTACTGAAGATAATAAGAATTATGCGGGAATAACATATAAAACCGAGACACTTCAAGGCGAAACATTTGCCCATTTATCAATGACAATTTCAAATAAATCCATTGACAATTATTATCTACAAGCCAAAAGACAAACAGTTGTTGATTATTTCAATAATCGAATGTATTTTATTGATTTATTACTGCCTTATTATCTTGAAGATGCTCCTGAATTAAAAGGTCAAACATTGGAAAACAATTTGACTAAAAATAAAATATTAGAATTATATCTTACAAAACTTATTGGAAAGAATGAAATATATAAAAATGCCAATCCAAATATACAAAATACAAATCAGTCAATCCAAAATAAGAAACAAAAATTAATCAAAAGTAAAAAAGAGATAGAAGAAGAAATCAAATCATTAATAGACCAAACAAATAAATTAGAAAAAGAATATAATAAATTAAGTAAGCCATCCGTTTTACAAATTTTTAAAAAAAACAGTAAAAAAGAATTTGATTTAGATGAGTTGTATTCTACAATAGAAGAACAAAAAGAGAAAATACAAAATATGGAAAGAGAATTATTGAGCATTGAAACCGGAATCAAAGATTATGATGATCAACAATTGAATGAAACATTAGAAAAAAAACAGATGCAACATTTAGTTGAATTTTATAATAGAATTCGGGGCAATCATTTGTTTTCCTGCTGGAAATTTATTGAAACATTAGAATTGCTGCTTGAAGAAAGAAGAAAATCCTATTTTCTACCTATTGTTTATTCTAATTTTGATGAACAAGGTTTCCAACTCTTTTCAGCCTTTCTTCATAATAAAGGATATTATCATTTGGTTATACATCCAGATGATGATCCTGTTGATCGATATAATCTTACTAAACTTGGCAATATGCCTTGGAGAAAATATATAGGCAATCGGCCAATGACAACACAAGAAGCAATAGATCATAATAGCAAGGATGTTCTTGAGTTTCAATTGAATCGATATGAAGACTTTTCTCTTGAAGAAAGAGATTTTCAAATACCCTTATGTGTATTACTCCATCCATCCTTTTACACAGGTGTTGAATTTCCTTTTACTAATTTAATGATACTTTTAGAGACACCTCTTACGAATAATATAAAAGAGAACCTAGTTGGAAGGATCAATCGATATGTAAATGAGATTGATTTGAAAAAGAAGAAGGAGACAATATTAAATGTAATAAAACAATTAGATAGCTTTAGATGTGTCAATCCATTAAATAAAATTAAAACACAAATAAAATCAAGAATAATATGTTCAAAGAATCAATTACCTATACATTTTGAAAAAATGTACAAGGGAATATTCAATAAATTAATCTATTCTCCTGTTTATATAAATTCTAATAAAGAAAAAAAAGTAATTCAGATGAAAATAACTCAATCCTATAAAGGTATACAACTGCCTAAAGGAATTATTCATTGGATGAAAAATAAGATACCTGATACAAGTTATTATTCTAGTTTGTTGGAATTCCTCAAAAAATTTATGCTGGTAGATTTGAAACCACTCAAAACAATTGAATATTTGGATTTACACAATGAAAATAATATAAAGATTCCAGAGAGTATGGAAGAAATATTATATAAAGTTTCCTATTTTCCTCAGATACCCATTAGCAATGAAAATGAAAAAAAGAAATTAGAAATAGCTTACTTATATAATGAGTTAAAAGAATATATCCAGGGAAGAAATCCAATTGAGGTTGCCCTGAAGGAGATTTATGATATGGAAACAAGGAATACAAAAAAAACGATGGGCTTTAAAGATTATTTGAATGAACATAAAAGCATGATAAATTTGATATCATCGCCTGAAGATATGTTACAGTATCGTAATGATAACTTCCAACTCTTACAAAATAGTATTTTTGATAAACTTAGTTTGATTGATCAAAAAACCGTTGTATGTGCCGAATAGAATAAATAATAATCTAAATGTTATTATTATTTATTTTTTGCCGATAATATTCTTTTGTTCAAGGAATCTTCTAATACCCTCTTTGCTTCTATCTAATTTACCTCCATCTTGTTTATCCGTTGTAACTACTTCTTTAGTATTAGGATCAACAAACTTTATTGTAGGATAACCGCTAATACCTAGAGCATTAGCAACTTTCTGGCATTTACTATCAGTACAGTCAACAGCAAAAAAGTTGAAGCTGGTATCATTCATTTGATTGGCATATTGGTTCCAATAAGGAGCTAATTCGGTACAAAAATGGCACCAAGGAGCATAGAAAGCGATGAGACCATATTTATCCTTATTTTTAAGATAAACGCGTCCATCTCTTATCTCAAAATCATCATCAGTTAAATGTATTTCATTAAGGAATTTTTTATTATTATTGACATTAGGATTACCTCCTTTTTTCTGTTTGTAATTATAATTACTATTGCTATTGCCCATTTATTACTAATTAAGAATTTTTTTATTCATTTTCAGAAAAAAGGAATTGAAATGGAAAAAATAATCAATTAAAAAAATGACTGCGCACTTCCTATTTTTCGATATTGAAACAACCGGATTATTAAAAGGGAAAAAGAATGATATTGACTTTAGAAAAAGCGAACAATTTCCGGAGATTGTTCAGATCTCTTGGCAACTGATGAGTTATGAGAAAAATCATTACACACTCCTTGATAAAAAAAATTATATTGTCAAACCTGAAGGATATGTGATTCCGGAAGAAGCTACCAAGATCCACGGAATTACACAAGAAATGGCCTTAAAAGAGGGCGTTGATAAGAAAAATGTATTAGAAGATTTTGTGGTTGCTCTGATGGTAACTAATAAAACCTATCTAGTATGTCATAATATTGAATTTGATGTAACTGTATTATTCTACCATCTTTATCGCCATTTTAAACCGGTTTTTACACAATATATGGATAAAAAAGTACAATGTATTTGTACAATGCTTGATACAATTGAACTATGTGCTCTTCCCAGCGTAAATCCAATGAAATATCCCAAAAAGAATCCAACGCCCAATGATCTCTATAAATATCCTCGACTTAATGAACTATATAAAAAACTATTTGGAAAAGAGCCAGATGGCAAATTACACGACAGCAGTTATGATGTAGAATGTCTAGTAGAATGTTTTAAGAAATTAGTAAAAGATAAACATGATATCAATGTTCGTTATGCCAGTTTTTTAGTAGAATAAAAGGATTTATTCATTTAATTCTATAGATAATTGAATTTTCTTAGAGCGTTTCAAATAATTAGGATAACATTTCAAAATATCCTTTTCACTAATCATTTTTTTCCCAGTTAACTTTTTAAATTCTTGATCTACTTTGCTAAGAATCATTCTACCATCCTCACTCTTCAACATCCCTTCTATTTTTTCTTTAGTCCAATCCGGCTGAAACCCGGCCATTCTAAAGGCATCGCAATCCGCCATAGGATAAGCAGTATTTTCCATTTCAACTGGTTTAGTTTGCCCTTTTGGGGGTTTTTGCTGGGATTTGCGCACCTTATATTCAACTAATACTTTTTCAACTTCCATATCATCAAGATTGAGGGGATTTAGATTGGAACATTGGGCCACGGGCGCTTTCACTTTTTTCTCTTTTGTTTCTTTCTGTTTGGTTTTTTCTTCTTTTAATTGTTTTTCTTTTTCCATTTCCTTATCTACTTTTATTTCAGGAGTTATTTTTGTATACGTAACTGTTTTATCAAAGATACTTTGTTTCAATATATTAAGTTTATCTAACTGTTCTTGATCTAATTCACATTGGCAATCTTCTTTACTCATTTATTAATAATACAGAAATATTAATTTCTATTTACCCATTTGATATCTTGATAGTTAAACCTTTTCACCGTTTAAAAAAAATTGTAAGGTTTTCCGATGTGGTATATTATTCCCGATGTGGTAACTTTATTACCAATTCGGAATTCCGCTTTACCGATTAGGTATCCCGAAAGGGTTTAAAACAGAATTGATTCATGTATGTAAGCAATCAATACTGAATGTCTGATATTAAATCCTCTTCGAGAAGGGTTTCTCCTTACAAGGTTGTCAAGCATTTCAGCGACAACACTCATGTCCGCTCCATCACAAGATATGACGTCAATCATCAAAGACATGGGCAGAAAATGTCTTGGTGGGATAAAAATCATCGTATACCAAAAACTCTTTCTACCTATGAACATGGGACATTAGTGAATTGTACTAAATGGAATCTAAACGGATCTTTATCTTATACATTGTATATTACAAATAAAAAAAGAATAATTAATTCCTATTACAGGAATGGTAATGCTAGATTTATCAAAGAATATTTATTTATTGAAAATAGATGGGTGCTTCATGGAGTCAGTACAGGATTCTATAAAAATAAAAATAGAATGTATATAGAGTATTATGATAAAGGCAACATGGATAGGTTATGTATGTACTTTTATTACAATGGAAAAATTAAAAGCGTTTCCCAATATGTGAGTGGAAAATTAATGGGTAAAAAAACATATGATATAAATGAAACATCAAATCCCTTTACACCCAATAGTACTCCTCCAACAACACCAGAAAGCAGTCCATTACCCACAAAATCCAATGCCCAAAAAAGAGACAGTACTCCCCCTAGAGATTCTTCTAAACCACCAGTAAGAATAGATAGTACATTTACTAGTCCACATAAACCAGCTATGAAAAGGATACAAAGTACACTTACTAGTAGTTCTCCTAAACCACCTGTAACAATAGATAGTACAACAAATACTACTCCTCCTAAACCAATAGTAAGAATAGATAGTACAACAAATACTACTCCGCCTAAACCTCCTATAAAAAGGATAGAAAGCTGTGATAGTATGGAAGACTATATTCAGACAGAGAAAATATTTGATGAAGTATCTGAAGAAATGGAATTAGAACTACAAGAAGCTTTATTTAATAGTTGTAAGGTTAAAACCATTTAGATTTCATCAAGTTTTAGAATGACTAATTTGCCAGAAAAGAAGCGACCAACAGGAATATCCGATGTGATCATTTCAGTTTCTTGATTCATTTCGTAGACCCAGTCATTTTTGTTGATATAATATTTCTTTGATTCATAGATGATTTTTTTAATTTTTTCTGGAAGGATCCCTTTCTTTTTAACATCTAAGATTTGAATACTAGAAGACGATTTTTCACTAACATCATCGGTTTTTTCAATCTTTTCAGTGGAGATAAAATCGTTGTCTTTTTCTTTTTGTTGATTATAATGGACTGAACAAAATTCTGAATTTTCTTTTTTACTTTTAGAGCATCGTTTACCATTCTTATTCTTACCTTTACATCTTAAATGAATATCTGGATCCTCATATTCATTCAAGAATTCTTGGATTTTATCATTGTAGTTGGATAAAATCATTTTGCTATCAAGTCCATTTTTATCACAAATGGTGCTGATAAGTTCTTTTAAATTAGTTTCCATATTATATTACCTTGTCTTCCAAATAAAATTTCAATTTATCCATTACAAAATGGGCGTTTAGAATGAATTTATAATTTCTATCTTTTAAAAAATGGAATCGGTTGAAATGAATCTATTTAGAAAAAGTAATTTTACTAAAAATTATATTAAGTTAATCAATAATTTGAATACGAAACTAGATGATAAAATTAATGATATAACGAATCGTATAGTAGAAGATTTTGAAAAGAAAAAGAAAGAATTATTAACTCTCAAGGAACAATTGGATGAATACAATAAAATTAAGAATGAAATATCTGGACTAAATAATTTTTATGAATTAGCTCAGACAAAGGACAGGAATCTTTTAATAGAAACTATAAGTAATAGCAATGTCGATCCTAATCACTACAAAACCAATAAAAATATTTTATCTATCTTAGATTCTGTCAATATAACAGTTCAGAATGGAGATCTATTACGTAAATGCTTTAAAACCAATACCATGGAACTAATGAATGCGAATGATTTAAGAAATCCAGATATGATTTTATCTAATTATTCTAGATTACTAGTTAAAAAAAATAATACTCTAAAATCAATGGATACCAATAAAGTTTTACTCGAATCGAATAAAACAAACATTGTCATTGATTTTGGAGATTATAAAGTAAAACCCAATGAATTATCCCTCCGTTATTTCTTTTTACCTAATGAGAATAAATATACCTACAGTTATGTAAACAGCTTATTAGGAAGTAATGATGGAGAATCTTGGGAACTATTATCTAGTATGAATCTTAATGATCTTCGTAATTTTGAAAAGATTCCTATCTTCAAATATGATTTATTAAATAAGAAACCGATTGAATCTTTCTACAGATTTTTATCATTAGAAATTGCCGGTACAAAGGATATTGCCACTACCAATCAAATCAATCGTTATTTTAATAAATTCCATATTCCTTTATGTGGTATCGAAGTTTTTGGCGATTATTACTCTAATACGAGTAGTAAACTATTAGAGAATTTAGACGATCAGTTTGAAGAGTTTTTTGATCTTTATATTAATAAAAACTATTCAGAGTTATCCGATCGAAGTGAGCCTAGATTCCTAGTAAAAATGCTCCATGAAAGCTACAAAGAACTCACCAATCTAATAGCCAATTATAAATCTAAACTAGAATTAGGTTCTATTGTCAAAAATGTCTTAGAGACAGAGTCTGCCGAGAATCAGGAAGATGAAAAGAGGATTGTCAGAGAGATAAAAAAAGAATTGGATGCCTTAAATTCTATGACTGAACGCATTGAATCTGAACTACAAGAAGAAGTACAAACTATAACCGAAAATAAAACCATCAAAGAATTATTAGAAAGTGAATCTGCTATATTACAAAATGAAAAAATACTTCCTGTAGTTCCTAATATATCTAATACATCAAATACCAGTCATACTGGTGGCAGTAACGTAAGTAAAAAGAAACGTAAATAAACAGTTAAAAATAGCATTTTGAATAATGAACATGAGCATATTTTTGAATCAGTATATGATATTCCTTCATCCATTGTCGAAAAACTTCTATAGCTTCTATAATGCCTTCTTTAGGATATCTATATTTTACAGTATTAGCTCTATTTAAAAGGGCCAATACTCTGTACATTTTTTGATGTAAATAGTATTTCTCAATGATTGCTTCGGAATCTAATAAATATCTAGGACGTAAAAATTTAGGACTACAAGTATTTATCTTCTGTTTATCTCTTAATCTACTAAATACTTCTTCTATTTTTTGAATAGATTGTAATGCTATATCTTTGTTTTTAAAACCTAAACCACGTAAAGTAGTTGCTGGATTATCATTTGAAAAAAGGTGATTATTTCCTCCTAACATACAATTGCGCATTCTATTAAGCCAATAGAACTTTTTTTATACTTTTACAAATTGAAAGAAATTTTACATATTTTTAAATAATATATAAAATGTCTCTAGCAAATACTTGTGTCTATGAAATCTATGACAAATACAGGGATCAAATTAAACCCGAATACGAAATTCTCATTTGTGAAAATAGGAAACCGAATCAATATTATGTTAAAATCAATAGCGATGGAGATTTAGAATATAAATATAAAAGATCTGATAATTATTTTACTGAAAAAGAAGTTTTTGAGTTATCCAATGCGTATGCCTATCTCGGTGAACATCAGACTCCACTTGAATTCATCCAATCCTATCTAGCAGCAATTCAAAAAATGATTGGGTATTCGAATTACAAAATGAAACAACTATATCAGTTTGCTCAGGAAGATAAAGACCATAATGATCTACAAGATGCCAATGATCCTGATTATATTTTTTCTGACGAGGAAGATTCCGAAGAAGAGGATGATTCTTTTAGTGATCAAAGTTTAGTTGATAATTCAGAAGAAGATTCAGAAGATCTGGATACTGATCCTGATTATGATTATGAATCAGATAAAGATGATGAAACCGAGGATGAAGAAGAAGAATATTAAATAAAAAATATATAAATCATTTTTCATCTTATAAAATAGAAGATGGATAGAGTGGCAATCAATATTGACCTTGTGAAAAAAATACAGGAAATTCCTATAAGTCCTACAAATCTTTATGGTATTGCGCTTTGTGGGAGAAACAAGCCTCGTCCTACCAATCCTGAACCTCCCACTCCAAAGAATGGAGATTCGAAATAGACTTTGTGATACAATTAGAAAGATTTATAATCGATCTTTTCTTACGAAGTATATGTAATATATGATGAAATGGTTTTTTTAAATTTTTCATTAGAAAATAGATGATAACCGAAGCAGATCTTGAAGCTCCCATATAGCAATGTACAAGTACTTTATCTCCTTGGGAAAGATGGTAATCTAATAATTTATAACTATTAAGAAGAATAGGTGTTATATCATCTAGATCATTATCTAGTATTGGAAATTTATAATAAAGAAATTGTGGATCTTGTTCATAATAATTACTAATTTCTTTGGTAATATTTAATATAACTGTAATTTGATTTTTTTGTAAGAAATCCAGATCATAGGCATTAAATGCAGAACCTAAATATAGATTTGGGAGAATTTCAGTAGGTTCACTATAAAAATACATATATTGTTCTAGAAAAGATTTTTTTGGAAAAATGCGCTGAACATTTTGAAACTCAAAAGATAAGTGGGAAATTTTATCTTTTAAAATAGCACCTGATCCAAATAAGTAATTCATTTACTATTATAGATATAATATTAGTATTTAAATATAAGATTATAGCTATATTAAACCCGATGATTTCAGAAATATTGAGTGATATGACAATCAATGACGTTTGTCTAACCATTTACTATTTGTTATTTATTGTTGGCAGCATGTTTTTATTCAATCCTTTTCTAGGTACAATCTATTTCTTGACATTTGCTTATATGCGATGGTTTAGAAAATACAGTATTGAAGTATATAATTATCATTTAATATTAGGATTTTTCATTTATTTATTTTTAGGAACTATGATGATGATCAAAGAAACGAGAATACAAGAAGGTACTCGATTACCATGGTTTTAGAAACATTTCTCATAATTTATCATTAAATATTAGTAATAATTAGGGAAAAAATAACACAAAAGATAAAATATTAAAAACTTTTAAAACTATTTTATGATAATTTTAAGGGTTTTTACGCTCCGGATAGGGTTCGAACCTATGACCTATAGCTTAACAGGCTATCGCTACTACCGACTGAGCTACCAGAGCAAACTAAAACTAGTGTAAAACTTTCAAGTTGTTCCTTTCTATAGAAAGGAACTTCTATCTGGCTTCCACTATAATAGATAGAGAAAATTTTAAATGGTTTTTAAACGCATTTTTATTATTTATTAGATATCCAAAATAAATAGATTTAAAAATAGAAGTATAAAATTACTATACGCTATTACAATGACTCCCGAAGAACAGTTTGAATTAATAACTAGAAACTTACAGGAGGTACTAGGAGCCGATGAACTAAAAGCTAAATTACAAAGTGGAGAGCAATTAAAAATCTATTGGGGGACTTCTCCAACTGGCAGACCCCATGTAGGTTATCTAGTACCTCTACTTAAACTCGCCCATTTTCTAAAGGCAGGTTGTAGGGTCATTGTTCTTTTTGCCGATCTACATGCTTATCTTGATTCTATGAAATCTTCCTGGGAACTTCTTGAACATCGTACAAAGTACTATGAAATTGTTATTAAAAAAGTACTAGAAATACTAGGAGTAGACACTAGTGTACTGTTCTTTGTTCGCGGTACCCAATTCCAACTTAGTGAGAGATATACTCTAGATATGTACAAGATGCTTGCCAAAACTAGTTTCCATAAGGCCCAAAAGGCTGGTGCGGAAGTTGTGAAACAGAGTGACAATCCGTTAATGTCTAGTTTAGTTTATCCTATTCTACAAGCACTAGATGAAGAATATCTAGATGTAGATGCAGAGTTTGGAGGCGTGGATCAGCGCAAAATCTTCACATTAAGCCAGGAGACCCTTCCTAGTATTGGATATAAAAAGCGTATCCATTTAATGAATCCAATGATTCCTAGTTTTATTCGAGAGGATCATTGTGAGAGTAAAATGTCTAGTTCGGATCCAAATAGTAAGATTGATCTATTGGATTCGATAAAGATGATTGATCAAAAGGTCAATAGAGCTTTTTGTGAAGAAGGAAATTTCTACGACAATCCTCTTCTTGTTTTCTGTAAATATGTTATCTTCCCTATTCTAACACTTCAGGGAGAAAATGCTTTTACAATTCGTAGACCTGAGAAATATGGAGGAGATATTGTCTTTTCCAACTATGAAGAACTAGAGAAACAATTCATGGATCGTGGATTACATCCCGGGGATCTAAAGAAGGGAGTTAGGGAATTCCTTGCTGTACTTTTAGCACCTCTAAGAGATATGTTTTTAGCAGACAAAGAACTACAAGAATTAATGAAAAGAGCTTATCCTAATACGGTTTAGTATTTAATGCCAGTTTTAATTTATCTAATAAATCTGGCGATAGTTCTTTTTTAATGGGAGAGTTTTTGGTTGGTTTGAATGTTTTCAAGTTAAATATGTACAATGTATGATCACTAGTTTTTCTATAAGCGTTATATTGATATATTAGTAATGGGAAATCTTTATAGAAAATAACATCTGCTTCAATGTAATCATCGATTGCTTCTTCATCATCTTTAAAGCCTCTATAAGCATATTTTTTTGAGAGATCTCTTTTATTCCACATAGTAAATCCAAGATATTCCCCTATTTCATCAAGTAAATCAATTGAACAATATGTTAGATTTTTAAATCTAGAACTAGAAGATAGAATCATTATACTACACTTATTAAATAATTACACATCAATTTTAAATAAAAATGATTTTATCAATAAGACTATATTTATCCTTTAGAAAAACTACAAATGTTTCGACATCTTCTTTGTTGTATTTCTTATCGATTTCTAATTGAATCATATAGGAAATAACGCCATCCGTTTCATTGTATTTTTTGAAACTATTCCAACTATCTTTGACATATTTGCCTTTATGATTGATCTTTAGGGTATGATTGGATATCTGTATGAAACTACTAGAAATATCGTTTTCTATTTGAATGTATTCTCGAATACCATAACTTAGCAGGACTCCATGAGGAAAGTGGTTCTCGATATCACCAAGTAGATGATTCATTTTATTAGTTTTTGTTTTTCTATAGAATTAGAAAAATCAATTTGATTTTATGCGTTTATTTCGCCAAAATATTTTCTAGGTCTATTGTAGGTCCTATAGTATAGCGGTCAGTACACCGGACTTTGAATCCGGTAACCCAAGTTCGATTCTTGGTAGGACCATTTTAATAGTCCTAGTGTAGGACCATTGATAAACATTATATTTATTATAATTATGATTTATAAATATAATGTTTTTTGTTTCTCTTAAATACTATTTATTTAAAATGAACTTAAATATTAATTTCATTATAATGAAAATGGATTCACAAGTTATTGGTCTTTTTAACATGATGGGAAAAATTCAGGAGGGTCTAAATGGGAATAAGCCAGATCTTCAAGATCAAAAAATAATGGAAATGTTTGAAGCATTCGGTGTAGATGCAGAAAAAACAGATCCTCAAGATAGTATGGAAAATGTTCAAAAGCATCTAGATGAAAATGGATACGAGGCAGATTTTGAATACAAAGAACTAATGGAATTATTTGCCTCGTCAGATTTAAATCAACTAGATTCACCTCTAATCCAAAATAAAACAAAATTAATCAAAAGCTTATTAAATATTTATAAAGTTGACCCAAATATGGAAAATGAGGAACATAAAGATTTATTAGATCAACTTGTAAAAAGTACTCTCAGTTTCGTTGAAGCCCAGACTAAACAAAGAGAAGCCGAATACCAAGCCAATTATGAGCAGGTTCTCAAAGATATGCCAAATTTATTAAAATGATTAACTTAATTTTATATTTCTAGAGAAAATACTATATTTATTTCACAACAAATAAATATATTATATATTTTTAAATGAATCTGAATCTAAACAAAGAAAATATGAGTCATATTGGAGATATATTAGCTATTCCCTTTTTCCTATTATTAATTATTTATTTCTATCAAAAGAAAACACCCACTCAACTCGAACAACTCTTCCTTCTATTCGCCATCGCCGGCTTTGCCCTTGATAGCTATTTCACCTATATCTATTTTTATACAAAAAAATAATTACTATGTGTAATAATTACTTATGCGTGATATTAATATAGATGAATTGTTTTCCACAGCTGCTATCAGTTAGACTCTCAACATTATAATGCTTATACGTATCCTTAATTAGTTTTTTAAGTTTTCTAATATACTTATCAACATTCTTCTTTGTAGTTCCAAATTCAGCATAGGGATTAACTCTAAATCGGATGTAAGTACTCATAGTATAGCTTTCAGGCTCACCTTCTTCCTCGTCCTCCTCGTTTCTAGTAATAATCCATTCTAGTTTATCAAAATCGCAATAAACTGTATTTTCATTAACAAAATAGTTATTCTTAAAATTAGTAACTAGTTGGTTAAGTTCGGTTTCCATTCTAAATTCTATTTTTATTAAAATTTTTTCTTCAATTTTTAACTACATAAATAACTCGATCCCCAATTTTTCATTATATCCTCGATACTAGTTTTAATATCTTTAATTTCCGGATAATGGGGATAAAGACTCTCTAATTTAGTAGTATCTAGATGATTATTTGACCTTTCCGAAAGAAGAATCTTATTCTGCTCCTCTTCCGAGAAATTCTTCCAGGTAAAAGAAGGATCTACATATTTCTTATACATCTCCAAGATCTCGTTATGTTCAATAACACCCGGATTAGTTAGATTAACCGTGCCTCTCTTTTTCTTTTTAGCTAAATCTATCATAATAGGAATCATATCCTCTAAAACCGTCATACTATTTGGAATACTACAAACTTTCTCGTAGTTAGTAATTTTGGTAATGAAATTCCTGGGATGATGATAACCTACAATTGGCATTCTTATTCTAAGATTTAAAACAGGATATCCGGAATCTTCCAGAATATGGAAAAGACGATCCGTAAAACCCTTTACAACCGAATAACTGCTTCCAAAGAAATTGGGTCGATCACTTTCCACAAACGTATGTTTATCTTCCTTATAAGTAAAAATACATCCAGTACCAAGATAAGTGAGATGCGTATTTGTTCTTTTTGCTACAAGGGCTAATACAAGAGGGCTGAAAAGATTATCGCGAATATTTTCTACTAGTTTTCCTTTTTGTTCTAAATAATCAATGGTACTAAAACCAGGTCCATGGGTTCTACCAATAAAACATAGAATTTGATCTGGTTTTACATCATTGATTAAACGCTCCACTTTAAGTTCATCATCTGCTCGTACATCGGTTTCAATCACATTTTCACCTACAGATTCAAGGTGTTTTTTCACCATTCCACCAATCCATCCATTACTACCAAATATTAACCAACGCATTGTATTATATCTAGTTGCTTTATTGTATTTATATTATTTCTAATAGATAAATGTCATTACGTACTTCTTATGGAAGTATAAAACTTCAAAAAGGAAGTATACTATATCACTATAGTAATAAACCTCTATATGAAATATCTAATGAAATACCTTTTTTATATATGACTCTACATCCATCTGAATGGTTTTCGAATCATGGCTATATTACTACAATAGAACTAGAAAGAGATGTTACTTTATTATTTATGGTAAAACAAATTCATAAATTAAGGGTCTATTCTTCTTTAAACAATTATTTAGGAGTACCTAATTCTAATCTTATGAAAAGAGATTCTAATATGATTAAATGCTGGATTCCTTATTTAGTGAAAGAGAATTTAGATGGTTGGTTTAGTTCAATTGAAAATAAACTAGCAGTAGAATTTGTCATTTTGAGTGATCCGTCGGTTTTAAAAATAATGAAAACAGAACCTATTAGAGTTACTTGGTATAATGCGAATTATAATAGCAATATGGAACTAATTCCAAAAAATTGGGGGACTACCTATGCTATATCCTTTTTTAGTATATTGATTTTAAATAGTCGGTTTAAAGAGCAAATAGATTCTTATCTACAACAAATAAAAGAAGAAGATCCCGATGGAACCATTTTTTCTATTCTTCTACAGCGTTCTATAATCTATTACATCGATGCCCCTTTAGAAGAAATAAAATGGTGTAGATAGTAGAGCAGACATCTAGATAGAAAAAAATTGATTTAGGGTTCTATATCCTAGACAATTCAAAACCAAACTAAGAACAATGTCCGTTTCCGAGTCTTCTGTCGCCGTTGCTACTTCTGCCTCTACTAGCAAGTTTATTCCAGCTAACGAGTTCCGCAAGGTCCAAACCGAGCGTGTCACCCTCAGGAAGGAGGATCAGGAGAGGCGCGATCGCGAATTCGCCGAAAACTTCAAGGTTGCCTGCCAGAAGTATTCCCAGACTCTTCTCGATGAATGCGCCCATGCTCTGAAGGTCGCTCAAGGTCGTTCCAAGCCCTATATTATCCTCGATGATCGTGTTATCACCGAGGATTGTGACGGATTCGCCTATACTTCCTTCCTCTACGGATTCTGGGATAAGCGCAACCATCGCTTCAATGATTCTGTCTTCACCAAGCATTCTATCGAGAAGCCCCTCAAGACCGCACAGGATACACTCGCGCCTCTTGGATACAAGCTGGAGGATGTCTCGGATCCCAAGCGCTCTCGTCGCCTCTTCCTCAAGCTCTCATGGTAATTATAAGTGAAAATAAGTACAAATTAGTGAAATAGTAAAAATAAGTAAAAAAAACTATAAAAAAACTACTTTGTATATACTTTACCTATAAAAAGAACCGAATAAATTATGAAGCATAAACTCGGTTTCCTCTAAATACTCCGGATGAAATAACATTCCATAGATATGCTTTGATTTATGGGCTATCATCGCAGGAAACGTTATCCCATGTACACTAGAATAAGCCAATACTTTGAAATCAGGAGCCACCTTGTCAATAATAAATCGTAAGCAGAATTGGATATGGATTTGTTTTTCGTTCTTGAAAGTCACCAGACTTGTTCTACAATATTCTTTATCAAGTTTTTTTAAAGTTCCGCCAAAGTAAGTATTAATGAATTGGCAGCCGAAACATATACCAACAATAGGTACATTTAGAGCTGTATATTTTTCTAAGGTTTTTCTATTTAGTTCATAGTTATCTTGTGAGTAATAGAAGTTTCCTTCTACAACAGGTGGAGATTCACTAATTAAAACAGCATTGATCGGTTTATTTATTTTAGAAATTTCTTCTTCTTCGGTAATTTTTATATAGGGAATTCTATTTTGATTTAATAATTTTAATATCATTGGCAGATAACTTCTTACATCATCTCTTGTATTATCTATAATTAATATGGTCATACTAATTATATATATTTTTCTTTTTTCACTCTAAAAATCTTCAACAATTTCAAATGAACCTACACTTTGTTTCGTCGTAAGACCATTCGAAACTTTCGCATTACTATACTGACTTACTCGTGATTCAAAAAAGTTTGTCTTTGAATTCATTGAAATCAACTCCATGAAATCAAAAGGATTCTTTGTATTCCAATACTTTTCTAAACCTAATTGTACTAATAATCTATCTCCTACAAATTCTACATAGTCACTCATTAATTTACAATTCATACCAATCAGATTACTCTCTAAACTCTCTCTGCTAAACTCCTTCTCAATCTCCACAGCCTCCTTCACCATGTCCAACACTTTCTTCGTATCTATAGCAGATCCCCTTAAGACATGGAAAAGATGAACCGCAAATTCAGTATGTAAACTCTCATCTCTACTAATTAACTCATTACTAAAGGTCAACCCGGGCATTAACCCCCTCTTCTTCAACCAATAAATACTACAAAAACTACTACTAAAGAATATTCCTTCTACACAAGCAAAGGCAACCAATCTATAGATAAGCTCGGTAGTAGGACATTCGATCCATTTGAAACACCATTCGGCTTTCTTGGCGATGATGGGGACATTTTCAATCGCATTGAATAGACGATCCTTCTCTTCTTTATCATCTACATAGGTATCAATAAGTAAGGAATAAACTTCCGAGTGAATATTTTCCATAGCAATTTGGAAACCATAGAAAAATTTGGCTTCGGCAATATCTACTTCATTAATAAAACGGTTGGCTAGGTTTTCATTAACAATACCGTCGCTGGCAGCAAAAAATGCCAAAGTATGTTTGATAAATTTTTTCTCGTCTTCCGTTAGGCGCTGCCAATCGGCTCTATCTTTGGTTAAATCAACCTCCTCGGCAACCCAGAAACAACTCACCGCTTTTTTATAAAATTCCCAGATGCTATTATGTTGAATCGGATAAATAACATACCTCGTTTTCGCGCCGGACATCTGATTTTATTTTATTACTTCATATTTTTATTTGTAAAAATCTTTATATCTATTTTCCCACTTTTTTTTTCTCATCTATAATTATTTTTACTTTTTAAATACAAATAAGTTAATAAATCTTTCCCATCCACCTTTATATCCGCCATACGATTGTTTATCTCTTTTCTTGTCTCTAAACCATCAAATAAATACATATACTCTCCCGGTAAATGTTTCCTAAACCAATCTCTATACCAAATATCCGGATCCACTTTATTATAGAGAGGTATGTCGATTCCTGTATAGAATAGATCCGCATAATGAAGGAAAAAGCCTTCTCGGATATCCAATTTTAAACTATATTCTATTTCATATTCCTTACTATCTACCACTTCCTTTCCATTGTAAACTTTACAACAATTATGAATCGGCAAGCCATCATGAAATACTACTTCATTCCCAATATACGAAGGATAATAACCTAAAACATCATAGATATCGGGTATTTTATCAATAGTTGCCAGTGTATAGGTATCTGGGTAAAAATAGCCATTATGATCACATAGATTAAAATGCCAGTTCTTTTGATTTAGTATATCTAGTGGAAATAATAGAAGTATTTCATCTTCTTTTACTTTAATTTTATTTAGATCATAAATTAAATGACAGTATACACCTTCTACATCACCTCCAATTGTAAAGGGTTTTTTAAAATTTAGATCACAATAACTATAAATTCCTCTGGCAACAACACGATGTTTCCATCGTTCATACGCAGTCATAATTTTGCCCGTTTTTAAAATTCCTTCCAAATTTTTCAGGGTCGTATGATGACCTACATATTTATATCCTTTCAATCTCATGCGATATTCCATTTATTCCTTCTAAAAGAATACATAGAATTCAATTTCCACTATGGAGCGATCTTTGATTTAATTGTGTCATTTACACATTCTACACAGCAATTACATTTACAACAAGGACAACAAGTTTTGAAAAAATAACAAGTGATAAATGTATAGATACCCATTTTTCATTGTAGATATTTAAAATATTCGATTTCAAGATTTTTTATATGGCTTTGTTACTTTCTTAATAAAAGTATCTGAGGATTTCTTGATCTCCTTCATTTCTTCATTTGTCTTAGACGAAAGATTTTTTAACATCATCCAACTTACTCTTGGAAATTCTTGTAGTTTCTCTTCATTGATGGATATAAAATTATAATACAAATCCCCCCACAATTGTACCCAATCGCCTTTTTTACCATAATTGGACATTTTAGAAATATAATTTCCTGTTGTCACATAAGGCTTGGTCATGGTAAATCCACCATCCGCACCAGCACCCATAGCATACACATTTTGGATCATAACCCAATCATAACTGTCCATACTAAAGCTCATAAACCAATAATACATCTCGTGGGGATGTATTCTACATAAATTCATAAAATTACTCATATACATTAATCGTAAAATGTGATGTAAATAAGCATTTTTATAGGCGTATTTTATAGTATCATCAATCGGTTCAACTCCAGTCGTACCATTGTACCAAGCCTCTGTTAATGCCCTATCATGTTCATAATAATTACTATTTTTTAGTATATCATATTCTTTCAGATACAACATACGCTGCCATTCTCTCCAACCTAGAATTTGTCTGATAAATCCTTCCGTACTATATAACAATTGATTTGATCCATCATATTTTTCATCAAAATTTTGTAATACTCTAAGTATTATATCAGTAGGGGATAGCAAACCACAGTTTATTAGAGGAGATAACACACTGTGATATAAATACGGTTCTTCTTTCATCACAGCATCCTCATACAATCCGAAATTCGCCAATCTATTTTGTATAAAATCCTCTAGCCAAACTTTAGCACCTTCAAAAGTAACCGGTACATACAATTCAACGGAACCATAATTACTTGAAAATTCTTTCTCTATTTCTCTTTTTGCTTTCTCGATATACTCTAAATCTATGTTGTCTAATTCAGGTAGTGATGGTATCTCATCTATATTACTAGGAGGACCAGCGCGATTGTATTGATCATAACTATATTTACCTCCTAAGGGTTTCTTTTTTTTACCTCCTTCTTCCATTAGAATATCAAATTTTCTTCTAGACCACTCGTAAAAATGCTTATGAAAATATTTCCCTTTCTTGGTTTCTAAATATTCATCTATATGTTCTCTCGTTAAAATAAAATTGGGATTTAGCTCTAGTTTTTTAACATTGGGAATTATTTCTTTCATTCTTTTATCCAATAAATGATCAGGTACATCTATATAATAAACATTCTTAGCTGATTTAGTTTTTTCTGTAAGGGTATTGTAAGTATGAACCTTTTGATAGTCAACTTTTATGGAATCACCTAGATGATATTTTAAATAATCATTATAATAATACATACAGGCTCTGTGTAACACCAATTTCATTTTATTAAAATTAATATTTCTCTCTGAATCTAAACCAAAGAAAATAGGATGTTCCAATAATAAAATTTGATTGATCCTTTTATCCGTTAGTATGCCATCTATTTTATCCAAAGCAAAAATTTGATTAGGGAATAATAGTAATAGTTCCATTTATTAACCTTTAGAATTTATTTGTACATTTTATATTCTTCTACATACTTTTCATAATCCATTAGGCATTGTTTTTCTAATTCTTTGGCAATTTGGATAGCAGGTTCTAATTGGATATGTTTTAGTTCAATATGTTTGGACACACGATTCTCGTAGATCTCAAACATCTTTTCTAGACACTCTTTGCGACTACCTCCACATCTTCGTTGATATTCCATACAACGCTCTAATTCATAGGCACAGAGAAGATCTGCATTGCGGACAATATGGAATGGCATCTCTAGATATTTTGTATAGGTAAAATCTGGGTATCCATTTTTTTGTACTTTAGAATAGGACATATTAAGAATAATAAACTCGACCTCTCCTACTAGAAGTTTATCAACTCCCAATTCGTCTAAGAGAAAATCTTCGATCCTAACAATGCCTTCGGCTTCGTTCATATACTTTTTATCGCACATATCATGAAGTAGAGATGCTAATTCAATCATAAGTTTTTGACGATCACTTAATTCATAATGAATCACTAATTGTTCACAATAATTTAGAATCGTTTTTGAATGCTCTAGACCATGTCCTTCGTCAATATGGAATCTTTCACAAGTGTCCCTAATGAATAAATAGATTTTATCAAGTTGTTCCTCGTTTAGAATCATAATAACTATTTATTCATTCAAATTTTTTTTCAATTTAAAACCTACTGACATTGATCCGTCAGTACTACAGTGTGGATTCTAGAAAGCATTTGGTTACTTTCATTATAAACTCTATAATGAAGATGTTTAGGTAATATTTTGTATCCATGAACGATATATCTAGTAGGACATTGTACAGGTATTTTAGCTTTACCGTCTTTATCGGCAACAACTACACCCGAATTTTCAAATTTATTGTATCCCTTTTTCCAAGTTTTCTGGACATCTTTGCCAGGATCTGCCGCCCAATAGATAACTTTTCTACCAGGTTCCGCCTTAATCTCTACCGATTTCTCAACTTTTTTAGGTTGTCTACTCTTAAGATCTAAAAATATACTAGGAATAAAGTTTTCACTTAAAAAGGGTAGAAAAGTATCTCTATTCAATATCAATAATAAACTAGAAACTATACCCACCATTGCTAAAATCCTAACAAGATAGATATCTTTGCTAATAAAATCAGTTAAATAGATAAATGAAAAGGCAATAGAAGAGATTAAAGAGATAGAAACAATCCAGATATGGATCCATTTAGGTAAATTTTCCATGAATGTTTCATTCCAAAAAGGGTCTTCTATATTCATACGAAAGTTTTCTTGTATTGTTTTAATCTTCATCCTATATGTTCATTAGAAAATTTAATTTTTTTCTTTTTTGTTGTTATTTTTATCTTTTTTCTTTTCTTTTTTTTCCTCTTTCTTCTCCTCTTTCTTCTCCTCTTTCTTTTGATCAAAATATTCAACTGCCAAGGGGGTTTTTGAAGTTACTCTGCCTACAGGTTCGGCAATATATAGATCTCTAAATTTCTTATAAACAATGCCTTCTTCATTATAGCCATAGGTTATCTTATCTACCTTATAATCTGTAAATTTCATTTCTTGTGGATAAATGTATTCTCTCTTAACTCTGGCTTTTTTCTTTTGTAATTCCGTTTTTTCAACATTTTTTCCTTCTTTACCTTTTTTACCTTTTTTAACTTCTTTACTCTCTGATTTATCCTTTTGTACACTACTTTCCGATTTATACTTTTGTACACTACTTTCAGATTTCTCTTTCAGTAAACTACTCTCTGATTTCTCTTTTTGTACACTACTTTCCGATTTATCCTTTTGTAATCCTATGATACCAATTTTGCCATTATTAAATTTAATGGTTAATGGTTTTTCTTTCATTACCTTTCCAACAGGATCGGGATAAAACTCGTCCTCCTCTTTCCCTTCCATATTTTCATACACATCTCCATCCGTAGTATACGCATACCTCTTTCCCTTAAATACAAATGGAATTACCTCTATATCTAATTCCTCCGATTCGGATTCCCCATATAGTTCAACTTGGAGAGGTTCAATAGATAATAACTTACCAACCTCTCTAGGTACATTTGAATTTTCGTTTTCTTCATAGATTTTACCAGTTTGTTCAATATAGATATAATCCTTGCCTTTGTATTTAATAATAGGTACGGCTACATTAGAATTGTTATTATTACTATTCATTTCAACATTAACTTCTTTCCCATCATTGAATCGAACTCTGAGGGAAGGTGATTTGCGAATTATTTTACCTACGGGATCCGGATAGAAATCATTCTCGTCTTTCCCTTCAAATTGTTGATATACATCTCCATCTTTTGTATAGGCATACATTTTGCCCCGGAAAGTAAAAGGAAATACTTCTCCTACATTATTTTCATTTTCCTGTTTTTCGATACAATTTTTGGAATTTTGATTCGTAAAATGACAATAAGGGGGAGGAGTCATTTCATAAGGAGAAAAGATTGGCTCTTTGGGAACATAAGGGAGCTCTTCTCTTATATAAACTGGTGAAGTAATAGCATAAATCTCCGATTTACCTTTTTTCTTCTTAATTTCTTCTAATCTATTTCTAAATTCTTCTAATTCTTCCTTCGTGATTTCCTTCTCGTGCCCAATATAGAGCCGATTTATTTCTTTTTCAATATAGAAATCAGTTAGATCCTCTTTTTGGACTCTTTCTGTTAATTCATTCATTAAATCTTGAATGGTTGCCTTTTTTTCTGAATGAATCATTTTTTGCTTTGGTTTTATTATTTCACTATCTCTAGATTTATTCTCTTTTTTCATTCTAGTCTCCTCAATCGTTTCATACATAATACTGTTCGGCAATAATTCTGATAGTATTTTCTTTTGTTGAGTTCTTGAAACTTTCATTATCTCATAATGCTCTGGATACATACCCCTAACATCCCCAATAACTCTATAACTACTATCTATTTGGTAATAATATTGATCCTCTGCTATTCTATAGCACTCAATACCTTTTTCACATTGGGCTCTAACAAACATGCTGATTCTTAAAGGATTTTCACTTATTACTTTACCTATAAGAATATATTCACTCCTTTCCTCAGAAAAAGTATAAATACAATCTAAAGCTCTAACATATTGTTTACTTCTATATTGAATAGGTTTTAAGAATTCAATCTTTAAAGGATTTTCTGAGGAAACTAATCCAACTAAACTAGTCTTACATTGATTTTCAGAAATGTATTCTTTCTTGAATACAGCATTGTGTTTAGGATTCATTTTGTAATACAAGGTTTGATCGTCATATTGAATCATTGATTCATAGGGATCTTGAACATCAGGATCAAAAAAGGTATAATAATATATAAAATGTTCTTTGTTTCTATTTGTTAGAATCAGTTTACCATCCTTCCAATAACCCACGAATTCATAATATTGTAAAGGATTTTTAGCATATACTTTTCCATTGGAAAGAACCATGGGGTGATCAAAATAACAATCTTTTATTATTATATTTAATTTATGAATTTTAGGCAGTGTTATCAAATGATTTCTAGTAAAGATTGAGTTTAGCATAGGCCAATCTTTTTCATCAGAAATACTATAATAGGCATTTCTAACCTGATCCGCTGTAAACAATTTGATTTTTTTTATAATTTCGGGTTTTTCCAAAAATATACTTTGACTAAAAGAAAGTGGTTTATTATTTAATATTTTTTTAACATAATAATATTCATATAAAAATTTAGAGAAAGATATATCGAAGATTCTTTTGCTTTCTTCACTAACAAGTTCCGGATAGAGATCTAATAAGAAGAAAACACTTTCACCTTGATATAAAAGGAGTTGTAAAAATAAGGGAATATCAATATCAGTTGTTAATATAAAATTACTAAATTGGGGTGATTTAGTCCATTCAATAGGACCAAACTTATCTAAAAAACTTTTATTAATTTGTACTTTTTTATACCAAGATAAACATAATAACAATTCATTTTTTGAAATACCAAATACATCATAGATAGATAGAATTTTTTCCATTGTTTCCTCCTCCATAGCATCTGATAGATTCGTGATTATTTGCGAAAATAACATATAGCGCAGTTTATCATTTTTAATCCATTGAACAATTTCTTGTTTTTGAATTAATACATCTATTTGAGTATTAAGCATAGTATTTTTTTTAGCATTAAATTGTGCCAATAGATCAATGAATTGTTGTACTAGTTTACTCTTTCTAAATTTATCAAAATCATTTTCAAAAAGTGTAATATCATATGGATTTCTACCCAATAACTCCCCAATTTCTACATATTCATCCTGATCGGATAGGCGATATACTTTCTCATCTACAATAGCTAATGCTTCACCTTTATAATTGATAATCTCGGCATCAACCTCATCCTCTCTAGAATCTGCTATTTGTGCCATAATACTACTATCAAATAATATTTTTATTATAATTCAACGACATAAAAATATAGCTAGAAAAAATTAAATTGATAGAAATAACTCCGACACCCAAAAAAACTACGATTAAAATGGAAAAGCCGTTTTGTAAAATTTGTCATGAAGACAAATCTACTAGGAAAAACCCCCTGCTTCATCCTTGTAGATGTCGTGGATCGATAGGATGTACCCACAAAGAATGTTTACAGAAATGGATCTCCGTCTCTAAAAGAATCCATTGCTCTGAATGCAAAACCGCCTACAATCTTGTCTACGAATCTCATCCTATCTATACTATCTTAGAATCTCTAAAAATATTCCTGATCTTCTATCTACCCCTTCATTTCCTATTTTATCTTATCCAACCCCAAACTTACGATTACAAACATTTCTCTATAGTCAATAGACTAGTCTATTCTATTGTTACTACCTATTATCATCTCACTATTTATGCTTCCTATCTATTTGTATTAGCTTTCTTTATTTTATTCATTATAGCTGTTATAGTAGATGTAGTGACTCTTTCCTTCGAAATTCATTTAAAGGGAGATGATTTAACTCCTCTTGTCAATTATTTATCCTCTGACTATCCTCTCCAAACAGCTATATCCACAGAATATCGATGGGTTGTCTATGGTAGTTTTATCATTCTAACCGGAAGTATCCTTTATTTCCTCTATCAAAGAAATAAGAAAAGTTCCCGTTTGACCATTAGAAACTTTTAAAGATAATAAGCAAATAGTAAAGTAAAATGAATAATAAACTTCTAGTACTTTGTACAGGTTGGGGTCTTTTAGGAGGTTATAGAAATGTCTCTGCAGTTGAATATGAAAGGAAAAAAAAATTATTAGATATTCAAAATGAAATAAAATCCTATACTGATTCAAATTATTATAAAAATACCATTCAAAACCTTCAAATGAAAGAACAAAGATACAAAAATAAGATGTATAGTGACCTAATGTTTCACTTTTTAGGAGGTATGATTCTCTATGGCAATCCTTTTACAGGTCTATTGTATTTACCTAATGAATTGTATCGGTTAGAAGTAGATGTCAGAGGAATAGAGGATGAAAAAAAATCAGAGAGATACAATAAAACACTATTCTAATTCTACTCCGAATAAATATTTATAAATATCACTCGATAATTTCTTACCAAGCCGCCTCTTCTTCTCCCCTTTACCAATTTCTAGATCCCCTAATAGATCCACCCCTTTTTCTTTGTAGGCTTGTAGTAAACTATACAGATCTTTGTATTGTTCTTGTATTTTACCAGCTATATCCACAGAGACTCTAGGTATAGAACTAAGACATGTTAAAAAGAAACTACTATTTGTCATTTTCTTTTTTAAACTGGAACTTGTAGTTTGTATGCTACTGCCCATTTGTTTTTCAAACTCTCCTTTTTCTATTTTCTTATATAATATACATACATATTCTAAAGTATGCTTTAGACTATCGGTGTATAGAATGGGATACCCGTCTCTACATATAGTATTAATTAGTGCCCCATCTATAATTTTAAAATCTAAATACATTCTTTTACTTGGTTCTATTTTTTCAATAAGAAACAACACCTTAGATCCATTTGTTCGTAATAATTCAAGGCGTTCTTTTTGCTCCCTCCAACGACCATCTTTGATCGATGCCTGTAAATCGGCCTCCGTTTTTCTTTCCAAAGTCATATACAATTGATCCTCTTTCCATATTTGAAAATCTCCGACTTCCAAAGGAACAACCTCATATAGTATATCTTTGGTATCTTTCATTAACTCAATAAAACCATGTTCCCTATAATCGATTTTTAATAGCATTTAATAATTATATTCTATCTATCTAATTATTAAATCTTTTTATCTAGTTATTCCATTTATCAATCTCCGCTAAAATATCGATAAGATTGAAATGTAGCTTTCCAGAGAAAATTTTATCCGCCTTCCATTCTTTCATCTCCTTGATAATTGTTTCAACTTCTTTTTGTTTATAAATTTGCTTACCAACTCTCCTCATATTTTGAATAAGGATCTCCATAGATTCATCATTGGACTCACCCTCCTCAATATTTTGAAGAATTTTTTCATAGATACTTTGTAATCCTGACTGAATATACTTCTTCTTAGTAACCAGATTTACATTGGTACATTCACTAAAAATATTGTGAGTTAAAATATTATATTCCTTGTCTCCATCTTTAGGCTGATCTACATCATTGTATAGAAGTTGTAAATATTCATTACAAAAAACAGATAATTCCTTGGAACGTTTCATCTTATTGACAATCTCAATATATTCCTTCAGATACATAGGACAGTTTCTAGTATACTGATATAGAATTTTGGCAATATCCTTTTGGGTACTTGAACCTGAATCTACCTTCTTTCCATTTTCATCTACTGCTTTATTCGGTTCAGTAATATATTTCTCAATGGATAATTCAGCTAATTCCTTCCAAATAGCATCCTGATTATTTTCATTAACCTTGGATAAAACACCCTTAAAATCAATAATAAACTTTTCTAATTCAGTCGAATCCTTTTCAAAAGGCTTTCTAAAATTAGTGGCAGAGGATTTCTTTTTGGGTTCAAATTTATCCTTGGAAAAATATTTTTTAGAGGAATCAGCAGTAGTTGGGAAAGGATTTTTCTTTTTTTCCGAATAGTAAATAAAGAAATCATCGATTCTCTTTTTGAGAACCTCGGGACAAACTTCCATAAATTGTTCACGGCCAATTGTCTTTAATCCAGTAGTTGCCATCTCCTTATTCTATTAAGAAGAAAACAAATCTTTATATGATTTTAAATATATTTCATTGTTATTTTTTGAGTTAGAGCATTGATCTGTATTTTATCGACAATATCATATTTTGCCGCTTCATTCATTTGTCCATAGGCTCCTTTATAATTAGGACTATTGAGTATTTTCATAAAATCTGTGAATGATTTATTTTTATTATTCGTAAATCCTTTCATCTTTTTGAAATAATTTTTAGAAATACTAATTCCACATAACTTATCAAAATAATTGATCTTATTTTCATCAAAAAGCATATTCTTATCTATTTGTTTGATCGTATAGAATGATTTAAGATCACAATTAGTAGTATCTAAAAATAGATAATTTCTAAATCCAGATAATTGTCTCATTCCTATATTAAATAAATATCCAGTAGAGCGATCGGGTATAGGTTTTTTCTCCTTAATTACTAAGATCTGATAGTGGATTTCGTGGTTCTGCATATAACTCATGATAAATTGTAGTATTTTGTTTAGCGTATGATCATTGTTATGTAAAATAACAATTCCTAAAACTCTTTTAACAAAGAAAATTTCGATAAGAATGATTAGTAATATTATGATTAAAACAGTCAAATTAGATAACATCTACCTATCATATTCTTAGAAAAGAACTTTATTGAAAAGGTTTTTTAAAAAGTTTATTCATTTATCTTTTGGCAGCGCTTTACCCGAAGGGATGAAGTTATCTATGATAACAGAATTCCTAAAAGCGCATAGATTTATCTTTTTGATTACACTTTTTTTTTAAAGTGTTATAAAAGATTTAAACAAAACTTCTTTTTATAAGGTAAGTAAGCAACGTATGAAATTATCTGATACTTGGACTCTCTGGTACACCGAACAAGACCTAGATAAAGATAATTGGAGTCTTAAATCCTATAAAGTTGTGAGAGATATTACTACTGTGGCCGAATTTTGGGATATGATTTGTGAAATTCCCGAGCATAGATGGATCGATGGTATGTATTTTCTGATGCGTAAAGGTATTCAACCCACATGGGAGGCTCCTGAAAATAAGAATGGTGGTTCCTGGTGTTTCAGAGTTCCAAAGATCTATGCATATATTTCATGGATTGAGCTTGCTATTATGCTCTGTGGTTCAACCTTAATGCCCAAATATTACACAGGTATTAATGGTATTTCTATTAGTCCTAAAAATAATACTGTTACTATCAAGATTTGGAATAATGATAAGAATAATCACTCGTCTAGTCAGATTCCTAATATCCTGGATTTCATCAATCCCGAATGTGTTCTCTATAAATCACATTATTAAACTATGAATAGGATAATGACAATTCAATTATTATGAAATAATTCAATAGTCAATAGAATTATAGTAAATCTATAAAATATTATATATAAGTCAATATTAGAATGGCTTCATACAATAGCACAATTGGTTCTTTGATGAGCGAAAAGAACAGTGTAATTTTCAGTCAAAATGCTATCTTTGGTAAACTTTTCAAATACCTAGGTGGTAATTCAATTGTTTATCAAAAATTTCTAGTTGAAAATTCCAATAGTTCCTATTTTGGTCAGATTTCTCAACAAGACGAAACCCTTCAAATACATTCTAAAAATATTGAATTATATGATCAAGTTACGATCTCCGGTCCTCTCCATCTTAACGGTGATCTTTTCATTAATGGTTCTATCTCCGGTATCACTATCACCGTATCTACGGATTTTGTCAATGGTACCTTTAGTAATCAACTTACCACGAGTGGTCTGTATGTCGAAAACAATTCAACCTTAGCCGGTAACCTTACTGTTAGTTCTAACATCAACACAAACAATCTTTATGTCACCAATAATACTATCTTAAATAATTTAGTAGCACAAGGATCCTCCACCTTTAACAACCTTACCATACAAAACAACGCCAATATTAATCGACTTACTGTATCTGGCAATTCTAGTCTTTATAATCTAAATGTCACCTTTGCCGGTACCTTTGGTAATACTCTTTCTACCAGTGGTCTCCAAGTAACCAACACAGCCCTTATCAATCACCTTGTAGCACCATCTGCTACCTTTACCAATCTTACCGTTTCTAATGATGCTGTTATTTTAGATCATTTAATTGCTAGTGGTATTAGTATTACCAATAATGCCTACATTAAAAATATTCTAAACGTTGAAGGGTATTCCGTTCTTCGAGATATTTATAGTTTAGGTAACTTAAGCGTTTCTGGAACATCTACTCTAGATAAAGTTTCTATTTCTTCACTCAATGTTACAAATTCGGTCACCTTTAATAGCAACCTAAATGTCAGTGGTAATGCCACTTTCTATAAAAATGTAACCATTTTAGGTAGTATCAACTTTTCCGGAGGTGCCCTTTCTTTGGATTATATTAATATTTCCAATAGCTCCACCTTTGGTAATCTTCTTAGTGTTAGCGGTCTATGGGTTAGCAACAATGCGAATATTAGAGATAATCTCACCGTTAACCAATCGATTTCAACTAGTGCTCTGAACGTAACCAATAATACCAATATAGGTGGTAATCTTAATGTTACAGGTAATACTACTTTTAATAGTAATGTTACCATTTTAGGTGCCGTAAGTTTCTCTGGTGGATTTAGTCTTGATGCCCTCAATATTCCTAACAGTTCTACCTTTGGAGATCTATTATCAGTTAGTGGATTACGTGTAACAAATAATGTATTTATAGATGATTCTATTTCCGTATCCAATAACGGAACCTTTGGAAATTTCCTTAGCACCAGTGGTCTTTTTGTTAGTAACAATGGTATTATACGTAATGCTTTAGCAGGTACACTTACTGTTTCCAATAGTACAAACCTCAGAGGTAATTTAACAGTTAGTGGTAATGTTACTTTTAATAGCAATGTAACAATTTTAGGTAATATTAACTTGTCTGGTTTTAGTTTAGAAAGTTTAAATGTTCCCTATAACTCCACGTTTGGTGATCGTTTAGCAGTAAGTGGTTTATTTGTAAGTCAAAATGCCACAGTGAATCAACGTCTTACTACCAGCAGTTTATCAGTTAGTCAAAATGCCATCATTCGCGGTATTCTTAGTACAGATACTATACGATCGATTACGGGTACACTAAATATTGGTGATACTTCTACTACAGTCAATATAGCATGCTCCCAAGATGCTCAAACTGTAAATATCGGCGCCAATGGATCCACTGGCGTTACAACCATTAATATTGGTGGCGCCGGTGATATTATCAATATTGCTGGTTCTATGAACTATATCAGTACTACTAATTTAGAAGTCACAGATAGTTCCATCCTCCTTAATAAAGACGCAGCCGGCAGTGGTACTGCTAGAGGAGCAGGTATCAATATTCGCGATAATGATTATGACTATCAAGCCTATATTAATGTAGGTACAACAGGTACTAATTGGATATTTAAAGCCCCCGAAAATAACTACATTTTAAGCACACCTTTTCTCATCGATAACTCTACCGTCCTTGTACAAGATTCGAATGGTACGGCTTTTGTTAGTGGATTACTCAACGCCGGCTCCCTTTCTATTACTAACAACGGTACCTTTGGTAACAATCTTAGCACCAATACACTACGAGTGACTCAAGGTGCTACTATTGGAGGCTCTCTTACTGTTTCTGGTATTAGTACATTTGCCAATGTAGTTAACTTATCCAATGGATTAAATGTTAGTGGCTCTGTAAATCTAACTGGCAATCTCACTGCTTCTGGCACATTTACTAACATTGGAAGGACCAATCTCTCTGGTACAGTTAATATCACTGGAGCTGTTAATATTACTGGATCTCTAAGTTATAATGGGTTTGAGGTGCTAACTGCTCAAACTATAGCCAATGTACAAACTCTCAATCTTTCTAATGTCTATGTTTCTCAACAACTCAGCACAAGTTTTTTAAATGTTAGTAACAATGCTATCATCAATGGATTACTTAGTGTTTCTAATAACGCTACTTTCGGTAACAATGTTTCTACAAGTGGTCTTTTTGTAAGCCAAAATGCCATCATGAATGGTCAATTAAGAGTTAGTGGAAGCAGCACATTTGGTCAAAACCTTTCTACTAGTGGTCTATTTGTTAGCAATAATACTATCTTAAACGGTAATTTAACTGTTGCTAATAATGCTACCTTCGGTAATACTGTTTCTGTTAGTGGTCTTAGTGTTAGTTATAATACAAACATAGGTGGCAACCTCTTTGTAACTGGTGTGACAACGTTTAATAGTAATGTAACTATTTTGGGAGCAGTGCTTTTCTCTGGAGGTTTTAGTTTAGATACATTGAATATTCCTAATAGTTCAACATTTGGTAACCTATTAACCGTAAGTGGTCTTATTGTTACCAATAATGCGATCATAAATAACAATCTAAGCGTTAGTAACAATGCTACCTATGGATCGCTTTTGAGTACAAGTGGTCTCTTTGTAAGTAATAATACACAAATGAGTGGATCCCTGCTTGTTAATGGGGATGGTACCATCGGATCTCTATTTTCTGTTAGTGGATTACTAGTTAGTAATAACTCCATAATGAATGGTCAATTAAGAGTTAGTGGCAATAGTACATTTGGTTCGCAATTAAGTACCAGTGGTCTTTCAGTTAGTAATAATGTCGGTATTAGTGGATCTCTCTTTGTCCTTGGTAACTCTACCTTTTCTAGCAGGATAGCTGTAAGTGGTTTATTTGTTAGTCAAAATGCCAATATTAGGGGTAACCTTTTTGTCACCGGTAATTCTACTTTCAATAGCAATGTAACCATTTTAGGAACTGTCGTATTTTCAGGTGGTTTTAGTGTAGATTCCTTAGCTATTCCTAATAACTCAACGTTTGGCAACAACATGTCCGTTAGTGGTTTATCAGTTAGTAACAATACTATTATCAATGGGTCACTCGTAGTTGGAGGTGACACTACCTTTGGATCTCTTCTAAGTAGCAGCGGATTATCTGTTAGTAACAATACACTGCTAAATGGTACTCTTTATGTTAGCGGAACAACTACATTTGATAGTTTAGTAAGCATAAGTGGTCTTTCTATAAGTAATAATACACTTATCAATGGTAACTTAACAGTAAGCCTTGATGCCTCTTTTGGAAATACACTTACTACAAGCGGATTGTATGTGAGCAACAATTCCATCTTTAATGGAAGTTTTTTAGTTAATAATAATTCTACGTATAGCAGTAACCTTAGTACGAGTGGATTATTAGTAAGCAACAACTCTATTCTTCAAGGAAACTTACTAGTTAGTGGTAATAGTACTTTTGGTAACACTATTAGTACTAGCAGTTTATTTGTTAGTAATAATACCATTATGAATGGTGGTCTCTTTGTAAGTAACAATGCCACTTTCAATAATAATGTTTCTGTATTAAGTTTCCTTGTTCAACAGGATACTCTAATGGAGGGAGGTTTAGAAGTTTATAACAATGTTACCTTAGGAAATGAATTAACCGTTAGTGGCTTAACTGTAACCAATAATGCTTCTATACAAGGAAGTCTATTATTAAATTTAAATGCTACTTTTGGTGATTTATTAAGTGTTAGTGGTGTTTACATTAGTAATAATGCCATTTTAGATGGATCTATTAGCGTTTCCAATAATTCTACTTTTGGAAATTTATTGAGTGTAAGTGGGTTGTATGTTAGCAACAATGTGCTTATTGATAACAATTTCCTTGTTCGTAACAATGCTACCTTTGGACAAAGTCTTTCTGTTAGTGGATTGATTGTTAGTCAATTGGCTTTTCTACGTAATGGTTTAACCGTTAGTGGAAGTTCTACTCTGAACAATGCCAGCATTAGCAACTTGTTTGTTTCTAATAATACAAGTATACGTGGTACTCTATTGGTTACTGGTAATACTACTTTCTTAAGCACAGTTACTATTATTGGTAATTTAAATGTTAGTGGATCCGTTGCCCTCAATGCCCTAAATATTCCTAATAACTCCACTTTTGGTAACTTATTAAGTGTTAGTGGTTTATCGGTAAGTAACAATGCTACTATTAATGGATCTATCCAAGTAAATAGCAATTCCCAATTTTTACAAGGTCTAAATGCTAGTGGTGTAAATGTTGGTAGATTACTAACTTGTAGTGGTTTTGTTAATGTAGTCAATAACAGTACTTTTGGACAATTTATAGGTGTTAGCAGTATTAATATTAGTAATAATACACTCATCAATGGTAACCTATTTGTTACGGGATCAAGTACATTTACTAGTGATGTAAGTACACTTAGTACTCTTTATACAAACATGGTTATTGGTTCTAATAACTCTACTTTCGGACAAAATATTTCTACTAGTGGTTTAGTTGTAAGTAACAATTCTGTTCTAAATGGGAATCTTTATGTTCTGAATTCTGTTACTATGGATAATGGTTTGTTTGTTAGTAGTAGCACAGTTCTTAATAATACTCTACTAGTATCTGGCAATACCACTTTTCTTTCTTCTGTAGTTTTTAATGGATCCGTAACCATTTCTGCCGGATTAAATGTTCCTAGTAACTCTACATTCGGTAACCAGGTTTCTATTAGTGGTTTATTTGTTAGTAATAATACTCTAATAGCTGGTAACTTAGATATTAGTCAAAATGTTGGTATTAGTGGTACCCTTACAGTAAGTAGTGATACCGTTTTAGGTCAACAACTATCCGTTAGTGGTCTCTTTGTTAGTAATAATTCTGTTATGTTTGGAACTTTAGATGTGTATAATGATACCATACTAGATGCATTAGTAACTATTAGCGGTTTAGATGTAAACAACAATAGCAACCTGTATGGAACTCTTTACGTTGCCGATAACTCTACTTTTGATGCTTTAGTAACTATTAGTGGTTTATTTGTTAGTAGCAATACTGAGATGAATGGATCTTTACTAGCAAGCGGAAATAGTACATTTGGTTCTCAATTAAGCACTAGTGGATTATTTGTAAGTAATAATACAATTATTTATGGTACACTGGAAATTAGTGGCAGTAGTACATTCGGATCCCTAGTAAGTGTTAGTGGATTATTAGTAAGTAACAATACTATTATTGAAGGTAATTTAATAGTCAATACAAACACTACCTTTAGCCAAAACTTATCTGTAAGCGGTCTCTACGTTAGTAATAATAGTTTCTTTGTTAATAATTCCACTTTCAGTCAAAACTTATCTGCTAGCGGTCTTTATGTGAGCAACAACAGCTTCTATGTAAATCATGCTACTTTTAGTCAAAATCTTTCAACAAGTGGACTCTATGTTAGTAATAACAGCTTCTTCGTTAACAATAGTACTTTTAGTCAAAACCTTTCAACTAGTGGTCTCTATGTTAGTAACAATTCGTTGTTAAATGGTACATTAAATGTAAGAAACAATACCACCTTTGGATCCCTAGTTAATATAAGTGGATTGTATGTTAGTAACAATTCTTTCTTAGAAGGAACTTTAGAAGTAAGTGGAGATTCTATCTTTGGATCCCTAGTTAGTATAAGCGGATTGTATATAAGCAATAATTCTTTCTTAGAAGGAACTTTGGAAGTAAGTGGAGAGTCAATCTTTGGATCCCTACTTAGTATAAGTGGATTGTATGTTAGCAATAATTCTCTCTTAGAAGGCACTTTAGAAGTCTATCAAGATACTATTCTTTCTAGTGTTTTAAGTGTCGGAGATAATGCTACCTTTAGTCAAAATATAACTACAAGTGGATTATTAGTAGAATATGATACACAAGTACTAGGTAATCTAGAAGTTGTTCAAGATGTCAGTATTACTGGATGGTTGGATGTGGCTGATAATGCTATCTTTGGATCTTTAGTTAGTATAAGTGGTCTTTATGTTAGTAATAACACTCTATTAGCCGGTAACTTGGATATTAGTCATAATGTTGGCATTAGTGGAACACTTAGAGTAAGTGGAAATATTACCTTTGGTCAACATGTTTCAGTTAGTGGTTTGTTTGTTAGTAACAATACTTTACTCGCTGGTAATTTAGATATTAGTCAAAATGTTGGTATTAGTGGAACACTCCGAGTAGATGGGTTCACAACATTTACTAGTGAAGTAGGTATAAGTGGATTGTATGTTAGTCAAAACGCAACTGTTTACGGCAGTCTTAATACGGATACTATTTACTCTATTAGTAATGTATTAGATATAGGAAGCAATTCAGCTACTATAAATATAGCCTGTTCCGGCGGTGTACAAACTGTAAATATTGGTGCTAATAGTACAACTGGTGTAACTACCATTAACATTGGTGGATCTGGGGATATTATTAACATAGCCGGCTCAATGAATTATATAAGTACCACCAATTTAGCAGTTAGTGATAAAACCATTTTACTCAATAAAGATGCTATTGGCAGTGGAACAGCTCGTGGAGCCGGTCTTGAAATCCGTGATAATAATACTGACAATCAGGGTTATATTCTAGTAGGATCTACTGGTGTTAATTACTTATTCAAGGCACCTGAAAATGCTTTCATTCTTAGTACACCAGTCTTAACTCAAGATGATACCTTTTATACAAAAACCAATATTGACGATAAATTCGATTATGCCGTTATTGGCGACTTATTAGTACTCAATAATGCTACCTTTGATAATAATATTACAACAGATACTCTTACAGTAGAAAGTGGATTTACATTAAATGCTGATCTCTATGTTTTAGGGAATGCTACCTTCAACTCTTATGTATCTATCGATTCATTGATTGTTACAAATGATTCAGTTCTCTATGGTAATTTAGATATAGGTCAGGATGTTGTTATCGATGGAACACTTACTGTAAGTGGAAACACTATAATGGGATCACTAGTTTCTATGAGTGGTTTATTTGTTAGTAATAATTCGCTAATTGAAGGTAATTTAGATATTAGTCAAAATGTTGGCATAAGTGGTACTCTTAGAGTAAAAGGCAATGCCACATTTAATTCCCTAGTAAGTATGAGTGGACTTTTTGTAAGTCATAATACTTTATTAGCTGGAAATTTACAGGTGAGTCAAAATGTTTCTATTAGTGGATCACTTCGAGTTGATAAGGCAGCCACTTTTACATCTCAAGTAAGTATCAGTGGTCTGTTTGTTAGCAACAATACCTTATTAGCGGGTAATTTATCTATTAGTCAAAATGTTGGCATTAGTGGAACACTTAGGGTAAGTGGAAATACAACGTTTAATTCTCTAGTAAATATAAGTGGTTTATTTGTAAGTAATAATACTCTATTAGCTGGCAATTTAGATATTAGTCAAAATGTTGGCATTAGTGGTACTCTAGATGTAAGTGGTATTGCTACTTTTGGATCCCTTTTAAGTATCAGTGGACTGTATGTTAGCAATAACATCTTAGTAGAGGGTGATTTAGATATTTTACAAAATGTAACCATAGGAGGCACATTAGATGTAAGTGAAGCTTCTATTTTTAGTTCATTAGTAACTGCTAGCGGACTTTATGTTAGCAATAATGCCTTTATTGAAGGTGATTTAGATATTTTACAAAATGTAACTATTGGAGGGACTTTGGAAGTTACCAATGATGCTATTTTCTCTGAAAATGTTTCTATAAGTGGTCTATATGTTAGCCAATCGGCTCAGATTGATGGTTCTCTAGATATTTATACATCATTGTATGTAGCTGGATCTAGTACCTTCGATGATCAACTTTCAGCTAGTGGTTTGGATGTTTCTAATCATACCCTATTGAATGATACCCTTGTAGTTGTAGGAAATACAACATTCCTTTCTCCCGTTCACTTTGATGATCAAGTAATTATCTCTGGTGGAATACTCATCGATTCTAGTGCCACTTTTTCTGATTTAGTTTCAATCAGTGGTTTATTTGTTAGTAATAATACTCTATTAGCTGGCAATTTAGATATTAGTCAAAATGTTGGCATTAGTGGTACTCTTAGAGTAAGTGGAAATGCAACCTTTAATTCACTACTTAGTACAAGCGGATTATTTGTTAGTAACAATACAATTCTTAAAGGTACTCTAGTTGTTAGTGGGGACAGTACCTTTGGATCCCTATTAAGTACGAGTGGTTTACAAGTGAGTAACAATGCGATACTTCAAGGAAATTTATTGGTGAATGGCTCTAGTACGTTTAGTTCAGAGGTAAATATGAGCGGGCTCTATGTAAGCAATAATGTTATTATTAAGGGCAGCTTAAGTGTTAGTGAGAGTATTCATATTACAGGTAATGTCAATGTATTTGGAAATATAACATTTGGTAATCATGTTTCAATTAGTGGTCTATGGGTATCTAACAATGTAGGAATAAGTGGGACGTTGGATGTAGATGGATTAGTTACTTTTAATAGCTTAGTAAGTTTGTATGAAGGTATCTATGTTACAGGTACGGCTATTTATGGTGCCGATATTTATGCTCCTGGTTTCCAACAAGTTTCCGATAGGCGTTATAAGACAGAGATTGAAAAAATAGAAAATATATTGGAACGCCTAGAGAACGTTCATACGTATTCTTTCGAAATGAAAGGCAAAAAACAGGTTGGTTTCATTGCTCAGGAAATCGAGGCTGAATTTGATCACGTAGTAAAAGATGATGATCCTAAAACGGTCAATTATAGCGCAATGACCGCGCTTTTATGGCAAGCTACCAAAGAGTTGTATAAAATAGTCAAAGAAATGAGACTTTAACTCCGTATTCTTAAAATAATTTGAATAATTCACATTTTAAGTGGTTAAAATATGAATTATATTTTCTATTGATATTATATAAATGGTAGGTACTTTTTCATTTTTACAGCCCGTGGTAGCAAATAACTCGCTTACCGTATCGGGATTTGCTACTTTTGACAGTGGTCTCTATGCCTATAATCTTGTAGTTGACAGCAGCGTTACTATGGGAGACAATCTTTCCGTCAGTGGTCTCGCTGTTACCAACAACGCCGATATTAGTAATTTATTAACTGTTAGTGGTTTGAATGTTAGTCAATCTACTCTATTAAATACTCTTACTGTTTCTGGTATTGCTACCTTCTTAGGTGATGTCATTATTGCCGGTCAATTAGTTTTAAGTGGTGCTAGTCTTAACTCTGAAACTCAAGCTAGTTACTCTTTAGTTGATATTGAGGTTCCCACTAGTGTTGGTGACTATGTCGAGTTTGCTACTATTGTTGCTGCTACTGGTGGTTCCTATCTTGCCAATGTTAGTGTTTCCGTTTCTGATCCTGGTTTCAGTATGACCAAGAAATACGTTATTCCTTTCCAATGGAATACTGCTCCTGATAGAAAGGTCGCCCTCCCTATCTTTAGTACAGGTGACTGGAATGCTACTAATGATTTTGAGTTGTTAGTTGAAAACAATGGTGGTAGTACCAATCTTAGACTAAGAAAAACCTTAGGTAGTGGAGCCGGTTATGCTGGTGTTAATGTAATTCTAGAATACGACAGTAGTCATAAACCTATATTTACTGCTGTTAATAACACTGGTACTGATGCTACTGCTTACGGTATTTACAAATATACTCCTCTTACTCAAGATGGTAATACCGGTTATGTTGGTCTTGGTACTGATGTTCCCCTAGGTAAACTTGATATTTACAATGCTGGAACCAATTCTGATAATCCTACCATCTATTTAAGAAACGATGCGTCTGCTATTAGAATGATTCCTCATGATGGTAAAAACTATATTCAATCTGGTGCTAATACTTCAGCTGATAGTAGAGCTGATTTAGTTTTCAGTTCTATGAATGCTGGTGCCAATTTCATGACCATTAAAGGTTCTGATGGCAGTGTTGGTATTGGTGTTACTGATCCCATTAAACCTTTAGATGTTAATGGCGATTTAGTTGTTCGTTCTTTCTACCAAGGTGAAGGTCACGGTATCTATTTTAGAGCCATTGATTTTGACAATTTCACTATTACTGCGAATGCCTACAACTGCAGTATCTTACTCCAAGATCACAATTTAGATACTTATGCTGATGGTATTTCTATTAACGGTTATGATGGTGTCAGTATTAGTACTGGTTCTAACAGTCGTAATGAGCGTATGCGAGTTGCCCAAAATGGTAATGTAGGTATCGGTACCACTAATCCCACTTTTAAATTACACGTTAATGCTAGCAGTAACGCCGGTATATTATTAGAATCTGACGGTAATGCTAATCTTAACTTTTCTACTCCCCAATCTAGTGGTGCTATTCAAATGAAAGGTTGGAATGGTGATCCTAATGATAATGCTATGGATTTCTACAATGGTTCTAGTGGAGCAGGTACTTTACCCGCTTACTATTTCAGAACCGCAAGTTCTGGTAAAGTATTCAATATCTTGAATAATGGTAATGTCGGTATCGGTATTACCAATCCCACTTCCCTCTTACAAGTTTCTGGTACAGCTAGAATCAATGGTTCAGCTACCTTTGCTGCTTTAGTCAGTGTAAGTGGACTTAGTGTAAGTCAAAACTCCGTCCTTAACGGTACTTTAATTGTTTCCGGTAATTCCACTTTCGGTCAACTCGTTTCCGTTAGTGGATTAAGTGTTAGTAACAATTTCAGCATGAACGGTGGATTAGTTGTCTCTGGTAACTCCACTTTTGGTCAGAATATTTCTGTTAGTGGCTTAACTGTTAGCCAAAATTCCGTTCTTAATGGCGCTCTTCGTGTCTCCGGAAGTGCCACTTTAGGATCCTCAGTTAGTGTTAGTGGTCTTAGTGTTAGTAACAACACCATTATGAGTGGTTCCCTAAATGTTGCTAGCTCTGCCACCTTTGGATCAACTGTTAGTATCAGTGATCTCTTAGTCACCCAAAACTCTGTTATGAATGGTACTCTATCTGTTTCTAATAATGCTACTTTCGGTCAGAATGTTTCTATTAGCAACCTTAGTGTCAGCCAAAATTCTATCATGAGCGGTACTCTTCTCGTTTCTGGTGCTGCTACTATGTCTTCTTCTCTTAGTGTTAGTGGTTTATCTGTAAGCCAAAATGCCAGTGTTGGAGGAACTTTACTTGTTGTCAGTTCAGTTACTATGGGAGATTCATTAAATGTTAGTGGTCTTAGCGTTAGCCAAAATTCCCTCCTTAATGGTTCATTAACAGTTGGTGCCAACGCTACATTCAATGCCAATCTTAGTGTTAGCCAAGATGCTTACATTTTAGGTAAAGTTTATACCGATAGTATTCAATCTGTTGGTACTATTTTGGATATTGGTGGTAATGCTTCTACTGTCAATGTTGCTTGCTCACCTAATGTCCAAACTGTTAACATTGGTTCTAATGGATCTACAGGTGTAACCACTATTAACATTGGTGGTGCCGGTGATATTATTAACATAGCTGGTTCTATGAATTACATTAGTACCACTAATTTAGCTGTTACCGATAAGACCATTCTTCTCAATAAGGATGCTGTTGGAAGTGGTACTGCTCGTGGTGCTGGTTTGAACATTCGTGATAGTGATAATGATACTCAAGGTTATATCATTGTTAGTGCTACTGGTGATAACTATTTACTCAAAGCCCCTGAAAGTGGTTTCGTTTTAAGCACTCCTATCTTAACTCAAGATGATACCTTCTACACTAAGACTGAAGTTGATAACTTATTTACTACTGCTCATATTGATACTCTTAATGTCTCTGGTAATGCTACTTTTGCTACCCATGTCAGCATGGAAAGCACTCTTACTGTTGCCAGCAATGCTACTTTCTCTGATTTAGTTACTATTAGTGGTCTCCATGTTATCAATAACACCATTTTAGATGGTACCCTCTTAGTTGCTCTTAATTCCACTTTCGGTGATTTATTAAGTGCCAGTGGTTTATACATCAGTCACAGTGCCGAAGTTGCTGATCAACTTAGCGTTAGCGGTCTTACTGTTAGCCAGTCTGCTACTATTGCTGACCAATTAAGCGTCAGTGGTCTTAGTGTCAGTCAATCTGCTACTATTTCTGATCAATTAAGTGTCAGTGGTATTTCTGTTAGTCAATCCGTTAGCATTGCTGATTTATTAAGTGTTAGTGGCATATCTGTTAGTCAATCGGTTACTATTGCTGATCAATTAAGTGTTAGTGGATTAATCGTCAGTCAATCTGCTTCTATTTATGGAAGTCTTACAGTTGCTGATTCTTTAAGTGTCAGTGGTCTTAGTGTAAGTCAAAATGCTACCATTAGTGGTACTTTAATGGTTGTTAGTGGTGCTAGTTTCATGGGAGATGTCACCATTGCTGGTCAATTAATCTTAAGTGGTGCCAGTATTAACTCGGAGACTCAGGCTAATTATTCCTTAGCTAGTGTTACTTTACCTACTACTGTCAACGATTACATTAGTTTTGCCCAATTTGATAGTACAAGCGGATCCTATTTAGTCAACATGAATATTTCTGTTTCTGACAATAACTTTAGTCTTAGTAAGAAATACGTCGTTCCTGTTCAATACTATGGTCTTGGTCCTACTACTTATGTTGTACAACCCATGTTCACTAGTGGAAATTGGAATAATAGCTCGGATATTGAATTATTGGTTCTCCATGATTTAGGTAAGACCGTTTTTAGTATTAGAAGAACCTTAGGAAGTCAAGCTGGTACTGCCGGTGTTAACATTGTTGTCGAGTATGATGATACCGATAAACCAGTATTTACTAGTTTAAGTGATACTGGTAGCGATGCTACAGCTTACACTAATTTCCCTAATACTCCTATGACTCTTGATGGTAAGAATGGTTATGTTGGTATTGGTACTGCTGCTCCAACAACTCAATTAGAAATAATTGGTGGTATGAATGCTAGTGGTAGAATATTAACCAAGAATAGATATACTATGTTAGATTCTAATAATCCTGACTTCAATGGTGCCGTTTGGAACTTTGATAACTACCAAGATCAGTTTAGAATCTACCGCGAGAGTCCTATTGAACAAAATGGTGCTCTCTATGCCAGTTTAGATGCTACCAATGGTTTAGTTGTTGCTGGTAATGGTAAATTCAATGATATTTTGGTAGTCAAAAATGATGCTAATAATTCAGCTGCTGGATTTAATGCTTCTTTAGGATATTTAAGTATTGAAGCATATGACATCAGTGATGTTCAAAACAAGAGAAATATTGCTTTAGCCGGATGGGGTGGTAATGTCGGTATCGGTATCACCAATCCTACTTCCAAATTACAGGTAGTAGGTACTTCCAGGTTTACCGATAGTGCCACTTTTGGAGCTCTAGTTGCTATGAGTGGTCTTTTCGTTTCGAATAACGGTACCGTTAATGGTACTCTCAGAGTTTCTGGATCTTCTACTTTCGGACAACTCGTTGCTGCTAGTGGCTTATTCATTTCCAACAATGCCAATATTGCTGGTCGTGTTGTTGTTACAGGAGGAGCTAGTTTCCTCAACGATGTTACTATTGGAGGTCAATTATATCTTAGCGGTGGTTTATCTCTCTTACAACTCAATATTCCCAATAGTTCTACTTTCGGAAACAATCTTTCCGTTAGCGGATTATGGGTAAGTCAAAATGCCACTATTCGCAATAACTTATTAGTTTCAAGTGGTAGTGTTGGTATTGGTATTACCAATCCTACTGCTAAATTAGATGTCGCCGGTACTGGTAACTTCTGGGCACTCCAAACCAACGGTGGTAATGGATATCTCAACTCAACTTATGATCAAATCTTACTTGCTTACAACGATGGTGGTGGCTATAGACATTCTATTAAGAGTAGACATAGAGGCGATGGTCAAACTGGTAATGCTATTGATTTCTTCGTTTGGGATCAAAGTGTTGATGCTTCTGGAGCTGTTGGTACCAAACACAGTTTAACTATTGATAATGGCAAATTAGGTGTTGGTCAAGGTAATACTGGTCCTATTGCCGTTTTAGACGTTTCCGGTACTGCTAGAGTCAGCGCCGCTGCTACTTTCGCTCAAATTGTATCCGTTAGTGGTTTATTCGTTTCTTACAATACTGTCATTAATGGATCTCTTAGTGTTTCTAATGGTACTACTTTCGGTAACAATGTTTCCATTAGTGGATTATTTGTTAGTCAAAGTGCTATCATCAATGGCAGACTTAGCGTCGGTGCTGCTGCCACTTTTGCTTCCTCTCTTGCTGCCAGTGCCCTAAGTGTCAGTCAATTATCTACTCTTACCAACCTTCTTGTTAACTCTGCTGCTACTTTCAACTCTGGATTATGGCTTAGTGGTGTTCTTGGTATTAGTCAAGCTACTTTATATGTTTCTGGCGATACCGTTAGAACTAAATGGAATGGTGTTGATAACAAAATTGGTGTTCCTAATAAGAGTATTAATACTGGTACCATTACTAATTCATTACTATCCACTGGTGTTGGTTATGTTATCCACACTGGTGCCTACTATGTTCCTACTGGATTTGCTGGTGATGTTAGAATCGATTACAAATATGGTTTCATTGTTACTGGTTTGAATGAGGTTGGTACTAGTTTAAATGTTACTTTCAACACGACTGTTTTCAGAGGTACCAATTCTCTTACTTTCGGAGCGAATGTTTCTGGTATTAGCAATTCCAACAATTTAGCCAATGGTGGTGTTGATTTAGGAGCTACAACTGTAACTGGTACTTTCCCTCCTATTGCTGGCAGTATAACTTATACTGATATTGCTGGTGTTATTCAAGGAGCTAACAGTACTATCAGTGGTCAAGCTAGCTATTACAATGGTGTCTATGAACTTAAGGCATCTAGTAATAATAACATTGTTGGAAGATTGGTTGATAAAGTTACTAATACTACTAGTACTCACTGGGAACCCGGTAATTTCTATGATTGGTATAATTATGGATATGTTGGTGGTATTACCACTACTGTTAATGGTCTTGGATCAGTTGCTGGTGAATGGTTCCAGATTAAATATCCTATTGCTATTACTCCCACTTCTTACAGCTTCTACAATGGTTGGGCTTCTGAATCAGCTGTTCAAGTTTGGACTTTAGTTGGTTCCAATGATGGATCAAGCTGGGACGTTGTTCATAATACTACTGATTATGGTTCCAATGGTATTTACCAAGGCAGAACTTACAGTGTTTCTGTTGGTACAGCTTACACCTATTATAGATTTATTATTAGAGGTATTAATGATTTTAATAATCAGTTACCTCGTGTTGCTGAATTTGAACTCGTTGGCAGTGTTACCACCCAGGGTGCTGGCACTAGCTTCACTGTTGAAGATGGTGGTGCTTACAAATATGCCTCTGGTATCACTGATACTGTCTATGATAGTACTCAAAACCTTTCTCTCAGCAAATATGTTACTGTCACTGATACAGTCTTTGATTACATTAGTGTTACTGCCGGTACTACTTATTACTACAACATTGGTGCTATTAATGACACTACCAATAGCAGTGTTTCCATCAATGGTTCCTTCCCTAGACATCTTATTGTTACTAGATTAAGTTAAATCATTTAAAGATTAATTACAAAATGCGCAATTTATAGTATAAAATTCTCACATTATACTATAAATATGGTTGGTACATTTACCTATTCCAAACCTCTATTAGCAAACAATGGTATCTCCGTCCTGGGCAATGCTTTTTTTCAAGATCTAGTTGCTCAGGATTTCACCGTAGTCCAAACTGCTAACGTAAATACCTTACGTGTGACAAACGACGCCTTTTTTTCAGGTGATGTAACCATCACTGGAAATATGAATCTAAGTGGAAGTTTTCAATACAATGGTTCAGAAGTTATTACAACCAATACCATCAATAATTATGTTACTTCTACCTACAATAACCTTAGTACAACCCAATTAAACGTCAATGAATCCATTTCAACGAGTGGTTTGAATGTTTCAAATAATACAAGCATTCAGGGAGCATTAACTGTCTCCGGAAATACCATTTTTAATGGTAATTTAACAATTATGGGATTTGTTTCTATTTCTGGAGGTACAATGGCAGATCCTTTGAGTGTATCCAATAGTTCAACTTTTGGCAATCAATTATCTATCAGTGGACTTTTTGTTAGTCAGAATACATCCCTGAATGGATCTTTATTGGTCAATAACAATGCCACATTTGGTGATTCTATATCAGTAAGTGGCTTACAAGTTAGCCAAAATACTCTTCTAAATGGATCTTTATTGGTTAATAACAATGCTACTTTTGTTGATTCCGTATCCGTTAGTGGACTTCAAGTTAGCCAGAATACTCTTCTAAGTGGATCTTTATTTGTTTCTAATAATTCTACTTTTGGTAACTTATTATCCGTAAGTGGTTTACAAGTCAGCCAAAATATTTCAGTAATTGGATCATTACAAGTAGATACCATTCAATCCCTGAATAATACATTAGATATAGGTAATACTTCTTCTATAATTAACATTGGTTGTTCAGGTGGAGTACAAACTGTAAATATTGGTGCTAATAGTACAACTGGTATAACTACTATTAACATTGGTGGATCTGGGGATATCATCAATATTGCTGGTTCTATGAACTATATTAGTACGACAAATTTAGCAATAAGCGATAAGACTGTTCAGCTTAATAAAGATGCGGCAGGTAGTGGTACTGCCAGAGGCGCTGGATTGAATATTCGGGATAATAATATAGATGATCAAGGATATATCCAAGTAGGTTCAACGGGAGGAAACTTTATCTTTAAAGCACCTGAAAATAACTATATCTTAACTACTCCAGTTTTAACTCAAGATGATACCTTTTATACAAAAACAATGGTTGACAATATGTTTTTAACTGCCACCATTGGATCTTTATTAGTCAATAATAATGCTTTATTTGGTAATTTACTATCCGTTAGTGGTTTACAGGTAAGTCAGAATGCTTCTATTAATGGTTCTTTAATAGTTTCAAATAATGCTACATTTAGTAATTTATTTGCTGTTAGTGGATTACAAGTTAGTCAAAATGCTGTTCTAAGTGGATCTTTATTAGTTTCTAATAATGCCACATTTGGTAACTTAATATCCGTTATCGGTTTACAAGTTAGTCAAAATGCTTCTGTTGAGGGATCTTTGATGGTTTCTAATAATGCTACATTTGGTAACTTAATATCCATTAGTGGATTACAAGTTAGCCAGAATGCTTCTATTAATGGATCTTTATTAGTAAATAATAATGCTACTTTTGGTAACTTAGTATCTGTAAGTGGTTTACAAGTTAGTCAAAATACTGTTCTAAATGGATCTTTATTAGTCAATAATAATGCTACTTTTGGTAACTTAGTATCTGTAAGTGGTTTACAAGTTAGTCAAAATACTGTTCTAAATGGATCTTTATTAGTCAATAATAATGCTACTTTTGGTAACTTAGTTGCCATTAGTGGATTACAGGTAAGTCAAAATTCCTCTATTAATGGATCTTTATTAGTTAATAATAATGCTACATTTGCTAATTTAATATCCATTAGTGGATTACAAGTTAGCCAGAATGCTGTTCTGAATGGATCTTTATTAGTTAATAATAATGCAACTTTTAGTAATTTACTATCCATTAGTGGATTACAGGTAAGTCAAAATGCTTCTATTAATGGATTTTTATTAGTCAATAATAGTTCTACATTTGCTAATTTAATATCCATTAGTGGTTTACAAGTTAGCCAGAATGCTGTTCTGAATGGATCTTTAATAGTTTCAAATAATGCTACATTTAGTAATTTAGTATCCATTAGTGGATTACAAGTTAGCCAGAATGCTTCTATTAATGGATCCTTAACTGTTTTTAATAGTTCTACATTTGGTAATTTATTAGCCGTTAGTGGATTACAGGTAAGTCAAAATGTATCCATAGTTGGGTCACTCCATGTTGATACAATTCAATCAATCAATAATACCCTAGATATTGGCAGTAATTCAACAACAATTAATCTCGCATGTTCACCATCCATTCAAACCGTTAATATTGGCTCTAATAGCACAACTGGTGTAACTACCATTAATATTGGTGGATCGGGTGATATTATTAACATAGCCGGCTCAATGAATTATATAAGTACAACTAATTTGGCAATTAGTGATAATCTTATCTTATTAAATAAAGATTCAACCGGCAGCGGAACGGCTCGTGGCGCAGGTTTTAATATTCGAGATAACAACACGGACACTCAAGGTTATATCCAAGTAGGTTCAACGGGAGGAAGTTTTGTCTTTAAAGCACCGGAAAATAATTATATTTTAACTACTCCAGTTTTGACCCAAAACGATACCTTCTATACAAAAACTAGCGTTGATAATATGTTTACTACAGCAACCATTGGTTCATTAACTGTTAATAATTCAGCTACTTTTACAAGTAATATTAGTGTTAGTAATATTAAAACCACAAGTGGATTAAATCCCACTGGAGGAGGTACATGGTCTACTGCGAATGCAAGTGATGCCAAAATTCTTTTCTATAATAATTCAGCAAACAATTGGAGTGGTATGGGTGTAGATCAGGGTGGTTTCTGGTGGCTTCGCACAGGAACAGATAACCAAAATATTTTGGCTATGGATTCTGGAGGTATGGTTGGTGTAGGAACTCAGGCTCCCATAGCAAAATTAGATGTTAGAGGTACTATTTATACAAATACTAATATTGGTATTGGAACATCATCTCCTGGAGATAGTGCTCATATTTATAAAGTATCAACAACTGGAAATAGTACAATAAGATACGAAAATGGAACAGGATATTTTACATCAGGTTTAGTATATAATACCGAAAATAGATATTATGTATATAATAGTTCTAGTGTTGGTGTTTATTTAAGTAGTGGTAGCACTTCCTGGACTTCTACTTCCGATCGCAGATTAAAGAAAGATATGATTCCATTAGAAGATGTTCTTGATAAAGTTACTACATTACAACCAGTTTACTATAAATGGCTTAATGAAACTGAATCAAATTCATATAGAATTGGTTTAATTGCGCAAGAAGTAAAAGAAGTTTTCCCTGAAGTTATTTCTTTATCAGAAGATACAAATTTAGGAGAAATCTATGGTGTTAACTATACCGAACTTATTCCTGTAGTAATTCAAAGTATCAAAGAGTTAAAGAAAGAGAATATGGATAAACAACAAAAAATAGATGATTTAACTATAAAATTAGAGTTAATAAATAATAAACTTAACAATTTGATCAATCTATTGGATCTATAAAATAAAATATATTAAATATTATAATTAATATATTGTATTCTAAACTGACTAATCAGATTCTGTTTCTGTTTCTGATTTAGATTTGGAAGAACGAAGTTTGAAAGGTGGTTCATCTTCCCCTCCATCAGAATCTAATTTTTCTTTGTTTCTAAATATAGTTTTGAAATCACTAACAAATCTCTTCCTTTTTACATGCTGTTTGTATAGAATGTCTTTCTCTTTTTCAAGTAATTCTTCTTGCCTTCTATCAATAATTTTACCAAATAATGTATCCAATCCCTCCTCCTCAATACATTGAATCATCTTTTTAAATGTTCCATATTTGAAACATAACTGATATAGTTCAGCGGGTGTTATACCTTTCTCAAATAAAGCAGCAACAATGTCTTCATTCTCTTCATAATCCTCATAATAATGACCCAAAATATCACGAATCATTTGACTGCTACATTTTTCAAGATGGATCTTCATATCGATACGACCAGGACGAACAAGTGCCTTATCTAGTTTATCAGGGTAATTGGTAGATAAAATGAGAATCCTTCCGGGTGTTTCTAAAACACCATCAATTAGGTTTAGGAAAAAACCTAGATTCAGTTTATCATTTTGTTTCACAGTCATTTTGGCTAGAGGAGAACTGCGTTTTGCTACCATTTCATTGGTTTGAATGATCGTTTCCGCAATTTTCTCTAGATCCGTCTTATTTTCCTCCTCTTTTTCTCTCTCTTTTAGTACATCAATAATTGTATCAATATCCTCAAATAGATAAATTCTCTTGTTCATTGGAATCTTCTTTCCATTGATCTCATCGCCATAAAAAATTGTCATCAGCTCCCTACAACTATCAATCTTATTCAGAGGAATATCAATAATATGTCTCTTCGTATATTTAGCAATCGCCTTAATCGTTGATGTTTTACCACAACCCGGTTTTCCACTAAACATTAAACCAAGAGTATAGGGAATACCCTTTTTACTATACCATTCTCTATTGTTCATAAAGAAATCTAGACGATTCTTAAGTGCCGTCTTCTCATCAAAAAAGATATTATCAAATGTTCGATCATTCTCTAGAGAATATTCATCAAAAATTACAGTATCGTCATTTCTACGATCAAACATAAAATAAAATGGTTTTTTATTCAGTTGATAGATTATATCCTGATCTAATTCATCCATTAGATGGTTAAGAAAGTCTGTAAGCTCAATCAGAGTTTTGTTATAACTATAAAGAGAATACTTGTGTTCAATCGTCTTTTCACCTTTGTTGTTCTCTACAATCGTTTTTCCATTCTCACTAAATACCATCTCAAAATAAATATCCTTGGTCAATTGAATTGGTGTTGTAGTATCAATCACATAATTCATATCACTAATTTGCTTAAACTTATAATCAATATATTTCATACTGCCATTTTTTACTAAATTGTTCTTATTAATATAATTATGAATAGCAAGAATCGATTTAGGATAAGTATTTTTAGCATCCCAATGATTTGTACTAACATACTCTTTTCTGCTAATTAGAATCTCATTCTTTTTTTTATTAAATCTGAAATAAGATTGGATCTTATCAGGAATTTGAATCCTAGAAATCCAGTCAATAAATTTATTCATAAAGGTCATTAGTAATCCACCAATCATAATATCTAGCAGAATATTGTCCGTTTTAATATGGCTTAAAATATTAGCCCTAAAAATATCATTATGAAATCTATTTTCCTCTCTCATCTTAGTGTGTGTTCATTCAATAAATACATGGTGATTGTGTTTAAGTTACTTATTAAATAAAAATTGGCTAAAAAAGTTATCATCTACTTTGATACATTTACGAGTATGATGGAGTAATTTTCTTGTAGCTTGATCTTGGATATCTAATATTTTTCTTTCTAAATTTGCCATATCTGTTTTTGTTAGTTTATAAACTGTTTCTTTAGAAATATTGAATTGTTCAATATAATCTTTAACAACCATAAGATAACTATTCGCATAATTAGCATGTAAGATTTTTACTAAAGGATTATTGTCCTGTAAACTTGAATAAGCCCAGCGAACCGTTTGACGAATGTATAGTTTTAGTACATACAAAATTCTTTCTTCATAGTAGAAAGCATTTTGGGAATGATATTGGTTTCTTAAAAAGAGGAAAAAGAGTAAAAAAATACTGATAATAAACCAGAACATCTCTATTGTATTTTAACATTTATTTTTCATTCACATGAAGTAATCGATAAATATGAAGCGTTGATTTTCTTCCAGGACGCTGTGCTCTGCCTATCACCTGTTTTTCTAATTCAGGATTTGTTTTATGAATAAATACTATATTCTCTGTATTTTCAAAATTCATACCACATCCATTCATACTAGAATCAACTAATAGATAACTAGTGGATCCTTTTTTATACATTTGTACAGCTCTGTTAAGAGATTCAATACTGCCTCCGTCTAATGTTATAAATTCTATTTTATTAGAGCGAAGGAATGATTCTAATTGTTTGAAAATAGCAGGATAATCTGAAAAGACAATATTTTTGTTATCTTTCAATTGAAGTAGTAAATTCTTTAATTCATCTATTTTATAAACTCTTGCTTCTTTTGTTTTTCTAGCAATTAACTTCTTTTCCTCTAGAAAACTACTAGGATATCTTAAAGGAGATTCACATAAACTACAAACAATATCCTTATTAATATGTTCTTTACTATAGCACATTTTACAGCATTTAGAAATGAGTTTATTGCCGTTTTCCAAATTCATAAAAGAGATAGGACAGATCTGCTTATCTCTAATGCGTTCATAGAGTGATTTTTTAAGAATTTTAGCACTAAAAATATTGGATTCAGCTATTTGAATTTGATTTAGATACGATTGTATTTTTTGTTGAAGAATGTAACCAGTAAAAAATCCACATTCCTCGGTTTCTTTTTTGGCTTTCACAATATTTTGTATATTCGTTTGGTTGTTCATTATGATTTCCTTCAAATCTTCCAATAAGTATTCTAAATATTCCTTTTCATTTTCCGGAACCTTTGTTATATATTTGTAGGTGCTTGTATTAAAATCCATAGCATTAAGTTCAGCAATCGTCTTGCTTGGAAGAATATCTTTCACCATTTCTGTAAAAAGATTATAACAAGCAATAGCATGTTCAATAGGAGGAGATAGGGCAATGGATTTATTCACAAGATCCTCATCGGTAAGGACCATTCTATTGGGAATTTCATTTAATTTATAACAACCAATCTTGTCATCTTTAAAGGAAGCAGAAATAAACCAAATAAAATTACATTGAATTGGTTCGCGGATCATGGATTGAATGGTATCGATTTCGTCAAAAAAGACGCGATTTATCTTGATTTGTAATGCATTGACACTTCCAGAAACAAGGTGATAATACAGAGAAGTAGTAAGAATAATATCTAGATTATCAAAAATAGTTTTGTCTTTATAGATTTCAGCAATATCTGGATAGGTTGTGAATGATTTGTAACGAACTTTGGAGGTATCGCAAAAAGTTCGGATCGCATCATCCCATTGATGAAAGATATTTTGAGGTACTACGATTAAATTCGTTTCTTTGTTATTGATACTGTTCAAAATAAGAGAGAGGGCCACGTAGGTTTTGCCAGTACCGGGTTTATCTGCCATGATACCAATTGGTTCCGAGGAATTTCGGAACTTTCTTTCTATTTCACCACATCTTGTAATCATTCTTTTTTGATGATCCCATAAAGGAAAGAGAGAGAGAGAAGAGGGTTCAGTAGAAGGCGTGGAAGAAGTAACTTTTATAAGATCCATATATACTTATTTTATAAAAGTTATCTACATTTTTAACTTATTCTTTAATAATTATTCAAAATATTCACTCTTAACATCCGTAGCAAGTTTAGTATGAGTATTTTTAACCAGAAGCATACTGACTAAATAGGGATCACAATTACTAGCAGGTCTACGATCCTCAAAATATCCGCAAGCGTTCTTGAACGTTTCAATACCAACACGAATACTAGTTCCTCTGCTGGCCACCGCCCAAGAAAAACTATGAATACTAGCTGTCTCATGAATACCCGTTAGGCGCAATTCATTATGTTTTCCATAATTTTCAATATGCTCCTTATGGGTACTTTCCAATCTTGGAAAAATATCCCTCGTCATTATTTCTAATCCACCTCCATTGCGTGTGGCTTTTGTAGAGAAATTAGTATGGCAACCCGACCCATTTAAGTGTTGGAATGGTTTGGGGTGGAATTCAACACAACAATCGAACATTTCGGAAACGCGAAGGAGGATGTAACGGGATATCCAGAGTTGATGAGCGGCTTCAATACCTTCCACGGTTCCAATTTGGAATTCCCATTGTCCAGGTGCTACTTCGGCGTTGGATCCATAGATGGAAATACCGGCTTTTAGACAATATTGTAGATGTGTTTCTACAATGAATCTTCCAAAAGCATTTTGAGCCCCAATACTACAATAGTATTGTCCTTGATCATTACAATTGGTAAGATCTTCAATACCAAGAGGTGTTTTGGATATATTGGTATGATTTCTCTTTAATAAAAAGTATTCTTGTTCAAATCCAAACCAGGGTTCCGTTTCGATATATTGATTAAGAACCTCTTGGCATTTATGATAATGATTGTAAAGGGCAGGAATGGTACATTCAAAGTCTTCATAAACAGCACATAGAACAAGCGAACTATTCTCTAAAAATGGGTTATTACAGAGATAAACTGGTTTGAGGAAGCGTTCTGAATGATGTGTTTCTGCTTGACCTGTTGAACTTCCATCGAAGCTCCAAAGTGTAATGTCTTGTACGGAAGAAGGTTTTATAGCGTATATTTTATTTTTACTGCGAAGTTGTCCAACTGCATCGATCCAAATATATTCCACAATATGTTTTTGTACAATGGACTTCATAATCTTAATGTAAAAAAAGAACTTGTTTTTAAGTGGTTTATGAAAAAAGCGCAAGTTAAAATCTTTAGTTAAAATAGTTATGAGAGAACATTTTTTAGTAGCATCTATCATTATAGCACTATGGATTGTATCTTATTCTCATTCTCGGTCGTTACAGGAGGGATTTGAGGATAAGAAAGTGGAAAAATTTGATCTAAATAAAGTAAAATATGGATATGTTAATACATTTTATACAGCTTTAGGCAAGGAACCATTGGAGTTATTAAAAGAGCCCTTGCCATTACAAAATGTACCAGAATGTCCTTCTAATACCAGTGAAAAAACCAAAAAGGAATGTAAAGAATTATTTGAATTTACAAATCCCAAAAAAATCAAATCGGATATTGCTGAAAGCAGAAAGAATTTTGCCAGTTATGATGAGGATCCATTAAAACCTTTTGAAGATTATTGTAAGAAGAATAAATTAGAATATAAGAAAAAAGTCATCGATAAATTAATCAAAGATTGTGCTATCATTGCCCTTAAACTAAAGAATATTTATAATCGTCCTAGACCCTATCAATTATGTTTTATCCATGGTTATCCTATCAAGTATTTACAAAGCAAACATGCCGATACACCTAGTTACCCCAGCAGTTATGCCTTACAAAGTTATGTTATGGGTTATATATTAGGGAATAAATTCACAAAAAATCAAAAAGATATAGAAAAAATTGCCAATGATATTAGTTGGTCTAGAGTTTATTCAGGAAATAATTTCACAAGCGATATTGAATGCTCAAAGATCATTATGTATAATCTTAGAAACTACTTAGACACTATAGAGATTTAGTCAATAGGATAAATCATATAAATGGATTTTAATCAGTATATGAAATGAATAATAGAATTCAAAAATGGATAAGTAGAATCATAGCCATTTGGATGTTTTTTGTTCTAGGAACTTTTCTGGGATGTTTACGATGGATCCATGAAGATAATCATTTTTACCATTTTGGACCTAGTAAAAATTTAGTTATACTCGGATTTACAATTGATACTGTTTATAAATACCTTGCTTTAGTAAGTTATTGTTTTATCAATAGTATGATGCGAACTCTCTATAGTACTATATTAAATGTTTGGATGATGAATACAATACAAGATGAAACCGTAGAAAAACCCAGAGAAATAAATAAATTAGCCTATGAAATCAATACAGTATGTACAATCTACGTATGGTTTGATTGGTTTATCTATATGAACATTTTACTATCGCAAATAGATATGGTTTTAATAGAAATTACAGCTGATCTATTGATGAGCACGTTAACCACTCGTTATTATCTATCAAAGAAAAATGAATATACAAGTTTATTGACGAATGCGTAAAATGTCTAAAATTATTTTCTTACTCTATAATGGTTGAAATACCCGACCCCGCTGATAGCTCAGTTGGTAGAGCATGGGACTGTAGTAAGTAAGTTGTTTTCCTAGGGTCACTGGTTCGATTCCGGTTCGGCGGAGTGAAAAAATATTTAGATCTATTCAAAAATAAATATAAATATTTTTTTAATTATCATATAGCATTAAATAGAAATAAACGGGAATCTCTTCTTCCTTGTTTTTAATAGAAAAGTCAACTCGGAGATGATTTCTAGGAGAAGAGGGACCTGCGCCGCCAATATCTGTAGGAATATCATTGCGTTCTTCTAGTTTGGTATGGAACTGTTCAGGATTTTTGAGGGCAACAGAAGCGATAAGTGGAATCGATTTTTCTTTTTTAAACATTTCAATATCTTTTTCACATTGGAATAGATCAGGCGTCATATAACCAACATATTTCTTATCATTGTATTGGAGAATCATTTGATTGTTTTCAAAAGTGAACGTATAGGGAAGACTCATTTTTCTAAATAATTCTCAATGTATCCTTCAATTTTTTCTTTCATGGATTGTATTCTTTTTTTCACCTCCTTTTGTTCATTGTATTCAAAAATAGATTCTAGCGTACATTCTTTTCTAGTAAAAGGATCCGTTGAATGATCTAGATAATGAATTTGTATAGTTTCTCTATTTACTAATATTTTACTATCGGGTAATTCAATAATATCTTTAAGAGGTTCCATAGAAATGGCATCCAAAAATTCTAGTGGATATTCAATATTCTTTTTAATAGCTTGCTGATAGAATTCAAATCCTTCTCGATCTTTTATCAACTGAATAAATCCCCTATATTGCTCCCTGCTCATATCATCTACTATTTGTTGAACTACACTCGGAGATTTTCCATAATACAAATACATTCCCAGAAATACTTGAGTGTATTTCTTCAGATCGTATTCTTGGATATATTCTTCTACATTTAAATATCGACCCCTATTTTTTTCAAACTTATCCAAATGAACAATCATAAAATTAGTTAAATATTTCCTTATAAAAGAAATATTTAGTATTTCATTATTTACATTACTAACTTTCTCTAAAACCTCCAAATATCCCATCGTATTTAAAATATGTTTTTGAGCGGTTTTAAAATAGATAATTTGATATTCATTGAAAGGGTTCGTGGATGCGAGGAGAGGTTCTAGAATTTTAGCTTGTACAAAATAATCATCTAGAAGATCATTAAAATCTTTTAAGAATTTATATATGAATGTTGGATGATCTAAACATTTTTTATCTATATTTAATTGATCAATAATTAAGAAGATTTGTAAAATAATTAGCTTAATTCCTACATCCAATGTTTTATAATAAATTGTATATAATTCATCTAGATGAATGTTTAATAGATACTTTATACTATGCTCATTTTCTACAAGACACATAAATAAATAACTTAGAATTAATTCCTTGTTATAAATATTCATTTTATCGGAATATTGATTAAAAACATTCACAAACAATTGGCTATGATATTTCTTGTATTCTATATCCAATAAAAGATCTAGTGTTTTTTCTAGTAGATTATTTGAATTGTGATAGAAAATTCCTTTTTCTAAAAAGGAAAATACTAGATGAATTGTTTTATCAACTAGATCTACTAGAACTTTTTCAGATACTTTGTATTTATTTTGGAAAATGAGAAGGGAAAATAATTGTACAAGTTCATCCTTTTTTTCTAGATCTTCTAGTAGCTGAAAGAAATTTCTATAAAAAGTTATAGAATATTTTTCATTGATTCCTTTGGATTTTATTTCATTATAAAAAAGTTGAAATTGTAGATCAAAAGACGGATCCTGGATCTTTTCTTTAATTAACGAACCAAAAGAAAATAAATAATTGGATTTTAATTGATATTTAATACAACGAAAAAATTCTTTAGGATCATTGGATATTTTTGGATGTTGAAAATAAATCATCAAATCATTTCTACTAGAAATTGTTTGATAAACAATCGATGGTATTTTATCCCATTTATCTAACCATTTAAATATATAATTTGACTCAACTGAATTATCTGCTAACCAATCTGTAAACTCATCCATAGATATTGTTATAATATCTCTTTCTAGAATGTTTTAATTCCTTTTGTTGTTAAATTGAAATAATTAGACATGGAATATAATAAAATATGATTACACTTTATTTCAAAAAGCAATCGGAAGATGGCGAGGAGAAACCACCTAAAAAAATTGTTAAGAAAAAACTATCTGTAGTTCCTAAAAATATCGATCTAGATACAATTTCTTCAATTAGCTCAAATAGTTCCTCTTCTAATACTAGTACAACTAGTACAAGTTCAGAAGAAAGTATTGGTAAAAAAGTAATGAGTGGACAAATAGTATTAACAAAAGATCAACAATATTGTCTACAAGAAATTATCGATTTTATCACAAATCCTAAAAGAAAAACCGAGAAATTCTTTCTCTTAACCGGAAGTCCCGGAACAGGTAAAACTTTCTTAATTAGTTTTATCTATAGCATTCTTAAAAGCAACTACAATATTCTTTTTAGCGCAAGTACAAATAAAGCTGTAAATGTTCTACAAGCCACCTATGAAAAACAACATTCTTCTAAAATAAAAGCAGAGGAAGAGGAAGAACTAACCAATAAAAAAAAGAAGGGTAATGTTCTCTTTCAAACAATTCATAAATTTATGAGCAGTAAAAGAACCATTGATAAAAACGGCGAGGCCTATTTCCAATTTACCGAATCCAAAAAAAATGTCAAACCAGATGTTATTTTTATCGATGAAGTCTCGATGGTATCCGAAGTTTTAGCCAATCAAATTTCCGAACTAAAATCCTATAAAAAAATTGTATTGATTGGCGATAAAAATCAATTACCACCGGTTAATGAATCGGAATCCAAAGTTTTTGGATGGAAAATTCCAAATGGAAATCTAGATGAAATTGTTCGGTATTCTAATAATATTGTGAAATTAGCAGATCAATTACGCAATCTGATAAATCATGGAACAAATATCAACTTAAAATCTTGTGAGGGCAATGGAGTTTTTCTTTATAAAGATCAAAAGAAATGGCTAGAAGAATATTATAAAAATACGGAAAATACCGTAGTATCAGCCTATACGAATGATCAGGTACGATTTTACAATGATACAATTCGTAAACATTTATTATTAAAGAAAAATGGCAAATCTTCTCTTGATGTTTTTGAGAATGGCGAGAAGATTATGTTCAATGGATTTTATCAAGCCAAAAAAGTTGGATCCACCGAAGAAGAAAGCGAACTGATGAATTTCTATACAAGCTATCAAATCAATATCATTTCTAGTGAACAAAACAATTATCCAATGGACTACAAAGAAATCATTGATAAAATGCGACTTGATCTAGAAACTAGGGATAAACCTATCCAAACAATCAATGCGATTCTTGATCCTTTTATAGAAAAACTGCCCAAACAAATTCCTATTTATTATGTTATTACGGAAAATCATTTTGTTGTCTATAAACCGGTGGATTTTAATAAATTCATGGAGAAAATCGAAGAGATCAAAAATGAATTTATTAAGATGAAAATTTTATTTAGCGAAGAAGTTGTTCGGGAATTTTGGGATTTCTATTACAAAACATTTATCGATACATTTGCTGATATCACTTATGGATATAGTTTAACCGTTCACAAACAACAAGGCAGTACCTATGAACGATGCTTTATCGATATGAAAGACATTATCCATAAAAATCCTAAACAAAAAGAAGCCCTACAATGCCTCTTTACAGCCATTACTAGAGCCTCAAAGGAAGTCCATATTTATTATTAATTTTTATTTCTATTATTATTTCTATTATTATTACTATTGTTTTTACTTAGAATTTTGAGCTTATTATTACTTTCTTCTATTATAGTATTGTTTGCTTCTGGTTTGTATTTAATGAGATATAATAGACCAACCAATGATATATCAACGCATTTTTTAGTAGTATATTCAATAATTCTTTGATTAGTATAAATTATAGATCCATTACATATAATACTTTGAGGTTTTGATAAATTGTCCAATGAAAATAAGTGTTCATAAAGATAAATTAATTCTAATACAACTTTATTATTAATTATATTGATATTATCCAATTGATATTCAGTCAAATCTAATTGATTATATTGAGTAATCAAACCATTATTTTGTAAACCTCCTCCAGTAGATGGTAATTGTAATAAAGGGTTACTAACAGAACTGCTTGGTAATGCTAAACCGCTCCATACTTTAAAACTAGATATACCATGTTTAAGTATTGTATAAGCATCGTGGATTGTTGAACTAACTGCTTCTGCATTTTCTATAACTATATCAATACCAGTTTTAATTGTTTGTTTAATTCCATTAGCATCAAGAAAAGATCCTAATCTATCAAATGTACCTTTTAACCAATTGATATAATGATATACTTTTGTATCTTCTGCCCAATTTCCCAACAATCCAAATATATCTTTTAATACTGTAATAAACAATTTTAAAGTGTCTTTTACATAAGTTGATATAAATTTAATTACTCCATAAAAATTATTGATTGTAACTTTTTTGATACCTCCAAAAATATCATCTATGATAAATTCAACACCGAATTGATATTGTTTACCAGCAACTTCAAAACTTGTTCCTTTATATATTGACATTAAAATTGTTTTAAGTTCGGACACAAAAGGTAATTGTTGTAAAGTAAAATTAAACAATAATAAAATTAATACAAAATATAATGCATTTATACCGGCTTGAACAATTTTTCCTTTACTTAATGTTTTAAAAGATGTAGAACCGGTAACATATAATCCTTTGGTTAATATAATTAAAAAAGGCAATAAAGCAACACTGTATATCATTAAATTATCACTTGAAATACCTATTAAACTTGTTAATAAAGTTAATTTGGGATTATTCCATAGAAAGTTCATAGATGTGGATATTGGGTTTAATAATAAACCTTTATAATCAAATTTTTTTTTTTCTGCTCCTTCGCTTACTTTTCCCTGTACTAAACCAATTTTTTCCGCTCCTTCCCTTATTTTTTCCGGTTCCAATGGTTTATCATTTATTAATTCCCTAACAGTTTTATTAAAAATAACATCAAGTTTTTTATTTAATTCCTCATTCATTATTTTTACTAATTCATCCGCGAGATCATCATCTGATATATTTTCTTTTTTCCTTAAATTACTAATTTTTGTTTTTAAATTAGCTTTATCCATTATGATATAATATAATATTTTTATTCTAAAATGTTAATTTCTTTATACTTAAAAATTAACTTTATTCTAAAATGTTAATTTCTTTACCATTCTCTATAATTTCTAGAACTTGAACTCGGCGTTTCTTTTTACCAAAAGATCTGGACAACCCTACATCGGTTCTCCATATTTTTCCATCGCATCCACTATTGATCCCATTTCTTTGAACCGTATGACCAACCACCATTCCTTTTAATTTGATATATTCAACTGTTTCATTAAGTGAACTACAGGCTTTCTCACTATTCCCACTAAAAGCACTAGAATACATTCTTGTCCAAAAAGGACTTTCTTTACCTTGAACCATCTCCATAATTTCATCATCTTTCTTTTTGTTTCCTAATAAATATTCCCTCATCATCTCATTGATTTTTTCTAAACTATATTGTTTGGCTTTATGAGGCAATAAACCGCCATGGACAAACAAGAAATCACCAATTTTCATTATACTATTTCTATTACAAGCCAGATAAATAGCTATTTCTCCTCCTGGAGCAAACCGATTGATTCTCTCCTCCCTACTGCCAAAACTTACGATATTCTCTGAACTATTGTAATTCAGATTACCCATGACATTCATTAATTCATGATTACCTAAGAGACTATAAACTGCCCCTCCATGTTTCTTTGCTTTATCGTGGAGAGCATCAACAAATTTGATAATTTTTAATTCATCTCCAATATCATCTTTTTCACAAGAACCACCTCTACATTTAGAATCTACCTGATCGCCCATTTGTACAACAACGGTATTTCCCCCAATCCATTCTCTCTTCTTATCAAGAACTTTGGCCAATCGCAAACAATGAAGTAACGCCCGAAAATCACCATGAACATCTCCAATAGCAATGATTCTTTGACAAGGAGGAATAACGGAAGGCAAAACTCTTTCACACTGATTCATACTACTTATTCATAGATTTTATATTGATCTTTTTCCATTTTTTAGTAAATCATTTTTATATCCAAGTTCATAATAAAAATGTATTTTAATAATAGAATATGTTTGGACTCCTCATTCTTATTATCATTTTCATTTTAGGTTATCAGTTTTATAACCAACGTACCGCCACAGAAACCTTTACCTGTTACCCCGACATCTACGATGATCAATACAATAATATCAAAGCCAATTATATCAATCCCGAAGAAGTCAAAAAACTCCTTGCCAGAAATCCTAAATATGTTAACAAAACCATCATTCCTATGAACAAAGATACCGCTAATACCATCTATTTCTCCGCATATTCTGCCGAAAATGAACTCGTTGGTTACCTCAAAATGGCTGTTACCGAGAAGTTCATGGGCAACCTTATTGATGTTGGTTTCTATGAACAAGAACTTTTCGGATTTACCGGTGCCTTTGGATATCATATATATGAATTGGTTGGTTTTAATGAGGAAATTGTTGAGAAATTAGTAAAACGTGCTATTCATCAATTAAAGGAAGATGGCAATCGTTATTATTTGAGTATCTTATGTTTAGAGGAAAGACTGGCTCAGGTTCTTATGAACAAATTCAAATTTGTATTAACTCTAAAAGAACAATCTAAAAGGTTCTACAAAGATACTTTATACACTCTTGTTTATTACAAATGAACACTTTTTAAGAATTCTGTTATCATAGATAACATCATCCCTTCGGGTAAAAGTGTAATCAAAAAAATATAAATGCGCTTTTAAGAAATGCGCTCCCAAAAGATAAATGAAAAAATAAATTTATAGAATAGATTATAAATTTATATTTTATATAATTATTGGTTTTATGAGAACTTTTTTGAAAAGTTCATAAAGTTTATTTCCGCTTCCTGTGTCCTAATTATATTCTCTACAAATCTTTTCTCATTTTCATTGAGTTCTTCTTTTTCTATTAGTCGTTTACTCATCAAAACTGCCATGGAATGATGAGGGATCATACCTGTGAAATATTGATTTCTAGTTATACCTACTTGTTTTCGAATACAAACAAAGAATAATACAATAGAACAGATACTGCCAACCAATAAAGTTTTATCAAAATCGATCAAAGCCATGAAGAAAAACATCCAACTTGTCATTAATCCTATCATATAGAAATCATTCAAAGAAATTCTAACATCACTCCATTTATCGCTCCAAACATACATTGAACTTAATAAACCGCTAAGAATCATAATATAAGCCATATGTAAATTATTATGGATCATTTATAATACGCTAATATTATTTAATCCATTAAAATAACTTTATTCCAGGAATCATTTTGAGATTTGGATTTGACTGAGTTTTTATTCATTCTTTTAATTAATTCATCTATACTCATTGTTACTAATATATAGTGATTCCAACAAATCCAAAACTCCTTATTTTCATTTTGAATCTTTCGGATCCAATAAGACAATCCTTGAAGATTTTGACATGAAGAAGGAATTTGTAAATTTTGGATGAGCAGAGTATCTTGACTATCTTTAAGATTAGTTACATTATAATTAATTTCCTCTTTGTTGTGTTGAAGAATAGAATCTAGATTCTTTTTAACATCATTAACCATATGATTGTAATCTTCGGTGGAAATAGAACCCATTTTTTATTAAAATGGAGTTAATAATGAAATCAATTTCATTAAGAGGATAGTTTTTGACTTAATAAGTAGGCATAATATTCATAGGGATGTTCATAATTACTCTCCCCTTTAATATCTATATCATCTAGATTTTCTGGATTGTTACTAGTGAATTTAGCAATATAAACCCTACCATCCTTTTCCCAGATATCTAAATCCAGATCAGGATTCATTCTTCTCCTCTCGATATCTTTCGGTTTAGGAACAATCGACCAAAATTGTTGTTTAAGAAATCCATCATATATTTTCCCATTGTTTCTTTGATAGATGTGAACCATCTCATGGATCAAGGTTCGAACAACTTTGTTCTCATTGTTTCTATTTTTGTCCAAATAATCTGTACTCAAAAATATCACATTTCCACGAGTATGAGGATAACCGTTTTCATATACTTTTCCTTTGGTTAGGGCAAGTCGAACTCCTCGAATCATTTTGAGTCTTTCCTTATTAATACCATAATCTGCCAATACTTTATCTGGTGTGGATAACATTTTTTCTTCAACAAGATTCATGGCTTTTTGAAGAATGACTTTATCTTCTTTCGTAAAATCTAAAGCTGCCTCTTCTATTCTATCTAGATAAACATAGATATTATTAACTCCTCTAGCTTTTTTATTAATTGGATCTAAATTATTGATAAAATTGTCTTCATCTTTCCTCAAAAATTCTTGTGTTTCTTTTTTGCTCATAAACAATTTTTCATTAATTACTGTTCCATTAATTGGTTTCTTCTTTCGCACGTCCAATAAACTATAGAAAAAAATACCTAAAATGAATATTAATAATAGTTGTAACATTACTATTATTACTATTTAAAATAATTTATTCTTTATCTTGTTCATCTTCTTCTGTATCATAATCACTAGATTCCTCTTCGGAACCAAAACAGCGGGCAAAATAATCATCATTCGATTCCCCAATGTTTTTCACTTGAAAACGATCACAATAAACATCAATCTTTTTTTTATCCTCATCACATAGGATATAATCTACTTTCTTGCCATTATAATCCCAACTATTTTTATTCATAAGCAATAAATAACTTCCTAGAGAAATTTCATCCATTGGATATTTATAGGTATATTCAACATCTTCCTCTTCTTCTTTCTCTTTCCAATAATACAAAGGATCCTTCATTTTATAAAAATCGATTAATTTAATTTTGTATTCTAGATCCATGTTTTCAAATAATTTTTTATTGTCTTTATTCATTAATAATTTTCTATTTTTTGTATTTTCCGCTAAATACGAAACCAGCAATTCTCTATTTATTTTATTGGATTCAACATAAGGTTTCAATATATCAACTACATTATTATAATGGGCACAAGTCTTGTTTCTTCTTCTTCTAATTAAATAGTAAATAAAATAATAGAGATAAATTGGATCTTGTATTTTGTTTTGGAAGTCTAATAAAGGATTTTGTAATAGAGATTGGATTCTCTCTTTATTAGAGTAATTCCATCGAATGGTTTGAATCAGTAAATTAGCATAGACACTATCAATACAAGGATGATCTGGTTTTTGAGATATAAAATCAAATAGAATTGTACAATAAGGCTCTTTGGTGAACTCCTCGATATCTCTATGAGATAAGTACCCTTTTACATCTAATAGATATTGGAAGATTTCTGGTTGTTTAGATCTAACACATTTTTTTAAAATAGTAGTACAAAAGAAATCTTTTTGATTATTAAAAAAATCCAGAGATGATAGAATATTTTTAACGTTTTCTAGATTTCCTAATTTGATACTTTCCCATAAGGCTTTCCTAATTTTAAGCGGTATAGTAGGTTTCATATGTAAACTGTATTATTTTTGAGTAATACAGTTTAAATCTTTTTTTTGTTCAAAGTAATTTTATCTATATTTTTATTTATTATTTACTATTCAGTAATAATCTTCGGTTTGATTTCATCAAATCCTCAAATCATCACTCTGTGATGATTTTCGGTACAATGCTTAAACTCATAAGTTCTTGAGTGAGTAGTTTGTAAGCATAGGGAAGATGAACTTCGGCAATGTTGGTACTATTGTTACAAGTCTTACAATAATAGATATTCTTATAGGGATTACCAGCTGTTACAAACATACCACATTGTTTACAAATGTAAACTCTGAATTTGTCGGACATATCCAGTAGGCGTTCCTTGACGAACTGTCCGGTACCATGAGCAAGGAGACAATCGCGTTCCATTTCACCTAGACGTAAACCACCTTCGCGGCTACGACCTTCGGCAGGCTGACGAGTAAGAATTTGAAGAGGACCAGTAGAACGAGAGTGGATCTTATCTTCAACCATATGTTTAAGACGTTGGTAGTAGGTAGGACCAATGAAGATCTTAACCTTCATCTGTTCGCCAGTCATACCATTGTACATAATTTCATCGCCAAGTTCATCGTAGTGGTAGTACTTCTTAAGATATTCGGCGACATCCTCAATCTGGGTACCAGTAAAAGGAGTGGCATCACTCTCGTGACCATTAAGTACCGAGACCTTACCAAGAAGACACTCGAGAAGTTGTCCAATGGTCATACGAGTAGGAATAGCATGAGGATTCATAATAATATCAGGAGTAATACCATCCTTGGTAAAAGGCATATCCTCCTGGCGATAAGAAATACCCATAGTACCCTTCTGAGCGTGACGAGCTGCGAACTTATCACCAATAATGGGTACACGGACTGTACGAACACGAACCTTGGCAAACTTGTATCCCTCGCCATTGCGATTCCAAATAACTCTATCTACAACACCATTCTCATTTCCACGAAGAGTCATTGAAACATCACGATATTTCTTTCCATTAGGATCTTCCTTCTTTAGGTGAATAGATTTGCCAATAATTACATCGCCTCCATTTACAGGAGTATTAACACGAGCAAATCCTGATTCATCGAGAGCATCGTATTTACCATTCTTTCTGCCTGCTGTATCGGCAGCAGGAGGATTACCGAATTTCTCCTCCTCTCCACTTATAGCATTCTTCTTTTCCTCATCTTTGTAGGTACGATAGAAAACAGAATGGAAGAGTCCACGATCAATAGCCGATTGATTAAGAATAACCGAATCTTCCTGATTGTAGCCAGAATAGGTAGCAATTGCTACAATACAATTACAACCAGCAGGAGCTTCTTTAGCATTTGTGTATAGAGAAGTACGAGGATTTACAATAGGTTTTTGAGGATAGTGAAGAACGTGTCCTAGAGTATCCATACGACGAGTAAAGTTAGTAGCATAAGTACCAAGAGCTGATTTAGCCATAGCACATTGGAAAGTAATACGAGGAGCCTGATTGTGATCGGGGAATGGAATATTTGCTGAAACTACAGAGAGAATCATTGATGGATGAATCTCGCAATGGGTATAGTATTTGTATTTATTATCTACAATAGGATCACCAATCTGTACCTCTTTATTACGACGTGTTTCTTCATCCAGAATATCTTGTAGATTATTGGCAATGACTGCTTGTTCGGATTCCATCGCATCGATGAATTCAATCACACCGCCGGCTCTAGGATTATGAATACACTCATCCATATTCTCAATAGAGTATTTAAATTTACCAATAACATACTCTTGCCAAGTGGTAGTCTTAGGATCATATTCAACTCTCTTTTCTCTGATACGAAGACTATTGTTTTCATCAACAATAAATACAGGGCGAATAAGACGACCGCCATCTGTCCAGATACGAATTTCGCGATCCATGAAATTCCACTGAATACCAGTATGAATATGTAGAATACAACTACGTTTGAGATTCTTTAGTGATTGATAAAGTTCTTTGGGATTTTTATGAACACCGACCCAAATACCATTTACAAATACTTTTGTAAGTGAGTTATAACTCTTGATAGGTGTAGTATTAAGAGGAATAAGATCTAGCCTTTTTAGGGCATCATGAACAACCTCAGGATTTGTCTCAATACTAACGAAACAAGCTAGAGACATGTTCTTGATAATACCTACAGTATGACCTTCGGGAGTTTCGGCAGGACAAATATAACCCCATTGAGAAGTGTGAATCTTGTGAGGATCTACAATCTTAGATGTTTTCTCAACAGGAGTAGAGATACGACGAAGGTGAGACAGAGTACCTAGATAAGTAATACGCTGAAGAACTTGTGCGATACCTTGTTGAGTAGATTTAGCCATACCCTTAACACCCCAATTACCAGTAGAAAGGGCATATTTAATACTAGTTTCCATGATAGTTGGCTTAATAATCTTAGAAATGGCTGTGGAAGTATCTAAAAGATCAACCTCCTTACTGAGTTGACTGCGCATCTCCTTGATCATTTTTTGGAAATTAATATTAAAGAGCTCGGCGAGCTTAATACCTACTGTATCTACACGCTTATTCATATAGTGATCGCGATTATCTAGTTCACGACGTCCACTAATAACATTTAGGAGACGATTGGTCATAAAACCAAGATAAATTGCTTTATTACGAAGAACATCACCAACATGTGGAAGCAGTTGATTGATAAGTAGATCCATCACGTATTTATGACGATGAATCTTTTCTTTCTCTTTATCGCCACTCTTATCTTCTAGATACTTCGCAGGAATATTAATGAATTTAGCAATATATTCAATAGCATCCTCCTGGGAGACAATATCACAGGATTCTTCAATACTAGGATAGAGGAATTGGGTAATTTCATAATCATTAATGTCATAAACACACATTTCGACAATCTCTTTATCACTCATAACACCAAGCGCTCTAAAGAGGATAAAGAGGGGAATCTCTTGTTTAAGCATAGGAATACCAACATGGAAAGTATTACCAATAGTACGTTTGCTAGTAATATCTTTAAGATATCGGATAGAAGTCTTTTTAGGATTGCCAAATTTATTAGGATCTGTTGAAAGACACTCCGAATAGAACTTGTATTTAGCGTTCTTCGAGGAGAAAACGAAAACATTATTATGAGCAACACGTTCTTGCGAAATGACTACTTTCTCTGATCCAGAAATAATGAAGTATCCGCCTTTATCGTAGATACATTCATCTAGATCCTGGAGGTGTTTGTTTGATACATCGGATAGAATACAGAGTTTCGATTGAAGCATAATAGGAATTTTACCAATGTAATATTTAGAAATAGATTTAGATTCTGCGGCAATAGGATTATTATTTTCGTCAAATACATTTTGCTCAATATCTACATAAATATTTGCGGAATAAGTATAATTTCTAAGACGGGCTTCATTAGGATACATAGGCATAGGGTTAGATCCAGAGTCATGAATTTCGGGTCTAGAATAGTAGACCTGCTTAAAATTAAAAACATATTTGCGCTTGAAATTACGTTGTCCATCGAAATTACCTTGGATAACTAGGGGGTTATATTGCTTTACGATTTTAGGGAGAAGATTCTCGATAAAATCATTGTAAGAGGCAATTTGATGCTGAACAAGGGTCTGGGATTTTAGATAGTGTTTGTCGAGAATGTCCCAGGTGAGCTTTTCGAAATTTTTCTCAAAATTATCCATTCTTCTATAAGTTACTAATATATTTTATAGAATATATTTAAATCAATTTTGCGCTTTTAAGACCTATTTAGAAAAAAGGTCACACAAAAACAAACTTTTAAAAAAAGTTTACACAAAAACTATAACTTTACAAAGTATAAATGCGCTTTTAAGAAAAGCGCTAGCAAAAGTATAAATTTATAATCTATTTCTATAAATTTATATTTAATACAATTATTGGTTTTATGAGAACTTTTCTGAAAAGTTCATTTATCTATTTATTTATTGGTTTTGTGAGAACTTTTCTGAAAAGTTCATTGGGTCATAAGACCAGTAACATCTTCAGGTAGCTCACTAATTTCAGTAGAATAATACTTCCTAATATTTTGAATAATATAATAATCATTAGGAGTAATGAAATTAATGGCTACACCTTTACGTCCATATCTACCACAACGACCAATACGATGGACATAACTTTCAATGTTATTAGGATTAGGTAGATCATAGTTAATAACCAGATTTACACCCTGGACATCGATACCACGAGAAAGAAGATTCGTAGTGATAAGAATACGGCAGGTACCATTCCTAAATTCCCTCATAATTCTACTACGCTCTTTTTGAGGCATTGAGGAATCTATATAGAGAACAGTATAATTCCTACGAATAAGTTCACTGGCTAACCAACAGCATTTATTTTTACTATTAACATAGACAATGGATTGTGAATACATATATCTTTTATAAATATCAAGTAGTGTCTCTAGTTTGTATTCCTCCTTAATACAGTTAACATAGAACTGAGAAATACCACGTAGAGTTACAAATTCTTGCTTAATAAGGATCTTAATAGGATCCTCCATAATCTGATTAGAATATTCAATTACCTCAGGCGAAAGTGTGGCACTAATAATACAAACTTGAATATTCTCGGGGAATTTTTGATAAATCTCATAGACCTGTTCCTTAAATCCATCGCTGAGCATCTCATCCGCCTCATCGAGAATAAGAAGTTTCATATGAGAAGTATCAATAAGTCCCCTACCGATAAGATCTAGGATTCTACCGGTTGTACCAACAATAACTTGGGATGTTTTAATGTTGTCATCAATATACATCTGACCACAACAGAGTGAAATACGACAACCAGTATAATTACCAAGAGCCGTAATAACTTTGTGAATTTGATCAGCTAATTCTCTAGTAGGAGCCATAATAATAGCTTGAGTATGTTTTAGTTCATAGTCAATATTGGAAAGAGTACCAATGGAGAAAGTAGCAGTCTTACCAGTACCTGACTGAGCTTGGACAATACAATCACGACCTGTTTTAATTGCTTTAATAGCTCTAGATTGAACAATACTAGGTTTATCAAAACCATAGGAGAAGATACCATGGAGAATGCGTTCATCAAGCTCCATCTTCTCAAAATCATCACAATAATAAGGACTCTTCTTTGCTTCCTCCTCTTCAAGACGCATAAGATATTCTTGTTGATCGTCCCAACTTAGACCTTCGGGCATTTTAGGTTCATTTTCTTTTTTAACGGCTGGTTCAATATCCCAGTCATCTACATTTCTCTGTCTATTTTTCTTAGGAGCATTCATAACTTGGACAGGAGTTTCTTCTTGATCCCAATCATCAACTGTTTTTTTTTCAACAGTCTCTGAAAAAGTATTCCAATTCATGGTAGTTGTTTTCTTTCCGCCTCTTCCTTTACGCATTTTTGTTCTATATCTGTTTTATAACTAAAAGTTATCTTTAAGTTGTAATCAATTTCATTTTTTAATACAAAGTAATTATTGTGTAATTATATATCATTAGTCATGTTTATCATTTAAAATTTTCAGCTATTAAAAATCATTAAACTATAATGAGCTGATTCGGTAATTGAATCTAATAATAGATGAATTTTATTTTGATAATTATGCTCTTTTACTGGAATTGTATATTGTCTTTTATAGACATTACCATGTTCACTGTACACACTAATTTCCATATTAAATAAATCGGAAACAGCGATGATTTCTGGTAAACCACCCCAATTTGTTGTGGTAAGTCGAGAATATCTTTTATAATAGGTTTCTACATCCATTTCATGGGTCATTTCGATAAGTTCTTTAAAACTCATCTTAAGTCCATTAGGCAAATCCACCAATCTATTTTGGTGAATATAGATATATTCTCTAATAAATAACATAAGATTCTTTTTATTCATTACTAATTGCCTATTAGAATACATTAGACCTCTAGAAAGACATTCATAAAGACAAGCACCATCGCCATCCACTTCTTCTATTTCTACAACTTTTTTTAGAATTTCATCTTTTTGTAGTTTTAAAACGGTATCTAATTTAGAATCATAGGGTATAGTAGAAATTTTCTCTTTACTAGAAGTTTTCTCTACAGCTTTAGCAACATTTCGATTACGAAGATTATATCTATTCATTTTGTATATATGTTTTCAATAAATTATCAATTTAATCATTTAACAATAAAAGATCTCTATATAATAGATGACTAGTAAAATTATTTGTGAGGATGCTTTTAAATGGCTAAAAAAACAAAAGGATCATTCACTAGATACAGTAGTAACTGGTATACCTGATCTAGATGAATTAGAATCCCTAAACAAAAAAGACATGACCGTTGAAGAATATAGTACTTTTTTTAGGAATGCTGTTGAACTACTACTAAAAAAAGTTCAAGAAGATCAATATGTTATTCTAATGCAGACAGATAGAAAAATGAAAGGTCAATGGGTTGATAAATCCTATTTGGCTAATAGCGTTGCTCAACAACTAAATGTAAAATTATTATGGCACAAAATAATTCAAAACCGCGATGGTACCTATTTACAACGTCCTACCTATACTCACCTATTAGCTTTTAGTAAAAATGGGAGTCCAGGAGAGGCTTTTCCCGATATTATTCAATGTGGTCAACATCTCTATAAGAATGGCAGTTCTCCGAATGCTACTTGTCATGTTATGAACTTTCTTAAAAAGAAAGGCATTCAGAATATTGTAGATCCTTTTACCGGCAGGGGAACTATTCCCTATATCGCCACTTTATTTGAAATTAATTCAATAGGCATAGACATTGATCCTCAACAGTGTATTGAAGCCCAAAATGTTTTTAACAATAAAAAAATGATCAACATTATCTCACAAACCGATTATTTTAGTCTTTAAATAAAATTAGAATTTTTTGCCATATTTTTATCTAAAATAAATCATATGATTATTTTAATAGAAAATTTCGTTCCCTATCATTATGAAATCTTGGAATCTGTTTTAGCGAAACACGCGCAAATTCTAAAACTAACCGAAGAACAACAAAAAGAGGAAAAGAAATTCATAATGAATATGTATTATGACGAAAGTTTTGCTTCCTATATAAAATGTAAATACCCAAATATCGAATTTGTTCACAATAGGATCAAAGATTCTATTCCCTATGACTACTATATTAACTGTACCTATATTCCTGGTTTACCCCAATTAGTAACTCCGAATAAACGTTGTTTCTACATCAATCATGCCGATTTATCTACTGTCAATAAGAGGAACCATTATTGTTTAACTCCTTTGGCGGGGAGAGATAAATATATTGATTGTGACGTTTTACCCTTTATGGAGGAACCCAAGGTTAAAAACACAGTTCCTATCTACATTGTTCAAGGAAATATCAATACTACCCGAAGAAATTATCAAATGCTAAGAATGATATTAGATACTGATTTCGGTTATGATTTTAAGGTCAAAATAGTTGGTAGAGGAGAGCCTCTTTTTGGAAATCGTTATACGGATCGAGTCATTTATCAGCTCAATCTTCCTTTTCAACAATATCATAGAGAGTTTCTAGATGCCTACTGTTTATTACCTCTTATTCATAAAAAGACAAATCCTCAATATTATTCTAACAAAATGACCTCTAGTATCAATTATATAAGAGCCTATAAATTAAAAAGCATTGTTGATAAAGATTTACAAAATATTCATAGTTTAGACAATGCCTATGTTTATAGAGATATGAACGGATATTTGGATGCTTTTAGAAAGACATTAGAAGACTTTTATGGAGTAGAAATTCCTGCTAGTAAAGAATCCACAAAACATGTTACCTTTGATCCTTCTCTTGAAACTAAGAAAGAAACAATAAATTCTCTTGTTCCTAGAAAACGTGTTTCACTCGTAAAATACTCGGAGAAATTCAGTAATTTAGGGGATTGCCTAATGACGCTTAGTCTGAAAGACTTTTTACAGAAACATGATATTGTTGTTGATTCCTATCATGATAGAAAAAGTATGTTAAATGGAATGATTGTGAATGGATTCCATTGTAGACCCAATGAACCTCTTCCTAAAAAGGCAATCTATTTCGGTATTTTCACAGATGCCGCTATGTTAAAGAATATAGATAAAGGTCAGTTAATAGGATGTAGATGTATTTATACATTGGATCAAGTACGAAGAATTCCTGGATTACGTGGTTTTATAACGGGATGCTCAACCAATAGTATAGAGCCCTATGATGGTGAGCGCTCAGGAGAGATACGATTGATGCATGATGATTTACAGACACGCTATGTGAATTTACCATGGGATCAGCAAGTAAAAGCTGCTTATGAATTATTGGATGTACTTAAAAAGAAGTCTATTGTCTATACGAATCGTTTACATGTGGCATTGCCTTGTATTGCTTTAGGAACACCTGTGGTATTAGAAAAGAGGTTATTTAGACAGGAGAGATATTCCATTTTTAATACGTTTAAAGAATTCCCTGGATATGGAAAAGTTATTACGAAAGAGAGTGGTTTAAGGGATGCTATGAGGAATGTATTTATTCAGGGATTTGAGGTAATTAGAAAAGAATATGGATTGTAAAAAAAAATGATATATATATAGAATGAAAAAAGAGATAGATTATGATTTAGGTACCTTTATGATTGAAGGTCAAGAAGTTAAACTAATTTATAAAATATATATAAAAAAAGGAATATACGGTGGAGGTATATCTGGGAGAATCTATTTACCAGAAAATTACCCTAATACTGAAATTAGAAAGTATATTGAAGAGGAAGAACAATCTAACTATTACCAACGTTATATAAATGAAAAACCAGATTTGTTTCAATTAGATATAGATTATATGTATAATAACCAATTCCGTGATGATAATCATGCTGGTCGTATTTATTGGATGATAAAGGATCAAGGTAAGAGATTAGATATATTGGAAACCATGGGATTATATGATGATGACAATAAAGATGACAAAATGATAATCAGAGAATATGACAATAAAGAAGAGGGAATCTTTTTATATTTATCTTGGTTAATTTTTCAACCTAAGAGTCATAATATTAAAATGACAAAATCAGAAGAAGCGGCTTTTCGGGGTATAGGAAGGAGATGTCTTTGTATTGCTATTTCAAAATTACTTGAAGATTTTGAAGGATTAGATGCCAGGAAAACGTATGTATTTTTAGAAGCAAGTGGAAGTGTAACATCAGATGAAAAAAGAGAAAATAGAATCAAAGAATTAATGAAACAAAATGTTGGAACCATATTTTATTTAATAAAACAATATGAAGTATTAAAATTACATAAACCTAAGGACATTTTAAAAAGATATTTTTTTGAATTATATCCTAATCATACATTTAAATTTTATGAATTATATCTTCAAAAATTAAATGAATTAAGAAGATATCAAAAAATTTATGAAGAGGAAAAAGCTAAAAAAGAGGATATTGCCGCTTCCAGATATAGACTTAACATTCTTAAACTGGAAAAAATTTTAGAAGAAGTATATGGAATATTACCAAAGTTATCAGCATATCCAAAAATGGACTTATTAGTATATAAAGCCCAGACGGATGATAGTGCTTTGAAAGAACTAATAAAAGATGAGACAATAAAAAGTATATTATGTTGGGATATTGCTCGTTTTGAAGAAAATTTGGAGTTGATCAAATACTATAATAGAAACTATGGATTTGAAATGATTGGTCATAAGGATATAGGATTTACCTTTATGGCAGGTACTATGGATAAAGTAATCAATAAATGTATTGGAAAAAATAAGTAATTAGGAAAAATCCCAGGTTAAAAAGCCTTGAAGTAGAGCAAAAAAGATGGTAATCATTATAATTTTTGTCCAATCTTTCTTCGTAGGAGTTTCTAATTGAAGATCTTTATTAGAATGTCTGCCAATACTATAGTAAAATATGTTTTCAAATAAATTAATTATAAAATAAATGATAGCTGAAACTAAAATAAGTCTTATTCCATCTTTTTGTATAAAGAACATCTATTTATTGTAAATATAGATTTTTATTATATCTCGTTCAAAAGGACTTAAAAATAATCTACGGTATATATGAGGAAGCAGTGATGCGGATCCCAATAGAAGAAGTCTAGGTGGCGGAGTGGTTAACGCGCTGCCCTGCTAAGGCAGTACCGAAAGGTGCGCAGGTTCGAATCCTGTCCTAGACGTTTCTATTTTTAGATTTATTTAAGAATATTTCTAAAAATAGAATTTTAAGTGAATAAATTATTTTATGATCTTACATTAGAGAAAATGAGTTTAAACAACACAGATTTATTTCAATTAAGAAAATCCAAGAAATCCGTCGTCTTTGCCCAAGAAAGTTCTACTGCGGGTTCCCTTTTTAAATACATTGGCGGCAATTCCCTATTAACCAAGAATGTTACTTTCGAGCACAATGGTGAAAATTCCCAGATCTATCAATCTGGAGAAATGTTACACTTAGAAACTTCTAATTTACTCATTAACAACGGTAATGCTTACATTAATTCCAAGGGTTTAGTTGGTAATCAAGGGTACACTGTAGGTGCTACTATTACTAAAGATATGAACACTACCGGTTGCGATAGTTTACCTGCTGAATATGCTCCTAATGGTGTTGCTATTCAAAGTGGCCAAACTAGTTCCTATTGGGACGATTGGGGTGGCGATATTTTCGATGACTGGGGTTTTTTCTATCTCTTTGATACCGCCTCCAATCAATACTATTTTCCTATTTTCAATCCCGAGAACTTAGATGATGGTACTTTTACCACCCAAACTTTCAGTGCCTTTGGTAGATCTTTCACCATTACCCATGGTTACCCCGCTCAAGGTATATTCAAATTCGACATTTCCTGTGCTGATAGCAACGAGTTTATCTTTGGTGCCTACGGTAATATGGGCAGTGACGGTAGTACCATCAATACCAATTTCACTCAATCGTACAGTCTCAATGGATCTCCCTACACTCTCTATTACAACCGCAATATCCAATCTGGCAGTTTACAAGAGCGCTTCTTCTCTTACTTCATTCCCTATGAAACCAGTCTTAATACCTCTAAGACCTACAATGACTTTCTTGATGGTGATGATTTATCACTTTTCACTGTCCCTGTTCGTCATGGTGTAACTGTCTATTTCTCCAAGACCAATGATGTCAAAGATTGGGTTATTAACGATTTACAAAGTACTTCTACTACTGTTTTCATTGATGGTCCTCTTGTTGTTAATGGTACTAATCTAGGACGTTTAAGTGTTAATAACATGACCGATGCTGATTATACTCCTACTGCTTCTTCTCTAGTTAATGGTTATTTCACTAGTTCTAATCTATTTGCTAATAGAAATTTCACTCTTCCTACTGCGGTTGATATTTTAGAGGATATGATGAATCTTTCTGTTGGTACTAGTTTCTCTTTCACGATCAACAACGTTCAAGCCAATAACTATGCTAGAATTTTACAAAGTCCCGATAGTAGTATTGTCTTATCTCCCAGTATCCTAAATACTAGTGTTACTCAAAATAAGATCATTAGATACCTTGCTGTTGTTACTAGTATTGCTGCGGATAATGAACAAATTGTTATCTATCAAGATGCTAATTAATTGTCTATTTCCTAATTACAAGCCAGATCGTTTAGCTTGGAAAGCAGGTTACGATTCCTCCACACGATCTCGAAGTGCTGATCAGGGATTCTCCAGCAGTTGCCGATCACAAAAATATCATACTCCACAAGGACTCCTTTAATTCTTGTAAAAAGTTCGGGAGAGATCGTATCCAGATTCTGGCTCACCAGAAGACCCAGCTGATTGGAGAGTTGGATCCTCTCGATAGCGTTCTCATCGTTAGCACCTGAGAAATCGGCGAGCTTGAGATCGTGAAGCTTATCCATAAGAGTAATTAGAGCAGCGTTGATGTTCATTTTTACTGGATACGAATAATCCAATTTCAATTTTAAACAGGATGCTAATTAAGAAGCAAATATGCTAATTGAATTTTAGAAATTCATATTTACAATATATAAATATGAATTATTATTTGCGTTTTTCATCAATAAAATGTTCGATTTGTAATATTTTTTGATTCATTTTATGTTCCGATAAATCTCCAAAATGATAATCATCGTAAATGCGCACGATTTTAAACAGCAATCTTGATTCATAAGATAAAAATTGTTTTGTAATTCTAGGCAGATCGAAACCTGTATCAAATTCATGATTATAGTGTCGAAAAGAATAGTCTGTTTTATCAAATTCAAAATGAAGAAGCAAACTCTCAATAGTTAAAGTAAAATGGATCCAGCCATCTTTTCTATCATATGTAAGGGTTATTTTTTGTAAATCTTCAATAGAAGGCAATATACCAGGATGAATAAGTTCATCGGTGTCTTTTTTTAATAAATAATGGAATGACGAAGGGTTTGTTTTAATTTTTGTAATAATTTTTTTTTGTAATTTATCTAGTACCGATGTTAAATTATACATTGCTAATTAAAAGGTTTTTTAAATATTTGTATCAATTTGAATGCGTTAATCAATGGATAAAATTCTTTGATAATTATAGTGATGAATAAAACAATCTTACTAACCGGAGGATGTGGATTTATAGGTACACATATCTGTTTAGAATTGTTACAAAAAAAATATAAAATTGTTATTATAGATAATTTCTCCAATAGTTCTCCTACTATTTTACTAAAAATGAAAAAACTTGTAGGAGATGAATTATATTCTCTCATAACATTTTATCAAATAGATCTTTCTAATGATATTAATGGATTAGAAGATGTATTTAAAAATCATAAAATCAATGCGGTCATTCATTTAGCCGGGTACAAATCCGTAAAAGAATCCATTGAGAATCCCATTAAATATTATCAAAACAATCTAACGAGTACAATGAATTTACTAGAAATCATGAAGAAATATGAGTGTAAACGTCTGCTATTTTCTAGTTCTGCTACCGTCTATGGGGATAAGAGTCCACCCTATAGGGAAACGATGGTAGTAAATGGAAAAGGAATCACAAATCCCTATGGGACTACAAAATGGTTTCAAGAAATCCTATTAAAAGATTTCACTATTGCCGATCCATTTTTCAAGGTGATCTGCCTGAGGTATTTCAATCCAATTGGTAATGAACCCAATGGCATTTTAGGAGAAGAATTTGTTAACAATCCCTCCAATCTATTTCCCTCCATCTTATCCTCTTTGTATCACAAAAAACCATTCTATATCTACGGAAATATCTACAAAGAAAATAAAAAAGATGGTACGGCGATGAGGGATTTTATTCATGTTTGTGATCTGGCAACCGCTCATGTACAAACCTTGGATTATTTGTTTGATTCTAGAAGTAAGAAAAATTATGATGTTTTTAATGTAGGTTTAGGAGTTCCGGTAAGTGTTTTAGAAATAGTTAACAAATTTACTAAGCTGAATAGTGTTTCTATGAATATTGTAATAAAAGAAAAGAGACATGGTGATTTACCTGTTTCCTATTGTACGAATACAAAGATACTGAAAAAAATCAATTGGAAACCACAATATACTGTGGAAGATGCATGTCAGCATACTTGGAAATATTATATTAATAATTACTTAAATAAGTAATAGTATATAAACAAATAAATTCTACAGCCCTATAGAATCTTTATAAAAGATAGTAGAGGTATAGAAAAAGATTGAATGGAACCCGGTCATAGGATCTTTGTATAATTCTATACTACTACTTGCTTTATGATAATTTCTATTAGGATATAGTTGATTAGAAAGGTTAATTGGCATGAATGCTATATTTTTCTTCGATATATTTTTTTAAAGCCTCAAAGAGTTCTTCTATAGATACAAAATCTTCTCTTGAAAAGAATCGTATACCATCTTTTCCACTAACAATCCATACAGTAGATCCATCCTTCCAACTATTCTCTAATGTTTTTTTATTATAAATTGTAAGAACCATTTATTATTATTACAATCTATATTTTTTATATCTTTAACTGTTAGTTAGTATAAACTAAACATATTAACTACTACAAACTACACAACCCTCCTCTTTTCTACATACTGGGCCACTGATCTCCTCTTCTTTTACTTTAGGTACAATTGTGAACTTTTGTGTTTTAGCAAGAGGTTTAATTCGTAGATAATAGATACCGGTCTTTAATCCTTGTTTCCAACTATACAAATGCATACTACCTAAACGATTCATATCAATCTTATTCAGGAATAAATTAAGACTTTGACTATGACAAATGTAATGACCTCTATCTGCTGACATATCAATTAGAGTTTTTTGTTTCATCTCCCAGACAGTTTTGTATTTCTCTTTTAGAAGTTGTGGAATTTCTTCTAGATCCATAATACTACCATCCTTTTCAATGATTTTATCTTTTACTTCTTCACTCCAAATACCTAAATCAATACAATCCTTCATAAGTCTCTTATTTACTACTATGAATTCACCAGCCAGTGTTCTCCTGCTGTATATATTACTAGTAATAGGTTCAATACATTCATTAAATCCAAATATCTGGGAGGTACTAGCAGTAGGCATAGGAGATAAGAGTTTACTATTGCGAAGACCATAAGTATAAATAGAAGCTTTAAGAGCTTCCCAATCCCATCTTCCACTATGTTCTATAGGAGTTTCCCAAAGATCAAATTGGAATTTCCCTTGACTAATAGGAGAACCCTCGAAACTGCTATAAGCTCCAAGGTAATGACTTCTATTCGCCGAGTAGAAACGCTCCTTGATTCTATTCCATTCATATTTATGGACAAAAAGATCCCCATTCCTAAAGTATTCTTGTCCCTTCTTTTCTATAGCTTCTAGTATCTCGTCATAATATCTAAGAATAAACCATTTTCTCTCTTCACTTATTTTACAAGATTCTACTAGAGCATGATAGTAGATCGTTTCAAAGATCTCCTTGTTGACTCTTCTAGCTACATCACTCTCCCAATCTAGATCTAGTTCCATAAAGACATCCGCTAATCCCTGAACACCGATACCTAGAGGTCTATGGCGCATATTAGAACGTTTACAATTTTCAGTAGGATAATAGTTGATATCAATAACATTATTTAAATTTCTCACAATTTGTCTGACTTTCTCTCCTAATAGGGTATGATTGAATTGTCCGTTTTGGATATATTTAGGTAGACCAATCGAGGCAAGATTACAAACAGCTGTTTCCTCTTTGTCGGAATAAAGAATAATTTCGGAGCAAAGATTGGATGATTTAATGGTACCTAGATTTTTTTGATTGGATTTTCTATTGGCAGCATCTTTATAGAGCATATAGGGAGTTCCGGTTTCAATCTGGGAAATGAGGATCTCTTTCCATAGATCTCTAGCCGGCATCTTCCTACGATACCTTCCTTCTTCTACATATCTCCAATAAAGCTTTTCAAATTCTTCTCCATAGACATTGCTAAGTCCTTTACACTCATTAGGGCACATAAGATACCAATCGCCACCACTCTCAACCTGTTTCATAAAAAGATCCGGAATCCATAATGCGTAAAATAAGTCTCTAGCACGCTCCTCTTCAGCACCATGATTTTTCTTTAGATCAAGAAAAGCCTCAATATCACTATGCCATGGTTCTAAATAAATAGCAAAACTACCTGCTCTACGACCTGATTGATTACAATAGCGAGCAGTGTCATTAAACACACGAAGCATTGGTACAATACCATCACTCTTACCATTGTTGCTATAAATTTTACTATCTTTACCACGAATCTGATGGATATGTACACCAATACCACCTGCCCATTTAGAAATCTGAGCACACTCCTTTAGAGTTTCATAAATTCCCTCAATACTATCATCCTTCATCGCTACAAGATAACAACTAGATAATTGTTGATGTTTAAGACCACTATTAAATAGAGTAGGAGTAGCATGGATATAATACTTACTGCTCATATCATTATAGGCTTTCCTCACACTTTCTAAGTCTTGTTTATGAATAGCCACAGCAACCCGTAAAAACATATATTGAGGTATCTCGATAATTTCACCATCTATTCTCTGTAAATAACTCCTCTCCAACGTCTTTAATCCGAAATAATCTATATCATAATCCTTCTTTCTATCCACAATTCCATCTAGATACACACTATTTTCCATACAAACCCTATAAAACTCTGGATCGAGAATCTGGAGGGTTTTTTGTATCCTATCTATTGTTTCACTAAAGGTAGCTGTGATGCGTCGATGCATATTATCTACAAGAAGTCTACTGGCAATTGTACTATAGTTATAGTGTTTAGTCATAAGGGAAACACATATTTCTGATAGTAGCGTGATCATTTCATTCTCCTTCATAGTATCATTTTTAGACTGTTCAAACTTATTTTTGATTAATTCAACATCAATGTGCTCTAGATCAGCACTAATTTGTTGTAGATATTTGGCGATGGAAAGAATTTTCATAGAGTATCTATACTATGAAAGATTTTTTTAAATACAATTTATCTAGATAAATAAATTATTTAAAGACTATATTTAGTAACAAATAATTAAAATTCATTATTAATTTAGTGTTAATAATAAATTCATAAAAGTAACAAAGTAGTATTGGCTTTAGTATTGTCCTTTGGGAATATCTATCTCACTATATTTGCTGTATGTAAATTCCAATAATATGTGTTACACATGTGATCTTCCATGTGAGCCGGTATATCAGAGGCATCTCCGCAGTATCTTCCAAACTGTTCTCCCACCCTTGATATATCGCTATCGCATACTAGAAAACCAATACCATACTTCTGTGTTACACACTTGTTCTTAGGACATTTAAGGTGATCCATTACCTCTTGAAAATTATACAAACGGAATGATTCTACTGGTATTTGTTCCTCGGGATTATAATCGGAAATCGTATCAATAAGGACGTCTGGAACAGGAATAGAGACGCTCTGTGTTGACACGATATATTCCGCCTCGTCATCTGAACAATATCCATCGTGCTCTAAAATTTCTTTGAGAAATGTAAACTTGATTCTGTATTCAGGATTGATGGTTTTTTGGGGTGTTAGTATAATCTCTCTATTTCTGATCTTCTCATTACGTAGAATATTCCTGGCTACATGCATCCATGATATATTTCGTATGAATAGACAGCATCCAGCATCTATCTTCTTACGCACAGCAGCGCTTATGTTGAAGTTCCTTAGTATATCAAACATCTCTAAATTTGTGCGAAGTAATAAATCATACATCGACTCCGAATCCAGAGGCTGATTGTCGGCTAAAAAGTTCATAATATCATTGCGCAGTATATCTGAATGAATATTTGGTTCACGTGGCTCAATAGACTTCGAAAGATATTTTTTCATAGTTGGATTGCGTTGAATTCGTATCATTACTTGGTCGCATGTTGTATTCAACATGGTCACGTCTAAAGACATGTTTTAAATTTTGCCTGGATTGGTTCTAATAAATCAATTTATACTAATCTCGGGTAGTTTTATCAACTAAAAGTATAGTTAAAATTAATTGATTTTGTTCCAATCCCATTCATAATCATAATTGTATTTGTGGTGGACCATTTCCTGTAATAAGAATTCGCGAATTTTGTCGTAATCAACATTTTGTTTAAATTTCATTTTCCGGATGTAGTCGAGAATATTTAGGAAAGCGTTAGGAATTTTGGGGCTATTTAAAAATTTTGCTGGTTCCTTATTGAAATCTGTTTTGATACCAGCAATCATTTTAAGACGTTTCTTTTTGTCATTATCGGTAATTCCTTGCCAAGGGAGAGTTCCATAATAAAGGAAGAAGAGCATATAAATAAAACTAAACATATCATCTCTTCGAGATGTTTCAAATCCCTTGTGACAATTGATACTCATATAACGAATTGTACCGACATAGGATTTGTGTTTGTAATACGGGATATGTTCTCCATCTCGATCTAGATATTCTTTAGATAATCCAAAATCCACCAAATAGATAGTATTTTTTTTACTACCAGTTCCTATTAAAAAGTTAGTAGGTTTAATGTCACGATGAATATATTCATTCTTATGTAAATATTCTATTCTATTCAAAATCTGGAAACCTATCATTAAAACAGTTTTTAAACTAAAACTGCCGCCACATTTTACCAATAGATCCTGAACTGATTTACCAAGAACTTCACAGACTAGATATTTATTCTTATCACTATCTTCTCCATACCAATAGTATTTACTAAAGCCAATTGGATCTTTGGTATCTTCTGTGAGATATCTACATATATTTGCTTCTTTTTGAAGATAAGCGTGGGATGGATCTTCTGTTTTGATGGCAACAAGTTCATTTGTTTCATTTACTTTTCCCAAATAGACTTTACCAAAACTGCCTTCGCCTAATAATTTATTTTTATAGACAGTAAAACGATTATTGCCAATGTATTTTTTGTTTTGACTCATTTCAGAGATACTTCTATTATTTAAGGCAGAATTTTTATTAGTATTTTTCACATGTTTTTCCATCACTCTTCTTCAAAATTTAAAATAATAACATCTTTTTTATTTATATTATTTACGAGTTTACTATTTTTCTCACCTATTAATATAAAATTCATGAAGTGTAATAATATGAAACAACATAAAGGTGTTAAATACCAATCCGGTGGCAACTATCCCTCCATTGATAGTGCCTATTACAATCGTCCCGAATATGGTCTTTATGATGCCGCCGAAATGGCCAAAATGGGCGCCAAAGTAGGTGGATCAAGACAAAAAGGTGTTAAATACCAATCCGGTGGTAATTATCCCGCCATTGATAGTGCCTATTTTAATCGTCCTGAATACGGCCTTTACGATGCCGCTGAAATGGCCAAAATGGGTGCCAAAGTTGGTGGATCTAAATCAAAAGATACTTATATCGTTGAACAATATGTAAGATCTTCTAAACAACGCGGTGGTTTTGTTCAGGAAGAAAATAAAAAACACGTACAAAGAATCAAAGGTATTATTGAAAATATGATTGTAGTTAGTAATAGCAGTGATAAAGATATTTTAGATATAATTAAGAATGAAATTAATCCTCGTACCAATCTTCGTTATGGCAGAGAAATGGCTACCCAAATATTGAAGGAATATTATGTCCAAAATCCTATTAGAGCTAAATATACTACGATTGGATCTAAAAATATACTTAGAGCTAATCCCAGTAATTTATTAAAAAATTTCTTCAAGGAAAATCAAGTTGGAGGTAACCGCGTTGTTTTACCCCTTACTTTCTTCACTGGAGAAATTCCCAATAAAATTACAATACCCGCCCATATTGATAACTACTGCCAATAAATGTAACTACTGCCAATAAATGGCATCGTTAGTGTAACTACTGCCAATAAACTATAACCAAATAAATTATAAATAGAAATAATTTACCTTGGTTTATTTAAATTTTGGGATTACTAGAATGATAAAATAATAGAACGGCATTCTTTGTTATACTAGGAGTATTCAATTGTTTAAAAGTTCCAATTTTTGATATTTTTGTTTTCGATGTATTGTCATATTTATACCAATTGTAATTACAGCGGAAATATGTGACATAATGACCACTGCTTATTGAATTTCCCTCGTGAACAACAATCGAATTAAGAGGGAATGATAAGGAATCGTTGGTTTCTAAATACTCCGTTATTTTAATTTGTTTGTCATTCTTATTTTTATTTTTATCAAATCTTGAAAGAGAAAAAATAATAAATTGGTTAGCATCATCGATTTTACCATCACCATTTTTTCTCATAAAATAAGTTGAATGATAATTAATACCATCATAATATTCCTTGATTTGTTTCAAATGTTGTTGATGTGTTTTATAAAAGTATGATTTAGGATCATTTTTGACGTTTTCTATTGAATTTTTTAAATTCTCCATTAATTCCGGATCTTTGTACAATATTTTCATTAGATCAACATAGAAAGATGATTCCCTATTCGCTGGTAATTTATTAATTTTTTTTCTATATTCCTTTTCATTTTTATGAATAGAAGTAGGTTCATAAAACATTTGGAATAATTCATTCAGATCTTCATATTTTTCTAATAATTCATAATATTCATCTTGTACTGTAAATTCATAACTATTATTATTGGAATTATTTTTATTAGAATTATTTTTTGAATTACTATTGTTAGAATTATTTTTTGAATTACTATTGTTAGAATTATTTTCATTAGCATCATTTTCGGAGAATGAAGTGACTAATAAAAAGTTATAATAAAAGACTATATAGATATCTTTTTGTCTTTTTAAAATAGCTGCTTCTTTGCTATCAATAAAGTTTTTAGGAGTATTCTCATAAAATTCGTTATCTATGGTCATTTTTGTTGTTTCATCCGATTTCATCAAATTTTCAGTATTATCTATATTATTTACATTATAGTCTATCATAGGTCCTATGATTTTTTCACTTGTTGATACTTTGGAAGTAATTTTATCATTTTTAGTATATTGTTTGACTTCTTTATTAATTAAAGTATCATCAATACAAAAAGTTTCCAATATACATTTCAAAAATTCACTAGCATCTTCTTCGTTATTGTTAGACCATTTCTTTTCTTTGGGATTAGAGATAAATGTTAAAATAGAAGAAGATAATTCTTTTCTTAATTCTTCCGAAGTTCTTGTTTTGCTATTTCCATTTTGAAATTTATTATTGTATTTATTCAATATTTTTTGAATGGTTTCAATATAATTATATATCGTTTGTTCTTGCTTGGTAAAAGTTGGATACTGTTTTCTGATTTTTTCCAATAGATCTTTTTTACTAATTTCCAAAATATATTTTTTAGTGAATGAAGTTGGGAAAGCAAAAAGAGCAAATAGAACACTATCTAAATAACAACTGTTATTCTTAAAATCAAAAGAATTTTTATCAATACAATCCTTTTTAGCTAAAGCAGGTTCTTTAGGAAGTACATTAGGCTTTTTAGGAATTACATTAGGTTCTTTAGGAAGTACATTAGGCTTTTTGGGTAATACATTAGGTTCTTTAGGAAGTACATTAGGCTTTTTAGGAATTACATTAGGTTCTTTAGGAAGTACATTAGGCTTTTTGGGTAATACATTAGGTTCTTTAGGAAGTACATTAGGCTTTTTAGGAATTACATTAGGTTCTTTAGGAAGTACATTAGGCTTTTTAGGTAATACATTAGGTAATACATTAGGTTCTATTTGGGTTTCCTCTTTTTTCTTTGCCCCTAAAATATGGATTTGATCAATCATTTTCATAATTTCTTTTTCTTTGGCATTTTCTTTATCATCCAATTTATTAATTTTTGCTCCTTTATTGAATATTGGAATTATTTGACTATTTGATTCTAATTGAACAATACAATCTTTTTCACATTCAACATATAATCTATGCATCTAATAATAAACAAGAAATTGATTTTTGATCACTTTTTCTATTAAAAATGAACTTTATTCAATCCTTCGAATTTATCGAGTCCAATGATCTTCCTAGAGAATTTCATCGTGATAAAATTCAGATTAATCTAGATAATTATCAAAATATAGTATTCTCTTTTGGAACCTACGAAAATGGTTCCTATGAACAAACGGTATTTCCTTTTCTTTCTACAAACCAATCCATGGATCATAGTATTATTTTCTCTATTGATCCTGAATATAATAACAACAAAAATAAAAATTTTATCATTAATAATACAGAATTCCAATACTTGGGTACTACAAATGGTATTCAAGTATATTCTGCCCCCAAGAACAATATTTTCCTCTATATGATTACTGAAAAGATTCCTACCTCCTATCCCCAATTTAAAGGAGAATCCTATGAAACATTTTCTTATACCCAAGAATGTTCTATGAAAAATCCATTTTGGACGGATTTCACTAATTTATTTGAATTATGTATCCAACATAATAAGAAAATATTTATCAATAGTTGGGTATTTACAAATTCTAGATATTTTAAAGAAGTTGATGGGATCTATCGTTGCTATTCAAAAGATATTGGACATTATTTTGAATACTTCCCAGAACTTGGATTTATCCTAAGAGAAATCTATGAAAAAAAGAAATGGGACGATATCTATATTACCGGATTTTTTAAAGTAAATAATATTTATAAAAGAATGGTAAAGAAAATTACGGATACCGATATTCTTTAAATAAATTATTTGATAATAAATTATTTGATAATAATAGTATATGAGCATTGTAGAGAATAACTCTAAAAATAACAATTCCAAGGGATTCAATGGATTCAATCCAGAACATTTCAAAATCCGAAATATCCCAACAGAGATGTTAGATAAACCTATTGCTTTGAACAAAATAGTTCATAAAATAGACAAAGGAAATAATAATTCATCTCTTTATACTAATATGAAATTATATAATGCTATTGATATAGATTTTAATGATTACGAAATTCTTGCTTTTTCGGATATACATGCTGATTATAATCGTTTCATTGAATTTCTAGAAGCAATCGAGATGATAAAAGTAGAAAACAACGAATTTAAATGGAATCCTCTTGCCCAAAAGAAAGTCATTGTTATTTGTGGTGATCTAATTGACGGAAATCGACCTATTCATACAGATCCTCCTATAGTTTTAAAAAATGACCCTCTTACCGAAAATAATGAATTGTATCTGCATATTTTAATCTATAATCTTCGTTTGGATGCTTTGAAACATGACAGTTATATCTTTTGTACTATGGGAAATCATGATTTCTACGCTTTTCATTCTGGACCAGCTCCCTATATTTACCATCAATATATCGATGAATACTCTGCTATTTCTTTTATTCGAATCTATTTTGATACATTAGATGAATATATTGAAAAAAAAATTATAGGTATACATAAAGAAGACTTGAAAAAAAAAATAAATGAAATAATGAATTCAATGGATTTTGATGAACTAGTTTATTTTGCCAGAAACTTCGTATTATCTAGATTCTATTGTATTGGATATCCATTCTTCCTTAAAATAAATCATACACTGTTTGCGCATGCCGGATTTTACAAAGAAAAAAATATTTTTACATTATTTGAAAACAAAGGAGCTAATGAAGATAATATTGTTAGTCCACAACTAATCCATCGGAAGATTTTGGAAAAAATAAGTGATATTGAAAATCATATTACATTCTTTATTGTTAATGATAAAAGAACTTATTATAACTTGTATGCTTTAATGAAAGAGCAAGTTATAAAATCTCTAAAAAATAACTATAGGGAAGATAAAGTAAAAATGATATTGCCTTTGTTTAACAATACAAATGAAACTTCACTAGTGCGTCGATTTTTTGAAACTAGAGAATTCCAAAAAAATTGTACTTTGGTTGATCAAGTACTAAAAGAATATCGTTGTAATTTATTAGTCGTTGGCCATTGTCCAACATGTATTAAAAGTAATTTCAAGCCAGAAAATGTCATAGATATAGATGATGGTAATTGTGATAATGCTCATATTGTATTAACTTGCGATAGTACATTAGCATCAGTTGATATTGCTTTTAGTAGTGCTTTTTCTCCCCAAAAGAAATTCTATGAATATTTAATGATCAATGAAAATGAATATGGAAAAACAATCCAAGTCAAGAGAATGGATAGAACAACCAATAAATATATACCTGGCAAATATCCTTCTAAAATGTATGATACGGATTTAGAAAAATGGGTATAATTCTAAACTACAAAGTAAATATTTTATTAAATTATTTTCTAGATAATTTGATAAAAACTTTAAATAGATTCTAAATACACTACATTATTCTTAATATATTGTTTGTATTTCGCATGTTTATCTTCCCTGCTCTCTCCAGCCTCTCCCTCTTTTCTAGCAATAATTCTACCTTCTCTTGATAAATAGATAGGATCTTCTCCTTCTTTACTAACTAGATATACTTTTCCTATCAGCTGATTTTCGTCAATCAATCCAGAACTAATATATATTTTAGGATAAATTTTAAGAACTACGATTTCAACCTTATTTCCGCTTGACGTTTTCTTGCTAACAACTTCTTTTTTGAATGCATATTTAGTAGGATCGAGAACACCATTATGAATCATACGTAAATCATAGAAGGTGGTAACTTTCTTCTCGGTTTTATCCAAATCTAGAGCAGTTGTTTGAGTAATTTCTTTGATTGTGGCACCTAATTTATAAGTTTCTACATTCTTTCCTTTCGTTGTAATACTATAACATTCAAAAGGTACTGTTTCATGTGAATCATTGTCTTCCTTATTGAGGAAACAATCGACTGCGGTTTGCTTCATAAAACGTTCGACTTGATCCGTAACTGTTTTCTTTTTCTGGGCAATTAAACTAACAACTTCATCGGTGGTAAATTGTTCATCTAAATTCCAACGTAAATGACCGGTTATAAATTTCTTTTGTTCATCTGTAAAAGTCATTTTATACCTATACACTTGAACATGTCTCTCTTGAGGCTTTAATGCCTTATGGGAATACATACGTTTAGCACGACCAATAACCTGGCGAATTTGTACTTCATTCCAGTAGGGTTCCATAATATGCATATGACGAACATTTTTTACAGTAATACCCTCGGCACCAGCTTCAGTAATGAGGAGAATCTTAATAATATCTCCATATCGATTTTCATCACTATTGAAAACTTCCAAAATACGTGCTTTGTCTTTTCCTTGCCAGAAACAATATCTGCCTTTACTATCTGAATTTTTAGGTCCTTCTCCCAAAACGTAGGGAGAATATCCCGATGCTTCTAGAACTTGAGTAAAAATACTAATACCCTCCACCTTATTAAAACAAGAATATACAACTACATTACCGTCTTTCCTAATTTCGTCTGTTCTAGACTCATCTAATAATCGATGGTTTTCAATATTGTATAAGATAGAAAGCATTTTAGGGGAATAGATACCAAGAGTATTTGTTACTCTTTTTTCATCCGTAGTCAAGGAAGCATCGGAATAAGATTCATTTAGATGAAGCTGTAAATATTGATGAGTTTCGGTATCATACTCATCTCTAGGATCAGGTGTTTTAACCTGCATTTCCATATATTCCATCATAGATTTATCATTTAATTTAGTTTTCAAATAGAGATTTTTCTTAGTATAAAGTTCCTTAACAGCGTTATCTAAACGACTTAAATATTCTTGTTCAATATTTTGTTGTTTCACATGGTATACTTCGGGTTCATGAACAACTTCTTCTCCTACAAACTCCATATTTAAACGATTAATTCTAATCTTTTTCTCTTTTTCTTTAAGACTAAGTCTCATAGAAGCTGCTAATTCTCTACGCCAGGGTCTAGTTATGGCTTTGGGAAAGGCGAAGTTACAAATTTCTCTCGTAGATGCTCTGAAACTGCTCTTTTTCTCCATGAGTTCTCTATCTAATCCTTCTTTAGGCACATAATTATCTAAACGGAGTGTTCTGGCGGTTTCATTAAGTTCAGTTTCTCTTTGGTCAATATATGTTTTGAATTGGTAGTTACTCATAGGTATCTTAACTACAATTTGATCTAATTGAGGATAAACATCTTTTCCGGTAACACCACCGTAATATGAAATTTGACCTACAAGTCTACGACAAAAATCATTTTGTGATTCGGCCTTAATTTGTAATTGTTTAGAATTAGTTGTGTCTAGATATAATTCATTGAATTTTTCTTCAGATTCAGGAAAAAGAGAAATAGGTTCGCTAATTCCATCCCAGGGACTATGATCCGCCTTTTTATATCCTGCCAATAAGTTAACAAGAATAGCAACTTCAAAAGGAAGATTAATAATAGGTGTACCACTAAGGGCAATGATACGAAGGTCCTTTGTATTCATAATTTTTCTATAAACAGCCTCGCCGCGATATCTTTTAGAACGAAGAGCATTTGCTAAAAGAGAAACAAAATTATGCATTTCATCAATAACAAGTACTTTTCCTTCTAAATCCTCTTTGTCAAAAGATCCATCGTCCTCGGTTTTTCTGCTTTTAGCAAAACTAGTTCCGGCATTGTAATGATGGAAAGTAAAGTACTTATCTAAACTATCTTCTTCGGCGATACCTCGAGAGGATCCATTCTCTATAAGATAATTTCTAAAAGATTCATATTCACCTAAAAAATTACTACGCAAACTAGCAGGTAATAAAACACAAACATTTCTGCCTCTCTGAATAAAACTATCACATGCCGCAATAGCCGTTCTAGTTTTACCAGCGCCTAAACCATAATAGAGTAGAACACCACGATAAGGACTATGAGGATTCATATAAAGACTAACAAATTTTTGGAAAGCATAGAGATCTCCATCTTTCATTTTTGAATAGGTAGAAAGGATAGGTAAAAAATTTTTAGTGATTTCCTGTATAAAATCGGGAGTAAATGTCCTAGGATAATCCATTCGAGACAAAGAATTCATCGATATTGCTTCTATAGTATCTTTCGATAATTATTGTTATCCTTCCATCTATAGAATCAATTTAGCATTCTCTACATAGAGAATATACTAATCAACTAGTTGTAATATTTTAGCACTAGGTTCACCATTATTTTCTACCCAATTAGGTAGCCAATAATGTTTAAGAATATGTTCTTGATTTGGGTAGAATTCATCAAAGGTTCTGCGATAGAAATAGGCTTCTTTAGTAGGAGGAGTACAACGAGGATATTTAAGATATCTACTAGAAAAGTCCTCATCCGATACTAGACTCTCGCAATGTTTAAGTAAAGAAGGGATCCAATCATATCCACATGCATCACTAAAAGCATTCTTGATTCTATATAGAATCTCTTCGGGAATAGTGGAGTCGTTAAAACTATCTCTTAAAATCTTCTTCTCGATTCTCTTTCCAAATCCACTAGAAGCATTAGGATTCTTCCATTTACCACCAATTCCAGCTACATATTTAATAAATCCTCTATCTAAGAAAGGTACCCTTACTTCTAGACCATTTCCTGCGGTAGTTCTATCGGTTCTTAATACATCATAGACCTCTAACTCTTTCATTAATCGTTCACTATCTTTTTGTAATTCATCATTGGAAGGTGCTAAATGACTATATAAATAGCCGCCAAATAACTCATCGCTTCCCTCTCCCGATAAAACGACTCGTACATCTGTATTATTATAAATATATTTAGAGAGAAGATATTGAGGAGTACTAGCACGGATCGTTGTTATATCATACGTTTCTAATTGTCTAATTACATCTCTTATTGCCCTAATACCATCTTCAATGGTAAACTCTACAGTATGATGCTTTGTTCCTAAATATTCTGCTACAACTTTTGCCTTTTCTACATCAGGTGATCCTTTCATTCCAATAGAGAAAGATTGAATTGGAACATTTGGTTGTAGTTTTTTAGTAATGCCAGCAATCAGACTAGAATCTAAACCACCGGAAATAAGAAGACCAAGTGGTCGATCCGACATTAGACGTTTCTTAACAGCACTGGTAAGTTTTTTATGAATTTCCTTCTTGATTTCCTCTTCACTTCTATTATCTACTACATTTTCTAGAGGGAATTTAGGATTCCAATATCTATTAGTTGTCATTGTATGATTAGAAATATGATAAGTTAAAGTAGAGCCACTAGGAAGCATATGAGCTTTTTCGCTACCTAAAAGACCAAGGATGGATTTCATTTCTGAAGCACAAACAAATTCACCTCTTGATGTAGTACCATAGAAAAGAGGTTTAACACCCATTGGATCCCTTCCAAGATGAATTTGTTTTTTCTCATTATCAACAATAACAAAAGCAAAATCACCATCTAGACGGCGTACCATTTTTTCTAATCCCATTTTTTCATAAAGGGGTAATAGGACGGAACAATCACTTTTACTATGAATCTTTTGTTTTATATACTTACGAAGTATTTGGTGATTATAGATTTCTCCATTACACATAGCATAATTATTAGATTTTGACTCGACCATCTTTTGTTGAGATGAGGCTGTCAAAATCTTGGATTTTGACTCGAAAGGTTGATCGCCCTCCCTAGTCATATCTACAATGGCTAATCTATGAAAACCCATAAAAGCATTTAATCCTTCTGATTGAAGACTTCTAAGAAAACTACTGTCAGGACCACGATGACTGCTTTTCATAAAATGAATCATAAGTTGATCCAAAGTATAGTAATTACCTAAATAAAAAAAGATTCCACACATTTTACTAATTTATTTAGTAGATAAAATCTTTAAATTCATAATTTCTAATTAAAAATAATTTTTTGAATGATTGGTTTGATGAAGATAGCAAACAACAATATCAATGTACAAGTAAAATTATGAAGAATATCATAATAAAAATAAGAATAGAAATTGGGTAACAGAAAATAACAGAAGAGGGAACAAATGGTAGAAAAAATAAATAAGGAGGTGAAAAGATCGAGGCGATTTTCTAAATGATCCATTATGGAAAGATTTGTACAAATAATAATATAATTATCAATTTGAACAATATGACAATATGGCCGATAAATTAAATACGCATTATTACGATGGTTCCCTAAAAGAACAATATAAAAATTTAGTAAATATCCAAAATACCAAAACAGATTTTCTACAACAAAAATGGGACATTAATGTTGTCATGAAGGAAATCTATGAAGGATTAACAAGACAAAATAGGAATCCTTTGGAAACACAACAAATAAACCAAATGCTTCGTCTTTTTTATACAGATCCACAATCTAATTATGATTCTCTAAATGAGATTGATGTTTTGGATTTACTTTGTAGGACATGGTATTTTGTGAAGAAAGAAAAGCCGGAGGATCAAAGTATATTTTACGATCAACTCTTAGAAATAAAGAATGGCACATGTTCCCAAGGAAGATCAACCCGTTTATACCAAGTATATTATACGTATTTCTAAAAAAAATGGATAGATAAATTCTATTCTAAATATAGAATCCAATGGATGCTTTTTTTAAGAAATATTTTGAGGGGAGAATCAATAATTCCGAAACCTTTTTCCAACTATTAGGAATCATTGCTTTATTGGTTGTTTTGATTGATAGTTTATGGATATTATTGGTAATGAATAACCAGTACAATCAAATGATTGCGGAGGTCCAAAATGAAAGTATATTAGTCCGTATAATTCCTACTATTCTTTCTTATTTAACTATAATTATTTCCATTTTACTATTTTCTGTTCCTAAAATTAATGCAACCAGCAGATTTAAAGATTCCTTATTGTTTGGTGGTTTATTGGGCTTTTTAATGTATGGTATGTTTAGTTTTACTAACTATGCTTTAATTAAGAAATGGTCTCTATTCGTTGTTTTATTAGATTCTGTTTGGGGAGTTTTCTTATATACTATTGTTACCTATTTAGCAAGTCTTTTTATTGTTTAAATAACATTTATAACTACACAAATAAGCTATAACAGATTTATCATCCATATTAATATAGATCGTTTGAAAAATATCATGGATTGTATGAAGAACTTTTTTACAATGATAACACCTATTTTCTTCCATTTAATAAAAGTAAATATTTTATTAAATTGAATTAGGACATTCCGATTTTTCTTTAGAATAATGGAAAATAAATCAGACAATGGTAATGCTATTAATAATATAATAGCAGACAATGGTAATGCTATTAATAATATAATAGTAGACAATAGGTGTTCTAAATGTAACAAGAAAATTAATGTTACAAATCGTTTTACTTGTAAATGTGACAAATATTACTGTAGCGCACATAGATATCCGGAAGAGCATGCTTGTGATAAAATGGATGAATATAAGAAAGAATCTGTTCAACGACTGAAAGAACAATTGGTCAAAGTTAGCGGGAACAAAATTATCCCAATTTAATAATTATTTTTTGCCAAAAAAATGAAATCTTAATTTATTATAAATGAGTTGCTTTGTACCCTGTCTTATTACTGGTTTTATAATATTAATTATCTTTATCATCTTCCACGTTATACTATATTTCAAATTATTAGAATGGTCTAAGCAAAGGTTTGGCGAAGCGAAAGACAAACTAAAGATGTGATCAATAATCAAGAATTTCTATAGTTGAATCTGTTTTTTTTTGAAATAGATTTTGAAATATTGAAAAGAGGAATTTGGGAATTTTAACAAAACTTGTAAAAAGAAGAGATTCATCTTCGAGCATTTCATAGGGATCATCGGGTAGTTCTATTTTTAATTTAGTAGAAAGAAAATAAATGGCAACATAAAAAAGAATAGATAAAATAGAAATACCACGAAGTATATAAAACCAGTGGAAGAAATACTTTTTATTTTTTTGATGGTAGGCGGAAGAGATTAGATAAAAACAATAATATAGAAATCCAATCAAATAAATGGAAAGAGACTTAATGAAAAAGGGATGAAAAAGAAAGCTGAAGGTTGAATTTGATTGAATTGTTTGTATTTTATAAGAATACCCACAGGTTGTACATTTTGTACTATTGCTATACTCCATCCATTTTTTTAAACAATGATGATGAACCCATAACATAGACCCTTTACATCCACAAGGATGGATCCATTTGTCATCTAATTCAACTACTGTATCCGCACAAATTCTACAGCACCGATCATCTCCCTCTTTAATTTTTTGAATGATTCTAGAAAACAAAGTAGAATGCATTATCTATTGAACAGATTTTATTCTAAATAAGTTAACTAAATATTTAGAATAAATATTATTTTACAATTACAATTACTTTAATATTATCTACATTCTCAGAATTAATCTTCCATTCTATCTACATCTTCTACTCCAATATCCTCCGTCTCTCCTTGAATAATGTTACCGGTAATTCTGCCATAATCTCCATCCGATTCTGCATTGTATCTATCCTGTCTCTCAACTCTAGCAGTTTCAAAAGGATTTTCAGAAGATATCTCTTGAACATCTAATTTACGTTTCCCTTTCATAACTTTGTTAAATTCTTTCATAAGATCAGTTCCTACTGCCTGACTAAACTTCATCCTTCTAGTTCTCTCCATTAGTGATACTAGTTCAAATGTCTCCTGTTTGTATTGTTGGATATTATCTAATACCCTAGATTGTCTATTGAATAGAGTATGTACATTTTTAATAAAACCAATAACAAATTTAGCTAATAATACCATATAACTTCTTGTAATACCTTGGGTAAAATCTTCATCTGAAACAGAATAATCTATCTTATTTAGAACACTAGGTTTATTGAATTTTAAGGAAGGCCATTCATAATTATATTGTAAAAGAATGCGTAGAATTGTAGTACATAGAACATATTTATTCGTTACATTTCTAGCATCTAATTGTTCATATTCTTGGCCAGATAATTTACTACAATCAATCTTTTCAATCATGGTTAGATCCTTGGTGGTTAAGGGAGTAAGTGTACTACGGAATTCATCCATTCCTACATTATTAATAAGAGGAATAAGATAATCATATTCCGTTTCAAAAACAGAAATTTCATCGCCTTCATTAAACTTAACACCTAATTTCCTAGCAATTCTTGCCTTTTTAACATTAAGATCTACACCATTTACTACAAAATTGTAATCACGGCGTAAGTAATTAAATAACTTGGTAAGTTTCTCATATTCTCTAAGAGCAATTTGAACACGTGTTTCATTAATCTTTTTAGGATCGGTTTCATTGGTATCAATGCTAGCATACACTTTTTGTCCTGTAGAATCAATTGTATATTCTTTTTCGATGGAGCTGAGAATTTCCATGGCCTTAGTAATTTCGGATCGCATCTTAGTGTCTTCATCCGTAGTATCATCAAAAATATTATTTAAGAAATCTGAAATTTTTTGAATACATGTTTCTTTAGCGGTTGTATCAATAGGTTTCGCTTCGCAAATTTCATCTATTTCCCTTGGTTTTTCTACTGTGATTTCTTTTGATCTCATATTGTTAACCATTGATTCTAATTTATCCGTTGTATTGTTAAGATTTGCTTTAATAAATTCAGTACGAGAAAGTTTGGTTTCTTGATCGATTTCATTTTCAAATAATCTAGGTACAATTTTACCCGTATTACTATCAAGTCTATAAGCTGTAATATAGTCAATATAACGATATTTTTGTAAATCAGATAGGATTTGTGCGATATATTTTTGATCTTCGCTACCGAAAAGATTCTTAGATATTAATCTTGCTTCATATTTATAACCATCTAATAGTTCTAGATTGGGTATAATATACTCTTTATTTGCTTCTACTTGAACTCTTGATTTAACACCTGAATTATCTACAAGCTCAAGTTTCTTTTGGATAAACTCTTCTAATCTCTTGATCATATCGGTATTAGATTCCTCTGTGAAATTAGGTTTGGTTTCTCCACCACAAGGATCGTCCTCCCTGTTTTCGGGAGCAATATTCTCGGATTTATGGATTGTACGAATGAAATATTTGAGCCAACGTTGAGCATCATAGAGAGTTAATTCATCGGTGATATTTTGAATTGTATAATTGGCAAACTTTTCCTCATATTCTAGATGTTCCTTTTCGGAAGGAATAACTGATTCCACGGGTTTATAAAAATCTGCTAATGCAGGATAATTGATTAGTTTATTATAATCATCCTTAACTTTGGCAGTTTCTTTATCGATTACTTTAGCCGAAATATATTTTTTCTCATTGGATAAATAATTGATAAGATGAGTAATGACAGTATCTACCTCCATTCTGTACATTTCGGGAACCCGTTTTTCTAATAAAATTGCTAGGATAGCAATCAGAATAGAATTGGTCCTGTTAGTTAAATAGTTATTGAAAATAGCAGTGATGTGTTTTTCATTTTTTATATCCTTTCCAGATTTCTTTAGAGCATCTTCTAGAGCTTTACGATTAGTATTTAACCAATTATTATAATCGGCAATATTATTATCAATAATATACACTCTAGCAAGTCGGATCATTTCTTCTTTTGTTACACTGCCTTCATCCGTAGAGAAATAGGAGAAAATGGCAGGTTGAATACGTTTACTAAATTCATTCAAGGTTACTTCAAGCCGGTATTCATTATTTTCATTTAGTTCATCGAAAACATGTTCCTGATGAAGAATGATTTCATCGGATGCCATAGTACCGACAATTTCTTTTCCGTTGACTATTTCTACCTTTTCTCTGCTTGAAACATTCTCACCATATCCTTCGAAATAACTAAATACTAGAGAATTTAGTACTTGTCCACAATTATTACATAGTACAACACCCTCTTCAGGTTGTCTAGAATATTTATCTAGTGGTTTATCAGTAATTTCTAAATAAACATGGGGACAAATAAGTTTTGTCCTAGTAGAATCAATCTTGGAATAGTACCATTCCTGACCTGAAGAAGGATCTTCCGATAGATAACAATTATCCTCAATAAAATCTCTAAGCAGTTTATTTCTAAGAACAGGATCTGAAATAGTATAAATAGCATCTAAAACTTTTAATTCCTTGATTTTAGTTTGAGTTTGGACTGTTTGAACTTTATTCCATTTTTTGGCGGTAGGATTGCGCTGGCCCTGAATACGATTGATTTGATAAGAAACTAATTCATTAAGATCAAATGCTTCCCAGGTATTTGTATTTTCTTGTAGAGTATGTGTAAGAAGACTGACAAGTTCTTTATTAGGATAATCGGTAAAATCTCTTTCTTCAAGATTCACCACCCAATCTTCATAATTGGTTAGAGCTTTTTCATCAATGTCGTTAATAAGGCGGAATTTATCTACATTTAAACTATTTCCTGACTCATAAAGATCATACAGAGTCTTGTAACTTATCTTCATTTTCATTAAATCTAAAGCTTGCTTTTCAACTAGATGAACAAGATTCCAATAGATCCAATGATTGATTATGTGTTTAACATCACTTGGTAGTTGATGTTTATCATATTTAAGCGATAGTTCTAGTAAATCTTTAAAGAAACTATTATTAAAACTCTCTCTCTTTCTTAGTTGGGATGTCATTTTATTCATAAATTCATGGATGCTAGGAACTATTTCCTCAATCGATTCACCTAAAAAGACGCCGTTGAACCAATGTAACATGGTAGAATCTCCTAATAAATCTTTTTCAAAAACATATTTCTCTAGTTCAAATTTAATTTTATTTTTGGGAACAAGAATAATATCGCCAAATGTATTTTCATTCGATGATTGTAATATTTGTAGCAGATAAACAGGTTCATTAGGGTACTGAGCTTCCTTTAAATTAGGATTTTCATAAGCAGCTAAAACTTTTGTCCAGATATCTACTTTATAACTAGTTGTAGATTTTTCCTCTTCGGAATCTTCCTTTTGCGCCGTCTCGCCTTTATAAGAAATCATAGATAATCTATCCGATTCATCCTGTTTTAATTTATCATCTACTTCTTCTAGTGTTTTAATACAATCCTCAATGTTTTGTAGGGAAGAATCAAATTTAGAAATATAGATCGTTCTAAATTCTTCCATATTCATTGTAATTGTATTCTTTTTCGAAGAGGGTAGATCCATGAGTTCGAATGTAATATTCTCATCATCTTTTTGACGAATAATGATTTTAACAGTGCGATTTCCGCTACCTAAATAATTAATGTTTTTACTTCCTACTTTACCAATAAAATAGGGATTCTTTTTCGGAATAGAAACAATTTTAGAACCACCAATATAGGACTCTTCTTGGAGTTTTGTAAAGGAGACGATCGCAGTATCGTCAACAGATAAGTTATGACAGTCGCAAGGGAATTTTTGGATAATACGAGGTGACTCAATAAGGATACGATCCATTTCCCAGGCAGGAGTTAGTAAACTAGTGTGAGAAATCATAGGTTGTACATATAATCTACAATTAGGCTGTACTGAACTAGTACCATCTTTATACATATATGTATTAGTTACAATATCAAATTCAGGTACATCTTTATCAACAACTCGAGTTAAAAGATGAATAGGGATAGGAACTTGTTGATAATAGATACTAGTAGTATCGGGGCGTTGGAATCTAGGTAGAATTGTTTCTTGAGGAGTCATTTTAAAATCATTAAAAGAAGGATAAGTAAATCGGAGAATGACTTTATCTCCAGGTAGAACTTTAGATACAGGAATTGTCTTAGCATCTATAGATAAAGGATTAGAGTCAAGAAGAAGATTAAGAGGATCTTTTGTGTTACAAATCTGTTCAATAACAGCATATGATTCATTGGTAGAGCGGAAAGGAATGATTTTAGATAATTTTTTAGAATAGAGTTTATCTTCTTCTGTTAGTATGATTCTAGATTTAGGATAGAGAGATCCGTCACGTTTTTCTTTTTTAGTACGAATTACAACACCAGTAGGACAAATGGTTTCTCTTTCAACGATTTCAACATCTTCCGTACCGGTGATACCTTTTCTGCCATAGGCGATTTCTTTTTTAACTTCTTTCGTAGTTTTTTTGGTTTTGCTTTCATAGACATTGCGAATTCTATGAACACCATCATCTAATACTCTTTTATCTAAAACATATTCGTCTCCATCAAAATGACTGATAGTGTAGACTTCAGTATCTTTTTGTAATTTATATTTTTTAGTACTATTAGCACATTCTTCGGTATTATTGTAGGGTTTACCAATTTCGTAGAGACGTTCTTGTTGTTTATCGTATCCGGTAAATCGAGTAGCAGGATCAGCATTTTTAGGATCAGCTGTAATGATCTTATTTTCCTTATCTAATTCATCTTTTGATTCGACAGAATAGTGATATTGATCCGTTTCTACATTAACACCTAAATTGTAAACCTTCTTCTTTTCATTAGAAATTGTTGCGAGCCATTCTACACCACTTCCTAAACCATTTTCATAGTTTTCAACAATGGGTTTGTAGGTGGAATCGACAATTTTAGCAGAAACAATTTTGTCTTCTTCGATATGACTGGTTGTTTTAACTAGATCCATGAGATCTTTAATCCATAACTGTAGACGATCTTCATTACTAAATACAGCTCCCTTGCCTTCTTTTTTAAAGTAGTCAATGAGGTCGGTAAAGATTTCATCGTCACGATAGATGGTTTGACTTTCGGGCAGGGCGATATTTTCAACAACCTCTTGTTGTTCTGCTTCAAATTCTTGATCAATAAATTTTTTGTTAGCTTCAATGATTTGATCTAGTTCTTCTTCCGAAAGAAAACTTAGAACACTATTAGAATCATCACTGGCAATAGATTCAGCAGGATTACCGCCTTCTTGATCCAATGCTTTCGATATATTGTCGTAGCGTTTCATTTTATTTAGAAAACCGTTTTGGTTTTTAGGGTGAACTTTGCTAAAAAGTTCAGTAATTTTCAATTTTAAATCAACAGTAGACATAGTATCATATTGATTCATTATAGCTGAGAAATTAGGTTTGTTTGAGGGGGCTATTTTAGTAAAGAGATCTGTGATTTTATTTTTTAAATCTACATCAATCATTTGTGGTCCTTTATCGGTGGATGTCATATCTCTATAAATAGTTCTTATTTTTTTTCATTTGAAAATAACTAATAACATTATCTATCTTTATGTAAGCTTATGGAAATTGAACAGACTTAAAGTTTACATAAATTAATATACTAGTTTCTAACAATGTCTGTACTTATTCAATATATTCGTTCTCTTGAAGATCAAACCTATGAAGGTGTTAAAAATCATTTTGTTGGAATGGGTCTACGTGTTATGGAAGATGGTGACCGCTATATGATCACTGTACCCAATGAAATGGATCTTTCTGATAAACCTTATTTACAATTTGCTATTGGTACTATTCTCAATAAATCGGATCATTCTATTCGATGTGTTGGATTCCCTAAAACAATGGATGTTGATAAGAATGCTGTATTTCCTATGAATGGTGCTTTTTGTGCTAGTGAATACATTGTAGGTACTCTACTACGTGCCTATTGGGATGGAGAGATGTGGCGTCTAACAACCAATGGTAATATGAATGCTTATGAGAGTTATTGGATTAGTCAAAAATCATTTGGTGAACTATTTGATGCTTGTCTAAGTCGTATTTATAAATCAACTACTGTTTTTAGCCGTTCGCCTCTTGTTGATAAGATGAATACGAATTATTGCTACCAGTTCCTTATTAGTGATCCTTCGGTTCATCTAGACCAGTCCGTTAAATCCTATATTTATCATGTTGGTACCTATGATCTATCTAATGGAACCTATGTTTATGATGTGGAACTAATGGATAAAATTCATAAACCTAGAACCCATGTGTTTTCTACAAGAGAAGATCTAGAAAATCATCTTAAAAAATCCAAAGGTGTTTTTGGATATATCCTTTATCCATCAGAAAACAGTTCTACTCAATCTTCTAGGTATAAATATCTTACCGACCATTTTAGTTACCTAAAAGAACTAATTGGTAATACTCCCGATATGTATCTACGTTATCTTGAATGTAAATATGAAGGACGATCCAATGAGCTCATTATGAATTTCCCTAGTATTCGTTATTATTCTAGCTGGATCGAGAAGTGTCTTTCTGACATTGTTCAGACTTCCTATCAGCTCTATGTAGAGAAGTATATTAAGAAGCAACCTGAGCTATTTGTTAATTTCTTCTATCGCCCAATCCTAGGTGATCTACATAAAAAATACAATGAAGGTAGAATTAAAATCAATCTAAAGACTGTCAATGAAATTGTCCATGGATATCATCCTAAAAGACTTCATTTTATTCTAAATGGTCTTAAATACATTGAAACAAGAAATATTATTGATCCTAGTACTGTAGTTGAACCTTCTACAAATTGCTGCCTTGTTACTGATTGTAGTCCTGCTACAGATTGTTGTGGTGCTTACGAGGGTTGCCCTGCTACAGATTGTTGCGGTGCTAACGAAATTTGCCCTGCTAAAGATAATAATGTGACCGATCATTCATAATCTACATAAAATACGATGAATAGATCTAGAATAGATAAAAATTGACATTGCTTTGGTAGATCCTAGGTAGAATTCAAGAATCATCATGAAATTACGTTCTGGACGCGTCATTGGACAAGAAGCGACTACTACTACCGCCGCCGCCAAGAAACTCTCGATTGAAATTCCCAATTTCAAACAGCCCATCAAGCCCTCACCGTTTGGCCCCGATGGTCCCAGAAAGAATATCGAGAAAGAGCTCTACAAAACCTACGTTGTAGATACCTTGAAGCATTACTTAAAGAAGATCCAGGCCTGTAAGACCAAGGTTCAGAAGATGGTCGAGATTAATCATCTTTTCGAATTTATCAACGAGGAATTTGATTACATCACTACCAATGAGTTCAACTCAACTCCGGCCGATAAGAGGATGAACAAATTTCTCGAAGCAGTCCACGATAAGATTCACGAGTTGATCAACGAGCAACTTGCTGAGTTTCTGCCGAGAAATATCGACGAGGAGAATAAAAAGAATAAGCTAAAGAGGACACTTTCCCAAGTTCATAAGAAGATCCATAGAATGTAAAGAAGAGAGAGTTAGTTAGTATATGTGTGAAAGTATATGTGTGAAAGTGAAATAGTAAAAAGTAAAAAAAACTACTTTGTATACTATGCTTTGTATTGCGTTTATAAAGATAATTTATTATAGAAGATTATAATAAAATGTCTTCTGAAGATCATAAAGAGAATGAAAAGTTTCCCGAGGAACAAGATTTAGATGAAAGTAAATTAGAAAGTTTAGAATCCTCTGAACATGAGGAGGATTCTGAAATCGGCGAAGAAACTCTCCACGATTTAATGTGTGACTTTTTCCTCAATGAAAATGGAGATAATGTTGCTACTATTTTAACTAATATTCAAAATTCTATTGATCAAAATTCTAAATGTTTACTTAAACTTACCAAAGTTCTTCAGGAATTTTTAGTAGTTTATACAAATAAAAATAAGTAAATAAGATAAATTTATATTAATAAATAACTTTATCTTTTAATAATTGAAAGAATAATCGTTTAAAAATATTTATATAGTATAAGTAAAATAAACGTATGCCTTTGATATTAAAAAATATTCCTAATAGTCATTTTAACAAGATGGTTTTATCTAAACACTATTTAGATTTTTTCATACTAAATGAATCTTCCCGTAGAATCTTAGCTAATCTATTTGATTCTATTGGCAATATTGCCAATTATACCGATTATAATTCTTTTCTAAAAAAATTTGAAACGTTTAATGATAGTCCTTTTCAAACTTGTCATTGTTCTTCTCTTTTAAAAAGAAAACTCCAACCTGGTGAAGGTTTGGTTATTATGATTGATGAAAATCAAGTATTGGACCTACCCAATTTACCTATCGAGAGATGGTTTTTAAATAATTATAGTAGGATTTATAACCGCCCTCTTAATGAATTTTATGAAGAGATCCAAATTGTGATTTCAAGCGAGAAAGAAAAAGAAAAAGAGGAGCCTTTAATATCCTATCCTTTAAGTGAAGATGAAATGATCCAACAAGAAGAATATATTGCTAATAATTCTTACAAATTTACTTATATCTTTGAAAATCCAGAAGAGTATTATAAGAATTATTTCATAAAATCCAATGAATATTTAACTGAATCTATATATAGTGATCATAGTGATGATGTACATCTTTTCTTAAAACGTAAACAATTATCCGAAATGAAAGAGGAAATAGAACAAGTAGAAGAATCCGAAAAGGAGGAAGTAGAAGAATCCGAAGAGGAAGTAGAAGAATCCGAAAATGAAGTAGAAGAATCCGAAAAGGAGGAAGTAGAAGAATCCGAAGAGAAAGTAGAGGAATCCGAAAAGGAACAGGAGGAAGTAGAAGAAGTGAAAGAGGAAAGGAAAGAAAATACAATTGTGAAAGAATTATTTGAAAAGCATGGAGTTAAAAATGATACAAATACAGCAGAAACTAATACTACAAATAGTACTTATAGCAGTAAATTATGGAGCTTTTTAGGATGGAAATAAAAATATGGTCTATAAATAGAAAGATGCCTAAAGTAAAATGTTCTCAGGAAAAAAATTTTTGTTATGAAAAAAATACTTATAAAGATGATGAAATAAAAGTTGCTACTTTATTATATGAATTTTATAATCCAAAAAATCTTAAAACAAATAATGCTATTTCAATCAAAGTAAAAGATTTATTAAAAGGGACCACTGATAAATTAAAGAAAATTGTTATTGCCAAAAAAGATTTTACGAAAGATGATACAAATAGTGAGAACGATTTTAAAATAGATAAAATGAAACAAATAACATTTAAAGATTTAGATAAAAGTCTTATTGTTAAAAATATAGAAACAGAATTAGCGGATCCTACTTTTAAATCGGAAGATACATATGATTTATATTTAACTTTGGATGAATTATTCACTTTCAAATATACAATCAAAATTTTGAAAGGTTATATATTAAATTATTATAGATTAGTTAGAATTGCTGTAGTTAGTGTAAAAGATTTATTGAATTCTTTCAAAGAAACAAAAAAAAATAAAAAAATACTTGAAGAATTAGGATTTGACGATGATTTTGATGTAGACGAAGTATTAAATAGTATAGAATTATTTAATATAGGATTGAATATAAATAATACAGGTAAGAAGGAGATAGTTGCCGAATTTATAAAAGTTGGTCCTGATTATTTTGAGTTGGATTAAAAAGGATAACCGAGAAAAGAATAAATTTATAATGAATTATAAATTTATCTTTTATATATAGTATTATATATGTTTTTAACCCAAGAAGAATTTTTAGATCAAATAGGAGCTTATCAACACAATTTTCCAACAAAAAATTCTAAAACGGATTCTTCAAAAATCTTATTAGATTTTGCTAATAAAGTGACTATTTTATATAAAAAACCTATTAAAATGTTAGATTTTATCCAATCTATGGATAGTACCGATAAGAGATCAACCAATGTAAGGGAATGGGTTGAATTTTTCCATGATGTTTTAGTAAAACAAAGAGTAGAAGTTTTAACTAGGTTTTACAACAGTTATTTGTACACCCCTGAGATAGATACCTTATTTAATCAACCTCTATTTAATGAATCAATAGAAGACTTACAGAAGAATTTAATCGACGATGAAGAAAAAACCGTTTATATCCAGAGAAATGATAAAACAAAGCGAGTATTAAGAAATTTATATGCTAAAGAAATTTTACGAGATACAACTATTACCAATAGTTTAAAGGGAAAGCCAAACTTTTGGCAATCTCTAGAAAATTTTTTTGGAGGTCAAATCGATGATCGACTTTTTGCTCCTAGTAGTATAGCTCTCTACTTGCGCGACAAAACCCCTCAAACGCCTATTTATTTACTCCAACAATATCAATCTAAGGCGAGTATTTTAAATCCAGCTGTTTTGTATGTTTTACTAAACACAAAACTTAATCCTAATCCAAGAAATAAGAGTAAAAAGATATTTGTTCCAGAAATGAGTTGGAGCAGTTATTTATTAACCTATTTATCTAGTGGAAATGAATGGTCACAATTTATAGGTGTAGATGTAATGAAAAACGTGATAGATAAGAGCCAATATTTGTATAATTTATATAAAAATAGAAATCCTAAAAGTGGTAAATCAGTAAAATTATACAAACAGCCCTCGGAAAGTTTATTACAAGATGAAGGTTTTCTACGAGAACATGGTAGAAGTGTTGATACGATTTTCTATTGTCCACCCTATTTTGATATGGAGATCTATCCGGATTCCTCAGGTAAACAATCGATAGATATGTACAGTGATTATGAAAGTTGGTTAGAAAATTATCTTTTTGCTACTCTAAAATTATGCAGTACATTACTTAAACCAGGAGGTAAGATGGGAGTTATGATTGGAAATTATCATAAAAAACTAAATGGCGAAAGCTATGCTTTAGTTGATGATTTTACAAAATATATGCTAACACTTAAAAATATGGGACTAGAAGACACATATTTTCTAAAAAATCGCACAAGTCCCCTAAAAAACAACGATAAACTCCGCGGGGAAATTCTATTCATCTTCACTCGCAAATAATTTCTTTAAATACTTTTTATTATGGGTTAACTATTTAAAGAAAATGGCGTTATCGCAGGCATTGTACATTGTCCGACTTATACACTATATATCCTATATGATTAATAAATTTAATAGTAATAGTATCAGTTAGACTATTGAATTGTATTTTTCTACAATTGATCATTCTATCTTTCTCTATAAATTTAATCGTATTATAGAATTTGATTGTTTTATTGTAATTGGATGCATATTTTCCTACTAAAGTATTACTTCCTAAATACAAATGATTATAACTGTCAAATAACATACTATTAATTTGTCCCTCTATTTGTACTTGTACTTCTTTCCATTCATTATCTATGAACTTAAATAGTGGTTGAATTGTGTTTGTTGTAGCATACATTGTATCATAAAGATCAATTACAATAGATTTAACATCAGGATACAATCCATCGCCTAATTGAATCCATTTATTGTTTCTTGTATCATATTTAACGATAGATCTACAAGATACTATTTCATTCTCTAGTTGAATATTTGTAAATCTACCTCCAACATACAAATCTCCTCGAGTATCTACATTCATTGTAAATATTGTATTGTTAAATAGTCCTGGTATAATAGACCAGTTATTTTCTACTGTATCTAACCTATAAATTTGTTTGTAACCTCCTACAACATACAATAGATCCATTCTATCCATCATCATACTACTAATAATTCCATTTTGTAATTGTCCTAATCCTTGAATGCGATTTGTTTTGCTATCTATTTTTGCTAAATTATTAACAATCATATTATTGACTTTTTCAAATAGGCCTCCTACATAAATATTATCCTCACTATCTATTGCTATTGCTTTTATAAATCCATTAAAGCCATCTATAGGACTAAAAGTATCACTTAATGGATCATATTTTAATAGATTTGTATTCCAAACTGTACTAAAAACACCGGCTATATATACTTCATTTTTACTATTCACTAGTAGAGATTGTACCTGTCCTACTAAACGTGTACCAAACGTGATCCAAGATTGGGTCTTTCTATCCCATTTAGCTAAATAATTAGATTCTATATTACCAACTGTTTTAAATAAGCCTCCTACATAGATATTGTTATCCATATCTTCTACCATACAATTGATCTGACCATTCACAGCCCCTAATCCATCAAAATGGTCTATGATTTCTTTATTTACAATATAAGTATATTCTCCACTTTCTATATCTTCCATTCGTTCTAAAGATCCATCTAATGTAACTTTTTTATAAATAGGTAGTTGATTTTTTACATAAGTTTGCGTTGCTAGGGGATCATTATTAACTAATATTTGATCTTTTTGGATTTGAACTGTTTCACCTAGTTTTATTTCTCCCCCAATTACAACATTACCACCAATCTCTACATTCTTCTTTATATCCAGCATTTCCATAGATCCATTACCAGAAACAAGTATGTTACCTCCCAAAGACATATTTTCACCAACTTCTAAATTCTTAATTATTCCTACATTATTACTAAAAATACTCCTCTTTCCTACTTTCAAGCCACCATATAAAGATAAATCGGCCAACATAGTTGTAGAACCTTGAATCGCGAGATCATGATGGAATAAGGCAGGTAAATGATTTTCTAGTTGATCACCTATCGTTATTTTATCTTTAACAACCAAACTGTTGGTTATATCTAATTCGCCTGTTTTTATCTTCTCATTCTCTAAAGTACTACAAACAATATTTCCACTCATCTGTATATTTCCTGTTAAAAGTATGCTTCCACCAATGGAAGTATCCCCTTGTATTTCTAAATTATCTAGTGTACTTTTTCCTATTACTAATAGATCTTTTTGTATGTGAATATTATTACCAACATCCATAGATTCTTTTACTTGAATATTTTTAGTTTCTAGGGGCACATATATTTGAATTTTTTCTTTTTCTACTAAGAATCTATCTTGTACATTCAGATTTTCACCAATAACAGAAGACCCCCTAATTTCTATATTTCTAATTGATCCATCTTCTTCTACAAAAAGTTTTTTACTTATTTTAGTATCTCCACCAATATCAATATCACCTATTATGTTTACACTAGATTCTAAGGATGCCTTTCCTTTAATCCATAGATCCCCTCCTATTTCTAATTTTCCTTCGATAGATTCACTTCCTGAAACCGATAAATCTCCACCTATCCAACTACTTCCTTGTAGTTGACCGTTCCCGGATACTAGTAAATTAGATCCGAGTTGTACATCTTTTTCAACTACTAATGATTCCATCCTAGTTTTTTGTAAATAAGTATCTCCTGATACTAATAGAGAATCTCCTATAGTAACTCCATTTTGTATCTTGGTATTTCCCCTTAATTCACTATCTCCTATTAATTGGAAAGATCCACTAATAGTTACATTAGATTCATTGAATTTACAATCACCTGTAATACTAGCACCTTTTGCTAGTACATGTAAACCATTCTGAAGTGTTAATAGATGATGGAAAACACTCATACCGTTAACTAAAACACCCCTCTTTGTGATTTTAAGACCACCATCAATAACTACATTGGAATTATTAAAGTTAGCATTACCTGAAACATTTAAATTACCTATATTAGCATTCTTATCTACTATAAGACTATTGGAGATTTTAGCAAAACCACTAATGGATAAATTTTCTAATGCAGAAGTACCTGAAATCTTCAATTGTTCAACTAGCAAACGTTTCACATAACCATTCTGTGTTACATTTAAATCTCCAATTTCTAATTGTCTCATCATTACTTTTTGATTATCTACATTGAAAACATCATTAACACCTAAAGTTCCGCTAATAGCTACATTAGAATTTGTAAAACAGGCATCTTTATGTACACTTAGGACACCATTTATAATACTATCATTTTCTATGCGAAGATCACCCTCAATCTTTGTATTTTTAAGATTTGTATCTTTCTCTATAAAGATACTTCCTGAAATAGAAACATTGGATAGATGATTTGTATTCCCTGAAATAGTTAAATCACTTTGTATTCTACTGTCTTTTCCAAAAGTATGAACCCCTAATCGACTTTCTCCTTTTATCAAAAGATCTCCTTGTAGTTGGATGGAACCGCTACTAGTAATAGTAGAAGCTACATCAAAACGATCTTTACTAATGGATACATTTCTACCTACTTCTAAAAGATCCCCAATATAATTTTGATTACTTCTAATAGTTGTAGTATATAAACTATCTACTTGTACACCCCCTTTATCATTACTAACAACAAATGTACTGTTAGAACTTAATTTAGGAGTAGTTATAACATAATTTCCAAAGGGAGGTTTAAAAAGATATCGGTTACCTAATTCACTATCGGATTTAATATAACCCGCTTTTTCATCTAAACCATTCGATATATACATACCTACATCTTTGACTGGAACTAGAATTTTTCTCCCCTGAGCATTATTCAAAAACAATTCCTTATTAGCTACTTTCGTATTTTCCACCGAAACATAATTCATTGTACCAAAGATAGTTACAATGGAATCTACAGAACCTATTGTTATTTTTTGATTCACTCCAGTAGTACCTATCCTAATTTCACTATCATCTTGATTACCAATGGTAATTAGATTTGAATTTAGTGAGAACATACTAGATTCTATACCCACCACATTACTTGTTATACCAATAGTTTCTTTAGAAGAAAATATAATATCTAGTTGCTCCTTGGATCCTACTAGAAGAGAATCATTACCTAATAGATTGCCACTAAGTTGTAGATTTTCTACAACAGTTACATTTTTCATTGTTACAGATCCATTGGTTATAAGATGATTGGTTTCTAAATTTCCTTTGGATTTTAGATTGCTTTGAACAGTAGCATTGTTAAATACGCTTAATCCATCAATGGTTAGATTTTTAGCATGTAAATATTGTGAAACAACATCTAGAGTACCATCATTATTTATAAGTTGAACATATGTATTAGACATGGGATCCGAGAGAAGCATACGATCTTGAAGAGAATTATTTGTAGATAAATAGCGGAATAGACCCGGATTTCTAGTACTAGATTCAACTAGTACTACTTTTTTATTTTCTTGTAGTTTTTGAATATCTGTAGAAGATAATTCTTTCATCCCTATTATTATATTATGTTTTATAAAAATCTCTAAAACCTATTAATAATTTTATTCCATTATTATTATGTTTTATTAGGTCCTTATAATTCCAAACCTAAAATACTAATTAATTTATTCATTTTTTCTGTTAAAGCACTTACTTTGGCATCACTAGTAATTAACTGATCCGATAAACTCTTTATCATTGTATCTTTATCTTCTAGTAATTTTTGAGTAGTTTGTAATTGTTCTTTCAATTGAACTATTTCTATTTGTTGTAGATTACTCTGTTCGAGTAATTTACTAGTATCCATATTTTGTACAGTAGACACTTTATTATTTAATTCTTGAATAGCACCAATCATAGGAGGAATTAACTCGGTATATTGAATACCATAGACTTCTCCATATTCTTCATGACTACTAGTAGAAATGGCTTCGGGGAATACCTCTTTAACTTCCTGAGCAACTAAACCGAGTGTCTTTACTTCGCTATCGTCTTCAACCTTCCAATTGAATTTAATAGCTCGTAATCCCATTAGTTTTTCTAGAGGATTATTGATAATTTCAATATTCTTCTTTACACGAAGATCGGAAGTAGCAGTCCAGGATGTACCACCACTTGTTAAATAAACACCTACAGAAGAACCATTATAAACTTGGAATCTATTATTAGTTACACCAGTTGTAAACAAAGCAAGACCATTTTCATAACGACTAAGAGCAATACCTCCCGAACCAGCAGAAAAGATATGTAATAAGTTAGCTGGATTTGTTGTACCAATACCAACGTTACCACTGGCATTGATACGAACCTTCTCATTTCTTGTATTAGAACCTACACAGAAACTAACACCATCATAACCATTGATTGAAATACCATCGGCAAATGTATCTCCGCTATGATCATAGGTCATGATACTACAATTGTATTTATTGCTAGTTACAAAACTTTCTCTAAAGAAGATACCGTTTTCACTACCTGGAGTAAAGGCGCGAATCAATAAATTACCATTTACATCTAATTTAGCACCAGGACTCGTTGTACCAATACCCAAATTACCAGCAGGATCTAATATCAATACATTTTGAGTAGCAGTACCGGTTCTAAGCCACCAATAACCACCAGAGTCAACACCCATACCACACCAATTAGAGGAAGAATTATTATAGAAAAGAATCTTAGAATCACTATTGTTTACAGTACTCCAACCAGCTGCGGGTCTAAGATCTGCAGCAGCATCACTAAAGTGTAAATCAGCAACTGGATTATCATTACTAATACCTACATAAGATATACCATTAGCAAAAGGAACGATTGATAAACCAATATTACCATTAGTTCCACTAACTGCCTGTAATCTAAGATTACCATTGTTATTACGAATTGTAGCCGTATTACCTCCACCTTCGCTAACTCTTTGTGTATTGTTCTTGAAGATAACTAAATCATCATTGTTATTATTTCTAAGGCGAATGATACTAGTAGCATTTGACCCACTGGAAGTAAAGGAATTTTGAATAATTTGACCTAAATCACCATTAACACTACCATTGATATGATGATGTAAACTAGGATTCGATGTACCAATACCTACATATCCATTAGAACCTAAAATGGTCATAAAATAAGTATTCGCTTGAATACTAGTAAAGTGAAGATTAGCTTTTGAATCAGCTGTATTTGCCGCACCAGACTGAATATAATTTTGACCATTAAGAGCTATCGTTCGAATCACTGAAGTATCATTTCTTAGTAAAATTACACTATTAGTAGCCGGAGAATAAACATCTAAAAGACTCTGTGGTGCATTTGTACCAATACCTACATTACCATCTGAATCGATACGCATTCTTTCATTATCAAAGTTAGTACTAAACGACATAAAACCTCCAAATTCATTGAAGCCTCTATGGAAACGAATCATAGCATTGTTTCTACCACTGTAAGAATAGTAAAGACCGAATCTATGGAAGATACCACCAACAACATTGGGTGCGTCACCTTTCTTAGTAACCAACCAGAAATTAGAGTCACCGACTGCATGGGATAATACATTTTCAATACTATCAGCAGCAGCAGTTGTGAAGATATGAAGAGGAGCACTAGGAGATGTGGTACCGATACCAACATTGCCATTACCTAATATATTTACTAAGCTATTGGCACTATGTAAGCCTAATGTTAATGCATTTGATGTGGAACCACTACTTTGATACCTAAATCCTAAATAAGCTCTATTATAAGCACTATCAGCTTGACCTACACTGATCATATGAGTTTCACCTGTACCCATAAGAGGTTTAAGGCATAGAATTGAGCATGGGAAAGCATTTGCTACAGCAGCACCAGTGAAATTAGCATAGATTGGAACATCCCCAGCAAAAACAGAAAACTTCCAGGGTGGAGCCGTTGTACCTATACCCACATTACCAGATTCTAGTGTCATTGTATGTCTAGTACCAACTGTATTAGCAGCATCCGTACCAAAGTTCCAGGTATAGAAATCAATAGCGTTACCACTAGCCGCCGCGCCATTGTGACGTGTTTTAACCGCATGAGGATAATTACTAGAACCAGTATTCAAATTAAACACCAATTGATTCAATGTAGTACCAGTAGAAGTATTACCATTTTTAATGGTGACTTTGCTATTGGAATCCAGTGAAGTAGTACCAATACCTACATTACCCGCAGCATTGATATTGAGTAAATTATCGGCTCCTTGTAAGCCCATTGTAACAAAGTTACTATTAGGACTAAAGGCATTATCACCATTAATTATAAGCTCATTAATTCTAACAAAGTTATAAGAAGAGTTAATAGCGGAAACTGTAATTCTAAAATAGGTATAACCTGTAGTAATACCAGTTACATTGTAAGTTCTAGTTTGGTAGGCAGAGGAAGGGGTTTGACTTGTTCTAGAATCTAGTGAGAACCAGGTGGTTCCATCATTCGAACCAGCAATATTCCAAGCAGCAGGATTAGAATTGTTGTCCCAAGCGTTCACAATTGTGTAGCTCTTAAGAATAACAGAAACTGGCATTTGGATCTGTAACCATTCACCAGAATAAGTTCCTACGCCACTTAAAGTTGTCGATTGAGTACCAAAATAGGAGAAATTATAATTCTGTGAATCATTTTCCCAATGGGAACTTGATGTGTTGGTTACTTTATTAAAAGCACGGAAAGCAAGAGTTCCGTTGGTACTGGAAGACGAAACATAGGTACCATTTCCGTAGGATTGACCTGTAATTGTACTGGTATTAGCACTCATTGCTACAGGAGGGAAATTGCTAGCTGTAAATGTACCGGCACTGATCAAATTAAATCCAATGTAACCATTACAATTGGAACTAGTTGAATTACCAAGACGTAATATATAGTTTTCACCAGAGCTCATGGTGCTCTTGTAACTTGTTAAAGCATTGGTAAATCCTGGAGCACCAGCACCTGTATGAGTAGCATTAATAGGTGTATTGGAACTAGCTAAATCTAAAATTGTAGTAGGATTCGTAGAACCAATACCTACATTACCTCCATAATTAATGACCATAAGTCGAGTATTTGCGTTGTTTCTAAAATAGTAAAGAGGTGTTGAATTTGTTACACCCGATGAGGTACCATTATAGAAATCAAAAGCAACATCGGTAGGATCACCTGTCCATCCTTTAAGAGCTATGCTGCCATTCGATTGAGGAGTATTGAATAATATATTACTATTACCATCTGAGTTAATATCTAGGCAATAGTTACTAGGTCCAAATATGGATAATTCAGATGTAGGATTTGTAGTACCTACACCTACTCTACCTGTATTACCTACTTGAGTTAATGGAGTATATCCAAATATATTGTAAACTGTAGAATCAGTACCTGTATTATTAAGTTGAGTAAACACTGGTTTATCATCATTATCACACTCAATGATCATGTTAATACCAGCATTACCTACTTGAGTTCCTAATGTTCTACGTAAACGCAATGTAGCTGTTCCGGCAGAAACAACTAATAATATCTCAAAATCAGAACTGCCGTTCCAATTACCTGTACTAGCAATAGGTAAAACAACGACTCTTGTAGTAGCACAGTTATATTGAATTGGAATTATGTATTTCTTTGTAAGACTAAAGTTTACATTCGAAACAGCAACATTCATATTAATCGTAAAAGCACTGCTATTACTAACAAATCTGGCAAATTCAACATAATTATTCACTGTAGTAGGTATTGTGATATCGGTTAATGAATAGTTCAACTGAGTATCACTATTAGAACCCGCAGAGATAATACCACCACTAACACGTAAATCACCTTGAATATCTAAAGTATAGGCGGGGTTTGTCTTACCAATACCTACAAAACCACCATAAGCAGCTAGAGCAATATTTTTCTTTACTGTATTTGCCTGATTGTATGCTTCAATACTCAAAAATCCTCCGGATATAGTTGTATTAAAACCACCCACAGTATCTGTCGCTGTGTTTCTAATAATCATAATATCTTTAACATCTAAATTAGCACCTGGATTTGTTGTACCAATACCTACATTACCATTGGATAAAATACGGAATAAACTTGTGTTGCTTCCATTTCTAAGATCAAAATGAGCCGTACTAGGATTAATCGTAGCAGAACGTATAATACATCCAATACTAGAATCAGCATAGATAATACCACCAGTACTGCTTAGTGTACCCCCTCCAGTAAAATAGAGTGTTCTGGCACGTACATCACCACCAATATCCAGAGTGTAAGCTGGAGCAGTCATATTGATACCTACATTACCTCTACCACTTATAATTAGATTACCTGTTTGATTGATCAAACCAATATTTGTAATACCTAAAGTATCATTTAATAAAACATTACCAGTAACACTAACATTACCTAAAGCATTAATGTTACCTGTAATATTAAGATTGGATCTAAAGACGGAATTATCAAAAGTACCTAAAGTTGAAACATTGGTTGAAGCATTGTTAGTTAAGAAATAGCTTTGACCAATATCAGAACGAGTAAATGAATAAGAACTATAGGTTACTCCACTTGCTAATATAGTAGTAGAAGGAATCGTTATGGAAGCATAATTATGATTACCATAGAAAGCTAAATTACTAATAGACAAAGAAGGAATACTAAATGTACCACCAATGTATAAGTTGTCGTTTGTAGGAGCTACATCTAAACTATTGATTGTTCCTGAAACCGTAGTTGGTGAAATAGTTGTAAATGTATTACTAGGGATAGAATAACTAATTGTCCTTTGGCAGTTAATAGTATTAGCACCCTGGGTTACTGTAGTAAAGTTTCCAGCAAAATAAATGGTAGAACCCTTTAATCTGAATAAAGTAGTTGTATTATTGAATGTAGCAATTAAAGTTACCGAGTGGTTTGAAATGTTGGAATCAATTACATTAATTCTGTAAAAATTAGTAGTCGAAGCACCATAGGTCATAACAAACAAGTAGGAATCAGGTGAAGAGTAGTAAGGAATCATCCTATAGAAAATTAATCCAGAGGGAGCGTAACTAGTCCATGCATTGGTACTAGGATCATAAATACTATTACCATCATAAGATCCATAGTAATAGGAGGCATAGGTAACCATGCGGGTAAATGTGGTAGGAGTCATTCCGGCAGTTGCGCCTTGAACTGTAAATTCGGCAATACGAGGAAGTTGGTTATTACTATCATAAATACCACGAATAATGAAGCGGTAATATGTATAAGAATTGGATGTAGATACACCATAGGTTCTAGCTTGATATTCCGACGCTTGACCCCAATCCGTAGCATCATGAAGAGGTGTCCAAGTTATTTCATCGTTGGAAGCAACAAGTGTCCATTGAATAACAGAAGAAAGATAGGTCCAGCCATTATAGAAGGTGTAAGATTTAGGAACAATGGCAATCGGATATTTGACCTGGAACCATTCACCCAAAACGTTGCCCATACCAACTACTGGAGTAGAGATGGATCCATAATAGGTATTGAGCCACCAAGCCCAGAAATTATCGGGTTCCCAATGAGCACTCGTATTATTCGTGACCTTATCAACTAATCTTCCTACAATATGATTGTTACTTGAGGCTTTCAGCTCATAGACACCATTGAAATAACTAGCTTGACCAGTAACAGTACTAGTAGCACCTGTGGTAACACCTCCAGATTCTATATAAGCAATAGTACCAGCAATAGGAGGGAAAGTTCCTTCGGTTTTTTCACTTGTAATCATAACTGAGGGAGCAAAAACAGTACCACCATCATAACCACCAAAATAGGTCATCATATTTAGATCATTGATTCGTGAGAATGTAGAATAATCCCATATAATTAATTTGTAGTTATTATAATCATCATTCAGACTAGTGAAACCACCTCCTAAGTAAATTTGTGTACTATTGATTGGAATTATATTGAAAATGTTACCTCCAGATAAACCGCTTCCACTTCCAAAGATTGATGTCCAAGTAGAACCATTAAAGTAACCACAACCCTTTGTATTGTAAGTAACTCCATTGTAAACTACTTGCCACAAACTACCAATGAATAATCGACCAGTAAATGGACAAACAACGAAGCAACCAATAAAACCAGAAGTGATAACACCAATCAGTGTAGTAACACCTGTATTTGTATTATATCTATATATATTGGCATCTGAATGGAAGTAAACATTCGTACTAGTAGAATCTACCTGTATAGTATAAATACCACTACTATTACCGGTAAATCCAGAATAGAATGAATTCCATTGAACCGCACCAGCAGTGACAGTGATCTTCCTTCTTTGGGTATCTAAAGTAGTATTTAGAGAATTTAAGACAATAGAAGTGTTAATAGGGACATCCGCAACAGTAATAATTTGAGTACTATTATTATTAAAATGAGCATCACCATAAACACTTAAAGAATTGGAGAAAGTAGCATTACCGGTCACAGTAAGACCAGAACCGCTTATATTCACTCTACCATTGAAGAAGGTAACATTACCACTGACATTCAAACCATTATCAAAACTGCTTAAGTCTAAACCATTGATATTGGCAATACCACTTACACTGAAATTACCGGATATGAAAATATTACCAACAATGTATTGATCACCGGTAACAATCATAGTACCATCGATAGAAACATCACCAACGATAGCTGTATCACCTTCCACATCCAAATCTCCCTCTAAAACTGTATCACCTACAACATTAAGACCACCGTCTTCTACTTCTAATCCATTTCCTAATGTTAAATGACTACTAAAAGTAGCATCACCAGTTATGATCATACCTCCGGTTTGTGAGAACAAACCATTCATGTAAAGATGTACATTGTTGAAAGTAGCAAAGGCATTATTCAGCAGTAAATTAGTACCCAAGAATGATACTTCGCCATCATTTACTTCTAAATCACCTGTGACACTAAGACTGCCACTTATAGTAAGATCACACTCATCAAAAATGGCATCTCCAGTGACCATCAGACTGCCACTAATAGAGAAATCAGATTCATCAAAGATAGCATTACCAGTAACCATCAGACTACCGCTAATGCTAAAATCAGATTCATCAAAGATAGCATCACCAGTTACAGTTAATCCATCTCCGCTGATCTCCATAGATCCACTAATCATTAACATACCATCTTGGTAAAGATCACCAGTAATAGTAACATCATTCTCAATATTTACATAGTTTTCTACATAGAGTTCTCCATAAATACTAGTATCTGCTGTTATAATTACTTCTGTACCTACTAAATACATAGATCCAGATATACTAAGGTCATTATCCAGTGTACTAGTACCAGAAACATAGAGACCTCCACTAACCAATAAATCATTGTTCATGAAAACATTATCTCCAAACGTGGAGAAGTTTTGGACTTCTAGAGAGGACAATCCCTGAGCACCATCTACATTTAAATTACCAATGATAGTAACATCACCTGTAACCATAAGCCCCGTTCCATCTATGTTTAATCCACCACTAATAGTTACCAGTGAGTTATTAAAGACACCATTACCTGAAACATAAATAGTATTGAAACCAGTAATAGATCTTTGTAAAGATAGACCAGTATCACTGTTGGCATTGTAGTAAACATTCAAATATTCGCCAAGTCGTGTGAAAATAACCTGTTTCGTAATGGTTAAGTTTCCACTGCTATCTAAACTTCTTAGTGGTCCATTAAAGTAAATAGGTTTCGTTAAGTTACAACTAATTTGTAAGAAACTATTTAGATCAATAATAACACCAGCTTGGGTTAAATCGTCAATTGAAGCATAGGCATCATTCTTTTTATCAAATTCTAAAGTTAGAACATTACCTTTTACACCATAAATACCATCCAAGTTACTACGTGTCCATTCCATTGATTCTTTATCCCAATACATTATATTTTCACTTACCAGAGTTGTAGGTGTATCGTTGTAGTTAAAACTACCACCAATAAATACATTTTCTAAAGCATCTAATTTAATGGTATTGATTGTACCATGAATTTCATTTGTAAAACCACTCCATTCTTCCTCTGTTTGATCCCAAATAGCTATACCATCTCTATTAATACTACCCGCTTGTGTAAAAGTACCACCCACATACACTATATTGTTACTATCTATAGCAATACTATTAACTGTACCATTTACACCACTGCCTAAACTTGTCCAACTTAAAGTATTCTTGTTCCAAACTGCGATACCTTTTGTGGCGATGCTACCTGCTTGAATGAAGCTACCTCCGACATAAACTAAATCATTGCTATCAACAGCTATCGTATTTACTGTACCATTAATACCAGCACCCAAATCGGACCAAGTTCCACTTGTAGTATCATAAACAACAATACCGTTTGTAACAACCGATTCAGCACTAACAAAAGAACCACCAACATACAATAATTTGGTACTATCCAAAGCTTGAGCTAAAACTGTACCATCAACTCCTCCTAAATCGGTCCATGAATCATTACTACGATCATAACTTACAAATCCATTCACAGTTATATCATGAGCTTGTACAAAGCTACCACCAATATAGAATGCATCACCATCTTTAGCAATACTATAGACTGTACCATCTACACCATCACCTAGGGCTGACCATACTTTATTGTAGGTATCAAACACGGCAATACCTGTTATATCTAAACCACCCGCACCAACAAAAGAACCACCTACATAGACTAAATCATAATCCTGATCAGCTACAATAGAATAGGCTAAACCAGTTACTCCACCATAAGCACCTGTGATAGTACTTAAAATGGTATTGTTGATCAAGAATAAGTGATTACCAGTAATCGTAGGCATAAGAACGGGAACGTTATCTAATTGATAAAGATGTACATCTATATTGGTATCTTCCAATTCATCGATTGTAACTACGCGTTTATTATTTACAAAAGCATTGCCACTAACGGAAAGAATGGTATTATTAAAGGTGACATTGTTAGTAACATAGAGACCATTATTAACATTCAAATTTTGAGCAAAAGCATTGGTAAAAGTTGCCCTACCAAGAGAAAGGAAATTGTTCGTAACAACAAGATTGCTAAAAGTAACATTACCACTAACAAGTAATCTGCTAGTTACAATAGTACCATTTAACATAGTCACATTACCAGATATAGAAAGACCGTTGTTAAAAGTAGCTAAAGAGGTAACATTTAATACATTCACATTAGCATTAGCAATATTGGCGTTACCAAGTGTTGTACTACCAGTAACCGTTAAACCTCTGCCACTAACATTTAATATACCACTAACGGAAACAATAGAATTAGAGAAAGTAGCATTACCTAAAACATTGATTGTATTAAGATCCGAGCTATTAATAACTAAGTTACCTAAAATACTAGTACCAGTAACAACAATACCACCACTAATATTGAGTAATCCACTAATAGAAACATTGTTATTAAAAGTGCTTAAACCACTCACCACTAAACGATTTCCAATAGTAACATTACCAAAAGTAGCATTTCCAGTGAAAGCATCGATACCACCACTTACGGTAATGCGATTATTAAAAGTAGAACTAGTAGTAACGAGTAAGTTATTGGCAGTTAAGTTAAAGATACGAACATTACCAAAAGTGGAACCACCAGAGAAGGCATTAATACCACCACTAACTGAGATAGAATTTAGGAAAGTAGCATTACCTAAAACATTTAATTTAATAAGATCTGAACTATTAATGGCTAAATTATTGAATACACTGGTACCGGAAACACTAATACCTCCACTAATATTTAATTGTCCATTAACGTAAACATTGGAGTTATCAAAGGTAGCATTGTTGGCAACATAGAGATTATTAATAGCACCACTATCTACATTTAGGTTATCTATAATTGCTACACCAGTAACAATAAGACTGCCCTCAATGTTTTCATTACCTTGAATATAGATATCCGCATTGGTGAAAGTAGTACTTCCATTGATAATAACATTATTTAGATCGGTCATTTGTTCCACAGTTAATGATTGAAGAGTTACATCTCCGCTAAACGTAACACTACCAACAACATTCAAATTGTTAATACTAAGAGTACTAGTAGCATCATCAATAACAGCGATAGTGGATGTGGTATTAAGAACGGGAGTAGAGAGTTCAAATTGGGTATTGTAGGGAGCTTTAAAAACGAAGTGATCACCGTGAACGGTATCGGTTTTAATATAACCACGTTCATTTTCGGTACCATCCGAAAAGGCTAAACCAACATCATAAACATCTAAATTACCACCACCTCCGGTATTGAGAATGATTTTCTTATCATTCACCGTACCATTCACAATGGTTAGATCAGTAGCATTGATAGTACCAATGTAGTTTATATTACCCACTAGATTGATATCATTGTTATCACCACCAATCGTAATAGTTTTAGCATCACCATTTTGAGGACCAATAATGATATTTGTAGTGTTCATATCGGCACCAATATCAATTGTACTTTCAGGATTCAAGGTATTTAATTGGAATTTATTCACATTATCTGTGACTATTTCTCCAATACCACCAACTTCAATACTATTATTTACAGTAACTACACCATTGAATTCTGAAGTATTTTGTACATAAATAGAATCATTAAAAGCAGCAAAACCATTTACAGTAGCATTTCCATCGAAATAATTCTCAGGACCATAGAAGGTTGAGGATTGACCAATAACGAGACCTGCTTGGACACTAAGATCGTTTTGAATAGAAATATCATTGAATGTTGCCATTTTAGAGATATATAAACCACCACTAACACTTAAAATAGAGTTATCAAAAGTAACATTTCCTTCAACATTAAGACCATTTAATAAGCTAGCATTATTACCAACATTAACATTATCAACAACTAAATTGCTTACATAGGCTTTATTTAAGGTGGCACTACCAGTTACTACAAGAGCGCCATTGATATTAACAGAACCACTTACTTCAACAGAAGAATTCTGGAAGACCGTATTGCCAGAAACAAAGAGTGTATTTAGTTGTGTGTTCTCTCCTACAATCACGGACTGTAAAACACTTGAACCTGTAACAACCATACCTATACCACTAATATGTAATTTGCCATTGACTGTAGCAATACTAGAGTTATTTGTATTACCTAAAACAGCATTTCCAGAAACAAAAACGCCATTATTGAAAGTACTAGTATTAACTACAGAAATATTGCTAAAAACATTATTGCCTGTAGCATAGATACCACCGCTAATGGTTAAACCTCCTAATACATCTATATTGGATCTAAAAGTAGCATTATTTGTAACAAGCATTGAATCAACAAAGAGAGTTTGGATATTACCCGTAGTGGCAACATGAATGGTCTCAAAGCTGGCTCCTCCGGTTACAACGAGAGCTCCACTAATTAATAGACTACCACTAATAGTGTTACTAGGACCGAAAAGCATATTGTTTAAAATTGTAAGATTGTTAATGACAGCATTCTGGCTTACATAGATATTTGTAAAAGTACTATTACCAGTTACAGTTAGACCACCAGTAACATTTAGTTTACCTTCTACATCTACAGTAGATTGGAAAGTAACACTTTTACCACCACCTAAACCAGCTGTAACAAAAATACCACCATCCTGAACAATGAGGGATCCAGAGAATACACGATTGTTACCAATAACTGTTACATCATTATTGAAAGTTGCTTTGCTAAGTACTTCTAAGTTTGCCAATGAGCCTTTGGAACCTACACCAATATTTGAGAAAGTAGCAGCACCGGTTAGTACTAAACCTCTACCACTAATGTTCATTTGACCACTAACACTGACTAAAGAGTTACTAAAGTTAACATTTTTAGCAACAGTTAAATTGTTGTTAACAACTGCATTGAAAATATTGGCTTGATTGTTAACGTTAATGGTATTGAAATTGGATACACCTGAGATACTGTGATTTGTACCTTGAATATCTATGGTACCATTAAGTTTAAGATAATTATTAAAAGTAGCTGCTTGAGACACGTTAATGTTTTCTATACGAAGGGTTTTCGTAAGATCATCTTTAATAAGAACCGTAGAAGTAGTAGTAATAACAGGGAAGGAAAGTTCATAGGAAAATGTCTGTCCAGAGGGAGCTCTAGGTGCTTTCATTACAAAGCGATCACCAATCGAACGATCGGTTAAGAAATATCCGGCGGCTAAAGTAACACCATCAGAGATCTGTAAACCGGCAGCATTGACAGGAATACCTGTACCTAAAGTAGCAGGAGCATTGACAGTGAAGTATTTAGAACTAACATTAAGATTGGAAACATTTGTAGCAGCACCTTCTTGAGCCATTCTAAGCGTACCATTAATGTAAACAATATCTGAATTAGCACCAATATAAATATTTTTGGGTTGATTACCAATACCCATTGAAATCTCTGCTACATTCGAATCATCACCTAGTGACAATTTACCACCAGGAGCACTAATGGCAATTTGTAATTGATTACCGGGTCCTGGAATAATATCACCTACCTCTAATAATCCACTATAGAAACGAACTGGATTTGTGAATATAGGGTTACCTACGGCAACACTATCTGTTGTTAATATACCAATATTGGCAGCAGCAATATTCACAGTACCTATATTTACACTATTACCAGTAATCAATATATCTCCGCTTAAACTAATTTTACCTTCGAAAGTAGTATTACCAGAAATATTCAAGCCATTTACACTCAATCCTCCACTAATCGAAACATCATTCGCAAATGTTGTTTTTGTATCTACAATTAAACCTCCGCCTGTTACCATTACAGTACCACTTAGAGTTATATTTTCACTGTCTAAATAAGCATTACCGGAGAGGTAAAGACCAGTATAGTTAAGTTTGACTTGTACTGTAGATTTACTAGGAAGAATCGATGCATTGGTATAGGTGGATGATTTACTAAAAATAGTAGGAGGTACATCAGGGTAGAAATTAATATCGAAAGGACCGTATTCATTAAATGTTAGACCAATACCAGTTTGTATAAAAGGTTGCCACTTTAGAATATCATTGTACTCACTAAAGTATTTTGTATAGTAATTACCATCAAATAAATAATATAAATAAACACCTTTACTGTCGGGAGTATAATTCATACGAAGATCATCAAAATTACCAGTTAAGGATACATAACCAGGATAACTTTCTTGGAATTGTGGGAAACTACTATTGTAAGTTACATTGATATTATTGACACTAAGAAGACCTAAGTAGGTACCGCCACCGGCATTTTCGAATCGATAGACAAATCCTGACCATAGACCATCAGGAGATACATCTAGAGAACAGTATTGTTGATTGATACTACTAATACGATCACTTTCACTAAAAGTAGCGTTTATATGTCTAAATTTACTGTTAATTATTAATGAGTTATTTAAAATAGTCTGTCCAGTAACTCGTAATCCTTCTCCACTAATGGCAACCAAACCACTAACATACATATGATTATTAGCATGGAGATCACCTGTTAGAAGCATTCCTCCAGAAACAAGTAAACCATTACCAAAGACACCCGCACTATTAAAAATGGTATAACCACTAACACTTAAATTACCACTAACACTTACACTGCCACTAACTTGAACATTATTGTCAGCATAGAAACCACTAACAACCAAAAGATTTTGAACACTAGCTCCTCTTACTGTTAATCCATTATTAATTATTACATTATTAGATACATTTAGGCCACTAACCGAGACATTGGAAGAGAAAGCAGAATCTCCGCTAACAGTAAGAGATCCATTCATTATAGTATTATTGCTTACGTAAAGAGAAGTTGTAGTAAGATCAGCATTTATAATAGTGCTAGTTACAGTTAAAGTATTGAGAGTTGTATTATTATTAACAATTAATCCACTTGTAGTAACTTGACCTATCAAATTAGAATCACCTGTAACATTCAATCCGCTACCACTAATTGCCATAGCACCACTAACAAACATGTTTGTATTAATAAAAGTAGTATTACCAGAAACACTAAGACCACCTCCTTCTATGATAACGCTACCACTTATAGTAAGTATAGTATCTGTAAAAGTAACATTACCGGATACATTGATACCTTTACTGACATTAGCAAGATCGAAACCATTTAGAATAGCTGTACCTGTAATAATAAGAGCTCCTCCTAAATTTAGGTCTCCGCTAACAGTAAATATGGTGTTATTAAAAGTGGCATTTCCAGTAACACCAATACCATAAGCTCCTACATTTTGTTGGATTAATACAGAGTTATTGAAAGTAGAATCACCGGTAACTGCCAATTTATTGAAGATTTGTACATTACCATAGAAAAGTGTATCGTTCATGAATTGGGCACCTCCAGTAACGATCATTTGACCTTCAATATTCAAATTATTACCAATATATAAATTACGCGACATTGTCGTATTACCAGTAACGGTGACACCACGACCACTAATATTTAGATAATTATTTACATAAACACCATTGGAGAAAGAACTAGATCCAGAAACTTGGATACCTCCACTGACTAAAAGATCGTTATTAGCATAGACAGTATCGAGAAGTGTTGAGGTACCAGAAACGAGCACATTTTTAGTAAATGTAGTTGTACCGTTAACAAAGAGATTGCTATTGACATTCATTTGTGCTCCAAAGAAATTGGTACTTCCGGTAACATTCATATTACCATTGATATTAACAGTACTATTATTGATATTCACATCTCCAGTGATTACAGCACCGCCGGCTACTTTCAATCCATTTCCAATTTGAGCAACACTTGTTACATTAAGATTATTTGTGTAGAGAGTATTGTCAAGAGTAATATTTGAATTATTGAAAGTAGCATTTCCGGTAACAATCATTCCTGATCCTACACGAAGAGTTTGATCTATAGATACATTGGCATTTGTAAAAGTAGTATTACCTACGACAAATACATTACCAGCAATAGAAACATCGCCAGTTTGGATAATATTTCCTAAATTATTAAAAGTGCCATTATGTATAATATCCCCGTTAATACCAACCAAACCTTCCACTCCCAAATTATTCCGTAATAAGGTGTTACCCCTAATTTCTACATCTGAATTAAAACTAGTACTTCCACTAACATCAAGTCGATTATTAACAGTAAGATTGTTTCTAAATAGACCATTGTTAATATTAGAATCAAAAGTGGCATAGAGATTGTTCATACGAGTTGTTTGAGATAGAGTGTCTTCATAGATAACTTTGGCATTTCCGGTTAATACAGGGAAATCTAATACATAATTGTTATTAGGGGCTTTTAGTTGGAAGAAATTACCGGTAACACCATCCGTTAAGAGATAACCGGCAAAATTATCTACACCATTTGAAAAACCTATACCTACGTTGGAAACATCAATAGGAATTAAAGTACCTCCACTGATACCATTAATAATAAAGTGTTTGTTGATAATTTGATAATCAAAGACATTAACAATATTAGCACTGGCATTGATGTTCACAATATCACCCGGACTACCAATGTTAATAATAGTAGCAGGATCACCAGGACTATGAAGACCTACACCAATGTTAATTTGCTCTATGGATCTGTTTGTACAACCTATGTTAATAATTTTGGTTCGATCATCTGAACCTAAGTCAATAATACCAGTCTCATTAATACTAATAATTTTTAGAGTATCTCCAGAATGGCTAATAGAGAAAATAGAACTCATTACCAAGGCATCTTGAACATAAATTCCGCTTTTGAAAGTAGCATTACCGGTAACATCTAAATTACCTCCTAAACGTAAATTATTTGAAACTAGCATACTTCCATTAAAAGTAGTGTTTCCGGTAACTTGTAAACCTCCGGATAGAATTTTAACTTGTTTATCGAAAGTTGAACTTTCAAACGCATGGAGACCACTCACATTCATATATCCCGCGATGACTTCACCCATGTTAATAAAAGGGGAAGTAATATAAACTACACCATCTTTAAAATACATTTGGGCATATTCAAAGGTGGATCCTATAGGAGCAGAAGGATCTCTAAGAATATAATAGTCATAAACAAGTTTATCACCGGAGATATATTTATAAAATCGGCCATTTTGTGTGCTCTGATTGAATAAGACGTGTCTTTTAGACTCTAACGCCGAATTAATTGTATCATTATTCAATGGATGTGACATCTACTAAAATATTATATAATATATTTTTTTATATTATTCTTATTAAAAAAATATACAGGATGGACAACTAATTATAATTGATTTTCAAATTATTACTTTTACTTGTTATAAATCCAAAAGTACCTGTTGCGTTGATTGTAACATTTTCACCAACATCTTTTAATACTATATTCAATACACTATTACCAACACTTTGATCATAAACAGTATTTGCTATTGAAATTGTTTTATAGGGTGGAAGTACTCTAGTATATCTAGTAGTATTAGTAAAATTGGTAAAATTGCCACCAACATATAGATATTGTTGAGTATTACCATCAAAAGCCAAACTATTAACAGAACCATTTGTACTTGCTAGGGTAACCCAGGAGCGTCCATTCCAACGATAAATACCATTCGTAGTACCAACATAAATGACATCATTTAGATCAATTGCTATGGTATTGACAGTAGATCCGGGTCCATTTCCTAGACGACTCCATTTTTCACCATTCCATTTCGCAATATAATTACAACTAGTACTAGCAGTATTGTTCATAGTTGTAAAATCACCTCCTGCATATATATTATTCTGACTATCCACTGCCATACAGAGTACACCTGTATTCGCATTACCTAAACCGCCATCCATGTTATTCCAAGATCCCGGGCGGAAATCTATAATATTATAACTATCTACGTCTTTGCTAACCATTATATTATTATAACCAGTACTGCCATCCGGTGCTATTGTTATACCCTTACCTCCTACATAAAGAGAACCATATCCATCTATTAAAAGACTCATTATAGAACCGTTGATGCTACCACCACGATTAATAATTTCATTGTTCGCATTACTAGATGTATGCCATTTACCTAGGCGATTGATATTAGCCGTTGCTCCTACAGCAGTTCCTGTTGCTCCAATCCATATATCCTCGTTTTTATTACTAATAATTGAATATACTTGAGCATTGAAAGTAGCATTACTAGATAAATTGGTGAAACCTCTCCATTGAGCATTCGCACCAGTGTAGAAAGCAACATAATTACCTATATTACCATTGAAACTTGCTACAAAAGCTCCACCAGCAATGATATTGCCTCTGGTTCCTGTTAATGCTTTAATTGCTCTAACTGTATTATCTAAACCACCAGCAATGGCTTGTAAAGATGTACCATTGCTAGCAAAAGCAATCCTATTTTGAGTTGTAAAATCTCCTCCTAAATACACATTATTATTACTATCTATAGAAAGCGCATTCACCGTATTATTCACACTCATACCTGTTATACTTACTGTATTTAAAGTATACGTGGATGCTATATAACGATTTGTACCAAATGTACTAGTAAAAGTTGTAGTTGTATTATCTAGGGAGACAAAAGTAACAATATCTGGAGTGGTTTGCGTATTATAAATTTGTATGGAATTGGTGTTAACATTGGTAAAAGTGCTGTTTCCAGTTACTACTAGACCTCCGCTTATTTGTACTAAACCACTCATAGCGATACTAGAACTATTAAAAGTAGTAGTACCAGAAATATAGAGAGGAGCCGCGAAAGTGGAAGGAGCTGTGGATAAAAAGGTGCCAGTAATTTGTAGCTGATGGATGCTGACATTGGATCCAAAAGTGGCGTTACTAGAAAAATAGGCGAAACTATTAAATGTTGTTGAAGTAGCAAAATAGACACTAGAAGAAAAAGTAGTGCCGCCTTGAACCAGAAAGGTACCCCCTATTGTACTATTGTTGTTTACAAACAATCTTCCTATTTGTACATTACTTTGAAAAGTAGCGTTGGCAGTGGTTAATTGACTTGTAAAAGTTGCTTTACCTAAAACATATAGATCGCTGTTCATAGTAGTACCCCCAGAAACATAAAAAGTTCCTCCTATATAAGCATTGCTATTTGTTCGGACGGAATTATTAAAGGTTGTTTTTCCTGATACATAAAGATCATCATTTAAAAGTGTTGAATCTGCTACATAAAAAGTTCCTCCAACGATGGTATTTGAATTAGCGATGAGCGTATCATTAAATGTGGATATACCAGATACTATAAGATGATTGTTTAGAACAGACTCACCTTCTACCTGGAATGTGCTTCCAAATAAAGCTTCACCTAATACATCTAAAGAATTATTAAAAATGGAACTATCTTCTACTAAAAGAGATGATTGAATTATAGTATTTCCAGAAACATTCATTGTAGATCCGATTTGAATATTTTGAACAACATTCAAGGATTCAAATATACCGTTGGATAGAACGGTTAAGTTGCCTTCAGTTAATAAATCATTCATACAATGAACAAAATCATTAAAAGTTACTACACCCCCAATATCAATATCCGTATTAACTATCAATGAACCTTCTAAAAATAAATTACTTGCGATGTTTATATCTCCTAAAATATTAACATTATCACTGAATGTAGCAACGCCAACAACAGTCATTTCATTATTGAATGTGGTTGCATCATCTACTAGAAAAGTACCTCCTATATAGGCATTCGTATTGATAGTAAGAATATCCGAAGTTATTGTGGAAGATGTTAGATCTCCTGCTAGCTCTAGATTACCAGTTATGGAAACATCATTGGATACACTAAGACTGCTAATACTGAGTAAATTGGCAAATGTGGCATTCCCCGTCAAGCTTAAATTGTTAATGGATACATAATTGAAAGTAGCAGCGCCGGCGATATCTAAAGTATCAATACTGGGTACAGGAGCACCGTTAATAAAGAGATTGCCGCTAACATAGACGTCTTCTAACACACTAATATTTTGTTGAAATGTTACATTGCCGGTAATAGTAGCTTCGCCCTGAAGAGTTACTCCAAATTCTTTGATTAATATCTTCATCCTATTGTAATAATATATTAAAATATATATAGTTTTTGTACTAATAGGAACAAAAAGTATATATTTTATATTTTGATATCGGTGCCGTTGAGAAGGGCCGCTTTTTTGGCTTCACTTAATTTCTGATTTTCCTCGCGGATTTTTATTTGAACTTTCTCTTCTTCATTTGTAAAGGTTGGAATGGTTAACATATGTTTTTGGAATCTAGAACATTCGCCCTGGAGTCCTTTTTCTATTTTATCTACTATTTGAATCATATTTTTTATTTTATCAATAGAGAAAGCATCATCGTGTTTATCTAAATCAATCAAGATATTTTCTAAAATAGTTAATTGTTTCATAAAATGACCATGAATATCTTCTAGAGTTTCAAACCATTGTTTATTTTGTTTCACCTTTTTTTCGGGAACACCTACTACTTCCATCCAAGTATTTGGAGGTCTACATAATTCTTCACGTAATATTTCTGGATTTCCACTACAAATAGGACCACGGGTAATAGAATCCATACGGGCATTACAATCCTTGAAACAATTAAGAATTTTTGTAACAAGCTCTTTTTTGAGACGATATTCTTCTTGGATACCCTCGCAAATAGTTTGTTTGATCTGAGGAACATCACCTATATATCCAAAAGAATAGCTTTTACCGTTTACTTTTTGGTGGTGAAAACGAACTAGATCATCATTATTAATCATAGTAACTTGATTACAAAAATCCGGATCTAAATAGCGATCGGTATAGGTTATCGCTAATCGATTTCCAGTTAATTCGATATTATATACTTTTTCATCACGTTCTTTGTTTTTTTTTTCAACACTATTTGAACTACCCATTCCTATTATAATCTTTTATTATTTTTTTATTGAACGATTATTTTTTCTGACCTAATAAATAAACTATACCTCCACCTAAAAGAGCAAATAGGATAAAAGTCATAATTTGATTGTTTCTCATTAATGACTTGATTTCTTTATTTGGTTTTTCAGCTTGAACTGGAATTTGTACAGGTACTTCCACTGGTACTTCAACAGGAACTTCTACTGGTACATAAACTGGATAATCATAACCCCATCCCCAACTAGGACGATCATTCCAATATCCACCGCCACTATAGCCACCTCCGCTATAGTAATTTTTATTTATAATTACGGGTGGTTTTTGATGAGGTTTATGATGTTTCATATGTCCCAGAGAAGGTTTCATTGAAGGTTTCATATGTCCCAGAGAAGGTTTCATAGAAGGTTGAGTTTGACTTTGAGTTTGACTTCTAAAACTTTCTTTTTGTTTTCTAAATTTTTGTAAATTTTTCTTGACGTAATTGGCATAATTTGTAGAACCAATTTGTTTGTGGAATTGTTGGGCAATAGTTTGAGGACGTCTTTTCATTTCGGATACTAGCTTTTTCGGATAGACAATTTCTTTCATTTTCTGCGTATGGGATTTAATTTTCATTCTATTTCTATAGATAATTTAGAATTTAATATGATAATACAAAAAAAAGTATTGTTATAAAATAGAAATAGCAATGTATACTAATAAAAAATTAAAAATAAAACATAAAAAAGTTAAACCTATAGACAATTATGATAATGATATTGATAAAACTGAATTTGAACAAAAATTTATTGATTTTTTCAAAAATAATAAACAAACAATCCAATCTACCATTTCAGAGGATTTACCAACAATTCAATGTAAGAATTTAAGATATTATAATTCTAGATATGATGATAATAAAAATGAAATATCAGTACAATTTTATTGTAATAAAAAAAATAATGATCAAATTACGGTAATATATGATGCAAATAATAATGTCTATACAGCTGAATATAGAATAAATAATAATATCTCAAACTTACCTAGTCTTGCTGAATTCATTAATGAAGCAATGATAATATATAGTTTTAATTATAATACAAATAAAACCAATAATTCACATAACAACAGTATTCAATCGAAAAATCAATCTCAGAATAATAATATAAAAGGTCTTTCTAATACTACTAATTCACAAAATAATCAATCAAAAAAAAATAATCAATCTTTAGAACTTAAATGGGCAGACTCTAACTCAAATCGTAATCAGAAGACATGTTTCGATACAATAAATCCAATTGAAAATTTCAATAAAATTACATTAAATGTAGTTGAAAATAATATAGCTCCTGAAGTTTTGAAATGTTTAAATGACAAAGAATATTTAAATAGTACATTAATCAATTATCAAGTTTTGAAAGATGAAAAAATATTATTGATCTTCTTAGATCCTTATGTCATTGCCACTGTTGACTTTAAAAACAGACAAATTTTGTATGAATTTAGAGATCCAACGCATAAAATCCTAAAAAGATAATAATTATTGATAAGATTTGATTAATTAAAAAAAAACCTTTTATAATAATATAACAAATGATAACTGGTGCTATGATCCAATTTTTTGAAAATAACAAAGATGCTATCATACAACTAATTAATGAGGAACTTAATATTTCCTGTTATAATTTCACATTTGAGGAATATAATAAATTTATGGGATATAAATTTGAGTGTGTTAGAAATAATAGAAATAATAGAAATAGAAATAATACAAATAATGGAAATAATACAAATGATTTGGTACACCTTTATATAAAATATAATGAAAGTACACAACGTTATACTGCTAAATATAAAATATTTGATTATAAAAACATGACTCTTAGTAAAGCTCAGGATATAGAATCCTTAACTGATTTTTTCAACCAAAATAAAGATGAAATAGACCGATTATCCGAAGCATTATCTTGCTATACATCAATTGCCAATAAAATAAATAAAAAACAAACTGATTTAGATACAACATTTGAAGATGCAACTAGATCACTGATAAATGATAGTATAGTACCAAAAGTTATAAAATGCTTAAGGGATGAAGGATATCTAAGTACTATTAGCGATCAACAAATACAACTAGAAAGTTATGAAATCACGAATACTGCCTATTATAAAATAGTAACATTAAATTTTATGTTTCCTGATTTAGAGGTTGAAATTGACTTCAATACTGAACAAATTATCTATATAATGAATGGGGAAGAAATTAGATTACATTAATTCTAATGGAAACTTGCGAATAAAGATTCCAATTTTTATCTATTATACTATATTATGTGTGGTATAACTGGATATTTAGGTTCCGATAATGCCTTCTTTTATTTATTATCAAGTTTAATCCTATTACAAAATCGTGGATATGATTCTGCTGGTATTTGTACCATTGATCCCAATAATCAATTAAATGTAACTAAACATGCTAGTAGAAACAATGAAAGTGCTATTGAATTATTAGAAAAAGATTCTTCTGAACATTCAGAAAGCAAAATTGGTATTGGACATACTCGATGGGCTACTCACGGTGCCAAAACAGATCAAAACGCCCATCCCCATCTTGATAGTAAAAAGAACTTCGCCGTTGTCCATAACGGAATCATTGAAAACTATTTAGAAATTCGCAATCGTCTAGTTAAATCCGGTATTGAATTCACTAGTCAAACCGATACGGAAACAATTCCAAAATTATTAGAATTTTATTTAGAAAAAGAATTACAAAGAGTCCATCAGAATTACAATGAAATCGATTTTGAAAAGAATATACTTAAACCTGCTATCGATGAACTTCAAGGAACCTGGGCTATTGTCCTATTATTTAAATATACACCCAATAAAATCTATCTTTGTAAAAATGGCAGTCCTCTAGTATTAGGTATAGACAGCACATTTTGTCTGATTAGTAGTGAACAATTGCCACTTTCCAAATATTTTAATAACTATATTTCTCTCAATGATGGAGATATAGTTACTGTTGAAAAAACAGCGGATGGCAGTATTAAATTTCCCAATAAATTAGATTATTTAGAAAATGCCATACAAAATCGCGTGACCGAAACAAGTTGCTATCCCTACCCCCATTGGACTATGAAAGAAATTCTTGAACAACCCATGAGTATTTTACGAACCCTTAATATGGGTGGCAGAATATTAAGTGAAAATAAAGTGAAATTGGGAGGGCTCGACAGCAAACGTGATGAACTAACTAAATGTAATCATTTGGTTCTATTAGGTTGTGGTACTAGTCTTAATGCTGCTCAAGTAGGATGTAGAATTTTAAAGAGTTTTAAATGTTTTAAAACCGTACAAGCGATTGATGCCAGTGAATTTACTCTAGATGATATTCCTCTAGAAGAAAAAACAGGATTTGTTATGATGTCCCAAAGTGGTGAAACAAAAGATCTACATCGCTGTATTGAAATGATAAAACATCTAGATTATCCAATTATTTCTATTGTGAATGTTGTAGGATCCCTCATAGCTAGAGAAAGTGATTGTGGTATCTATTTAAATGCCGGCAGAGAAGTGGGTGTTGCTTCTACGAAATCTTTTACAAGTCAACTAGTTGCTATTAGTCTATTAGCCATATGGTTCTCACAGAATAAAAATACTTGTAATCATTTACGAATTCAATATATTAAGAGCTTGAGAAATCTTTCTCTAGATGTAGAACAATTGCTAAATACAAGTTTGGATAAAATTAGAAAGATAGCAAATAGTATTGTAGATACAAAGCAGATGTTTGTATTAGGCAGGGGAAGTATGAAATATATTGCCGATGAGGGATCTCTTAAAATCAAAGAAATTGGCTACATTCATAGCGAAGGATATGCAGGTGGATCCCTGAAACATGGTCCCTTTGCCTTAATTGATAAAGATACTGTGATTCTTTTATTAGCTCCTAGAGATGAAAATTTCACAAAAATGATCAATTGTGCCGAAGAAGTCTATTCTAGAGGCGCTAAAATTATCCTTATAACGAATCAAACTCTCTCAAATCATTTCAATAAAGAAATGTTCCAAAGTATAATAACGATTCCTAATAATGAAGTGTTTAGTACGGTTTTAAGTGTCATACCATTACAAATATTGGCTTATGAAATAGCTGTATTAAAAGGACATAATCCGGATTTCCCTAGAAATTTGGCAAAAGTTGTAACTGTAGATGGTTAGTGGTATTTAAAAATATTTTTAAATTTTATTGTTGATTTAAAAATAATTTATTTATGGAATATTTATTTTATACTTCTTTTACTGCGTTTTTTTTTACCAGTATCTATAACATTTTTTGTACTCTTGGGCTTGGAGCTATCTCGTATTATTTTTTTACTATTATATTTTTTTTTCTCAGAATTTTCAGGAGTCCATCCTATCATTTCATTTAACAATTTACTTGATTCTTCCAAATCAAAATCAAATACTAAATTACTATAAGCTCTAGCCTTTTCAAAATTATAATAGAGTGTATAATGGAATAATGATTCCCCATACCAAATAAAATGGAAATATTGGTAAATTTCCTCATCTCTGTCCTCATCCTCAATGAATACAAACTTTGATTCAGGTATGATCTTCTCTAAACTTTTTGGGGAATAAACATGTAATAATTTATGATAATCTTCCATGTTTTCACATGGTTTGTATTTTTCATTTACTATTTGTAATGTTTCTTCTATAATTTTTTTGAGTAATGGTGATTCATTGGATTCCAAATCTTCTTTAATTTTATTAATTACTGGTAAATATTTTTTGCGATTTTTATCAGATAGGGAGATATTATTATTGTTATTTTTGTTACTATTATTTTTGTTACTATTATTATTGTTATTATCATTATTTCTGCTATTATTTTTCTTTTTATTATTACTGCTATTACCTCCCAATAATTTATTTAATAATTTACTTGATTCATACATATAATTTCCCCTTTGATTAATTAAAATTTTTTCTTTATCAAAATCAAATACGATATCATATTCTATACATTCACCGTTATCTAAATAAAAACAATAAGATTGGTATAATTTTTCTTCAATAATTAATTCCTCCTTAAAACTTAATTTTTTTCCCTCAAGATTATATTTCGTATTCCTCGCTTCATTGGTATCATCTATTAATGTTTGAGTTAATTCTTTATTATTGATAATTGTATCAACTAATTCAGGAATTTGAGATGTTCCTGATACAAAGCTTTGTATTCCCTGTATTTTTCTATGATTAAATTTACTGAAATTAGATTTTCTATTATTATTTCTATTATTATTACTATTATTATTATTACTATTATTATTATTACTATTATTATTATTATTATTATTACTATTATTATTTATGCTATTATTAGCTTCTATGATACCCATTGATTTTCTAGCATTATTGTTAGAATTATCACTTTTAATATCCGGAATGTCATAATCCTCGTATATGCCATAATCACTCGTATATTTTCCATAAATATCTTTTGTTCTTAATAATTTCATATGACCTCCAAATAATAAATTAAGATATCCAGTTGTTTTGGGTAAGATTTCTTCAAAAGAGCCTATATCTTTGAGTACTCTAAAATAATTAAATTTAGAAGCAACAATGCATTTTTCTACAAAATCAACATAAATGTATATTTTAGTTTTATTAAAATCAAAAATAAGTACTAGAAAAAGATCATCCATATCATATTGTTCAATAAAAGAAAGATCATTACTATAATTATTACCTAATTCTAAATCTTCTGCTAATAATTTTGTAATACTTTTTTTGTATCTCTTTGTAATATCATTTACAAAATGAGGTAATACCGTTCCAAATTTTTCTTTGTCATCATGTTTAATATCACTAAATTTATTAATTTCTAACATAAAAGGAGCAGTAACAGGTTTACGGATTTCTCTGGCAATCAAAGTACATTTTCCAGTAAGACGATTACAATCTGTTTCCAATAAAACGTGTTCTTCATAATTTAATATCATAAACATCAAAAAATTTCCAAAGTTTCTAGTCTTGTTAAAAGTATTTACAATACTTTCTATAGTTCCTTCATTTTTTATATTTAATAAAGAATACATTATTAAGTAATGACCAATATCACTATACCATTGATCTAATAAATCATTGGTATAATCAGAATTTTCTAATGTATATGTTTTATTATCAATAATGATCTCTTTTTCTTGGAGCGAATTATTTATAAAAGAAACTACTTTAGATTTATCGCCACCAACCAATTGAACTTTTTTAATATTTTTATAATAATCTTTTTCCTCATTATATCTAAAGGAATCTACCCTAAGGTGTTCACCTAAATTTTTAAAAAATTCAATAACTTTACTTCTATCTTCAGTAAATTTATTATTATATTTCTCACCGAATTTTTCTTCGTAAAACCTTCTAGGAACATAATAAAGAGTATCTCGAACTGTTTCCATTTTTATATCTTATAATTAGAAATTAATAATTTTTTTTTATTTTCATTCTAACTTAATTTCTTCCAGTTTCTTCTGGCTTATTTTTATTTCAGGTTTGCCGGATTTTTTAGCCAAATTTAATTTACAATATTCCCCATATTTTTCCACAATTTTCTTCGCATCCTCCATAATCACATCATATCCGCGATCGAAACTCTGCATACCACCCGCTCCGCTATATCCCTTCGTTCCGCAGCAAATATTGTTAAAACGTATCACACCACCCTTTTGAGGATTGGCAGGATTGTAGGTATTTTTGAAATATTGAATAGAACGTTCAAAGTCTTCCTTATTATCAACACTAACTTTTAATTCCGGCTGATTAATATTACCCCATAAACCACCCATACAATAGGTAAGTCCACGAATGATGCTATTCTTCATAAAATAAGGATTCTCAACAGGATACACGCTAAATAATCTAGAACCCTTATCCTGACACAGACTAAAACCTAATTTAATAAATGCTTCTAAATTGCTAATAGGTTCTAGTTTTTTTTCATTTTTGCGAACATATACATCGACGAGATCGTCATCCATATGGAAGAGTTGTTCGCCGCGAGGGAAGTAATCATTGATAAAATTGCGGATGTTTTTCATTCCTTTGACGCCAACAATGAGGCGATCTTTGTATTCTTGAGGGAGGGCTTGGCGATATTTCTTCTTTTCTTCTTCATTGGCGACAAAAATGAAAACATTTTGGGGATCGATGCTATGTTTTTGAAGAATTTTAATGGTTTTATTGGCGAGAGTTTCAGCGCGATTGTAGCTAGGGATTACAATTTTGTATTTCATTTATTTATTATTAGAATTTATTCTTATTAAAATTCTAACGATATTCTATATGGCGGATACGACGTGTCATTTTAAGAGAGAAGTAAATCCTAAACCCATTTTGCCTCTTTGTAGAGATAATTTAGATTGTCAGAAATTCGAATTGGATGCCCATAGGAAGAAATTCTATCATACAACATTTCATATGAATCACGAGGAACGATTGAACTTTTTATTGGCTTCTGGAAGATATATTTATGGACAAAATCCTAGTTTTTCAGGAAATTATTTATGGGAACAATTTAGTTGTGATCTTAAAGAAGAAACCTACTACCAATTTCTTCTCTATTGTATTCAATATATCCACCAGGGACAAAAAAGGACTAATGAAGAGTTTTATAAAGACGTTATTATTTTAGGCAGAGCCTTTTCTCAATTACAAATACCCGCTATTTATTCCAATAAAATCAATCTAGATGGCGTTTTAAGTACTAGTATATCATTTATTCATCAATGTAAACAAATATTGAAAAAGGCAAATCATTTATCCAAATTCTAGTAAAACTAAAAATCTAATAGAATAATAGTATGGATTATAAATCAACTTTTAGAAAAAGAAATCCAGTTCTCTTTTTTACGCTTGTTTTTCTAACAGCTATAACCATTTTACAATTCAAAACCTATTATTTTTCTGCGGCAATAATAATTTTTTGGTTGTTTGTAGAATACTTCTATCGACTTCCTATTAGCCCCTATATGAGATCTGTCGATGAATTAAAAAAGCTAGATGCTAAATTGGGTCTGGTAGAAGATAAAACATTAGACGAGAATGCTGTATATTCTCCTTGTTATGGAATTATCAAGAAAATAGAGAAAACAAAAGATCATACTAGAATTATTAGTGTTTTAGATGTTACCGATGTTCATTACCAATTCTCTCCTTTCCAGGGAGAATTAATACAAAATGATTATAAACCCGGACAATTCTATATTGCTGGTTTATTGGATAAATCTAGATATAATGAGAGAAATCATTGTATTTTCAAAAGAAAAGATGGATTAGAAGTAGAAGTTATCCAAATTGCCGGAGTTTTAGCCAGAAAAATCGAAATGTTAGATCCAAAGAAGAAGAAATATGGAAATGGAGAACCTTTTGGATTAATCCATTTTGGTAGTAGAGTAGATACAATTGTACCTAATGTAATAGGTGATAAGATAATGAAATTATTTGTCAAAGAAGGAGATAAATTAAAAGGTTTCAATACAAAACTTTGCGTTTATTAATTCTCCGAAACTATAAGTCTATAGGAAAAATCAAAGGGTCTATTAGAACTAGTAGAATAAAAAGTAAAGAGGTGTTCAAGGATGGATTCCCAAAGAATACTTTCTACTACTTCTAATACATCCTGAAAAAAAAATTAGTATTTAGAAAAATATGAATTATAATTTTAAAAATAACAATTAAAATTATAATTACTAGATAAAAGAAAAAATGAGAAACATATTATCGATCGATGGCGGAGGTGTTCGTGCCTATCTACCTCTAAGATTTCTAAATGAAATCGAGAAAAGAACTCAAATTCCAATTTGTCAATTGTTTGATTATTTTACAGGAGTTAGTTCAAGTTCCCTTATTTGTAGTTTATTGTTATTGAAAGATCAAAATGGAAATCCGCAATTTACTACCGATAAAATTTTAGAATTATTCAAAGAAGAATGTAAAAAAATATTCTCATTTTCCTATCTCCGTTTTATTAAAACCGGATTAGGACTTTTGGGCCCTAAATATACCAATGAATCTTTTCGAGATATTTTAGTAGAATATTTCAAAGATACCAAAATAGAAGATTTATCTAAACCCCTTTGTATCCTCTCTTTTGATTTAACTACCGATAAAAACTTCTATTTTGATTCTCCCAATTTCCTTGTTAAGGAATGTATTCTCTGTTCTACCGCCGCGCCTACCTATTTTTATCCCTACAATTATCCTTATGATCAAAAGGATCATGCATTTATCGATGGTGGAGTGGTCACCAACAATCCCGCCGAAGTTTGTTTTATCAAATCCTGCGAAAAATATCCTCAAGATGATTTCTACTCGATTTCTATAGGAACCGGATATACTTCGATTCCAACATTTGCCAATTATGGAATCCTTGGATGGTCTAGTACAATTCTAGATACTCTTTTTGATGCGAATAGTCAATGTCAAATAGAAGATGTAACACTATTAGAGCAAATGATTAAAAAAGAAGGAGGAAATACGCTGCATAGAATAAATTTTCTACTAGAAAAAGATATTTCTCTAGATGATATTCATAGTTTTGACAGAATGGAGAAGATCATGGAAGATTGGATCCAAAAAAATACTACACTTCTAGATGATCTCTGTTCCGAACTAGTAAAAAATGTTCAAACAAAGTAGTTTTTTACTTATTTTAACTTATCTTTATTTACTACAAAATGATCAAAAAACTAATCAAAAGAAGAAATATGGCGAACAAAAGGGGTTTCATCGCGGCAATTAGAACAGACATATTCGATCCTCTTATCGCCCTCTTCCCAATGAATATTTGATTTACTAGCATGGCAAGATGTACAACCATGATGGCACCAGGTGTAGAGGATTTTGTAATTTTTGATATTCATAGATTTATTGTGAAAAGTCATTTTTTCTCCCTTTGGAAATTCTTTATGAAGATAGGGAATGTAGAAATCCCAGCCAGAGGGAAGTTCTTCAATAAGAATAGGACGATAGATAGATCCGATAGTATATTGAGTTGGCTCTTTCAGAAGTTTATAACCCTCATCTGGGTGATAAAAATATCCCATGTAGGTATTGGTTTCTTCCTTGTAGTTGGCACATTGCTTGGCTAATTCAAATACTTCCTTTTGTTGATCCTCGGAAAGATTAGCAAAATCGTTAGGATGACAGAGTCTCGAAGCGTCCATAGTTTATAGATTCTACTTCTAAAAAAACAATTTATTTCAATTTATGTCTAACTAGACAACATTTAAAAGCAAATAAACTTAAATATAAATTGAAGTAAAACCAATAAGAAATTTAGCTATATCTAAAATGTACGTTCCCCCTCATCTTAAGAAATTCCAATCCATGTTCCAGAGTGGACAAAATGGTGGAAAAGCGCTTCCCCCACCATTTCCTGTGAATAAAAATGAGCCAACTTATAGAAGTAATTATAAAAATAAAAAAGAAGAATTTGTGGATCCAAAAGAGGAAGAAGAAAAGAGAAAAGAAATCCAAAAGAAGCTAGAAATGGAAAAGAAAAAAGTAGAAGTTGAAAAATGTAGAGAATTACTAAAAGAGTTAAAACAAACAGGAAGTAGAACATTAGTTATTAAACAAGAGGAGAAGGAGGAAGAAGAGAAAGATATGCCTTTTTCCAAACCCAATGATTTTTGGTATGATATTTATAATCCGGAAAAATATGAACTCTATGGAGAAAAAGATGTATCCTATGATCGTTTAATTTGGAACCATGCTATTTCTAAACAATCCATGGTGAAACTACTAAAAGAACAAGGTACAATTCGCTTTAATCCTATTGAATATTATAAAAATACAATTCAAAATGTTGAAAAAATGGAGGAAGAAATGATGGATTCTATTAATTCTATTCTTTATAAATTCCTAATTAATTATACAAAAAATAAAAATATCCATTCAATGACCCCCGAGGATTTTGAATCAATGGCAGGTGAAATGAAGAAAAGGATCGAACAAAAAAACAATAATCTTTCCACAAAAATTCTTGGAAAGTTTCTGGCGGATCTAGAAGAACTGAAAATCCTTGTCGAGAAGGATGAGAATGGTCCCCGCAAAACCGAATTAATTCAAATATTTGGATTTAAATATCATCAATATGTTGACTTTTTAAACAAATTTTATACATCGATGGAAACTTCCGAGAAGAAATCTCTTCTTATCAAACAATGTTCCAATGACAAACTTCTTAAATCAATGAAAGAAACAGTTGAGAAAAGGGAGGAAAAAGAAAGTTATCCAGAATTACAATCTATTTCCTCCATGGATAAATTTATGAAGAAAGAGGCAAAAACTATCGGATTTGTAAATGATAAATATGTTCAACGATATTTAGAAGTTCATCTTTTAACCGTTCTTTATCAAAATGAAATCGATAAAGTAAAAGAAAAGAAAGATAAAAGATCGGAACGTTCGATTGGACTTTTAGAAAAACGTCTTGCATTTTATACAGAACAAAAAGAGGAACTAAAGAAACTCATTCGATTTAGTATTATGCCATTCCAATCACTAGAAACCAAAGAATCTATTATGGAAGTACAAAAAGAAATGAATCTTTATGAATACACTAGTTTTAAAGATCGAGTGATTTGTGAAAAAGAAAAGGAGATTGCGGAAAAAAATTGTAGAAATGATAAACAAATTTTAGAAACAATGAAGGGTTATAATTTCCATAAAACAAATGTTGGTGAATTAGCAAATCTCATTCAAAGTATTCTTTTAGATGAGAATAGAATTCCTTATATGCTTCGGCTTTTAGAACAATTTACACAATTTATTATTAAAGAAAATCCATCGGAACAAATCTTTTTAGGATTTATTGAAACCTATTTATATATTCGGAATGAAGTACAAAAAGAGGAGCTTGATGAGGATGTTGAAGAGAAATGGGAAAAAATCAAAATGACAATTGAAAAATATTTGAAACAAAAAAAGAAGGATATTTATGAAATTCAGATGCGACATCTCTATGAATATCTAGAACCTCTCTCTCGTTTCGATGAAAAGAAACCCCGTCTAGATCAATGGCAAAAGAATGTTTTTGAAATGATTGATCAGAAAAAGAATGTCATTGTAATTGCTCCTACATCCAGTGGTAAGACCGTTTTATCTACATATTGTAGTATTATTAGTGAAAAACTATTATTTGTTGTTCCATCAGCGGAATTAGCAAGACAAGTTTGTGGTATGATTCGTAATTTAGTATTAGAATATAAACTAAAGAGAAATATTACACTGATTACTGAGAAGGATGTATACTGCGACAATGATCATACATTTGATATTTTGGTTGGAACTCCTGCGGCTTTAGAAGGATTTTTTGTTGAAAAAAATATGGATACAACAGTATTTGATTATGTAGTTTTTGATGAGATCCATCAATTAAACCAGGAATTGGTTGGAGCCGAATTAGAACGATTAGTGAAATGGATGACATCGGATTATTGTAGCGAAGGAAAGACGCGTTTCCTGGCGTTATCTGCATGTGTAGGCAACGCTGAACAACTCCATGGTTGGTGGAAACAATTTGTAGAGAATATTGAATTGGTTTATTGTAATCGAAGATTCCTCCAACAACAGAAATATCTATGGAATGGTTCGCTAAATAAAATTCATCCACTAGGCGTTTGTTCTTTAGAATTTTTACAAAAAGATGGTTTTATTGAAAACAATGTTGTAAAAGCGGATATGGCATTTACTCCCGATGATCTTTACGACTTATACGATAAACTTCGCAATATTCCAGGATTTGATACTAAACTTCATCCCCAGAATTTCTTTAAGAAAATGAGACTTTCTCTAGAGAATTGTAAAGAATGGGAATGGTCGATGAAATTAGAACTACAAAAGTTGTCAAGATCACAAACTAGTGAAATTCAAAAGATTTTAGATTTTTATCAAAGTCATTTAGAGAAAGAAATTACTACTAGTTCTGTAGAGGATTTATATAAATTACTGAAAAATCTACAGAAAAATAATATGTTACCCACCATTCTATTCCGCCTAGATCCTAGTATCTGTCAACAAAAGTTCACTGAACTTGTTTATTATCTTAAAGAGAGAGAATCCAAGGTATATCCAACCTATTATGAAGATTTACAATATAGACAAAATACATATTTGGAATATGTAGAAAAAGAGAAGCGATTAGAGAATACTGAATTGCCCAGTGCGGAACAATTAGATGAGATGAATATGACTCCACAAATGTATTTAGAAGATAAAAGGCGTCAATTAAAAGAAAAAGAATTAAACTACTCTATTAAATCGTATACCTCGAGAATCGAGGGTCATGTAGAATATACGAAAAATAAAATGGTTGAACTAAAAGAGAAAGAGCGAGATTTTAAGAAACGCGTGGATCTTTTTAGGGAGGAAAAGCAAAAACTACTAGAAGAGGTTGAAAAGATTTCTGAAGAAACAGAGAAAAAATGGAAAATCAAAAAACAGCTATTTGAAGAAGAATTAAAGAATATGAAAGATTACAAAGAAATTTATGCTAAACAACTAGAATATTATCAAAAGGAACTAGATAAAATTTCCCTTGTAGAAGAAATCAATCCAGTCAATATTTATAAACCTCATCCTGATTTTACCTTTTTAGATGAGTTTATTACAAGTGAACATATTGTTGAATATCGTAAACAATTAATGGATTATATGAAGGAAGAAAAGAGGGAACAGGATAGAATCGATAAGATCAATCGTATTCAAAAAGAAAATGATGAAGAAAAAGAACGCGCTGAATTCCGACGAGATACTTATATCTCCTATGATCATCCATTTGTCATGGGTATTGAACGCGGTGTTATTCTCTATCTAAATCGTCTTCCTACTCCATTCCAAAGAGTAGCTCAGAGCCTTATTGCTAGTACCTTAAAATTAGCTCCGGTTACATTCAGTGATCAGTCACTAGCTTTTGGTATTAACTATCCAATTCGTAGTGTAATTCTAACAGGTGGATATATACATCCAATTGTAGCCCATCAGATGATTGGTCGTGCGGGTCGTCGTGGTGTAGATCCTAAGGGATATACGGTATATTATGATGTAGATTGGAGAACAATCATGAAAGAGAAGTATTTAGAAGTAAAGGGAAGCCATGTTTTAGATCCATCTGTTTGGATCATGCCAAATCTATGGATAAATAATAATACAGGCTTTTCAATTATTGGAAGTTATCATTTAAGAGATTATGTAGATCATACGATTGACTTGGCAATGAGATATGAAACCTTTTTTGAGGAAATCTATGATATGAATCAACTATTCCAAAATGAATTTAATAATGAGTTGGCAACGGATGAAATGGTGGAAAAGATGAAATATGATATTTATAAGAACAAAAAGTATGGTCTACAGTCTGTACTAATTCCTTATCTTTTAGAAGAAATATCTAGATGGAAGTTTAATTATAATCATCTTGATTCTACAAATAAATATGAAATTCTCCAATGCCTTACAGCTTTCTTAAATGGCGATTTACAAAATGATGTTTATTCAGAGCATTTTAGAGGCAAAACAAAGGTTTGGAAACAATTTGAAAAATATTTTAACAAACAATCCTATGAACCCAAGCGATTTGAAGAAAAAGTTGTTGAAAGCGACATTCCTTTTTGGATAGATATAGCAGAACTTCTAGGTAAACTTTATGAACTAAGTACAGACTGGCGTATTAAGAAACTTATTGTAGTTATTTACAATGAAATTAAGAGTAAAATTAAGAAATACACTTTTTAAAAATGACCTTTTTAGAAAAAAGGTCTCATAAAAACTTTTTAATAAAAAGTTTAGATCAAAAAGATAAATTTATAGAAATAGATTATAAATTTATATTTCATATAATTATTGGTTTTATCAATTATATTTTTTGATTACACTTTTACCCAAAGGGATGATGTTATCTATGATAACAGAATTCTTAAAATTGTTTATGAGAACTTTTTTATTGTTAGTAATGTCCATTAAGGTTGCTAAAAGCTATTAATACTACCTTATGAAAAGTTTAGGAGCACATTGCCAAATATTCATTCATTAGTTCTTCGGATTTTCGTCCCTTCTCCGTTAGTTCATCCATAAACATGGGCATATTTTGTACTTTGTTTCCTAGATCTTCTACTTGATCTTTCATTGCTTTGTAGTTGTTGTACATGATCATACATTTGGCAGCTTTTTCATCATTCATGGTTTTAATATTATTTGTCCAATTAGCAACCTTGCGTAATTCTTCGATTTCTTGTTGAGAATACATGGGAGGAGGAGGTTTTACTCCTAATTTCTTCGCCTCGGCAGCCAATTCATCATCCTTTAGAATTTGTTTGGAAATGGCAATTAATTTCTCCTTCGCCTCCTTGGCTTCATTTTCTTTCTTTTCAATCTCTCCTTTCATCATCTCTCTAAATTTTCTCGCATTTTCTCTTATCGTATCTTCTCTTTCTATTTTTGTTTCTTCCTTTTTAGCCATACAAGTTTCATACAAACTCAAAAATTTCTTAAATTCTTTATCATTCAATGTATTGTATTGATTCTCAACTATCTTTTCCAAGTTTTCTTCACGAATCCTCTTATATTCATTCTCATAAGTTATACAACTCTTAGCCCTCTTACCCAATACCTTGACTCTATAGAGAGCTAATTTAGCAACTCTAGGATTGATACAAGTAATCCTAACTTTTTGAACAATCAAATGTTTACCTATATCATTCATGTCTATAATTACAACACGTTTACTAAATGTAGGTGTTTTATTTACAGAACCTACAACAATTCCATTGCCGTTTTCAAGATCTATCTTAAGTGTCATTTCTTTTGCGTCTAATAAGTTAACATCTAGATAAATACTATCCAATTCAATAGGATCTGTTAATTGAATCTGCCACCAGCTATTCTCTTTCATTTGTGTACTACTATAAGTCGTTTTATTGCCTTTACTATCTACATTATTAGCAATAGCAATATTCGCATCATATTCAAGACTAGATTGACTTACTTTTCCATTCTTTGTCCAATCAACAATTTGATCTTTGGTCCTCATTTTACGTTCATATTCTTTCATAGATTCATAGGGAGGAGGGGGTTCTGATACGGTTGTAACTGGAGGTACAGTAGTTACAGGAGGTACAACAGGCGTTACAGGCGGTTTACCTTCTTTCCTGGACTCTTCTTTCTTGGTCTCAACTTTTTTAGTGGCTTCTTTAATTTGTGCTTTAGCTTCTTTGGGGGATACTAGCATACTAGGGATCTCATGGGTGTGATTTAACAATTTTTGTATTAAACTCTCGTGTTTCTTTAATTGTTTCTCCATAAGAGATTCTTTTCCTTTAGGCATCTCGGGATTTTTTTTACAGCACATATGACAATAATTACAACCAAATCTTGCTTCTTTTGCTTCTATTTTTACACTAGGGGAATAAGTATATCCACTACCTCCATTCAATACAACAATATTGACTACTTTACCATCTTCAATCTCAGCTTGTGCTTTACCACCTGTACCACCGCCGCCACTTATAATTACATCAGGAACTACTTTGTAGCCACTACCAGTACTCGTCATACCAATATTCGTTATAATACCATTACTAATAAAAGCAATGGCTTTAGCACCAAATCCAGTATCCAGTGCGATTAATTCAATCTTAGTACTTTTACTATAATTGAAACCCTCTGAAATAATGTTAATACCTACTACTTTTCCATTGGATACAACGGCTTCTCCACTAAACCCAGTACCCTTACCAGTATTGATTAGTTTTACTTTAGGGGGTATAGAATAGTCCTTACCAGTTGAAGTCATTTTAATTTGTACGATAGATCCATATTCATCTAGAATAGGTTTAGCAACAGCTCCTACACCAGCAGCCTGATTACAAGTAGCATTTTTAGCAACACCACCGTTACATTTTAAGTTACTAGAATCACCTCCCATACTAGCACCAGCATAAATAGGGAAGGTATCGGGGCATTTCCAATCGGCCTCGTTGTTGGATCCAAAAAACATACAAGTTCCCTCGCCAAAGGTTCCGGGATCTCCTTGAATACCGCGATCGCCTTTAACACCTGGTAAACCGCGTTCGCCCTTTTCGCCTCTATCGCCTTTCTCTCCTCTTTCACCTCGTTCTCCCTTCTCACCACGATCTCCTTTTTCACCACGATCGCCTTTCTCTCCTTTTTCTCCACGATCTCCTTTATCTCCTCGTTCTCCACGCTCTCCTTTATCGCCCTTTTCTCCCTTGTCACCTCGATCACCCTTTACACCAGGGAGACCACGTTCTCCTTTATCACCTTTAACGCCATCTTTTCCATCTCTACCATCCTTGCCATCTTTACCAGGTAAACCCTGAGGACCTCTAGGACCCATGCCGAATCCTTCAACAACTTTTTTCTTCTTTATTGGATTTTCAGTTGTAATACTGAATGAAATCGCATTATTTTTTATCAAAAGATAAAAGGCAAATGCTACTAACAAAAATAAATAGCAATCATGTATGTCTAATGCCATATTTACTATTATTATATTATATAATTTAATATAATAATATTAATTTTATTTATAAACTGTTCTATGAGTTAATTTAGATAGATAACTTAGCAACTTACTTGGTACCATACATAGAAAGATAGCTACTAAAGGGGAGAACGTGTTTAAGGCGCAATTCTCTATAGAAAATCGATGTTAATTTCTTTTTGATTTCCTCAAAATTTTGTTGAAAATCAATAGAACTAGAATCCGTATTGATTTTTAATAGTCCATTTAACATTCGAAATAATTCCGTTATTTTACTTTGTAACTTTAGATTTTCTTGTTCTAACTTATTATTCTTCTCTTCTAATTCTTTTATTCTTTTTTCTAATGTATTTTCTTTTTTATTTTCGCAATCATCAAAATAATTAGATTGAATCATTATATTCTTAAAAGGATCTATTCCTTCCATCAATATTGCTTAATAAATAGTTTATTATTTCCTATCTTTTGCGCCTTTTAACTTTTTCTTAAAAAGTTTATTTTAATATTTTGTTAAATATTGTAATATCACTAGCTCCTCTCCTTGTACTTATATCTGTAAATGAAGTAGAATCAGTATAAGCTATTAGTTCTAGTGTAAAACTATGATCACCTACTTGATATTGGGATCCATCTGGATTTAAAAAGTTTACTGCTAAAGTATAAACTTCCTGAACAGCATTTGTATACACACTAGTAAAATTAATATGCTTGTTAAATAAAGTATTCCCAACAATACCATCTAATTGAATTTTACTAAAAAAGATTGGTATATCTGGATTTCCGGAATTTGGTGGATTCGCAATAATCTTACCAGCATTTAATATATTATTTAAATAAGTATTACTATAAGGCACTACTCCTGTAGGAGGTATCGTTGTCGGATCTGGATAATAAGGATTGGATGGATCAGGTGTGTAATAGGGATTATACGTATCTTGTTGAACATTAATCGCATTGATTGATAAGATAACATAAGGGTAATTTGTACTTGTTGTAAAAGGTATTTCGCTGCTCTTAATTTCAACCATTTTAACATTTCTTATAGGTTTAGGCAATGTAATTTGATAACTGTAGGATTGATATAAATCGGTATAGGCATATCCAGTTGGAGTTTTTTTAATACCTCTGCCATCCCTATTCCTACTATCAATATGTACCATATAAGCAGTATCACGAACAACACGATTACCTTGTGATTTTTCATCCAAGGTATCATCCACATTAGATACTTTCAATAAATCATTACCATAATCCTTTTTAACAAAACTAGTGCCTCCACTGCCCCCACCCATACCTCCACCTTCACTTATAGAACTGGGCATAGGTTTTAGAGGATTGTCTGGAAGATTGCTTTTATCATCCAGAATTTTCTCTTTTTTCTTTAGATATTGTTTAAAATCATTCGTCGTACGTACATCATATCTTTTTTCATTTCTTATTTCAATATCGGGAAAAGGACCTAGATTTTCCATTTTATAAGGCACTTCATTGGGCCTATAGTAATTATAAAGCATTCCGGGTTGATCCATGTTATTATTTTCTGTTAAAGTGACTGTAGGATAAAACGCATTCGTAACTAATAAATCCTCATCATTCATATTTCTTATATATCTATTATAAAAATTATTTATATTTTATCATTTTATAATAGATATGGCAGATAATCCAGCAGCCGTCGTTCTTTATCATATCGCCAATATACCATGGTATTTTATCAAATTCTGGGATTGGTTCTTCACGCTCATCACCGCCTTTTTAGTTTTCTTTGTTAGATAATCATTTTGCCTCTACAATATATCCTTTTATATCTATCATTTTCCATTCATATCCAAATTTATCTATTGAAAAAGGAACTCGATTTTCATTGTTAATGGATCTATCTTTTTGTATTTTAGAAACATGTTCTAAAAGATAAAAATAATATCTATGTTTTCCTTTAGGTGGACTAGGAGGCATATATTTAACCCACTCTTCCGCCTCTTTGTATTTTCCATTTTGATCAAAACTTATATTACTTATCCACCAATGTAAAAATGTATTATTATTAGAACTATTCATTCCATTCGGAGCATCCGGATCAAGCATAAGAATAGAATAATAAACATCACTTTTAGTTTGCTTCAACTTAATACAAGGCTCTTTAAGAACTAAATTTCTTTCAATTATTTTTAATTCGCATATAGATAAATTAATGTCTTCATATTGAACAATAAAGTTGGTAGTACAAGGATTCATTCTTTCTTTAAAAAAACATTTTTATTTTCATAATGAACTTAAAATTGATTAGAATACAAATCTATATAGAAACAAAATGAAGTCTTCTAGGGTATTAGGCAGAAGAGGTTATGTTCTTCGTAAGGATTCACTTACGGGTGAACAATTATTAACAATTAAAAATGATCTCACCTTTATCAATGGGGATGAATTTAATCCATTCAATAAAGTACCTGAGAAATTCCCCATCTATGCTGAAAATACCGCTAAAATCTACTTACCTAGATATTATGGTATCCAAAAATTTGGTGAACCCGATGAGATCCTCTTTACTGAACCATCGTATCCAGTTACCAAGAAACAAATAGAAACTCCTTTTACATTCGCAGGAGGTCTTCGCGATTACCAAACCGAAGCCGTTAATAAAATTATGGAGCGTTTCCAAACTACAGGAAGTGGTGGTATTCTTAGTATGCCATGTGGTTTCGGTAAAACCCGTACAACCATTTATACTATTTTTAAATTAAAAAATGAATTTGTCAAACAGAAAAAGCCTTTTAAAGCAATTATTGTAGTTCATAAGGAATTCTTAGCGGGACAATGGAGAGAAAACATCCAGCAACTTATTCCCGAAGCAAGTATTGGTATGATTCAACAAGATAAGATTGATGTAGATGGAAAAGATATTGTCATTGCCATGTTACAATCGATTTCTATCAAAGAATATCCCGATGAATTATTTAACCAATTCGATTTCGCCGTTTTTGATGAATGTCACCACTTAGCAGCCAAAGTATTCTCAAAAGCCTTACTTAGAATTGGTTGTAAATATCTATTAGGCTTATCGGCAACCATTCACAGAAAAGATTTTTGCCATGATGTATTTCTTCATAGTATTGGACCCGTAATTTATAAGATTGATCGTGCTAGTGAAGATCGAGCCTTAGTTCATAAAATTGTAATTAACTCAGATAATGATACATACTATAAAGAAGTTTTCAATAAGTTCAATGGCAATAAGGATTCGATTACGATGTTAACTAATTTATGTAGTTTCCCAGATCGCAATGAACTCATTGTAAATTGTATGAGGAAACTATTAGAAAAAGAAGAAGGACGTAAGATTATAGTTTTTAGCAGCAGAAGAGATGATAAGCATCTAGGATTTATTAAAGAAATTCTAGAGACAAAACCAATTATCAAAAAAGATAAATCCGTAGCTACCTGGGGGTATTATATTGGCAGAAAAGGAGAAAGTAAGAAGAAATATGTAGCAGGATTGAAGGAGAGTGAAAACAGAGATATTATTCTATGTACCTATGATTTAGCCAAGGAAGGATTGGATCTAAAGAATCTAAATACGATTATTTTGGCAACACCGATTAATGGTTTAGTACAAAAGCGAAAGGGTAATGTAAGTATTGAAGAACATACGGTATTAGAACAATCGATTGGTAGAATTTTAAGAGATCCTCCCGAACAAAGAAAATTAATTCCCATTGTAGTAGATCTCCTGGATAATTTTAGTAATTTTGTTAAATGGGGGTATACTAGAAATGCCTTTTACAAAAAAGTCAAATATCCAATGACACGCCATGTAATAACTCTTAATAAAAAAGATGAGGGTAAACAAAAATATCAATTGGATTTCCTATTAGAAAACGATATCTTCTATGCCGATGAAAAGAAGATTACCGAAGTTACAGAAGGAATTATCAGAGATGATTCTAGCCTTTCTAAAGATAGTGAAGAGATGGATGATTGTTTAATTGATTTTTAGTGTATTATTATTTATTAAAAACAATTCTTAGGAATAAATAGATGTCTATCCCTTGGATAAATAAGATTGAATTATTTGATTTATTAAGAATTCATTCAAGTACTTTGAAAAATAAAATGAAAGAAATTAATGAATCTATGAAAAGAAACCGGGGTGTTGATAAAAATAAAATCAATAGAATCATTGTATCCAACAATATACCCAATGTTATAAAAAAGCAAATTAGTGAAAAAATGGGTCAAATAGTTTCAGATCATGATGTTAGAAATATAATCAAAATGTTTGGTATGTATCCGGATGATTATTCCAAAGAAGAAGTTAGTTTAGCTGTGGGAAATATTTTATCTTTTACTATAAAACAATTCAAAGAAATGGATCAAAAAGGCATTGAAATTATAGATAGAATCTATTTAGGTTCGTATGAAGCAGCAAAAGATTTGGATTTTATAAAAAATAACAAAATTACAGTTATTGTCAATTGTACAAAGGATTTACAAAACAAATATTCTCCTGATTTTATTTTGAATAATTCCGTTAAAAATGCCACACCAGAAGTTCAAAAATGGATACTTGATAATATGTATTACATTGATTATTATAGAATCCCTGTTGATGATAATGATACTCAAGAAGAAAATGAAACCTTCTATTTACATACCAAAGAGATTTTGTCTAAAATCTCCGAGTTATATAATGATGGACATACAATATTAATTCACTGTTTTGCTGGGGTTCAAAGAAGTGCGAGTTTTACTAGTGTTTTGCTATCTAAATTATTGGATTGTTCTTTAGATGATGCTATTTCTATTGTTCAGATTAAAAAACCCAATACTTTCTTTTTTGGATCAAGATTCCATTTTCTACCTGCCATGCAGTTATTAGAAAAAGAATAAGGTTGTAACGTTGTAACTTACCATTAAGGTTGTAACTTACCATTTAGTAGTAGGTGAATCGCTATCATATTCTCCATTATGAACTAGATAGTGAACTCGGAGAGGACCAATGCGACCATAACGTTGAGCTCTGCCAATAACTTGTGTTTCTAGTTCTTTGGTAAGTTTATGATAGATAATAATATCGGTTGTTTCAGGGATGTTGAGTCCACTACCATAATTAGAAGCATTCAGGAGAATAACATTAAGATCTGATTCAGGATCCTTAAATTTATTGAGAAGAGCATTCACTACAATATTATTACCAGCTAGTCGAGTAGATTTAATTTCAAATTGCTGGAATTTTTCATGAATTTCGGCAAGACTATTTTCGAAAAGAGATACAACAAGGAATTTACCTTCTGGATTGTCTTGAATAATTTTCATTAACATTTCACTCTTTGTAGGAATGGTTGGTTCTTTCTTTTCTTCTTTCTCCAGGGGTTCTTTCATTTCAGCCTGAATAATGATATCTTTTTCTTTGATATTACACCTACAGAATGGACAGGTAGGATTCATTTTATAAGAGTATTGGATACAGGTTAAACAGAAAACATTTTTACAACACATAGTAATAGTTGGAATGTCTGCATCTCCATTACAAACTAGACAGTATTTATTTTGTACTCTCTGTTCAATCAATGAAATTTTATTCTTAATTTCTTCGATTTTATTTTTAATATTTTTAAGAGCTAGTGCTTTGCCTTCGGGTGTAGCATATGTAAGCGATTCCTTGTATTTGTATTCTTTTTCGCGATTTTCTAAATCTTTTACAAGCATATTGGTAGAAATTTTAATAATATCTGTACTAGATTTAATTACATTCGAAGATCCCATTTCATACATTGCTCCCTTTAGATCATCGCCCTGAATCATTTGAATTACTTTATCATCGATAATTCCTTTGAGTACCTTAACCGCGGTAGGAGTATAGCAGGGAATCATTTTCATAATAGGCTTAGGAAGTTCAAAAGAGGCCTGAATATAGCTATCCTTATTTTTAAAGATGATTTTGTCATAAAATGGGAAACCATTGGTAGCTAATTCAGTAAAAACATTTTTAATAAAACCTGTACAACGAATACCATCAATAAGTTTGCCTTCATAATATTTATGTACTGGACACATTAGATTAAGTACAGAGCTAGTAATAAACCAGAAAAATTGGGCTTTAGGTTGAATACAATTAGGAATATTGATACTATCGGCTTCATCATAAATAACTCTCTGGAAATGCATAGTATACATTGATTTACCTCCTAGATATAGACCCATAAACTTAGAGTAGAAGGTTGAACTAACAATAATGACATCTTTATCAAGAATTTCGCTAAAATCCTTAATTTCACTAATAGTATTCCCATTTTTATCTAGAGTTTTTAATTGAATATGTTCAAATTTATTGATTACGCGATAAGTTAGACTAGGAACATAATTATCGATATAGGATTTCCATTGACGAACAAGAGTATGAGGAACAACTAAAATACTTGTAGATAGATTAGAAACATTTGAGACTTTCATTTTGTAATCCACTACGGTTACGCTACAATTTTTGGCATAAGTATAATATTGTTCTTTCTGATTTGTAGCATTTAGTTTATTATTAAGTAATAGAAGAAGAATAGGAAGGGACTTTCCCGAACCAACAACATCTCCTACAACTCCAATATTGCTAGTAATAGTAAACCGACCCTTACCAGCTTGGGTAGAATCATTTTCAATCTTTTTCATGTGATAGAGTAGTGTTTTCTGATGATTTCTTAAGGTTGTGTTTTCTAAACCGAAGAAAATTTCTTCTCTAGGAAAGGTTTCATCAAGATTTCCATTAAGTACATTTTTAATAGATTGTGAAATAATATAATCGTAGTTATATTTGGAATCACTAAGATTAAGGTTAGAATAATCCATCAATAAGTTTATCTATTTTCCTTTTTTTATATCAATTTTTATATGAATATAAGAAAGCTACAAATAGATGATCTAAAAAAGGGATATTTACAATTATTGGAAGTTTTAACTGTGGTAGGTGAAGCCGATTTTGATAAACGATTTAGGGAAATGGAAAAGTTAGATCCTTATTTACAAATCTGGATAGCGGAAGAAGGAAATACAATTATTGGCAGCGCAACTCTTTTTATTGAACCTAAATTTATTCACAGTTGTTCTCAAGTAGGACATATTGAGGATGTAGTAGTTGCTAGAGAATACCAAGGAAAAGGGGTTGGTCGCTTGTTAATTGAAACTTTAAAACAAGTGGGTAAAGAAGCGGGATGTTATAAAATGATATTAGACTGTAGTGAAAAAAACAAGGTTTTTTATGAGAAATGTGGATATGAAAATAAAAATATTCAAATGAGTCTTTATCTTTAGAAATAATTGATATTTAATTATTAATTAAATAATTATTGACTACTTCTTTTGGATCCATAGCTATAATAGTACATATACCGTATATAATTTCTTTTTTTCTAGAGCATTCTTCTAATTCATATAAATTACATATTTGTTCTAAATATTTTTTATTAATAAAGTAGATATATTCATTAAAATCTATTTTATCTTTTTCTTCAAATCCGGTATAGATATTTTCTAGAATGATTTGTAATTCAACCAATTCAGGATAGGTAAGTCGATCTCTTAAAAGAGCATACATTTGGATTTCTTGGGATTTTAGAAATTCTCTTTTTTCTTCTTCAGAACATTCATAGAGTTCCATATAGGATGTAAGTATTTCCAAAGTTTCTTTCATTCTATTATTAATGGGGTTAATAATTTATATAAAAATTTTATTTTTTATATAGATTTAATTTATTTAGATAACAAGAGTATTGGCAGTTTCGGAATTGGTGGAAACATAGGGGCTTGAAGAGCAACCACAGAGGAGATCCTTAAGTTTTCTGAAGTAGCCACCGAATAATTCGAGGAGGATGAAAACGGCAACAGAGATAAGGGTGATGAGTATATTATCTTTGCTAGGAACAGCATTAGTAGGAATCTTCCAGACAACGACGAAGATAATAGCACCGAAAATGGCGTATTTGAGGAACATATTGAAGAATTCACTAAAGGTCATTTCTATTATATTCTAATGTGATATATTTTTTTTGTGATAAATCATTATTACATTTTTTGAAAGTAGAAATGGATCGTTAAAAAATGCCAGTATAAAGTAGTAGTTAACATGAATTATAAATATCTAGTTTTAGGAATAGTTTTCTTTTTGGTTTTTCTATTTTTCTTTTTAGGAAATATTTATGGATTATTTGCTATATACAATTGTTTAAGTACAGATTTTCTATGGAAAATGAATAATGGAAAATTATCCAATTGTTTCAAGGGAGATCCGAAGGTCTGTAAAAATATAGATAAACACGGTATTTATGGTTTTTGCTATGAAGCTGATTATTACGGTTCTGCTTTAGGACAAAAAGAAGGTCCCTATGGATTTGGATGTGTAGATTGGGTTTTCGATCCTGAAGATTGTTATCCAGAGACATGTGAAATGGCAAATACATCCAAACGGTTTGGGTGGTGTATGGATACCAATAGGGCTTATCTAGGATCATCGTGTGGGCCTGCAGACCAATATGGTATACGATGTAATGATTGGATATGGAATGCCCCTGAAAAATGTCCTAAAAAATGCGGATCAAGAAAAGAAGAATCAAAAACTACTAAAAAAACAACCAAAAAGTTGAAGGATGTCCTTATGGATAAGAGCAAGGATACAATGGATATTGCTAAAGATATAGTATTGAAAAGTAGTAAAGATCTAGTTAAAAAGGTAAAAGAAGTATCCAAGAAGAAGTTGCGTAAATGTAAGAAAAAGAAATCTCTAAAAACTTGTCCAAAAAGAAAATCCGAAGATCAATGTTTATGTGAATAGAAGATTTTTTACTATTTAATAAAATTCTTTTCTATTAATATAAATAGAGATGAGCTTTAATAGATTAATGTATGATAGCTGTGCCTATAAAAAGACTTTAGAAGAGAGTACCGGTACTCTTTCTTACGTTTTGAATCCTATCAAATACGAAAATTGTTCCAAATGCCGTGTTGAATTTGGTGTTGTCGGTGGTACCAATGTTAGTCACAACAAGGGTACTCTTGTTGACATTGAAAATGACCTCAAGAATATCACTAGAAAAATAAGTAAATGCCCTACTAATAAATATGTTCCTAAGTGTGATAAGAAAGGTGCTCAAGACAACGGTTTACCCTGTGGTCCCTACCAGATTAGTGAGAAACATCTTAAGCCTTGCGGGATTGTTAAATATAGACCTAAGACCGAAAGTATTGGTTATGAACTTAACTACCCCCTATGTAATGCCAAAGATTTAAAGAGAAAGTAATGGAGTCTTAATAATAAAAAAATACAATAACAATGTTTTCTTTTGATTGATTAAAAATCTAAAGAAAATATAGAAATGCTTTTTCCATTAATAAAGTTGAAAGAAGACAGCGATCCAAATACTATTTCTAATGATGAAAGAATTAAATTTATTGAAAAATGTAATTTAGTAGATCAAAACATAGAAGTTATAATGACAAAACATAATACGATGTTAGGAGAAGATCAGATTAGATTATTAGTTGAAAAAAAAGAATATATTAATTCATTAAGAGATATCGTAAATGATCTAACTTTTAAGAGTAAACAACAATTTGTAGAATTACATAAGATTCTTAAAGAAATTTTTAAAGATGTTACCATACAGTTAAATGGATTAAACCAATATGATTCTAACCAAAATAGAAAAGAGGATAAGCGAAATGAAATAGTAAATATGTTAGTTCATCGAATGATTTACGATGCTTCTAAGAAAAGTTTAAAAGATAAAGAGGCAATTTCTATATTAAAACTAAATGAGGATGAAAATGGTCAAAAACTATTAGAAAAATACATTGTCAAAGTTATTAAAAAAGAGCTGAAAAAGGAAATGACAAAAACAGGCGAACAAGCCCAGGATATGAATGTTGTGACTAATGAACAACTAAAAAAACGATTAGATATATTAGAAAACACAGTTCAAAAATTAGGCAGTATAGAAAGTTTATATGATAAAATTCATAGTAGAAATAAGGAACAAAAACGACGAATTATGACCCTTGTTCAAGAACCGGTGAAGAAATCCATGGAACCTATCAAAACCATGATGGAACCTTCTAAAACAATTGCTGAACCTATTAAAAGAATGGCAGAATCTGAACCTAAACCTGAACCTAGAGTCAATACAACATGTACTGTAAAAAAAGAAATAATAAGCATGTCTGATAAAATAGATTTGGCAGGAGCTTTATTACTTAATGATGGCATAGAAAAGAACAAAAAAGAGAAAAAGAAAGATAAAAAAAAAGAGAAGAAAAAAAAGTCAAAGAGAAAATCAGATAAATCTCTAGAACAATGTATTAAAAATAAAACATCTAAAACAGCTAATATGATATTTGTAATCGATGATGATCAAAAATAATCTTTAGGCAATCATCAAAGATTTTAAAGCCTCATGTGACCTATAATTTTCTATAGTGAAATCCTCAAATTCCCAATCTTCTAGTTTCTCTCTCTTATTTTTAATACTAAGTTTACAGAATTCTAACGGTTTTCTAGTTATTTGTTCTAAAACATTCGCAGTGTGATCACTATAGATATGCGCATCTCCTATAGAGATACGTACTTTACCTACATTATAATTTGTCATAGAAGCTATAATGTAAGTTAGTAGACTTGTAGAAGCAATATTAAAAGGAAGCCCTAGGAAAAGATCGGCACTGCGTTGATACATTTGGCAACATAAGTTTTCATTCTCAACATAGAATTGGTATAGGACATGACAGGGAGGTAAGCACATTTGGCTCATTTGAGCCGGGTTCCATCCAGAAATCACTAGACGTCTACTAGTAGGATTTGTGCGTAATTCCTGGATTACATTCATTAATTGATCAAAACCAGGTTCTAGATTGGTCATAGTAGTGGGGTCATAAGGGGCATTAAAATGTCGCCATTGATAGCCGTAAATAGGTCCCGCACAGCCTTCGGGATAGTGAGAAAGACCGATCGAGTCAAGAAATTCTCTTGTAGTATTTCCCCGCCAAATGTTTACACCCTCTTTGGATAGTTCATTGGAATCGGTGCGGCCTTTAATAAACCATAGGAGTTCTTTGAGGATTCCTTTGTAGAACATTTTTTTCGTAGTAAGAAGAGGAAACCCGTGTTTTAGAATATCAAATTCTAAATTAGCTCCAAATATACTAATAGTTTCACTATTTCTAGTACTTCTTCTATTTCCCGAATAATAAACACGTTCTAATAGTTGTAAGTAGTTGTACTCGGGATGTTCAAGTCGAGTCCATTTTTGAAAGATGCGGTTCTTTGTATCCATACTAGTTGTTCTAGTACATTGGAACCCATTTTCTAGTAGATGTAGTGGAAAATAGGTATCACATTCATAGGATTTTTGGATACGAGTTAGGTGGAAAGAGTTAATCCATCCATTTTCTAAGAAAATTTTGTAGATTTCTGCGCCACCAAATACATAGATTTGATCTATATCCTTTTTATTATAATATCTATCCAATAAGGATCGATATAGTTCTTTAGGATCTTTAAAATAGTTTAAGGGAGGCAGAATAGTGGATGGAGTTTCTCTGCTAAGAATATATAATTCTCTTGTAGAATCTAGAAGAGATCGTGGAAGGGTATCATATGTTTTTCTACCAACAATAAGGATATTTTTCATAGTAGGTTTACATTGAGTAGTCATTGTACGAACATATTCTAGATCACTAATTTTATCATCTAACCAGGGCAGTTTTCCCTCTTTAGATAATCCTCCCTCTTTAGAAATACAGGCAATTCCTTTGATTTTCATTTTATAGTTTGTAATCTTTTTCTCTTTAATATGCTTTGTCTCAGATATAAATTGATTTAAACGTAATTGAAGAAAGTAACTATGAGTTTTTCTGAAGAGACAAAGATGGGTTCTATGGATATGGATTCTATGAAAGATTTTGAGGCAGATATTGATTTAGAACAAAATACCGTGCCTCTAAGTTATCCAGTGAAAGAAGATATTAAAATTGCTACTATGACACTGTGTTGTAAAATCAATTGTAATATTCATGTAGAAAATTTAGTTAAATATCATAAATTAGAAAAGGGAAAGATTGAGAAGATTAAGTTTGGGAGTAGTAAAAAGAAGGATGTCGAGGAGGTAAAGATCCAATCCGATGAAACAAAGAAAAATAGAAAGAATAAGAAAAAGAAAAATAATTTTTACAATCAGGTTACTATTGTAATTAAACCATTTACAACGAGAAAAAATGGAATCAATATGAAACTTTCAGATAATGGTAGCATACAAATGACTGGAGCTACATCGATTGAAGAAGGTCATTTAACAATTCGTAAAATGCTACAATTTGTAAATGATTGGAACAATGATATTTTCTATAAAAAAGAAAAGAAGGAGAAAGAAGATTTCTCTACTTCTGAAACCGTATCTAGTTCGGAAACTAGTGAATCTAGTATACAATACAATTTCTTAACAATGGATGAATTAAAAGAGGTACAAATTGTCTCTACTGATTGTGAATTAATCATTGTTAGTTTTGGTCTGCCTTTCTATATTCATCTGAAAAAGCTAAATGAAATTTTAAAAACAAAATATAAACTATTGAGTATTTTTGGTACTAGTAGTTATCCTGGTGTCAATACAAAATTTACCTATAATAAAGAATGTACCCATGACGAACATATTAAGAAAAAAAAGAAATATATGTGCGATTGTAGAGATATGAGTATCTTTACCTTTAGAACTGGTAAGGTCATTATTACCGGATTCGAGAATCTAGAGAAAATTCAAACTATTTTTGATCAATATATCAAAATTATCAAAGAGGAAGAAGAAAATATTAAGATTGAAAATCCATCTACTAGTGTCTCTAGTATCAATCCCAAAAAATCTATTAGTAGTTGTACAAAAGAAAATAACTATGGCAAAAATAAACTAATGAAAGTTGGTAATAGAGTTTTTGAAATCGTTGAAAACTTTTAAAGCACTTAATCCTACAAAGTACTTTTTCCTAAAAAAGTACTAAGAATTCAATTATCTTTTTTGACAGTACTTTTTCCTAAAAAGTACTAAATTATAATCATAATAAATAGTAGTAATGAAAGGAGAATTACTAGTATTAATTCTAATTTTCTTTGTAGGTACATTTGTATTGAATAATTATTTACTAGAACATTTTGAAATCAATAAAAAGGACGTTAAAGTTAATTATAAAGACCCTAAATTAATAAAAAAAGTATTAGACCAAGATAACTATGAAGCTGAAAAGAAACGAATATCCTATACCTATTTAACAGCGCCTAGAGATTCAACACGATATTTTTTGGATGAAAATAGACATAATTATATTTTAGATATTCCTTTTAGTCCCCATATTATTCAAAAATCCTATGATGATCTTGATATTTCTAGAGTATTACCTATAGAAAATAAACTAAGTAATATAGATGATTTAAATAAGATTGAGGAGGAAAAATATGGATCCAAGGCGGATTATTGTTTCCGTCATAAACATAAGAAAGAATGTATTCTAGCCGAAAGAAATTATAAATGTTTTGGTAAGATTGAATTTACCGAGAAAGAATGCGAGGCCGAAACGGATCTAATAGGAAATAGAGTGAAACCCGGGGTATGGGATAGAAGATGTGTAAACAACGAAGATTGTCCCTTCTATAAGTCCAATAAGAATTATCCAAATGAGTTTGGAGGATGTAAACCGAATGGATATTGTGATTTTCCAAAGGGAATACAAAGAGTAAGTTATAAAAAATACAAAGCATCAAGTATTCCACTTTGTTATAATTGTTTGGATAAAAGAGATAAGAAGGTCAAAATAGATACATGTTGTCATTTACAAAAAAACCCCGATTATCTATTTGAAGATGATTTAGCTACTAGATTAAAATTCAAAAATGAATTAGAAAAGAAAAATTTACAAACAATAACTAATGATAATTATCAGGATGAATTTCGTTTTTTAGAAAAAAAATTAAAAATCTAATATATATTTAGATAAATAAATGGCTGGACAATGGGAAAGAACCAAATACGATAATGGTGCTTATGAACATTATATCAGGGAATCTACTGGTCCTTTATTATACCAACTAGATCCTAATAGATATTACAATTGTAAGGAATGCAGACCTCAACAACCTGGATACTATGGACCTAGTGTAAGTATAAGTAAAAAGAATACTTTAGTTGATGTAGAAAGTGAACTTAGAAATATTACTAGACCTACCACTCGTGATCCTAAAAAGAAATATTTACCCTGTAAGAAACCCGAATTAGTTTCTCTCAATGATTTACCTGCTTGCGGTCCTATGACCGATGAAACTAGAATGACCAATCCTCCCTGTAATTTAAGAGGTACTGGTACTAGTCAACATGTTTTCTTCAATCTCTGCCAAAATCCCCAAGATTTATCCGCGATTGAACATCCTGGAAAACTTTTAGTTAACGACAGACAACTCGCCAAAGATAATTGTAAACCTATTCTTCCTAAACCTATTGATGTAAATCCTAGTTTACCTCCTGGTAATGTTAAGATTGTTATGCCTACCTGCTGTAATGATCCTAAACTTGAATGTGTTTACACCGATCCTCTTAATAAATATTATGAAAATCAATACAAATTCCCCGTTCACATTCAAAAAGCTTTAGAAAGCAATTATGAGAAAATAATGAAATATCACAATAATCTTAGTAAATAAATTAGTATTATATATTCCTTTAAAAATATATAATTTTAATTAATAAATTAGTCTAAGCTATACATAAATTAAATACACAGAGCCAAAACAATGACACCGATGACAAGAGCAGGATAATAAATAGCCAATAGTCTATTTATTTTTTTCTTAATACTGACATATTTAGTAGGAACTTCCTTTGTTTGTTCGGGGAAAATCGTGTTGTTGAACATAGTTTGGATATTGTAATTGTTTCTAAAATAAAATAAATCAAATTAACAATAATACCTAATCTAATTGTCTATTAAAAAGCTATTTCACTGCTATCATGATCATCTGCTTCATCGATAAGAGTTGTCTTCTTTTTTTTATTGTTTGTCCTCTTTTTTTTACCAAGAGGCATTGCGTTGGAATATTTAATAGATATTTTCTTAATTTCAACAGGCTCCTTAGGTATCTCTTTTTCCTTTAGTTGATCATTTTTAATAGCAGGAATCGTTATTTGTTTATCTTCTTTTTTGGAGATAATGGTTCCTTCTTCTTTTAAAACTTGCTGGATTTTCTCAATATCTATACTCTCTTTGATAGTCTTTGTATTATTCATAACTGGAAGAGGAAGTTCATTTTGAACATTCTGAACTTTTGGAGCATTTTGAACATTTTGAGGTTGATTTACATTTCTTTTAACAAAAACTTTGGTATCTTCTTTTTTTTCTCTCAAATCTCCCAAAATACTATTGATTTTATCGGCAGTACTTTCAGAATTTTCACTGTGTACATCATTATCCTCAAAAATGTTTTTAATATTCTGCTTACCTATTTTATTCATTCTATTATGTCTATTTTTTTGAAAAATAGAACCAGCATCTAATGATTTTTCATCTAATTCTTTTTTAATATCAATAGATAAGTTATCTAAATCAATCGAATCACTTCTATCGTCTTTTTCTTTCTGTTTAAATTCTCTCTTGATTTCCTTTACTACTTGTTCTACTGTCTTAGAATTCACGGAATCCTCTTCTCTTTGGTAATTCTTAGTAAATTTTGCTACTTTTTCTTTCATGTCATCTTGTAGATTTGCTTCTTCAATTAGATGGTCTTCTCTACCCTCATGGTCTTCTCTACCCTCATGGTCTTCTTTACCCTCATGGTCTTCTTTACCCTTATGGTCTTCTCTACCCTCATGGTCTTCTTTACCCCATTGGTCTACTCTACCCCATTGGTCCTTTTCACCTAAAGATGCTACATCCATTTCGTTCAAGTTATCAAACATTCTTTCATTCAAATCGTCAAACATAGTTTCTTCACATTGTATTCCCTCTTTTAGTTGCTCATCGTTGTGATCTTGAAAATCTTCCGATTTGCCTATACTTAGATCATCAAGATTTAGTTCTTTGCCCTTTATCTTGATTTCTTTTTCCGATTCAGTTGAGCAAGTATCATTCTCTTCATTTTCGGTTACTTGAGGTACTGGTACAGGCAAAGAAGGAGGCATTGTAATTGTAGGAGGCAATCCAATACTAGGTGTAGAAACAGAGGGGCCTCCTATGGCTAGAATATTATTCTCTAAAGATAAGTATTCATTTAAGATACTCTTAAATGGCAATAATTTTCTTATAGTAGACATTATAGATTCTCTAATAATTTGGCGACAGGTTTCACTATTTTTCAGATATTCTTCAGGTTTAACCATTTTAGGGTCATCCAAAAACAAAAAAGGGTTTTTGAAAAAGATTCTAGATGCTTCTAGATAACATAGATGGATAAAATTGGTTGTATCGGGGATTTTCAGATCAATCTTTTTATTTCTCGGACGATAATTACCAACTTTCACAGATGTTAATATTTTGGAGTGACTTACAAAAACCGCTGTTAATAAATTATCAATCCAATCGCAGCCTGTCTCTTTCATAATATCATTCAGTTCCTTTTCTAACATATAATTGTTCCAATTAGGAACATTGGATAATAGAACCTGGAAATTTTTATAAACACTATTTCCATTAACAATTTTCTTTGCTTGCTCATAAAGATCCCTAAAACCATTGTACATAGATGGTTCTAGAACAGATATTAAGTAGGCTGTATATTCTTGTTTAGCTTCTGCCAAATGACAATCCTCCATTTACTAATACCCAACAAATATTAAAAGATGAAAAAACGATATTAGAAAAATACAAATTGAATAGATTTATAAAAATCAAATAAAATGTTCCGTAAGCAACCCTTCCAAATTTCCTATGTTCTATATCACAAAGCCAATTCTATTCAACCCCATAATTTTGTAACTCTTCAAAAATATATCAATGAAATCAACTTCCGATCCAAAGAATATGATTATATCTCCTTAGAACTTTCTATTCAAAATGCTCCCTATACCTATCTTAAAAGTCCACTTCTAAAAATGGATAATTATGAAGATATCCAACGTTTTGTAAATCAAAGTAGAGATGATTTATTCTCTATTAAAAAATAGTGAGGTATCTTCTAATTACTAATAAACATTTTGAGTATTGTACTTATCAAAAAATAGGTATATATAAAATACTAAAATCAATAAGAAAATAATGTATTGTTTTTGATAGGTTTCTCTATTTTCCTTTGTAGGTAACGGAATAACAATAGGATATTCTCTACCATACCATGAGATGGTTCTTCTTAACATTTGAAGGATTAATTATGATTCTAATCAATTTACTATAAAATAAATCTAATTTTAAATAAATATGGCTGATACTCATATCCAAACAATTCTTTTGATTGCGATGTTTCTTATTTTAACCTATGTTGCTGGTAAATTAAAAAAACAGGAAGGCTTCTATCTTTCCTTCTTCCCTCCTAATAAAAATGATAAAAGAACTACATTAGTAGATGACAAAGATGCGAAAGCCGATTCAACCATTTATGGCGATCAACACATTACCTTCCAATTCCCTAAAGATACACCTAGAGAAGCAATGGTTACTTACGTTGGTCACTTTTTCAAATCTAAAATGGGCGGCACCTATAAAAATGTGATTGATGTCCAAGTAGAACGCAATGGACCCGGTAAGAGTGACTTCGAACCCCAAACTTCTCTAACAAATTTAAATAATAAAATCACCGATCGTGATTACGATCAGGTATATCTTATTATCGGTTATATCGAGAAAGACAAGTATAAAAATAGTGATTTTGGTACTAGTAATAGAACCAAATACATTACTACGCCTCAAACAATGAAGTATGAGCGCATTCCTTTAGAATTTACTAGGGATAGTGTACGAATAGTTTTTGATAAAAAACAAACACCTATGCCTGTTATGTATTTTATGCATTATTGGTTTGATCCTTTTTATTGTAAGGGTAAATATGAAAAACAATTACAAGTTGACGGATGGAATCAAAAAGATATTAGTAGAGAAACCATTCATAAGTATGTAGTTCCAGTAGATAACATGGAGGATTGTAAATGGGGTGGCGATAGTCAATTAGAAACTTGTAGAATCAATAAGGATGTAGAATTAATACCTGATACCATTAGTGTTGAACCGGATAGTAATACTCAAAATAGAAAATACAAAACACCCTATCAAAAAGATGATAGATGCTTGGCACAGAGGACCTATTTTAAGAAATGGGATGCTCGTGGAGTTCCCATAGAAAGATCACAAAAGGATATTGATATGAAAGAATATATTTATCACCCAGGTTTAGTACAAAATAAACTAGATGGATTGTATGACGATGTGTTTGACATGTCTAGAATTATTCCTAGTTATCCTACAGGTAGAGCAAGTAGTGGCAGATAAATTAGTTAGTAATAAGTTCACCATTTTTATAATAACAATAGGATGGTTCAAATCCATCTTGGATCTCTTTGAAGATTTCTACTCTATAGTTAGGGTATCTTTTGGAGGCTGCGATAGCAAGTTCTTTTTCTATGTAAATAACAATATCCTCCCATTCAGCGCCATAAGGAATAAGTATATAAATTTCTCTAGATGGAAGTGTATTCATTATATATTTTTATTTTATAAATAGGTAGATAGATTTAAACTATTTATAAAATTATATATTCCATAATAATAGGTATGGATTGTCCTGAGGGAAACGTGTGTTTTAGAAAAGAATCGTTTGGAATTTGGATTCTAGTTTTATTGGGTGTTTTTGTATTTTTGTATTATAAAATGAGCAGAAAGATGGATAAAAACAGTGAATTAAAAGAAAAAATTCAACAATTGGAAAATCATATACAACAATTAAAAGACGCGGCTTCAAAAGAAACAGACAAAGAAACTAAGAAAATAATAAAACAGGATGTACATCGTTTCGAAAAGCAAAAGGATGTTTATTATAAGCGCTTAAATGATCCTTTAGAGGTTCCTAATCAGACCTATGAATTTACTAGTGATATTTATAATAGGGTCCAGGAGTATACTCCTAAAAGAATGGTGAATATTCCTACTAGAGGAGTACCTACTGATTTTCAACCTCTAGGAATTTTAACCAATACAGATAGTAAAAAAAATCCAAATATTTTACAATTATTTGGCAGACCATTATGGATAGGAAGTAATAAATGGCAATATTATACTAGTAGCGATAATTATCAATCGATCAAAATACAAATTTTGAATAAAAGACAGGAATGTCTGCGTGATCAGGGGTGCGAAGAACTCTATACAGGAGATATTGTTCAAGTCCCTGCTTATGGTTGCGAATTTAGAGTTGAATTGTATCGTATTGATAAACCTACGTATATACCCTATTTAGTCTAATTTATTAGACGCGAATAACGAAAAAAAGATTTAAAAACATTTCATCTTATTAAGATTGAAGACAAGGTGTCCGAGCGGTTCAAGGAGATAGACTCAAGTTCTATTGGCGTAATAGCCTCATGGGTTCAAATCCCATCCTTGTCATTGTTTACTTAGTAAACAAAGTAAGTTTAGTATTATTTAAAAATAATAGCAAACTTATTTTATTATATAATTTATTCAAACTCAACAGTAAAATCACAATATTTCATGAGGGTTTTGGCGATGATTCTATCTTTTTCTTTTTCATCTTCGGGAAGATCTAGATATTTTGTAATAGCGCAATCATTTCTTCTTTTATCCCCTAGAGCTTTTGAAGGAGCAATATAGGGAGATTTAGGTTTGTTATCACGCCAATAGATATAATTGATTGCCCACCCCTTATGAATTAATTCAGCTAGATGTTCAATATCATTACCTATAAAGTTTTCAAAAAGGTAACCAATAGAAACAATCATATTATCAAATCCAAATGATCCAGGTTTTAGAGGGTTGTATTTCCATTTAGACGCTCTAGAAAGTTCACGATGACAAATTTCTACCCATTCAGATAACATCTTATCTCCGAAAATATCCTCATATAGATACATAGCATTAGCTGATTTAGTAGCCATTTTTATAAATAAACTAATTATAGTTTCAATTTAGTAATCTTTTCAGTAGATTGTTTTTCACTTGAAGTTTTTTCAGAATGGTTACTAGTACTACTAGAATTAGTTGTTTCTCCCAAAAGGTCCATTTCAAGATCCTTAAGTTTTTTACTAATTATGGAAAGATGAATATCGATTTTATTGATGATCACTTCTAGTTGACTTATGATATGAATATCCATTTCATAAGTTTTCTTTAGATTAATAATACCGGTTTTACAATTTTCCATTTCATTTTTGACTAAAAATAATGTATTAAGAGATTTAGTAAACTCGTTTTCTTCATAGACAGTTTTTTTGAGCTTATTATTTATATAAGTAGAATTCATAATATCATTGGTTATATTGATGGCATCCGCCACAACGGTTTTAATGAAATTAATTGTTTTTTCACGTGAATCACCATTGTACCAACGAGAAAGCCAGGACATTAGCCCTTCTTTTTCTATACTAGTAGAACTATTAGAAACTTTTAATTTTTCGTTAGGATTAATCTTAGAAATGATTTTAAGATTGACTAATATAGTATCTGTAATTTCATTCATTTTATTAATAGGTACCTTAATAGTTTTAAGCTTTTTAAATTCATTTTTAAACTTAAAAAAATGAATCTAAATAAAAGTATTTATTTTTTGACAGGATATTCATATTTTCCCTTAGCATCATCGCAAGTTTCACATTTGTTCTTCCTGTAAGCATCATAGCGGAAGAGTTCAATCATATTAGTAGCATTGTTAGTTAAAAACATTCTATAGTCAAAATTGTTATTTAATTTGTTTTGACTGCGGATAGAACTATCAATAACACACTTAGGTCTGTAATCAGTAAAGTGGCGACCGTCTGCCATTCTAGGAGGACATTGATTATATTTAGGAATGTTATTCATTTAACATAAAATAAGAAATTATTTTGTAGTAAATTAATAATTGTTTTTATTTGGGTGTAAATTTAATTATCTTTATAGTTATTAGAAAAAGTTAATGAGCAAATTATATTTAAATGGTAAGTTATGTAATGGATCGGGCAGAGGAGCCAATGAATATAAAGTAGAAGATCTTAAAATGATTGCTGCTAAAAAAGGAATTTATGTTCCTAGTAAAATGAAGAAGGAAGCTATATGTCAAATGCTTCTTGATTCGGGTGTAGCTAATTCAAAAAATAGCACGATTGTAAGTAAAAACACTGTTAGTAAAAACACTGTTAGTAAATCTCCAAAACAATCAATGAAAGTTCCTGTCCAAGAAGTTGCTATTAGTTCGAAAAATCAAAAGATGGAATCAGCTAGATCTAATACTAAGGTAGCAAATAACCTCGATAGTAAACCAAAGAGTAGATCTAAAAAAAAAGTAACTAGTAAAGTTGATAAATCGGAAAAAACTAAGAAAATTTTCAATAGTATTGAAGAATTAATGAATACTTATAATATTAAAGAAAAGGATGCTATCAAATTATTGGGCTTTTCCGAAGCAGAAATGGAGGAATTAATTGAAAAAATGAAAATGTTTGATGGTAAAATGACTATGTCCGAATATTTAAGGGGAACAAAAGGTTCTGAAAGAGTCAAAAAATTCTTGATAACAATAGCTGAAAAATACTGTAGATGTATTAAAGGCAGTGAATCAAAATCAGTAGAAGGTAAAAGACAATATAATCCCATGGCTGTTTGTACTAGCAGTATTTTCAGCAAGAAAGGATTGAAAGGACCTGGCAGAGCTTTCCAATGTGAACCCGTACCTTTATTACTTGGTAAACAGAATTCCGTTATTGTTTTAGAAAAGAAATAAATTACTTTTTAAGAGCTTTGGAGTTGATTGGAAATTTATCTAAAAATCCATTTTGATCAATGGTAAGAGTAAGGAAGCCATTTTTAACATTGCGAGATTTTTCAATATCTTCTTTTTTCCAAGAGATATATAGCGCATTTATTTTTGGAAGTTTAACAGAATAAAAACCACCCTCATTTAAATATTCTAATAAAAAAGCTGTGATTTCTATAGGATCATAAGGAGGAATGCCGATGATAAAATGAGGTATCTCAAAAATGATATCCTCCTTTCCAAATTTATTATGAGATTCTATCCTTTTTCTACAACGTTCTAAAAATATATCTTTGATTTTACTACGATTTGTATCTTTTTTATCATTTTTTGAAACTATATCATTAACAGTAAATTTAGTAGATTTGGATAATTTATCCATATTTATTAATATATTTGATAAAAATCCTAATTTTTTTCCTCTTTAGTAATATTAGAAGATGATCTTTAATTTACTAATATTGCTTTTATTAGGAAGTACTATCTATATATATATTAATAAATATTGTGTTGACACAAGTGCCAATGTTTGTACCTCTAATTTCATTGGAAGTTTTCTAAATGTTATTAAATATTTAGGTACCATTCTATTGAAAATAATTTATGCAGCCATAGATATTGTTCGTAGAAATCCCTACCCTAAACCCCAAATCAAGAAAGAAAATGAATAGTTAAATTTATTATTTAGAAAAATAATTATAAAAATTTTATCGTATGATAATATAGAACATGGTTGAATTTAACGCTCGTGTATTTTTCTTAATCGCCGCGATTGCTATTGTTGTTTATATGGGTATCAACAACAAACCCGTTATAGTTGTTAGTGAACGTTACCAAGATACTAAATCCAATAAATCTGAATCTACTGAATCTACTGCTCCCGCTAAACCCGCTAAAGAAGTTAAAGTTGTCCCTAAAGAGCACAGAGCTGCTATGAAAGGTGCCTCCGTTGACGATTCTTCTATCTTAAACCCTTCCGTCGAGGTTAACCAGATGAATACCTACCCCGGTCCCTTCGAAGGTTGCTTCCCCAAACAAAAGGAGCTTAGTCCCGAAGATCTTCTTCCCAAAGATATGAACAGCAAATGGGCCCAAGTTAACCCTGCTGGTCAAGGTATGTTAATGGACAGAAACTTCTTAGATGCTGGTCATCATGTTGGTATTAACACTGTTGGTCAAAGTCTTAGAAATGCTAACTACAGTATTCGTTCTGAAATTCCCAATCCTCAAGTTAAAGTTTCTCCCTGGATGCAAAGTACCATCGACCCTGATGTTGGCAGAAAACCTCTTGAAATTGGTGCTGGTTACTAAATGTACTATTGTACTTTAGTTTAGGTTACTAAATGTACTATTGTACTTTAGTTTAGCCAAATAAAATAAAATCTTATTACAAATAAAACTATTAGACTAATATTAAAAAACTTATTAGACTAATAATATATTCTTTTATATAAATATAGTAAAATGTCAAAAAAAACTAGAGGAGGTGCTTACGAAATACCTAGTGATGTTGCGTATTCTTATTTAAGTGATAAAAGAAGTGAATTAAATACCCATTGGGCAAATCCTGCTTATTTATCTCGTGGAGGATCACGTAATAAGAAAATACAAAAAGGTGGTATGAGTATGAGAGAGTTTCCTTTTGCGAATGAATATAATGATTACCCTGCTCCTAATAGAGTTTCCTTTGCTCTTGATGAGGCAGTTGGTACTAATTTTGTTTCCAATAAAGATATGTTTGGTTGTGCCCAAAAAGGTGGAATGGCAAGCAAGAAAAATCAAAGAGGAGGAGATTGTGGATGTACCCAACCTATTATGTTAGGTGGTTCTAAGAAAAAACAAAGGGGTGCTGGATATGGTTATTCCATGAATATTCCTAGTGCTATCACCAATCGTCCCGAAGTTGTAAGATATAGTACTGAAACTCAACAAGGAGGCCGTAGAGTAGCCAATAAACAGAAAGGAGATTCCAATAAACAGAGAGGAGGTAGTATGGCCAGTGATAGTTTAATGGAATATTTCTTAGATTTCCAACATAGATGTAGAAATACAGAAATTTACTAAATCGTTAGTCGGTTAATTATGACATTTTTTTTACTAAGTTAATTATAGGATTTAGATGTCAAAGAAAGATCAGGCACAGGATTTTAATTTAGATATGAAAAAGTTTGATATGCGTATGATCAAAGACAACGAAACTGTTGTTCTAATTGGAGCCAGAAATACAGGTAAATCATTTTTAGTAAAAGATCTCCTCTATCATCATAAACATATCCCAGTTGGCACGTGTATATCTCCTACCGAAGAAGCTAATAAATGCTTTAGTGATATCATTCCTCCTATCTTTATTCATAATGAATATACACCTGAACTAATTGAAAAAGTTTTAACACGACAAAAAGATTTAGTTTCCAAAATACAAAATGGCGGCGCTGAAATGAAATCTATGGATCCAAATGCCTTTTTATTAATGGACGATTGTCTATATGATCGCGCTTGGGTTAAAGATAAGGGCATTCGAGAAATCTTTATGAATGGTCGTCATTGGCAATTACTTTTTATTTTAACTATGCAGTATCCTTTAGGTATAACTCCAAATCTTCGCTCCAACATCGATTGGGTTTTTATTTTAAGAAACAATATCATGAGAGATCGTAAAACTCTTTATGAACATTATGCAGGTATGTTTCCAACTTTTGAAATTTTCTGCGAAACACTTAATCAGTGTACAGAAAATTACGAATGTTTAGTTATAAATAAAAGTTCAAGAAGTAATAAATTAGAAGATCAGGTATTCTGGTATAAGGCAGATCCCCATCAAAACTTCAAAATTGGGTATGATATCTTTTGGCAACATAATAATAAACTTTATGATGCTACCATGGATAGTAAAACAGATAGCTCCAAAAATAACAATAATGTTAATAAAGTAAAGAAAAAATACAATGTTACCATTAATAAAAATGATAGTAGTAAATTAAAAACTCTTTAGAATGATTAGATAAATATTTGAATTAGCAAAAGGATTAATTAAAATATTTTATATTATTAGATAAAGAATGGACGCTGTTGTTAATTTTTTTACTAATATGTCTAAACAAAACAAGATTGTTCTTGCGTTTTGTTTATTAGTTATTGTTTGTACTCTTTACAGAGATTGCCTTCTTTGTAAATATATACCCAAATTAGATGGATTCCAGATGAGAAAGGAGGGTTTTGAAGATATGAAACTTGAAAGCTTTGAAGAATCCAAAAAGCCTTCTATGGTTCTCTTTTATGCCCCCTGGTGCCCTCACTGTAAATCCATGATGGGCGATTGGCAAAAATTACAAGAAGAAGCCGGCAAGGATATGGAAATTGTCAAAATCAATTGTGATGAGAAACCCGAATTAGCTGAGCGCCATGGTGTCAAAGGTTTCCCTACCATTATCCTCTTCAAAGACGGAAAGAAGATCCACTTTGAAGGTTCTAGAAATATCCAAAATTTCAAAAAATTCATCGAAGATAACTAAAGCTTTCAGCTGATGAAGAATCCAAGATAACTAAAGCTTTCAGCTGATGAAGAATCCAAGATAACTAAAAACAAAGTAATGATTCATATTATATACAAGAGATATGAAGCATTTTAATTAGAGATACATCATTAGATGTTTAGTATTATTTTGTGGAAGAATCGATGTACTATTTAGTAGTTTCTCAACAACACTTTCAGTAATTGTCATTGGTAATTTGAAATTATTTAGAGCATAGGGAATGAGTTGAGTATTAGGAGAAGAACTAATCATAGGATTTTTATAAGTTAATCTAAGCGTATTAAGCTTCATAATGATACTTTCTAGGCATCGTTTAAGATTACGTACTCCACTTTCGCTTTCAGCATATTTATCAATTAGTAATTTTATTGTTTCATCGGTAAATTGGATCTCATCTTTCTTAAAGCGCACATTATTTAGAATACTAGGAATGAGATAATCTCTAGCAATAATAAGCTTACTATCTCTTGTAGATGGTTCCGTTCGGATGACATGGATACGATCTCTTAGGATTGGATTAATTCGCGATTCATCATTAAAACTGAAAATAAATAGGGCTTTGGAGAAATCAAGAGGAATTCCAGCGAAGTATTTATCTTGAATCGCATTGTTTTGGGAATAATCAATAAGATGAGTGAGAATACCAATGATCTCCTCACCTTTCTTTGTCTCAGAAACTTTATCTAGTTCATCCATGAAGATAACCGGATTCATACATTTTGTCTCCATGAGAATCCCGGCAAGTCTACCCCAGGTAGCACCTTCATAGGTATAACCATGACCTTCTAGATAAGAAGCATCGGTAGCTCCACCAAGTGCCATCATACTAAAGGGTCTATTAAGCGCTTTTGCTACACCATCTTTAATTAAAGTAGTTTTACCTGTACCAGGAGGACCTTGTAGACCAATGACTGTTGGCGTTGCTTTAGGATTCGTGATCCAACTAGCAACAATTTCAAGCAGCGTAGATTTTGTTTCTACATGTCCATAAACACTTTCATCTAGACGGGTTTTAACATTTAAAAGATATCCAGTAATTTCATCATCTGTCGATGTTTCAAGGGAAATACCGGTTTCAATGTATTTATTAAAGGGTAGTTTAAGAAGACCATCGATCCAGTGGGACATTTTATGATATTCGGCGGAAGCTTCATCCATTTTTTGAATAGATTCGAGTTTTTGAATAGCAGCAGCTTTAACTTCAATAGGTAAATGGGATTTTAGAATTTGATATCTAAGAGGAACTTTTTTATGATTAATTTTAGAAATTTGATTTTCTAATTTGAGTAATTCCTTCTTCTCTTCTGCGGTTATATTCTCAAGGAAATTCTCTTCTTCCTCCTCCTCTTCATCGTCATCGTCTACAAAAGAGATAATTGCTCCTCCTTCCGTATCATCCATTTTTGATCCTTTTACTAGAGCATTTTTCAATAGACTCGTAATATTTTTTTTGACTTCCTCGAGTTCTTTTTCTACAATTTCTTCACTTTCACTGGAACTATCGTTTTCATCATCACTTTCGATGACTTCTTCTTTATCTTCCTCTTCCTCTTCCTCTTCGGATGCTGAATCTGAATTAAGAGAAGAAAGATCATCGTCAATAGAGAAAATGTCTTCTTCGGATCCATCAATCTCGCTTAGATTCTCTGAAATCTCTGAATCAGAATCGGAATCAGAAGAAGAATCGGTTGAATCAGTATCATATTTTAAATATTTATCATTCGAATCAGAACCACTACCACTGAGTTTGTTCTTTTGGAATCGGGTCATATATTTATGGCTCATTGTCTATACTTGAACTATTTGAAGATTTTTAATCTTTAAATATCAATTTTTAAAAAAGCGTTTAACTTGTCATTTCTACTAAAAATAAAATGATAGCTATCGTGAATAACAAAAGACCTACATAGATTAAGCGATCACCTTCTGTAAATATTTTCATAATCCTTCTTAGACTATAGTCAGGTGCTTCAAGTAGATCACTAATAATACTTGAAATCGTTAGTATAATTGTTTGAAGTATTACTCTTATAGGTAAATCAATAACTGTTTGCTTTTGTATATCTTTATTATAGAGTATATTTTGTTCATAACTTAATCTATCTAGACGATTTTCTTTTCTATAAGGCAAATCTTTTTTTACATCTATGTTGGGTAATTCATCCAACAATTCTGGTACATTTAAAAAGGTAGTAGGCATTGGTATACTTTTCATCCTCCTAATTACTGGTTTGATTATATTTTTTTGTATATTATTTCTTATTTATAATTAGAACTATGAAATCTGCCCTCTTACTTCTAGTTGTATTCCTTAGTTTATTGTCTTTAGTTCATATGTTATCTAAAGAAACGTTTGATCCTGAATTAGGTACTATAGGTAATATTAAACCCGCTTTACCAGTTGAATTTGGAGATTCAAATTCTGTTATTCAGAATCAATACAATACTAATTTTAGAAATCAAGTGTCTAGTACCAGAAAAAGAATAGGAGAATTAATGAATAATGTAAAATTATTGGATGATAAATCAGTTATACGTGAGCAACTTAAGAAAGAAATTGCGAATGAAATGAAACAACAACAGGAAGACAAGATAAAGAAACAACGTGAGTTTGATGAAAAAGTTGAACAAAAGATCAAAGAGAAAGAAGAAAAGAAAAAATTAGAAATGAAAAAATTAGAAGATCATGTGGATAGAAGGATCACAGATAAAATGGCGAAAGAACAAGATATTCAACATGAATTACGTAGAATACAAAAGTTAAAAGCTATGAATGATCTTGATTCCATTAATACTCTTCCCATGCCTGGTCCTTTAGGATCCATGGGAACTCCTCAACAACCAATTACATTCCAATTATCTCCTATGGATTTAACTATTAAAGTTGTTGATCAAAGCAAACAATCCCTTCAAAATACCAATACAGCAATTAAAGCAGCGACAGCTGCTGCGGTTGCTCTACCTACCCCTCCTAAACCTGCTACTCAAAAAGCAATTGCTAAAGCGGATAAAGTTGCTCAGAAAGCCGAAAAACAAGTTAAAAAAGCTGAAAAGAAAGCTGAAAAGGCTGCCAAAGCTGTTAAAAAAGCAACTGAAAAAGTAAGTGGTCCTGCTAAAAAAGCGGCTGAGAAAGCCACGAAGGGTGCTGAGAAAGCTGCTAAGAAAGCTAGTGTTGCTGTAGGAGTAGCAGCCAAAGAAGCTAAAAAAGTTGCTAAAAAGGTTGTTGGTGAAGTTAAAGACGCCAAACCAGTAGCCCAAGAAATTAAGACTCAGGCTAAGAAGGCAAAAGTTGCCGGTCAACAAGCAGTAAAGTCGGCCACTCAAGCTAAACAAACAGTAGCTAGTGCTGCTCCCAAACCTAGAGCTGCTCCCAAGCCTCCTACTGCTGCTCCCAAGCCTCCTAGTGCCGCTCCCAAACCTTCTAGTGCCGCTCCTAAGCCTCCTACTGCTGCCCCTAAGCCTCCTACTGCTGCCCCTAAGCCTTCTACTGCCGCTCCTAAGCCTTCTACTGCTGCTCCCAAGCCTCCTACTGCTGCCCCTAAGCCTCCTACTGCCGCTCCCAAGCCTCCTACTGCTGCCGCTAAGCCTCCCCAACCTAAAAGAAAATAAACTACATAATAAATATTACTTTTTAGATAAATTAAATAATATCTAAAAATAATATAGAAATATGGATCCAATAACAATACTTATTTTTGCCTTAATTGTTGCTATATTTTATATACAAATTAGAAAATACAGACAAAGCAATCCTTTCCCTATTCCTCAAATACCCAAAGAAGTTCCCAAAGAGATCAAAAAAGAAATGTTAAAGGATGTTGAAAAGGCTCAAAAGAAGTTTGAATTAGTAAAACAAAACATGGAAACCTTTACAGGAAATGGAATGATCGAAGAATTCACTGATATTAAGGATATACGTTACGGTAGAATTGGTTGTAGCAACTGTCCCAATGGAGAATCCATTAATAATTGGATCAAGTTGGCTAGACTTGATATTAAAGGACCCTGGACTGCCAAAGGATTTACGTTAGAAATCTATCCTAGAATTCGCTGGACAGTTTCTGGTAGACAAACCATTGTTTCTTTAGTTAGAAACACAGATAGAGATTTAGAGATACCTTATGTTAGTATACATACCCATACTGAACCTCATCCTAATACTCGTGCTATTAAAGATATGCGTGTAGTTAGAGTAGCAGGAAGTGGAACCAATAATATTGTTGAAGTATGGGCTCAATTAGGTACTGGTTGGGCGGATAATATATACAGTATGTTCTATTTATATGGTATTGATGCCAGTGATACTATTATTACTGAAAAGAGTGAAATGGCAAAGAGTGTTCCTGCTGGACAAAATTGGGGTGTTACGGATAAGCAAGAACCCAATGGAATTTTCAATAAAGATTTGACAATGGAATTTGATCCTAGTGATAAGAATATTCACGGTTTCTATATGACTAGAACGGATGAAGCCAATCGCTTCCATGGATGGAAACAATGGCATATGAATGATGCCTATGGTAGAAATGATTATCAATTGTGGGAATATGCTGCTGATAGCAAGGGCAATGCCTGTGGTGGTAATGCTGCCGATGGTGCTAGATGCCAACCTAGAATGACTGTTAAGGGTGCTAGTGGTAATGTAGGTATTAATACAACCAATCCTAGAAATACTTTAGAAGTAGCTGGTGATTTACGTGTCACTGGAAGAATTATCATAGGTAATACAGTATTAAAACCCGAAGGTAATTATTTGGCAATAGAAAAAGAAGACGGACGCAGAATAATGTTATTAACTCCTGATTGGGATAAAATACAAATATATAGAGATAGTAATGGCAGAAGACCCTATTTCTATTTCAATAAAAACGGTGCTTATGGTATTTGGTAAAAAAACATTCATCTTAAAAATAAAAAATTCTAAGATGGAATGATGAAATAATGGTTAATATGTAGGAATATTCTCTCAGTAATTTATAGTACGATGGAATTATATCTATTAGGAAGTCTTCTCGGTTTAGGCTATTATCTAAACAGCAATGAAGAAACAAAACAGAAAAAATTAAATTATCCTAAGAAAATGTATCGCGGAAATGTTTATGATAACGAACAATATGATCGTGTAGAAAATGAAATTTATGATCGTGGAAAAGTAAAATTTCATCAAGCCCAAAATATTTACGAGAACAATGTAGTAGGTAAATATACTCCCGATGTCCTTTTTAATAAAGAAGCAGAACACAACTTTAGTAAAAGTGTAGAAGGATTTACTGATAATGAATTCGGCAATTCAGTTAGGAAAGATTTTTGCTATATTGATGAAAACGGCAATAAATATCCCTGTGATAATACCAATCAACATACCATACGTTCCAAAAAACGTTATGATTATGAAAACAAAACAGTTAAAGCTGATAATGCTTTTGCCAAGGTAAGTTCCAATGAAATTAAAAGTTGGAATGATGATGGTGGTGTAGAAGCTCATACCGAATTAGATGAACAATTTGATCTATTAGCAAAAGGAGGAGCACAAGGCGTGAAACAAACCTATGATGAACCCTGGCATAACAATATGGTTCCCTATTTTGGTGGCAGTATGAAACAAAATGTAGATCCTCTTGCTAATGAGAGTAAATTAAGTATGTTTACTGGACAATGGGATTATAGTAGAAAACAAAAACAAGAAATTGCTCCCATGTTTGCTCCCGAGAAAAATATCAAAAACGTCTATGGTGATAACCAATTTTTAGAAAAAGTCAATCAAAACATTGATCGCTTTATACCTAGTTTAATGAGGACCAATGAAGCTCCTACAGAGAAAGTACACGTTGCTCCTGGTCTTAATTTAGGTTACAACGAAAATCCCGATTTTGGTTTCCATGATCCCGTTCGTGTTTTACCTAAGACTACAAATGAAATACGTGCTAAAAATAAACCTAAACTCACGTATGATAAGCCTGTTTTAAGTGGCAAATCCTTAACTCAAGAAGGTACTCAGAGGTTGAATGTCAACAAGAATAGACCTGAATTGGTTGTTTATAACGAGAAAAATGAAAGAACAATGGGTGCCAAGGCAGTCGTCCTAGGGGAAACTGGAAGACCTACTTATTTATTGGGCAGAGCTCTTAGAAGCTTTAGCAAATATTTCTTTGGTAATGCGAAAGATACTGTAACTCAAGTTGCTCAGTCTAGAGAGGGTTACAAAGATAATAATAAGAAAAAATTATTTGACCTGAAGAATCGTCAAGGTCCTGCTGTATCTACTACGAAGAAAAATAATGTAGGTATTAGTGATAAAGCCAGAAGTACATGTAAGAAAACATCTATTGAGAACAATACGCACAAAGGCTATTTATCTAGTCTTTTCACTGCTGTTACTAATTATTTAGCACCTGCTAAACAAACAATTAAAGAAACTACATTAACTTCTAGCAAACCTAGAAATATTACTTCAACTAGAAAAGTAGGTAAAGTGTATAATCCAGAAGAAAGAGCTAGAGATACCATTCGTCAATCTACAGGTAAGAATGATCATACTGGTAATTTGAAGAGTACCAGAAAAGTTGGTAAAGTATATAATCCTGAAGAGAGAGCCAAGGATACGATTAGGCAATCAACAGGCAAGAATGAACATAATGGTAATTTGAAGACGACTAGAAAAGTTGGTAAGGTTTATAATGACGAAGAAAGAGCCAAAAATACTATTAGAGAAACTACTGAAATAAATAATCATGAGGGTAACTTAAAGACTACTAGAAAGGTTGGAAAAGTATATAATGACGAAGAAAAGGCAAGGACAACTGTAAGAGAAACTACTGAAATGAATAATCATGAAGGTAATTTAGCTACTACTAGAAAAGTAGGTAAAGTCTATGATCCTGAAATGAAAGCGAAGGATACAATAAAACAAACAACTGAGGAAAACAATCATAGAGGTCATATGGCAACTACAGAAAAGAAACACAAAACTTATGATCCCTCGGATAAACCAGAATATACTTTGAAAGATATTGTAAAAGTTAGTGACTACAAGGGTATTTTAGGAGCTACAGAAAAGAAATTAAAGGTATACGATCCTGAAGAAAAGGCAAAATATACTAATAGACAAGATGCTCTAGTAGAAAACTATTTAGGCGGTAAGGGTGCCGGTCAAAATAATGGTGCCTATGAAGTTGTTGAAGTAGAAGCCAAATATACTAGTAGACAAGATGCTCTAGTAGAGAACTATACGGGTGCTGCGGGTGCCGAAGTTGCTGCCCAACAAAGTTATAAAGCGGCTTACGCTGCCGAGACCAATGCTCTAAAGGAACTTGTTGCGAAAGGTAGAGCTCCTACTCAAAATTCTGTTAAGTTGGCAGCAGGTGTAGAAAATCAAAATGTAGAGATTAAGAGGATTGATGCGGATAGTAAAAATCCTAGGGGTATGGAATCCGATTTACCTAATGTCGATAAATTATATGTCATGCCTCCCACGGCAAATGAGATTAGTTTAACTAAAGATAAATTAACTGTTTATCAACAACAAAATGTGGATAGAATGACTCCCGATATTCTAGATGCTTTTAGAAATAATCCCTACACTCAAAGTTTACATAGTTACGTTTTTCCCTAAAAAACGTACTAGATCCTTTAGGAAATTAGTTACGTTTTTCCCTAAAAGACGTACGAGGTCCTTTAGGAAATTAGTTACGTTTTTCCATGAGGACCATAGAAGGCTCACTCAATCCTTTAGGAAATTAGTTACGGTTTCCCTAGATAAATTAAAAACAATTTAAAGTTTAGAATCAATAAAATTGAAATAAATTCTAAATTTTTTATAGAAAGACAATGTCAAAGTATTTTAAGATTAGAAAGGAAGAAGATGACTACCTTGAATTTGAATTAGCAAATGTCAATATTTCAATGGCGAATGCTATTCGTAGAATTGTATTATCTGAGATTCAAATGGTAGCGATTGATGAACAAAAAATTAAAATTATTGAAAACACATGTCCTCTTCATAATGAATTTATTGCCCATAGAATGTCGCTGATTCCAATTCGTCAAGATCTAAAGAATGTTGATCAATTACAATGTTATGTTTCTCAGGAAAAAACTATGGATAAGCCTATTGAAAATGGTCAATTAAATATTATGGAAATTACTACCAGGAATGTACAAATTTATGATCGTTCTGAAAATAAATGGCTAGATTCTAATAGTGTTTTTGACGGTGTATATCTTATTACTAAGCTTAACCTAAATCAAAAATTCCTTGCTCATTTTACACTTAGTAAAGGAACTGCTAAAGATCATGCTAGATGGCAAAGTGTTCATTCTATTGCCTATAGATATAAGGTCCAGGCCGATAAGAAACCGGGACAAGCCTATGACACAATTTCTCTTGAAGAGGAAAAAAATTGGATTCAAAGAAGTGATAGTGAAGATCCTCAAGCATTTATTTTCTTTATGGAATCATTAGGAAAGAAAGAACCTAAAAGTATCATTCTGGAATCTTTAGAAATACTAAAAACAAAATGTACTACCTTTTTGGATTGGATCAAGAGAGAGAAGAGTGAATTTGGATGGAATCAGATGTTAGAACTAGAATACGAAGGAGAAATGCATACCTTAGGAAATCTCATTAGTACCATTGGATTAGAACAAATAGGTGATCAGGATTTCATTGGTTATCGTATTGTTCACCCTATGTTAAATAAATTTATTCTTAGAATGAAGCTCGATGGAGATAAGGATAAGGAAGAACATATTGAAAAACTCCAAGAAATTGTTGGTTCTATTATTGATCAAATCAATACTCTCATGGATGAATGGTCAAGGATGTAAAAATATAATACGTTTAGTTGAATTGTGATTCTATTGCTTTGTTTCGTTTTTTTATCTCCAAATCGGTTGATCATTTTTTTAAATAAATTCTTAATGATATTTTTTTTATTATTTAAAATTTCTTTAAAAAAAAAATCTTTCATTATAATATAAAAATGAGAGACTTATTTAACAACAAATACTACAACCAACTTTTTGGTGGCAAACGTCGTCGTGAGGATGATGAAGTTAAGGTTATTGAGGAAGAAGAAATAATGGGCATGAACAGTAACTCTAACAAAAATAAAATGAATAATCGTGCTAATAATGCTGCTATGAATGCCATGATGAATCAAATGAATCAATCTTCTGAGGACTCTTCTGAGGAGTCTTCTGAGGAGTCTACTGAAGAACAACAAACTGTCTCTGAGGAGTCTTCTCAAGCTGACTCTGAATTCTCTGAGAGCACTGAAGATACCCGTAGAAGACTCGAGAGAATCTTCGGTGGTGCCAGAACCAAGAAGGCTGCTACTCCCAAAGAGAGAAAAAATATCTCTCAATACAGAAAACTCAACGAAACCTACCAATATGATGGTGCCACTTACCCCGTCTACGAAATTAGTTCTAGCCGCGGTACTAAAGCTATCCAACTTCCCAGTGGTCGCTTCGTTATTGTCGGTAACACCCACAGAGCCCAAAAGAGAGTTAAGAGAGTCAGATCTGATGATGAACTCTTATCCAGCAACCCCAATCTTAAATCTAGAGGTTTTGCTATGATCCAATTACCCGGAGAACGTTCTCCTTCTAACAAGAGAGTCTTCGAATTCAAGAACGGTGCCCTTGCTGTTCGTGATGAAAGCGGTAGATTCAAGATCATCCAAGGTGCTCCCAAAGCTACTGCTATGGCTGCCCTTAGCAAACGTACTAGATCTGGTACCATTTCAACTGCTCAAGCTAAAGCTGCTTTCGCCCGTTACTGGAGAGGTCAAGTCAAGAGAGCTAGAGATGAAAACGCCAGAGATCCTCTTCCCTCTTACACTTACAAAATCAGTAAAGGTAAACGCGCCGGTACCTCCGTAACTGTCCATCCCACCAGACTCAGCAGAGTTCTCGGTCAAAGAAAATACCGTCGTAGCCACATCTCTAGTAACCCCGCTAAAGTTCTTGATGAAACTTCTCCCAAGGGTTACCTTTATTTAAGAAAGGAAAGAAGAACCAAAGATGGTAAACTCACCCGCCGTGCTGGTCCTGCTATTTACGATTTCAAAGGTATTTCCAAGAAACAAACCGTTTCTAACCGTGGTGCCTCTGGAAGCCGTGGATTCAGCAAGAAAGCTAAAGATAACCTTGCTGCCTACAGATCCAGCAAGAAGGCTGAGGTCCAAAGACGCAAATCCGCCAAACAATCTAGACAATCCGCTTACGCTGCTGCTCTTGCCGCCATGAGTGGTGCCCCTTCTAAAGCTACCTCCAGAGCCACCTCCAAAGCCACCTCTAAAGCCACCTCCAAAGCCACCTCCAAAGCCACCTCTGCCCAGAACACCTTCGCTCAACCTGCTGCCCCCAAGAAGACTGTCAGGAAGACTGCTGTCAAAGGTTCCAAAAAAAAGTAAATAATTAAAAAACATAATTAAAACACATAAAAATCAATAACTTTTTATGTCTTTTATCAATTACAAAGTAGTATAGTATCCATTATGAAATATTTAAATATCCTTTTCATCCATCGGAGCGGGTGTATCTAAATCAATCTCTCGAGGTTTTACGGTAATACCCTTCCAACCCGCATTTCCTTGTTTATGATTACCGTAAGATCCAAACTTCTTATCAAAATAGGCTTTGAATTCTTTATTCGAGGGGATCTTCGCATCAATCCCTGAATCCTTAAACCAATATTTGAAATCTCCATAGGCTTCTGTAATCTTAAGAATACTATCTGCCTTCTTATCTACACGTTCTTTGATATATTGGAAGAATAAGTCATTCTCTTGACGATAATCGGTTGTCTTCATCTCAACTTCCTTTGGTTCTTTGATACCACACTTCTTAAACTCTGGATACATTGTATTCACTAAATAACTAAATAATACCTCTCGGCACTCAGATAATTTAATACCAATCTCATCGTCACGAGGGAAGATATACTTTTGTCCAGCATATTTATCATCATCTGGATTATCTACGAAACTACTAATAAATTCAACAATATGAATACGACGCCATGTACCACCATCGTCACTAGTAATCTTGGGAAGATTGTTACAAACAAGGAACCAATGTGCCTGGGGCTTAAACTCCTCAATATCTTCAAATAATTTTCTTGAAGTAATCTTATTACCACCAGTAAGTTCCTTCATTCTTGCTACATTGATTGTACTACCTTCTTCGGTTTCTTCGGCACTTACTAAGCGTACATTTTGAATACGAGCAATCTCAGGACTAGCAGCGGATGGCGATGATGATTTATGTGTAAAGATACTAGTACTAACGGTACAGGCATATTCTCCAAATGTTTCTTGTAAGAATTCCATAAGAATAGTCTTACCATTACCACCAGTACCAGTAAGAATAGGAAACTTTTGAGTAGTATATCCTTCTAAACAACTGGCAATACTAAGCCACATATATCTACGAACGGATTCAATCGGAAGAACTTTATTGAAGAAATCATTGATAAAATCTAGTTGACGCATGTGCTCTGGATTTTCTTTATCAATATCAATATAATCTACTTTAACTTTCTTGCTAATGTAATCATCAGGACGTCCTTGTCTAAATTCTTTCTTGGCAAGATCATAGACACCATTCTGAGTACCAATGAGTAGAGGAGATGTATCTAATTTCGCCATAAAGTTTTTATCATAGAAAAATTCGGCACACTCCTTTACTACATTGTCTTTAAAACTTGTAGTCTTTAAACAACTAGCAATTTTGTTAGCGGATTTAGCACGTTCTTGTAGAGCACTAATCATATTATCTGTACCACTATCATTGGATCCTTCTTGTGTATTTAACTGTACTATCTTTTGGTTACATTCAATACCATATTTTAAGTATTCATTGGCTACTTCTTTGGATAGAATCGATCGAATACACATACCCTGATCACTATGGCACCAATGATTACCATCGAAATAATACCATTTCTTATTTTTAAGACTAGTACAGACAAAATCATAACGATGCATTTCATAAACAACAGCAGCAATATCATAATGACTAGGAGTTTTAATAGAGGTTTCCATCTTAAAACGTACCGAACCACGACGAATCTTATCATATTCAGTAGGATTGTCGCTCTTAGCCCAAAACATCAAACTAGGAAGACCTAAATTATCTTTACGGAACTTACTAGTCCAATATTCTTCACATACACCTTCCTTAAATTTAGGAGATCGTTTACTAAATTCAATCCAAACTGGAAGTAGTGATTCATTAATATTGTATAGACAAGCACCAACAGAGAACCAATCGGCATAATGTTCGGCTCTTTCTGTAGAAAGAATACGTACTAGAGAACGGATTGTTTCATGATTTTCAGGAAGACTATTGGTGTTTAGTTTTTCAAGGGCAATTTTCTTTTCTTTGATTTTAGGAGTATTTTTGATTTTAATAGGGGCTTTGGACTTGATTTCATTTTCTAATTCAGGTGTCTTATACTCTAATCTATCGGATACTGAACGAATACTAAGTGTCTTTACAAGATCAATAGTTTCCCATTTATCAATATCTTGTTCATCGTTGTTGTTATCAAGTTCCATGGTAAGTAAATAGGGTTCAAGATTTTGTTTTCTACTGCCATACATAAACCAGCTATTGGATTCTACAACACTTTTGTCAACTACATCTTGGATCGAATTAAGAGTTTTAATATCATCGATGATTTTTTGATTTACAATGGTTTCGATCACCATATTTCTCATAACATGTTGAAATGTATAAGGTAGACCAACAGTAAATAATAAATGAAAACCATCACGAATCATATTTTCATTATCAAGTTTATAGGGCTTAGTTCTCTCTGTAACGAAACAAGTAAGATCTGTAGTTTCAGTTTCAAAATATTTTTGAATAATAGAACGATAGAGATGAACAATTTGTTTGATATGTTGTTTAGTATATTGCCTATTGGGTGTTTCTAAAGGATAACGAAAATCAAAATCTACTTTAACATAACCATAATCAATATCTCTTCTTGGTACTTCTAAGAAACTTAGTTTTTTACCAGCCTCTAAATCTTTAGCATAAACTTCATGAAATTTATCGGTTTCACTAAACGGGATCAAGTAAGCACCTCCTGTTATTTGTGTATGGGAGGGCTTGACATCCTCGGCTTTCTCTTTGTCACGAAAGATTTGAAAATTTTTTGAGAAAATTGCTAGGTTAGCCATTTTATTGATGTCTGATAAGATTTTTTTAATTCCTTTTGCCAAAAATCAATTTTGGGGTGCGTTTAGCAAAATTGCTTTCTAATCTTACTTAAAATGAACTATATTGAGAATTCAACTTTTTCGACAACTAAAAATATAAATCTATTTATAAAAGAACAACCGGTTAATTTCAAGGAAATAGAATGTCTAGAAAACAATCAAAAAATAACAATGGAGATTGACACATCGATTTTATTTCTAGTCAAAATAACATTTATCTATAGTGCTGTGATGGATGGCTGGAAAGTAGAAAAATTAAATAACAATAAGTTTTCATTTACAAAGAAGAATGTATTGAAACATATATCACTACAATCCTTCATTGATAAACATTTACATACACAAAATTTAGTTATTAACAAATAAATATTCTCTTTACATAATAGAAAGTATGTCTATCTGTAGAGATTCACTCTTCTTATTAGATCCTATCTATGAATGTAACAAAGTACAAAATGGATATCCTAAAAATACCATCTATGAATATTTAGATGTTAAACCTAAGCCCTATAAATATGATAATTGTATTCCTAGTACTTCTCCTTGGATACCCCAATTTAAATATAGTTGGGGTGAATGTAAGGGTAAAATTTATGCCAACAAGAGTGGTAATTTTAAATTAAAAGGTAGAGTAACCAAACTATCCGGAAATGGAGTGTTAAAATATTGGGCTCCTAATCCTTCTACTTGTCTCTATAGTATTTCTGGTACCGGTCTCCCTTTTCCAAATGAAGAAATCGCTTTTGAAAATACTCCTAATCAAGGAGAAATAGCTATAGATGCTACTGGTAATTTTGAGATTACCTTATTATATCCCGCTGGTTATTATATAAATCAGGGAGAAACTTATGTACCTCCCCATGTTAATTTCTTACTTTGTGGGACGAACAAAGTCATTCGAGTTGAATTACCCTTTGATACTCCTTTTAGATCCTTAGGTTCTAACTTATCTAATCACGAAAGAGAATGGCAGCCTACCCCTTATAAAAAACCTCAATAAGTAGAATAACAATAAAAACGTAATTCTACAACATCATAACCTTCTAATGATTCTAAAAAAATTTGTTCTCTAGATGTTAATTTTTTAGATTCATTTTTACAATTGGTAAGATCTCTATAGTTAATGAACTTAGAACCATTTTCCATTAGGTGATGACAATGAAAAAGATCATAAATTGTAGTTTGAAAATATCGAATGATTGGGTAGCTGATTTTAGATATAAACTGCCCATCATAAAAAGCGTAGATTTCATAATCCATTTGTAGTTTTTGGTAAAGTCTAGTAGAAGTATCAATTTAGTTGGAAATTGATCTAGCTATTAAATATAGGATAATAATTGTTAGAAATGACTAACGAGGAGAATTTTGCTATTAGTTTTGGTACAATTTACTTGTTGGTACTATTGGCCCTATTTTGTTTGAAAGGCAAAAAACTTCTTAGATATTGTTGTTGCTGTGATTCTACTAACACACCTACTGTAACACCTGCTAACCCTCCCGCGACACCTACTATCCAGAATATTATCATACAAAATAGAATAGTAGAACAAGAAGATATTTCTAATGCTTCAAATGTAATTGTTAATATGCCTACTTGTCCATCCAAAATCGCCTGGATCGAAGTTGTTGTAGTTCAACCAGATAATCATTTAGAATTAGGAAAACCGGATATCAAACAGTAAGTTTTTTCGTATTTTGAGTGATCACCTGACCCAATACTTTACCTTTTGTTAGATTTTTTACTGGACAATAAATAACCGATACACTTTTTTCATTTTTTGCTTTGCTATATTGCTTACATAATTTAGCGCCTTCTAGTAGGGTTGAATATGGGATCTCGTTATTATCTCTGACTTCTAAGATAACGTAGGGAGATGGTTGATTATCAAGATGAAACCAAATATCAAATGGTTCAGAATGATTTAATAATTGCCAGTTTTCTTTGGCATTTCTACCAACAAAAAAAGTAGCTTGATCTAAAGTAATTTTCATAAATGGCTTTTTTATCTACATGGATAAAAAATCAATTTGTAACTTGTTATTTTTTAGGTTTTTCTTTTTTCTCCACATCTTTTTCCTTTTTCTCTAATATAGACCATTTACTATCATTGAAACTAAGAATACTAACTAGTTTCATTTGTTTCTCAATCCATTTCTTCTGTTCTTCTATTTGTTTCTCTTTTTTACATTCCATAATTGCTTTGGATAAAGAATCCATCTTATTCATCTCGTTTAATTCGATCGATTTCATATCTTTATCATTATTGGTTCTTTTAGGTTTTATACCATAGCAGGTAACTCCGAAACGTTTAAACGGATCTACATCTTTGATTTTATTAATACCCGCAGTAGGACCACAAAATCCTCTATGAATCTTCTCAACATCTGTCCAATATTTTTCCTGAACCGGATAAGCAACTGCTTCGCCATCTATCCATCCCCAGGTACACCAATTAGCTCCTTTTTTAAATGCTCTATTTAAATCTTTCTCAGTGGCTAGTCTACCAGAATAAAGTTTACATATTTCTTTAGCTTCTAAATAATTGTATTTGTTGTAAATTAAAAAAACTTCTTTGTCTTTCTCTTCTTCCTCATCTGCTTTTTCTTTTTTATCTTGGGATTCTTTTTTTTGCGAATCTTTTTTTGAGTCTATTTCTTGCTTTTCACTTGGAGTAATGGTTCTAATTTGATTTGTTTCTTCATCTATACATTGTTCCTCCGATTCAAATTTCTCTAAATGAATCGATTGGAAATAAAGTCCTAGATAAAAAAGAATAAATAGAATTAGTGTTGAAATTAGATAATTCATTCCTAATAAATAATTATATATTTTTAATGCATAATTATTTATTTAATTAAGTAATTAGAGTTTTTTCCAGGAGTGTCCACCCCTCTTACCAACAACACAAATATATTCTTCCTCTTGGAAAAAGATTTTATCCCCATTATTATAATTTTTAGCATCTGGCATAGAAGGTTTCTTCTCCTTCTTTGATTTTTTTGTAGATTCTTCCTGAACACTAGGAGGATTAGGTAGATCAAACGATTTATCTAATTCTTTCTGAATATTGGATATACCCGAAATATTATCTAAATTTATATCCTCTAACTCTAATATTTTATTAGGAGTAGTTTTAGGACTTGATTTAGGACTAACTTTAGGACTTGATTTAGGACTAACTTTAGGACTTGATTTAGTAGTTTGTACAACCACATTTTCTAATCCGGATTCCTGTTTCGATTTACTAGATTCAGTAGATTGATCCTCGGATAGTTGATCAATGTTATTGGATAAAGAAATTGTATTCGAAGTAGGACTGAACTGAATATTTTTATTGGGTGTTTTTTTTTCAATACTTCTAAATACAATAGGAATTTTAACTCCTCCACTAATTTTTTGATTCTCCAATTGTTTCTCTAATTCATCTACTTTACATTTCAATAGTAGTATGTTATTTTGTAATTCTAATACTTTATTTTTTTGTTTGATCCAATTTTGATAAACATATTTAGAAACGATAATAATAACAGCAGAAATAGAACAATAGATAATATATTTATACATTCTTACATTGATAAGATAAATTATTCATTTTTTATAAACGAAAGTTTCCATTAATTTTCAAAGGGCATTTCTTAAAAAAATTTAATAATAAAAAATATTTAGCCTATTAAAAAAATAGTATCTAATAATAGATATAGACATGAGTTCAAAAGAACAGATATGGAATGGTGTTTCTAGTCAAAAATGTGAGCAATATTGTGATCTTACAACTGGATTTTATCCTATACAACAATTTAGAACCGAATGCCTAGGTAAAAGTGCCGAAGAATTAGCTACTAAACATCGTCAAGTAGTTTCTAAAGATGGTTATGGCTGGGTTTCATTGAATGGTTGTACTGTAGATAAAGATAGTAAAATGAGAACTAATATTGAAAAAATGACAAAGGGAAAAGGAAGACATCAATTAGAACACAGAAATAAGGATATTGCTTTTAAAGCTAGAGGCCCTCTTTTGGTTGATGATGAAACTATGTTAAAAATAGCTAATTTTAATTCTGGAGTTAAGAGCCATTGTGGTGTTCAAAAAGATATGACCGAATATAGAATTAACTATCTACCTCCTGAGAATAATCCTCAATGTGTCCGTCACATTATACCTCCTAAAATCCAAGAAGGAGGTTGGGTTCGCGGTGGTATGGATACTAGAAATGATCTAAGAAGAGCAATCATTAAAAAATCTAAAAATTCTGCCCTATAAATAATTTTATATTTTGAATTAATTAAAAATTTCAAAATAGAAATTCATTTTTGAAATCGATTGTCGAAAAATTCTATATGATTTAAAAAATAGTGGTTAGATAAATATAGAAAAGGTGGAGTATGTCTATAAATTTCAAAGTTAAAGAAAAAAAAATAGATAAAAATAAAAATAAAATTTCAGAAACTCTTGATTCTAAACATCTTGACGTTCTAAAAGAAATCGAAGGTATCCAAAATAAATTACCTAGTTTAGAAGATCAACTAAATGAGTATACTAAAAAATTAGAAGAAATCAACTATAAAATAAAAAATACTAACTATGAAATCGACATAACTGAATTAAACACCTTAGAAGATACAAATTATAATGAAAAATATGAATTAGAAGAAAAAATTAAAAATATCCAGGATGAAATCCAAAAGATTCAATCCAATAGTCATTTAAACGACTATTTTAATAAGACTGGTCACCTATTGTATTATTATTATGATGGTAATAGAACATTAGAACAAGAATATAATTCTAAACAAACTAGTACTAGTTCGGATAATGATTCAACAGACAGTACAGTAAGTACTGAAGAATTTATGACCGATTCTATTTTTACAGAAATTCCCCAAAACAAAAAAACTAAAATTACTGATTTTATTGAAAAGGAAGATGGCTTTGAAAAGGCTGAACTCTATGACAAATACATCAAGTTAATTCGGGATCAAACCTTTATTCAAAAAGATATTTTCATGAAAAAAAATAAAGCTGGACAAAGTGCTATCTGTATCAAATGTAATATTCCATTAAATTTGGTTTATTCTGAAGGTTTACAAGTTTGTAGTAAATGTGGTAGAACAGAATATATCTTAATTGATAGCGAGAAACCTAGTTTCCGAGAACCCCCTCCAGAAGTAAGTTATTTTGCCTACAAGAGAATAAATCATTTTAATGAATGGTTAAGCCAATTCCAAGCGAAAGAATCTACTGAAATTCCTCAAGATATCTACAAGCTTATTTTATTAGAAATGAAGAAGGAACGTATAGCGGATCTCAATAAAGTTACTCCTCAAAAAATAAGAGAATATCTTAAGAAACTTAAACTAAATAAATATTATGAACACGTTCCCCATATTTTGAACAAACTAAATAATAAAAAGGTTCCTCTTATCGGCAAAGAAACCGAAGAAAAACTCCGTCATATGTTTAAAGAAATACAAGCACCTTTTATGAAAGTCTGTCCACCTAATCGTAAAAACTTCCTTAGTTATAGCTATGTTCTACATAAATTTGTAGAATTATTAGGTTTAGATCACTTGAAAGAATGCTTCCCGTTATTAAAATCTAGAGAAAAACTTCATCAACAAGACCAGATTTGGAAGGAAATCTGTAAAGAACTAAATTGGATGTACATTAAAAGTATTTAAGTATAGTATTTTATTAAATATAACTTCTATAAAACTATTAATTATAGAATTTATTTATCAAAAGGTTTAATAGGTTTATCCTTTAGGACCTTTTTTTTTAAAATCCCAAATTAGATATAAAATTTTGTATAGTGTGCTCTATATCAAATAAATCATTTAAATCATTTTTTATACGTAAATCAAAATCTAAATGTTCTAGTCCTAATTCTGATTCGTGAATTTTATTTTCGTTATCTTTTTCTTCTTTTATTCTTTGAAGATTTCTTTGTGGTGCCTCAACGAGTACTAATAATCCACCCATATTTTTAATGTAATCATATTCGTTTTGAAATCGAACGTCCTGAATGATAAAGAAAGGAATAAGTTTTTTTTCTACATATCTATTCACTTTGGTAAGCTCCTCTAAATGAATATGTATCCACATATCTACTGCCCGAATCCACATATCTTTATTGTGTTTATCTCTGCCATTTTCAGTAGCATAGGTTTGGAGTAGTTTTCTAGTTTCATTTGTCTTTTGAATAAATAAATTATGATAGGTTAATTGATCAGATTGATCTCTAGCATATAGTTCGATTTTAACAGGGGAACCAAAAGAAAAATAATAAGGTACAAGAACACAATCCTTTTTAGAAAAGTGTTGAATTATTTCGGGTATTAGATAATGATCACTAATATAGTTTTTACCAACGCCTCTCTTCCCTGAAATACCTAAAATAATCATTTTATTTCCAATAGAATAAAATGTTTATTTCCTTTTTCCTAGATCCCTAGTAGATTTTTCATAAAAAGATAGTAGGCATGTAGAAAAAGTTGGGATTGAAAACTTCCTCTGGCTTCCCGGGATTCTATTCCTCTACTATCTTTTTAACATTTTCTAATAGTCTTATAGTTTTTTAGTAAAATACCTACTAACGTTTGTAAGTTCGGTATTTCATACCTACTAACGTTTGTAAGTTCGGTATTTCATACTACTAACGTTTGTAACTAGGAAGTTCTATAGCTTTTCCATGTAATCTAGAATAATGTTTTTCAATTGCCATATCTCTTTCTCGCATTTTATTTTGTCTTGCCATTTCCAAATCCTCTTCTTGTCTCTTTTTTTGTGCTAAATATTCCTGTTCCTCTGGAGATAGTACCATGGGTCCGTTTCTAGCCGCTTTTAATTGTTCTATTGTTTTATATTCATCTCTCTTTATTTGTCCTGGATGTAGAGTGGTTTGGGTATACGCCTTCTTTAGATCCGTATATTTTCCATGATTAGTAAAATCATTTCCATCATTTCCTAATTCTTCATATCCTGCCGTTGTACATATCAACGTCTCAGGATCTACATATCTAGTAATTTTATTACCACTTGACTGTTTTTGTATGTATTCCTCAAAGGCATTATTGAAACCTTCTTTAGAAATTACTTTAGGTTGTTCTTGTGTAAAATTACTATCATCTTTCATCCAATCTTTGTAACCCTTTTCATTTTCATCGGTAAATCTATTTTGCTCAAACATTTGATTAAATTTATCTCGATTGAAATTCATCCCACTGCCTGGCTCAAATTGGTAATTCACTCGATCCATATCATGATCGAAATCCTTTCTTTCAGCTTCCTTAGATTCTATTGTTTGATTTAATTGACCTGTTAATCTTGCTTCCTCTTCTTTCATAGATAACAGAACAGCATATGCTTTTTGTAGTATTCTAAATTCTTGAGTAGAATCGTAGCCGGATTTATCGGGATGATATTTCAAGATAAGTTTTTTGTATCTAGCCCGAATATCTTCTATAGAACAATCGGGCTCTAAATGAAATAATTCAAATGGATCTAAGGAAAGATTCTTATTTTTATAATCTATATTAACTTTTTTATTAGAAGATGAATTAGGTATAGGTATTTTATCTTTCTTTTTCTCTTTGTTTTCTGTTTTACTATTTTTAGATTTTTCTAGTTCCTCTCGGATTTTACGGTTTTCTTTTTCCAATTGAATCTGTTTCTTTTTTAATTCCACTAAATCTTCTTTGGTAATTTCACTAGAAACTTCGTTACCCATTTAAATAACTATAGAGAATTAAATAAATTATTTTCCTTAATTAGTATACCTATGAATAGTTCATCGTATTTTTTATTCATGATGTTTTTTGCTAGTCTTTTTGCCTTTCTAAAATTATTCTATAAAACTACCAATTACACCTATTTTATTGTTATTGGAATTGTTTTTAGTATTTTAGAATTTATTTTCAGGATCCCTAGTATAGATATTGGTGTAAAAGCTTTAGGATATTCGGTTATTTGGATGCAGATTATTTGGATATCCATGAATTTCATAACTAGTAGTTTATTAGGGAATATTATGTATGGAGAATTATTAAATGTAGAAAAAGTAATGGGTATGATGCTAATTCTAGGAGGAGTTTATGTGGCTGGAAATGGAAATGGTAAAAAATAAGTAAAAAAAATATTTGGCCATAATATAATGGCCCTTTTTGCTAATTTCCTGAAATGGTTCTATGATCAATTAAGCAGTCCAGTTTTTTCTGCGTTTGTTGCCGGAGTAATTACTTTTTTCATGATGTATTTAGAATCTAAAATTAGTAGAAAAGAAATACATAGAAGAACCTATACTAAAAATATATTAATGGTGGCTACTATTGTAGGCAGTATTGTATTTATTTTAGCTAACTATACTTTTAATCCTAAAGTAAATAAATTAGTAGAAGAGGTTAGTAAAACGGTAGGCGGTACTATGAAGGAAATGACAAATAGTATACACTATGATGCGTCAGACATCTTTTTAGGTGAACCAACTTTTTAAAATATAAAATATTATAATTGAATATTTTATTTTTTTGCGTTTTCACCAAAATTATTTTCTCAGCCTATAATATAAAAAAATGGGTGGTGGTTTAATGCAATTAGTCGCTTATGGTGCTCAAGATGTGTACCTCACAGGCAATCCTCAAATTACTTTTTTCAAAGTCGTCTACAGACGTCACACTAACTTCGCTATGGAGTCTATTCAACAGACTTTCAACGGTACCGCTGACTTCGGCAAACGTGTCAGCTGCACCATCTCTCGTAACGGTGATTTAATCCACCGTGTTTACCTCCAAGTCGATATCCCCGCTGTCAGTATCTCTGGTGCTTCCTTCAGATGGATCGACTCTCTTGGTCACTTCTTAATCAACACTGTTGAACTCCAAATCGGTGGTCAACGTATTGATTTACACTACGGTGACTGGCTCGAAATCTTCAACGAGCTCACTCTTCCCTCTGGTCTCAAGGCTGGTTACCAACGTATGATTGGTAACACCTACGCTCTCACCACTACTGAATCTGGTGATAACTCTGATACCATCGAGAAGCCCCAAACTACTCTTTACATTCCTCTCCAATTCTTCTTCTGCCGTAACCCCGGTCTTGCTCTCCCTCTTATTGCTCTCCAATACCACGAAGTCGTTATCAACATCGAATTCAACCGTGCTGCTAACTGCTACATCGTCGGTGGTACTGACCAATCTCCTATTCCCTCTATGCTTAACCCTAACTTACAAAACGCTTCTCTCTACGTTGACTACATCTACCTCGACACTGATGAACGTAGACGTTTTGCTCAAGTTAGCCACGAATACCTCATTGAACAACTCCAATTCACTGGCGAAGAAACTTTCACTGGTTCTTCCTACAAGTCTCGTCTTAACTTCAACCACCCCGTCAAGGAATTAGTCTGGGTTGTTCAACGTTCTGACGTCGTTGATAATGGTGTCAACCAATGGTGTAACTACACCACTCAACGTGCCCTCAACGGTAGCGTTGTTAACTACAATGACACTGGTCTCAATGTCTGGTCCAACAACCAATTCCCCACTTCCACCTCCACCGTCCCCGGTCTTACTGATGCTGGTGTCCTCAGTGGTCGTGAATCTGGTGCTGCTAACCAATACGCTGCTGGTGCCGCTAACTACTACGGTTCCCTCGGTGCTCAAGTTGGTGCTTCTGCTTTCTCTGGTGTTAACCAAGCTACCCTCATCCCCACCAACGGTAGTGCTCCCGCTCTTACCTACCCCCACGTTTTCGGTGGTCCCGGTGCCCAAAACTGTGTCTGGGCTGCTAAACTCCTCCTCAACGGTCACGACCGTTTCTCTGAACGCAAGGGTGACTACTTCAACCTCGTTCAACCCTACCAACACCACACCAACATCCCCGATTCCGTCGGTATCAACGTCTACTCCTTCGCCCTTAAACCCGAAGATCACCAACCCACTGGTACCTGCAACATGTCCCGTATCGATAACGCTACCCTCATGATTGCTGTCCACCCCGATATTGCCTCTGCTAACCTCACCAAGAAACTCCGTGTCTACGCTGTTAACTACAACGTTCTCCGCATTATGTCCGGTATGGGTGGTCTTGCCTACTCTAACTAAAGTGTCTTTTGTGGTTATATTTTTATTATCATAAAAGCATTAGAAAAATAATAATATTTAATAAAAATGATATATTAAATGTTATTTGTTCATTCAAAAATTTCCTAGAAAAAAAAAACTTAGGTTAAATTAGAAATAGAATGCCTATTCAAAAAGGAGGTGTAGAACAGCATGCTGTCATTGTAGGTACGCATAATTATCGTTTACAATGTTTCTTTAACAAGAACAATTTTGGTAATCCTCTTTATACACAAAAAAACTTCAAAAATTGTGCTATAATAAAATGTAGTAAATTAGGTAAATATGTAAAGTTTACCATGATTTGGGAAGGTCAATTAAGTAAAGAAGAACAAGATGAAGAGGATGAAAGAAAAGATGATAAAAAAAAATATTGGACTATGGAAACTTTTAATAGGGAAGGAGTTATTAAGAACCAAAAAATTTACATAGAACCTAATGTAAATGTTTATTTGGTTCGTCATGGTCAAGGTGTACATAATGTCAAGATCTTTAAAAAGATTGTATCAGTATTTAAACTTTATGATGCCAAATTAAGTGATGAAGGTGTAAAACAAGCTATCAATGCCGGTAGTTACTTATTTGGTTACGAATTCAAAGATTACAACAGTCAAACTTTGAAAGTTCATTATGTAGCTTCTCATCTACAAAGAACCCAACAAACCATAGCTAATTTAGCAAGATCACTTTATAATAAATTTCCCCAAAATATAATAAATATTAATCCATGTGCGAATGAATTAGCAGTTGTTGAAAATGGTATGTGTAATAGTAGTCATGATCCAAAAACAGTATTAGCTGAAATGGCTTTAGAAAATAAGGCATCTTGTATTCATAGAGGTCTTCATGATGAAATATTAATTAAGAAAGATTGTTTATCCATTAAAAACATTAATAATAATGAATTCTTAATTGATTGGAATTATTATAGATCATTTGATGCTTCGAAACTTTCTTGTGAAGATACCAATATTGTAACTCAATCCTTATATGCTTACAGATATGGTAAATATTCACTACGTAGTTTAGAAAACAGAGACAAATTAGATATAAAATTTACTCCTAATGAGTTTAAAGCTTTTAATTCAATGACTAATACTCTAATTAGAAATTCTGAAGGAAAATATTATCCAATTTCTAAAATTTTATATAGTAAATCTGGTAAACCCGCAGACTTTGTTTTAATTAAATCTGAAATTACCTCGGGTAAACAAGGAACAATTTATGATGCCTGTTCAGGAACAAATTGTAATTATATACTTAAAAAAATGAATGGCAATGCTGCATTTGAAAGTAAATTTATCCAAGAAATAAGATTCCATAATATTGCCGCTGAATTAAATGTAACAGATCCAATTGTTTTAGCTTATTCAATGGAATTAGAAAATGGCAATTACGAATATGGTTACGTCTTAAAAAAATACAATAAAACTTTATTTGATGTTTTCAATAGCGAAAAGTATGAAACCGAATTTAAAAAAAAAATTTTAAGAAATTGTATATATATTTTGGAAATTTTATCTTCCAAGGATTATAAAATTTGTCATGTAGATAGTCATATTTTAAATTTTATGATTGATGAACAAAATGAGGTCAAAATCATTGATTTCGGATTAGCTAGACCAATAAATACAGATGAAGATATAATATTCTGTGTCCAAAGTCAATTAGAATTATTCAGAAATAATTTCGATAGAATGATTCCTTCCTTGGTTAAAGATAAATCAATTATACTTGCTGAACTAGATGAATATATTGAAAACTTAAAATATAGTGAAGAAGAGGAATATTATGGGGATGAAGAAGCAACTCCTTTAATTTATTAATAACTAATTTATAATATTATAATAGATGTATCTATCTATTTTACTATTTTTATTACTAATCTTTCATAGAGAACTACTTCTATTTCTCCAAGATCTCTATTATTTCTCCTTGGTTCTTTCTAGAAGAATTTCTGGATTATATAACAACAATCTAGTAAAAGTTCCAAGTTTTAAAAAAAAGAGGATATTATTTATTACTTTTGATAATCGCAAAGCCGAATATATTGATAAACACAATCAGAACATTAGAGAATATTGTAAAAAATGGGATTATGATTATAAATTCATTGATCAATGTAATAAGAATGTTTATTGGTGTAAACTTTATTTACTGAAGAAATATTTAAGAAAAAAGAAGTATGATTATGTAGTTTGGCTTGATTCAGATACCTATATTTTTAATCCATCTATTCGAATCGATGCTATTTTACAACGATTTGATTCAGATATTTTTGTTGGATTTGATCAACATCCCCTTTTTGATATTGGTAATGCTGGAGTAGTTGCTATTAGAAATAGTAGAATTGGCAGGCAATATATAAGGGATTGTTTAAAGAAAAATCGAAAAGAATGTTATAATAAAAATGGATCCCTAAAGGGCTTCTGGGCTAGTAGTTGCTATGAACAAGGAACAATGAATATCCTCATCCTTCAAAAATATAGCAAAAAAACTACATTATTAGATAAATCCATTATAAACAATAGTAATCGATGTAATAAGGATACGTTTTTATTACATTATTATGGAGGTAATAACAAAGATAGGGTTCAATGTTTTAACTAAAAATCAAAAAGTTTATTTAGAATAGCAATAAAAAATGCCTTCACCAGTTTGATAACTCATTTTACTATATTTTCTTGTATTTACCAAATAATTTAAACAAGGACTTCTTTTAGAAGAACTAGAATCATTGATTTCTAATTCTAATCCATGGTTTACTCCGCCGGCTTTTATGGTTTGGGATAAATCGCTTTCTTCTTGTCCAAGTATTTTTGTATTTTCATAATAAGGAGTGATCCATTTAACGTTGTATTTCATTTTGATATTTTCATATAGAAAAATGAGAATATCTAAAAATCCATTTTCTATACAAAAAAGAAACAATTCTTTTTCCGAAGAAATTTGTAAAAAAGATTCATAAAGATTGTTATCTAGTAAAGTTTGTTTAATTTGATCAATATCAAAATGTTCTTCTATTTTTTTATAAATTATAGTTAATCTGTTCATTTATTAATTAAATTAATTTATATTTAATTTTATTACAAATTTTTGACAAAAATATATGATTTTATTATAGATGTCATTAAATTTAGAAGATTATTATAGTAAAAAAATTTGTCCCCAAATTCGACATGAATTAGGTCGAATAAGAAACACTGAAATTGGTAATTTATTATTAGTTGAACTTTCATCATTAACTTTAACTTATAGTATAGGTAAAAATACAAATTTTACTATAGATAAATATGAAATAGTAAATAATAAACAATTGGTAACTCAAGTTAATGATATGCTTAATAAATGTAATAGTTTTTTACCTAATTATAAATCCAATTTAACTAGTATTAATGAATATAAATCATTCAATTATCAGAAATTATTATTAATAGATTACGATGATATTAATAATCCCCAAGTTATTTTTTATGTGGAAATAGAAAATAATTCAGAGAATATAATTTCCAAAACACAAGAAGGTAATACTAGAACAAATATTATTTGGACGCTATGTAAAACAGATAATCCTAAATATAGATATGTCAAGACAAATGTTATATTAAATACTTATTTAGAAAGTCAAATTAACAAACGAAAAAAAAAATCATGGAATCCATATATAATAATTAGATATTGGTGCGCTGTTGATATTACAAATCCTAAATTTGAAGAAATAGTTAAATTCTTTTTAAGAGCTAATTTCGCAATTAAAGGAGTCACTAATTTACCTGGTACTATAAGTAATAATTACAATCAAGAACAAAGATATATTGTTTTAGAATCAATAAGTAGTAAAAAAGGAGAATATGCTAATGTAACAAAATTGGCTAATTTAAATGAACAATATTTTGTTGCATCGGGTTTGCGTACTTTTGAACAATTATTCAAATATTATAAAAAAACTTATTATATTCCAGCTGAAGATTTATTAAAAATTTTTTATCAAGTATATACGTCTTCTGGAGAAGTTTCTGGATCATTTAATATTTCATTATCAAAATATTATTCATTTATAAAAGGTATTCCAATTGTTTTAGATAAATTAGTCGATTTTGATAAACCCAAAATTAATAAAATTTTATATGATCAAAAACATAAATTAAACCTATATGAACAAGTAAAAGATAATGATGCTTTATGTCAAACTAAAGCACCCACAGCAGAATTTATATTTCATACACACCCTTATATTTGTAATAATAAACTATATTTAAGTGAGTTACCAAGAATTTATGAACCACCTAGTCAAGCTGATTTATTTGTAACTATTTTTAAAGGTATAAAAACAGGTATCGGTATTAAAATACATTTTGTTTTTACAGTAAATAGTATTTACATTATACAGTTAAATCCATATTGGCAAAATATTTTTAATGTATATTTTTCAGCAATGAGGGGACAAAAAATAATAGACGAATTAGTTGAGATACTATTATATATACAATTTTTAATATTAAATAATCAAAGATATCATAGTTTGATAACAAATGGTTTAAAAAATAAAGAGGATATGTATAATTACTTATTTTTATTAAATAATAATATGACAATATCTGAACTATCAAGAGATATAGACCATACTGAATTTAAGGATTATAAAGGTACTAAAAAAACAAATGAAGAAATTAAAAAAGACATAAAAGAAAGGTTAATTTCGACACATCTCAAATCAGTAAAAAATTATAATTTATTTATGATTAGTTTGGTACCCTATCCTATTAATTTAAATTTTTACCCGGATATTCCAAAAGATGTAAGTGGAAAAGAATATGATCCAGAAAAATTTACTCCTTATTTCCATAATGAATTATATGTAAAAGATAATTATAGTGGTGTAAAAGCACATGAATATTTAACCAAATTACAAGAATCAATTGGTACTGATAAACCATTTATGAATGATTTGTTTGTTGATTGGTATTTTCCATTTGATTAAATTGTTTTTCTAATAATTCAAAAGATAATAGTGTAATTCCGAATTGAGGGCTACTACGAAGAACCCTCCAACCTCCTCCTTTGAAGAATGCCTGCCATCCTTCTTTTTGATAAATGGATCTGGCTGTTCCTACCATTTTAGGATTACCCTTACTTTCTTTTCTAAAAGTTTGCATCCTTGTTTTAATAACATCCGCGGGTGTACAAAGAAAAGCCGCTGGGGCTCCTGCTATTGTACCTGCTAAAAATGGATTGAATTCCTGTTTCTCTTTTAGATACCAATAAACAGGAAAATAAATTCCACTAAAAGGAATATCTCTTAAATAACAAGCACTGGCTCCCGTATATAATTTCCTAAAATGAAACAGTTCTCTATAATTGATTTTATTTTCCATTTGTAGATTAGTTTTGATCATCTCATAGGGGCTAGTAATTGTAACTTGGGCAGTTCCTGCCGCTAATCCTCCTACTAAGTGATATTTGAATTCATCTTTATTATTTTTAGTTACAAGAGAATAGGTGAATAATTTAATGGCTTTCTCAGGACCTACCATAGTAGTTTGTACTAAACAACCACGGTAGAAAGCCCGAAATCCACCAGTTTGGTATAGTTTTCGCCAACAATCAAAGCCATTTTGATAGATGCGATTGCTATTGGTCTGGTTCTGCATTCTAGTTTTAACAACATCGATAGGATATACACCAAAGGCTCCTAAGGAACCGGCAACTAGACCATCAAAGAAAGATATAGAACTATTGGACATTTTTCTTATATAATGAAATTTATATTTAAAGTTCTTTACAAACGGGTTCACCTTTATCTAGGGTTCTTGTTTTCTTTTGTATAGTTCCATAGATATCTTTGTAAAAAACTTCATCGGGACATTGAGGCGGGATTTCTAAAAAGATAAGATAGTAGTTCATTTGGGGATGCTGTAGGAAAGATTTTCTTAGATTACTAAGCTTAACAAATTCATGGACATAGGTAATTTTACGTGGGCGAATTTTTGGTTTTGTGGGTCTTTCTAATAGGATTTCATCTAGTTTATCATCTCGAAATTTACAAACCCAATATAGAATATGGTTGGTATTTTCTTTGTGTTTGATAATTTCCGCCATGGATGTTTCAATGTTCTGGTTTAGAACAAATAATTTAGAAGAATCTCTGGCGGCAATATATTGAAAGATCTCCCGAAAGATTTCAGGGGTCTCTACTAGTTCAACTAGTTTAATAGAATATTTGGTAAGTTTGCTGTACCAATTTTCAAATTGGATCTGATATTGATCTATTTGAGTTTTATAATTGGTATAGAGACGATTCACTTTCTCAATCGATCTATCTAGATTACTAGTGATTAAATTGGGATAAATAGTAAGGGGTTCAATTGATATTTTAATATTTTTTTTAATATAATTCATTGTAGCATTTGTAGTAAGAATGCTATCATGAATTTGCTTCATCATATAGTTTACAATGGTTTCTTTAGGAAGTTGCCCTAAATAAGGAATACCAACTATTTCTCCATCATCATCTACACCGATAAATAGTTTACCAGTAGTTTTTAGTTTCGCATTACAAAAAGCTGATAGATATTTGGGAATATAGAATTTACAATAATGTTTCAGATTATCTAGAATACTTTTGTTAAAACGTTCATCGATCTTTTTCTTCCCTAAAACAATATCGTTGATCTCTTGTTGTTCATAATAGATTTCGGGATCGATTTTGTAGCTAAATTCTTTGTATTCAACTTCCAATGTTTCCTTGGGGAACTTCTGAAATAGATAGTAGGACATTTTCTACTTTTTAAAACTAAAGCTGATCAAAGTATCAATTTCATTCTAAAGAATCATTCTAAAGAATCCTCAAAATTTTCTACTAGTTGATTCCAATAATCTATTAGATCATAGGAATCCTCCTCATCTAATTTATCGAGAGAAATGGTAAACATTTCTTTATCCAGTGATTTTAAATATTCATTTTCAATAGTAATTTTCTGGGCTGAACCAAAATCTATTAACTTAACCTTATTATTATTATTCACCATAAAATTTGCCAAATGAGTATCTTTATGAATCATTCCAACTTCTACTAATAATTTTTCTAGTATTCTTTTTACTTGCCGTAAATATTTTTTCTTTTTAACCAGTGATATACTAGAATCTATTAAGATATCTTCAAGTGTTCGCGCATATTTTTTCATTATAAATCCATAATGATCCTCGGCAATATAAGCCAATAGAATTTGATTCGTAACTTTCCATCTAGCAGCTTCATTCTGGTACAATATTTCTTTCTCAAATAGATTTCTAGAATTATTATCAATGAATTTTTTTAGAATGTATTTAGAACATTGATAGATACACCCATAGGTTCCAACTGATAGCAAATTACCTATAACATATTTTTTTTTTGGTTCTGGTGTATCTATAAAGATCTCCTTGATATTGTATTTTTTCTTGGTTATTTTATCTACAAGTATTGGATCGTTTGAAGAGTCATAGGGTTTAAAATGTAGAATAGGCATTTATTAAATACAAGGAGGACCAATCAATTCATTTTTTATTTACTCCATTAATGACACCATGGATTAGTGAGAAGTAGGTACCAATAGGAATATTTCGATAATTGGAATTAGGATTAGATTTACTGATAGTAGTATCAATGCGAATATATTCATTTTCTGGATCGACATATTTTTCTATCACTTTTGCTAGAATTTCATCCGTTTCAACTTTCACTACGATACAACGAACCATATTTTATTCTATAGGAATATTATTTTAATAAGAAAATGGTCTAAAAAGAATTTGAATTAATCTTTGGTAAGTATAAATAAATTATAATCTAGCAATAAGATGTCAAATCTAGATGACATAATAATAGATCATTTACTAATTGGTATAGAATTATATATAGATTCAAGTCAAAGAAGCAGAGGAGATGAATTAGAGGAATTGTCGAAATATTTTTATGCTCATTGTTTTTGTAAAGAAAATTATATGTATACATTATCGGATATAGATGATTTAGCCGATAGACTACTTAGTAAAAAGAAATATAGTAAAATAGATGTTGTAAATTATTTAGATTTTATTTGTAACGAAGATCTTTATAGAATTGGACTAGAACTACTAGAAAAAAGGGAAAAGGTTGATTTTTTATTTTATAATATTTTATGGATTGAGCATTTAAAATATTCATTGTATGATGAAATTTCTATTAGTCTAGTAGATTATGATCAAAAAAGTAAAATTATCAATCAATCCATCCATATTCAATGTCTACAACATAAAAGACAATGTTTAGATCTAATAGACAAATACTATAAAAAATTACTAATAGAATTTGGATATTTATATAAAGAAATAGAATATTGCGAACAACTTATAGATTACTATAAAATTTATAATATAAATATTGATTACGAGATAGAAATTATCATTGAAAAATAGAAGCTTAACTAGAAGTTTAGTTACCAACTTCTATAGATTCTAGACTAGAGATTCTAGAAAAAATAAAATTGATTTCTATCTTCTAGTAGCTACAATAATAATTTCAACAACAGCCTAATGGAGTCTGTCACTGCCTACATCAACTCTCTCTCGACCGACTTCGAGGGAGTCAAGAACTATTTCAACGACAAGAACATTCGCGTTTTGGAGGACAAACACTACTACATGCTCATTCCCAACGAGACCCTCTGTATTGACGATACTCTTCGCGAGATCCTCTGGGAACATAAGGGAACTATTCTCGACAAGATCGATAATTCTGTCGTCTGTCGTGGATTCCCCGAGCACAACGTCTTTAGCATCAAGAGCGATGCTATCTACGCCCAGGAGTATATCAACGGTACTCTTATTCGTGTCTTCTTCAACAAGTACATGAATGAGTGGTGTATGTCGACCAACGGAACTCTCGATGCTTACCGTTCTTACTGGATTTGCGAGCGCTCTATTGGTCGCCTCTTCGACGAATGCCTCAGCCGCATCTACCGCAAGTCCACTGTACTCTGGGCTAGTCCTCTGGTCGAATATCTCGATTGCGAGAACTGCTACCAGTTCATGCTCGTTCACCCCGAGGTACATCTTCACAGGAGCATCGTTCGTCCCAGTATTTTCCACATCGGAACCTACTCTCTTCTTTCAAGGAAGTACATTGAGACTCGTGTCGATCAACTTCCTCAGCCTCGCAAGTACCTCTTCCACAGCTTCGATGAGCTCTGTAACCAGGATAATCTTACTCGCTATTTCCCTAGCGGCAAGATCCTTTACTACCCCACTACTTCCGCCAGTACTCAAATCGGTCGTACAATTGTAGCTCCCGAAGAAGTTTGGTACAACGAGAAGATTCTCGGTCGCAATTCCAATCTCTACCTTCGCTACCTTGAACTGAATCGTGAAGCTGACTCTGCTCATCGCCTTCACAAGGCCAAGGAGGAGTATCCTATCTTCCATAAGATCGAGTATACCATGACGAAGAATCTTCGCGCTCTGGCAAACGATCTTTCAACCAGAAAAGAGTGGTTCATTGACGAGATCAATCAAATCATCAATCCGAACGCTTACGACGACGAGGTGTATTTCGAACTACTCTACAAGGTTCCTACTCGTCTCATTATGATCGCTCTTAACTGTCTTGGTTATATTCGTACTCGCGATGTCGATATTCCTCCCTCTCCCAAGGAGGAAGAGTTTGACGAGGTAGAGAAGGCGATCGATGAGAAGGTTGCTCAGGACAAGTTTGATGCCCTCTGCGAGATGTTCTATATGCCCCACAGCGCATTCACTGCCATGAACGAAACTGAGCTGTATGATTTTGTCGCTCCTAAGATCCACTCAGTTGTTCAGCAGGAGATCGAGATTGAGAACGAAGAAACCTATAATACCATCACCGTTGACGAAGTAATTCACGCTATTCTCCAGCACGATGCTCTCACTATTCAGCGTCTCCTCGATGACAAGTATTACCTTGCTACCATGATCCAGGATTGTCTTGAGGATCTTCGCCAGATGAACGAGCTCGAAGCTCTTATGTAAATAGTCAATAGGTGAGTCAAAACAAGGTGAGTCTATGTGTTAGAAAAACTAAAAACCCAAAAAAAATCAATAAAAATTCAAAAACCAAAAAAAATAAAAAAAAACTTTGAAATTGAAAAAATAGGAATTTGATTGGAATAAAATGAAGCTAATTCAAATTTTTAAAAATATAAATAAAGGGACCCCTTCCTATGCTATCAAAAATAAACTGGGTAGATGGAATAGAGAAAATGGAAAAAAGACTGAACTAAAGATTTATTATGCGAATGAAGATCATTGTGGAGTCTGTTTGGTGAAAAAAAAAGATGAATCAAATGAGTATTATATGCCATTTCTACTATAATTTTTTTCTTTCTTAATAGAATGGGCCCTTTTACTATTTATTTAAGAATAAATAGAACAACTCTAGAAAATATCGATGAAAAATTAAAAAACAAATACTTTGAACCTGTGTTGAAAAGATCTCCTAGTTTTGTAGTAGAAAAAGATCCTTTAGAAGGATATGTGTTAAAATACCCGGTTCATTTAGATGAAGAGAGAATGCTTCAAAGTAAATTTGGATGTTTTGGTCCTTTTATCATTCATTTCTTGGATGAAAAAAAAGTTAAAAAAATCATTCACTCCAAAATGAAAAAACATTTTCAAAGAAACCAACTAGAATATTTGTATTTTGATCTCCTTTCTACTAATGATACAGATACGTTAACTGATAGTAGCATTGATACTATATTAGCTAATGATATAACTGAATCTTCAGGTATTGATAGTGACTTGGAAGAGGATTAAAGAATATGATATTTATCATAAGTATAGGTTGTATAATGTTGAAAAATCGAATACATTATAATAGCAGCACAATTGCTTACATTATAAGAAGCAATAATTCCTGTTTGAGGAATTTCGATACTAAAAGAACCTTGGAATAACTTTTGTGTATCTAAAATATTTTTAGGAACTCCGTATTTCTCATTGCCCATAATGAGACAAATCTCTTTGCCTTCAGGAATCTGAGCCAATTGATGTTTCCAATGAACTTTGGATAATGGGATCGAATGTTTGGATTGTTCAATAAAAATAGGTACCATATGATATTGATTCATAATTTGGATAAATAATTCTGTATCAAAATCATAATCCTTTTCTTCTAATTGGGTCTTTGTATGACGATCTATCTCTTTTCTATTTTGATCACACTCTTTGATTCCTTGGGGAATTTCTTTTGAAATACGAATTACATCAACATGATTATATAGAGTCATTGCGGAACGTTTATCGTAATTTCTCTTACCAAAAAGAAAGAAGCGACGAACACCATTGATATTCGCAGTTCGAATCATATTGCCAGTGTTTAGACAACTATTAATGGTTAGAGCCATAACATTATAGGGGAATTTAGTATTCCCGTAGGAAGATTCACGGGACATTTTAGGAGTATGAACATCGTCAAAATAGGTCCTAAGCATTTTTTGTTTCTAAAATATAATTGATTACCATATAATTCATTATCAAAATAATCAATTTAAAAAACAATAAAAATATAGAAGATCACAGTGCGGTTTAGGTGTTGATGTCATAGGAATTTAAAGATTACTGTATACTTATACTTAGTAAATAATAAAAAATGACTGATAACTCTGAAAAGCAACACGTATCTATTGTCGTCTGCGGACATGTCGATTCCGGAAAATCAACAACTACTGGTCGCCTCATTTATGATCTAGGAGGTATTCCTGAGCGTGAGATGCAGAAGCTTCGTGAAGAGGCAGACAATCTTGGCAAGGGTTCATTTGCTTTCGCATTCTATATGGATCGTTCTAAGGAGGAACGTGCTCGTGGTATTACTATTATGTGTACTACTAAAGAATTCTTTACTGATAAGTACCATTACACAATTGTCGATGCCCCTGGTCACAGGGATTATGTTAAGAATATGATCAGTGGTTCTTCTCAGGTCGATGTTGCTCTAATTATGGTTCCCGCCGATGGTAACTTCGCTACTGCGATTGCTAAAGGTGATCCTAGGGCAGGAGAGATTCAAGGACAAACTCGTCAACATGCTCGTCTCATCAATCTTCTTGGTGTTAAGCAAGTTATTATTGGTGTTAACAAGATGGACAGCGATACTGCTGGTTATCGCCAAGAACGTTATGAAGAGATTCGTGCGGAGATGGTGGATATGCTAAGCAAGGTAGGATACAAGAAGGAGACAATTGAATCTACCATTCCTATTATTCCTATTTCAGGTTATCTTGGTGAAAATCTTCTTACTAAGTCAGATAAGATGCCTTGGTGGAATGGTGTAGATATTACTCGCCAAGACGGCCAGAAAGTTCATGTCAATACTCTTCTTGATGCTCTTAATAATTTCGTCACCCTTCCTGCTCGTAATATGGACGCGCCCCTTCGTGTTCCTGTGAATGGTGTTTATAAGATTAAGGGTGTTGGTGATGTTATTGCTGGACGTGTTGAACAGGGTAAGGTCAGTCCTGGTGATGAGGTAGTTTTCCTTCCTACTCATACTCCTGCTACTCCTTGTGCTGGTAAGGTTTTCACGGTTGAGATGCATCACAATCAGGTTCCATTTGCGGGTCCTGGTGATAATGTTGGTATGTGCGTAAAAGGTCTTGATAAGAACAATATGCCTCGTACTGGAGATGTAATGATTCTTAAGAAGGATGCTACACTTAAGCCTGCGAAACGTTTTACAGTTCAGGTCCAGATTCTAGATCACCCTGGTGAACTTAAGGTTGGCTACACTCCTATTGGTTGTGTTCGTACTGCTCACAGTGCTATTCGTATGACTGCGATTAAATGGAAGATGGGTAAGGAGACAGGTATGAAGAAGGTTGAGAATCCTGCTTATATCAAGGCGAATGAGATGGCAGAGCTAGTTTTTGAGCCTCAGCAGCCATTTGTTGTTGACAAGTTTACTAATTGTGAAGGTCTTGGTCGCCTAGCTATTCTTGAGGGACAACAGGTAGTTATGCTTGGTAAGGTTGTTGAAGTTGAGTTCTAAATAATAAATAATTAAAATTTTATATTGTCAATGAGAAATTGATAAAATAAAATATTGGATAGAATAAAAAATGAATTACGAGGGGTTTGTTTTAACTTTTCATACGTCCGATTGTACCAATTATTGGAGTAAAAAATATACTTTTCTAACAGTGAATAATGATTTTATTGTTAGTAAGTATAAACCTTCAGAATATTTAGTAGAATGTGTTACTACAGAGAATAAAAGAGAAAAAGTGGAAAATATGTTAGGTAAGATCCTGGAGAGCGAGGAGCAAGAACCTAAGTTGATCTATTATGCCAATGATCAATATGGATACTGGGATTTTCGATACAATAAATTTGTCCAATTTAAGAATCAATATGAATGTAGAGAGATTATTCATACATTTTTAGTTGAATCTTACATCTTATAAAAGACATTCTTCATTTTGTTTTTGAATGAATACATTTTTGGAATGATTCGCTGGATTTGTCCTAGACGATCTAGTTGAAAACTCTGGATCTTTGTAGGCGGTAGATTTTGCTACAGTTATTTTTTTCACATCTTGTACTATATCTTCCTGTTTTGTAGACATACCTAGATCGGGTTTCAATAAAATACCAGCATCGGGTTTCAATAAAATACCAGAATTAGTTAATAGTGATATATCAAGATTCCATGTCTTAGTAGACCGTTGAGACCATAGATCATAGGATTTTTTAATGTGCTTTACAGCTGTCTCATCGGACCATTGATTGATTTTCTTTAATTGTTCAATAGCGACAGTCTTATCTCTAAGTCGAATGGTTTGGAAACAGGTAGAACAAACAGCTTGAATATATTCTAATTTTTGTATTAGATCCTCCGAATAACTAAATCTTTCACATAAATACCCACATTTTTCTTTACAATATTCGCATTCGTAGGCGCAACGCTTAAAAAGGGTATCTTTTAAATGAAAATAATCATCTTTGGAAAGTTGTCCGTACAGAGAGAAGTTGGTATTTTTAGGAAGTAGATCAACCTCAAGTAGGCTATTCCGATAAGAAACATTCTCACCTATAAGTTTTATGTAGTGATTTTGTTTGGTGATTTTAACTTTAGCTGGTTCTTTCTTTTTAGGTTCTAAAGGTCTAAATGTTTCTAGTAGCTCTTTAAATGAACTATCGGGAGCATACCACATTTTCTTTTCTGGATCCCATTTGGCCCCTAGTGATTTAGCGATATCTTTTTGATCATAAGTTACAAATAGATAAATCATTCTACTAGTGGATAGATCTATTGCTTTTATATTTTATCTAGTAAGAAATTGAAAAATTACTATAAAAATAATGTATAAATGTCTTGTCATTCTAGATTAACGAAAGAACAACTCGAGGATGCTATCTATATCCTAATTAAGAAAGAAAAAAAAATAAGAGAAAGTTTTGATGTAAAAGATACGGAGGAACTAGTTTATGATTGTGATTATTGTGGTGAAATGTGTATTGTTGGAGAGATCTTGGAATGTCCTACTTGTTCTAATAGAATTTGTTTAGAATGTTTTAAAAAGAATTAGTTCTTGATATCTTTAATGATAGAAAGATTAAGAGATTGAATTGTATCTAAATCACTTTGACTAGGGTAAGTATTATTTTGTAGAGTCATAGTTTTTTCTAATAAAACATCAATAAGTTTACTACGGTTTGTTGGTTTATCTATTGGAGAATAGTACCAATTGTTTTTAGCCGCATCATACATATAGGAGGATTTGAGTAGTTTGGCATATGTTGAGACAAATTCAATAGCATCTAAAATATAGTCAACTATGTATTTGGGCATACTATAGTGGAATGTGATTCTACACCAACCATAAAAACTTGGAACTCCTTTGTTCTCTACAATTGATTTAAGAATCTCTTTCTTCTTTTCATCGGATATATCAAGGATTTTTTGTGCGTACATACTACAACAACTAATACCACCTCTACTTTGAATTCCAAACAAATCGTTTAAGAGAACCACAATAAGATTGTAGTGAATATCGGGGACACGGAAGGAGAAAATGGGTAATCGATGAAGATTATCTTTAGGATTTATGATTTCTAATTTATCCTTTATTTTTCTCATTCTTTTATCAATGTATCGAACAAGCCATTCTTCTCTTTTAGATATATAGGATTGATATTTATCTTTAACTTCAAAACAGAATCCAGCTTTAATACTACCTACAATATTAGGAGTGCCCCCATTCTCTCTAGTTTCTACATCATCACTGTATTTTTGTATCTGTTCTGTAACAAATCGTACAGTACCTCCACCAGGACAGAAGGGGATGGTATTTTTACAACATTTTTCCCTGAAGACAATTAGTCCTGGAGTATTGGGTCCTCCCAGGAATTTATGGAGTGAGAAAACAAGTATATCAATATAATTTCCATTAGAATCATCTTTATGCATATTGATAGGAAGATAACTACCTCCAGTAGCATAATCAAACATCACAATGGCACCATAACGATGTCCTAAAATACAGATCTCATCTATAGGTTGTATTATTCCAGTTATATTCGAGGCGGCAATCATACTTATGAGTTTTACTTTGCGATCATTGTATTTTTTGAGGTATTTTTTTAGTTTGTCCATGCGAATAAGTCCAGTTTCTTTATCTATGGGGATAACAATTAGATCAATGGGTAAGTGGCGCCAGGGTAAATCGTTACTATGATGCTCAGCTTCGCTGATAAAAACAGCGGCTTTTTGCGAAGAATCTTTTAGTTTTAATAAATGAATAATATGTTGAATAGCTCCAGTACAACCATTTCCCGTAAATAGTATTTTGTCTGTTTTGGTGGCATTCACACTTTTGGCGATTTTTTCTTTGGATTGAGCAATAAATTGGTTCATCATTTGTCCGGAGAAAGAATTACTGTGAGTATTATTATAGTAAGGGACGACATTAGAATTAATCCAATTTTCAATAGGTTTGTAGTAGGAACCACTAGCTGTAGCATCTGCATTGATCATATATCTAGAACCATAGGGAGTTGCTATGATTGGATTACCATAGGTATTATTATAAATTTCTTTAGCCATAGTTTCTAGTTCATCTATGTTCATTAATTCAGTCGTATCTTTCCCAGTAGATTCTTTTTTATCCTTTTCGGTGGTTTCATTTTTATCTTTGTTAGAAGATTCATTTTCAGTTGTAAACCATTCAATGATTTTATACATTCTAAATTAAGCATTGATTTTTTTACTGGATTTTTAATTTTCTTTTCTGTGAATACAATAGAAATATGAATATAAGTAAATTATTTTTTTGTGTTTTAGCTTTTATTTGGGGAATTTTAACATCTATTATTCTCTATCGAATTTCCAATAAAGATGAAATAGGCGGATTTTTATTAGGTTCTCAAATCTTCATAGGATTTTTGGGTTATATTACAATGGTTCTTGTAGTTTATAATATACAATATTACAATCCCGAATTTGATTTAGAAAAATTAGAGAAAAAGAGGGACGAAATTTTGGATTTAGTAAAAGAAAAAACCAAATAAATTTTCTAATGATATAAAATATATGTGGTCTGCTATTTTTGCATTTTTCATTTTGATTATTTTATTAATTAATATTGGATATAACATCAAAGATCTTGGCTTCGGTTATGTAATTACAGCAATAGTTACATTAATAGTTATGGCTTGGCATATATTTGGAACCCAAATGACTCTTAGCGAATTCAAAGATATTAAACAAAGGTTAGAAAATTTAGAAGGAGGTTCAAGTTCTTCTAGTGAAGCCAAGACAAAATAAAAAAATACATTTATTTAATAAAATTTAAATAAATCTATTTGCGGTTGTAGAATTACACTATTAGTTAGGGTATTATTTACACTATAGAATTACACTATTGATTAGGGTATTCTTTATCAATTAAATAGATGAATACTTTGAAATAGTTCCAAATACATTCTTTATCTTTGGCGGTTAGTTGCCCGCTAGACCAGATGGTTTTGATACGAATCATTTCAGAGATAACATGATTTCCTTGAATAGAATCGCTAAAAGAATTGTTTAAGAAGAAATTTTCATCTTTTTTAAGAATTTGATCTTTATAGGGATAAACATAATTCTTAAATTGGTTCATAACTTCTCTGGGATTTGTTTTTTTCATAAACTCTACAGTATGATAAAATGTTTTCAGGGCCTTATCCTCGGGAAATAGAGCAGAAAGTTCGTTAAGAAAGTTTAGAATTTGTTCGTTAAATTTAGAAAGAGTCGTAGACATCCTATTCTTTACATAAATTATGTTTTTTTATTTTTAAGTTAAATTTTTTTGATTTATTGAAATAGCGTAATAAATGCATAGTAAAAATATTTTTAAATATCAGAAATTAATATGAACAGACAATTTCAGAATTTTCATCCCAATTCTTTCAATGAGAATCAAAATCCTATGGCTAGAAATTTAAGCGTTTTTGGTAATCAACAAGAAAATATACGTTATATGGAGCGTCCCTCTTCTATGAATGTTTCCCAAATGGATTACAATCAAAATCAAAACCAAAATCAAAGAAAACCCGTTTATAATCCTAATCCTTTTGGTGCTGATATGAGTTCAAATGCTAGTCCTTTTAGTAATGACATGAGTTCTGTTCAAAGTAACATGGTAACTCAAAGTAACATGGTAGCAAAACCCCGAAAAGAAATAGCTGTATTATTCTATAGTAATAATTGTTCTCATTCAAAAGCCTTTTTAGCAGCTCTCTATAAAACATCTTTTAATGATGCTATAAGAAAAATATGTGTAGATCGTGGTGATGTGAAAATCCCTAAAATTATTACAGAAGTTCCTACTCTAATTGCCAGAGGTATCCAAAGACCCCTAGTAGGAGATCAAGTTATGTCCTGGTTAGAAAATGAAATAAAAAAGGGTACTTCTCAAAATAGTAATGCTGATTTACAATGTTACTCTTTTAGTGCCAGAGATAACTATAGTGTTATAGGAGAAGTAAATGATGATATGAGTGTCTGTAATAGTTTTGCTGATTGGGATAAAGATTATTACATTAATGCTCCTTTAGAATCAGATAAGGGAGATAAGAAAAAATCTACTAGTACCGCTAGTCAGATAAGTGAAATGAATCAAATTAATAAATTAAGAAATGAAAGGGATTCTATGTTTGTAGATCAAAAACAAAAAATGAAAACTGCCCAGATCGATCCCGATAAATTTAATCAAATGTTTGTAAAACAGCAACAACAAGCCTTTAGAAACAATATGAAAAATATATAAATAAATCAAATTGAATATTACTAGCATTTGTATGGAAAAATGGCTGATTATATTGTATTGTTTTCTGGTTTAGGAGTTTTTTTAATAGGTTCAACAGTCTCCATAGCACTATGTTGTCTAGGTAAAATGTGTTATAAAAAAATCAAGAAATATTGTTGTCCAGAAAATAGTGTTCATGATATAAATTGTAATAGTAATAGTAATGATAATGGTTACTATTCAAGTAATGAATATAATAATATACTAATTCCTACTTCATATGGAGCAACGTATATACAACAGCCGGATAAAATCTATAGTTTAGGAATTTATAAAAAAGGCTATTTAGGATATACAGATGCTAATCATTTGGTATAAATATTCAAAATAATTTTGGAAATAAAAATAAATTCTCATGAATAAATATAAGAATTATGGAAAAATACATTGATAATCAAAAGCTTATTAAAGAATTCTGTGATAGTTTAGATGAAAACTATCTTCGTACTGATGTTGAACTTATGTTAGATCAAGCTGGTATACCTTACACCAAAGGTTCCCCCAAGAAACAATTATGTGCTCTTCTTACTAAGAATATTCCTTCTCGTGTTTTAGAAGCTATTCTCATTTATGGATCCCAAGTTGGTAAGGGTGCTGCTGTTTCCCTTGTTCTTTCTCTTATTATATCTGCTATCTTTGCTCCTGGTGTTCTTGCTCCCTTAGCTGTTGAAACTGTTACTGGTGTTCCTATTGTTTATGGTGCCCTTACTGGTATCTATGATGGTGCTAAAACTGTCATTAAGAAAGATAAACGTTCTTACAAGGAAGTTGAGCGTAAATAAATTAACTATGTAAAAACGATTTGATTTTTTTCTATTTATATAATTGAAAAAAGATCAAAATAAAAAAAAATATGAAATTATTATATATGAGTATTAATAAACAAGATAAGAATGGTAATACACCCTTAATAAAGGCTCTATTGGATGAGGATGAAACTTTAGCAAATCAATTAGTTCAACATGATGATTTAGATCCTAATATTCAAAATAATGATGGCGAAAGTGCCCTTTTTTTAGCTGTATATAATGGTTTTACTAGTGTCGTTCAGAAACTTCTCAGGAATAAAAAAACCAATGTCAATATACAGGATGATACATTTAAGAGAACACCTTTACATGCCGCTGTTAATTCAAGACATATAGAAATTGTTGAAATGTTATTAAATGATCCAAGAGTAGAGGTTGATGTAGAAGATGCTGATGGAATGACACCATTGATTATAGGCGCACGCCATCCTAAAAATGGATTAAAATATATGGACATGTTATTAAAAACAATGAAAGTTGATTTTAACAAAAAGAGTATTACTAATCGTAGTGTTTTATTAGACGCCGCCGCAGATTATAGATGGTATTTAGTTAAAAGATTAATGAAAGAAGATGGTATCGATTTGAATATTCAAGATAAAGAAGGTAATACAGCTTTATTCTATGCCGTAGAATCTAAAGATGATAAAATGGTATATGAATTGTTGATCAATAAAAAAGATAAAATAGATACAAATATTCAGAACAATGATGGAAACACAGCCTTAATTTATGCCGCAGGTTTAGGATTAACTAAAATAGCTTGTATGTTATTAACTTGTTCTAGAACAAATCCTAATATACAAAATAATGATAAACAAACAGCTCTTCACTACGCTGTTTTTAATGACAATGATGACATCGTTTACCATTTGCTAATGAATAAGAAAACAAAGATGGATTTAAGGGATAGTGAAGGTAAGACACCTAAAGATTTAGCAAGAGAATTAAAGAAACATAGAATATTATCCATGTTGATGTAATTATAAAAATTGAAAAGAACAGGAGTGCTTAACTAGTATTTGTAAAATGAATCCTAGTCCTATTGCTATTAAAAGAATTTTCAATGATATTAAGGATCTTAATAATGATCCTCTAGAGAAAGAAGGTATTTATCACTATTACAATGAGGAAAATATTATGCATGCCAGAATCATGATGATTGGTCCCGAGGAGACTCCTTATGAAAATGGTTTCTACTTTTTCAACTTTACGTTTCCAAATGATTACCCCTTTAATCCGCCTGCTGTGAAATATGAAACAAGAGATGGAAATATTCGATTCAATCCTAATCTATATACTTGTGGAAAAGTATGTCTATCCCTTATTAATACCTGGGAAGGTCCTAAATGGACAAGTTGTCAAACTATTAGATCAGTTCTTATTTCTCTAAGAGGTCTAGTATTAGGAACGAAGCATCCTTTACAAAATGAACCTGGTTATGAGAATTGTACAGATGGTCGTTCAGAAAATTATAATCGTATTATTGAACATGAAAATTATAGAGTAGCTGTTATTAAAATGATTGAAAATCCCCCGAAAGGGTTTGAAGTATTTGTTCCTAAGATGGTTGAATATCTTAAGATGAAATATCCTTGGTATAATAAGCGCCTAAAGCAATTATCTGTTTTTGATAATACCCAGATAACTTCTATTTATGGCATGAAAATCACTAGAAATTTCTCAGAACAATTACTTCAAATTCATAAAATTTTAGAGAAGAATGGTATGAAAATGATGGAGAAAGTAGAAGCCAAGAAAACACCTGTATCTAGTCCTATGAATAGCCCAGGAATTGTCAATGGAAACCTCCAAGGAAGTCCTTCTGGAGTTAAAGGAAACCTCCAAGGAAGTCCTCAAAGTCCCAAATTTAGTCCCGGAAAGAATGGCAAAAAAGCAACTTTACAAGGAACACCTCAAATGAGTCCAGATAAGATGAAGAAGTGGTTTGAAGATAATAAACCTGATAGCGACCCTTCTGAGTTTTATGTTGGATATCAAATGCTAAGCAAAAAGAATAATAAATATTATATGGTTCAAGAAGTAGTTACAGATGGAAAAAAGAAAAAGATTTGGGTAGATAGTTCTTCTCCTGTTTTTATTGAAAACAATGAAATCTATTTAGATCAAAATAATTATACGGAGAATACCAAGGAAAAAGAGAAAAAGAGAGGGGCACCTAGTCAATCGGCGAAAGATTTTGAAGTTGGATATACCATGAAGTCTGATAATGATAATAAAAATTATAAAGTCAAAGAAGTTGGTACAGAAAATAAGAAATTTAAACGCTGGGTTTCTGCTGGCGAAGAAGAAAAAGAAATTAAGGTGAAAGATATTGTAGTCAAGGATAATCAAGGTGATGTTGTCCAACAAACCAAAGAGGAAGATACCGTTTCTAATGAAAAAGGCAAAAGAAAGGCTCCCACTAATCCAGCTTCTGGATACAATGAAGGTCATGAAATGAAATCTGATAACGATGGTAAGATCTATGTTGTAAAAAGTGTTGGAAAAGAAGGCAAGGAATTTAAACGATGGGTTCTCAAGAAATAATTATTCTCTGGAAGGGTTCTTAAGAAATAATTATTCTCCAGAAGGGTTCTCAAGAAATAATTATTCTCTGGAAGGGTTCTCAAGAAATAATTATTCTATTAAATAAAGAATAAATAATGAATATTAGACAGAATTCATTATTGATTTTGATTGTCAACATTTGTTAATAATAAAAATAGAAGAGGGAGCAAATTATTTCTTTGTATACTTTGATTTCTTTGATTTCTTTCATCTTCTCTAACTGACATAGTAATTTGTAAATTATTATTGATTGCGTATTGTAAAGATTTCATCTCAATATTTGATGTTACTATATCTTCTATTATATCATCCAATCTAGAAAGTAAAGCCATGCTAATTTCTAATGATCCATTTTCTGTTTTTGTTTTAATTAATTTACTAAGTTTAAAATAAAGATCAGTATTTTCAACAACTATATCCTTGTAGTTATTGATTTTTTCATCAAGAAGTTGGCGAATTCTCTGCGACAAATTTTCTCTAGGATTCATATTCTTAGCTTATTACTTATTAGGAATATTCTTTCTTAATTAGATATCCGCAAGTTTAGGGATAATTTTGAAAATTTAATTGAGTTAGGAATTCATTACGAAAAGGACTATTGTAGGGAGGCGGTGCCCATTTAGTGTCGGTATTAAAACGTTTATTAAATTGGTAGGTATAAGAAGGAGCTACATAATACGAGGGAGTTTTATCGTTAGATTGTATAGAATCGAATTGGGTTAATACAGGATCTATAGAATGCTTCATAGAGTTAGAAAGTCTTAGTTCAAATTCTTGAGGATCTGTTTTTAGATCATTGTTTTGGGTAGTAGAGTATTCGGGAATATAACTATTAATTTTTCTATGTTCCCAAGAAGCCTTATCATTTAATGATTTTTTAATAGTTCTTATTTTTTTTCTAAGATCTTTAGATTCTAGATGAACTTCTTTGGAATGGTAGGGCATTTTTTCAGAATAACAATATCCAACCATGGGTTCTTTTAATTTTCTTGTATAAATAGCTATGAAAAATAGAATAGGGATGATCAATAAGATATAGGACATTCTATTTTATAGTATTATATTTTTTTCCCTATTGTAAAAAAACATTTATAGTATTATATTTTTCAGAAGCAAAAAACATTTATAGTATTACATTTTTTTCTTTACTAACAGAATTAAATCTAATAAAATAATAAGAATGAGTAGTTTTAAAATAGAAAAGAATGACTATATAAAAACATGGGCACAGGATGTTAGAAATAGTTATAAAATCCGCCTAAAATATGCTTTGGTTCCTAAAGGAGTACAGACGGATGTTCGTTTTGTAGATACTCCCTATCGTTTTCAAACCTATCAAGAGGCCAGAGAATATGCCAAGGAGTTATTTCCTTGCTATTCTTTTGTAGTAGAAGGATCCGCAGATCAACCTAACTTTAATGAAACCCAATTTGTCCAAAGAGTTTCTAGTGATGATATACATAAAATCAAGTATTATGACCTATATGGAGTAAAACCCAGTTATATTAAAACCAGTAATCCTAATATTTATTCCAATAAACAATTTAATTCAAACAATAGTAGGTCAAACAACAGTAGATCAAACAACAGTAGATCTAATGTAAATTTTAGTAAAAAAGAGATACAAAAGAAATTAGAAGATATTGAAGTATTGAGGAGAAAATTAGATGAAAAAGAAAAAGAGTTACGTTCTTTATAAATGATTCATTATTTTTTATAGCAAAATAATGAAGTATTAATTATAATTTCATAATATATTCACAAAGCATTAATAATCCATTTGTACTATTCAGATTATTTACATTATATTTTTCATAGAGAGATTCGGATTCTCCTAAATCCACATGGACCCATGGTATATCATCCGTAACAAAGTTGCTTAAAAAGGAAGCACCCATCGTAGTAGTAGAATAGCATTTATATCCATCGTTTTTGACATTCGCAATTTTACTATTTTTACTATCTGTGATAAACTCATCGGCTATGGGTAAAACCCAATAACGATCGCCAACTTGATCACCCATTTGCTGAACTTCCCAAGCTACTTTATTATTATTTGTGAATAAAGCACCATATTTACCACAAAATACTCCTACTGATGTTAATGTAGCCACATCAAACATCATTTTAGGATCATATTCTCTACCTTTCGCAAGACCATCCATTAATAATAGACGGCCTTCCGCATCTGTATTGAAGACTTCAACCGTTTTTTTGCTATAACTGCGGATAATTTCATCAGGTTTATAACTCTTAGAACTAACCACATTTTCGGCCATAGGTAAAATAGCAATCACCCTTTGTTTACATTTTAATTTACTTAATAATCCCATAATTCCTAAGACAATACAAACACCGGTTTTATCCCGTTTCATATCTTTCATATAATCATCTGTTTTTATAGAATAACCTCCTGAATCATATGTTATACCTTTACCGACTAAAACAATTGGTTTTTTAGTATTGTTTGTCTTACTATTGTTTGTCTTACCACTGTTTGACCTAACACTGTTTGATCCTAATCCAGGATATTCCAATATGGCCATTCTAGGAGGGTTGTGACTGCCTCTGCCAACACTTAGAACTCCGCCAAAACCTTCTTTTTCTAAACGAACTTCATCATAAACTTCTAAAACTTTTAGGTTATTTCTTTCGCTAAAATCTAAAACATACTTCAATAATGTTTCGGGATAAACTAATTCTGGGGGCATTTCAATAAGTGTTTTGATTTCATTGATTGTACTACAGATTATTTCATTTTTCTTAATTAGTTCACCATGCGAACCGCTATGGGATAATGTAAATTTGACAGAATCATTGTTATTAGCATTTGTTTTGTAGCTTAATTGTTTGTAGGTGAAAAAGAAGAAGGCACGAATTTGGGTTTCTATAAGATGGATTGGAAGTGTTTCAATAAGTTGTATATTCACAGTATTGGAAATATAAATATCTGATGATATTACTTTTGACATTAAATATATTATAACTTTAATGGTTAATTTACTGGGATCATCTCCAATAGAAATTTTGATTTCTTCATCACTAATTTTAATGAAATGTCCACAAGGTTTTGTACTCGATTGGAATAGTACAGAGGTCATATAAAATAACATATACTATTTTTTGGATAAAATGAAAAATAAATTAAATTCTAAGCATTTAGTAAATGAAATCAATAGCCCTATTATTATTATTTATAGGTCTCATGTTCTTAGTCATTGGATATATGAATCAGGTTACAGAAGTCAAAAAACCTATTGTAGAATATAGATACATTCCGAGAACTTTTAAAGAGGAGCAAAATGAGCCTCCTATTTTAACTGATCTATATAGAAATATGTTTGATGGTCAACAGCCCTATATGTATGGTCTTGGTACCGAGCCAGTACCCAAAATTGATAAAAGCAAAATTTATAATTTCAACATTGCTCAATACGATTAGCTATTCAAAAATGTCGGAAGTCTATGGGAATACAGATATTGAACATCTAGTACAAGAAATGAAGGAACAAATCAAAAAGAAGAATGAGATGTTTCGTGACATGAAATTAGTAGATAATAGGATAAATCAATTAGAGAAAATGATTTATACTATTTGTAAACACGATTGGAAGAAGGATTCTGTTCAAGGAGGTGATTCTACAGAATATATTTGTACACAATGTGGTTTATATAAATAGTGATCAGGGAATATCTTTTTGAATAGTAAATTGGTTGATCATTTGGAGGGGTATAGAATATTGATCTCTACAGATAGGGCAATGTATATTTTCTTCACTACAATTTTTTAACCATTTGTCTATACAGCGTTTATGAAAATGATGATTACAATTCAAAGTACGTTTGTACGTATTTACTTTGTATTCTTCTAGACAGATACTACATTCATCCTTTGTATCTTCTTCACGAATCTTTTTATATTTTGGCAAATGGTTTTTTAAATATTGTGTTTTATCCTGTTTTTCATAGATAGAAACATTGAGATTTGGCTGACTCTCTAGAGAAGGAGGTAGTTTAACCTCTAAAACTAGATTGGAATGCTTGGAATTTTTTTTAATACTATTGATTAATTCCTCATTTTTGAATAACTCAAACATAATTTCAGTTAACAATTCATTCATATCCATTTAATTTTATTGTATAAAAAATTAAATCGATTTTACCATTTTATTTTTTGGCCTACAAAGTAGTTTTTTATTATTTTATTGTATTGTTATTAGATCTGTTATTTACTAATGTATTAATTACTTCTTCGCGACAACTTTACGAACAACCTTCTTCGCAGTAGCAGATTCCTCCTCAACAACAGGAGCAGGAGGGGCAGGCGCGGGAGCAGGAGCCGATTCTTCTTCTTCATCCGAATCAACAACTTCTTCAGGAGCCGAAACAACTTGTTTCTTAGGAGCAATGGTCTTAGTAACAACAGGTTCATCGTGAGAATCATCGAAAGCATATTCCCTTCCAATACGAGTAGGAGGATCGATGATCATCTGCTTAAGTTTCCAGGAAAGACCGAACTTACCAGCGGCAATCCAGAAACCAGTACATTGGATAAGAGCACGGACATTAGAACCCATAGTAAACTTGGATTCAACATCATCCGCATTAATACGATTCTTATTGACATCGAAGAAAGAAGCAGAATAATCGGCACCATTACGAGTAACCTTGAGCTTCATATTATCAGGCTTGCCAGTAGGCTCACCAGTAGAACGATCTACAGGAGTCTTGAAGGAACGAGTGTAGTTGAATGCGATGGTAGCACGAGGAGCGTTCTTGACCTTGAGAAGTTCCCAGGAATTCTTGTGGACATAATCGATCGCCCACTCATCAAGTTCATGAAGGAAATCATGGAGATTCTTAATGTCATCGTTAGATTCAACACCACCGAAACTGAGAGTAACTGAGAGCTTAGGTGCTTCTTCAGGCTTCTTTTCGTCTTGCCACTTATTGATACCGAAGCTCTTCATCCAGGGAGTTTGAAGAGTAATAAGGGATTGACAATCATCGAACTTGTAGTTAAGACCGACACTCTTAGCACCCATGGGATTGAGTTGCTTAGGAGCAGAGGCAATAAGGTTATCAGCAGAGAATTCAGTAACGTTAAGGATTGCGAGTTTAGACATTTTAATTGGTTGGTTGTTTGCTAGTATATTGAATAGAGTAATCTTTAAGCAGTTTCAATTTTTGTCAGTTTTGTAGAAAATAATTAGCACTGTATATAGTCTGTAGCAAAGTATAAATTAATAATTATTAGGTATAGTATTTTATAATCCTGGCATGTTTAATCCTGGGAAACATAATCCTAGCATTAATCCTGGAAAGCATAAATAGTATTATCTATTTTAGCTTCAACGGCCTGTGGTTCGATTACCCGAGGTTCGATTACCCGAGGTTCAATAACAATTTGATCTACTTTCCAACTAATACCTAGTTTTCCATTTGATATCCAAAATCCATTACATTTAATTAGGGCTCGAATGTAGCTACCTTTAGTAAAAAGGGTTTCAATCTCGTCTTTAGGAATTTCCGTTTTTTCTTTATTAAAAAAGAGGGTTGAAATACCACTACTAGATTTTTTGATTTTGAATCGAACATAGCCCGGTGGTTTAGGTTCTTTCAAGGTTGTATGATAGATCGTATCAATCGTTTCCTTCTCTATTTGTTTTGTTCCTAGCCATTCCCACGAATGTTCTAGAGCCATTTGTTTACCCCATTCATCTAATCCTTTTAGAAAATCATAAAACGATTTAATTTTAGGATCATTATCTAATCCTAAAAAGGAAAAAGTAGTAGAATAATAAATATCATCATTTGTGCCCCATTTATTTAAACCAAAAGAAAGCAAACGAGGCGTTTGTATCTCTAGAGGTTTTTCATTATAATAGATTTGAGCCGATTTGCTACCTACCGTATTTACCTTTGTACTACCTACAACAAGCTTTGTAAAATCAAACAATTCAAGTTGGATTCTATTTTTTGACATGAACAATTCTTTCTTACTACATTCATTGTATATCAATTTTAAATTGTATTAGAATGTACTAAAATCTACTAGACGAATAGGAAATATATCAGATGTATATATTTTTAATTTCAATTGAAAAAATGAAATTATATTATCACCATTTTTTCCTATTCCCTAATAGCTTCTAGTAAAAAATTTTAAAATCTTTAAAAGTTTATCTTTGAATACATTAGTGAATGTATTGTAGTAAAGAGAGAAATTATTGTGCTCATGGTAGAAATAAAGATGGAGGTGTTACTTGTTATAGTCATGAAGAATTAAAAAAAATTGTAGAAAGGATAAAGGAACTAGAAAATAATTCTAGTATGAATTTCAAGATGGATAATAGGATTGAGTTATGGAAAGATATAGCAGCTTATATGAAAACTAAATATAATTGTTTAGATGAATTATGTTGGGTAGAAACATTAAAATTGGCAGAAATAGAAAAAAATGCTTTTAAGCCTAAATTACCTAAGGAATGGATCCACTGTGATAAAAACATGGCTCCGGATAATAATTGTATGAATACTTGGTTAAGCAATTATGAAATCGATAATGTTCTACAACAATTTGAAAAAAATGTACCTTATTTTGAATATTTGGGATCTGTTCCAATGGATTTTGCTCAATTACCTGGTAAGAAAATCAATCATTTTTCGATAAAAGATTGTTTAAATAGAAAAAAAACAAAAATAGGTATGGTATTTAATACAGATCCTAGTACTAGACCGGGTCAACATTGGATATGTGCTTTTATTGATTTAAAAAGTAAAGAGATTAACTTCTTTGATTCATATGGATCCAATGGTAATTATCCTGAAGAAGTAGAAAAACTATTTATTAAAATTCAAAATGATGCTAAGAAAAATAAAATACAATTAGTTATAAAAAAAAATACTGTTCGTCATCAATATAAAAATTCCGAATGCGGTGTTTATTGTATTAAATTCATCGCAGATCGCTTAAATAATAGTTTTGAAAAGTTAACGAACGAACCTGTCCCAGATGAAGAAGTCAATAAAGAACGCTGGGATCGTTTCTTTAGAACCGAAATATGTCGACCCAATCCTATTAAATTTTAAAAACTATAACTTATTTTATCATAACTTACTAGTTAATGTATCTAATTCATCTAGAACAGATTTTTCGTCATAAGATATAAATAGTAAAGATTCTAGAGCTGGGTTTATAGGTAGTTTTTGGTAAATCTGTACCCACGTTTTTTCTTTTGTACCATTTTTAGTCCATTTCTCATCTACTAGAGCATTTTTAGGATCTTTAATTAGGGATGTATAGTTCTTATAGAATTCAATCACACTTTTCTCCTGTAAATTTAATTCCATTTTTTATTTCCTAAATTTGAAATTTTTAAATATTTTTATCAAAAAAAATATCTTCATTTACAATATAAAGAAATGATTAAATATTTAGTTGAATTCTTAGGTACCTTTGTTTTCCTCAGCGTCATCCTCAGCCAAGGTCAAGCTATCCCCATTGTTATCGCTTTAGCCGCTGTTATCTTCTTCGGTGGTTCCATCTCCGGTGGTCACTTCAACCCCGCTGTTTCCTTCATGATGCACATGAACAACATCCTCCCCCTCGAAGACTTCCTCTTCTACGTTGTCTCCCAACTTGCTGGTGGTTTCGTTGCCCTCATGTTCTTCAAGAACTTCGTCCAAAAGGTCGCCGCTAAATAAATAACTTAAACTAAAAACATAAATTTATTTTTCTTGTATAAATTTATCTTTTTGTACTTATTATAGATCATCAATATCAATGGATTCATCCGAATCAGAATCTTCCTCCTCCTTTTTACTATCAATCGTTTTTACTTGGGTTTGAGATTGTTTTATATCTTCTTTTTCATCTCTATCAAATTCATCCTCTTCTCCTCTAGATTGTTTATTAAGATCCACAAAATGAGTAAATGTTTTATTACTACCTTTATAGACTAATAGATGATTTGCTGTCATTTCACCAATTTCATCAAGCGTATATTTTAGTACAATATCACAAATTTCTTTTGTACCTGGTTTCGTAGATCCAAAATCTCTTAGTCCAATAAGAACTAGATCACCAACATTAATATAGGTATTTTTATAGAGACTCCCCCTAACTACTCCTACTCTTTCTACTTCATCACTACATTTAAGTCCAAAACGACAATCTCCTAGTGGTTTTAAAACATAAGCAAAGAGAGTATCTTTATTATCCGGATAGGTAATAGCTCTTTTTACTTTGAAAGTTGAATTTTTTCCTTTCTTATGCTTGTTTCCTCCTGTTAAATTTTTAGGCATTCTGTTATATTGTCAGTTAACTTAATCATACGCGTAAACTTTAAGTGTTATACTATTACAAGTGTTATATTATTACAAGTATACTATAATTATTATACTAAAGTAAAAATAAATCTATTTTAATTTTATTCATAAAATGGATTTTTTAATTTATTGGTTAGAAGATTCAGATTCTTCCTTCTTTCTAGAGAGGAAAACATCTTCTCCTTCAAAAATAGTCTTCACGGTTTCTTGGGATTTAACCTCTTCACCTCCAGTAAGGGTATTTACCTTAATACTACCCTCCTGTTTAGCCTTTTCAATACGTTTTCTAGTTTCAACCTCCCACATTTCATCCTTAGCTTGTTTGTTCTCCTTGTATTTCTTAACAATCTCATTGAGAGTTTGTTCACTGTATTCCTGATTTTCAATATTATCAGGATTAGGATCCCAAGGTAGCCAGTAGCCAACTTGACCAACAAAAACGTGGAAAGTAGGATCACGAGTTTGAAGAACCTTAGCTCTACGTTGAGCCTCCTTCATAGATTCATAAACACCGCGAACTTTAAGACCACGAACACTAGTTCTAAAATCATTCTCTTCATTGAATTTCTCCGTATTTTCTTGTTCATGACCAACCGCGTAATCCGAGTATCCCTCAGGTGTACATTGAGAGACTGCTTGTTCAAGAGTGAGACGATTAGGATCCGATTCAGGAAGCTGAGTACGTTGGAAGAGATGTTCAAGGTATTTACGACCTTCATAGATACTCTTCTTGCGAATCATATCCTCGGGAGAAACAAAACTAAGACAAACAAAATTCTGACCAGCAATAGGGGGGTCGACTTCGAGGTAATCTTCTTTGATATTTGACATACTTTCTATTTGAATATCTTAAACTATCTTTAAATTCATTATTCATTTATAAATTATAAATATTTCTATCATAATCGAGGATTTCATAGAAGAAAGTAAGTGTACTTAGTGGGAGCTCCTCTAAATGTTCAATAAATTGTTTTCTATTGGTTTGTAGCTTTCCACATTTAATATCTTTGGATAGATTGTGATAAGTACTAAAAAGTATATCTACTTTATAGGCTAAACGATCTTCATTAATAATAATAGGTTTATTGGCATTCGCATTAGCATTTGGATTAACGACGTTAGGACACTGAATATGTGGGATGATTTTTTTAATGATAGCAAACTTTTTAGTTATTTCACATTCACTTTCATCAATGACTTTAACTTTATCCATTTTTCTATTTAGATCAAGGCAATACTTTTAAGTACTTTATATATGAATTATTTATTATATAATAATAGTAGAATACAATGAAATCAATAGTTGTTTTAGGTATCTTATTTGTTATTGTATTAGTATTAGTACAAATACTTCATAGCAAAAGTTTAATGAAAGAAAATTTTGAAGATGTTCCTACTATGCCCAAAGAAGAAACAAAAGAAATAAAGAAACTAGAAACTGTTCCAATGAAAGAGGACATTGCTTTGAAAAAAGAAGGAAAACAAAATACTAAAAAAGATTCTAAAGAACAAGTAACTAAAAAAGAATTAGATTCTCCTAAAAAAAGCTTATGGCAGGAGGCCATGGAATCTAAAAAAGAAGATGAAGATAGTGATTCTACCGTTTCAAAACTAAATATCCAAAGAATAAGAAGACCTAATCCTTTGGATGAAAAAGAGAAAGAATATGAGGAGAACTTACAAAACCAAGAAAGATTATTAGAAAAAATGAAGAATCTGGAAAATGAGCGTGCTAAAGAATTTCAAAAAGAATATTTCGAATCTGCTAAGATCGATAAAGAAATTGGTGATCTAAAGAAAAAAATTCAAGAATTAGAAGCAGATTTACAAACTTGTAAATCTAAGCCTGAAGAAAAAGAAGAAACCACGAAAGAATCTATTCGTGTTGGTTGTAAAACCGACAAAGATTGTAATCTCTTTTATGGCGAAGGGAAAAATGTATGTAAATCGGATAATCAATGCCGTTGTGAGGTTGGTAGTGGAGAACTATGTCAATATGGTCCTACTAATTATAAAGATCCTAAAGATATGACTTCAAAGGAGAGGAAAATATTCAAGAATATGAGTAATTACGATAATTTCACTATTCAGGATTATAAGAACTGGCTCATTCTCTATCAAAAAGATTACTACCAACTAAGTGATGAACATCTTATTAATTTAAGAAAGATACTTCGAGGAGAACCTATTCGTCTTAGAGATATTCCTACAAGTGGTATCTATCCTCCTGATACTTCACAAAAATATTTTGCCCAAATGTATGACAAAATCACTAATAGTGAAGCCATTGTTGCTCCTATAAATTCTTCTACTACTGGTATACAGATTGGATATAACTACAATGATTATAGTGAATTCTCTCCTCCTGATTCTTTAGTAAGCCTTAAAGTTGTTAATGGCGAGATCGAGAGGAAATATAGAAGACCTAGTGAAAAGAATAAAATCTTCCCTGTACCTCTTGAAGATGCCATTGGTCCTTACCAAAAAAATCCTAATATCTAATACTTTCTTAAAGAATCTAATTAAAGCTTTTTTTATTAGATCAATAAAGAAAAATGAATAAAGAAAATAAAAAAATTAAAGAAATTAAAGAAAGTAATGACTACAAATCTCTGTTAACTCATCATAACGTTGTTATTGATATGTATGCCGATTGGTGTGGACCCTGTAAACGTATTGCTCCCGAATTTGAATCTTTATCCAATGACAAAACATACAAACATGTACATTTTGCTAAACTTAATGTTGATGAAATGGAATCAATGAATTTACCTATTCAAGAACCTGATAGTATTCCTTGCTTCCTAATCATTAAAAATGGAGTAGTAGTTCATAAAGTACAAGGTGCTAATTTACAAGCAATTAAACAAGCTATTGAAACTTATCTAAAATAAAAAAATAAATCTATAATAAATGAAACAATTATAAATTTATTGGAATTATTGGAACTTTCTTACATGGGTCTGAAACCGACAGTGTTAGCACCGATACCGAAACCAGCACCGAAGCGGACGGCCTCACCGGTACTAGGGGAATAGATATCAAGGATGGCGAAGATGGCGGCGGCGGTGACACCGATGATGGCAATATCTTGGAGATCCATCTTGGTTCTAGGGATGTAGTAGGCAGCGACGGCAACGGCAAGACCTTCAATAACGTATTTGATGGCTTTAACAACTAAATTTTGGACACTGAAAGAATAATCGACGGCAGGTTGTTGGTTCATTTGTTTCTATATTATAAAAAGATAAAAATATTTTTTCTAATCTATCATAATTTATTTTTCTTTCTTTAAAAAAATGAATTCATTCTTTCTTCTATTTTTTATATTTTACTTACTATTTTTTTTACTAGATTATTTCAATAAAAAAACCATTGAAAATTATTTACCCTTCCCAGTTTACTCTAGTCCACCTAGAAGAAATATGCCCTATGATCTTCGTTGTATGCCCTATATTCCTAAAAGACACTTTCCTTGGAACAATTCTCCCTATGGCTATTACTATCGTCCTAAATGTTTAGTTATGGGATAGAATAATATTTTCTTAATTGTAAGTAAACATGTATGATATATTAGTATTAGGAAAAAGTATAAAAAGCATTGCTCATTGTTATCATATAAAATTAGCAAATCCATCAAAAAAAATAGGTAGTATGAATGAGAGTCTTCACAAAATTATTGATACAAATACCTTTTACACGATGGAGGAACTCAGGAAACATAATAAGAAAGAGGATGCTTGGATTGTACTAACCATTGATGGTGTATCATGTGTTTTCAACGTAACGAAATGGATTCCTGAGCATCCCGGAGGAGAAGATATATTAATAAAACATTTAGCCAAAGATGCTACAGAGAAATTCGTTGATCTACACGAACATTCAGATATTGTTTACAATACTCTATTACCTACATATTTTATTGGATACCTTAAAAAATAAATTATAATTGAATGTACCAAACTGCGTTTTCTAAACGATCTTCCCTAGAGTCTAAATGAACTACTATTTGACAATAATTGATATTATGTATATACAAAATATCTAAAATAGTAAATCGAAAAGAGAGAGATAGATAATTGGTACAATACAAAAAAGTTCCTAAATATCCATCTTCAAAGTTGTAAATATAGATATAATAAGTTGGTTGTTTTTTATTAGGATGATCCATTGTCACTTTATAATATAAATCATTCTTGAATTGGATTTGTGTTTTTCTATATTTTATATAGTTCCTCTTTTGAATAGAAACTTCATTTCTAGTTGTATTCGTATTATTTTCTTCTTGTTCTTTTTCTTTTTTTTTACATCCCAGAAAACAATCCAAGAACATTATATATCTTTACTACTATTTATAGTAAATATATATACTTTCACAAATTCCACTTTTATATTGAATTATTAGTTAAAATACGTTCCGGTTTGTTTCACGGTCATAATTTCAAAGGTAAGCGTATGATCTTGACCTTGGAAATTGTAGGGAGTTCCATCGTGTTTGTACCAGCGAATAGTTAATTTAGAAAGAACTCCTTGGCTTGGAGTGAAGTATTTAATACAACGATTGTTACCTATATCACTGCTCTTAATAAATTTAGTTGTATTCATAATAGCTAAATTTGTGGCATTAGGGTGATTTATTGTGGTTATATTGTAATTTGTATCTAGAAGAACACGCATATAATAACTAGGATTGGCAGAACTAGTAATATCTCTATAGTTTAGTTCAGGAATATCCAATATAATATATTTCTCACCACTTAGATTGGCTCTAAAAGGAGCATTGTAAACTACATAAGTAGTACCACCTATGCCTCCAGCAGCAACGGGTAATCCTGTTTGGGTAACATCACAAGGATTTGCGGGATTGTAGGGATTGTAGAAGTTAACTAAATAGGGCGTGGGGTAATAATAATGATTTCCTATAGCAATTTGTACACTACCGGGTACATCAAATGCTCCATCTAATAAACCAGTACCGCCTCCTGGAAGAGGATTTGCTAAATAACTATAAGTATTACTAGAAGGATGATAGTTTTTAAGATCAAAACCTAATATAGAATAGATATTGTTTTTAAGAATGGTGTAGCGATCTGTATTGGATCCTAGAATATTATTAGAAGCTTGGGATGTAATTCCATTATCAAAGAAAGTGGGTTTTACTTGATTATTATCGATATCCATATCACGAACAAGAATAGAAAAATAACTATCAGAAATAATGCTAAACTTTAGAGTTTTAATATTGAAAACAACAGCAAAATTCATTTTATATCCAGCAGCCTCGGTAGCTAATTTGAGGGTTTGTGCTAAGGCTCCAGTATTCCAGGCATAGCCTTGAGGAGTACTATTGTAATAAAATTGGTAATAAATGTCGGTTCCTGTAGTGCTTACTAAATCACTCGCCTCATAATATCCAGGAGGTACAATGGCTTCAATATAACTAGATCCAGCTGTTCTAACTCCATTATAATATTCCCTAAACATATCTTGTGTAACAGCAATATATAATACATTAGAATCTACATCAATATTGAAACCAGTATGGGGAATATCGGCTGATACTAGTTCTACACTAAGAACATCTTTGTATCTAGGAATATCTATTACGTAATTATTAGCATTCGGATAGAATTCCATATTACGATCGCGGCTATCTACTAATAGACAAAAAGGTTGTTTTGAACTATTGGCGTGGAGGTTTTCATGATTTGGAGTTAGGACAATATCATTTTTAAGGGAGATGGGCATGGGTAATTTTTGATCGATTCCTTGAGGAAATTTACTAAATTTAGACATTTTCTATTATAATCTAAGATTCTTTAATTATAATTTAACCAAACTTTTACAATAAATAGTAGTGAAGAAAAATTGATTCTAAGATTGTAATTTGGATAACTAATGTCTTCCACTATGAATATCAAGAGCGTTACCACTAAAGTTGTTCCTACTCCTTTTATGCAGCATATGCTAAATGCTATGGAATTTATTCCCGATGGATCTATTATTGGAACAAAAATTGTCGGTGATATCACATTTACTATGATGGATGCCGATGATTCTAGCAAAAATATTGAACTTAGTTTTCCAAATGCCCATTTTGATCTTAGTATGAACCGAGTTAGAACCATTGTTGAAGGCAATTATAAGGAAGCTATGAAGCCAACCATTCGTCTTTCTGATTACTATAGAAATTTTCCTGAGAATCTAAAGGATCTACTTGATGTTGGTATTGATATTCATATCAATGGACATTCTATTGCCAATAATTGGATTAGTGGAGCATATGATAATGTTTACCATAGCATTATTGATAGGGCAACATTTCTATCTAATAACAAGGAAGCCATTATAAATCTTCTAGATCAAGAAATGGATTATCGCATTCCTAGGTCTGAAATTCTTAAGTGTCTCGATATTTCTCTAACCATTTGTGGTTTTTCTAAGTAATTCTCATAAAAATATAATGAATACAAAATAACTTTGTTAATATAAAAATTGATTTAGAAAGAAGAATCAATAGAAAAAGAAAATGGAGGAAAGAATCGGCAAGATTCAACAGATTTTTAAGAAGGATTATGAAGAGTTTCTTGCTACCATTCATGTAGATGGACAAATTCATGTAGAAGAAAAAGAAGTTAAAAAAGACAAGGAGGAAAAGGAGAAGCAAGTTAAGATTCCTAAAAATGCTCACCCACTTATGATGAATAAAATCAATAAACATAAAAGAGATCTTGAGAAAAACAACATGAAAAAACAACAAAAAGCATTTACATTCCATGGAACCATCGATGATTACGAAAAAGAACTTGGCCTTTCTCCTTATTAAATCATTCAGAAATTGATCTATTACTTTGTTTCTCAAAACAATTTAAAGAACTCTATTGTGTACTCTACATACTATGGATTCGTCAGAACTAGAATTTTATCAACATTTAGAGGATATTGAAAAGGATGAAGAAGAAAACAATGAGAACAATGTATTATATCATTTTAAGAATACTTTAGAAATAGAAAGAGATGATGATGTTTCTTGGGAAGAGGTGGATGAAATCTATGAAAGATACAAAGTATGGAAGCAACAAAAATTCCAAGTACAATTTCTAAAAATGATTCGTCAACCCGAACAACGTTCCAAAGAATGGTATGATATGCGTAATAATATGATTACAGCCAGTGATATTGCTGCTGTGGTAGGAGAAGATCCTTATGGAAATCATAAGAAGGTTTTTAATAAGAAAGCTTTTTTATCCAAGGATGAATTTACGGGAAATTTTGCTACAGAATGGGGAGTTAAATATGAACCCATGGCTTGTGCTATCTATGAAAAGAAAACCAATAGCAGAATCAATCATTTTGGTCTATTACCCCATTATTCAAATTTTCAACCCCAAGAAAAATATCTACAACCTATTACTTTCTTAGGTGCTAGTCCCGATGGTATTCGAGATGATGGTATTATGTTAGAGATTAAGTGTCCTACTAGTAGGGAAATTACAGGGATTCCTCCTAGATATTATTGGGTACAGATGCAGATCCAGATGGAATGTTGTAATCTGGAAATGTGTCATTTTTTAGAATGTAAGTTTATTGAGTATGCGAATAAAGAAGAATTTTATGATGCTCTAAATCATAATACACATGAGAAGGGAGTAGTAAGTTATAATGAAATGACCAAAGAATATGAATATCTATATCCTCTTCCTAAAGTCATTGACATTCAACAATGGTGTGATGAAAGAAACAATACAAAGCTAAGTTATTTTGAATTAGCTAAATATTCTTGTGTAGAGGTTCCTAGAGATCCCGAATGGTTCTTAACAGTTCTTCCTAAGATTCGTGATTTTTGGAGAGATGTTCTGGATGCTAGAAAAAATCCTGAGAAATATATTAAGAAAGAAAAGGAACCAGTAAAAGTTGTTAAAAAAGCCAAAAAAGATTGTAAAATTCTTTTTGATCAGTTTGAACAATTAGAAGATGAAAATAGATCTATTGTTCTAAGCGATGAACAACTTACTCAACTAATGAATCAAACAGCAGAAACCAAAGAAGATGATTCGAATAGTTCCGGATCAGAAAAATGTCTCCTATAAATATCGTGAAGAATATATTAACATACAGTTTTTTGCTTTGTAGGAACACCGTATTTAACACAATAAGAATACCAAGATAAATCACTGTCATTACTACAATCACTATCTAAACTAGATGTATCTTCTTCCTCTACACGAAGGATTCTTTTCTCTTTATTTTGGATTTGGGAATTATTAACAATTGTTTCAAATAGATCATTAAATAAAAACGTAAAAATTCTATTTAAAACAATTTTCGTTCTTACAATACCAATTTTCGGCAAATCTAATATTATTTTACGTTTTAGATGCATATTATTAGGTATCATGATATTATCATCATTGTCTTCTAGGAATTCTTCTTTATCTATATAGTAACTTGGTGGGTTTTTTGAAGTATAAGAGAATAGATAATTATGTCGAAAGAATTGTTTATGATTTTTATTCTGTAGTTCTAAACATAAAATAGAAGTCGTTTTATTGATATTACATTCAGATATCGACTGTACAGTAGGTAATTTATAATATTTTAGAATAAGATCTAAATCATCATCTGTAGAAAAATCAAGGGGGCGATCTGAATAATAGATAGAAAGCGCACCGTTTTTCTTTTGAGTAAAATAGGAAAATGGAAAGATATAGATTTTATTAGGAGACAATGAATTTGGAATGATAGAAGCATTTGCGGTATAAAGAAAAATCCAATAGGTATAAGTTTGTAACCTATTAAATTTTTCTACAATATCTTTCATTAATTCGATTGTTATTTTTATCTATTATCTTTTTATACATTTTTCAATTCAAAGTCATGGTTAGTAAAAAATATGAATTAAAATAAAATCAAATATACTAATAGTAGATGAGTGATATCATTCAATCCGAAGATGTTTCTTTCAAAGAAAAAAAGTATAATATTAGTTTAGAAGCAATAGATAAAATTCTTGAGTTATTCACATTAAATAAAATAGGTCAAATTAAAAATCATGTAGGAATTCCTAAGTTAGATCAAAAAAAATTTGATAATTATACAGATTTTACAGTAGTTTTTACTACTGCTCAAGATAATGTTCATACTTTTTATTGTAAAAACAATAATCAATATTTAGTTTTTATTTTTTATTTGTATCAAAAAAATATAGATCCTATATTTGATCTTTTTACTAAAAACTTGAATGATACAGCGAACGTTATTAAAAAAAATAATTATAATAAAACTATCTATTTTTTAACTTTAGCAGATATAGAACAAAAACGTTATAAAGAAGATTTGAAAAAAATGGAGGATTTGACACAACGTTCTACTTCCAAGGAATTACAAGTACAACAAAAAAAGAAACAAGTAGAAGATTATTTCAATGAAAAAATGAATACTTTATTTAATAAACGTTCTACTCTTATAGATGAGAACAAAACACTTTACAAAAAGATCAAACAACTTTCAACTCTAAATGAAAAAGTTGCTAAAAATGATGAAAAAGAGAATAGTAATAGCGATAGTGAAAATAGTAATAGTAATAATGAAAAGGAAAATAGTAATAGTGAAAAAACAGAACAAAAAAAGGAGAAAAGTCAGGATAGAAAATATATGGAAGAAATCAGGGAGCTTTTACAAAATATTGAAAAGAATAAGAATGAAATTATAGAAACAATGAAACAAATTTCTATTCTAGAAAAATTAATTAATTTATATAAATCCGAAACATTTTTATACAATACTACAAGTGGATTAGTTGTTCGAGAAGCAACCAAAGAAGAGAAGGAAGAATTACAAAATAAGACCAAAGTAAAAAAAGGCGGCGAATTATATGATTTGGAATATTTAGAATTACCAGAAACATTTAGTTGGTCGGTTGAAAGTACTTATGGAAAAATGAAAAGAGAAATTAAGAAAAAATCCAAAAAGGAAGCAAAATCTATCCTTTTATCAAAGTACAAAATATAAACAGTGAAAGATCTTTCATTTTAATTAGAGAACAAATAATTAAAATAAAAATTAGCTATGGATATTGAAGAAAATTTCATTTTGAAAAGGCTCTATTTTTTTAAATGTTTTTGTAATTGTTACTTCGCTAATTTTACAAACATCATGGATTTTCTTTTTGGAGATAGGCAGATCAAATGCTTGACAAATTGTATAGATACAACCAATGGCCATAGAAGGAGCCGTATGTTCTTGTAAAATATCCATATTTTCAACCTTTCTAGCAACTTTTTTACATAATGTAATCATATTATTAGACATTTGTAGTTGTTTACAATATTGGATGATAAAATCATCAATATTGCTAGTTTGAATGTTGTATTGAAAATCCGTATGATACATCATTTTAACAAATGTTTTACATCCTTCGGTGATATCAGATTGTGTAACCTTTAGACAATCCGCAATGGATTTTGTAGTAATACTAAAACCATTGTTTTTACAGCTAAATAGAATACAAGCTCCTACTTGGGTAATACGATTTTTACCTCTAGTATTATAAAATTCATGTAGAACTTTGTAGAGGGATTTAGCATCCATCACAATAGCATTTGGAAGATTAAGGAGATTACAAATATCCTGAATAACAATAAACATTAGACGTAGTGAACGTTCTGGATAGGGAATAGAATTCCAGGCATGAAGTTTTCCCATATAACTATTCGATTTACCACGGATACTAGTAGAAAGAGAAGATTTAGGCAGTAGAGGATCGATGGGCATACCGCAACGAGTAGGATCATTGCCTTTGGAATCATCGGCGCCATAATAGCGCCATTCGGCAGATTCATCAATAAGTTTAATATCATCATAAAGGATACCACAAGTTTTACAGACAATGGTTCCATTATCATTGGATAATTCATTAGCACATTTTTTACAAAAAACTTGGGAATCGTTGTCATCCTCTTTTTTAAAGGCATTATGAATTACAGGTTTATCTACTTCATCCTCGAAGAATTCATTAAAAATATCCTGAATATCTTCATTGTCCTGCTTATTTAGAAATTTATTGGTGAAATCACCAATATCAAATTCATTTAAAATATCATCCAAAAGGACCTGATCCATTTTTTGTTCTCTGTTTTGTTTAATTGATTTTTTCAATTTCATTTTAAAAATCAAAAATGTTTAAATTATTTTCTCTAGAAGCTATAGGCTTTTAGAAGTGAATGGTGAAAACGGTTAAATTTGGTAGTAGAAATTTTTATACAATCCTAGATCATTTATATTTATCAGATCAAATTATAAGTTATGATGAAACCCTTATCAGAAAACACAATATCAACTATTTAATTAATTGTACTAAAAAAGCACCTTTTTTACTAACCAGTACTAACAACATTCGCCTTCACTTTATTCATAATCTACATGATTATTCTGAATATAAACTTTGTAAAAAAATCAATAAACTTGTAGATTCAATGTATAGTATCATTAAAGAAAAACAAAATATATTAGTTTATTGTGAAAATGGTATAGATAAATCGCTACCTATTGTTTTTTGCTATCTAATGAAATACTCCAAATATACTATGGATCAAACCATTGATTTTTTGAATAAAAAAATAGGGATTAAATATGTGAATCAATGTACAGATTTAACTCTTTGTAGAATTTATAGAAATTTTTTAATTCAAAATGATTGGCATAGAAACAATGGATCCTCTACTAGTTCTACTAGTTCAAATACAAGTTCTAATCTTTCCGAGGTGAAAGAGGAAAAAGTTGAAAATAGGTTTATAGGATTTATCAAAAAGCACTTAGTTAATAGAATATAGAATTATTTGTACAGAAATATTTATTTGAATATTATAGAGAGTTCATGGATCCTTTACCAACCATCCGTTATTATTTATTCATTCTAGTAGCCTTTTTCCTCTACATGTATCATTATAAAAAGAATTGGTTCCAAAATAAATTTATCTTTTATGGCATCACCGTTTATTTACCTCTACTAATGTATTCTATAAGTATTCTCTAACAAGAACAAAACATAATGTATAAGAAAACTAATGTATACAAAACAAAAACCTAAATAAAAATAATCTATATCAATAGTAAGCTATGATACTTTTGAATGTATTTTTATTTATGTTTATAATTCTGCTTATTTTTTTACAGAAAAAGAAAATCATTGAAAGATATTCTAATACGACTCCTATGACATCCATGTTTAAAATTCGAGTAGGTTTATGGAAAGAACCAGGATTTGCTTTTCATCATAAATTTTTAACGCTCATTTCCTCTAAAATCCCTATAGAAATTGTCACTTTTCCTAATAAATATGAACCTTTTTATGAATTAAAGAGAAGAAATGTGGATTTTGTACTTTCTAGTGAAAAAGACTATATGATCTATTCTATCAATCAAAAAAAATCTACATCTAGTTTTCTAGATGGTTTTAGAAGAACTCCAAAGATCGAAATGATTACAGCCGCCTATCATATCTATTATCTAATTATTGCCGATTATGACAAAATTATAAAGTACAATGATATTAACGATAGTACAATCCAGGTAAGTCCCAAAGAATACCTGGGTCTAGATTGCGAATATGAACTATTTGAAAACTACAAGGTTCATTTTAAAAACAGAAACATGGATATTGAAAAGGCATATAATGATTTATCCAAGGGATCTAGTATTCTATTAGATCTATCGGTACATCCGAATAAACTTTTGTTGGATCAATCGAATAAAAAGGAGATATATCTATTAGATGCAGAAAGAATCAATAATAAAACAGATTATTTGACAAAATATCTCTATTTAAACAAATCCTCTATTGATCTACAATATTATCCAAAAATACTCCAAAGAACTACAGCAAATGAAATTGGCTATAAATTAAATACCTATTCCACTAGAGCCATTTTATTAGGATTAGATATATTGAGTAAAACGTATGTTTATGAATTTATGAAGGTATATTTTAGGTTGATTGATAATATCAGAGATAAATACCCATATTATAATAATTTTAAAGATTCTGAAATATCGCATAGTAGATTATCTTTAGAGGATAGAATTGTAAGTATCCATCAAGGAGCTAAAAAATTCTACAAAAGAATTGGAAATATTACAAATAATCCAGATGCAGGCTGTGCCCTTATTTCGAATGAATGTACTCCTAAACAACTACAAGAATTTGGAGATTATCTACTAAATGTTTAGTATTCAAAATAAATAATTAGATATAAACTACAAAATAAAATAGAATCTATAAATAGGTATAACTATGGAACCATTTTGGTATGAGGATTTTAGTGTTTTATATAATTTTGAATATTTAACTAAATTTTTTCCAAGCAAATTTATGAATTTTAACGAGAAGCTAAATGCTGGAGTTCGTTTTTCTTTTTATTTTGCCATACTTCTACTTTTATATAAAGGAAATACCAATTTTCTCTATATTCCTATTTTGACTTTATTAGTAACCTATTACTTATGGAAAACCAAAGGTAATCCTATGGAGTTATTTAATGGAGCCTACATGGACAATAATCTAACTCCTACTTACGATAATCCCTATATGAATCCTAATCTAGTTGTTCAAGATCCTAAAACGTTTCTTCCTAAACAAACAAAAAAACAGGTGCGATTTGATGTAAATCATCATATAGATACTTTAGGCGATATAGAAAGAAATACCGATACACAAAATAAATTTAATGCTAGACTTTATCAAAGTGTAGGTGATATTTTCGAGAAAGAAAATAGTCAAAGACAATTCTATAGTGTTCCCGTTCGTACCTATCCTAATGATCAAACCGCTTTTGCTAAATGGTGCTATGGTTTAGAAGGAACTTGTAAAGCGGGTAATGATAATAAATGTTTAAATTATGATAATGAATTAAGAGGAAATGCCGACATGGCTAGTATCAAAATGCCTGGTCCTAGTTCAGTTACTCTTAGAAAAGACTGGTACTAAACTTTATTAAAAAAAAAAAAGTTTACACAAAAATGACCTTTTTAGAAAAAAGGTCTCATAAAACCAATAATTGTATAAAATATAAATGACCTTTTCATAAAAGGTCTCACAAAACCAATAATTATATGAAATATAAATTTATAATCTATTTCTATAAATTTATCTTTCCATTTATCTTTCCATTTATTTATGTATTCATTTATATTTTTGGTAGCGCTTTACCCGAAGGGATGAAGTTATCTATGATAACAGAATTCTTAAAAGCGCATTTATCTTTTTATGAGACCTTTTTTCTAAAAAGGTCATTTTTGATTACACTTTTACCCAAAGGGATGATGTTATCTATGATAACAGAATTCTTAAAAAGTGTTTTTATGAAAACTTTTCTGAAAAGTTTATTGAAAAGTTTATATTCATTATAAATAGTAATGTACTTATTGCTATTTCTAATCGCATTTTTTATTTTATTAATCCTAGTTAAAAACCAAATAGAACTAGAACCATTTTATCCTGCGTGGAACAACCATGTTCTCTACAACGAATTGAGTAAACGTTTACGAATTGGTATATGGAAAGAATGGATCCATCGAAATCATCTACAATTCATGGATAAGTTAATTCAATTAACTAATAGTGAAATTCGTATTTATGAATCGAATAAAGAATTGTTACAAGATCTTCTAGTAGAAAAAAAGATTGATATTGCTTTTACAACCGAAGCAGATTATGGCTTTTTCCTTTTAGATCATCTAAAAAATGATTTAAGTACTCAAGTAGTTACTTTAGAAACTTTGGATAAAAACAAACAATTTATTCAAGAAAAGTTCCATACAAGAAGATTATTTACTCTTTATCCTCTCTATCGTGTTTTCTTAACAAACTATTTTAGAATATCTAAACCTGAAGATATCAATAATAAAACCATTCAAATAACCAATGTTAGTAATAATTTATACAGATTGGATTTAGAATTATTGAAGAAATATCGCTATAGACCGGTTTATAAAGAGGAGGAGCAAACAGAAGATAAATATGAAAATATAAAATCACTATTTGGAAAAATCGATGGTTATTTTACCGATTTTAACAATCCAGATGAACATCTCTTTTTTTTATCCAACAATACAAATATTTCTCTTATTGATATACAAAAAGAATCCATAGAAAAAGACTTTTTCTTTATGAAAAAGGATACAATGGATCTTCGCTATTATCCTACCATTGTTCATAGAAGAAAACAAACCATTGATTTTTATAATCAAAATTACGATCCCCAGAAATTACAATGTTATAGTTATAAAACAGTTTTATTAACCCGCAAGGATGTAAATGATGAAGCCATTTATTTATTCACTAAAAAACTACATGAAAACTTTGAACTTCTAAAGAAAAATATTCCTTATTTTGAAAAAATACAAAAGAAAGAATTGTACAATTCTATATTCGGCAATGTAGTTCCACTTCACCCAGCCGTTTTTATCAAGAAATAATCATATCTCTATTGATTTCTATAACTTTATCTTCTTGTTCCTCAACAATATCCATTATCTGTTCTTCTATAGCTTCTTTAACTTCTTCTAAATCAACGAATGATTCCTTACCTTTCTCTACATCAACTCCTTGTTCTTCTACATGAACAATTTCAACTTTTTCAACTTTTTCTATTTTTTCAACTTTTTCCAACGGATTATCAAAATAGGAACAATAATTCACTATGCTATGGTCCTCCACGGATCCTATCAATGATTCTAAACAAATACATTTTCCATTTTTAGGATCTCCTAATTGAATAAATTCTTCAAATTTAGAATAACCGATACGAGGAATTCTGGGGACTAGATCATTTTTACAAATATGGCGATACGTTTTATCAACATGATCATTATAAAAATGATTAAAAGTTGTATTTCCTACACGAGGACATCCAAATGTCCAATTCTCTACATATACTTTATTGCCAAAATGGGCTTTTAGACAGGCTGCTAAAAGCGTTGAAATAGCTGCTCCTAAACTATGAGAAGTTAAGTAGATTTTGACTGGAAGTTCTTTTGATTCCCATAAACTTTTGAAAACATCTGCTAAAACGCAAAATTTAACAGTATTGTATTGATTAAGGAATCCTGAATGGACTTTGATATTGGGATATTTTTTCTGATCTACATAATTACAATATTGAACATCCTGGAAGGTATCTTTAAGAAAATTTGCGTCGGTCAACATATCACTTTTACTAGAAGTACCTCGAACAGAAAAGACAATACAATCGTTAAAATGGAGAATGTATAATTGGGCATCGCTAAATTTATTAACAGCGGCGTCAAAAAATTGGATGGATGTTGGATTTGTGTAGTTCACTATTTCTTTTCTAAACGTTTCTTCGTTTTCATAAGATAATCTAGCAATATTACTTAATATATAACCATTCATTTTACTTTATAATAATATATTTATTATAAATTAAATAGGTCAAATTAATATCTAAAAATTCAATAGTAATGTCTAAAACAAATTCAAAGTCAAATACAAAGTCAAATCCAAAGTCAAATCCAAAAAATAAAATGTTAAAAAATGAAACAATTCAAGAGGCAAAGGAAAGATTGGCAGGTTCATTGAATTGTTATGTAAAAGAATTGGATCTAACCCATGGAATGAAAACATCATGGAATCCGGATTTTATTCGATCAAAACATTTGGATCCCTGGAATATAACCCAATGGAAAGATTGGGAATTTTGTCAAGGCGATTATAGAAAGATATATTCTATCGATACCAATATTCCCAGAAAAGAGCTATATATTGTCAATACCATAATGGATCAATTAAATGCCGAGTACAAAGAAAAAAATAACAACAAAAACCAATTTGTTCTTGTAGATAAATTACCCATTGTATTTGAAAAGAAAGAAAAATACAACGCCCTAATTTTCTACATTTATGATAAGAAAAGTACAATTACTAGAGAATATACTGTTCAATATATTGAAACTGGAATAGATCAAATTAAAATTATTAATGGATTTAGAACAAGAACGGTTTTAGAAGACTCTGTTTTACAAACCGGATACAATATTGACAACTACAATCAAATGGGCAGGCAATATGAAAGTTATTATATGGCCATGGATAAACCCAAATATTTTCCTTTTCCAATGAATCCACAAACGTACAATTATTCGAATGTACCTAGTAACCTCTACATGGAAACGGATCAAATCCCAGAAAAAGCCGGAACATTTAAGGCCTATTTATTCAACAACTAAACTTTTTACCCGAAGGGATGAGGTTATCTATGATAACCGAATTCTAAAAAGTTTCGGGGGGATTTAATTTATCATTCAGTTTCTTCTGGTAGATATTAATATATTTCGATAAAAAGTTAATCTTGAAATCATACTTTTTACACCATTCAATCGAAGTTAATACCTGGTTTGTTATCAAGGCTTCTTTCATTTCTTCAGTTACTACATTATTCTTAAGTACTAAAGTATCTAATATGAACTTCTTTTGTCTTACAAACATAATTTCATTGATCTCATGAAGACATTTGTAGTAGTTTTCATTTCCACTAGTATATTTATAAATCTCTAAATCTTTATTTATAATACTACTGCCCATTTTAGGAATATCTAATAATAATCGATTGATTTCCTCTTTACTAAGCGTATCTAGAAAATCTATACAAACAAGATACTTTTCAGAATTGGCAGGTCTACTCGTGTAGGGTTTAACAATGTATACTTTGCGATAAGATCTCTTGAGAATTTGAATTAGATTCATTGTTTTAAGATTGTACATATCAAAGATCTTCAAGGTAAAGAATCCACCAAGTTTTTGAGAGAGCATTGCGGTCAATGCCTGGCAATAAATAAGAGGAAAAGAGAGATTCTCTTGTTGATTAAAATCATTGGAAAAGTCAAAACCGCCATCTCCGGTAATTATGGAGGCTTTTTTGGCAAGTTTTTCAGAGACATCATAAATATTCTCAATGTTGTAGAGATCTCCAGTTCCATCTTTTCCGTAGAGGATTTCGATGTTTTGATGAAATTCTAAAAAGAAATTAGATTTTTTCCAGGCAGGTACGGTTTTATCTTCTTTAACAAGAGTAATACCATACATTTTATAATTCTCATAATTCATTTCTTTTAGTTTCTCATTCACACATTCAATAAATCCCCCAGGTCCTTCGGCTAAATGTAGCGTTGTAAAACCTTCCTCCTTTCCAATTGCCTCCTTTATATCTTCTTTGAAACATTCCATTATCTCTAACATTTTAAAATAAGCTCTAGAAATTGGAGTATAATTCGCAACGCCATTGTTTGTGGTTACACATTCAAATGGATTGCTTTTCTTTTTTAAATAATCCCATTCTTTTTCTTCTAATGAATCAATACTGGATTTTATTGAATTTAGTTCTTTTAGATTTTTGTAATATTCTATTTTTTGAAAAATGGCGGATGGTTCTAGATTCTCTACTGTTGGTTCATATTCAATTGGAAAAAGGATCGGGAAAAAATTGTTATGGATATTTTGTTCTAATTCCATCTGTATCTTCTTTTAAACAATTTCTATTTAAGTTCTATTTATAGAAAAGGATTAAAAAGAATTCTACTATACAATATAAAATGTTTGACTACTTATTTTTTGGAACTCTTATATTATGGTACAATGATAAAGATTCACTACAAAAAATTCTTACGACATTAAATTGGATTTTTGGTATTCTTTATGCTAGAATGAAAACTTCTCAATATTATTCTATTTTACAAAACAATCTATTACAACTTCCTAATCATCCTAGACTTATTCATCCAATACAAATCTATGCTTTAAAAGAAGATCGTACATTCCAATCAATAGATATAAATAATGTAAAGGATTTTGATGCTAAACTTTTTTATGCTAAAGTTCAACTACAAGCTAGAGAAAAAGTTCTTGTTTTTAATGATAAAAATACATTACTAAATATATATGAATCACTCATTCATTTAGCAGAAAAACACAATGAAACATTTAGTAATATAATGGAGGTAACTATTAAAGATCATGATGTTTCTTCAACTCTCAAAAAATATACAAGCAATCATCTCTATTATAAAGATATAACAGGATATTGTCTAAAGGCCGGCGATCTATATGATTTTGAATCAAATCGATTTTTATTAGATGATTCTAGTGAATTAGCTATAACTGGGATGGATTTAGAGACAAAACAATATAAAAAAGATGATGTATTAATGTAGTTTATTTAGATTTTGTTTTAATTACAGTAACAATAGGAGGATTACTTAAAAAGGATCGAATAAATGTATTGATATTCTCAAGAGATATACTTTTGATAAAATCGATAACTTTAAAATAGGGAATAAAATGGTCACCATGATAGAATAGTTCATCGGAATTATATTCTGCGATGTTGAGGGGATCTTCTGCATCTAATAATAATTTACCCGAATAATTATTTTTAGCCAATTCTAGTTCTTCTTTTGTTAATCCATCTTTTTGAACTCTTTCTATTTCTTGTTTAATTCTTGTTAAAACATTTTCTAAATTTTCTTGATTGGTATTTGTTTGAATATAATAGTAACCTAGATAATCATAATAGTAACTATTAGAAGTTATGCTATAAATCAAACCCTGGTTTTCTCGAACACTTTGGAATAATCTACCGCTTGTTAATTTACCAAAAACCAAAGAAAATAACTCTAACATATAGAATACATTAGTATCTAGATATCCAGTATGAGGATAAAGAAGAACAATTTGGCATTTTGCCATTTTTCCTCTATAAAAAATATCTACTAGTTTAGGATTCTCTTTGGGTTCTTTCATAATAACCGTATTATAAATTCCTTTAGGAAAATGGGAAAAATATTTCGTAATTAACTGTAATACATGATCAAAATCACTTCCCAGGTTTCCATGAATCGAAAGAATCATATTCTGGGCACAATAGTAGGTACGGAAAACATCGATTACATCTTCTAAAGTAATTTTCTTAATATCCTTAATATTATCTTCCGAATTCGTACCCATTCCTCCATTGTACATATTTTTTTCAATTAATTCGTGAATTAATTTAGAAGGTTGATCTCGTATAGCTAACAATTCTTGTAGAACAATCTGTTTTTCTTTTTCAAAATCCTTTAAAAAATCTTCTTTTTTTTTGTGTAGAAAAATAGGGTTTAACAAAAGATCGGACAAGATATCCATCGTATTTTCTAGATACATATAGGCTGATTTAGCATGAAATCCTATAAAAGTTTTAGCAGTATAAGCATTATAATCTGCTCCAACACTATTCAAACTTAACATTACGTTTTTATTTTGAGGTCTTTTTATGGTACCTTTAAATAACAAGTGTTCCAATAAATGAGCAATACCTGATTTACCGACGGGATCAAATGCAGAACCATAACGTATTTTAACCAAAACTGCTACAGATGGAGAGTTTGGATTATTCGTAATTATATATTGTAAACCATTATCTAATTGCCCATTTTTTATAGTATTTGTTGAATTATTTTTGGTTTTAGAATTCATTCTATTGTAAAACCAGAATTTAATTATTGTTTTTCAGCTTCTTCTTTTTTTTTAACAATGGGGGCAACATATTCCTCATATTGTTCTTGGGCGACTTGTTTCGTAGCATCATCAAGCGTTGTTTTGCCACTTAGAACATTTTGGGAGATCGAGAGGAAATGTCTAAGTTTCACGGTGAAAGCAGGTTGATCAAATTCTCTAATAGACATTTTGTATAGAGTTGGATATTTTTCTTTGAATCTGGGAAGTTGTTCTGCCATGTATTTTTCATATTCATCATAATTTTCGTTCATTTTCTTTTTTAGACTCTTATCTTTTTCATGTAGTTCATAAATGCGCTCAATGTATAATTCGATTCTCTTTTTTTGATCCATTCTAACTTATATTTAAGCATTTTAAATTTTATTGAAAATTACGCAGTTGAATAATTTCTATGTTATAAATATAAAAATGGAGTGTAAAAAAAGATCAATGGAAGATTGCCATAAACCTGCTTGTGTACCATACAATCTTAAAGGTGTTCCTCATTGTAGAAATCCCCCTAAAATTAATAAAAGGAAACAAATGGAAAGGAAATATGCCAAGGAATCCCATAAGGCCAACTATGAAACCGTTTTAGCTCAGAATGAAAATGGTGAATCAATGAGAGGTATTTTCAATACAGCTAATACTAACTATAGAAGAGTTTACGATCGTACTAGTGCTTCTAATACCGGTTTATACACTTCTAATAAACTTGACAAGGCTTTTTCAGAATTAAAGGCGCGTGTCGATATGAAAGATCCTGCTATTCAAATGTACATTGCTCTTCGTAATAAATTAACTAGAGATGAAAAAGATAGATTAGAGATTGTTTTAGCTGAAGTTAATCGTAAACTTCAATCCTTACGCAATGCCAAAGGTAAAATTGTTGGAGAAAAGAGAAGTATGGCTGCCGATATTATTGAGGCTAATAATATTTGTGATTTAGTTATTTTAGAAGTTGGCAGAGTTTTCAAGGAGAAGGCTAAAAAGTCGGGTGAAGCAACCGAAGCCGATTTGAAAGTTGCTGCTAAAACTTTCGGTTTACCTACTACTAATGTTAACAAAGCTGAATTATGCTTCTCTTTAGCTATTATTATGGCTCTTGATGAGAAGCAATTTGCCCAAGCCCATCTTTCAACAGAGAAAATGAAGTATCCCAGAATGTATGGAGGTAATTATTGAAACTATATTCAGAAAAAAATAAATTTATGGTGTTATAATACTACGTTATAATGCTTATTCAAATTATAATGTTCGTATAGGTAAATTGTATTAAAATAATTGTAAACCAATTTCCATCACAAAGTATAAATAATAGAAAAAATTGTAAAGCATTATTATATATAGCAAGTAAACCAAATAAATATTAGATTTATTTAGTAATTTTTAATATCACAAAAGGATAATGATACGATATGCTTTGGTTGGTATAGCCCTTTTTCTATTTATAACTCTATTACAAATTGGTACAAATGTATCGGTTTCAAAAAAGAATCTAGATATGATTGAGGATCTAATAGAAAAACTTGATCTAGATAAAAAAATAAAAATCCAAAAGATATTGGATTGGCATAGAAAATATGGCTATCCCGTTTTTGTAGAAAGATCCATCAAATATTCTATTGAAACGAATAGGTACAATAGGGATCGATTTACCATTGTAATTCCTTTAAGTTATTTTTTTAAGGATTCGGAGGCAACGATGGATACAGAAAAATGGTTGGAATGGTCAAATATTATGGAAATGCCTTTTGAAATCGAGAAGAAATGCATTGACTACATGGGAATGGGCATGGGCGATGTGGATTTTATATGGGGATTGGATTATGAGGCTGGAAAAGAGAAGATCTATGTAGAAGATTTAGAAAAAGGAAAGATCGAAGGATTTGTTTTTCATGGAAAAGAGATCACGGAACGATATATTTATCATAAGAAATCATTGCCCAATCATCCTCGATTCTCTTTTATGTACAATCGCGAAGATCTATCTAAAAACAAAATAGATAGCTACCATGTTGCTCTTAAGAAACCTATTGAATTAGCTTTACAACGGAAAAAATACTATATATATTTAGTTTCAATGAGCCCAGGAAAAAGCTATACCTTTTATTACAGAACTAATTAATTCTTTTGATTCAAAAGATCTAGAAATCTTTGTGGATTTATAGATTTTTTTTATAGATTTATAATCTATTTATATATATTTATCTATGTATTCATTTATATTTTGGGAGCGCTTTTTATAAAAGCGCATTTAAGCCTTAACTTCCTTGATGAAGTGGGGCTTGATGTAGCGTTGAAGGTTGAAGTAGTTGAGCTTGTCTTCAGCACCAAGAGTGAAGAGCTTGGTAAGAGTAGCATCAGCACGGATCTCACGACGGTTATCAGGGTTTTGGAGGTTGTGTTTCTTGATGTAAGCAGCAATAGCACGAGTGGCTTCAGTGCGGGAGATCATAGAATCAGCAGCGACACCGCAGAAGGTAGCAAGAGCGGGGGAAACCTTACAGGGTTGAAGGAAAACGGAGTTGGAGTGGGAAGTCTCGCCATCAGCAGACTTGCGGTGACGACGTTTGCCACCTTGTTCAGCCTTCTTGACAACACGAGCGTGTTCCTTACGAGCTTGACGAGAAGCCTCGAGGAATTGCTTGGCCATCTTGATCATATCATTGGCAAGAGTTTCAAGACGTTCATGAACGTCGACATCGGTAACAGTGGTGCCTTCAGTAGCAGTGGGGGCGACAGAAGGAGCGGCGGTGGTAGCAACAGAAGCGGTTTCTGAGGGAGCGGCAGCAGCAGATTTCTTGGTAGTTTTCTTGGCAGCGGGAGCAGCAGGAGCCTCGACGGGAGCGGGGGCAGCGGCAGCAACGGGAGCAGGAGCAGATTCGGTCTTAGCAGCAGCAGTTTTCTTGGCAGGAGTGGGAGCAGGGGCAGCAGAAGCGGCAACGGGAGCGGGGGCGGCAGCGGCGGTCTTGGTTTGTTTCTTAGTAACTTTGGATTCCATCTTGTTTATGATATACTATATTGAGTTAACTTTAAACCCTTTTTGAAGATGTAAAACTTTTTGTCAAACTCCGCACCATAACCAGTCTCTCTTCTATCGAAAATTATTAATTTCAAAAAAAATATTTTATAAAAAAACGAATTTTTCATTTCTTACATCCTTTGCTTATAAGTTCGCGCATTTCTTTGATGTATTTTTCATCGATTGAATTTTCTAAATCCTGTTTTTTCTTATCCAATTCTTGTTGTAATTGTAATTTCTTATTTTCTATATCGTCCTTCATTTTTTTCAATTCGGCCTCGTATTGTTCCTTAAGGTTGCTTGTCTCTAAAACCGATGATTTTTCTCCTTCTTCTAAACGTTTTATTTCATCTTGTATTTTTCTTTGATTTTCTTTCATTGTGTTTAATTCACTGTTCTCATTCATTAGTTTATTCTTCTCTTCTTCTAAATAATTTTTTGCTTTTTCAACGATCATTTTCATTGTAGACATTTTTGCATCTCTTATATCCGTTCCAAATAATTTGTTATTGATATAACATTGTGGACTATTTGCTACTCTAAATATTCCATTGTTGGGAACCGTTCTACTATTGAGTAATTGTAATTCATTTGTTCCTTCTTTAACAACTAAATAGTCGTTGTCTTTGGATATAAAGCAGACATAATCATCGATTTCTAAATAGGGTTGTTGATTGTTCTCGGGTCGAACATAGGGAACTATTTTGAATTCTCTATCAAATATTTTATTAAATTCAGTATCAGGATAGGTTTTTAGATAGATTGCTTCATGATAAGCAATAGGTGCTAAAGCTTTTTTATTCACTTTTGGTTTTATAAAATTAATAATACTAAGAGCATTATCAATCTCTCCAACAGCCGATCCTGTTTTAAATAAAAGATATTTACTACCATATTGAATAAAAAGGGGATCATTGTAATATAATAATTTACCTACACGAACCGAGTGATTATCTTTAGGAAGAATAGCGTAAACACTATCCTTAAAATTTTCTATTGAACTACGAGCAAAATAAGAACCAACAAGGAATAGAACTAGAACAATAATAAAAAGATAAAGTGTGGATCTAACCATAGTATTCTATAGTTATAACAGAAAGTTTTATTTTCTTATACTAAAATAAAAATGTCAGGTAAAACTATGTCAGGTAAAAGTCAATATGATCTATTAGTAGCCAATAGTTATCATGCGGTTCCATTAAATAGAACCCATCCCGTTGGTCATCATAAAATAGTTGAAGTCCAAAAAAAATGTTATCTACCCATGAAAAAATAAATAGAATCCTTTTTTTATATCTCTAATAATTATAAATGGAATATATCATCTTAGCCATAGTCATTATTGTTATTATTCTTCTCATCATAAAGGCAAATACATTCAAGGCTACTCCTATTAAATTATCTAGATGGGACACTAGACCTAAGTGTACAAAAGGTCCTGATGGAACTATTTTCTGCGATGGGATTGAGAAAAAACTAGTAGATAAAAAAAAATTATTAGATTCTAGTGAGTTGAGCAGTTTTAGTACACCTTGTGATGAAAGTGAAACAGCAATGGGTGTTGACGTAAAAAAAGATAAAGATTATTACTTTTTAGGTGATCCTCAAGAGAGTCAAGTATATCATGTTTTCAATAATATTTATACTTTTGAAGAAGCTAAGAAAACATGTAGTGATAGAAAGGGACGTTTAGCTACTCCTGGTGAAATGAATCAAACCTTAAAAAATGGAGCGGATTGGTGTAGTTGGGGATGGACTAGCGATGGTCACGCCTATATGCCTAATCAAAATCCTAAATGTAACAAAAATACTGGATTATTATCTGCTAAAAATATTGATCCTTTCCTTCGTTTAGGTGCTAATTGCTTTGGAACACCTAACTAAAGCTAATGACAATTGCTTTGGAACACTGACTAAAGCTAATGAGAAATATAGATTTATAAATTACATTCAAGAATATATAAATCCATACTAAATCCTATTAGAATTTTTAACATCTGATAGTAGCATATAGAAAACAGGAGTCATCCAATGTATTTCTTATACCTTACTTTTCTAATACTTCTAATAACTTTTCTTATTTTTCTATTAGACCTTTAGGTTTTTTACTTTTTGTTTTCGTTTTATTTTTAGTAAAGATCCACCAAAGTACCATATTTCTACTATCTGCTAAATCATCAATCTTTTTATAACTAGTAAAATAATCCAATAGTTCTTTCTGGTTTTGATCTAATAATTCTTTTTGAACCGCAGCTATACTTATCTTTTTATAGTATTGGTATTTATTTTTTGTAGGATTGTATTTACTAGCTATCGCCTCACTTTCCTCTTTATCTAAAACTCCTAAACAATAATTTACCTTATTTTTAGCATCAATCAATACAATATCTTTTAGTTTCCACTGAGATTTATCCAGATCATTCCATAACCTAAGTACAAAGTAGCTATATAAATAATTCATAATAGAAATCATTTTAGGATTTTTAGGAGGCTGTTTCTCAATTAAAATATAGTCCGCGCTACGGAAAAATTCTAGTTTTTCATCCAGTTTTTTAAACATACTTTGTATCACTTCATTGTTATTTAGATAGTTCTTATTTAATGTTTTCCAACTAAATAGTTTGTCTTTATCAACTATTTTTTTATGAGTAGCACAATAGAACTGATATAATCCGCTCTCTTTATCTACATAGAACCATCCAGCATCTTTACAACATTTTTTCTTATTCTCATAGATACATTCTTGTTTATAGTCTTCCGGTGTTGTATCTAGTACAAACCATTCTTCTTTCTGTATTTGAAAAACATTTTTACCTCCTCCTTCTTCTTCTACCAAAGTTCCTCCACAAAATGCCAAATTCTCAATAGCTATATCTATTCCTATGATCTTCATTACAATATGTTTTTTATAAAACTATTATGATTAAATAGTTTTTCCGTTAAAACCATTTTAATTCCTCCTAAATCCTCTACTAGTTCTACTTCAATACTACTAGAGGGTATAGAAAAAGGAAGAACCCGAGTTGTCTTTATTTCAGTTTTTTTTTGTCTTCTAGTAAATGATTTTTTACTAAAAGCAACACTAGTAGATTGAAAAACAAATATATCTTCTTTATCTTTAGTAAATTCACATGTACTAGTACTAGTAAAATTAATTTTATTCACAGCTATTTCTCTTTTTTTTTCCTTTTTCTTATGTAAACTACATGGTTTTTTAAAAAGTTTTAATAATCGTTCTAAATCTTTGGACGTAAATTTTTTACCAAATCGTAAATGACAAAACCATAGATATAATCCGTCTAAAACGGAATGTTTTCTATACAAAGAAGGAGTAGATAAACATTTGATACAATATTCGGATCGATCTACTTTAAAATATTCCATGATATCATCTAAATAAAACTCAAAATCTTCGTTCTCTAATGTACTTAAGAAACTTGAAATACAATTCTTCTGTAAATAATACTGAAATTGTACTTTAAAAGTTTCAATATGAAACCCCGATTCTTTATACAATACCCAAACTAGAGGAGGATCTATCAATTGTTTATCAATAAACAATAATTCATTTCTAGTTAATAGGGTATTATCATAGGGATTCTTAATAGGAATAGGATCCGGCAGACAATCATAGAGATAGCTATGGAATAAACTATTAGTTATGATTTGTTTGAAATCTTTCTGAGTAAAGATATATTTATTCCTATTTTTATAATGAATATAATGAATCAATGTGGAATCATTAACATCTATAGGATCAAATTGTAAATCATATAGATTAATAGGTTTTCTTCTATGTAAATGCTTTAAATTCCATAATGTTAAATATTTGTTCTCTAAATAATACCTTCTAATACAATTTTCTAAATAGACAATCATTTGTTCTTTAGCTTCCTCCTCGATAAATACATTGGATTCAAAATCCTTTCGAAATTTCAAAAGTGTTAGACAGATCTCTCTATTTTTAAGATTCTGTAACTTATTTGCCCATTTTGTTAAATAAAATTCTAAGATAGGAAATCGTTTCCTACAATATTCTAGATCAAAATACATATTTATTAATTACTATTTAATTAGTAATTAGTAAATTTAAACCTTTTTAAAACTTATTACGAAATAATCTAAAAGTAATTACTATACTTTTTTTAACCCCATACACATTTCTAATGTATTTTTAGTACCCAGATTTTTATTTCTAGATAATTTAAAATCATTGTTCACCTTCTCTAAATAATTTTTAACATCAGTCTGGTTAGGACAACTATTCGACATTGAATCATTCATCTGTAAATTAATTTCCTCTAAATAACATTGTATATTTATTATGGGGAAAGACAGTGCCTTCACAGATTTCTCGAAACATAATTCTCTAAATCGTTGAATGTCATAGACACCACCAAATTTAATGAGGGCTTCTCTAGGAGGAGCTAATTCTACTTTGAAATTTTGATTTAGATTATACATCTTTTTATACATTAAATTTATCAAAGAATATCTCTCCCAAACTTTATCATCATTTAGACTAAAATTATAACTAGCCATACAATTAAAACTACAAAAGCAACCTTTAACAAAGAAAGTATCGCCTAATTTCTTTTCGGGCATTCCTATGGGTTGATTATCAAATTGCTCCGTACACCAGAAACAACAAATATTAGTTCTTTCGGGCATCGTTTGTTCATTGTTACATTCTACAAAGGAATTTAGAACAGGAACTATGTTAATCGTTTTATTAATAGAATTTAGCTTAAGATTTTTGTTTTTAGGTAGTTCATTGTTAACATAAGCAAAAGAATGAGTTACAGTATTTTCAAAATCCGCATGCATATTAAAAAATACATTAGGATCATATGGAAGAGGATCTTCTACGCCATTTGATACATGAAAGATATTTTTAACAGGCTTCGCAAGATCCGATTTGATAGGAAAATGTAAAATAGTATTCTCTATTTTAGAAATAATCGCAGATTTTTTTGGACTGGGGAGGATATTTGCCTCTTTTTTTTTATCCAAAGTTTCATTTAGTTTCTCTATCTCTGTTGCCGCTTCTCTATTCTTTGGCTTCCTACCTCTTTTTTTTACTAAAACCGGTTGGATACTTTCTTTATTCTCAAGGCATTCTTCACTCAGCATCTAAACTTTATATAATGTATTTCATAATTCTTTAAATCAAATCAAAAATTCATTATTTATCGTTTTCTTTATACATAATCTCCCTATAATCTTTCTTCATTACTTTTTGTAAAGCTATTTTAGCAGCTTCTTGCTCAGCATCTTTCTTACTAGGTCCTTTCGCCATTCCTAACATCACCATTTTATCTGCTTCAATAGGAACCATGACTCCCATTGTAAAAATCGCATGATTACTTTGTCCCTCTACATTTAATTCCTTATAAACAGGATTTCTACCTTCGAAATTTTTATGACTAAATCTTAGTAATTGATCCTTAAAATTATCATCATTCTCAATCATGTCTGTAATATCAATTAGATCCACATTTTCAATTAGAGCCAAAATGAAATCATTACAAAATTGGAATCCAAGATGCTTGTAGAGTACACCTACTAATGATTCGAAACAATTTTCTAAAAGCTTAGGATTTCCTCTACCATCACACAGATCCTCTACATATTTCGACATAATAATAAAATCAGTTAACCTAAGATAACTACTAAGTTTTGCTAAGGTAGATGTTCTAACTAATTTAGTTCTTAATTTAGTCATAAAACCCTCTTTCTCCTTGGGGAATCGATCAAATAAATATTCGGCAATAATTAGATCAATGACCGAATCTCCTAAAAATTCATATCGTTCATTACTTGTTTTTTGTAGAGGCACATTCCACCCCTTTGCTTCTTCCTTAAGTTCCTCACTAACCTTTATATTATAAACACAGAATGATTTGTGTATAAAAGCTGTTTGGATATCCTTAATATCCATACTTCTTAACTTAGAATCATATTCTCCATAATCCATTCCAGTTTTATCTAGGATAGTGAATAGATCATTTCTGTTAATCATTTTATTATTTGGATTATGAATATTTTTTTCATATTGTTTTTCTTTTTCAAGTCGATCGTAATCCATCTTTTTAACTATTACTAAGTTCCTATTTAAATCAATTTTAAAGCATTTTCTTAATTTTATCAATATTATAAAATAGAATAGCACTTCCTAGAATATGATGGATCTTTATAGGATCTCCTAATATCCACCAAGCTAACAAGAAAACACTAATACCATTGGTAAAACTTAAAGTACTAAACCATGACATAGGGACTTTGGTTAAACCAAACAATCGAATGGTATAACCTAATCCTCCTATTAACAAATTAAATAGAATGATTTTCTTTAAAATTCCTCTATCTATCTTCATGATTTTACCTATTTGACCATTTCCTCTAAAGAATAGAAAAACAATAAGAAAAACAAAAGCAGGAGCATACAGAGTATATAAACTACTAAATGGATTCTTTAGATTTTTGTTTTTGTAGAAAAGATTGATCATGGCTTCGGTCAATGCGGCTATGCCAATAAAAACAAATCCACTCATCATAATTTTTTTATTTTTCTCAAACATATCTCGATTTAAAACGATAAAACCTAAGAAACATCCAAGTAAATTTAGATAAACTCCAGCTTGGATCTTTGTTTGGAAAAGAATATTAGAAAGGAATAATTGGATTATAGGATAAGTATAAAAAGTAGTTAGTGCTATACCTGGATTTAATAATTCAAAACCTCGATAGGATGTATATATATGTATTAAATTAACAACCGAAATAAGAAGATACCCGGGATTTAATAAAGAAGTAAAGGCTTGTAGTGTTTCCTTACCTAACACCATAAATGGAAAAGCTAGAGTAATATAAACAGTACAGCGGATAAGCAATTGGGTGAATATATCAACATCCAATATGTAATTTTTGATTAGGATTGGATAGGAACTTAAAAATGTATTGGATACCAAAATAGCAATTGTACCTAATGTAAAATTGTCCATATACTAATATAGACATTGAATTTATTATATGTAATTTATTGATCTTTGGTCTTTCTAATCATAGAAGGGGCAGAAAGTGCTTTATCAAGCATTTCTATTTTTGTTTTTCTTTGTATAAATTCTATTATTCTAATTCCCGTAAAGAAATCTTCTAGTAGTACAAACATTTCCATTAGTTCATCGTAAAAAGACCAGGCTGAATTAATTACTTCGTTATTAAAATTAGTATTCAGTTTAAATACTAGAATATATAGATAATAGAGAATATCAAGACGTTCGTTGATTTCATTCATAATTTCTTCACTAACTGGATCATTTTCTTCTTCTAAGCAGATTTCCTGTAGAATTTCAAATTGTTTTAAAAAATGTTCATGTAAAATAATTTTACTAATTTCATGATTTCTTTCCTTTAACATATTTTCCTCATTTTCAAAATCATCTACATGAAAAATATAATCTATCTCACATTTTTCATTTTGAAATTCCAAAATATAAGGGAAATTATACAATTGCTTGTTTTGATCATAATACAGTACACCTTCTATATTTTCAAATTTAGTATTCATTATTAACTTAATTAGATTATTCTTTTTTTATTCAAACTAATTTCTTTTAAATAATTATATGAATCAGGAGACTATATCTCTATTAACTCTAGTACTTTTTATTTCTATATCAGAATGTTTGGGACAAAGTTGTCTCAAAAAATTCCATATTAATCCTCTTCCAGAAAATAACTATCTCTATTATTTAGCTGTTGCCTTCTATAGTTTAGTGTGTTTATTACTTTTATTAAGTTACAAATACAAAAGTATGGGAATTGTTAACGTTTTATGGAGTGGAATTTCGGTCCTAGTAATATTGAGTACAGGAGCCATCTTTTTCCATGAAAAAATAACAACATTAGATAAATTAGGAGTTATATGTATTTTATTAGGTATAACCTTTGTTGTCTGGGAGAATTAAGATTATTTTCTCAAAAAATAAGTACTCTTTGGAGTTTCACCTATTTTTATCACATACAAACAATCTATCTTTCCCTAATGATTCATCATAATTTTACAGGTCCACCTCAGGATCCACCGACCATCTGAACAGTAAAGTTTCTAGGTGTAGATGGCTCTTTAGTATTGGTGTTATTATTATTATTCATATTTTTATTATTTAATTCATCATCAGAGTCATTATAATTATCATTGTTTTCATTACTATTGTTATCATTACAATTGTTATCATTACAATTGTTATTATTACCATTGTTATTGTTACCATCGCCGCCACCGCCTTTCATTAATTTTTTGAATTTATTGGATTTTAAAAATTCACTAATTATTTTTCTATTCTCTTTACCATATTCTTCCAATAAGATTTTTCTTAATTCTTTTTTCGTTAAATTATTCTCTTTTGTCATTTATATTCATTCCTTAGATTTTTTTAGAATACATTTTAAAACTAATATAAAAACTACTATATTTTATTCAATAATAAATAGTATATATAAAGAGTAAATGAGTAAGGAATTAGAACATATATATGATGATGAAATATCATTTGAATCGGATGAAACTTCGGAAGAGACTGTAAAAATTACGCGCGAAGATTATATGTATTATCAAATAGAGGAGATAGATGAACTAAAAAGTAATCTATATGACTTTTTTAAAAATTATATGGATAAGAAATCGTATAGTTTTCCTATTTTAGATCATTTTAACTATCGATCCGTTTTTTCTATTGTCAATAAATTCACAACTCCTATTCCCTATTAATTCAATAATAAATCATTATTTTACAACTATAATGATCTATTTTTTATGTAAAAATTAAAAATGTAAGGTTCTCTTCTTTTTGGGTCCAGAAACTACAGAAGAATGAATACTAGGAATATCACTTGATTTATTAGATTGTTCACTAATGATATCATCAAATCCCTGAGGTCCTCTCATTCCACTACTACGGACAGGCTCGTCATCACCGCCTCCGCTCATAAAGTTCTTCATTAAACCGCCCATCATTCCTCCTAATCCTCCTTTCCCTAAATCAGGAGCGCCTCCACCAAACATTTCATTCATCTTTTGTTGACCACTCTTAACAATGGTTTTAGATAAATGGAAGTAGAAAGCACTGCCAGCTAAGGTCATAAGAAGTTTCACTTCGGGACTAACCTTGCCCTTGTCCTTGTATTTCTCATAGAGTTCTTCGAAGATATCATCATATTCATTTTGATTCTCCATCACACTTTCAGACCAACCTTCTAAATCAATATCAAAGGGATTCATGCTATTATTCAAAAATTCTAAAGTACTAACAATACCCATTAAAACCTTTCTTTGGAAATTAATACTAGATTTAAGATTTCTCTCATGTTCTAAACGTTCATATACGCGTTCCATATCTTCTAAAGGAGATCTCATGGTAAATTTCTGATTTAATTTAAAACCCTTCTTTTCTAATTTATTGAATAAAAACAATAATTCTTCTTTGCGTTGACTTTCAGTTAAACTACTTTTTCTTTTGATTTTTTCTTTTACCAAACTAGAAAGATCGGAAGCAGGTGCGCTACCATTAGAATCTCTGCTTCTTCTACTATCATTAGAAGCCTCTCCCTCACTTCTCTCATCCATAATATTTTTAACTCTTTCAAATTCATCTTGATCTAGATCCGAACCTGCCCTACTACCTCTACTACTTCTACTTCTACTTCTATAACTTCCTTGACTATCTTCAGAGGGTTCATCTCTGATATTCTTCTTTTGTTGATTAACCAAATGTTCTAATCCTAAATCTACACTATTTGGTTCAATTATTGGTTTTTTAGGAGGAGGGGAACTTCTATATTTACTAAATTCGGGACGATCATTATCCTTTTTAATATTTACATTGGTTCTACTGGGACTATTTTTTTTCATCTCCTTTTTTTGACCGCCGCTACCGAATAGATCCGATAGTTTGATTTCATTATTTCTTTTTTCATTATTTATCTTTTCCATTGGTTTTTCTTTGGTAAATACAATCGAATCTTCGGAAGCATCGAAATTTTCATTATTTAATTCATCTAAATTTATATCATCTAAATCATCCATAGTAATTTCCATTGTTTTTTTCTGATCCTTTTGTAACTTGAACTCTTCACTCATAAGCCTTATTGTTAGTATAGACTCTAATTTAATAAATTAAACGCTATATTTTTAAAATACTTTTAAAAACTCTAACTGTTTTTAAAATTACTTGTAATTATTGCCTTCTAGCAATACGATAAATTAATTCCAAAAAGATGAACATTAATATACCACTAGCAGCAAATATGATAAATTCTTTCATAAATACATTTTGATTCATAGATTGTATTTGGGATTGACATAGTTCACATTTTTTAATATGTTCCATAATTCCCTCGCAAGTATGAAAATTATCAAATCCCTCGTGAATATCCTTTTTTTCTATCGTTTTCTTTGCCTCTTCTCTCCTAGGATCACAATTCATATGGAATTCTTTACCAATCATTTTTTTAATAGGAATAGTATCACTACAAACATCTGATTCAGGATCGCTAATTGTACTTAGATCATCCTCTAAAAAATAAGCATCTTTATATTCAGGTTTACACCAGTCTTTTCTCTTTCTATACGTACTTCTCTTAGGATTTCCTCCTTCAATTGAATTATTCTGCCTTGATCTTCTATATTTTGAAGAAGTATCATAGGATTCATCCTGGTAATTATTGGTTACTTGATTTGTATCTCTGTAAAATTTATCAAAAAACTGATCTAAATTGGTTTGACTTTTATTAGGATTAGGTACAACAAACTGATTATTAATTCTAGTACCATTACAGGTATTGTTATTATTTTGGACACCCCATGCTTCTTGTAATGATGCGTATGGCATTTACTAATATATAAAAATATTTTATTAATTCAAATTATTAATTATTTTTACATAGGTAAAACTGCGTAGTAAAAAAGAAAATAAATTATAAGTTTATGAATAATGAATACCAACTACAAACCTCGTATTTATCTTATTTCTGTTTGTTGGAATGAAGAATTGTTTCTGCCCCATTTTCTAAACTATTATTCCTTTGTCGATAAAATCATTGTATTTGATAATTTTAGCAGTGATCGTAGCGTTGAGATAATGCGTCAATATCCTAATGTAGAAATTTGTTTCTATAATACGAATGAAAAGATCCGTGATGATATTTATTTGGAAATTAAGAACAATATTTGGAAACAATATAGAGAAGAATGCGACTGGATGATCATCGTTGATATTGATGAAATTGTTTATCATCCTCTAGGAATACCTCAATATCTACAATCATTACCTATTGATGTCGCTTTATTACAATGTAATGGATTTGAAATGTTTAGTCCTAATTATTTAGAAGCTCCTGGAAATAGTATTTTACAAAAATGTAATTTAGGAATCCCATATATACAATTAGATAAGTGTAGTATTATCAATACAAAACTTGTAAAAGAGATTAATTACTTGGCCGGATGTCATAAGTGTAATCCAATAGTAAATGGAAGAATCTTTCGAGATCCTAATTTGAAATTGTTACATCATAAATTTATCTTTCCATTACCCTATTTAATTCAAAGGTATAAAATGATGAGTCAAAGGTTGAGCGATGAAAATAAGAAGAATGAATGGGGACTTCATTATAACAATATCAATAAAATGGTTATTAAATACAAAAATTTAATTGCTCATTCCTTACCAGTTATTTAATTCGTTCTTTAAAAATTGTAAAAACAAATCAATGTCTTCTCTTTTCACTGCTAGGGGAGGTTTCATTCGAATAACACCATTACAACCTAAACCAACAATCATTTTATTTTCTTTACATTTTTCAACAATTTCCTTGGCATTGTATTTAGCATTTAGAGAGATTCCTAAATACAATCCTCTTCCCGAAACCCTACTAACTCCTGGTATTGATTCTAATTGTGTTTTTAGATAAGTTCCAAGATCTTTTGAATGTTTTATAAGATCTCTTTCTTCTAGTTCTTCTAATACTCCCTTGGCAATTCTACAAGCCACTGAATTACCTCCATAGGTATTAAAATAAAAATCTCCTAGTAATTCTGCTAAGTCTTCTCTAATAATAACAGCACCCATTGGATATCCATTAGCAATAGGTTTTCCGCACGTGATTATATCTGGTTCTAAACCAAAATATTCAAATGCCCAAAAACTAGATCCAGTTCTTCCAAATCCTGTTTGTACTTCATCGCAAATGGTGATTACATCGTTTTCCTTTGCTTTCTCAAAGGCGAATTTTAGGAAATCTCCATCTAAATCAAAATTTCCTCCTACTCCCTGTATATTTTCTACTATCAATCCACTTGTATTTTTTATAGAATGAATTATATCCATTTTATTATTTCTTCTTATAAATACTACATCATTGGATTTAGGCGTTTTAATTGATTTAGGCACACCCGTACTATAGAGATGAGAAACCTTATCGCATAAATAACTGGTTCCATGATAGGAATATTCCATACTCATGATTCTTTTTTCGGGATTTTTAAGTAAACAAATTCTAAGAGCAAGATCATTGGCTTCTGAGCCCGAGTTAACTAATAACATTTTATATTTTTTAGATTTAGGCAAATACCTGTTTAGATGTTCCGCATAATTAGTTAAATTTGGATTAAGATATCTAGTATTAATATTAATTTTGTCATATTCTTCTCGAATAATAGAAGATATTTTATCATTAGAATGCCCAATATGACATACATTATTGTATAAATCTATATATTGATTATTTTCATTATCATAATAGTATTGATCTTTGGCTCTTTCTAAAACTAAAGGAGAATCAAAACTATGATAGAGACATTGGGGAAAGTATTGCTTGCGTTTTTCTAAAATATCCATTTTTAATGTTTTAGTTAAAAATAGATATTTGGCTTTAATTGTTCTATTTATATAATTTTTTCTAATCTATAATATTTATTTGATTCGATCCACCATACTCTATTTTCTATTTTATCTCTTTGGTATCTTCTCAAAGCCAATTCAATTATTTTACATTGATTTTCTCTCTTCTCAACTTTATCTTGTTCAATACCCAAATTATCCAATAATTTATTCATCGGTCCCCTATTATAGCTCATACAAGCCTTGCCATCTAATTTCAAGTTGGCCTTATTTTCTACAAAACTGAAATCAATAATTTTAAATACCATTTGCTTCATTGGACTATCTTCTTTACCATCATTTAGTTTTTCTAATCTTCCTATAACATGTTTATCCATTGGATACCCATCAAAATTATAAATAATAATAGGTTTCTTAAATAATTCTCCATCTACATGCTCTTTAAAATCCTTCTTATTTGGCACATATTCCCAACTTATCTGTCTAGTCCAATGTATAGCCTTTGGATAATCACCTCGATCATCCATAATTAATATATCTTTGTCATCTATATAATTTCTAATCTTGTCTTGTCTTGAAGACTCTTTATTTTCATATTCTCCAATAAACCATTCTAATAAGATTTGTTTCATAACAATATCTTTCACACGATCTAACAAATAAGAAATTTCATCCTTGTCATCAATATCATCTAACATAGTATAAATCTCTTTAGTCCATTTCATAATGTTAGACATACTTGTTGATACTTCTTTATAAACAATTTCTGATTTAGAAGGTTTATAAGTTAACGGTGTTTCTCTATAATATTCTGGTAATACTTCCGTTTTATCTAAATCACTTGGTTGGAACATGTAATACCCATTTTTAAAAACGATTCTGCCTACTCTATGATATTTATCGTGTAATTTCTCTTTTTCTACTAATAGTTTGTCTAGGGCAATATAAAAAATATTTTCATCAAATGTTGAAATATTCTTCTCTAAATAGGATTGTATATGTTTTAAGCGATAAATAACTGAGAATTCAAACATTTCTTTAATTTTTTTCTTATAAAAGTTGACTTCTCGGTTAGAGTGTATTTCTATATTGTAAGTATCAGTATCTTCTATTTTTTGATTTGCTATTTCTCTAGTATTTTTACATTCATAGACAACATCACAATCTTTATAGCCACATTCTCTAGAACCATTTTTATCTCCAATTTCTTCTCCAAAATCCTCTATGGTATATTTATTTGCTAAATAATTAGAAGCACAATCGACTGCATTATTCCTTAAAACAAATTCTACTTCCTTCATTTGTATATCTTTCCTTTCGGCCCTACGATGAATCTTCTCATCCGTTGTTTCTATACTATTATCTTTCATATGACTACTATACAAAAACACTGTTACATTTCTCTCTTCCAAGGGCAAATCCTTATGACTACAATTACGAATACCACGACCAATAACCTGATCGATTCTACTAAAGTTATCCCATGGATTTAATATATGTATTTGTCTAAGTCTAGCAAAATCAACACCTTCGCCGGCAACTCTAGTACCAATAATTACTTTAATAAGATTTCCCTCTTTATTTTCTTCACTATTACATTTTTCTATAATTTGTGCCCTCTTCTTAGCATCTAGATCACCATCTAAAATAACATATTTCCATTTCTGTGGCAAAATCTTTTGTTTCAAATTAGATTGTAATCTATTTTTAACTCTAAGTTCTCCAAATTTACCTTCTACAACATATTGTTCAAATCCATTTTGTTCTAACATAAGGGCTAGAGGTAGTGAACCACCTTTTTTGTATTCTGAATAGATAAATACAATGCCATTTTCCGTATGTAAAATGTTGTCAAGTATCTTTTTATATTTAGGTGAATAGGTTTCTAATATACTACTATCTAAAAAGGGTACTCCTTTTACCAAGGCAGTTTCTTCGATATAATTGTATTTATTATTTTGTTCGGAGAAGCAACGATCAAATCCCTTTTCGCCATATAATAATGTTACATCCATCTTATTCAACAAAGTTTTTGTAGGATAAACCAAGTTAGAAATCATTTTACCATTGATATCGAAAGTTTCATTTGTAACATCTTCTAGTACTTCTTCATCTTCTGTTTCTCCTAATATAGCTTTTTTAAATACACTTTGTTGATAAGTACTCATTGTACATTTAATAAGTGGATTATAACGAATCATTTCATCTTCTTCTAAGAGAGTACCGCTCATTTTCTTCTCTGGTTTAGGGAAATACACTTCATTATTTTCTCGAATAAAAGGAATCACTGACTGATTTGGCAATAATTTACGGGGAAAACTAATAGGATTCGCACCGCGAACATAACTAATATATCCCCTAGATACATCTTCCAATAAATTACTATTAATTAAATTGTCTTTGCTATCAAATAAATCAGAAACTTTGACCTTCTCTCTTTTATCATTTTCAAGTAATAAATTAAGTATGTAAACAATTTCAGTGGCATTATTGAACATAGGAGTAGCACTCATCATAACAAGTTTTATATCATCGGAATAGTGAATAACTTTTTCTAACATTTGAGGAGCAATTTGATCGCCACCTTCTCCTGCTGTACGAATATTTTGAATTTCATCAATAATGATCAATCGATTGGAAAAATATTCAGAAATAGCCATCTTAATTCTTTCTTCTTTAAGAGTATCTACAGAATCTATTTTTTTCCAAACTAGTTTACCTTTTACTTGAGTTGATCTAAAGACGGATGTACCTATCTTGATTTCCTCATCGTCTTGGGTAGGAGGTTTCTTAGGAATTACTTTCTTGTCTTCCTCTAGATCTAATTTTAATCCACGTTTAATTAATAGTCTAGATAGAATACCTTTAAGACTACCATACGTAATAAATTCATAATCTTGTTCTATTTTCTTCATTATCTTAGCTTGACGTTTTTTAAGTGATAGGGGATCAGTAGAATCAATAGGTATCCAATATCTATCTTTAGTACATTGTAAGGATCCAGGAATAAGACCATTCTTAATTTCTATTTGTTCCTTTTTGAAATTATATAATTCTTTTTTATAGTTTTCTAAAGTACTAGTACCTAAAATTACCAATATTTTCTTATTGTATTTCTTATAGAAATCTAAATGTCTTTCGGCTATAGTAATACTAGCACAAGTTTTACCTACACCAGTACCCCAATAAATAAGTAAACCTTTGTATGGAGTATCGGGATTAAAATAATTGGCTATCCATTGTTGTTGTGTAGATATTTCAAATGTATCTACTCTACAAAGTTCATCTATTTTTCTATCTTTCCAACTAGTCATTTTATTTTTCTTGAATTCAGTCTTTCTTTGTAATTTAATGTAAAATTGTGGATCATTTAATTCAGGATAGTTTGAATAAAATTCCTTATTTGTATCATTCCATACATCATTTCCTACTTCTTCTATTCCATCTTCAACTTCTTCTTCTATTTTATCCTCTATATCTTCTAATTCTTTTGGTTCAACAAAAGACTTGTTATAATATACTAGTTGTTCTACTATATTTTTATTTGTATCTAATAAATCATAATATAAAACACGCTTTTCTTTTTGTATAGTACCAAAAAAGGAACTAAAATTTACAATAATAATATTTTTATTCATATTGGTATTTAATTCTAACGGTTTGATATTAAAATCCATGGTGGCATTTCCATTTGAATCGATAGATTGTATATAACCTTTTAAAATAGATTTAATTTTTCTATCTAATTCAAGCAAAACTAGATTTAATTTATTAGTATCATCTGTCTTTTTTATTTGTTCTAAAAGTTCAAAATCAAATTCTCCGGTTTCTATTATGGTACTTAATATAATAAGTCTTTCTACTAAATAATAGTAATGTAGAAGCCATAGAGGATCTTTACTAACTAAATTATTTTGTAAATCAATACTTAGTGAATTTTCTAAATATTGTAATTTATTGAATAATATTTCATCTAGATTACTTTTTAATTTCAAAAATTTATCATCAGGTTTTGCGGATTTAACTAAAACCCAAGGATATAATTTTATATATTCTATATTAACCAATCTTTTGATTTGTTCAAAATGGGGAGCAATATGTTTTTTATTACAAATTTGAATTAGCGTATTGAAAATAGATTTTTCAGAATATCCATTTAACAATAATTCTTTCGAAAGGATCGAGATTGTATTCCATTGTTCATATTGAACAGCATTACACATTTTCTCCCAGATACTAGGTTCTTCTTCTTCTCCCTTTTCTTTCGTACAATAACCCCATTCTCTCATTAATCCAGTATCATCTACCTCTGTAGCACACCAGTTACCTCCTCCAGGTCCTATAAAGGTACCATTCATTGTTAAATCTTGATCGGTACAAACATTTTTAGCAGTTACCCTATTTCCCTCTTTATTAATGTAATCATAAGGGAATATACATTCTTTTATTTTTTCTATACGATTATTACCTCTTTTGGTTTTATTAATATTATGAAGAAGTATGCCTTGATAGGCTCGAATACTTTTATCTAGTTTTTGATCTCTATTAGTAGCAAATTGCTTGGCAGGTTTTGACTTAATCACTAGTCTCTTTTTAACAATAATTTCTTCTGGTTTCCAATATCTTCCTAATTCAATATCTTCGGTTAATGTATATTTTTTCTTGTTAACAACAATTGTATCATTTAATTGGTAACTACTAATATCAGGAAATACAGATTTATTTCTTAGTAATTCTATAATTTCTGAATGTTTTAAAATACTGCTCCTCAGTTGATGATCAATAAGATAGGTTTTTAAATAACCTAAAATATAAGTAATATTTTTATTAAGATCTTGTAATTCTTTAATTTTTTCTTTTGCTTGTTCTAATGTTTTAATTTCATTATCTGTATTAATACAATAACCCCATTGTTTTACATATCCATTCGCATCCAGATTGGTAGCGCACCATTTGCCTGTTCCGGGATTAACTTTTACTTCTCCTAGAAAAAAAGGTCCTTTAACACATTCATTGGCTTCGATGGTGTCACCATTAGGATCAATATACAAAAAAGGCAGAACACCTTCTTTATAAGAATCTATTTTACGTGAATCTTCATGTTTTTTTTCATTGATTTTTTGTCCAATTATACCTTCATGAATACGAATTTTAAATTCACCTCTATCTCTATTGTTGGTTAAAATCATCCACTAATATTAAGAAAGATTTTTACTTTTATAATGTATAAATACAAAATAAGTTAAAATAAGTTAAAGGAAATAGTCAATATAATAGTAGGGTGTATGAATAAAAGACATCAAAAAAATATAAGTTATGGGATCATTGCTTTTAAATTAATAGAAAATAAACCTGTATTTTGTATGGTTTGTAGAAAAGATAGTTTCTCGTTAAGCGAATTATTGCGGGGTAAATATGAATTAGAAGATGTTCAATCGATAAAAAGAATGTTAAAATATATGACAAAAAAAGAATATGAATCAATACTTAAAGATGATTTTGAAACTTTATGGGATAGATTATGGGTCTTAGATAAAAGGAAAATATATAGTAATAAATTTAAGAGGGATTTTAATCAATCAAAATATAAATTTGAAACCCTTAGAAAAGGCTATCAAACAACAGTTCCAACTGATTTAGGAATTAAAAGTAAACAATTTATTAAATTATCCAATTTAATAGAGGAGATTAGGACAGCTGGAACAGAAATCTATGAGGAACCCGAATGGGGATTTCCTAAAGGAAAAAAAAATGAAAATGAAAGTGATTTTGAATGTGCCAAGAGAGAATTTTTTGAAGAAACCAATGTTCCTATTGATAAATTACAATTTCACAATGTACAACCACTGGTAGAAAAATTTATAGCCGATAATTTACAAGAATACATCCATATTTATTATGTAGCCCAGTGTCCATCTGAATTAGAATTAAGTTTTGATAAGAATAATGATAATCAGCTTTTAGAAATTAGCAATATAAAATGGTTTACATTTGAAAAGGCGATGGAAGTTATTCGAGATTATAATGATGAAAAAAGAAATGTATTGAGGATTGTTCATGATGTAATAAATCAAACTATTTTAAAAAGTACATAAAAAGATAATAAATTATATTATAAATTTGAGAGGGATGAATATAAAAAGTTTAGAATATATTTATTCTTTTTATAATAAACAACCAAGTCAGATCCAAAAAATCCAATCTATTCAGGAATGGTTTGAAAAGATAGAAAATGAAAAAACAAAACCAATCATAATATTGGGTAATACGGGAATAGGAAAGTCTAACATAGTAGAAATCTTTTGTAATAATACTAAATTAGATGTAATTCATATTGGAAAATTATTTGAGGTTTATGAAAATAATAATAGTTATAGTACAAAAGATTTCATTCCTAAAATTTTAAAACAAAAGAATGTAAGTCAATGTGAAAATATTAACAAACAAAAATTATTGGTGATTGATAGTTTAGAGGAATTTTTTGTAATTCAAAAGGGTGTTATTAGGGAAATAGTAGATCAAATAGAAAATTTACATATGCCAATTGTAATTGTGGCAGATAGGCAATGTTTTGAAGATCTAGAAAAAAAAGTATTGACAAAGTTAAAAAAATGTTGTTTGATGGTTGAATTGGAAAAACCATCGGAAGCTACGATTCAAAATTATCTAGTCAATAGGAGAAAAATGAAAATTAAAGCAGAAGATATTGGAAAAATGATTCATTATTCGAAAGGAGATTTACGGTATATAAATACAATGTTAGAATTTCAGTGGATAGGTCAAAAGGCTCAATGTAATAAAAAAGAAACCAATCGGTTTGTGAAGAACATTGGAGAAAATCAGAAAGATTTAGAAATAGAGGTGGAAAGTGTAATGAAAGAAATTGGCGATAAAAAAATAACAGATTCATTTCATCAATGTGAAACAGATCCATTTATTTTTGGTATGTTAACCTATGAAAATTATATAGGTCTAAACCATAGATATGAAGACAAAAAAAGAAATTATATAATTGAACAAATATGCTATGCTGATTTGATCGAAAAGAATTTGTTTCGTTATCAACAATGGGAATTGTTGGATATTTATGCTTTTTTTTCAACTATATATCCCTGGAAATTATTGGAGAATCCCAAAGTGATCCAGCCTTCAACAACATTACAAAAATTTTTGAATACAAAAAAAAGAAATAAAAAATATGATTTATTGTTTTAATTATTTTATAGAGATCGGTTAAAAAATAATTAAAAAGTATGTGGTTAAATCAAGTTTACTTTCATGGATCAGTCAACGAAAAGATCTATTTTACAATATATTTTAGAAAGTGCTAAGATAAAAGAGAAATATCAATTGTATAGAGGAAAATACAAACTAAATAAAAAATTAATGATGGAAAGAATTGTAAAAGAAATAGATCCTTTATGGAAAAAATTCAAGGATGTTTCCAAATTACAAAAATTTTTAGAAAGTTTCATTATCAATCATATAAATGATTTTTTAGTATTAAAACCAAAAGATAATGATAATTATAGCAGAGACACGTATGTTTCAAATGTACAAGAAAAAGAAGAGGAGGATCCAACTGTTCGATTCAATAAAGAATTAGAAGAAAGAAAGAAAATGATGATGGAAAAACCTACTAATAAATTGGAAAGTAAGAATGAAAATAGGGAAAATATCGAAGAAAAAAATGAGGTAGATACTTTAGATACAACGATGCATCGTTATCAAGCACCCGCACCTGTTTTCACTAATCCCTATACTAATATGAACGGCAATATGAACGGCAATATGAATGGCAATATGAACGGCAATATGAATGGCAATATGAATGGCAATATAAATGGCAATATGAATGGCAATATGAATGGCAATATAAATGGCAATATGAATGGCAATATGAATAGACAAATGGAACAATCTATACCTCAGCAACAGCAATTACAACCTCAGTTAGTACAGCAACAGCAATTACAACCTCAGTTAGTACAGCAACAGCAGTTACAGCCCCAGTTAGTACAGCAACAGCAGTTACAGCCCCAGTTAGTACAGCAACAGCAATTACAACCTCAGTTAGTACAACAGCAGCAACTACAACAACAAGGTTATATGCCTAATAGAAATTTACGCCGAAGAAATGAACAAGTTCAACCTCAAGTTCAACAATCCATATTAGATCAAGTACAAAATCAATCTCTCGCTATTCCTGCTACACCTCAACTAATTCCTATGAATACTAATGCGTCTACTCAGTTGGGTTTAGGATCCCTGGGACAATATAATAGTCAAGTACAAAGTCAAGTACAAAATCAAGTTCAAAATCAAGTTCAACAAGAAAAACCTAGTAGCGAGGCCGATCGATCTTTAATCCATATAGATTCTAGAGAAAGAGATCTACAAGTTAAAACAAGTAATCCTTTTAATATCCAAATGGATACGAAATTAACTTGTCTTGTCTCAGTTAGAGATATTATACTATCCAATGTTTTTAATGATCCATATTTATTGGTTGAAATAGTTGAAGCATCAAAAGGAGTCTACGATAATCAACTAAATAATAAGATCCATTTCAAAATGGTTAGAACCGAATCTACAAGAGATTCTAGTTATTATAAAAATATTGACTCTCAAATAATGATTCGTTTAAGAGATATTCAAACAATTACATTCAAAATCATTCGTCCTAATGGTAGAGTATTATATTCATCTATAAAAGATCTATTTGATATTAAAGTGGAATCAAGGGAAGATGCTAAAAAATATGTAGAAGAAACTAGTTTAGTAACTGAAATGACAGAAACTATGGATGTTATTACTGTAGATCATTTAGAATCTCTCCATGTAGAAGAAGGAGATTCTATTCTTCTATTTGATAGGACACCCGAGGATGGTGTTGATTATAAAGTGATTCACTTTAATAAAAAAGAGAATAAACTACTAGTAGAATCTATTGAAAGAAGAATACATCCAGTTCAAAAGTTACTTGTTTCTAAATATCAAATATCTATAAGTTTAGAAATTATCTAAATTTAAAATCTATGAAAAAAATAAATGGATATCACCTTCTTACTTATTGTAGGATTATCTCTGTTAATTCTAATTGATCGAGAAACAATCGGTCCTTGTTTACAGAGCTGCTATCAAAAATATGATAATGTTTTCTTGGTTTTTGTATTTCTACTTGGTGTGTTTATTGGTAATACGGTTGATAGAATGAATAATAAAAAAGAAAAATGAAAAAATTAATATTATTAATAAGTAGAGCTTATTCATAATGTTAATAAAATATTTCTATTTACTACTACTTTTTGTTGTTTTAGCTTATATTGTAAATACTAATACAACAATAGAAAAATTTACACAAGAACAAGGACAGAAAGAGAAAGAGATTGAGTTTGAAATTTTAGAAAATTCTTCTATTAAGGGTTCTTTTATGGCGAAAGATAACCAAGAAGTGATTGGAATTCAATTAGGAAGTATATTATTAGAGTTTGATTATACCAATAAGAATACCGGATTTTCTATAACGTTTGATGGTAAGAAATCTAGTAAACAGTTGGTATTGGAGAAGGATGTTAAATATGAATATGAATTGCTTTTGTTCCCATTAGATAATTTAATGTTTATATTCATGAAATCCAATAAGGACAAAGATAAACGTTTGTTCTACACTGTAAACAATCCAATAATTTCTAAAAGTCCTGCTGTAAAATGGAAATATACGAACAATAAGCCTAGTATTGAGTATACACCTGTAGATATAAAGAAAGTCAAATATGAGATCCATTTAGGTAATCACGAATTATATAAGATCATGGATAGCAGTCAAAAAGTTTATTTTAATGCTAGTAGTTCATCTTTAGATCTAATAAATAAATCTGAAGTAGGAGATAAGAAAACCGTTATTTGGACAATAGAGAAAAGATCAAATTACTTCACAATCAAAAATATAGTAAGTAATTTGTATTTATCCGTTCAAAATAGTAAATTAGTAATGGATAGTAAACAAGATACTAGTACTAGATACTATATAATAAATACTGGTAAAAATAACATAATAATAAGTCATTTAGGTATCATTTTGAAACTAGATAAATTAGAGCAAAATGAAGTTATGGGTGAGATCTATTTAGAAAAAACAGAAAATGTTGGACAATGGATAACTTATGGATCTGCCTTACATATAGTGAATAGTTCCAACCAATATCTATCAGGTAACATAAATATAAAATATCCTTCTACTGGATTATTTAGTGTATATAGCGATGATAAGGGACAAAAAGATTTGATCCAATGGACAATTGAAGATTATTTTGGTAAGAAAAATGGTTATTTCGTAAAGGAAGGGGATGATGTTTATTTAAAGAACAATAACATGTATCTACAAATAATCAAGGGAAATAATTCACCAAGTGGCAGTGGATATGAAATATCATTAGGAGCCCAAAAGAATGATAACTCAAAATGGATTATCCGCCATTATGAAGGGAAAGATAGATTATTTAGAAAGGGTGTTCAAATTTATCTCTATCATCCTAAAATGGATGTATATTTATACAATTCTGATAAGAAATATATGCTATTAGGAAGTGAAAAGATTGATATTATAGGATATAATAGAAAGGAAGCAAAGAGTGTTTGGAAACTTGAAACCATTGTACTAGATACAAATAGAGCACTATTAAATAGCCAAGTAGATTTTTATAAATACAATCAAGATCAGGAATATTTTAAGAATAAAGAAAAAGAGTGGAAGACAATCTTAGAAGAACAAAAAAAAATAAGTCAAAAACAAATAGATCGTTTTAATGAATTAAAAGAGAAAGAAAAATTATTAGAGAAATCAATAATAGAAACGAATGATAAAATTCGAGCTATTATGAAGGAAAAATGTCCTCCTACCAAATTATGCGTTCGACCTATTGATTATGACTGTATACCTAATGAATTAAAAAGTAAGAAAGACGATAAGAAAGGGGAAGAAAGTAAATACGAGATCCAATATGAAAAAGATGCGAGTGTTAAGAGTAATCCCTATTTTATTCCTTCAAGGATATTGAATAAATGTAAGACAGTAGCTGATTTTGATATAACCAAGAATCCTGCTATCAAGAATAAAAAATATCTATTGAAGGATAAGGCGAAAACAAAGATCATTGATTTTGATATTAAGGATTTCCCTGGATCAGAAGATCTAGTTCCCATAGATAGTATTCCAGATGATAAGAAGATAACTGATTTTAGAATCGAAGAATTACCAGGATATGAAAAACTGGAATTAAAACCTGAATTAAAAAAATAAAATTATAATTAATTTGTAAAAAAGAATTTCTTATTTTATAATATAAATATGTTAGAACTCTATATCAAATATTTATTAGAAGGTATCGCCGTTGCCGTTGCTGCTTATTTCATTCCCAGAAAGAAGGTTAACATTGCCGAAATTATCTTCATTGCCCTCAGTGCTGCTGCTACTTTCGCTCTCTTAGATATCTTCGCTCCTAAGGTTGGATCTAGTGCTCGTCAAGGTGCTGGTTTCGGTATTGGTGCTAATACTGTTGGCTGGCCTGGTGCTGGTTTAGAACGTTTCGAGGCTTCCTCTGATGCTAAATCTACTGATTCTAGCAGATCTACTGAGACTAAATCTACTGATAGTTCCACTGTCTCTACTTCCTCTACTGCTTCTACTGCTTCTACTGATAGTGCTTCTACTGCTTCTACCAAATCTGAAGATGTTCAAGGTTTTGATACCACTCAAAAATATTCTACTTTTTAAATAGTTCGTTTACAAAAAAACACTAATAGTAATCTTAAAAATTATTAGTATTTTTATATATTAATTTAGATTGTTTTGGTAGCTTGATCAACGTTTTTAACGAGTTTTTCTTGCTGCATTACATATTTGTCGAATAATTCTTTGCTAATAATTAAAGCAAAAGGAAGGAGGGTTTGTTGATTAAGAGCGGAAATACCCATCATATCCATATATTTTTTGAGATTGGGATTAGTAAGGAAAGCGGGCATGCTCATACCACCACGTTGAACATTTTCTGGTTTCTTTCCACGGATAACATAATAGACAACCATAAGAATACCAAGAGGAACTAAAGTAGCAGGAGTGATATTGATATTACCTTGAATCTTAAGGAAAGTATCTAAAATAGGAATGTCCATCCAGCTAGCAGCACCACCTTTTTGGACGGTTTCAGCAGGGGAACGAACACCCTCGGCTTTTTGATAACCTTTAACGACACCTTCAAAGATATCGCGACCTAAAAGGAAAGCGAAAGGAACAAGGGTAAGAGCAGTTAATTCATAGATACCAAACATACCCATGTATTTTTTAATAAGGGGATCCGTTAGGCTCATTGCTTGGAAACCACCACGTTGAACTTCCTGTTTGGTAAGGGTTGAATATACAGCCATAAGAACACCAAGAGGTATAAGAGTGGTTGGCATTAAACTAGTGATAAAATTCATCTTGAGATAAGCATCAAGAATAGGGTGATTAAGAAAGTCAGTAACTTGAGAACTCATTTATATTATTAGATAATATAATAAATTCTTTGTTTTGTTTATTTACCCCATTTATACATTCATAAATAATAAATAAATTATATAGTAATTGTAGTATGAGTGACTCACAAAGATTATTTATATCTAAACTGATTGATAATACTCTACCAATTCTAAAACATAAATTTACAAAAAATACCTATCTGTATTTAGGAGTAGTTTTTTTTCTCTTAAATTTTATTTTATATAAAAGAGGGTATTATGTAACTATGATCTTTATAGCTCTTAGTGTCTATGGTATTTTGTTACTAAGAGAAAACAATAGAATAATTGTAGAAGAAACTGCCGATTTTGGTAATTTAGAAGAAAAGATGCAGGTTTTATTAAATGAAAAAATGGTTGCTAAAAACTATTTGTATGTAGATCTAAATCTATTAGATTTTTTATATAATATACGAGCATTTAGAAGAAAAAGTTTGAAATATTTCAATGATACATTAAGGAACGTAAATGAATTCTTAGAAGTTGTTGAATTTATAAAAGAAAAGAATAGAGCAAATAGTGAAACCTTACAACGCCTAGGTACCCTTAAAAAGCAAGCAATGAATAGCTTTCATTCTATTGTTTTTAGAATGACTAGTATAGTTGAAATACAGAAGCATAATGAGGTTCGATATTTGTTAGAAGAAAAATTAAACAATATATTCTTAGAATGTTTAGAAATGGCTAAGGGACATATTAATCTAAATCATTTTGGAAATGACTATTATTTTAATAAATATTATGATGTGTATTAAGATGCGTTTTTTACTATAAGTAAAAAACTTGTATTATGCTAGAAATGAATACGGATACCAAAAAGGTTTCGGAAAAAAGAGTTACTAGTAGTTCTAGTTCAAAAAAAGAATCATCAAGTAACGTAGAAAAACAATCTGTTTCTTCAGGATCTAAACCAACAGGGTCTTCTAGTAATTCAAATGCTAATCAAAATATCAATAAAGTAAGATCAAACAATTGTAATTCTGTTAAGGAAAAACAAGTGGATAAAGTTGAAAAAGTTGAAGATAACTTAGATGAGGAAGAATTCAATAAAGAATTAGATCGTTTATTAAATAAATATCATAAATTATTACGAGGTTTAGATTATAGAAATATGTTATATTATGCTGCATTATTCCAACAATTATTTAAGGATTTTATTATTGATTCAGAAGAAGGTGGAAAAATAGATAAGTCGATTGAATACTTAGCTCAACTATTAAATAAAGCCTGCGACAAATGTAATTTTGATATTTATAATGCTTCTATACCACAAATTATTAAATTATATGGTGTTTTAATACAAAAGTTAGGAGGAGAAAATAAATTAAGAGATTTAGATCCACAAGCTATTAAAAATTTAGAAACGTTACTATTTAGAATGTATAGCGATGAAGAAATATTAGATATATTAGAGGAATTAGAAAATTCTGAAATAAATCCAGATAACATTGTTGGTATAACGGAGGATGATAAAATCTTATTTACCAATTCTAAAAAATATCCTTTAGAACCCAGTAGTAAATATGATGACTTAATTGAGTATTTAGAAAAACTGAATACCAAATAAAATACTTCTATTTATCTTATACATAAATAGAATTATAACATTTCTAATATATCATCTGCTACTTCCAAACTGCTCTCCATCCATCCTTGATGTTTACTAAAAGCTTCGTTAGCTAAATAAATATTTTTAATTGGATTTATTCTAGATTTATAATTTTCCTCAAAATCAACACCGGGAGCCCAAACATGTACACCTTTCTCCCAATATTCTAATGTTATTTTATCTGGATTTTTTAGGGCTATAGAAGTACAATGATAAAATTCATCCATCATCTTTTGTTTAAATAACTCCCTATTAGAATAATAGAGAGTATACCAATCTTGAGCAATTCCAGTATCACTATAACTAATCATAATTGCCTTATCACTTATTGGGATAATAAAATTAATGTCTAAATCAGTAATTATTTTTTTTAGATCACGTATAGTTTCATTAGGTTCATCATAAAAGTAATAGATTCGCAAGAGTTTTACAGGAACTAGTCCACTAGTAGCTTCTAGTATATGTTCATTTTTTGGTTTTAGATTTATTATTTCATGAGGAGGGATTGCTAAGATGAGTTTTTTACATTCTACTATATTATTATTTACATCTAGTAATATTCTATCTCGTAATTGATCATGGAAAATATTAGTAACTTTTTTTTGCATTAGAAGTATTCCTCCTTTTTGTAAGAATTCCTTTTTTAGATTATCTATGATTTGTTGTAAACCTCCTGCTAAAGAATAAAAACTATTTGTCTCATAATCTAATTGGAACATCTGTAAACCACATAGTGCATTTCCATATAGAATTTCCCCACGATATCCATATAGATAAATAAAATGCTTTGTTTGTTCTTTTCCCAATACTTCATTTAGAAATTCAAAGGTTGTCCATTGAATTAATTGTTCTCTAGAAAAATCTTTCTGTTTTTCAAATAATCTTTCCATCAAAGCCCGAATATCATTGGAATATTTTTCTTTATTATCAAATATTTTTGTTTTTGTTTCTTCTAAAGGAATCATTCTGTCCATTAATCCATATCTTTCAATTAAATCTAATAACCTGAAGTGTGTATCGCTAAATCTTCCAGCTCCAGATTCATAAGTAGTTTCTTTATATTTTTTACTATAGATTCTTCCACCTATTCTATCCAGTTTTTCTATTAGGAGGACCTTTTTTGCCTTTTTTAGTAATTCTACACCCAAATATAAACCAGATATACCTGCCCCTAAAATCACATAGTCTGCAGACATTATTTAAATATAAAAAGAAAATAATTAAATAGAATGTCGGAATCAGGTAAAATAGTAAAAAACGGTTTATTCTATCGATTAGAAAATGAGAATAGAACTGAATTTATTAAAAATTATTTATATCCATTAGTTCTTCCTAACGATACAATAAGATTTACTAGAACAAATCGCGGTGTTTTGATCAATGAAATTATTCACCGAGAACCTACAAGAACTCTCTGTTATCAACTAAATGGTACTATTCGTCTTCCTCTTTTATCCTCTCATTATCTAAGTCCAGCTCCTCCTCATTTTCCTATTCCTAGTATAGGAAGGATATCTATCTATAGAGTTCTCGTTACAAAAGAGGATATAGTCATAGAGAAAGATTTAGGTTTTTTGGAGGATAGACAGAAAGATTTAGAGAGAATACAGGATCTTTATACTTCTACTACGAATCCAAGTTTTTATGAAAAACTACAAAAAAATAGTATCTTAAAAGATTCCTATTATACTAAAAAAGAACGTATAGATTTAACAAATTTAGACACTTTTACGATTGATCCTACTTATTCTAAAGATTTTGATGATGCTATATCCGTAGATTTTGGTAGTAATACGGTTTATGTACACATTGTTGATATAAATCATTTATTAGATAAATATAAAGAATTTGAAAAGGATGCTATGACATTAGGATATACTCTGTACACTCCCGAAGGTAATTTGAATATTCTACCGAATGAATTAGCTGAGGATCATTTTAGTTTAATCAAGAATGTGGATCGATGTACAATTACTGTACAAATGAAATTAGTTAATAATACTATTCAATCCTATGATATTTATCCTAGTACAATTCGAGTAAAGAAAAGATTTGATTATGAAAATGCGAAACAAGCTTTAGAAAATGGTGATAAGCAACTAGAGTATCTAGTAGAATGTATGAAGGGAAATGGATTTAATTACAGTAAATTAGATATTCCTAATAGAAAAATAATTGTTGAGAATAATACTATTAGGGACATAGTTTTGGACTATCATACAGTTATAAATAAGGTAATAGAAACTTTTATGGTTGCTGCGAATCAATTAGTAACCAAACATTTAGATCATACAATTATACCTCATAGATATCATCCAAAGAGTGATGTAGAAAATCCCGATCAAGTTTTAGATATGTATGATAGTATCGATTTAGTAAAGAAATACAAAATAGCAAATTATAGTACAAAAAATAGAGGTCATTTTGGTTTACAACTAGATTACTATACACATTTTACAAGTCCTATTCGTAGAGCCCCTGATGTAATAGTTCATAGAATTTTGGCTGGATATGAATTTAATGAAGAGGATCTACATGGATGTATGGAATATCTAAATGAAAGAGAAAAACTAAATGAACTACTAGTAGATTTTTATGAAAGATGGAAACTATTCGAATTATTTAAAAGAGAAAAGAAAATATATACTGCTAAAATCATGAGCGTAACACGATTTGGAATCTCTATTTTACTTATTGATAATCTATATGATGATTTTATACATATTTCAAATATAGATAAAAACATTCGATGGACATTTAGGGAGGATCATTTAGTAGACAGTGTAAATCCTAATAAAATAATGAGGAAGAATGATCTAATCCAAATAGAAATAATAGATGTAGATTGGTTTAATATGAAAGTAAAAGAATATAGGTTTTTATAGAATACAACCTATTGAATCTTTTCAATAATAGGTAATAATTCATTTAGAATCTTAGTAAATTTTCCTTGTTCGTAAGTATTTGAAAACAGATCGCATATTTTATCTGTAAGAGTGTAATAAGTAGGATTTAAATAATCAGTATAAAAAGAGTGAACATTTTTTAGTATATTGATAGGCATAGTTATGAAACTTTTCATATATTCAGTAGGATTTGAACCGATGGAATATTCATCGTAATATTTATAAACTTTCGTAGAAGTAGCCCATTGATAAGCTTCATTTACATAATTAGGTAAATCTAGTAAAGAAAAATTTGTCTTTAATACTTTATTAATATTACTAATAGAACCACAGGTAACCGCTGTAATAATAAGACTTAGAAATGAAGCGGCAAAGATTCGTTTCCTCTTTGTAGCACAGGCCCCTCCATTTTGATTTCTTGTAAATTTTATTTCTTTGGCAAATTTATTGTAGATTCTATCAATCTCTTCATCCGAGATTGTAAGTGTTAGTTTCATCATTTCTATAGATTGATCAATAATATAACCATCAATCAAACTACATTGATCTTTCTGCATCTTTCTATTAGTATGTTAGTTTTTTATCATAATCGATTCTTTTTATTAAATGAGACTATAGTTATTAATAAAAAGAATATTTTGGACATTAGAAAGGTATAAAAGGAAATTAGTGTTATTCTACAAAGAATATAAAGAAAATTGAAATTTTATATCTAATATAATTAAAGAGGATAAAGATGTCGCTTTTTAGAGATAACTACAATGCTACTGCCAGCAATATTGAAAAAGTAAGTGAGATTCAGTTATCTATTTGGAATCCTGATGAAATTCTTCGCGGATCAGTCGCCGAAGTCTTTACTCAGGAAACCTATGAATACAATCTACCTAAACATAATGGTCTATTCGATCCCCGCATGGGAACTATCGAAAATGGTCAAGTTTGCGAAACTTGTAAAATGGACAATCGTAACTGTACTGGTCACTTCGGCCACATTCGCCTTGCTAAACCCGTTTACTATATTCAGTTTATCCCTATGGTACTCAAGGTACTCAAATGCGTTTGCTGGAGATGCTCTAAGTGTCTACTTAATACCGAAGACCCTGCTGTCCAGGATCTTCTTAGAAAATCTAAGGCCAAGGGTCGTTTCCTTGCTGTCTATAACTGGTGCCAAAAGTCGGGCAAGAATCTAACCTGTGTATCTAGAGACCAAGGTCATGGTCACGATGGTTGCGGTATTATTCAACCTAATAGTTACAAGCTACCTCGCCGTGAGAAAGACGGTGTTGCTAAAATCTATGCCGAATTTAAAGAACAGGGTAAAGAGACAGTTAGGAAATATCTACCTGTCGAACGTGTCCTTTCTATTCTTAAACGTATTACTGATCAGGATGTAGAACTTATTGGTCTTTCACCTAAATATTCTCGTCCTGACTGGATGGTCTGTACTGTTCTACCAGTACCTCCTCCTCATGTTCGTCCTAGTGTTCGTCAGGATGGCAACCAGAAGGCCGAAGATGATCTTACCCATAAACTTTCCGATATTGTTAAAACCAATAATTCTCTTAAGGATAAAATGGCCGATTCAAATAAAGATAGTGGAAAAGATACTGTAGATACTGCGAACCTTATTGACGAGTGGCATCAACTACTCCAATATCACGTAGCTACTCTTGTTGATAATGAAATTCCCGGACTACCTCCTGCTTCCCAGCGTGGTAGTGGTCGACCTCTAAAATCACTTAAACAACGTCTTAGTGCCAAAGAGGGTCGTATGCGTAACAATCTTATGGGTAAGCGTTGTGATTTCACTGCTCGTACCGTTATTACTCCCGATGCCAACATTGCTCTTGATGAACTAGGTGTTCCTAAAGATATCGCAATGAATCTTACCCTACCTGCTATTGTTACACCTGATAATATTGATCAAATTACTACATATGTTCGCAATGGTCCTAATATCTATCCTGGTGCTAAAAGCATTGTTCGTGCTTCAGATAATACTAATATTCATCTTGGTTATGTGAATCTTTCTACTATTAAACTTGAATATGGTGATACTGTCAATCGCCACCTTCTTGATGGCGATGTTGTTCTTTTCAATCGTCAACCCTCTCTTCACAAAATGTCTATGATGGGCCATAGAGTTCGTGTTCTACCTAAAGGTATGACTTTCCGTCTTAATGTTTCAGTTACTACTCCATATAATGCCGATTTTGATGGTGACGAGATGAATACTCACCTTAGTCAAAGCTATCAAACCCAGGCTGAGCTTAAGTATCTAGTTCTTGTTCCTACTCAGATTGTTTCTCCCCAGAAAAATGCTCCAGTTATTGGTCTAACACAGGATTCTCTCCTAGGATCCAATCTTCTTACCCATGAGGAAACGAAGCTTTCTAAGAAAGAAATGTGTCGTCTTATGATGTGGAATGATAAATTCAATGGTAAGATTCCCTCTACTTCCGAAGGAAAATGGACAGGTCGTGATATCTATTCAACCATTCTTCCTGAAGTTAATATCCAGAAAAATACCAAGAAATACATTGATCCTGCTACAAAACCAGGACACGTTACTACTAGTGATGAAGTAATTCGTATTGAAAATGGTAAATTAAAATCCGGTGTACTCGATAAAACCAATATTGGTAATGTTGAAGGAGGTCTTGTACATATTGCCTGGAAAGATTATTCTCCCGATGAATGTAAGGACCTTATCTTCAATAGTCAAAAATTAGCTAACAACTTCTTACTAATGAACGGTTTTAGTGTTGGTATTAGTGATTGTGTAGTTAACGAAGAAGTTGAAGCTAAAATTACAAAGAATATTGCCGAGGCACATAAACAAGTGAATACAATGATTCAAAAAGGTATTGATGGTACCTATAATACACGCAGTGATAGAAGTCAGATTGATGATTTTGAAGGCGAAGTTAAGTTTGCCCTTAACAAGGCTCGTGACAATGCCGGTAAAATTAGTCTTGAATCTCTACCCAAGAACAATCGTCTTATCAAGATGATTGTTTCAGGTTCTAAAGGTGATCCCACCAATGTAGCGCAAATTATTGGTTGTATTGGTCAACAGGAATTAGAAGGTAAGCGTGCTCCTCTTAATATGGAGAAGCGCTCTCTACCCTATTTCTGTAAAGATGATGATAGTGCCGAAGCACGCGGTTTTGTATCTAGAAGTTATAAAGTAGGTCTTAATCCTCAGGAATTCTATTTCCATCAAATGGCTGGTCGTATTGGTAACATCGATTCAGCTATTAAGACTGCAGAAACAGGTTATATTCAACGTCGTCTTATTAAGTCAATGGAAGATATCTCTGTTCGCCATGATCATACTGTTCGTGATTCGGCTCAAAATATTATTCAGTTCCAATATGGCGAAGACGGTTATGACGCTTGTCAACTAGAGTCTGTACCTATTGATTTCCATACAATTTCCGATGCGGAATTCATCAAGAGATACAGACATATGAATACTAGAGACACTGGTTATTGGGAAACATACCTTACGATTAGTGTCAGCGAAGAGATCACTGAAATGGATGATCTATTTGATATCCTAACCAAAGAATTTAATGAACTTTCAGAGCGTAGAATCCAATTCCGCAAAATGATTCATGTTATTGAAGAAAAAGTATACTCTCCTATTCAAATTCAACGCGCTATCAAAAATATTATTCATAAATATCGTATCAATGAAGTTGGTTTCTCTGACTTAACTCCTGTACAAACCTATAATAAAGTAACCGATATGATTGATCAAATGAAGAAATTCCTAACAATCAAAGAGAATATGATCTACAAAAATAAAGCCAATAATAGCTTATTTATTCTTGAGACGCTCATGATGACCTATCTCAATAGTAAACAAGTTATGACTGTCCATAAACTAAATAAATTAGGACTAGAGCTTGTTCTTAAGGAAATCTACAAATATTTCCTCCGCGCTATTGTTAATCCAGGTGAAATGGTAGGTATTATCGCATCTCAATCGATTGGTGAACCTGCTACTCAAATGTGTGTTGATGGATCCGAAATTGTTACTGTGTATAATAAACTATCCAAAGAATGCTACCATGGACCTATCGGAGTTTGGATCGATCGTCTTCTTGAACAAAAGAAAGACAATGAGATCCACGGCGATCGTTTTATTGTTAATAATATGAAGGATGAGGAATATACAATTCATTGTGTCGATATGAAGACCGAGAAAATGCCTACTCCTAATCGCATTCGTCAAATCTCTAGACTCCCCGCGAATGGTAAAATGATGAAGATTACCACTCGTACTGGTCGTACTCTTACAGCCACTATGAGCCACGCCTTCCTTCGTAGACTTACTAAGGGTATGGAGAAGGTTACTGGTGATAAACTCCATGTTGGTGATCGCATTCCTCTTTCCTACAAATTACCTACATTTGATGAAACTATTACTCATATCTCTATTTCAGATACAACAAGGATTGAACTAGATAACACATTTGGTTCTTTCCTAGGATGCTTCCTTAGCAATGGTATTATTGATGGTGATAAGATCCAACTTTCTAGAATTCCCGTTTTCCTTGCTGAAATGATTCATAAGAAGTTCAATGGTAAGATCACTTATTACAACGAAGAATCGAAAGAGACTGATGTTGCTGATTACGAAATGACCAGTGAAGAAATGGTTACATTCCTTCGTAATGAATGTAATAGTGTGGTTAGTGAACGCAAGGTCCCCAGTTTTGTATTTGTAAGCTCTAAGGAGTTTATCGCATCGGTTATTCGTTGCTATCTTGATGGCGATGGAAACGTTGCTGCCGATAAACATACCATTCGTTGCTGCTCTACTAGCAAACAACTCGTAGATGATATCTCTCTCCTTCTAGGATATTTCCATATTGTTCCCTACATGTATTTCCAGACTCATAAATCCCTTCACCATATTGGTATTTTCACTAAATATGCCGATAATTATATGAAATACATTGGTTCTAATTATCAATACAAAGTTGATAATCTACAAACTATGATCGATTACAACAATCGCGAAGATTGTAAGAGCCAAATGGAATTTATGGACAAGATTCCTAAGTTAGGTGAACACATCACTAACATTGCTAAGCGCCTTGGTTTAGATAAAGTTAGCCGTACCTACCTTCGTTGGCAACACATTGAATCAATTGGTCGTCGTACTCTAAAGAAGTACATCGATCGCTATGAAATGGTTGGAAAGAATACTGGTATCGATATTGAAGATGAACTCGAACTTCTTCGCCAAGGATACAATTGCGATGTTATCTGGGATAAGATTACTAAGATTGAAGTTATTCCTGAAGATAATACCAAACTTGTTTATGATCTTAGTATCGAAGGTTCTGAAACCTTTATGCTAGGAAGTGGTCTACTAGTCCATAATACACTTAACACCTTCCATTATTCAGGTGTTTCTGCTAAATCACAGACTACTACAGGTGTACCTCGTCTTAAGGAACTTCTTGCGGTTAGCAAAAATCCTAAGACTCCTTCGCTCAATATTTTCCTAAAGAAACCTTTCTGTGATAATATGGAACTAGCTAAGAAGGTTAGTAATAATATTACCCTATGCAGCATGCAGGATGTTTTAGCTGGTATTGAATTATTCTATGAAACTCGTGATGAAAAAGGTAAGATTATTCTAACTAACGAAGAGGATCGTGATGTATTAGAGGCTTATGAGTTATTCCAGACAGAAGAAGAAAAAATGAAATGTTCTAACAGATCTCGTTGGGTCATTCGTATGATTTTCAATAAGTCCAAGATGAACCAAAAGACTATCAATATGTATGACATCTACAAGAGAATTCAGGAGAACAATGTTTTTGATAATGAAGAGGGAACAATGGAGTGTGTCTACGCAGATGATAATGCTGATAATCTATTATTCCGTATTCAGATCTATGGCCTAGGAGATTCCGATGAAGAGGATATGGGAAATAATAACCTCTACCTTAAAGTTAGGAAGATCTATAAGAATATTGGTAAAATGAGTATTAAGGGTATGGAAGGTATTACTGGTTCTTACCTAGATGAAACTAAGGTATACGAGGAAGGAGAAGATGGAAGTTTCAAGAAGACCGGTAAGAAATGGAATATTAGTACCGATGGAAGTAATTTAGCAGAAGTTATTAATCGTTACGAAGTAGATGGACTAAAGACAATTTCCAATAATATTAATGAGATTTATGAATTATTCGGTGTAGAAGCTGCTAGACAAGCACTCATTGAAGAATTTACCAATACTATTTCAGCGACTACTTATATTAACTTTAGGCATATTTGTATTCTTGCTGATCTTATGACCAAGAGCGGTGTCTTACTTCCTATTGATATTCATGGTGTTAAGAAAGGAGACATTGGTCCTCTAGCTAGAGCATCTTTCGAGGAAACCGTAGATCAATTAGTTAAGTCAGCATGCTTCGCCGAAGCCGATAAGATGACGGGTGTTTCTGCTAATATTATGTTAGGTCAAGTACCACCTTGCGGTACTGGTAATGTACAACTATTATTCGATGAAAAGAAGATGTATGTACAGACTCTAGATGTAAATAATACAAATATCAGAAATGAATTAGAAGATGTCCATGAAGAAATCAAACAGATCGAGGAAATGATCAAGGAAGCAGGTAAATCAGAAATTAAATGCCTAGATCCAATGATGTATTCCTTCGATTTTATTCCTAGTACTACCAGCAGTATTAGGAAAGATATTCGTAGTAAAGTTGAAATTACCAAAGAATAAATGAATCATAAAAAAAAGATAAAATATATTTTAATAACTTTGATTTATTATTAAAATGTATTCCTATTTCTTAGAAATAAGGAGATTAAATTAAATAGATGTAATAAATTGTAAAATTCTTATATATTATTATATTAGAACATCATGAATCAATGGATTATATTGGGATTTATGTTATCCTTCTTATTAGGTTTTAAATATTGTAAAGATGAATTAAAGAATCCTTTATTAATAGCATTCACACTTTATATTGCCTTTGTTGTTTATATCAAATACAGACCTGAAATTAAAGAAAAATTTACTACTATGTATGAGGATGATTCAAGAGTTGTTCGTTATGGCGATGTGATAACCGTTTGGAGTCCTTCCGTGAATAAATTTATGAACGCAGAAGGCAAGGCTGGAAATAAAATGGACAAAGAGCCATTAGGAAGAATTACCTTAAGCCGTTCTTTGATTAGTCCCGAAGATCTACCCGGTACTATGGATAAGGTACATTTTATGATTGTAGATGCTAAAGATCCTAACGATCTTGGTAATACAAATCCAATCAAATATGGTGCCTCTGTTTATCTAAAAAGTGTACTCTATATGAACGGCAATTATATTCCTACTTATGTTGCCCCTAATAAAGACAATAATGTCTATATGAGTACTCAACGTTTTGACGGAGATGAATCCAAAGCAGAACAACAAATCATTATTGAATCTGCGAAAGGTCTACAAGATAGTGAAATATATTATGGTGATATGATCATGCTTAAATCTTGGAAGAAAAATTATCTCCATGTTTCTAGAAATGATGACCTTATCTTATCTGATAGTGCCTCAACTACTAGACAATTCTATGTCTATGATCGTTTTGGACAGGGTAAAAATGTTGAGTGGGCCCGTAGAGGTACTACAAGACAAAGTTCAACCAATACCAATCTTTTCTCCCAATTTGCTATTGATGGTAATAATCTTACTTTTTCATCTACAACCAAAGAGAATAACCCCTGGTGGGAGATAACTCTTCCCAAAGATATTCTTATTTCTAGTATTATGATTGCGAATCCAACTGATACTAATCAAGTACAACTTAGTGGTTTTGATATTTTACTCTATGATTTTGATAATATTGTGGTTGATAAAAAGACCTATGGAGATAAGGTAGAACCCAAATTCTATTGGAATAATGTCAATCAAATTGCTAGAAAAGTTCGTATTCAACTTAAAAAAGAAACTCAATTAAATCTTTCTGAAGTTCGTGTTTATGGTCAAGCTGTCAACTATAGTGTTCTCCTTAATGAAGAAATGAATAAAAATTTACTTGATAACGCAGAATTAACAAATGGTATGAGTAAAAGTTTCAAACATCGCATTCTTCCTAGAGTAAATACTGATATGACTATTATGTTTTTATTAGAACTAAATAAACTTCCCTCAAAATTATCCAATATTTTCATAAAGTCCAAAGATGATAAAGAAAACAGAACACCTAATTTATTAATCCAACCTCCCAAAGTCAACACCAATTTCTCTAATCTTCAATATTGTGTTTCTACTGAAAATAATAATAATGAATTTGGTGAAAACTTCATGATCAATTACAATGTTGTTGCTAATAAAATTTTCCATTTCACTGCTGTTCATGATGGTGGTGTTAATAAATCCAATGGATGGATGCCCTGTAAATTCCTCAATAATAACGACTATAAGAATGGAACCTACGTTTGTAACTTTATTAATAGAGAATTCTACAAAATAGTTATGGAAGAATCCGAAGCATTTAAATCCGAGCCAATTATCGAATTAGATGATCCTGAAATTTATGGATTTAGTTTTAGGGGTTTATTCACCGATTCCATGTCTATTCCTAGAATCAAAATATACATAAATGGTGTTCTTAACGATACTTATGAAATTAAGAGTAAGATCAAGCCTAACTTAAACCCTCTTTTCATAGGTGCTTTCAAAAATTATCCTGGTTTTGATGGTAAGATTTCCTTCCTTAAATATTCCAATAGAGCCATACCTGAGAAATACATTCGTAAAGAATCTCAGATACTTACTGGTAGATTATCGATTGATCTATTACCTGCTCCTACTAAAGTATCTACTCAAACTATTTTCAAACTTGATCCTAATTATTTACCTGATATCAATACTACTGCTCCTGAATATACTATCCATTTTTGGATAAATAGTCAAAGACCTATTACTGGAACTGGTAATGATGAAGCAATCTTTGAATATGGTAGTGAAGGTTTGTATTTCCGATCGGATAATAATACTCTATTTACTAAAACAAATAGTGGTGATATGGGTATTGAAAATTCTGAATATAAGGTCCAAGTCGATCAATGGATCCATGTTGCTTATGTAGTTGATTCCAAGACCGTTGAACTCTATGTTAATTCTAAACAAATAGGATCTAAAGCAGTTACAATGAAAGATATCAAAACTAATAATTTTGCTGTTTTACGAGTTGGAGGTTTTAGTGGTTTAGTTAGTAACTTTACCTTTAGCAATTATAAGGCGAGTGTTAAAGATCTAAAAGTGATCTTAAACAATAATCCTTTATCAGAAACCTTTGAAAAGGTCAAGACATCCTTTATGAAAAATGGATGTACTGTAGATCCTATTGATATCATGGATCCCTATACGGATAATTACAATTCATCTTGGATTGCTTTTGCCAGTAAAAATGAAGATGCTAAATTGGAACAATCAATTGGTGATTTTAAGAAATTAGCAGATGAAGGTATTGATAAAGAGGATGTTATTAAACTAAAATTAGCTGAAAAATGCTGGGGTGTTTCTGATACCAAGAATAGAGTTGAATTAGCAAGAAATAAGAAATTAATGAAGAACATGGAGGATAATAAGGATAAGATTCAATGTTTACCTAAAGCTCCCTTTACTTGTAAAAAATATTCCATCGATGATTTTGATATCAAAACCCATAAAGAATTTAATAAATACATTGAAAAATCCCAAGTTCGCGAGCCTCCTAAATCAGTAGAGAGGGTAGTTCAGTTACCTCCTGATCCTAGTAAATATTTATCCAAAGAATTTGTTGATAAAAACTTTATTGATAAGAAGAATCTTGAAAATACTCCTGCTTTCCTTGAAATGAAGAATAAATTAGCGGCTATGAGTGCCAGTCTTAAGGATATGGAAAAGATGAAGGAATTGGTATCTAAATGCCAATTAAACGATGATCAACTAGATAAAATGAAGAAGCATATTGGTGATATGAAAGGATTAGGTAGTGAAAGTGATTTATTAAAACTAAAAGGCGAATACAAAGATTTACAAAAGAGGGCAGATAGAGATAGTGATAAATTATTAGCTATGGTAAATGCTAAATTATCTTTAGGTGATGCTATTAATAGAAAATTCAGTTTAGATCAAGAAGTTGAAGATATGATCTACGGTAAAGATGCTGACTTATTGAATCAAAATATAGAATTACAAAAATTAAGTCAAAAGGGTAGATGTACTAAACGCGCTCCTTCTATTCTTCCTAAGAAAGCACCTGTTCCCGTTCTACCTGCTTTTGGAAAGACCGATAGGATTCAACCTTTCTCCTCTGCTCAAAAACTTCCTGGATCTGTTAATAAGAGACAATTATTGGATTTAGAGAAAATAGAAAGAATGGTTATGAATGATTTGAAAGACATTGAAGGTAAACTTAATAAAATGAATCAAAAAGTAGATAAATATCAATCGAATAAAAAACTAAGTGATGCAGAAGCTGCTAAAATAAACAATGATATAGATGTAATAAAGAAAAATGCTAAATTATAATGAACTGTAAAAATATATAGATACTAAGTTATTAATTATTATCTATATATAATAGGATGAATCTAGTTGAAAAAGCCGGCGATCAAAGTATTATTTTATATCAATTGTTCTTTATTTATAATTACATGCATTTCAAAAATAAATATTCTATGGCAATGTTTCTAAGTGTTTTTCTAAATGTAATAATTAACTTAGTAACTAAGAAATATCTTATAGAAAAGATGAAACCCTATAATCATAAACTTCCTATTTTAGGAAAATTTTGTAGACCTATAGATAAAAATTGTAATAATTTGAATGTATTAGGGTATGGAATGCCTTCAGGACATTCACAAATAGCTAGTTTTATTGCTGCTTTCTATTATTTCTATTATTTGTCTAAAGAAGATTTTTCTTATAATAAATTCATTCTACTTTCTATTATTGCGGTCTTTGTAATGTATACTAGATATACAGCCAAGATGCATACAATTCCACAAATTACATTAGGATCTATCTATGGTATTGGTATTGCTTTTGTATTAGCGAAAATATTTGATTATTTTTCATTATTGTAAAGAGCTAAATTAGATAACTCATCTGCTCTCCCATTGTCTTTTCTTGGGACATGTTCATAAACAACAGAATCGAAAGAAGATACTAGAGATTTACATTTTTGATATAGATCTATTAAATGAGTAGCCTTTACAGAATATTTTCCTGTCATTTGATAAATGACCAATTGACTATCTCCTCGAACAAGCAGATTTCTAATATTTCTTTTCTTGGCTTCTTCTAATCCATAAAGCAAACCATAATATTCTGCTACATTATTGGTTGTATTTCCTAAAAAATGAGAAGAACACCAGATTTCCTTGGTATTTTCATATAGTACAGATCCAGATCCTGCTTTCCCTGGATTGCCTTTGGAACATCCATCAAAATATAAAATAAATAATTGATCCATTTTTTATTTTATATCTACAGTATTTTTTCAATTCTAAATTAACATTTTTTAGCTAATTCATTTTTAAAAGAGGTGATTTCCTTATCCCATTGAGCCGTTTTTGCGATTGTAAATTGTTTCTTATAGGATTCAAAATCAGTATTCATTTGTTTTTCATAGGCAGCTATTTCATTTTGTATCTTTTCCTTCTCTTTATCAAATTTTACTTTTAATTCTAAATTTTGACCATCGTTATTCAATTGTTTTTTAGCCTTTAGGTTATTACGTTTTGTTTCTAATAATGCTAATTCTTTTTTTAAATTAGCTACATCTTTAAACTGAGTATTTTTAAGAGTATTTATATAATTATTGATTTGTGACTTAGAAATAGTATCTAAAGCTGCGGCCCTTTGGGGATCTATATATTGAGGAAGGAATTGTTTTAGATCTACTTCTGATTTTTGGAAGTTTGTACAGATATCAATGGTTTCTGATTTATTCATAACAAAAGTACTAGATTTATCAGATTCAGTTATAATAAAATTGTCATATACCAAAAGCAATTCAGAATTATCAAGGCAACGAAGTAAGACAGAATCTCCATATCTAACTTCTTTTTCTAAATAACTATCCATAGCATTAATAACTAAGAAATACGATGGCTTCTTAGTAAGATAAAAGGTATTGGTTTTGGGTAAGAATTGGAGGAAATAATTTTCCTGGAGATATTTCATCATAAAACAAATGATTGTTTTATTGTAAAAAATGGGAGCCGGGGGTTCTTTACTTACAGGTATTTCTTCTAGAGCAGCCGTTATATTGAAGTTATTATCTTTAACGAATACTTTGATGGTAGAATATTCATAGGGACGGAATGTGCCTATTTTTTCCAAAAAAGTAGGAAGTAGAGGATTTTTTTCATAAGCTCCTAAATATAAATTTTTATTATTAAGTACAATACTGCCTCCACTATAAATAGTATTAGGATCTAGTTTATATTCAATTGGATTTTTCTTAATTTCTTGGGGTAAATAACCAAAAACTACTCCAGTTTTTGTAGGTTGTATTTTATCTTTTTTATCTATAACATCAGTAGCAGAATCAGTAATACTACTAGCGGTTTTAGAATCAGCAGAGGCTGTATCTTGGAATCTTTCCGTGGAGGATTTTTTCATTATCATACTACATAAATAATACAAAGCGATAAGAGTGATTAGGAAAAGGACATAGGATGAAGCCATTTATAAAGAATTAGAATTATTTTAAAAAAAATAATAAAAAATACAATAATGAAATATAAAAATATAGTATTTAGCGGAGGAGGTGTTCTTGGTTATTATTACTTGGGATTTTTAGAATATTTGGAAAAGAATAACTATCCATTAGAACAATTTAAAAATATAGTAGGAACATCGATTGGTTCTTTCTTTGCTGTTGGTATGGCTTTGAACTATACTAGTTCCGAATTTAAAAAACATGTGATCAATGTATTAGATTATGACCGTTTAAAAAGTTTTGATTTGTTCAATATGATGGAGAATTTTGCTGTAGATAATGCTAAAAAATTTGAACATTACATTAAATCCATGATTAGAGAAAAAGTTGGTAGAAAGGATATTACTTTTAATCAATTATATAATTTGTATGGTAAAAACCTAATTATAGTTTCTACGTGTTTAGAGACACAAGAAATTGTTTATTTTTCAAAAGATAATTATCCTACTATGAAAATCTGGAAGGCTGTAAGAATGTCCATGGGTGTACCATTTTTATTTAAACCATTCGTTTATAATAACAAACATTATGTAGATGGAGCCTTGAAAATGAATTTTGCTATCAAACTATTTAACGAACAAAATACGTTAGGTTTATATTTACAACAATCAAACAAAAAGATAAACATAAAAACTATCGGAGATTATATTCATAGTTTACTTGATATGTTGATCTCTAATAAAAAAAAAATTCAACTTCAGGATGTAATTAGTATTCACAATATGGACCCCCCACTCACCACCTTCCATATTCATTTGGATGAAACCACAATTCAAAGTGCGATTGATCATGGATATAAAATTGTAGAACAATTTTTTAAAGATCGTAATGAAAAAGTACAAATGGTATGTGAATCCCTAGTGAAAGAATGTGTTGAAAATGGAATAGAAAATTGTATCGTATAGTTTTTTTCGTCTCAAATCGCTCTTTTCGTATAACTCAAATCGCTCTTTTCGTATAACTCAAATCGCTCTTTTCGTATAACTCAAATCGCTCTTTTCGTATAACTCAAATCGCTCTTTTCGTATAACTCAAATCGTATATAAGTGTTGTAATGATGAAAAAGATTTAAAATTATGACACTACTATGGTATAGTAAAAGATGCAGATTTTTGTTAAGACCCTTACTGGAAAAACGATTACTCTTGAAGTAGAAGCCGCAGATACGATTGAAAACGTCAAAGCCAAGATTCAGGACAAGGAAGGTATTCCTCCTGACCAACAACGTCTTATTTTCTCTGGAAAACAACTAGAGGATGGAAAAACTCTACAGGATTATAATGTACAGAAAGAATCAACCCTACACCTTGTACTTAGGTTAAGGGGTGGTTTTTAATACGATTCATTCATATAACCAAATGAAATAACACAAATAAATATAGAGATAGGATTGTATTTCTATATTCATTTCATTTAGTAAATATTCTTCTTATCGGAGCCTCGGCCCCCTTTAGCGGCGTAATTTCTCCTGGCATTCGAGATCACACTTTGATTATCATTATTTAGAGTTTCTTTTTGAGACATTTTAACAATAACCTTCTTTAGTTTTTCGATTTCCGCTTTCTGTTTCTCTAATTCTTCTAACTGTTGTTGAGCAATCATGGCTTGCTTGTCTTTTTCTTGACGCATCGTGTCGGCACGTTTTTCTTGCATTTCCGTGGGATTAAGAATGCGATAGAATTTGGTTTTATAGACTTTTCCATTATATTCAGATTCTTTGGGAACGGACCAGCTAAGAGTACCGTTTGCTAAAACCACAAAAGCACTATCCTTTTTAGCAAGTAAACCTCCTAGACGGAATCTATATTCTCCAACACGGGTATCAAAAATATAATATCGTACATGAGTATTTAATGTAACCATATCAATATTACTAACTTCAATATAATTTTCTAATTTTTGTTGGATTAATTCTGGATCTTCATTGATACGATCTGTTTCGGTTTGTTCAGGACGTTGCCAATTCTTTTGTCTTGAGTAACGTTTAGAAGTTGCTAAAATAGGGTTTCTAATAGGATTACAAGGGTCCATTCTACTAATATATTATTTTTTAAATTTTATATCTATTCAATTTAATAATATTGGCTTTAAATAAGATGAACTCTTTGGCTCAAAACGTAGTTGGAGAATTTGAAAAAGGTGTAAAAAGTAGTGTTGATTTGTTTTTAGAATCATTAAGCAGAAATCCTGCTATGATTGGATTAGCTGTTTTAATGATTAACTTGGGAGGCAGATATCTTGCTACAGATATAACTCAATATGATGAAAAGGTCCTAAATAATACATTTATGAAGAAATTAACCATTTTTTCTATCTCTTTCTTATCAACTAGAGATATCAAATTTTCTATATTAATTGTTCTTATTTATTCAATCTTATTCAATCCCATGGGATTAGCCTATAAAATTATGAAACAAACACAAATATCAATGAACCCTTTTCGATTATTCCGTAAAAATGATGTTGACCTAGACACTATGGAAGAAGAAAAATCTATTTCCAATATTTTAATTGATCGCATCTATCTATAATATTTTTTTGAATTGGATAAAAAAGATTCTTTGAATATAATAGTATGAGTAATAATAATCGACTAAGAAATAATCGAAATAAAAATGTTAATGAAAGTTTAGGTTATGATTGGTATACAGAAGATCAAAAAAAGAATAATATTAGAACCGATACATATTTTGCGGATGCTTGTGATATTTCAAGGAATAAACATTTATCAAAAAAAGAAAAAATAAGTAAAACAAAAGATGGTTTCCTACCTTTATCCGGCAGTGAACCCCATTACGATCCAACTAAATGGAATACGGATTATAATGATCGTATTAATCACAATTGTTATGCCTACTTTTTAAATCATCTAGTTCCTAATCGTCCTAAAAGACCTCAACCTGGACATGTTGATAAAAATATGAATGTTTTTAGAAAACAAGATTATACTAGAGAAGAAATTTCTCGTAGAGCCATTTATGACAATCCTGGTATCTATTGTACTGATCCTGAAGCAAGATGTGCTAAAGGCTATTACAAAGGAGTTTTGGTTATTGATAGATATAATAATTATCATTGGTTACATCAAAATTCCAATGGATATTGGTCGCATAAACCCGGACAACTCCCTGTCACAAATACAGATGCCGATTATAAACTAATTAAAGATCCTAGAAAAGCCAATTTAATCTATGATCAAGAAGGTAGAAATCATAATCTAATTTATAGTGATGTTGGTCCTTTCTTCTGTGTACCCAATAAAGAATTAACAGGTATTGAAATACGTTCTAGTACATGTGAACAATGTGGCGGAGGTATTAGAAAGAATAATCAAAGAGGCATTTGTTACAAATGTAAATAAATACAAATGTAAGTAAAAAGGTAAATACCTAAAAATAAATAATTATATATTATTACAATAGTATTATAATGAAAGATCCTAGAACAAAAGAAGGAATACTTTTTTTATTTTTTTCTATTGTAATAATTTATTTCATTTGTGATAAACTAGTTCAATTGAAAATAATTGAAACTCAAACTAAATTAATTATAATATCTTTTCTAGCTGTTATTTTTTTAACCAAAATCTTACCTTTCAAACTATATTATACTATTGATAAAACATTACACTCTAAAATAATAAATTTGCCTGAATGGTTAAAGTGTTATGTTAATATTAATTGTAAAGAAAGATCTTGTTATGCGAAAGATTTAAATTATTGGGAAAATCAATATAATGCAGATATTGATTTTTATAGTTTAGGACATGTTTTATTCTGGATACTAATTTCTCAATCGGAAAAATGGATTACATTAACCCATGTTATAATAATTAGTATTTTATGGGAAAGTTTAGAAGTATTTTTAGGATGTTTAGGTACTCCAATACATGGCAGAATAACGGATATATTATTAAATATTTCCGGGTTTATCATTTCAAAATATATTATTTGATTCTTTGTTGCGTTAGGAATTGGATATAATAAAATTATCTTATAATAAAAATATGGCAACTCCTATCAATAAATTACAAAAACAATCGGCTCCTTCTGAATCCTCTGCAGGTGAGGAACTTCTCGATAATGTTCTTAAGGCCGTATCTGGTGATTGTTCTTCCAATAGCCAACCCGCTAATAAAGAAGATATCTCCATGAATAGCAGTGATACCAACAGCAGTGATAATGAACAACTTATTAAATCGGCTATCAAATCGGCTGCCAATGGTAACCAAGATTTAGTTTCTAGTGTTGAAGCTTCTGAACAAGCCGATCGTATGATTGATCAAATGCTTGGAGCTAATAGAGGAAAGAAAACTTTCTTCGAAAACTTCATTGAAGAATCCAGAGAAGCCTTTTTAGTTATGGTATTATTTATTGGTTTCAATACTGGTTTCTTTAGTAATTTAATTACTAAGTATTTAGGTAAATACCTTAGTACTGGTAATGAACTTAATTATTTTGGTATTGCCGCTCATGCCTTCCTCTTTGGTCTCATTTTCTATATTCTTAAAAAATTATTAGCTTAAACTATAAATTCTTATATAAAAAAATTATAAGAGATTTATATCCTTCTCGAAATTGAATCATACTCAATGGATTTAAACACGTTTAATACTATTTATTTGTACTTAATTCAAAATATGAACACTAGTCAAAGTCTTAAGGAAGGATTTTATGATTATTACATGAGATTATTTGGTCATTACAAAAATATCTATGGAGATAAAATAGCTGTTTTTGTACAAAATGGATCTTTCTATGAATGTTATGGTATGGAAACAGAAGATACAAAAGAGGGAAATTTAACAGAAGTCTTAGATATTATCAATCTAAAAATGGGTAACTGTACGCATAAATCTGGGGCTTTTATGGGGGGATTTCAACCTGCTTATTTAGAAAAATATGGACCTGTTCTTTTAGATCATGGTTATACAGTTATTATTGCCGAGCAAAAGGGAAAAGACCCTGCTACAAATTGTTTTCTAAGAGATGTTACAAAGATTCTAAGTCCATCAACCTATCTGGATGATTTTACGCTCACCAATAGTAAAAAACAAAAGAACAAAGTTTTACTTACTGCCTATTTTGAATTCAATAAAAAAAATCATTTGATTATGATTTCAATGGCATCGATTGATCTTTCCATCGGTCACAATGTAGTTTATCATTGTTCCAATAGTAAACAATTTGATAAAGAAAAATGTATGGATGAATGTTATCGTTTTCTTCATTCTCAAAATCCAATCGAATTTATTATCTATATCGATCATGAACAATATAGACCCTTTCTTATTGAAAAAATAAAGGATTTATCTATTGATTCATTAGGATGTACTTATTTTATTAAAATTGTTCCCCAAGAAGTACATAAAATTACCTATCAAGAAGAATTTTTATCAACTATTTTCCCTGAACGCGGTTTTCTTGATCCTATCCAATATTTAGAATTAACAAAATATCCATCCCTGGTTATTTCCTATGTTCTACTACTAAGATTCGCATATGATCATGATGAAACCATTATTCAAAATATCCAAAATCCAATTTTCTGGGATGATTCTAATTTTCTCATTTTAGAAAATAATGCGATTTATCAATTAAATATTGTTAAAACACATACTATTAATACTTCTCTTATTGATATAACGGATTATACTAGTACCTCTATGGGACGTAGATTACATAAGGAAAGATTGTTAAATCCAATTCTTAATAAAGATCTATTAGAGAATAGATATAATCAAATAGAATGGATGATGGATCGGGTGGAAGTATTTGAACCTTATCTAAAGAAAATTTTGGATATTGAGAGGATTCATCGTAAAATAGAAAATGGTACATTAGATCCTTGTGATTTTCTATCTCTTGAGCGTTCCTATGAACAAATCGAACGCGTTATGGAGATTGTAAGAGAAAATATGAAAAATAATATTTTTTCTTTTTGGAAAGAAGACCTATTAGATAGATTCAAAGAATGGCGACAGGAATATTCTAGTATCATTAATTTGAAAGATTGTAATTATAAAACGGATAGTATTCGCGGTAAGATATTTTGTAGTGGTATTAGCGAAGAATTGGATCGTATTCAGTATGAAATGATGGGATATATGAAAGAAATGAATGAAATCCAAAGTCTGCTTTCTGGAATTATTAAATCTAATTCTCTTACAATTTCAAAAACCAAGAAAAAGCGAGAGGAAGAGGATAGTGAGGATGAAATGTTGATTCGTTTAGAAAATACAGATCGAGATGGTTACTTTTTCGTTACAACCAAAAAACGTGCGGATCTTATTCAAAAATATGCGGAAGCTGTGCTAAATGAAAAAGGATGGAAACATCTCAAATATACAACTCAATCTAGTACTGTTAAAATTACTTGTGATCGTTTTTACATATTAAATACAAATCTTGAAACATTACAACTAGATTTACAAAAATGTAGTAAATCTTTATTTTTACAAAAAGTCAAAGATTTGTATAATAAATATAAGGCTATTTTTAGGTATATAGTTGATTTTATTGGTGAGATGGATTGGATGAAATCTGCCGCTAAATGTGCCAAATTACATTTTTATTGTAAGCCGACTATTATGAATAAAACCGATAAAAGTTATGTGGTTGCGAATGATCTGCGTCATGCTATGATAGAACATTTATTGAAGGATACTCAGATTCGATATGTGCCCAATAATATAGAATTAGGATTAGAAAATAACAATGGTATCTTATTATTTGGAACAAATAGTAGTGGTAAATCAAGTTTAATGAAATCTCTAGGAATTGCTATCATTATGGCCCAAAGTGGTTTGTATGTTCCTTGTAGTAATTTTATGTATTATCCCTATAAGAATATTTTGACAAGAATTACCGGGGATGATAACTTTAGCAAGGGACATAGTAGTTTTGTAGTTGAAATGACGGAACTAAATACTATATTAAATCGTAGTGATCATAATAGTTTAATTTTAGGAGATGAAATTTGCCATGGCACAGAACAATATTCAGCACTTTCTATTGTTTCTAGTAGTATTATAGAACTTTCTAAAAAATATGCCAATTTTATATTTGCCACTCATTTACATCAATTAAGTAAAATGGAAGAAATTACAGGATTACCCAATGTCCATTGTAAACATCTTAAAGTTCTTTATGATGAGAAATCGGAGAATTTGATTTATGATCGAAAACTAGATGAAGGAGCTGGCAGTGATTTATATGGATTAGAAGTAGCAAAATATATCATTAGAGAGCAACCCGAATTTATCCAACGATGTCTAAAAACTAGAAGAAAACTACTTGATATTCCTAGTGAAGTTATTAGTAATAGAACGTCAAAATACAATGCTAAATTAGTTGTTGATAAATGTAAGGTATGTGGAAAAAGAGCAGAAGACACACACCACATTCATTTTCAATGTAACGCAGATGAGGATGGAGCCATTGAAGCCTCCAATACAAAGTTTCATAAAAATGTGAAATCGAATTTAGTAACCTTATGTAAACGTTGTCATATCAATGTTCATCATTCGATTGATGGAAAGATTTTAGAGATCAGGGGATATAAACAGAGTACGAGCGGGACAGTTTTAGATTTTGATTATAGAGAAATTTAAAATTGATTGCTTTCATTTTTGGAAAATAATAGTAAAAATGGAAAATAGCGCTAGTTTATGGAGAGCTTCTGCTAATGAAGCGGTTGCTTATTCTGAGGATTTCCCTGAGCCATTTCTTGTCCTACCAGAACTTACGGACGGATCTATTGGACAAGGAAATGCTACGAAAATAATTATTGAAGTTGATATTTGTAATCCGGATCGTTGTATGTTAAAAGTTACCGATAATGGAAGTGGTATTAAGAATACCCATCGGCTAACTAAATGGGCTTCTAAAAAAACTTCCGATGTGTATCATAGATATGGACATGGTAGTAAAAAATGTTTAACTAAATTTGCTCCTATCTATGAACATGCCGTTTGGAAGGTTGAATGGCGTAGAAATGGATGTCTATATCGTATTGAATCTCCTTTTACAGATGAATTAGAGCCTACCGAAGTTGAAAATAATCAAACCACCTTAATGCCATCAGGAACAGAGTGGTATATTGAATTCAATCTACAGGTACTTGGTAAATTCAATACAAAAGATAGTATTTTTAAAGCTCTGAAGGAGATTATGCTAACTAGATATCATCAATCGATCTTCCATAAATGTATTTTTGAAATTATTGTCAAGGACAAGGAGGGAAATCCCTATTATGAAAATTCAAAAAATCATAAATGGTTAACTTTAGAGGAATCCTTAAAGAATGACAAAGATATCCAGATTGTTAAGGAATGCGAGATTGAAGGTCTTTTTAAAAATAGTAAATATACATTTAATCTATATCATATTGTTACAAATTGTAAAGGAAACAAAAGATGGAAGACCAAAGATGAGTTTCCTTTTTATGGTAGGAAATGTATGGAAGCATCTAGAATTCATATTGGTATGAATGATCGATATATTGAAGCCTATCCCTATGCTAAATTTATTGGTAAACAAGCGCATAATGATACAAACGGCTATTTTGGATTTTTGAATATGTATGCCGATTCTATTGAAGTTTTACAACATCTACCTCAGCCCTGTACAACTAAGGTTAAATTTCAAGAAGATCAGATTTTTACAGAGTTTTTAGATTCGGTTAGAGATGCTATTAATGAATATATGATTGAGAAAGAAAAGCGATTAAGACAAATTAGAATGGAGAAAAAAGAAAGAGAATTACAAGAGAAACGACAAAAGAGATTAGAAGAAGAAAAGGCAGCGCAAGTTAAAGCAGAGCAAGGTAAGGAAACACAAGAAAAAATGATTAGAAGAATTCTAATTAAAAAGGAAAAACTAATTGATGAAAGCAGAGATCAAGTAGAATTAGAAGGGATCAGTGAGGATGCTGAATATAGAGAACTGTTTAGAGAATTTTCAAATAGATTAAATCAGAAAAATAAAGCACAATCAATCGAGATTTTGAAACAAATTTTAGCATTAGAATCACTTAATAAATAGTTTAAAAATTATTTTTTAATAATATAAAATGGAAAAACTATATATTAAGAGACTTTATAAAGATAGTACGATTCCTACAAAAGGATCGAAAGAAGCTGCTGGATATGATTTATATACCTACTTTGAAGAATCTAATTTAGTTATCCAACCTTTTAATAGCTTATTAGTTTGTACAGGTATTTCTATGAAAATACCATATGGTTATTATGGTCGTATTGCTCCTAGATCTGGCTTTTCGGTTAGGACTGGATTAATTGTTAATGCAGGAGTTATTGATAGTGATTATCGAGGAGAGATTAAAATCCTATTCCAAAATCCTACTGAAAAATGTATCTATATTCACAAGAATGAAAAAGTAGCCCAGATTATTATTGAAAAGATTGCTCATTGTGAACTTATAGAAGTAGCGGATCTAGACGCTACCGATAGAGGAGAGAATGGATTTGGATCTACAGATTCTTGCTATATGGGATAATAGAATATCTATAAGAGATACTAGAAGTAGTAGAAAAAAAAGATTTCTTTTTTTATTTTGAGGATCATTAAAAAATAAAAAAAGAATTATATAACCTCCTAACTACTAGATGAAATTACTAGTAGAGATTAAAAAATTGATACAAGATTCACCTAGTTTAATAATACTAAGTATGGAAAAACAATCAATGACCGTTAAGGAATTTGTTCAAGAACAACTTACCTATGAGGGAATCATTAAAAATCGAGAGGATGCTAAGAAACTCCTAGATTATTGTGCTGAAAAATATGCCAAGGAAATCTATTATCTTGCTCCAGAACTAATGCCTAAAGGCAGAAATCCTGCTCTACTAATCAGGAAAATGGTTGAATGTATTCCAGAAGATAGTGAATATGATTGGATGTACAATGGATATATTGTTTTCCTATATAAGGCTCTACAAGGTGATATTTGTTATCTTCGTGATAAATTTTGGTCTCCCATGGGTGACTATATTTTAGGAGAAACCATTGGAGAAACCGATACGGAATGGAAGAAGAAGATGATTGATTATTGGATGGCTGTTCTAGATATCAATAAAGATTAAAAAATAGGTTTCGTAGTTGTTTGACTAGTTTTTGTTTTTGTTTCTTCTTTTGGTCCTTTTGGTTGTTTTCTTATAATTTTTCCATTCATATTTTTTCTTTCTTCTACTTTGTTTGGTTCTATTGAAATCCAATTTGCTTTTAATAAATAATCCATAGGGGCTTTCTCTTCTTCTTGTTCAACTTGTTTTACTTTATTTTTTTCTTTTTCTACTAACTTAGCTTGTTTATTAACTATTTTTTTATTTGCTTTTTCTAGCCAATCATCACTTGTAATTGAAGTATCGGTTAAATCTAGTAGAATCGTCTTATCGGCCGGTTCTTTTTCTATTGGTATATCATTCATCTTTTTAGGATCTGCGTAGAGTTTACGTGGTTTATTTTTTACAGCAAATTGTTTGGGTTTTTCATTTTTTATGATATGTTCTTCCACTGGAATACTATCTGTTCTAGCTTCCAAATAAAATACTAAACTTTTATCTTGTACAAAGATCCTCCCTGTACTATCTTCATTTTCCAGGGCATAATAACTAGCATCTTTAAGATAATTGTTTTGGATTTCATCCAAAGTTAGTGAACGATCATAGATTCTAACAACAGAGCAATTAGATAAATCATTGTAGTTTTTATTGTAATCGATCATTTCCCCTGTAAATTTAAATAAATAGGCTTCCTTAAGAGAATAGAGATCAGGTAAATTTTCTAAATAACCATGGAAGATACCATTGACATACATAGATCCTTTGCTGTTTCCTATGGTATCCAAAGACCCCCTCATTATAACCAAATGCATCCATTCATTCTCTTTGTAAGGAATTTTGTTTTTTTCATTTATTACAATAAATTTATCATCATAATTCATTTCTAATAACTTTTTACTGCCATTCTTAAACAAAAGAATATTATTATTACTAACCTGTTTTAATCTAAACCAAAACTCAATAGTATAATTGGTATTTAGTTTCAAATTATCAATCTTGACAAAATTATTGGGATTGGATATATCTAAAAACCCACCTTTTTGGATCCAATAAGGTTTTTCTAATTCATAAATCATAGCATTGTTGGTTGGTAATGTTTCAATGGTAAATGGTTCATAGAAAAATTCCTCTGGCATGTATTTATCTGTCATCGTATCATCTTTGCGGACTACGATCGGTTTAGGCCTATCTTTGTAGGTAAAATGATCAAATACTTGTCTGGTTGTTAAAATAAGAAGAGTTGGTACAATCATTAATAAAAACTTATAATTTTCTGATATATTTAGACGCCGAATAAAGAAAAACAAAGAAACAATTACAAGAATTTTAAGGGCATTCATATAATGCTCGGGCTTGATATGAATATTTATCATTTACTACTATTATTAAATGATAAATAAATGTATGATTTTTATGATTTTAGGATAAATGTTTTTTTTTCATAAATTTATCTTTTTGGTAAGGCTTTTTTCCAAAAAGCCTATTGTTGAGCACATTGAATATTTTGTCTACCATCTTCCTGTTCACTTTCATCATCTAATCCCTTGTAAAATCGCTTTCCATTACTGCCTGGTATATTCTCTAATTTGTAATGTAGCGAATTATCTATTCTTTGAACATCATCTAGACACTCTTTTGTAAAAACTATATCTAATGCTTTTAGTTGTTTAGAGCTTAACTTTTCTGGGAAAATAACCTGAAATTCAATATAGTAATCCCCAATTGTTCCATGTTCTAAATCTACAAATCCTAATTTAGGAATCATCTTTGTACCAAAAGGATGAATGATGTCTTCTGATTTAATTACTATAGATTTTCCATCTAAATGATCTAATAACATTTCAAAGCCTAATAAAGCCTTTCGTAAACTAATTTCAACTTTACGATGGAGATCATTGGATTTTCTAGTAAATACAGGATCATTCTCTACATTGAAATGAATAACGATATCCGAATAATGATTGGGTCCTATTTGATTGCCATGATTTCTTAATAGCATTTGATTTCCCTTTTTAATACCCTTTTTAATATCAATCTCTAATCGTAGTCCCTCTTTAATTCTCTTTTTACCATGACATTGATCACATTTAGGTTGATTTGTATCCCCACCAGTTCCTCTACAACTAGAACAACTTCTAGTAGATTGCTGTACCATTCCTGGCCCAATTTGATGAAGCATGATCTGTACACCTTTTCCGCTACAGGTTGAACAAGTGTGATTTTGTTTATCTTTAAAGCCAGTAGCATCACAAGATGTACACAGTATAAAACGCTCTATATTTTGTACTTTCCTTCCACCAACATATGTATCTTTAAGAGAACAATTTAGAACAACGTTAATGTTTTTGGTTTCTTCATTTTGATGGGGATTGCGAGGCATTCCACCACCTCCAAACATATTATTGAAAAGATCAAAAGGATTAAATCCGCTACCTTCAAAAGGATTTCCGCCGCCACCATTCTTCAATCCTTCTTCACCAAATCGATCATAAATATCCCTCTTTTCATCATTAGTTAGGATTTCATGAGCCTCTCCAATCTTTTTAAACATCTCTTCTGCCTGATCCTTGTTATTCAAGTTTTTATCGGGATGCCACTTGAACGCCAGCTTTTTATAGGCTTTATGTATTTCATCTTTCGTAGCTGTTTTAGGCACTTCTAGAACTTCATAGTAAGTACTCATTGGATCTATTAAAAATAATAAATGATTTCTCTTTAACCCTTTTCTCTATCAAAGTATATGTTTTTATTTATTATTTATCTATTTTACAATTACTTTTTAATAACTAGTTTCTTTTTAGGTGCTTCAGATTGTGTTTCAGTATTGCTATTTGTAAAGAAGGAATCTACGGATTTCTTTTTAATGACTAATTTCTTTTTAGGCGCTTCGGAATCACTTTGATCAATCACTTTAGTGACTAATTCAGGTACATAAAACTTGTTGAAATCTTTTAGATCATCAAGCCACATCTCTGTAATCTTCTTCTGGTTCAGAAGATCATATTCAACTCGTTTCTCTTCATACTCCTTCTTAAGAGCAGCTACCTTCTCCTTTGTAAGCGAACGAATCTTCATTTCTAGTAGATAATTGTAATCCACCTTCTCTTCGAATCCCTCTTTAGGTTTACGGGTAGTAAAATCAATACCAAGATGGAAATCATCTGTATCTAGACGGTTTAGTCCTAGTGTATCTAAACAGCTATTCATTTCCTCCTCGGAGATATTCCATTTGATCTTTTCTTCTAAGACACTTTGTACAAATTTCACTTTGTTTTCTAGTACGATACATTCGCGCATTAGTTTCTCTAGTAAATAATCTTTGCGTTTCTGGTAAAACTCCAGACGGATATCATAAAACTCTTCCATAATCTCCTCAGGCGATTTGTAGTGTTTAATCTCACCACTATTACTATAGAGATACATACTTGAAGTAGTAAGAATTTTAGTTAACCTAAATCTCTTGAGTACATCTTCTGTGCTCAGAGTTTTAAGGAAATCTTTTTCTAGTTTAATGACAAAATTCACTTTCTCATCAGTACAGTGATTATCATAGGTGATTATGGGTAGGTTGTATTTCTTCTTAGGTGCTTTAGATTTGGTGGTCTTTGTAGTTTCGGTGGAATCATCATCCTTTTTCTTCTTTTCTTTCTTATCAGTTTCATTGTATTCCATGATAGCATTCTCGATAAATTCTTTGTAGTCTTGGGTCCAAACACCAACAGGTAGTTCAGTAATACGAATAGTATCTCCGGTGATAGTATAGGTTCCCTTTGCGATATACTTCCTAAATTCTCCAGATTCACTTCCATCTAATGACTCGTCATCCGCATACTCTTTAGGAATTGTATCGATAAGTTCAATGGTACCTTCAAATTTATTGTACCAGGGATGAATAGGTTCAAAAGGATCAAATGATTCATCGTTGTTTTGTAATTCTAGTCGGTTTTTAATTTGACTAAAGATATCTTTAGGATTGTAGCAAGGAATCTTACTGCGGAATCCCGTACCAATACCATCCGTACCATTAATAAGAACAGTTGGTAGAATGGGGATATACTTCTCGGGTTCAATCTTAGATCCATCATCATAGAGATGAGTTAGAATGGGACTATCATTTTCGTTGAAAAGAACAAATGTAATACCACTAAGATGTGTGAAAATATAACGAGGACTAGCAGCATCATCACCGCCCTTAATTCGAGTACCGAATTGTCCATTAGGAACTAATAGATTGATATTATTGCTATTAATGAAATTTTGTGCCATACCAATAATGGTTTTTTGGAGACTAACTTCACCATGGTGATAGCTTGTTTGTTCACTAACATAACCACTTAATTGAGCTACCTTAATTTCTTTGGTTAGATTACGTTTAAAACAAGCATAGAGTACCTTGCGCTGACTAGGTTTAAGACCATCGAGCATATTAGGAATACTACGAATATTATCGTAATTACTAAAATGAACAAGTTCATTATGAATAAAATCAGAGTAACTGGGATGGGTACTAGTAATTTCACGTTTTTCGTGATCAGGATCGGCATTGTAGTTATTTAGCCATTTCTTACGATCATTGGCGCGTTCTTTCTGGAAGGCAAGAGTCATAGCATCATTTTCTGTAGAGTCTTCCTTCCATGTGTAGTGAACTAGATTCTTGGCCATATCTCGGAAATATTCTTTAAATTCTTCGGAGGTAGAAGTACCAAGACCCTTGTAATACTTAATTTCCCAGGTATGGGAATTGGGTGTCTCTTTCTTCCAATTTTCATATTCATTTAGACTATAGAACATCTTTAGATTAGCTTTAGACTTACCTCCCTTTGTTGCTTTAACAAGAGGAGTTTTAAGTGTATCAATAAAGTTAGGAATGCGAAGTAGACTAGGCCAATGGAAGTGGAAGAAATTCATGAGTAGACCCTTGATATGGCTACCATCTACATCGGCATCGGTCATAATTAGTACACGACCATACCGGAGTTCTTTAATATCCGAATATTCCTTCATTTTGGTAGATCCTTTTTCATAATGTTGAAGACCAAGAATATTTTTGATTTGTTTGATTTCCTCATTGTTCATAAGCTGCGAATTGGTGGCTTCGCGAACATTAAGTAGTTTACCCTTTAGAGGGAAAACACCGAAATAATCTCTACCAACAACACTTAGACCACTAACAGCACTAGCTTTAGCTGAATCTCCTTCGGTAAGGATAAGTGTACATTTGTAGGATTCGGCACCACCTGCTTTATTGGCATCATCAAGTTTAGGAATATCGGTAATGGTAAACCGCTTTCTACCATCAGTCTTTTTGAGACTATCTTTCTCTTTAAAGGCAGTAAGTTCGATGGCTTTCTCCATGACACCGCTCTTAGCAAGTTTCTCGATAAAATCATCACTGACCTCACATTTACTACCAAATTTACTAGAAATGGTAGTAAGTTCCTCTTTTGTCTGACTAGAGAAACTAGGATTCTCGATAAGGCAGCGAATAAATACCCAGATGTTTTCGCGGACATAATTTTCTTTTACATCGAGCTTCTTCTTTTTCTCATTGATATATTTAGTTACACGACGTGCTAGTTGTCCTGCGACATAATCTACATGTTTACCGCCTTTACTAGTCCAGATACCATTCACGAAACTAATTTGTTGGAAGGTTCCACTAGGACTCGTACAGGCACCAATCTCCCAGCGCTCGTTTACCGTTTCAAAAACTCTAGGAATTTCTTTTTTATTAGAGCCAATGTAGAGCTCGGTGTATTTTTCGAAGTTACGAACGGGTAGTTTTTTGCCATTAAGGTAGATATTGACATCACTGGTAGTTGCGCTAAGATCGTAGACGCGTTTCTTAAACATTTTAATGATATCATCGGTGAGTTTCTCAAGTTTAAATCGGGCAAAATCGGGAATAAATTCAACAAGTACGTATGGTTTAAATTTAGAACTAGTAATTTTAGGTTTATTAATAGTGCGCATATTATTAGAAAACTCTTGGATATATTTTTTTTCGCGGGTATGATCAACTGTTTCAATACGGAAATAAGTAGAAAAGATATTGGCAAGTTTGGCACCGTAGCCATTCTTACCACCAGTTAGTTTTTTTTCGTCTTTATCGTAATTAGCAGAGGTAAGTAGATGACCGAAAATAAGTTCAGGAGCATAGACACCAGACTCGTGGAGTTCAATATCGATACCACTGCCATCGTTTTCGACACCAATCTTACCGGTTTCTTGATCGATAGTGACTTTAATATTTTTTAGATCGGGGCATCGAATTTTGTGATCATTGGCGTTAACGATAATTTCGTCGAAGATTTTAAAAAGACCAGGAATGTAGGTGATATTTTCTAGCTCCATTTTATTGGTATCTTCATGGTAGATCCAGGTTTGGGTAGTCATAGGCTCAATGCTACCGATATAGGTATCGGGGAGATCAAGAATATGTTCTAGATGAGATTTTTTCTGATATTTCTCATTGACTGATTTAGTAGCAAAAGTGTTCATAGATTGAAGGTCCGACATTGTAGAATACGTTTAATTAGATGTGACTGTTTTCCATCAATTTATTTTTAAATCATTTTTCTAGAAAATTATGTGTGGTAAATATATGACTAGTAGATATAATCTAAAGAATTTCGCTAGTGGGGATGAGTATTATAAAAGTATAGATTTTGGATTAAATAGGGATTTATATATAGATGCTATGACGTTGCCCAATTTGTATCGATATAATTTGGCTGTACAAAATTATTGGTTAGGAACTCCTGTTATTAAGAAAAAAACGGTAAACTATGTCAAGGAGAATAAAAAATCGAATAAGAAAGAGAAAGAAAATAAATGATTTGGGTCTAGAATAAATATTATTTTATATTAGGTATGTCTGATATTATAACAAAAACGGAATCTCCTGTGAATGCTCTTTTGTGGACGCGAGAGGAAGAAGAATTATTAAAAGATTGGTCCGATATTGCTAATCGTTTTCGTTGGCTCCACGAACGATCCGCTATTGTCTATAAAAATAAAAACAACAAGATTGCCTTACCGGTTATTATGATTTCTACTTTAACAGGAACTGCTAACTTTGGTATTAATTCATTAGTACCTGCAGAATTTATCCAAACTGCTCAAGTTGTAATTGGAGGTGCTAACATTTTTTGTGGTATCTTAACTACAATTCAAACCTATTTCAAATACGCGGAAAATTCCGAGGCACATCAAAATGCCAGTAAAATGTGGGCAAAATTTCAAAGTATCATTGCGATTGAATTAGCGATTGAACCTAGTAAAAGAAAGCATCCTACGGTTTTTCTTAAATTTTGTATAGAGGAATATAATAAATTAAAAGAGTATTCGCCACAAATACCACCTCAGATTGCTTCTGCGTTTAAAACTATATTCCGAAAGAAAAATCTTAAACTACCCGATATTTATGATGAGATCAATCCTACACTTACTTATAATGATTATGTATCAAGAAATATTCGATCAATGAATAATAAAGAGGATATATCTGTACCTAAAACACCAAGTAGTTTTGTAGATTCTGAAGGAGGAAGTAATAAAGAGGATATTGAAGCTGGATTAAGGAGATTTCCTTCTGCTATACCTCCTAAACCAGTTAGAGAATTAGCTAAAAAATTCAATAAATTTCCATTGGATCTAGATGAAACATCTGGAATATCGATTGAATTAAAAAAGAAGGAAGTAGAGAAATGTACGACCAATCAAAAAGATAATATAAAAAATGAACTAGAAAACATACGACCTGCTGTACAAGGCTTAATCACTAATTTTCATAAAACTTTAGAAAACACGTTGAGTTCAAAAATAAATGAAGTAAATAAAGAAAGTAATATAAGTGAAGATACCAATTCTAATCGATCTGTAAGGGGTAGTCGCAGTGGATCAATTATCTTAAATAATAATGAGAGTAGTAAAAATAATTTGAAAAATATTTGACCTGTGGTAAAAATAATTTGAAAAATATTTAACCTGTGGTAAAAAATATAACCCGTGACTTTGAATATAAATAATCTAAAAGAATATTAACATAATAGTATAGCATTATGTTAATTTTCCATAGTAAAGACATAGAAAAGTTAGAAATAGATTCATTAATTTATAAGGACATTAGGAGAACATCTAATAATAAAAATATTTTTACAATAGATGTATATTATTTATTAGATACAATGAAGCACCCCTTACTTATTCAAACACCAACTCTTACTATTACCTCTAATATATTTACTCAAAAATCCTATAGCTCTCTATATTTAGGAATGAGAAATTTAGAATATGATAAAGAGATTCAAAGTTTCTATCTATTCTTAACTAAATTAGAATATTTATTAGTTAAAAAACTAAGTTACTACTATCCAATATCGGAGGACTATACTTCTCTACAGGTTTTAACAAAAGAAAACCAATTAGAAGATACTTTTCAAGTTTTTATAAACACCGATAGAACAATTACTATACCTATTCAAATAAATCCCAAAATTTTGAATATTTATGATCGCTATAAAAATAAAATCAATGAGATGAATCAGTTAGAATCCATATTAAAAAAAAATACTAGAACCCAATGTATATTAGAAGTTCCTAGTATATGGTTTGAATTAAATGAATTAAATGAAATAAGAAAGATAGGAATTAATTGGAGTGGATTACAATGTAAACTTGTTGATCCATGCAGTATTGATGTTTGCTTAATTGAAGATCCTAAAGTAGAGATAAAGATTAAGACAATTCCTCCTCCTCCTCCACCTCCGCCTCCACCACCACCTGTGTTTGGTTCACTTAAAAAGATTATGCCTACAGATCTATTAGGAGGAATTCAAAATCTAAAAAAAGCTGAGATATCAGATAAGCCTAAAAAAGATCATAAACCTAAAAACACAAATGGATTTAAACCGCCTTCTTTAGAAGACATTTTGAATACATTGAAAAAGATGAAAAAAGAATAAACTAGATCGATTTGTAACTACGAGGAGAAGTAACCATGTTTTTTTCTTCTAAAGATTGTTCTAACCAGGACTTTTCTCGATTCGATAACATGTCAACATAGGTGTTTCTATAAGCTAAATACAAATGTTTCTTATTTTTTTTCAGTTCTTTTTTCTTCTTTTCTAAAAATTTAATGGATTTTTTATAGCGCAATATATCATTATCTACACTATCTATTATTTTAGATAATCTATAACATTCTAAATTATAATTAGATAGATAAATAGGTTTATTCATATTTTTGACTAGTGAGTTAGATTGATAAATATAGGTGAAATCTGTTAATAATAAAAAGTCTAAATGGGATAGATCAAATTGCTTTTTTTCAACAAACTGATTTGTCCATTCTATTTCGTCTGTCCACTGATAGATGGTTTTTTCTTGTTCATTTAAAGGCTGAATTATGCCGTTTTTAATAATACCATATTCCGTTTGATTGTAAATATGATTACATAGGAATTTGATGATTTTTTCATTCATTGTTTGTTTGGTATAATCGGATTGTAAAACAAGATGAAGAGTTGCTATATCATTTTTTTGATAAACATAGGCATCTTCAATAGATAAAGATAGAATGTATTGTTTTTCTTCCGAATTTAACAAAGTGTTATGGCGGAGTAAACAGATGGCGTCATTGAGATTGTGTGAAATTTCTATTTTATTTTCATCTTCTTGAGAACCAAAATAAAAAAGGTATTTGATTTCACTTTCATAAGACAACCAATCATTTAAATAATCAATAGTGTATTTTTTGACTAGAATATCTTTTGGATATTTTTTGGAAAAAAGGGAAAATTCAAAATGAATCATTATGTGACTATTATATAATTATATTAAAAAATAATCATTTATTCTTTTTCATCTATCGGTAGGTACCATAAATTGGATTCTTGAAGAGATTTTATCTTATTTTCATTGCCAATAATCCAGTTAGCATGTATTAAATATGGATTTTTCTTTTCGTTTTGATCATATTTTTGTTTGGCTTCAACTACTTTACTAAGAGATTCTCCAACAGGAACTACATATTTATTATTAAAATACAGGTATCCAATAGGAAATTCATCTAATTCCAATAAATCAAAACTTAGGGGATGATTTTGTTGTTGAATAAGATAATTCATGAACATCTGATCATTCGCATTTCGGACTTTTTCTTTGATAATACGTTCTATTAAATTTTTTGTATTTTGAGTAGGAAACAAACACATACACCCAGTACATATAGCATTTATATCGGATTGAAATAATGCATCAACATTATATTTTTTATAGACTTCTAGTAATTCATTATATTTCCCATTAAGATCTTGTAAAACAACTGTATCAATATCTAAATACCAAACCGGTTTATTTTGATCTAAATATTGTTGAATTATATAATATCGTAAATAAGATAATTTATTAAAATCTTCTGTATTGAAATCTTTTTTATCATTGGAAATATTTGTATCTAACAAATGTATAACATTGTAATTAGATCGAAGTTTATTGTAACTAGCTTCATCTGTAACATAGGCAATGTAATTTGTAATATTATTTCTCTTTAAAGATTCTAAATGATTTTTTGCTAAAGGTAAACATGCTTCATTGAAAACAGAAATAAAAGTTATTGTATTATGGGACATTTTTTTAATAAATAATACTATAAATAAGTTTGTATTACGCAGGATGTTGGTTGCGGATAAAAGTATATAAATAAATTTAATCTATCAATAGATAGATCTATGGAAGAGGCACCGGAATTTATTAAAAAACAATTTTTAGAATTTAGAAAGATCTATAGAAATTGGTTTAAGGAGATATCAGATTCTTTTCCTGAGTCGAAAAAAGAAACTATAAGATACTACAAGGATCATATGAATGATTCCCATATAGATATTCTTAAAACCTTTTTTACCAATGTATCCCCCTATTTAGAAATCTTAGGTAATATGGATTATGGCTTTTTTGATAATTGCCCTGAATTTTATAGAGAAATTCATTATGATCAATTAATGAAATCTGAAAATGGTAAGAAAGAGGAATTCCGTAAATCCCAAATGACCTACCTAACTAAATTATCCTATATGTCACTCATGTTATCTGATATGTCTGGAAAAGAGAACGGTATAGATAAGGAGGCTATGGAAAAATACAGTCCACTAATATTAAAGTTTTTAACCAATATACAGGGGCTTGATGGAACCAATATGGAAGCAATGATGAAAAATTTAGAAAATGCATTCCAATCAGAAAATTTCAAAGAAGCCGATAAGAATTTTATTAATGAGAATCCTCTGCTTACGGATCTTGCCGAGGAGATTTCCAAAGAAATAAAGATTCCTGAAAGTTTTAAAAATATTCAGAATCCCCAGGATATATTCAAATTAATGTTTGATAAAGAGGGAAAACAATTCATGGAGGGTATGGTTAAGACAGTTGGTGATAAGATTCAAACTAAGATTAAAAGTGGTAAGCTAACTGAGAAAGATTTATTTAGTCAGGCTCAAAAAATGATGGGAACTGTTTTTAAGGACAATCCTTTATTTTCGGCTATGGGAGGCATGCCAGGAATGCCTCCTATGGGTCCTTTAGGAGGAGAAACCCAGGAGGAAAAGGAGAAACGTCGTGCTGAACTTAAAAAGAAACTAAAGGAAAATATGAAAAATCGCCGTGGAAGCGGCGGCAAGTAAATAAAAATAGAAAACAATTAAAATGTAAAAGTTAATTGTATTGTATTTAGAAAAATTAAATAAATCTTGCCATACTGAATGTCTTTCTACCTACAGTATTAGTAGATTGAGGGGCATCCATAATTCGATAGGGTTCCGAGATATCTCTTAGATAGGAAATATATTGTTCTACTTGAACTAGTACTTTGGGGACTAAAGATTCTACAACAATATTATTTAGTTCTTGAACTTGTTCTTGTATATTAGTAGGGAGATTTTTACCATATTGTAAGTAGATAGCACGCATAATAATACCTAATTCGGTTTCATTTTGTTCACTTATAAGATGTTTATTTCCACTACGTCTCCATACTTCATAACGAATGGCATTTTGAATGATTTTAATATTTTGAGGTGAGAAAAAAGCAAAGTTAAGTTTTGTAGTAGTATGAATGCTTTCTATGGCAGTATTTTTGAAATTAGTACCAATTTTTCTATTTTCATCTACTGAATTAAAGTTTGGTTCATAAATTTTAATATCAACGTATTGTCTTGCCATTCTATTATTATAAGTTGATATTTATTTTACAATTTTTTCTTTTAGAGGTTGCGTAGAATAATATAAGGTTTTTTCTCATTCTTTATTAATTAATGAATACGAATTCTGAGCCACGTATAGCTTTTTTGTTCCTAACCAGAGAAGAAGTGAATAATATTACTTTATGGGAAAATTATTTCCATGATGCGAATCCCGATCACTATAAGATCTATATTCATCCAAAAGACCAAACGAAACTTCGTAGTTCTCTTTGGAAATCACCTAATTCTACAGTCCTCCGCCCTATACCAACAACATGGGGAACTGTATCATTAGTTAAAGCAACCCTTTATTTGTTACATATGGCTATTGCTAATCCAAATATTCAAAAGTTTATTTTGCTATCGGAATCTTGTATACCCACAACTTCTTTTACTACTTTATATAATTCTGTAATGAAAGATCATACGAGTCATATACATTGGTCTTATGGTATCAATCTTGATCGACTAAAAATTATTAATCAATCTATGAAAACAAGTATAAATAGCGGACAATGGGCTAAACAATCTCAATGGATGCTATTAGATAGAAAACATGTAGAAACCATGTTCCATAATGGCAATCCTAATACCAAATGTATCCAATTTCTAAATGGATTCCAATACTGCCCAGCTGCAGATGAACATTTCTTTATTAATTACTTGCTATATGCTTGTAAATGTGATCCTAAATCATTTACGAATAAACCAATCACTTTTGTTAATTGGAACACAGGAATTCAACATCCAATGTTATATACAGTTTTAGATAAGAAAGTAATTGAAGTTTGTAGAAAACAAACTATGTTTTTTGCTAGAAAATTTGCTCCATTATCTTTGGATAAAGAATCCATTGATTTTATTTTAGAACGTTGTACGAAGTCAGATGATAATACAACTGGAGTAGAATCCATACAAGATATCATTGAATCAAACCCCGAAGAAGAAATTATATTATCCTCTTTAGAAAAACAGATATTGGATTTGATAAATAGTAAAACAATTCATCATATTTCAAAAGATCAACTAGAACAAATCTTACATATACTGAATATTAAACAAATAGAAGAAGAAATTCAGGCAGAAGATATTCAAGAAGTAATTCAAGTAGAAGAAAATTCTATAGATCAAAAGGAAGAAAACGATGAACCATTTATAACAGAGGCAGTTAAAGAGGAGCAAGTAGAGCAAGTAGAGCAAGTAGAGCAAGTAGAGCAAGTAGAGCAAGTAGAGGCAATGAAAGAAGAAGATGTTGAAGATATTATGTTTCAAATGGAAAAATATAAAATGGAACAACTTGTCGTAGAAGAATAAAATTTCATAAATATGATTTAAAAAAACTTATATATTTATAGAATGCCTTATATACCAAAGGATCGTAATAGCGGCATAGCTATTTTTGATAAAATAGAAGATAAGTATATTTTTTTATTAGGTTCAAAAGGAAAAAATGAAAATAGAATTTATGAATTTTTCGGTGGACATTGCGAAAAACAAGACATATCTTCTCTCCATACAGCTGTTAGAGAAACCATTGAAGAATTGTTCAATATAAAATTGGATACCGTAGACATAAACCGTCTTGTACAAAAAATGGTACAATCCAATGATATTCGTTACGATTTAACTTTTGAAAATAAGAAAGGAGGAATAACCTATTTTATTGGTTTCCGAGCCCTAGAAAAAATGTATAATTTTATTAAATACAATAAATACAAAAAAGTAGAATCATTTGATCTTATTGAATATATGAAACATCGAACTATAAAAAACAATGCTTCCAATGGATTAAATGAGATGAATTCATTACATTTTGAATATTTAGACAATATATCAAAATTAAAACTAAGAGATTATGCCTCCTATGTTCTAGAGCATATTAAAAAAAATCTGAAATAATTTTAATTATAGTTATATCATAATTAGAATTATATGAAGGAATTTAAAGAATACAACCCCAGCAAGGGATTTTCTTTTTATGAATATAATCATTCATATTAACTCCTTTAGGACAATTGCTTCCTACACCAGCTTGTTTCATTTTTTCTATATTTTCAGCAAAAATAGAATCTAGTTGTTGTTTTTCGGCTCTAAGTATAGCAATTTTTTCATCAATAGAACTTTGTTTTATTTTTTCGGCAGCTAATTGATCTTTAAGAGATTTAATTACGGCATCATATTTAATATTGCCTGATTCTAATAATTGTTTTTCTAACTTATTAATGCGATCTTGAGCTTTGTCCCATTTCTTGGAGAATTCACTCATTTTTTGAGTATTTTTGGTCATTGATTCACTTAAAGAGGCATTTTGAATCTGTAATTGTTTTAGAGCATCTTGTTGTTGTTGAATATATTGTTTATAGTAGGTGACAGATTTTTGATAATTTTCTGTCCATTTTCTAATCCTATCTTCATATTGGTTTTGTAAATCATCGGACGTTTTCATACCAGTTTCCTTGAGTTCATTTTTAAGATTGGTAAATTTCTTTTCGGCTGCCAGCATTTTTTCATTCATTTTTTTTAATTTTTCCTCTTCTTCTCTACTTTGTTTGATAAATTGTTTATTTTGTATGAGATCCGTGAAGAATTTGACCGTTTCTGCTGAATCACCCGACTCTAAACGATCTCTAGCTGTTAACTGTTTACGTTTAGAAGCTTCTTTATTTTCTTTATTGTTTTTCATATCTTTCTTACCAGCAGTATCTTTTTTGGATTTAGAGGATTCGCGCATCATTTGGCTATCTTCCGTAGTATCTTCCGTATCTAACGTAGTTGTTTCGCTAGATTCTGTATATCCCTTTAATCTTAATTTGTTTACTTGTTCGGGAGTGTATTCATTGGGGTTAAAGGACTCAACAACTGAATTAACCATGATATTTTTAACTGGAGTTATTTTAATATTAACTATATCTTTCATTCACTAATTTAAAATAAGATTTTTTACTGATCACTAAAAATATTTAATAATAAGTCGTCATTACTAATTAATAAACATTAAACTATAAATAATGATACATCTTGTTTCCCATTATAGCCTAGAAAAAAAGCAATTCGAGAGGAAATATAATGATTTGTTGAAAAATATGTATGAGGAATTCAAAAAATATTGGCAGAGTTATCCTTTAGAATTTCATCGCAAAAAAGAAATATCATATGAGGATTTTGTACATTTTTGTTTTACACAAAGTAGTAAGTAAAAATTTATATCTAAAAAACTTTTCTAATTGTAATAAAAATGCTATTAGAAAAGTTTTCAACAGAAGTTATTGATAATTTTTTGGCAGGAATAAATCAAAATGGCAGATTAGAGAAAATTAAATCTCAATTAATTGATCCTTCTTTGATGCATGTTAGTAAATATTTTAATAAATATATCATGTATTTTTACACCATTTTAATTTTATTGATTGTATTTATCATTTTATTAATAATCCTAATGATGAAAATGATGTCAAAGTTGACTGAAATTAATGGCATTGTTTTGACTCAAATGAGCAAATAATTCTAAATTGTTTTCATGGATCTTTTTGTTTTAGGAATTTCATCCCTCTCTCTTTCTTGGAGAAGATAAGAAGGAATTTCACTAGGAGAGAGTTTATTAAGTAGATTACCTACTACAGAAATTTTATCATCCCCTAGATCAAATCTCGCACCAATAATTTTAATAGATACATAATCACCCTCTTTAATAATATTTAAAAGATCTTTATTATCTACATGCTGTTTTACAACTACAATAACTAGAGGATTTGGTTTTTCTAAAGGTTCAGCTAAGAAACCAATTTTATTTGTTTTCTTTACAATACAAGGGTAGATATCTCCTGAAGAGGGACTACAAACATCCATAGAATAAAGAACATCAAAACTTACATAGCCATTGGTATTATTACTGCTGGCCATTCCTATGCTTCTTTTGAGTAGTTGAACCGATTTTTTTTTAACATATCCATCCTTATTACAAATACCTTCTACTTTCTGTTGAATTTGAGATGTAATTGCTCCATCAAGATTGGAATGAAGGAATTTAGGATGAATATGGATCTTGTCCTGGACAGTATTCTTGCTAAACAGTTTAGAATATTTCACTGATTGCGACATTCTATATTTATTGTTAGAAATTATATTAAATAGATTTAAACTATTATCATAAGGAAGATCAATTTACTATTGTATTTTATAACTAATGTATTTTATAACTATTGTATTTTATAACTAATGTATTTTATAACTAATGTATTTTATAAAAAAACTAATGCGTTTTTACTATTAAAAATCGATCTGCTGTTAAGGTAAGAATAATGTCAACCATAATTTCTTCTACATCGGTTTATACAAATAGAACATTTCCTTTTGATAAGATTGAATTATCTCAATTAGAAAAACGTAATAGAAAATATTATATTGATTTTACAATTGAGGATACACCTATTTTTTTACAAATTAATAAAGTGAAATTAATATCAGAACCTATCTTTATTGACGAAGAGCAAGGATATATCGATATTGAAGTTCAGGATCGAATCAATGAAATTTCTACTTATTTCAATGAATTAGATAATTATAATCAATTAATATGCTACAAACATTGTGAAGAATGGTTAGGAAAAAGCTTAGAAATGGCTCAAATAGAAAATGTCTATAAAAAAAGTTACAAAGATAGAGTGATTCGCCTTAAAATCGAGAAAGAAACTATTAAAATGTATGATATGAAGAAGAATAAACTAAATATTGATAACGATCTTAAACAGGGCGATACATTGGATGTAATTATGGAAATAGGTGGATTAAAGTTAATGAAGAGCGCATTTAGTACTCACATTATTTTAAGACAAATAAGAAAGCATCCAGAGGAAGCTGCTAAAAAGAAAATGATACCTAATGAATATTTATTTTTAGATGAATACTCAAATCGCCCAAAGGCAGTTATACGCGATGATTCATCACTAGATGATCAAACGGATGTTGACCATTTAATACCTAAAAAAATTACAAAACCTTCCTCTATTAAACCTAAGGTTCCTATAACTGAATTAATGGGCTCTTCGCGTAAATCGTCAGAATCGAAACCAATGATAGAAGATGATTCTGTTGATCTGTCTGAACTTAAAGATCCTATTAGTTCTGAAGAAGATACCAAAGAATATCTAAAGAACGTCCATCAGGCTATGGAAAATCAGATTGAAGATAGTTCAATGAATAAGAGTAAAATTTCCGAGGATCCTAGTAGAAAAGATTTGATACTAGAAGCATTAGAAAATGGTGAAATTGGATTAGAATCAATTATTTCTAGTGTTTCTAAATCCATTAAAATACCTAAAAGTAAATTAAATACCAAACAAACTAGCAAAAAAGCTACTACCAAATATACAGATGATGAGCTACATAAGAATATTTAAATAGAATATATTTAAAATTAAAATTGATAAACTTTTCTATAGTCATATAGTAGAAGAATGATTGTTCCTATTAGGTGCTTTACTTGTGGAAAACCTATTGATAATGAAAAGTGGCATGAATATCTAGATATGATCAGTGAAGAAAAGAGGGAGGAGACCATTGCTCGTTTGATTGAGACAACCGTTCGTCCTTTTGGACAGAAAAATGAATTAGAGGATAAAGATGTTACTCCAGAGTATGTGGCACTAAATCTATTAGGTATTCGTAAAATGTGTTGCCGCAGAATGTATCTAGGAACCATTGATATGTTTGAAAAGCTTTAAAGCATAAAACAAAGAAACAAAAAAATAAATTTATTATGGAAGATAAATTTATTATTTTACTTTGGTGTTACTATTATTTCCAAAAAGTGGTTGCTGTGATAAATTTCATATCTAATCTTTCACCAAATGTTTTATCCGTTGTTCTATCACCAACCATAATACAATGTACGGGATTTACTTTATACTTTTCAATAAAATACATAGCCAATCCTACTTGAGGTTTTCTACAATAACAACTAATTGGCGCAGCCCTATGACTACACCATTTAATTTCTAAATCATCAAAATCTAGTAATTGTTTTGTTTTATTCATACAGGCTTCGCAATCTTGTTCTGTTAAAATACCTTTAGAAATACCCGATTGATTAGAAACGCCAAAAAACAGATATCCTTGTTTTCTATAAAGATCAATCTTACTTTTCATTTTTTCTTTATCTGTAAATAATTCTACTTCGTCTGGATGAATAGGATATTTATTGACCAAATGATCTGTTTTTCTTAGAGTTCCATCGATATCAAAAAAGATAGCCTTGTTAGGATATTGAGTAAATAATACTTTGGGATCGAGAGATTGTATTTGATAAATAGAAGAAAACCCTTCTTCTAGGGTGGGTTCTTCAAAAGAAGTTCTAGATTTAAATAATACAGCAGGAGGAAAAATGTGGGGATCTTGTACTTCTCCTTTTCCTTCTAAATAGAGTTTATTGAATTTATTCCATTGTCTCTTTAAGACAACAATTTGACATTTTTCTATATAACTATTAAATTGTAATACCTCTATTTTCTTATTAAATTTTTTAGCAATTTCAATAAATTCTATCCTATTTTTTTTGGTTAAATGGGTATTATCTAGTACAACTACTTGGATATCATCAGAAACTAGAGCTTTTTCAAATTCTTTGGTAAGTTTTTGTGATTTAGATAAAAGATCATTGGAAAGGATATGGGCATTAGGATATGTTTTAGAAATATAGGTAGATTTACCAGAACCAGGAAATCCACATGTCATAATAATTTTTTGTTCCATTGTAACTATATTGTCAAAGTTATTTGATTTACTATTTCAATTCTTATTAATTTAACTCATAAACTAGTTGATAAATATTTTGATTCTGAAGAATAGGTTCTTGTAAGACATGTTTTCTCTCGTCATCAAACCCAAGCCACTGATTTGTATCAATATTCCAACAGAAACAATTGTAGTGTCCTCCATGAATCGTTCCTAAATGGAAAACACCACTATGTAGTTTATATTTATACTCTCGATCAAATTTAACTTGTTCGTGGAGTAAATTATTTGCGTCAAACTCTAAAGGATATTGAATATTCCTATGGCTCTTATAAATTTCCTTACTTTCGGGTTTATTATAATATCTTTTAAGTTGAATAATTAGGTATTTGGGTAGCTTCCATAGTGTTGTTTTGGTAGTAGCATGATCAACCTTTTTCTTACAGATATCACAATGGTATTTATTATCATCATCAAATTTCTTTTTTGACATAAAATGTTCAAATAGAGTATGTAAATCGATGGTTGATTGAACATCTTGTTCATTATCAATAGTAGCCTGAAGTGTTAAATAATGGAATGTTTCAAATCTCTTTGATTTGTTACCACAATGTTGACATCTTACTCTAGTATAGTATTGTCCCCAAAACATATTAACCAAGGGAGACATTTTTGATTCTAAATGTAAATTCCATTGTTGGATAGAAGCTATTTCTAATTCATTTCTGGTTGATTTAGAACTAATTTCTTTGGGTATACAGACAGATTCGTGGATTTTTTGGATAATGCAGGTTAATACTTCAGTAGAATCATTTTGATATCCCATAGGGAAATAGGAATGTTCATCGAGATATTTAACTAATCCTAAAGGACGAATGAGACAATCATCTTCCCAGTAACCTTTGTAGATCGCCTTTAGACACTCGTAAAATTTGATATCTTTTTCTTTGAATGTTTCGGGATTTTCTAGTCGTAATTTTTCGGTTTTAAGAAAAACCTTTCTAACTTCATCAATATGCATAATTACTTGTAAAGCAGCATTTAGGTAACAAGTATTACCAATGTTGACGAAGGTAGAAACTCCTGTGCCAGTTTTCTTGAAGTCTAGTATTTTTTCAACAGAATGTATATCTTCCATTTATTTACTATAGGGTTTATTCATAGGTTTAAGTTGTTTTTCAATTCAGCTTATTTTTTATAGATCTGTTGTAGTATAAGAAATCTAGAATCTAGTACTTTTTTTTTATACTTCATTTTTCCTACTTCCTGAGTAAAATCTAGAGTCCTCCAGGAGGCAAACCATAGACTTTTATGATATTCAACTTTTTGATCAATAATTTTGAGAATATCGTGAAACTCATTAAGTATTTCGCATATAGAATGTATTATTAATTTTAGAGTTTGTGATGCTTCTATTATTTCTTTCTCCTTTTCTAATATTTCTTTGATATAGGATTCATAAATTTTAATAGTTTCCAATAAGTCTAATTCTTTTTCTAAATGTTCTAATTCATTGTAATTAATATAGGGAGATGGTGTAAATAACGATTTGCCTAGATGAAATATACCGCTTGTAGTTAATTGTATTGTTTTTAATAAGAGATCTGTTGTTAATACAGTAGCTGTATTTCCTAAAGTACTAATCACTTGTAAACCGCCTAATAACATCTTATTTATGAGGTATAAATAAAAAATGAAAAAGAAAAAAATAATACCTATGAAAAGAATAGAATGGATCCAAATATATGGGGACCTCACTTATGGTTTTTTCTCCATAGCATGAGTTTTGCTTATGCGAAAAACAAAGATCATCCTACGGAAGAAGAAAAAAAATATATGTACCAATTTCTAGAGTCTCTTAAATTTGTACTTCCTTGCGCTTGTAAAGACAATTATGCGAAACATTTTGACAAACATCCTCCGAAACTTGATTCTAGAATGGAGTTATTTAAATGGTTAGTTGATTTACATAATAAAGTAAATAAACAAACGAATGATTATAAAAAAAACAAAGGGGATTTTACTCATCTTAAAAACGAAAAAGTAAGTTATGAATCGGTTGAAGCTATGTATAAATCGATTTATAATAAATAATTTAAGGTTTTTTAGCACCAAAACGAATTCTTTCCTGATGTGATACAGGAATTTCATAGGGAATTACTGCTGTAAGTATTCCTAAAGCAATACCAAATAGTAATAATAAAAATTCAATTGCCATTCTTAATAATTACTTCTATTTTTTCTTAGTATTTCCATATTTTTTTTTATTGTATTTGTAGTATAAAACATAATAAATAATAAGGCAGATAAATATAAATAGAAATCCATTGAGTAAAGAAGGTGTCATTTCAGTAAATACAGTATCCTTTACTTTTTCTATTTTCTGTTCTATTTTTGATGGTAATAGATCTTTTGGATTAGGTAAAGGCATGTCATAGGCTATGAGTCTAGTATTATTTTTTTGTAACAAGGGATTTTTATTAATTAATTGATGTAAAATATTGACATCGATAAGTCTTTTAGGCAGATAACTCATAAGTAGGGATTCCTATTAAATAGGAATTTTAAAATATTGAATTATTAACTAATATAAAAATCCTTCATAATAATAGAACAATGGATATCAAAAATATTGCTATTCTTTTTATAACGCTTGTTATACTTTCTCTGGTTGTTATCTCTTATTCTACCAACAAACAAATAACTTCTATCTATACTTATGAAGGATTTTCTAGTGAGAACGAACGTCTAGCCGGTGTTGTTCATTCTGGAGATCTTATTGAAATTGCTACTTCCGAGGAAAAAGATGCCAAATTTATGAATCGCCAAGATTATAATAGCGAAATTGTATTTAGTACACCTCAAGAAAAAGGAGTCAATACAAATCTTAGTAAATTAAGATTGGTAGCAGCTAATCATGCTGATAAATCGATTCAGATGCCTCTTAAGTTTGGTGATACTGTAATGTTAGCCCATAATGCCTATATTGAAAATAAGAATCAAACTAGATATGTAAAGTATGGTGAAAAACTTCAAAGCCATCAAGATGGTGAATTATTTAGAACTTACAAAATAATTAATCCTTCTAACAAAAATGACAATTCGGTTGTCAAATACAATAGCCCGATTGTTCTTGCTAGATCAGAAAATTTTGATTCCTCCTATCTTACTATAGAGGCCAATGGTTCTGTTAGCAGTAAAAGTAGTTTGGATAAAGCCAGTAAAATGATTATAAAACTTAGAAGAGTTTATGAGCCTTATGAGAAGAATTTATGTGTTTGCCAAAATGAAATATTGTATCCTTAAGGGAAAAATTGAACTTATAGATATTTAAATAATACAACGATTTAAACATTTATAATGGAAATCATTGATTTAGTTCAACGCTTTACAATTGATTCGCAACATATTTTAGAGATTTACATTGGTAAAAATCTTAATAGAAACTTATTTACTGTGAACAATAAAATATTTTTCGACATTCTTCTTCAATATATTCAAAAAAATGGATGGTATACTGTTTCTCAATCAGTTATTAAAACCTATAGTACACCCTCTATGGTATTAGAAAGCAAAGTTGAAAATAAACCAAGCAGTTATTTAGACTATAGTATCCCAACAACAACCACTTATAGTGCTTATAAAAAAGATCAATCTAATACCAAAAAATACAAAGGTACTTATTATGATTTGCTATGCTCTAATTATCATAAAAATCCAATCCTAGTTCAAGAATTTCAACAGGATATGGATCAAGTTTATAACGAAACAGTCCAGGAGGTTACTATTTTTGAAAAGAAAAACACATCATGTAGTATCCATTTTGTTGTTGAAAAGGAAAACAATAACCAATTCTATTCGATCAAAGTTGTTTTTGATCGATCCATAGAGAATTTAGATCATATCATTGAATTATTTGAAATTATTGATCTAGCTATGTCTAGATATAAGAAAACAGACAAAACAATTTCTAGTAGATTTGACTTAATCCCTACAAAGTAGTTTAAATTTTTTACTACTTTTACATCTTTACGAATCGAACATAAAACTAATTGAAACGAATATGTGTATTAACTCTCTTAGAAGCCTCCTTCCTGCGCCTATTGCGAATACGATTCCTCTCGCGCTTCTTCTGATCCTTCTTAAGTTCCTTCTCGTCCATATCCTCGACCTCCTTTTTCTCGTTCTTTGAATTCAGCTTATCGAGACGACGATTCACCTTTCCAATAGCTTCCTCGAGATCTTGATTGATATTCTCGGTGTTGTCAATCGTGTCGGAGCAACAAGCTAGGCCCATCTTGTCGTCGGTGGTCATTTTCCAGGTATCTGTAGTGTAGAGAGGTTGATAAGTAGGGATGCTGTTCATGTGGTTACACCAAGCGATGTAGGCTTGATGCTGATAGTAGTTCCACCAGGCGAGCTGGAATGAAAAGTCGTTCATTTGTAGCGTAATATTCTAACAAAGCTACAAAGTCTAGTGTTTCAATTTTTTTCTTTGTAGTTTTTACTTTTTCAACAATCTAGAAAGGGCAGCAGAAGCACCACCACTTCTTGGGTTTCTCCTCAGAACTAGGAACTAGATTAGATGGATAATGAATCGTATCGGGAATTTTGACTTTTTCATCTTTATAGTAGCCACTAGATAACAGATCATCAAAACTACTCTTAGTTTTGCCCTCATAACTATAACCCAAATGATGATCTAACATAAATTTATTTACATCAAGATCCTCGCCCTTATTGATTCTAACAAAAATCTTAGCTAGAAGCCTACCGTATTTGTCAAAACCGAAGCATTGAATCTTTACAATTTTATTAGAGACTAGTTTAGACATGATATCCTTAGAACGAATACCGAAAGTTTTCTCCTTAAGATTCTTTGTGCGCAACTCAGGGCAGTCATAGCCCGACATACGAATGGTAAATTGCTTAAGAACATTATCGTACAAAAATACATTGACTTTACAAGTGTCTCCGTCATAAACATCGACAACTTTGCCTAGAAGGACACGATTTTCCAAGCTAAAAACCTGGATAGACTTGTCCGAGGCGGCGAGAAGATCATATTGATACTTGGTAATGCTTTCCATGTTAGTTTCTCTATTTTGGACCCCTAGATCAATTTACTACTATTCTAGACTAGCTAATCTAGACTAGATAAACGGTATTTTACATGTTCTAAGCACATACTTTCTAATTCAACTTGAAGAATGATTTGATTATTCTTAAAACTCTCATACATTGGATGTAATGTAATGAGTTTTGTTTCTTTGGGTAAATCAATCACAATTTCTATTTTTGTTTTGCTAATACAAATGGTAAAAATTGGGGTGTTTCCATGAAGAAGATAGATTTTGGGTTCTTTTGTTCCCTTTTCAACTGCGAAGTTTCTTACACAATTCTTTTCCGTATTAATATCTTGAACAATTCCATATAGATTTTTCATTAGAGTAATTTGATTTAGTTTACATCCTAGATCTACTAAATATTGTTGGAATTGGATTTCATCTTCCATTCTTTTATAGAATTCAAGAGGTCTTTCATAGGAAATCATTTTCTTTTTCATTTTACCATAGATTTTTTCAATCACCGCTTTATTTTCTAGTTCTAAGTCAAACGCTTGTTTATACAGTTCATCTATTGATTTGTTGATTGTATTTTTAACTGTCTGAATCTGATATCTAACTTTGGTTTGTTTTTCAATGGTATCTAGAAGATCTAAATAAAATGTATCAAACATTTTGAATAATTCAATAACTTCTTCATTGGATTTAACCAGATCCTGCGTATTTTCTTTATTAATTCCTAATTCAACTAGTGCTCTAAGAAATAGAAAACTAAATACTACATTCTCTAGCTGCAGTGTACTATTAGGAAAATAGAGAATGATAGTTTTATTGGATCCATATACTTCCCATTCTATGTGTTTTTTACCTACTATTCCACTTGTAGTAGAAAGAAAAATAGCTAGTCCAATACCTGTACGATCAATATCCTTATAGAATTTATCGAGTTGTTCTTTATTAACTGTATTTTGATATGTTTTAATTTCTAAAAGAATCTTACCAAAATCACTATGAATATGATAATCTGCTTCATGGGGACTTTGGGACATATTAATAACTTCATAACTAGGAAATGCGGTCTGAATATGTTGGGCAATTATTGATTCACCTAATTTACCCTTCATATTACTATTTGATTTTACACTAAAAATCTTCTCAACCTCTGTATTCATTTTATCGATTCTAGAATAAATAGGTTCTAAAAGTTTCTCGGTAAGAGAAGATTGTGATTTTAGACATTCTACCATGGTCATACTATTTTGTTTTACCTCTTTTTTCATTTCATCGGCAAGTTCATCCAATTCTTCCTGAACTGTATGTAATTGATCTCTAGTAGTACTAATAGAATCTAATGCTTTTTGTACTTGAGATTCTGTGATAGATTTAAATTGTTCCATGATTGGTTCTAAATATTTTGCATTATCAATATTCATTTTACAATTTTCTAGAGCTAAACGTCCAATCGTAACACAATTTCTAATGGTATCATTTTTTTTTTCTTTTGGTAGATTTTCCAACCAGGCAATATCCTCCTGGTTACTAATATCTAATACCACTCTCATTTTTCTATATGTTTTTATAATATCTTTTATATGATTAAATCAATTCATTTGTTTTTTGATAATACAATATAAAGAAAGTTTTACTCATCTAAATAAGATGATTTTACAATTTGTATTTTCGGGTTTGCTCTATGGATTTTTAGAGTATAGTATACATCGTTGGGCTCACCTAAGCAATAATATAAGACATTATAATCACCATGTTCGATTAAGATCTTCCTATGATTATTATAGTTTTATTGTAAAGGCGATACAAGTATTTACTCTATTTAGTCCTTTACTATATTACTTTAGAACAGTTCAACTATTGTATTTACAATATTTATTGTATGATTTTACACACATTACAATTCATTGGAACTCTAGTAATAAGCACCCTTTGTTCATTCATTTTATCCGATATCATAATGTTCATCATTCTATCCAAGATTGGAATAAAAATTATGGTGTATTAACACCATTTTGGGATCATGTATTTGGAACAATGAGTAGTAATTATAGAAAAAGAACAAATCCTCTTATTTATTTAACTTTTTTGCCTTATTTTAGTTTCTTGAACTTTTTGGTTTTCTAAAAGTTTTTTTAAGCGCAAAATTGAATATAAAAATTTTTTATAGATAAATAGTATAACAAAATGGGTCGTATTGAATTAATTATCGGTTGTATGTATTCTGGTAAGACCACAGAATTAATGCGCCAAATTATGCGCTACAAAACGCTTAATAAAAAGATCATGATTATTACCCATAGTATGGATACTAGGTATAGTGATACTGGAAATATTGCGACTCATAATAAAGAAACAATGCATGCTGTTCCAATGACTAGATTAGAAGATGCTTTTTCTCTAGATCTTTTTAAGGAATCCCAGATTGTATTTATTGAGGAAGGACAATTTTTCCCAGATTTATTTTCATTTGTAACCAAAAGTGCGAATGAAATGAATAAAACAGTGATTGTTTGTGGTTTAGATGGAGATTTCCAGTTAAAACCATTTGAACAGGTTGTACAACTTATTCCACAGGCTGAAAAGGTACAAAAATTCAATGCCCTATGTAAAAAATGTGGGGATGGAACGGAAGCATGTTTTTCTAAACGTATTGTAAATAACAATGAGAGAGAACTAGTCGGTAGTGATGGGATTTATGAGGCCGTTTGTAGATATCATTATCATAATTAAAAACTCATTAAAGAATCCTAGGTATTAATATTTTCTTATTATAAAATAACTATGAAGGTAACTTATTTTATAATAATTGCTTTGTTTCTTTTTCTAGGTTACTATGCTAAAACTAGAACAGAACATTTCGAAGACGCTAAAACTCCCGATTATTATTATTTACAATCTAAATTAAATAACAAAGTTGTTCAATTATACAAAGGTACGATTGATACATCACTTACAATGAATGAAAAACGTACCAACTATTATCCTCAACTTTGGACGTTTGAAAACAATTTATTACGCAGTGTATACAATAGTAAATATGTAACTATTAGCCCTGATGGTACGAAAGTTTTATTGGATAATTTAGATTCTAATAAACAACAAAAATGGAAACTAACCAGTGAAGGATATTTAGTGAATCTTGCTAAAGAATCACAAGCGATGACGATTGAAGGAGGAAATAACGCAGAGGATGCGATGGTTTCTGTAGATAAACCTATGGATAAGGATGCTTCTAAATGGACTCTAGTGAAAGTTACTGTTGAAGTAAAAAAGATAGAATTAGTGAAAGGAGAAACTAGTGGAAAAGTTGAAAAAGAGATAAATACTAGGAGTATTCCCGAAACAAATAGTTATTCTTATAGTACATGGTTCTATGTGAATGAGGGTGATTATAGGAAAGATCAGATGAAATCTGTTTTTCTCAGGGGATCAAAGGATGAGACCCAAAAATCACCTGGAGTTTATATATTGCCCAATAAAAACAAATTAGCTATTCATTTTACTACTGATAAATCAACCAATGAGGGAATAGATGAAAGCAGATTTAGTTTTGAGCCAGAAACTTGGTATCATTTTGTTATTATTGTTAATGAAAAGAAGATACAATTCTATGTGAATGGTCAAATCTCGGAGGAGGTTGAGGTTAGTGGTAATATTATTCAAAAAGGAAATCTTTTCATTGGACTAAAGGGTGGTTTTGATGGAACATTATCTACTCTTCATTATACTAATAAACCTTTAACAATTGGAGAAATCAATGATCAAATGAAAATGACAAACCCGGAGAAAGATTGTAATGAGACAAGAGAGCAAACCATTGTTGGTAGTAATACGGTGAAATCGATTCAGGAATGGAAAATAAAAGGAGGTGATAAATTAAAAAATAACAAGGTTTGTCCTCCTGAAAAAATGGGTGGAAATACATTAACTTTCCAAATGGCAAAAGAAGCTTCTATGGAGAGTCCAGTAAATTTATTAGAGAAGCAATATTATGATATTTCTGTTTGGGGACAGGCAAATAAAGATGTGAATATACGACCTATTTGTGGTTCATGGAAAGGAGAATGGAAAACGATCAAAGGGGATTGGAAGCAATTAACCTGGGATTTCTATAATACAGATAAAGTCGAAACATTTACCTTTGAACTAAATACTGAATCGAAAAGTAAAATAACATTCTTTTTACCTGTTGTTAAGGTGAAACTTATGAAAGTAGAAGATGGTAATGTTGTTATTAAAGAATATCGTAGTAATGGAACTCATTCTACTTGTAGTATTAAGGAGGTAGGATTAAATAGTACGATGGGATGGTGTGCTTTGAAGGATATGAGAGATAAATATTATATCGAAGCTAATTTTGATAAGATTTATGAAATTAATAAAATACATACAAGAGGACGTGGTGATTATCCTCAATGGGTTACCGAATATAAGGTGGAATATTATGATCTCTATTATGATCGTTGGACTTTTTATTCCGATGGAATGAAGTTAGAAGGAAATAAAGATATGAATACAGTAAAAGTTAATGATGTTAAAATAATATCAGATAAAGTACGTATTTATCCCGTTAGTTATCAAAGTTGGCCTTCGATGAGAATTGGATTTAGTGGCAAGGAAAGTAAAAAAGATAAATGCGAAGATTACAAAGTAAAATCGGAGATAGAGCAAAATATGATTGAAAGGGAGAAATATATGAAGTTGTATAATAAAGAATGTAAAAAGATAAGTTATTATGAACACGAAATGCAGGTTGAACGCGAGAAGAAAATATTAGAAGGTTTACAGGAAAAATTAAATAGAAGTGAGATCACTGCTAAGACTTATGAGTCAAAATATAGAGAATCCAATGAAAGATTAAGTAAATTAGAAAAGGAAATAGAAAAATTAAATCTTGAGAAAGAAATTATCGGAGGTAATAATAGGAATATGGATAAATCTAATACTAAACTTAATGAAAAGTGTGAACCAATAACTGATAAAGAAAAGAAACTAGAGAAAAAGGAAGAGAAGAAAGAAGAGAAAAAAGAGGAAAAGGACGAGAAAAAAGAAAAGAAGGAGGATAAAAAAGGTAAGAAATCAAAAGATGAAATGCTAGAAGAGTTATTACAAAAGATGGATAAAGTTAGCAAGGATCTTGATACGAAACAAATTAAATTAGAAAAAATAGAAAGTGAATTAAAACTCTTAGAAAGCCGATCTGAATCTACTGAGAATAAGAAGAAAGAGAAAAAACTCAATAAAAAGAAGAAATTAACTCAAAAAGAGATTGATGAATTACAAAATCAACTAAAGACTTGTCAAAGTCAGTTCACTGAAAATAATGTAACCGAAACATTTAGTTCCTATGAACCTTTTGAAGATATGGACAGTCAAAAACCCAAAAAAGTAATAACTTGTAGTGTTGATAAATATGATATAAAAAAACATAGACAATACAAAAAATTAATAAGTGACATTGAAAATAAGATGAAAAATGAATATAGGTGTGAAAAGAAAGATCAATGTAAACCATTTGATAGCATGGATATTAGAAAGCACAAAGATTATCCCTATATTGTACAGGCTGTATATGATATTGCCAAGAACGAGTTTAGTGATATTAGAAAACACAAAGATTATGAAAAATTAGTGAAGGAAGTTGAAAAGAAAACAATCACTGCTTATGGCCGTAAAACTCCTTTAGGTTATACTAAATGCCCTAGTGATGTAGAATTATTAAAAAAGATTGATATTAAGAATCATCCTGAATTTAGAAATATCATTAGGGAGGTTGTTAGAAGAGTCATTGCTAAGTATGGTCGTCCTATTCCTGGAACCAACCCTGTGCTCTACAAGCCTTGCTCTGAAAATATTCTTACTAATAGTATAGCCGATATGAGTTCAAGTAGCAGTCAATGCTTACAGAATTTCAATGTTTCTGGTAGTACGATTGAATCATTTGAAGATGTTAATTCATCTATAGATACATTTGATATTCGTAATCATAGACAGTATCCTCAACTATTAAAGATTCTTCAACAACAAAAGTGTAGCGATAATGTTCCTAATACTCAAATAGAAGCATTAAAGAAGCAATGTGAATTAAGATTAAAGATGGTGAATCAGAATCTAGAAAGTGATATAATGAATAGTGAGCCCTATAGGAAATTGGTTTCCGCCTACAGAAAACTATTAGAACAACAAAAAATCAATGAACAAACCGGCGGTGTTAACTTTGAAAAACTTCAAAAAGCATACAGAAGACTAAAAAAACAATATGATCTTCTTAAAATGAATCCTTCTGCTAGTGTTTTTGATATAACGAAACACCCTGATATTAATAAATATGTTCTTAAATCTAGTTTACCTATTGATCTAAGTGTTAAATCCGCCTACGATAATCAAATTTTACTTTTAAAGAAAGAATTAGCCAGATTACAATCTATTCATAATAAATGTACAACTAAATTTAATGTTGAAGGATTTACTAGTGATATGGATAAGGACACCGTAGAAGCTAAAGTTCTAGTTGAAAAGATCAATAAACTAGTTGCCAAGTTAAATAAGAATATGACTGTTGAAGATAAAGGACAATTTGAAGAGATTAAGAATGCTTGTAGACATGCATTTAATTTTGTAGGATATATGGATGATGCTTCTAGAAAATTTGTTGAGAATGTATACAAAGATATTTTGGCTGTTCAAATGAAGGAAAAGAAATTAGAAGAGTTACTTCGTAAATACATAAGTCAAGATAAAGAAAGACTTGCTGCTCAAAAAATGGGAGTTCCTATTGCGAAAGCGAGTGAACCTAGTATTAGCAAAGCAATTGAAACTAGTATTGTAAAAGTAAGTGAAACTCCAAAGAAAGAGACTGATAAAATGGAATCCAAGAGTCCTATTGTTGAGATTCAAAAGATGATTGAATTGGAAATGAACAAAAAATCCAATGATAAAGTCTTACAAAAGGAGATCAAGATGATCGATCAGATGAAGGATAATGTTGTGGCGACAAAAGAAACTGCTAAAGATGATATGTTAACTAAATCAAAGAAAGCCATTGATAAAGTTGCTGCTAAAATAGAAAGTGGCATAGTTGAAAATCCCTTAGAAGAGGCCAATTATCTACGAAAGATTAGAAAACAATTAGAAGATCAAAAGGATACTTTAGATGTTAATATTCATGATTTACAAGCTAAATATGATAAACTTAAACAAGTTGCTCAAGATTATGAATTTAAGAACAAATATATTCGCGATGAATTGGAAGTTCTTAGAAAACGTTGTAATGAGCGCATAACCAAATTATGGGAAGAAAATAGTAACATAAGAAAATCATTAGAAAGTAGAGAAAATGCGAATAATAATCGTGAAGTAGCGTTAGATAAAAAACAAAAACAACTCGAGGAACGCGAAGAAAAAATAATGAATATGAAAAATAGTCAATTAGATAAGTTTCAATATTTCCAAAACAAATTACAAGAAGAACGCTCCATTACCGATAAATACAAGGAAGAATTAAGCAAATTGCGCGACAACTTAGAGAAAGAAAAGGGCAATTGGGATAGTAAAAGGCTTGAATTAGAGAATCAAATTACTAACGTCCGCAATGAATGCTCAAATCGTGTTGATAGATATAGAAGAATGTACGAAGAAGGTGAAAAACTATTAGAGGAACTTCGTGTTCGTAGCATGAAAGCTCCTGCCCTAGTTGAAAAGATTGATAAAGTTAGTAATAAAATGGCTAAATCGGTAGATTCTGCTATAAGTAAAACGGTTGAATTAAAAGAATCTCCAGCTCCTACTAGAAAAGATCAAGTAGCTATCGATAATCAATTATTGGAAGATATGAAGAAAGTAGTTTCAAAGGTCAATGAAATAGAAGCCAAAGTAAATAAAAAGACTACTCCCGACAACACCATGTGGTACAATAATCGTTATGCTCTTATCCAATGATTCATTTAGTGTAAATACATCTAATTATTTCTAAAATAAATAGATTTATTTGTTTTGTTATTATATAGAAATGGAAAGTTTAGGTACAATCATTGCCGTACTTGTCATCTTGATGGGTATTTATTCATTAATTGCCTGGATTATTATGACTACTTACAACAATTCAGTAGTAAAAATGAATCCTAATTGGAAACCCATGGATTTTAGAATTGCCCTTTTCTTCACTCTCTTTACCCAAATGATCTTTAGATCTCCTATTGATAATTTAATGAATTCTGTCCAACCACCTATGAATCTTTAATTAAAATTATTCAATTACAGGTACAAGATGAGGTAGCCCGCCAGCTGCAGCTGGACTAATTTGTACAAGAGCAGTTAATACAATAATACTGCCCGTGTATTTATTATCATTTCCGTTTTTGCCTTCAGGTTTACCTAAAGAGATAAATCGATCGATTTCTCCAATAAAAATCTTTCGGGCTTCATTAAGATCATTGATTTTATTAAAGGTACTAACACTATATTGAACAAATGGAAAATAACCAGGTAGAATTTTTTGTTTTTGTAGATGAGTTAAAAACAGCCTATAGTTCCATAGATCTTCTAGTTCTGTATACATTCGTTTTAACTCTGATAGCGTAAGATTCCAGAACCATTTATATTCGACATAATGACCTAATTCATTCATCTTCTGGAAAACTTGTAGGACTCTCCATTCTAGTTTCTTCTCGCCTGTTAATTGTATTTCTTCCTTATAATCAACAACATTACTAGTTTTCGATAGTTTTTTATGAAGTTTTTTAATTTCTTCTATTTTTTCTTTAGGAAAATCTACATGGGTATAAGGATTTTTAATAGGATCTAGAGGATTACATGTCATTATATAATCATGAAGGGTTCTAATATCAAAAGCAAATACTTGATTAGACTCTTTGTATTCATAAAAGAATTCTAGAGGAATCGATTCAATATCCTCAAATGTATAGAAATCGGTCTTATTTTGATACTTGTTTTTATCAAATACTGCTGGTCTTTGTTTTTTTTCATTATCAACATTACTTACATTCGCGGTATTACCTACATCTTTTATAATGACGGCTTCGGGAGGTTTAATAAAAACGGTTTGGACGATTTTAGCATTTTCGATAAGCATAGTAAAAGGATTTGTACAATCGGTATGTTTACCACAATAATTCCCGGTTTTTTTCTTATTAGGACATTGAAGATAGAACCCTTCTCCCTTTAGAGATTTGCGGGCATAACATGTTGCTTCATTTAAAGTATAGCTCATTTTGCTCTTTTTTATTTAGTCTTTTTTAAATCCTTTCAATTCTGTTTAAAAATTTTTCTAATGTTTTATATTGTTCATAAAGTTGATGGGCTATATCTGTATAAAAGATTTCATTACTTAATTTAATATCAAACATTGCTAAAAGCGTTCTGCTAGATGGGTAATACCTATTAAAATAAGATATAAATTGTGCTAAATCATAGAATTTTTCAGCTCCAGTTAATTTTTGTACTATAGAAACACCAAAATCACTTATTGTAAAATGAATTCTATCTTCAAAACTATTGGACAACAATATATTTCTAGGTTCTAGATCATTATGATAAATATCTAATTTTTGTAATTGAATCAATCCATTTGTAACATCTATAAATATATCTTTGAAGAGATCCGGATGTAAACTATTTTTTTTCAAATAAGTTTCTAAATTTTGTCCTAATTTAGGATATATGATTAAAAATGGTAATTTGGGGTCCTCTTTACAATTGATTACATCCATTGGAACTAATACATTGATATGGCTAGTATTTTCAACCCTATTCCAATATTGTTTAATGATTAGATTGATTTCTATTTCATTTTTAATATTTTTTAGATAATTACCTATCTTAGATCTTGATTTTCTCTCTTTTAGATTGGTCGTATCTTTGTATAAATCATGATCAATGTATTTGATAACACAATCCAGCCCATTCATATTTTTTGTATAAATCTGCCAAGAACTGCCTCCTTTTGTCATTAATTTCGCACTATGTATTATACTTTCACATGTTGATGAAGGTTGTTCGTTGATTCCAATATCTTTAGCAGTTATTTGCTTTTTACTATCGAACAAAGCTTCTCGTAATTCATCAGCATTCTCTTTCGATGTTTTTTTAGATCTTCTATTGATTATCTGATTGGTTTCAACAATAGAAGGGGTCATTAAAAAGTTATTTTCATTTTCAAAGTCTTCTAATTGTAAAGGAATAGATTTTTTTGACTTACTATTTGACTTACTATTTAACTTATTATTTGACCTATTATTATTTGAGTTAAAATGGAAAGGACGGACAGGAGTACCCCATCTATTTTTGTTAGAATCATTGGATGTGCTATTTAAATCTATTTGTAAGGGCCTGGGAGAAGTTGCCAGCAATTCATTATTATTGTTTTGCGCGTTAATTTCTGAAGGATCAGAAGGTATAGCCCATCTTTGTATATAGTTTGGTGAATTAAATTCTAGAGGATCAGGAGGTGTTGCCCATCTTTTTTTTTTATTATTTGGAGAGTTAAAGTTTTCTATTTGTAGAGGCCTCCGAAAACCATTGTCATTATTGTTGTAGGAATTAAATTGTAAAGGCTTGGGAGATTCAAAAAGAAATGAATCATTATTATTTCTAGATGGAATCATTCTATTATTTATTGATATTATATTTTTTTATTATAATATTATAGTAATATGTTTATACTTGATGCTATTGATCCAACAATTTTTTTTATAAGTTTAGGTGTAGGATTTTTTTTTGCTTACATAACATCCAAAACCCCTAGAATTATTTATAAATATCCTACTCCTTATAATATGGATAAAATTACCTATACGGATAGTGTTGGTACTTGTTATAAATACAAGGGAAAAGAAGTAAAATGTCCAAAAGATATCCGTAAAATAACCCCTGTAGAATTTAAATAAACAAATGTTTGATTTAATAAGAATTTAAATAGAAGATTAGGAAAATTGATAAAGACCTTATTCAGTTTTATAATGAATAAATTATAAAATGAATACTAATAAATATGGTCTTAAACTATGGAATAATAGAGATAAACTTGAAGCTGGTTTAGATGAGTGCGCCCGAGGTTGCCTTTTTGGAAGAACCTATATGGCCTGTGTTGTTTGGAGCAATGATTTTCTAGAAGAATCGATAAATGATCCAGAATTTAAATGGCTTCATGATATTCGAGATTCTAAGAAAATGACCCCCAAAAAACGCGAAATGCTTAGTGAGTATATTAAAGAATATGCTCTTGATTATAATATTCAATGGGCCGATGAAAAAACAATTGATGAAGTGAATATTCTACAAGCTGTACAAAATGGGTTTCACCAATGTTTAGAGAATTTACAGTTTCTTCCTGATCAAATTTTTGTAGATGGTAACATTTTCCGTACCTATTATGATGACAAACTAAATATTGTTTCTCACCAATGTATTGAAGGAGGCGATAATATTTTATTAAGTATTGCTAGTGCTAGTATTCTTGCTAAAGTGGAACATGATAAATATATCAAGGAATTATGTGCCAAGTATCCTCTTTTAGGTGAAAGGTATGACATTCATAATAATATGGGTTATGGAACTGCTAACCATATGAATGCCATTAAAGAACATGGCATTACGGAGTTCCATCGTCGCAGTTTTGGCATCTGTAAAACAGCCACTGTAAATACTCTTTAGAAAATGGAATGAATTTATCTGTGATAACAGAATTCTTAAAAGTTCATTAAAGTTTGTATCCAGGCATATCGGTAACAGGTACCATACTAGCTTTGTAGGGATCCAAGAGAGCAGCATCGGATACTTCACTTGCTAATCTAGCAGTATCCTTACTTAATCCTGATTCAACGCTGCTGGCTTCATCGTGACCAACAACTTTCTCCCATTGAATAGCAGTTGATTCACTAGATATTTTAGTGTTATTACTGGAAGAAGTAGAAGTACTGAGAGTGTCCATACTAGACATACTAGGAGTTATATATTTCTCTCTTTTATAATTGAATAATTTTTTGGTGTTAGAAACAACTTTGCTAAGAACATTTTTAGTGTAGGAATGGAAACTAATAAAGAAGGCAATGGCAATTAAGAGAGAAACGCCAATATCTTTAGTAGCTGTGTAAGCAATGAGGGCAAAGATGATGATTTGAACCATAGGATGATGGAAATATTTAGAAATAGAAGTAGGTAATTTGGGGGCGGCTAAAACAGCATAGAGAATTATAACAATTTTAAGAAAACCAGAAACGTAGATATTGTTTAAAAAGGATTCGGTAGGGCCTTTTAGGACACGAAGCATAGGAATGGGATTGATACTTTGGACGGTTTCCATATTCTACTATTAAAGAATAATTTAATTTTACTTTGTTCTATTTTATTTCTTTTTTACAAAAGACAAATTAAAATCATTGAATAAAATAGTAGTATGCTTGAAATATTTAAAAAAAGACCTATGGTCGTTTTAATCAGTGTTCTTTGGGGAATAGGTTTAGCAACATTATTTGCTGGTGTAGCCAATAAGAGGGATTGTATTATTGTTCGTGGAGAATTGCCTGTTGAAATAGAAAAAAAAACATTCCAATATCCAGATCTAGAAAATAAATGCTATCAATACAAAAGCTATCTACAACCTTGTAGCAAAGAGATCTATCCTGTAGTTAAAATTGAAAAATCCATTGACAAAAAAATAAGTAAATGACAAGCGACTTTCAACTTCTCCCAGACTATCTAAAACCAAATTATAAAATAAAACGAACTAGTTTAGATAAAAATACATATGATCAATATCTAAATGATATGTATCTTTTGGATGAACGATCGGAATTTACCTATATTTGGAATGAACTTACGAACACCTATAAAAAAGTTCTATGGACTACATTATGGAAAGAAAGGAGAGAATCTATTTTAGAAAAAAGAGAAGCAATGGCCGAAGAATGCTTCGCAAAAATAGAAAAACAAATGCTGGAGAATGAAGAGAGAAACAAGTTAATATAAATACAACTACAAATGATTTATAAAAATGGATAAAAAGCAAATTTATAAATTATTAGCAACAATACATGATGAAATAGAAGATTCCATTCTTTCTAATATAAAACCTGGGGTGAGTTATATCGATCTATGTACTTTGATCGAAAAATCCATTGATACTAAAACAAAAGATCTAGAATTTGAATCAAAGGGCATTGCGTTCCCCGTAGGAATCAATGTGAATCATTGTGCTGCCCACGATTCGCCTTTTTTTAAAGATGAGCGAATTTTTAAAGAAGATGATGTTATAAAAATAGATTATGGAATTCAAATAAATGGTTATATATTAGATGCAGCCTTTACGGTTTGTTTTAAGGAGCATTATAGGGATCTATTAGAAACTACTAGAAAGGCATGTATGGAAGCCGCTAGACTTTTTTATCCAGGGACAAAAATATCTAGTATTAGTAAAAAAATCTGTCAAGTAGTAGGAGATAAATATACTTTATTAAACAATCTTTGTGGACATCAGATACAACCCTACAAAATTCATAGTGGTAAAGTAGTTCCTAATACTTTAATTAAATATGATGAGAAAGTATTGGAAAATGAAGTATTTACAGTTGAACCTTATCTAAGTACATCAAAAAATCATGGAGGGGAAACGTATGAACAGGGTGAAGTTTCACACTACATGTTTCATTATTATAATAAATCTTTTGAGAATATAGCGTTTTTAAAAATGATTCCCACTCTTTATAATTGTAAAACATTGGCTTTTCATAAAAGATGGCTTTCTGAAAAAGATGTTAGTTATTTAGAAAGTTTAGTAAATAAAGGTTTGTATAAAACATACCCTCCTATCTATGATAAAGATCCAACTGCCAAAGTAGCACAGTTTGAAACAACCATTTTAGTTACTGATGATGAACCCTTTATATGTAAACAATATGATAAGGTAGATAAATATATTTTGAAGCATTCATCGTAATGAATAATTAAATTTTGGGAACACCCCGTCCCGTTTCAGTTCTACAAACAGGACATAAAATATTGGATTCAAGCCATGGATCAATACAATCTTTATGGAATAGGTGGTGACATTTTAATTCTCTACATATATCCTCCTCTTTGAATTTATCAATACAAATAGAACATGTATCACATTTCTCTTTGTTTTCAAAATTTTTATGTAAATTAACTCGTAAAACATCTAAATCAGCCCTGTGAAGTCCTACTACAACATCCTCCATTCTGTGAGGAGGATTTGTGAGGCTTGTTAAAATATCTACGAAGTTAGATAATGGATTTATGGAAGTAGTAATAGGAATATTAAAATGAGTACTTTGACTAAATATGCCACTTGGATTACCCATATTGCCTAAATTAGGTTGAATATTTGAAAGTCGTTGAATGAGAGTATCCATATCACTTATTGTATTTGATCTATTGATAATGGTATTAAGAGTATCAAGATGATTTATAGTCCTCATCGAGTTAGTTAGTTGATTTGTTAGATAATCTAGGATATTCCCGGTTTCAATTAATTCCTGGTCTTCCTCTTCTACCTCTTGCTCTTCCATTGGTTGTATCTGCTCTCGTACTGTACATTCAGCCAAAAAGAATCCATGATTATCAATGATAGATTCCGATAAATATATATCTTCGGGAAGGAGTTCACTGCCTAAAGCATATTCAGGAGTAACTTGTCTTTCAAAATTATTTAAAATATAATAAACGGTTCCTTCTAGATTTCCACTAGCAAGTCGGTTTTCAATAAAACGTTTTAGTTCCCCTATAGTTCCCGTCCGAGAAAAAGGAAAGGTTACCATTACTTCTTCTCTATAAATAACAGAGGGATCATTTTCCACCATGGACATGATGAGCGTAAAACGATAATTATCCATTTTATATATTATTTGTTAATTATTTATTAAATTAGATTTAAATTCAATTTAATACATAAGTTATTTATTTCAATCCATCTTTTTCTCCAATTCATTCTTTATTTCTTCAATCATTTTCTTTGTTTCATCAATCTGTCGATTGCGTTCTTCCTCTGTAATTTCATTGCTTTCATTTTCTACTTCTTCCTCTTCTTCCTGTTCTTCGTTTTCTTGGAGATCAGTGGTTTCATTAAACTCAACAACAGGTCTTTCCATATTTGTTACTAGTTTTTCAATATTAGCACACATAGTTTTAGTGTGACTGTTAGATCGCCTGCAGCAACCAGTAATGAGCATGGCAAAAAGAATTGTATTGACAATGTAGAATATCATAATCTTTAGATTATGTTAGGTAATCGTTTTAGTTTTAAGCCATTTTAATTTAAGTAATTTACTAATGTTTTTAAGTGTAATACAACCTAAATTGTATTTATTGATTAGATTAATCATATCGGTAAAATAGGTCTGAACCATTTTATTAGCTTCCTCCCGATTTACATAGAATAAAATGTTGTTGTGATATTGTTTTTTTTTATCCGTTTCAAAATCTTCTAAATCATCTAAAATTTGATAGATATACCCAAAATATTCTCCAATTTTCATAATTTCCTCTAGATTATTGGTGGTTTTTCTAGATAAAATATAGCCTAAAGATATTGATAATATAAAAAGCGATCCTGTTTTTTTATAAACCATATCTAACCATTCCTCCAAATTAGTACTTTCTTTCATTTTCAAATCCATCAACTGTCCTACACATAAACCATTGTTGCCCAACAAGGAATACACTAAATGATTGATTTTCTCTGTAAATTCTAAAAACATTTCATGACTAGTAAAATATTCTTTTTTTTTTAATTCAACAAGCATTGTTTGTATTTTGTATAGAGATAGCAACATGAGTTGTAGAGCTGCTAATTTACTAGTAGATTCATCAAATTGTTTATGAAGAGTTAATTTATTTCTACGATAATCATCATTATCCATCATGGGTAAATCATCTACTATAAGAGAAGCATTATGTATATATTCCAAAAATAAGAAACAATCAGATAATGTTGGATAATGTATCTTTTCTATCTTAGATGTTTCAAAGATTGATAAAAACAGAATGGGTCTCCAACGTTTCCCATCTTTAAGACAATAATCAATTGCTTCTAATAAAGATGGATCTTTGATATTCTTATTAATGTCCTTTTCAATATATTGATTTATAATCTGAACATATTCTTTGAAATCCCCCATAGAAACCTCTATAGTATACTAAGTGTTTTTTTTATACTTTTTAAACCATTTATTTCTTGTACTAAAATAGAATGTCAGCCAAAGATCTTAAAATCGAAGATTTCCGAGTAAAAGAAACTGTCATTAGTAGATTGATCAAAATATTTACTCCCTTTTCTATTTACTTTTGGACAACCATTTTTCTCATCATTCTACTCATTCTTATCAATAAATACATAACTACCAATCTTTTTGTTAATATTATTTATATCATCATGTGTTTAGTTATTTTATTTGGTTAATATAGTAATGTCTATTTCCTATAGTAAAACAGATATTATACTCGTTTACTCGGGATCTCAAGAAGACAATTCTTTTCTTCCTTTTGTTCCTGATATTTATTATCATTATCTATCTCAAAACTCATTAGCCAATAGTTATTTCGCCTATTATCCTAAAACCAAAAAATCAGTTCTATATTATCCTTCTATGAATTCACAATGGGAAGATGACTATACAAGATTAAATCTAAAAACTAGTATTCCCCAGAAACCCATAAAGCAACTAGTTAAAGATCTTTTTAGCTACACACCTAAAAAAATTATGGCAAATCCAATATTATCTTCTACTCCTCTATATCAGCAACTTCAAGATTATTTTACTGTAGATTTAGAATCATTACCTGCTCTTTTAAATACACATAGGGAATTAAAATCTACAATTGAAATTAATAAACTAAAAGAAGCGTCTAGAATTAATAGTATTTTATTTAGAGATATTATAAAAAATACTAGAAGCTATAAAAACGAGAAGGATATATTAAATGATTATGATTGTAAACTGAACAAGATAAATCGTGATGCCACTTATTCCTATTTACCTATTGTTTCTAATAGCAGGAACAACGCCATTATTCATTATACCTATAACAAAAAACCAATACTGGTTAATAGTCTTATTTTAATGGATGTTGGATGTAGATTAGATGGCTATAGTTCTGATGTTACTAGAACTTTTCCTAGTTCTGGGAAGTTTACTAAAGAACAAAAGGATATCTATTCCATTGTTCTTGATTGCTATAAATTTGCTGTTAGTAATCTGCGAGAAGGATCTAGTTTTATTGAAGTTGAAAAGAATATGCGCCTATTGATGTACAACAAACTAGTCGAAATAGGATTAGTTAAAGGTACTAAACGGATAAAAGATCAATTAAAGATTACCGATTTATTCATGCCTCATTTATTGGGTCATTCTATTGGATTAGAAGTACATGACGTTCCAAGGCATTTAGATCGATTAGAAGAAAATATGGTAATCACCATTGAACCCGGTATTTATTTTGGGGAGAATATCCCTTCTACTAATAAATATTGGAAAGTTGGAGGCATTCGTATAGAGGATGTTTTTCTAGTAAAAAAGGATGGATTAGAAAATTTAGTAGATGTTCCAATTGAAATAGAAGAGATTGAAAAACTAATTCAATAAATTATTTAATATATTAACTTATTCCATTCTTTACTCAGTTCTATAAAGGAATAGATGCTGTGGGATTGAGCTAAAAAATTCATTAATCCATTTTCATAAGTTGATTTAGTTATAGAATAAACTATAAGTAGATCATTTTTATAATAGATCTTTAGTTTTTCCTTTTCTGTATATATATATAATACTAGTAAATCATGCTCGGTATCTAAAACAAAACTTGTTGAATGTTTATAGGGCACATAGTTGTATTTAAGTAGATAACAATTAATAAGTTCTTTAAGATCTTTTAGTTTGTTTTCCCCGGCTTCTATAAAAGCTTGTTTTCTTACTACTCGAACATCTTGATAATTTTTCTCTTTCTCTCTATTTATTAATTCTGTCTCCCTTTTATCTAATTGTCTAATAACTTCCTTTAACTCACTATAAATATTCTTTAAAATAGGATTCTGTATTTCCTCTTTCATATATTTTTTACTTTTTTCTATTCTAATTATCTTTAAACAAGTAAACAAATTGATATAAAAGGTATTTCTCCAAACAATGAAAGATGAAAAAAGCCATTAGTTTATTTAGTGGAGCTGGAGGCGATACGCTTGGATTAGAAAAAGCCGGATATAAAGTTGTTGCCTTTTCAGAGAGTAATAAAGCAGCTATTCAAACTCACTTAGCCAATTTTCCCGAATCTGTTCATTTATCTAATCATACATCCAGTGATTCTCATTTAACCCAACCTCAAAGTGATATCAAAGATATACCTAATGAAGTATTTGAACAATACAAAGGAAAGATAGATGTAGTTTTTGCTGGTTTTCCCTGTCAGGGATTTAGCAATGCCGGAAAGAAAAAAGAAAATGATCCGAGAAATGAATTAGTCTATGAATTTGTCCGTGTGGTAAAATGTGTACAACCCGAATGGTTTATTGGAGAAAATGTAAAAGGTCTATTATCTAGAAAAGGAGTAGATCCTATAACAAAGAAAAAACGTCCTGTTATTCATATTATCCAATCTCTTTTCGAAGAAATCAACTATAAAATGACCTGGAATGTTGTTACTGCGACAGATTTTGATGTTCCTCAAGAACGTAAACGTCTTATTATTGTAGGTCACAAAGGAACTATGTACCCTCATTTTCCCTGGTCTGTACCTAATCTCTACACGCCAACTATTAGAAATGTACTAGAAGATACTCTTGAGGGAGCCATGATATTTCCAAAGAATCAAATTCCTTCCCATTTACTAGATTCTACTATCTGGATTAAAACTTCGAAAGAAAGTTGTATGGGTTCTCCACATCCTAATTTAGTTCGTCTAGTGAATGGGATAAGAAACAAATCATCGAAAGAACTTCTAGAAGAAGGTACAGATTCAGTAAAGACAATTCAAGTAGAAGGAGGATTGATTAGTTTTTGTAAGCGCATTTCTAGTCAACATGGACAAATCTGTGATCCAGATGGTCCTTCAAAAACCATTATTTGTACTTATGGTATCTGTCCAAGACTCTTTTTAGGTCTTTATAATACATCCAATGATACCTATTATATTCGAACATTTACAAAGAGAGAACTAGCACAGATTCAAGGTTTTCCCGAAGAATATGTATTCTGTGGAAATGAGAAAGCTATCATTACACAGATTGGTAACGCGGTACCTCCTCAAATTGTAAAATATATCGCAGAAAATCTGGACAAAGTAGAATATAAAACACAGCCTCAAACGATCTGTTATATTGATGAAGATGATGAGGATGAATAGTTAAATTATTTTTTGGAGTGTTTTTTTGAGGGATTGAAAGAATATGTTTCTTTGTTCCATGGTGAAATTACATTTGTATTGATTGGCAAAACGAAAAACAACTCGAAGGTTGCTATCAGACTCTTTGTATTGTTTATTTAGATCCTCTTTGATTTTTCTAATTTCGGTCATTTTATTGTTTTCTTGTTCACTAGGAATATCCTTTCCAAATCCAATGAGAATACTCTTTTCTTTTTTGGCAATATAACTAATGACATAAATCATATCATGATTGAACCAACCATCATTAAAATGTATAGTTGAAAGATTACTATGTTTTAAATCAAAATCATATCTTGTATTGATCTTATTTTTTTTAATATCAACAAGAGAAAAATCAGGAGATTTTTGTGTACCATTGATTTGATAGATATAATAATGTCCATCATTCATTTCATTGATTTTATCTTTACCTAAAAATTGGAATCCATATTGTTCTAATTGATTGGCAAAATGAACTTCATGTGGGGTTGCTTTATTAGCTGAACCCTGACCTCCTTTATTACAAGATTGATTAAGTTTACTTTTGATTTCTTTATCAACTTCTTTTGATTCTAATAAAACGGGATTATGATAGATTTTTTCAAGCACCTTAATAAGTTGATCTACAAATACATTCATTTTGTTTCTTTTGGTAAAAAAATCTTTTTCAATTTGAAGCAGGGAAATTGATTTAAATATTATAGAGAAATGTTAAAATCAATTAAAGAATGGGTGTTCCTCGTTTTTTCCGTTGGGTTGTTAAAAAATACCCGTCAACCTTTATCAAAGGCAAAATCAATGTTCCCTGTGGATATCTATGTTATGACGTAAATGGTCTTCTACACCCCTGTGTACGACAGAGTATTTCGGAAAAGGGAGGATTTGTACTAGAAGATATAGAAAAGAAGGTAAGAGAGAAAATGTTTGAGATCTCTAAAATTACTAATCCGACAAAAGGAATTCTTATTTGTATCGATGGTGTAGCTCCCTTAGCTAAAATGTATCAGCAACGTTATCGTCGTTATAAAAGTATTTATGATAAAGAAGTAGAAAAAGAAATCTACAAGAAATACAATGAACCGTATCCTTTTGTATGGGATACAAATGCCATCACTCCTTCTACTGATTTTATGAAACATATGGATATGTTATTTGATACTATCTCAAAAGAGATGGAAAAGAGATATCCATCTTGTAAAGTGTATTATTCACCTAGTAGTACTCCAGGAGAGGGTGAACATAAGATCATGGAGATTCTTCGTACTCTGCCAGAAAATAGGGAGGAGAGTTATTTTATTCATGGACTCGATGCCGATCTTATCTTTTTAAGTATGGGCTTAGGAAAAGAAAATATCTATCTTATGCGAGAACAGGGTGAATCATTAGGATTTCTCAATGTATCTGGATTAAAAGAAAAAATGTTTGTAGAAATCCAAAATAGATGTAAGCACCCTCTCGTTCCAAAAGAGGTTGAAAAAGACTTTATGGTGCTCTCCTTCTTTTTAGGCAATGATTTTCTACCAGCTATCTTCTCTCTCCATATTGATCAAAATGACGAACTAATTAAAACCTATTGCGAGGTTATTCAAAAGGAAAAAAAAAGTCTAGTAAAAGATACAACGATTAACTGGCATGTATTCAATAAAATCTGTGAGGCATTTTCTCAAATCGAATATACTCTTCTTAAAAACAAAATCAAACGTTTCCTTGATGGGAAAAACTCCGATGCGGAATTTCCTAGCAAGGTTCAGAAGGAGATTTATTGGGATCGCCAACGGCCTAAAAAGGATGAATTAGGACTTCTAGAAGGGGGTTGGAAGGAACGTTTCTACAAGCATTATTTTCATATGGAAATAAATATGTGGTCGGAGAGAAATGCGATGATGGTGAATTATCTAGAGGGTTTACAATGGAATCTGAGTTATTATTTAGAAGGAGTCAAAAATTGGCAATGGAACTATCGTTATCATGCTGCGCCCTTTTTTGGTGATCTACATCATTACCTTACGAAAAGAGGAACGGATACTGTACTACAAGCATGTAATAAAGTAGTACGTCCTACAAAAACTCCTAATTCCATTGAACAATTACTTGTAGTTTTACCTCCACAAAGTAGTCAACTTATTCCTATGCCCTATAGAGAATTAATGAGTAATTACCAAATATCTGATATTGTGGATCTTTATCCTGTAGGATTCGAACTTGATTATTATTACAAAGAAAAGGATTGGGAATATAAACCAGTGCTTCCTGATATTGAATTTTCAAGGATTCAGAGAGAAATTTCCAAATTTAAAAAATAGGAATCCATTTACCGGATTTCTCATGCTTCTCCATTTTCATTTGAATAAATTCTCCAATGGCTTTTTCTTCAAATAGGGCGCTCATTGTTTTACTAACTTTCATACTAGGAATAAGACAGGTTGAAATATAATGTTCTTTGTTATAGACATGATAAACCTCTGGTTTCTCTGTCTTACAAACAGAATATGTAACATATTTGTTATCAACAACATTTACATTAGGAGTAGGTAAAAGACCAGGTTTGTCAATTGTTTTTACTTCTAAGATTGGTTTTTCATTAAAACCTTTCTTAGTAATATCCATCTTACTTTGGTTCATTAAAAATTCATCTGAAACAATAAAATGGATAGGAGTCATTATAAAGTCATGTTTATAGGAAATTTCCCAGCTTTCTAAAAATTGTCCTTTGTTTTTTTGTAAAAGCTCATCTTGATCAACTATAAAAAATCCACAAATAGTAAAAATCAAATTTTTATATTGATCTTGGTCTACATGTCCAATCAAATATTTTTCTTTATTATACCAAGATGAATTCCATTTACCTAATAATGAATTTTCTAAATGTACATTAGGTAAATAGAGTTTATTTGTAAAATTGGTAAAATGTAATACAGCAAAACCAGGGAGATAACTAATTGTTTTATATTCTTTGAAAATCTGTAGATATTTCATTTTATTTAAAAAATCATTTTACCATTATATCAATTTTGTTTTTTAATGATCATAATTTGATTGGATTTTACATTTTTACTTTTTGTAACAGTTCCATCTGTCCATAATACTTTTACATCAATAGGTCCATTGTATTCCCCTAAACCAAAATGAGCAATGGGTTCATTCTGACTAAAAGCATTTCCTCCATTATCTATAATTCTTTTGTATTTCTTCTTTTGATAACGAATAGTAACAACGGCACCTCGGTGAGGAGCCCCATTCTCATTCTGGGGATAGACTCTTAAATATCGATTGTTTTTCTTATACATTTCCTCCACTTTATACAGCGCATTACCAATGAAAATATCTCCGGCTGTATTGAACAATTCTAGGAATCCGTCTCCATCTAGATCCATTGCTATACTTGAAGTATACGTATTATTGCTCCGAGTATCCCAATATCTATTGTTATAAGCCTGAGCAAGTTGAATTGGTTCAATATTTGTTTCATCTACGACACGATATAACTGATTATGTTGGCGATAATTTAATACAAATATTTCATCTTTACCATCATTATCAAAATCCGCTGCTAAAACACTCATAGCATAACTTCCTGGTAATGTATTTTTACCTATTAATTTATCCTTTTTAAATAGATACAATATGTGTTCCTGGCCATAATTTGCCATTAGTAAACCATAGATCTTTTTAGAAGGATTCACATTTACAAAAGTTGCCGAAGTACTATTCGTTAACATGGATTCTATCCATGGCTCAATACGTATTTTCCCTTTATCTAATTGGAATATAAATTGCTCATGAAAGGTAGAAAAAGCATCATTGTTTCCATTCAAAATAACACCGTCTAGACCTTTAATTAAACCTTTTAAGTTAATAATACTTCTCGTTTGGAAATGTTTATGTTGTAAACCAATCCTAGGATCAAAATCGATTTCTTCGACACTTAATTCTATATTTTTTCCAGATGTATTTAAAACAAGGGGTGGGTTATTACTATTTCCTATTAGAAATCCATTAGGTATACTAGTAATGGAAGTACATGGTTCTGTATAGGGCAATTGGATACTTTTTCTTATCCATTGATTTTTATCAAAACGATATGTGTAGTAGGATATTTTATTATCTTCTCTAGTTACTATAAAATCTTCTAGACCCTTATTATTCATATCTTTGGCACATATACCAATACATTGTAATACTTCGGATATGTTTTTAAGAGCTAAAATATCATACATTCCACTTGATGGATCATATTCTTCAACTATGGTAGGACTCTTATAGATTCCTAGACGAATATGTTGAAAATTTGTTTTAGATGGATCAAGACGTAAAACAGCCTGGCCAGATGAATAGGTTAAATATTTTGTATCAATAGCACTGGTTATGTTAATAAACATTATACTATAATATATTATTTTATTAATATATTATTTTATTTATTTGCTAAGTAATTGAATTATACTTTCCATTTTATTGATTTTAGGACGATAAAATAAATGATATTTATCTAGTACATTCTGTATGGTAATAGGTTCATTTTGTTTACAATAGATATGTACATCTATTTTAGTTAAAATACCAAAATAATGTAATTTTTTATTGGATGTATATTTATCAATTAAATAGATAAAACCGCCTGTTCGTAAAGTTTGAATACGATTTTCGGGAATATAATAATATCTAGATAATTTTTTTTGATAATCCAAAGGTATATCTAGATGAAATAAAAGTTCTAGATCTGTATTCATTCAATAGTAAAATTATTATTAGAGTTATTAGAATTACTTTTAGTTGTTTTTAGGCAAGAAAAATTATTATAATTTTTGATGTAGAATTTGGTTGCTTCACTCGGTTCATAATTGAAATATTGGAATAATTCTACATCTTCTTTGATTACCTTTTTAAGTTTAATAGCATAGAATTTTCCTAATCCAGTTTTAAATGTTATATAACATTCAGGATCACCATTTTTATTTATTTTATTAATAGGTTTTTTCAAAGCTTCTTCGACTTCTAAAATATTTGTTATCTGTATTCCATTGATCTGCTCAATAACATCTCCTTCCGTTAGTAATCCATCTATTTTGATACTAGAGGGTAAAATTTTAGTTATAATTACAGCACTTTTATCTAATTTATTTAGGAAATTATAAAATAAATGATTAAATTCCTGCATCATTATATGATTCATAGATAAGTTCATAAAAACAATACCCCCAAAAGCTACATATTTAACAGGATCATAAGGAGGATAATAATTCCATATTTTAAATATTTCTCTAGCAGATACAAATTCTATCTGTTTCTCTACCATTTTTCCTATAAATCTATAGTAGGTCTGAGGTCCATTGCTATCTAATACAGATTGTAATAAATATTGTAAATTAAACTTTTCGAGATTAAATAAACCACCTTTCTGCTCTAGCACTTTACCATTTTCATCAACTAATTCTTGTTTTAATATTGTATAATAGGTTATTTTCATTTTGCTTTCAGAAAGAGAATATCTATCAAAAACTTCGGAATAGTTTACTTTTTCTCTATTCCATGGAACTTGACATTCTCCATTGTTATCAATGGAGAATCCATTAATAGAACAAAGTATATCTCCATCTTTTGCCGGAAAGTCACCTTTTTTAAGAGGAGAATTATCAAATATTTTGATAATTTGTATACCACTAGGACAATCGCAATCAAAGAAATCCATGATTTGTTTGGACGATTTATCTGTTAATATACCTAAAGAGGGCTGATCTACCTTAATGATTTTACCATCTGTTACTAATTCTGGAATCATTTTAGTTCTTATTTTATTAAAAATATCAATAGGATTGGCGTATCCTACACCTTCTGTTCCTACTTCCATGATTTTGGCCGTATTGATACCTACCACTTTTCCTTCGTACATTAAAGGACCTCCACTATTACCAGCATTAATAGGAGCATCGGTTTGTATAAAACCATTTTCTAAACCACTAACAATACCCTTAGTAATTTTCAGTTTATCTTGACCAAGTGGATAACCTATGGCTAAAACTTCTTTACCTATTTTTACAGAATCACTATTTCCTAGTTCTAAATATCTTTCCGCCGTTTTATTGATTTTAATGATGGCCATATCCATTTCCGGGTAAATAGCTACAATCTTAGCAGGGATCTTATCTTTGCCGCTATAAGGAAAAGTTACAAATATGTGTACAGATTGATTAATAACATGGAAACAAGTTAAGATATGACCTCGATTATCAATTACAAACCCACTACCACTGCCGCTGCCAGAAGGATTTTTGACAAAAGGAGCATCCCATTGAAATTCAATTGGATTTACTTCTATACGAACAACACTCTCATATAATCTATTTATAGAATTATTATTCATTCTATATATTATTTAGAATATTATTATATTTATTTATAAATGAATAGTTAATACATAAAAAATAAAAAAAATAAATGAATATAATAGTAGAGACAAATGCCTTCATTTGAAAAAATGTGTATTTATATATCGCTGTTATTTCTAATCATTGTTCTTCTTGTTTTAAAAAGAAGATTAGAGGTCGAATCTAGAATTGGCGATGCTCAATATTTTATAAAAGATCTAGTTGAAGAAAAGTTTACTAATAGCTCTTTTTTAGCTGAAATAGTTGCTGGTCAGCAACCAGTTTTTAAGATTAATAGTATGGATATATTATCAACCATCCCAGCTAATAGGAGAAAAAATAATGCTATGTATTTAGCTATTGTAAAAGTTGACGGTAAGATAAGAATTGTTGACAGTTACTCAACAGGTACTAGTAAAGAAGAAACCTCTAGGTTAATGAATGACATTCAAAAATATGTGTATGGCTCTAAACTTTTAGATGATAAATATCTTATTATGTTTAGTTATCTAGCTCCCGGTACTTATATTGATGATACTATAAAGAAATATATGAGAGAAAATTTCAAAGCTACTAAATTTAGTAGTATAATGAACATTACCCGCTATATATTCATCTATGATTTGATCGATAAAAATGTACGATTTGAAGAACTTAGTGATAATTTAACCAATATTACCTTTAAGGATACATTATTTGCCACCAAAAGATCATTAACTTACAATAGTGACGGTTTAATGACCACTGGATTACAATGCTATCTTGATGCTACTAGAAAAGAATCCTATAGTCCAGAATTTGATCGTGTTTGGAAAGATATTAGTGGAAACAATCGCCATTTCACATGGCAAACTAAACCCCAATTTGGTGACGGTCAAATGCTAAATACTTTGAAATATGGTAATTTAGCAGTAGGTCCTAATGGAGATCGTTTTGATCTAGGAAATGGTAGTCAAGGATTTGCCATTATTTTATACAGTAAAACCAATACTATGAGAAATAGTCACGCTTTTCTCTTTGAAGGAATAACTAATTTGTATGGTATTCAATCCCATATAACATGGGGTGAGGATAGTGTAGTTTATTTTGATCAAGGTTGGCCCTGGGTAGGTGCCGGAAGAAATAGGGTACAAGTCTATCAAGCTGATTGGGCAGAATATCATGTATGGGCATTTGTAAGAGCCTTTGACGGGTCTCTAAAAATTTATAAGGACGGTAATTTAATCGTAACCGGCGTTGTAAATGGTGCTACACCATTAAATCTTAAATCTGTTCCAGTTCGATTAAATGTTAATTGGGATGCTAATATAAGTAAATTTTTAGTGTATAATACGCATTTAATGCCAGAAGATGTTAAAAGTATCAGCGAGTGGATTCTCAAAGATGAGCAAACCCAGAGGATGAATAGAATGAAAGCTCTAGAAGGTATCATAAAAGCTCCTATACCAGTTAAGTTAGGATTACAATGTTATTTAGATAGTAAAAATTATAATCCTGGTGATTTACTATGGAAAGATCAAAGTGGTAACGGTTTTGATTTTAGATGGAATGCTGCTCCTCAAGTAGAAAATGGCAGTATTTTGATGAATCGTGGAGAGTATGCATTGTCTACAAAAGGTAGTAGAATGTTGAATATTGATGCCAAAGATACTTATACTATTTGTTGGACTGGTAAGACAAACCAGTTAAGTACTAATTCAGTTTTTAAAATCATGGGCCATCATTTAATGAGCCGCGGTATCTTTGTTCACCCTACCTGGGTTAATAACTACATGTATTTTGATCAAGCCGGTTGTTGCGATGACAATGCCCAACGTCTCTATGCCGATATATCCAAATTCTCCAAAGATTTTGCTTTTTATTGTATTAGAAAAACTAAGAATGAACGCGCAATTTATGTAAATGGTATTAAAATGTTTACTAGAAATACTAGTGGAGCACCTGTTAATATCAATGATGAACCAACGATATTAGGCAGAGATTTACAACAAAACTATACTTGGTATGGTAATCTTAAGAATTTCATGGTTTACAATAGAGATTTAAGTGATGTTGAAATAAAAAAGATCTATGATCAAATGTTTAGTAATTATGATATAGGTAAATTTACTTATGATGAGAGTGAGCAATTCTGTAGAAAACGGGGTAAGAAATTATGTAAAGCAGACGAATATTGTAAAAATAATAAGCCTTTATATCCCAATGAAGGCGATTTATGGGGAGCCATAGGCGATTATCCTAATGGATGGATTCAATTAGGATCCGGTGGGGAGCAATGCAAAACCTACAAACAAAGATGTGAACTCAAAAAAGATGCTACATGTGATGTAGAAGGCAATCCTGTTTGGGGATCTAAAAAGGAGAGAGATGTTGGCATCTTATGTTGCGATGTGAAATATCAACCCCTACTTATCAATGCTATTCATAGAAGTGACATAGGAGATACTTCAAAGTTGACTTTCTTTAGAGATAAATCCTATCAGGAAGTTCAATATAAATCCAATAAATTGTTGGATGTTTCCAAAGTATTATCTATAGATAAATTCAAAGGTCTAACAGCTAATTTTAGTAAAGGTGATATTGATGCTATTACTATAACAAAAGATCCTAATGTTAGTTTATGGTTTAAGGGAAGCTTTGTTATGCTTTATGATCAGAAAGCACAAAAAGGTAGGGAAATGACTATATCCGAATACTTTTCAAAGCTTTCCGATGATTTTATTTCAGGAAATGTAGATGCTGTAGCTACTAAGGGACCTAATACTGAATATATTCTATTCAAAAAGACTAAATATTGTATAATAGATATGGTAACTAGGACTAAAACTTCCGAAGGATTACTAAGTGCTTTTAGTAGTTTACCTCAAGATTTTAAATTAGGATTTTTAGATTGCGCTGTTTATTCTAATAGACCTAACTGTAGCTATTTGTTTAAGAATGATAAACTCATTGAATTTAACTTTGCTAATAAATCGATTGTTAAGGGTCCTATAGATATAAGTATGGAATTTGGATATTTATTACCTCCTTTTTCTGCTAAGAGCCAGGTTTGTAAAGTTTATGAGAAATTATCCAATTTATCTCAATATTGGAAGAATAAGTATTATAAGCAATGTAAGCGAATTGTAAAACAGGAATATGAATTAAATTTGGGTACCTATAAGAAATTAGTGGATCAATACAATGAACAAGTAGATAAAAGTAAAGCCGATGCTGAGAAAATCAAGAAGCAAGTAGAGGCATTTGAAAAGGCGTTGGAAAATAAGAGAAATGAAATGTTGAAACTAGAAAATAAATTATTGGAAATACGATCTAAACCCTGTAAAAAGGATGAGGTTTGTAAAGATGGAAATGTTAAAAGAACAATGTGTAGTGACACCAAGAAAGTTGTCAATAAAAGAGATGGAACTAAACAAATTATTATCAAGGAAAAACAGGAGGAAAGATCTAATCCTAATTATAATGAAGTGGATAGTAGAAAAGTTGAAACATGCTTCTATGATCCTAATGTTGGCAAACAATTTGAAGGTGGATTTAATGTCTATGAACATCCTGATTTTAAGAAATATATTGATAGCAAATTAGTAAAGGAAGTATATGATTTTGATATTAAAGATCATCCAGAATATAGTAATTACATTCCTAAAAATAAGATTCCTAGACAAAGAACTGCGGCGGATTTTGATATTCGTGATCACCCCGACTATTCTAAATATTTAATTAAACAAAAATAATGATATTTATTTCTTTTATTTACTTTTTTGAAAAGTAAATAATTGAATTCTTTTTCTTGTAATTCTCCCGTTACTATCGCAATGGTCGATTTACAACGCTCTTTCTAGCATTGTAATTCTTCCGTTAGACTCTGTCTAATGGCGTTTAACTCTATCAAGTAGAGTTAAACTCCCGTGACAATTTCTACAAAGAGCTCGTAGATTATCTAATTCATTGCTTCCTCCCTTATAGAGAGGAACAATGTGATCTATTTCATAAGTAAAATCTAGTAACTCTTTACATTTTTTACAACGCCATTTTTGTCTACTTGCTACTATCTTTTTACTTAATTCGCTAACATTTCTTTTTGTTTTAGAACCTTTTTTCTTTTCCTTTGTAGAAAATAAGACACTAGCCGGAATTCCAACCGTCTTGTACACATCTTTTTCAATACTTTTAATATATTTCTCGGCTATGGATTTTCTATATCTATAAATATACAAAATACCTAAAAAGGATCCTATAATCTGTAACCATCCCCAAAAATCTGCTAAACCTAAAATACTAGATAGTGATATCATCTGATAGTATATTATATAATTATCTAAACCCTATTAGAATTTAAAACAAGGTTATTAGTTTATTAGGTTTTGTATTCTTTAAAAACTTTTTTCATCCCTGCCAAAAACTATACCTCTAATAACAAAGTAAAAAATTCTATTAGTGATTTAGATTAATTATCAATTGTTTTAATCTTTAAAGAATCAAATAGTTGATCGCGTTCATTTTTAGAAAGTTCTAGAGCTAGTTGTAATTCGATATCATCTTCTACATCATTATTGTAGATCTCAATTCTAGATAGTTCAATAGCTTTCTTTAGTTCTTCATCAAAACAATCGCTGCTATCCTGTTTTAATTTATTAACCCAATTTCTAATATCATTTCTAGTATATTGTTCTTTTTCTTTTACTGTTTCTATTTCTGATTCCTTTTTATAAGAATTTAGTTCATTGGAAATATAGAATTTCGGTTTTTCACTCCAATCATTAGATAGAAACAATTTAAGGGGATCATTTAAAGCCTCATTAATCTCTTCAATCTTGTAGTCAATTGCCTGTATTTCATCTATATTATTATATTTGTCCACCATATCTTTTAAAACTTCAAGATCTTCTTTAAAAAGATCCATAGTATCATGTAGTTTTAAAAATAAAATTTTTTCTTTTTGTGCTTGTTGTTTGTTATCTAAATTTAGCATATTTTTTGTATCTTTTTTTTATTTTTTTTCAATTCTTTTCTCTATTAAATTCGCAATAACTTAAAATACTTAAAACAATAAAAACTTTAGGTAATTTGGGAGATTTCATATGGGTGAAATATTTATTCAAACTTGTTAAATAATAGGGAAGTACCGTCATTTTAATTCTTTTAGCAATTTATATTTAATAGTTTAATATTGAATAAATTGATATAAGGATTTATTTAGAAATAGTAATAAAAATGAAACAATTCGAAACTCTTTATAATACAACTATTGGTACGGAGAGAGAGAAACAATGGTCTATCCAAGTTCTTGATAATAAAGACGGTACATATACTGTTCGATCAACTCATGGTATTGTCGGTGGAAAACAGGTTGAACATGATACAATTATTAAAGAAGGTAAAAATATCGGAAAGAAAAATGAGACAACCGCTAAAGAACAGGCGGTTCTAGAGGCAGAACGCGAATGGACCAAAAAAGTAAAACAGGGGTATCATAAGAAAGTGGATATTAACACAATTGACGTTCCAGGATCAACAATGAATGAGGATTTAAGTAATATGAATCTAGATAAAGTTCTATTAAAACCCATGCTTGCTCTTGAATTTGATCCTTCAAATACAATGAAATTCCCAGTATTTATTCAACCTAAACTAGATGGTGTCCGTTGCCTAGTCTATTCTTCTGGTGATAAAATTATATTCCAATCGAGGCAGAATACTCTTTTTGATCCATTTGAACATCTACTAGATGAAATCAAAAAACTACTAGAACTACTAGGAAATCCAACCCAGTTTGTTCTTGATGGAGAGCTCTATATTCACGGAGCTGAATTTAATGAAATTACAAGTATGGTTCGTCGTTCAAAGAAAAAACATCCTAATATTACTAACTTAAAATATCATATTTATGATTGTTTCTATTTTGGCGATCAGAATCTAGATAAAAATAAAATGTCTTATGCCGAAAGAAATAAATTCCTCAATAGTGGCTTTAGTAAATCTAAATTCGACCAACTTATTTGTGTAGATACAAAAGTTGCGAATACAATCGACGATCTAGAAAAGTATCATACATATTATACGAATCAATCTTATGAGGGAATTATGATTCGTACAATGGGAGGTGTATATAAACAACAAGGTCGATCTAAAGATCTACAAAAATACAAGAAATTCCATGATGATGAATTTATTGTTACCGGATACCATGAAGGTAGTGGTGCGCATGCTGGTACTCCTATTTTTGAATGTTTTTCCAAAGTTAATCCAGGCAAAACATTTGGAGTTACAATGCAGGGTACTATTGAATCCAAAAAAGAAATGCTAAAAAACATTGATAAATATATTGGAAAACAATTAACTGTTAAATATCAAGAACTTTCCGTTGATGGAATTCCTAGATTCCCAGTTGGAATCGCTTTCAGAGATTATGAATAAATGATTTTAGGAAATAAATTTAATTAAATAAAGAAAAGATAGAAATAGGATTACGATACTACAAATTAGATTATAAACTAGATTAATAATATTTGTTGGCAAATCCGTTCCTCCGTTGTTGTACATTTGAATGTCCACATAGGATAACATTATTCAATTCCCATAACGCCTATTTTCTCAATAATTTCTTTTTTGCTTAATTTGGGATTAATCGGAAGTCGGAAAAAGTGGATCCAATCGCGTAGATCGGCAACTGCCCAATTTTTAGTTTCGGCAGGTTTATTGTATAAAAATACCTTTTTAATCATTTGTAAAAATTCCTTTTCCCTCCAATTAATATAAAAATTATCTCTATTTTCTAAATTATATTCTAGCGGAGAATAGTTCTCTTTAACATTATCATAATATAAAATAACTAAATTACTGCTGGATGTATAATCAGGAACATTTTTTTTTGTTTTGCTATTTACAAATAATTTTGGAGATTCATTGGATAAAATGAGTAAATGGAAACTATCAAGTAAATTAACAATAGATTGAATAGTTGAATCGGTAAATGTATTGTTTTCTAAATTTTTAACAATTTCAGATTCTTCTTTGGTTAATTTACTTTTATAAATTTTTGTTCGAATGTATTCAACAAAATCTTTACAATCATTGTATTTTTGTTGAGTACTACTGCTATAATATAAATGATCAATTGTACTTAAAATACTATGAACAAAACTATAGTTCTGTAATTTTTGAGATTCTTCTTTTAGTAGCGAAGCAATAACAAATGTATCAGCAGCAATCCCTTGATATTTCCAATCATAGGTTATCATTGATTCTTTTTTACTAATTGGAACATCGGCTCTCTTTTGTTGTTCTGTTGAATGAACAGCCGTTTTAATATAGAATCGAGAAACAAGATCTTGATGAGGATTGGTTGTAAGTTCCATTTTATATTGAATAGTTTTTAATCTTTTTATCAATTTCTTTCTGCTTGTCCAAAAAAGATTGGTTTGTAATAAATAAATTGTAATGAATGAGCCTTAGAAAATGAAGTTCATAAACACAATAATAATTAGGCAGTACAATATGGAACAATGTTTGTATAATATAACTGCCTGAGATATAATCTAATTCATCATAATGATATTTTATAGATAAACAAAAAGCAATAATAAATAAGTAGAAAAAAGTATTTTCATCCACTCTATAATGATTATATTCATTGATCCTATCTAAATATATCATTGTAGTAATGATAATTTGTTCAATATGATCCCGAATAAAAACGGATAATTCGGTAGCTTGAACTATATATTGGATGTATTGTTCAATTGATATTTTGTAATTATTTTTATAAAGCTCAAAAGAATTATCATTAGAATGTGGTTGCTTTTTAAAATATTGATGATACCATGATTTGAATATATTACTTAATTCATCGATTCTTTCATCGATGGATATATTGGATTTAATATAGATGATCTTGGGATCATTTTTACTTGGGGCATCCATTCTAGAGTTATTAAAAAAAGATAATATATATAAGTAAATTTTCTTTAAAAAGTTCATTGATAGATAAATTGATGAATATATTTTTATTAATTGTAAATCTTTAATAAAAATATGAGTAGCCAAATTGTTCAGAAAAATGGTATGATTTATACTATCAATTCCGAATCCAATCCTATTATTCAAAGTGAAAAACTCCGATTTCTTTTTAAAAATCTTTCGGTGGAAAAAAATGATTTTGAAATGAGGAATAAATTACTTCCATGTTATTTAAACCATAAGAAATTAGGTGTTGAATACAATAAAGAAATTATGGATGCTATTCAAAAAATTATTCGTTAAAAACAGCATCGCCTTCTTCGGTAAGTGTTCCAACCATTTGTAATGATTCTTTATCTAAAATATTATTGTCTAAATCCAAATAATATTCTTTGTCGTCCACTTCAATAATGTCAAATTTACTTACATCGATTTCAACAACTTCTTCTTGGACTTCTTCAACTTCTTCTACTTCTTCTACTTGGACCTCTTCCGATTCCGGAACCTCCTCTGTTTGATCAACAACTTCCTCTTCGTTAGACATTGTATCTAATTTATAATTTAATTCTTTGTTTTCTTTATTGGATTGATCTAGAAGTTTTTTATTGGTATTTAATTTTTGGTTTAGAATCGAAATTTCATTTTTAAGATGTTCTATCTCTTTAAGATAAGTATTTAATAAAGAAACATTCTTAAAAGATTGAATATCTCTTTCTAAACGTTCATTGTATTCTTGTTTTAATGATTGTAATTCATTCTTCGTTGCCTCGTGTTCCTTTGTACATTTCTCAATACGATGCATAAATACACTTGTTTCTTGTTTAGCATCATCATAAAGGGTTTTAAGGACGCTATAACTGTTTTTAGAATCTGTTTGATATGTTTCGAATTGGAATTTCACATTAGCTAAATTATTTTGTAGATCCTCCATATCTGCGATTGTTTGTTTATGCATCTTCTCCGAAATATCTAGTTTATCCTTTAGTTTAACATTTTCGCATAATAAAGTTGTTTTTTCATTGGTTAAAGCGGAAATTTGATTCTTTAATTCTTTTTGTTCTTCTGTGAATTTATTAGACATAGAAGAAATTTCTAATTTATGTAGTTGTCCAACTGAATTATACTTTTTTAGTATTTCATCTCTTTCTTTTTGAATAGGTTCTAGAAAATTACGAATCTGATTATGTATATTCTCCATTATGGTTGGTAGTTGATCCGATTGAACTTCCTCTTTGACCTGTAAAATTTCTTCATTCACCACCGGAGTATTTTCCACTACTTCTACAGATTCAACAGTTTTTGCTTTGGTTTTTCTAACTCTTTTTTTAGTATCCATTTAGATTACTAAATAAATTAATGTTATATTTAAACGTTTTTAATTTCTTATAATACGTTAGTAATGATTACGCATATTTATTTCGATTGGTCAGAAACATTAGCTAAGCCTAAAACAAGGGAAATTTTTTTATTTGGTAAAACTTTAAAAGATAAATTATCCGTTTTATATCCAGATGTGCTACCAACTCTAATGTATCTACATAATAAAGGATATAAATTAGGTATTATATCTAATACAAGTAAAAAAAGAAAGGATATAATAAAAGCTTTAAATGATTCAGGTTTAATCCATTTTTTTAATGCATCTATTGTTTTTTCTAGTGATCCTGGAATGTGTAAAAAGGGATGTGATAAGATTTTTGAATATGTTTTAAAGAATGATGGTATTTCTCCTAAAAATGCTGTAATGGTTGGTAATAATTATGTAAAAGATGTTATAGGAGGTAAACAAATGAACATGGGTACTGTTTTTGTAGATAGAAATCGATTAAATATGAAAGGAGTAGAAGATATAAAAATTAATAATATATCGGATCTAATTAAATATTTTTAGCCTTATAAAAAACATATACATTAGGATGTCCTTTGTTTCTATTTTTGAATAATTGACATAATAAATAAGGTATTCTATTTAGAGTTAGCTTTTTAAAAGCAATTGTATTTGAAGGATTTTCTTTCCAATTTTTCTTCCATTCGTTATATCTTACCCAAAATTCTCCTTTTATTTTTAATAAAAAAAGATAGAATTTTTCATAATAGTAAGAAAGTAGTTGTATTTTTTCATTTTCAGTAATTGGTATTGTTTCTTCTTTTTCCTCTTTTTCCTTCTGGGTATCATTAGGATTTGCTGGTTGAATAGGATCTACTGGTTGAATAGGATCTACTGATTCTATGGATTCAATTGGTTGAATCTCATCAAGTTCATTTTGTAAATTGGTAAAACTATTAGATAAGCTGCTTATAGATGAGTTTGTTAATTCACTTTCTTCGGTAAAATGATTGTCTATTAGATTAATAGAACTTGTTAAAGAACTATTCATTTATTGAAATTGATTTAAAGTATCTTTAAATAGTTAACAAAGAATGTCTAATCCTACTCAAAAAGAAATAAAAAATTCAAATCCTATTGATATTTCTAGTAAACAACTAAATTCCAATTTAAAAAGAGTTTTAAAAATAGGTATTCCCAGTCCCACACAAACTCCTTCGAATACTCCGAATGATGATTATATGGAAAAAATGAAATCTATGAAAAAATAATAAAAAAAATTTACTTTGAATTGGAAAATTGACCGTCCAATAAAAAAGACTAAATAAAAAATGGGCATTAAAGGCTTATCGAAGTTTCTTAAGAGTTATATTCCTCAAACAATTCTTAATAAACAACTATCAGAATTAGAAAATAAAGTAATCGCTATCGATGCGAATTATTTTATGTATAAATATACCATTTCTTCCGATGATTATATTTACAAGTTTAAACGTCAATATGATCATTTAGTAAATAATCAAATTAAAGCAGTATATGTATTTGATGGAAAACCTCCTAAAGAAAAAAAGAAGGTGATTGAAAAAAGAAAAGAAGTAAATAAGAAAAAAAATATTGATGTTTCAGTAGATAAAATCAAGGATCTAAAAGTATTTTTTGATACGAAACAAATTCCCTATATTGAATGCGAATCTGAAGCAGATTTTATTTGTTGTAAATTATGCGAAAAGAATTATATTTATGGATGTATTAGTGATGATATGGATTTTCTGACATTAGGTTGTAGATATTTATATCGTGATTATTATCAACATTCCGATTTTTTGGTGGAATATAATAGAGAATCCATTCTAAGTGAATTTACCAATGAACAATTTATTGATATTTGTATCTTTTTAGGTTGCGATTATTGTGAACGTGTCCATGATTTTGTTAATCGTTCTATTGATATCAATGTATTTGAATTATTCAAAACGCATGGTACACTAGAAAATGTATGGAATTATTTAAGGCAAAATAATATGTTTTTGTTTGTTGATGACGTTAAAGAGATTGAAGTACAGAGTAAATGGCAAAAGACACGACAAATTCTTAAGAATGATATTGTTATTGAACCAAAAATCATTGATAAAATTCTAATGGTTCACGCCAAGACATATGAAAAAGAAATGAGTATTAAGGATATTATGAAAGAACCAAAAGTTAATTATGAGATGATGAATAGAAAATATAAAAAAGAACCATTTGTTGATCGATGTAAAGAAAAAAAGAAATATATTTGGGATAAAAAGAATTATGGCGATTGTAAAAAGAGAAATTTTGAAATGAGTAATAAATTTGATCTACTTCAATAATTAAAAAGAAAAACTAACTTTGATCTTCCGATTCAAAAAATAAATCTACTTCATTATCTATATCAGAATTTAGAATGTCATTATCAGCAGGAGCAATTTCATTTGGAACGATTTGATCTATGGCTAAAAATGGCATTGAATGTTTTCTATCTCCTAAAATATTTTTAATTCTTTCAAAGCTATCTTTGAATGATTTTTTAGGTAACCAGTTAATTTTATCTTTAGTATATTGAATCAAATTATATTCACTATATGTTTTATTATTTATAGGTGATTCTGAATGACCTAAAACAAAGCGAATTTTTGATCCAAATATTTTAATAATATTTAAAATGTTTGTTTCTTCAAATTGTAGTATATAAAAAACATTAAATTGTCCCTGAAAAGGTTTTTCCTGAACATCTAGGAAGGCTCTGCTTATATCACTAATATCTATACAATTAACATTATCTGTATAACCATTCGTGCTATTTTTTATTGTATGATCTCTATTTTTATTAATTTGTAATAAATTATCTGTTAGAATGGAATAGATAATATTATTTTGTAGTGATTTATGTTGATATAAATAATGAATATTGAATAGTTGTTCGCTAAAAAAAGGATCAACACCACAAGGCGTAGTTATTTTTAATATATTTGTACTTACATTAGGATTCATTTTATGAAATTCATAAATACATTTTTCTTTTAGATAAGTTAATAAAGCTGGTTGATGAATTGGATATTCATAATTTAAATAATAGATCATTTCATTGGACGGGCTATGATAAAAAGTAGAAGCACAAAGTATTTTTTTAATTTGATTATTGGATATAATGTTGGAATCACTAATTGCTTTTAGAACATTAGTTAACGGATAAATAATATTGGAGTAAATTGTTAAAGTATCTTTAAAAGAAAATGAATTTCTAAAAGGATAAATAATCGTTTGAATATTTTTTTCTACAAATATATCTTTTAATGGATCAGACTTTGTTAAATCATTGGCAATGAATTCAATATTCTTAAATTGTTCCATAAAGCAACTTGGGTGAATAAAATTGGTAGGTTGTACTGTATCTACTATAATGACCCTATAATTACATCTAGCAAATTCAAGGGCAATATGGGCGCCTATAAATTGTAGGCCTCCTATGATACAAATATTGGAATGAGGATTAGCAATATTTGTGTTTAAAGGGTTTTCTATATTTCGGAAAAAACTAAATAGTCCAGACATGGTTTTAATAAAATAGATAGAAAAAAATTTAAATAAATTGAAATATAATGAATTAATTTAAAATAAGTACTTAATATAGAAAATATGTCCTCCGAAACAATGAATAGCCAAATGGGCATTGTAAACTACTTCTTATCCGATGCTCATCTTGAAAGGATCGATAAAGTTTCATCCTTTTATCTTAAAAATGCGAATGAAATGAAAGATCAAAAAAATAAAAATATTGAATTAGAAATTCGTCTTGGAGAATATACTCAAAACTATAAGTCTAGAGATACTCTTTTTACTGCCGGTGTTTCTTATGATGAATTTTCTCGCTTTTTTACTTTCCTAAAAGATAATGAGAATTATAAAAAAATAGATGAAGAAAATTACCTTGATATTAATGTTTCCCTGCCCGGTATGATTCTTAGAATCACTATTAGAAGCACGGATCAGATTATGAATTATTGTAATACAAATCTAATTCCTCTTGATAGTGAATTTGTTACTTTTCAAATGAAAGAGAGAGTTTCTGGAATTACTTCCGAAATTTCTAATTTTGATATTTTTAATTTACGTTTAGGTCTTGCTAAAGAAACTACTTTTTCTAATGTGGATGAGATTATTCAAATTCTTAATGGATATGAATCAAGAAGTAGGAGGGATATATTTACGAGAGAATCATTTGGTAAAATGATCTATGATGAGATGAAAACCTATCGCCTTAAGAAGCGTATTAGTTATACATGTGTTAATTATCCATTCAGGATTGATTTAACTCAAACTAAACAATATAGTATTGATGGAGAGATTCAGAAAGAGAGGCGTTTATCCGAATCTAAATTATTTACTCAAACACCTATTTTTGAAGTAGAAGCGGAATATATTCCTGGTGATATGAAACTTAGTACAAGTCGTGTTAGTGATGCTGTAGTTGACATGATGGGTATAATGTTACAAATTAGACAAGATACGGAATTTGTAGTAGATAAGGAAGATGAGAAGCGTGTTTTCAAGAACTTTATGAGACTCTATTTCAGGAAAGACAATGTAGATAAAGAATATGATATGTATTTTAATAGAGAAAAACAATACAATAAAGTTTTCCCTGGTGCTAAAGTATCTACTCTAGAGATTGATCATCTAAAGAAAATTACTGGTAAACCCTATATCTATAACGAATATACTGTTACCGATAAAGCAGATGGTGAGCGCCATATACTATATATTTCACCTAGTGACAATGTGTATCTTTTCAATGATCGCTTAACACTCATCCGAACGAATGTAAAATTAAGAGATTTTGGCGATACTGTATTAGATGGTGAACTCATTATGAAAGAGGTAAAAGGTATTAAAACCTATCAATATTATGCATTTGATTGCCTCTTTTATCGCAGAGATAATATTAGTGATCTTCCTCTTATCTATAAATCTAGTGATAGAAAGAATGATTCTAGAAGATATTATTTAAACATGGTTACAGATGCTTTTGGAGATAAAAGGAATAAAACTTACATTAATGGTGTTTCTATTTTAGATGTTTATGCGAAAGAATATCGTATTATTAATGGCGAAGATCCTGTTCGTATGAAACAGTTTTGTGATAATATCTGGACCAATAGAAAATCTAAATATAGTTATCACCTTGATGGTCTTATTTTTACCCCTAAATATGATCAATATCCACTTGGTCGTTTATGGGCGAATACTCTAAAATGGAAACCTCCTAGTGAAAACAGTATTGATTTCCTTATTCGTTTTAGTGACCGCGATGACGCTATTTACAGTAAACTTGTAGATGGAAAGGTGATTGAATATAGATTGGCTGAACTCTATTGTGGTGATAATGTCGAGAAATCAACTACCAGTGGTAGAATCTACAAAGATTTTGTTGAACGTAAGTTTGATATTCCTAATACTCTTGGTCGTGATCCTACCTATTTAATTCGTATGCCTATGAATAAAGATCGGATTACTCTAGGAACAAGAGACCAACTACCCGTTCGTGATGAAACTATTGTAGAATGTGTATGGAACTCAGAAGATGGAACATGGCAAGTTTTACGTACTCGTCTTGATAAAACTCAGAGATATAATGTAAGTGGAAAGAGAATTAGTGGTACTGCCAATAGTTTTAATGTAGCTGTAAGTATTTGGTCTACCATCGTCAATCCTATTACAGAAGATATGATTATTGGTAAAGCCAAGGTGGATACAGCAGTTTCTGCTTATTATTCTAAGTATGGTACGGATTATACTAAGCCTATGAGAAGTTTCAATAACTATATTAAATCCTTACTAATTACTGGAGCTCGTAAATCAGGTGCTAGTCTATTAGATCTTTCTTGTGGTAGAGGTGGAGATATTAATAAGTGGAAGGCCTCTAATTATCAACGCATTGTAGGTCTTGATTTTTCCAAGAATGGTATTGAGAATTTAGATCCTAATTTTGGTGCGGTTGGTCGTTTACTATCTCTTAAAAACAAGGGTGATAAATGGGCAAAGAGCGCTGATATTCGTTTCTTCTGGGCAGATACTAGTAAGATTACTACTAGTGAATATGTAAATGGTATTTGCGAAGATGGTAAGAAACCCGAGGCGGTTGAATCTCTACGTATTCCATTTGATGTAGTTACTAGTTTTTTCACAGCTCACTATTATTTTGAAAATAATATGAAGATTCGTGGATTTTTCCAGAATGTTCATGATAATCTGAAACAGGATGGATATGTTTTACTCACTTGTTTCGATGGTATTTCTGTAGATCAACTACTTAGCAATAAGAAGCAAGATGAAGTTATTAGAGGTATTGTTGAAGGTAAGACGGTTTGGGAGATCAAGAAAGGATACAGAAAGACACTGCCTTTAGTTGGAGATAAGACTAGTGTTGGTCTTAAGATTCAGGTGAAATTTGAATCTATTTCCGATGATTTTATTCCCGAATGGCTAGTTCACCATGAATATCTAATTAAAATTGCCAATGAATATGGAATGAAACTCATTAGCGATATTGATGCTACTTCTTCATTTGGACTTCCTAGATCAACTGGATTATTCAAAGAAGTATTAGAAAATTTATCAAATGACGATGCTCTAGAAAAATTAGAAAAAGATGAAACAGGCAAGATGTTCTTTAGAGACATTAATGAACTTATTACTAATGGTGAATATGCTAGTTTAAGACAATGGGCAAATCAACACAGATATTATATTTTCCAAAAGTCTGGTACTACAGATACTACTATGGCTAAATCATGGAGAAAGAGGCTCTCTAAGTATGATTGTAATAGACCTTATACTCTGGAAGATGAAAATACAGAAGCTAGGGAGAGTACAGTAGTTAAAGATGCTATCAAGGAAGCTATTCCTATTCCTGAGAAATCAGATAAGGCGGAAATTCAAATTCTACCTCAGATCGGTAAGGAAACATCCGAAGTTGTTTATCTTAAACCTGATACTGTAGTAACAGAAGCAGTAAAACCTAAGAAACGTTTACTTAAAGTCAAACCAAGAAAAGAGGATACGTCATCAGAAGATATTGTAAGTGAGACAACTAATGTAAGTCAACCTACTATTGTAAGTGAGCCAACCATTGTAAGTCAACCTACTAATGTAAGTGAGACAACGACAGTGACTCAACCTACTATTGATTCTGAAATCGAGGATATTCTTTCAAAGGAAGAAACCAAGAAGAAGCGTATTCTTAAAGTTAAAACCAAGACAATTGACGAATCTGTTTCGAAATCTAGTTCTAGTGACAGTAATCTAGTTCTTCCTACCCGTAGAAAAGAAATTGAAGTCAGGACTAGCGAAGAAGTAAAGAAACCTTCTAGAAAAATGTTTAAACAAACCTTTACATTAACCTACGGAAATCGTGCCGAGAATCATAAGGGTATGCAGATGATTGGTCAAGAACTAGATCATGGTCTTTCAGTAGAAGATTTATTATCAGCAAAGAAATACTTCGAAGACAAAGGTGCTAAACCTATTCTTGTTGATCTAAATCAGTATCTAGGTGATGTTTCTGGAAGTCATCAGGTTACACCTGCTAGAGTACTAATTGTTCCTGGTGGTGTTAGTTATTTAATGGAAACAAATGATCTATATGAGGAAGTAGATAAAAGCCCTAAGGATACAAAGGCATTTATGTATGGTAGAGTAGTTGAAAAGAGAGCCAGACATAATAATATCTTTAGTGATTTCACCCAAGAACCCGATTACGAACAAGGTAAGGGTACTGTAGTAGATTTCAAGGATTCTCCTCTAGTAGCTAGAATTCGTCAGGCTATTCCTGAAATGATTCCTAATAATCCTGATGTTGTGAACCTACAATGCGAGGGTAATTACTATTATGATGTTGAAAAAACCTATATTGGCTTCCATGGTGATACCGAGAGAGAAATTGTTATTGCTGTTCGCCTAGGAGCTGATTTCAATATTTATTATCAATGGTTTAAGAATAGCAAACCAGTTGGTAAACTATTTGAATATACTCTAAGTCATGGTGATATCTACTTTATGAGCGAGAAAGCAGTTGGTAAAGATTGGAAGAAATCTAGCCAATATACACTTCGTCACGCTGCTTCTAAGAATCCTAAACTAATTGGATTACCTTTTGAAGTGGAAGATGTTTCAGAAGAAACTGTTACTAAAGCTAAAAAGGAAAAAACGATTAAAAAAGCAGTCCAAGAAGAGGAATCATCTAAAAATGAAAAGAAAGATGAACCTGTTGCTACTAAAGAAACTAAAAAAATGAAGAAGAGTGTTCTAGATCTACTCACAAAGACGGATGAAACTATTGAGAAAAAAGAGGAACCCCAACAAACAGTGAAGAAAACAATCAAACTTAAAATTGCTAAGAAAAAAGATGAATAGTTATAGAATAGATAAATAAAAATAATAAATAGATAAATTATTATTTTTACTTTGTAGGTCTTATATTTTATTTTATAAAACTGTAATATCCTAACCAACTAAATACCAAACTGTAAGATATGATTAAACCAATGGTGAATCCTTTTAGAGCAGGGGCTGGTACATAGGAATTAGTAAACTGATAAACAGGAGTAAATAGGGCCTTGATCCACCCAGGCGATGTGAAGAAGATACTCATAATAAGCAGTACAAAAGTTAAAATAAATAATAAGATCCATATAACCTTGGCTATTGTTTTTCTATTTTGTACAGTTTTATCATACATCGCATCATAGGTATCGCAAGAATTTAACTTATTATATATCTTTTCTAATTTATCAAATCTAGCTTTCTTTAATAATCTGTCTGCTTCATCTGTTATAGATGAAATTGCTTCTTTTGTCTTTTTAGGAATCTCAGATAGTTCATCCGAAATATTATTTAATTCTTGCATAAGATATTGATTTAGTTTTTTATAGACAGTTTTTCTAGGAGGACATTTACAAACTTTTCCAGATTTCGTTTTACTTTCATAAGAATCACCCTTTAATTTATCTGATTTCTTACCTAAATCTTTCCCTAATTGTGAATAGGGCTTAACTACATAATTAGGATGGAAATCGGTTAATTGAAGATATAATTCGTTAAGAGGTAGATCAATATACATGAGTTTGAAATTTCTAAATCGGTCCATAGTGCGATCCCAAAAGGTTTTTCCAATTGATAATGGATCAAATCGGCTTTGATTTTGTTTGTATTGAACTTTGGCCTGTTCCACAGCCCTTAGATAACTAATTCGTTCTTCGGCTAAAGGTCTAACTATATAATTGTTCTTCCAACTATTCATATAACCACCAAAACTAGGACTACATCGACTCCAGCCAGTAACCATACGAATATACCATTTTTCAGCTAATTTACAGGTAATTTTAGCTGTAACAAATTGGTAACAAGCTATAAAGAATCCCCAGATTGCCGCTATTACATATTTTATATATTTAATAATAAACCAAATGATATAAGCAACAATAATATAGGGTATAACATATTGTAAAATAAAGAGAAAGGGGGATCGAAGCATATTACCTCGAATAATTTCAGGTTTACCTAAATTGTCATCGCTAAATGCATTTTCATTCTTATAGTACATAAGCCAATCCATATAGGATTTTCTAAATTCTTGCGCTTTTCTGAGTTGTTCTTTCGAATAGGCACTTTCAGGGAGTTTCATTGCCTCCTCGAGTTGTTCTTTTGTGTATTTTTCCTCTTTAAAGAAGTACTTTTTTATTAGTGGTGTAGATCTATAAATAAATAAACCCAAAAAGATCATTAAACTAACATCAATTACAAACATTATAGCTCTATTTTTGGATTTTTTTACTTTATAAGGTTGTAAAATACTAGCTTCTATTTTTTGTTTTCTTTCAAGTAGTTTATCGGTTAATTTCTTTTTATTTTCATCTATATTTTTCAAAGTATTACTAATACTTGTATTGATATTGTCTTTAGTTTTATTAATAATAATTTCTGTTTCAAGATCTGTATCATTGAGTTTCTTTTTAATATTGTCTGATAATTTACAGAATACCATTGTAATAAAATACTATTATTAAATTAGAATATAATCCTATACATTTCATTATATAAATTGATACTAAGAGGAATGTATAAATTAAAAAAATGCCCGAGTGTATTGAAGTTGCCTGGACAGCTGATTGCCTTAAAAAAATGATTGTAAACAAAGAATATGAAAATTCACAGGTTTTAGATGTATTTACTCATGGTAAACAATTGTTTATTCAATTATCTAATGGGAAATACATTAATATTCATTTTGGTTTAACTGGCTATTTATCTACAATTTCTAATAAAAACTATTTACGACATACATTTGTATTTGGAAACGTTCGGGTTTATATGTATGATAAACTTAATTTTGGTAAATGGTTTATTCTAGATCAAGTAGGATATTTATCAAAGATAGAAAGTCTAGGTTTGGATGTTATGAATCCAAATGAATTTACTATTACGAATCTAACAAATATTGTTTCAGGTAAAAGAGTTTCTATTTCTAAATTTTTACTAGAACAAAAATATATTTCTGGTATAGGCAATTATTTGAAATGTGAAATTATCTATCATCTCAAAGTATCTCCCAAAGTGAAAATGAATGATCTTAAACAAAATCAAATTTTACAAATGTATGATATTATTCGATTCATTCTTTTTAATGCCTATTTTAAGGGATTTACGAATCAAACTAAAAAAGAATACAACGACATCGCAAGAAATTTTGGAATGGCAGAAGTACCTTTAACTAAATGTAAGAAAGATTATGATATGAAAAATCCAGTTCCTTATACATTTGAAGTATACGAGCAAGATCATAACTCTCTAGGAAATCCCGTTGTGAAAGAAATGATCGATGGTAGAATGACCTATTATGTTAATTTCATTTAAAAGATGGTTACTATGTTTATATAATACCATGTGTCAGAAACTAAGAACTTATAAAGATCCTATTTTGTATACAAATAGTATATTTCTTCTATCGGGAATCTATTCTTATTTACAGGAAGATATTATATATACTTGTATTGGTGTATTAAATTTCATCATCTCGGGATTATATCATTTATTCCATGAACAAAAATTAGCTGCTTTGGATAATGTTATTGCTAAATTAAGTGTTTCTATATTTATCCACGATATGATCCTACATTGGCATAAATTCCCAGTAATAGCAATGTTTAATATTCTTTGTAATTTATTTCCATTGGTGTATTGTTATTATTATTCTAGAAAACACGGACATACATATGAATATTTACATTTAGGAGTTCACTGGTTTGCTAATTTTTTCGGACTTATTACGCATTGTATAGTATATAATAAGTTTTAGTTTGAAACAAAGTAATATACAAAGTAGTTTTTTTGTTTTTTTGTTTTTTTTTATCACTCACCTTATACCTTTACTCACCTTTAGTTGATTCCACCGGAAATCCAAACCTTCTTCTTGCGATCATAGACTCCAAGCTTCTTCTCGTCCTCGGCGTCGTAAACATTACCATCATCGTCGATAAGATAGTCAATGTCATCGAATTCAATAAGATCAAACTCGACACCAGCCTCAGCAAGTTTGGAGTTGTAGTAATCGTCCTCATCGGAAGTGGAGCAGTTATCCGAATCGCACTTATCCGAATCGCACTCGGTTTCGGAGTCAGAAAACTCCTCGACTACCTTCTTGCTGATTTTCTTGGAAACTGACTTCTTAGGAGTTTCCTTAGGAGTTTCCTTAACAGGCTTCTTCACGGCCATGGACTTCTTGACCTTGATAGGAGCCTTCACTTCGACTTCCTCCTCAGACTCGGAATCGGATTCCTCGTCATGCTCCTCGGTCTTCTTGATCTTATTGGCGAACTTGCCAGCGTATTCTCCGTCCCAAATACCATGGGGTTGCTTCTCGGAGTGATTCTTACAGAAGTCGCTCTCACCCGACTTCTTGAACTTACAGCGGTCGCCGTAGAGGTTCGCGGTGTCTTCGCGCATGATCTTGAGCTTGCCGTTTTCGAGATGCTCAGCCTCGTAGAAGGCGCGAGCACAGCAACGAATTTCATCATCAGGAACGGCGCGAGGCTTGGCGGGAGCACGAGGCTTCTTCTCCTTCTCATCTGTCTTTGCCTTGGTAGACTTAGACTTCTTAGCAGGAGCGGGAGCGATCTCGGGACGAACCGTCTCGGACTCGGACTTTCCAAGAAGAGGGCAATCGGTGAGGATCATAGAGCGGAGCTGAGCTTGGGTAAGGGGCTGGGAATCGCGGTCGGCGGTGAATCCAATGTTGTAGGCACGGTAGAGAATCTCGTCGAGATTAATGTAGATCTGAGCAGCCATTGTAACGTTCGTACAAGTTTTTATTACCTAGGCATTTTAGGGTAGCTAGTCAATTTTTAGCTACTCTAGATCTAGCTAGCTAGTCTAGAAACACTTTTTCCGATCATTCGCTTCAAAACTTTGTAAATTATCGTAATTTTGACTGAATTTGATACCTTCTGGATAATCGTACTGTTGGGCAATTTTTATTTTGTATAAATTTGCTTCTTTAGCAAGTAGTCGATCATGTATTAACTGTAAAGTTGTTTCAAAAACTTGTTGTATATTCATATTATCTTTAGCGGAAGTTTCAAAATAGATTCCATGATATTAATTAACTATTTCTAGTATTTGTTTCTTATCTAGTTCATTTGATACAATATCTGATTTATTATTAATAAATACAATTTGTTTATTTTCCCAATTGTGAATGGAATGTAGCCATTGGTGGCAATCATCCAAATCATTATTAAAAACATAGAATACCACTGCTGTATTTCTGTAATAGTTTTGAACAATATTACGATACGTCATTTGTCCTGCGAGATCCCAAATATGTAATTTAAAATATAATTTATCTATTTGGAGTTTTTTACAATAAAATTCAACTCCAATAGTAGATTTGCTTTGATATGTATCCCTTATATAACGTTCTATTATACTAGTTTTACCTACACCACTATTGCCTATAAAAATACATTTAACAATTAAGTAAAACCCATTCATATTTCGACTCTACCTTATTTATTGAATTTAAAATAAAAACATTCAATAAATAAATGGACAAAAAATCCTATTGTTATATTTTGAAAAACAACAATAGAACCTATATCGGATACACTATTGATCCAATGCGAAGAATCCAACAACATAATGGTATATTAAAAGGTGGAGCTAAATCGACAAGTAGTCTTACAAATTGGGAATTTCTCTGTATTTTAACCAGTGATGATTCTGCTTTTACAAAGAATCTTGCTCTTTCTATTGAATGGAATCTAAAAAATCCTCTTGGAAAGAAGAAAAGGGATCCATCTTATCAAGGAGTAAATGGTAAATTAAAAACTCTAAATACGGTTTTACCTAGATACAAAATGAAATTCAAAATTTGGATAGGGGAAGAAAATAGAGATAAAATACAAAATGAATATTTTGAATTACTCTGTTTAAAAGAATTTAAAATCGAATAAAATTACAAAAGTAATATGATCATTGTATGTGTAAATAAAAGTACACCAAATTTTGGAGATTGTATTGCGGATGTATTTTTTGCTCAACTAGCAGAGAAAGAAACCCTATCTGTTCCCCATGATACTTCAATTGAATCCTATTTGACTGTTGGCAGTCATTTACGTATAGCTAATACTTATCATACAATCATTGGGTCAGGATTTATTAGTGAGAATGATGATTTAGGAAAAGGCGATTGGAATGAATATACCAACACTGTATATAGTATACCAAAAAAAATAATATCAGTTAGGGGTCCAAAAACTAGAGAAAAAATGATAGAAATGGGTGTTGATTGCCCACAGCATTATGGAGATCCACTCTTTCTTTTTCCACTCATTTATTTGCCTAAAACTACAGTGAAATATAAAATTGGTTTAATACCTCATTATATTGATAAGAAGAGCCCAGCTTTTTTACAATTATATAGAGAACTAAGTAGTAAATATACTATAAAATTAATAGATATAGAAACCGGTGAAAATTACAAGAAATTTATTGATGACATTAGTGAATGTGAAACAATCATATCTTCTACTCTTCATGGTGTAATATTAAGTCTTGCTTATTTTAAAAAAACTATTTGGACACGATTTTCGGATAAAGTAATTGGAGGAGATTTTAAGTTTCAAGACTTTTTTGCTTCTCTATATATTCAATACAAAGATGTTCCTTCCAATGATCCCAAACTTCTTGAATCAATTATTCAAGTAGAAAAATCACACATGTTTAATATAGGATTGGATATTTTGAATTGTTGTCCTTTTATTCAGAAAAAACGATTAGAATTGTTAAATAAATTATGGTTAGAATATATAAATACACATGATTTTACATGATCTTAAAAAAGAAAAAATTTCTGAAACCCTATGTAAAATAAGTGCTAAATTAGATAATAAAGAACTATATTATATTGTTTCATCAGAATATGAAAAATTCCTTAGTGAAACATATGATAGTTTTTTATTAGCTATACTATTTTATGCTATGTACAACAATCAATCTATTCATATTGATGGCTCAGTTTCGGAAAAACTTCATCATAATATAACTCAAACTTTAGTACCCATGTTACATTTTTGCTATCCTACTTTACATAGTATACAGATTAAAGCGAAAGAATTGGTTTCAAAATATCTAGAAAACAAAGAGGTGGGTTTGGCGTTAAGTTGTGGTATTGATTCATTGAGTTGTTTACAGGATCATTATTTTAATCGGAAAAAGATAACTATTGCCTGTAATTTTCATTCGGGCGGTTCTGACACTTTAGATCAATATAGACAGAGATGTGAGCATGTCCAAAAATTTATTCAAGAAAAAACAGATTTGTCTTTTATTGGTGTAGAATCCAATATGGATGATTTCAAACTCCCCGGTTTTACCCATGAGAAAAATCACGCTATTAAGACAATCTCTTTTGTCCATCTCTTTCCTACTCTTTTTAAACGTTTTTATATAGCTTCTGGATTAACCTTCAATGAATATATTTTACAAGTAAATCCTATTACATTTGGATGGATTGAAGGTTTTGTAATTCCTATGTTATCAACAGAAAGTACTGAAATATGTCTACATGGAAGTAATTATACGCGATTATATAAAACCTATATGATTTCTAAAAATAATTTATTAGATCATTGGATTGATGTTTGTATAGAAACAAAAAGATCAAGTAGATATACTAATTGTGGCGGGTGTTTTAAATGTGCTAGAACATTATTAACATTGGAATGTTATACACATTTAGATAGATACAAAAAAACCTTTGATTTAGAAAATTATAGAAAAAACAGAAATAGTTATATAAAACATTTAGATGTAAAGAAACATGCTTTGGATGGACAACTTATCCAATTGTTGAAAAGATCCAAAAGGATTTAATCTAAACTTAAAAGATAAAGTGTTTGATTGATTTCCGCAAGCATTTCATCGCGAATATTCAATAAGTCACTATCTTTTTTATCATTTAAGTATACACTAAATCCTTGTAGTATATTTCCATAAGTAGTAAGTTTTTTAACAAATTCTTTTTTTGAAGAGAAATCGTACACAGTAACGGATCCTCTATCATAATGAATGCGAACAGGCACTTGTTTACCTAAAAGAACTTCAACAAATTTATCAATATGTCCACTGAGTTTTTCGTGAAGTTCATCTGTAGCTTTATGTTCGGCATAGGAGGTAGTTTTCCAGTGATAAAGTTTTATTGTATTAAGCATTTCAAAGAAAAAAGAAAGTAGTTGTATTTGTTCAGCCATTCTATTCTATCTTAAGATTTTTTCGTTTATAAAGTTGTGCTAAAATGACTAAATAAATAACTAGAAAAACAAGACTCATGGTAAAGGAGGATGCTTGTTGAAGTAGAATAAAATTATAAACTCCAGCAAATAAACCTAAATAAACAAGAATAGTTTTATGGATAGTATTTAATTCATTACTAACTAATAATAGATAAGGTGAAAGTAGAAAAAGATGAAAATATTTAACTATAAAAGTGGCAGAAACATATTTATCCATACTATGATTTAGTTAGAAAATTAAATTCTAACTAAAGAATATATAATGTACATTTATTTATTCCATTGGCTCATTGTTGCTCCTCTATTCGTTTATATAGGTTTGATGAAAGAAAAAACACCCGCTAATTTATTTAATCTATTATTAGCAATGGGTGTTGTAGTTTTTGTTTACCATTTCCAGAGATGGTACACAGTTTATGGTGCTCAAAAAATTAAAAATATTTATTGATTTTCTTTTTGGGGTTCCTCAAAGCTAAAAGGAGGTCTATTTTGAGCATAGTTAACTGGTGAGAACATTTGTAAAAAGAAATCACGAATATCACCCAAAGTATCGCGTTTTACGCAAACATAGTTATTAAATACTTGGTAAAAAGGGGCGTGGTGATGTAGCCATGAGTGTTCTTTCGGACCAGGAACTGCTACTTCATTCATAATATCTCCCCCTAACATTTTTGAATCTTTATTTAAGCAAGAAGAGCATTGACAAACTTTCCATTGTTTATTGCCATTTTTATTCAGGTCAGCTATGTAATATTTATTGTTTTTTCTATTATAAATCATCATACCCAAAGGTGCTTGATCAATATGGATAGAACCAATTGTTTTCATATCTACTAATAATAGATAACTTTTTAAAATAGCAAAAAAAAAGTATTATATTATTATAAATGAGTTTAAGCAATCTTACCATCTATAATAATAAATTATGTAAGAGAATGGTTGATTTTCAACAAAATGCTACCATTCAAGGTAAATTATTTAAATACCTATCAGGAGATAATTTGATCTACAAAAATTATACCATTGAAGATCAAAATAATGGTAATTACGCCCAACTATACAACGTTTCTGGTACTATAACCACTGATAATAACTATAATGTTAATGCCAATTATCTTCAATATGGATACGCTTTATTACCTAAGTTTGCCGTTATTATGTTTTCTGGTACTCCTGTCCAGATCCCTGATGGCTGGTTACTTTGTGATGGTCGTACTGCTACTATTAATGGTACAACGGTCACTGCTCCAGATCTTCGTGGTAGATTTGTCCTATCCTATGGTCAAGGTCCTCTTGATTTTGTCAATACTACAGTTGCTGCTACTGGTGGTGAACAGAAACATACTCTGACTATTGGAGAAATTCCTTCTCACGATCACGATATTTATTCAGTTAACGATGACTTTAACGGTTCTGGTGCTTACCCTAATTATACTAGACCTTCTATGGCTCAATACGATAGTTCGGGTACAATTACTTGGACAAATGCTATTCAATCTGTTGGTGGCAGCGGGTCTCACAACAACATGCCTCCCTATTATGTTCTTTGCTATATAATGAAAGGTTTTTAAATATTTAATAAATAGTATATTTATAGTATAATTTATAAATATATCATTTTTTTCTAATTATGCTAAAACAATTCTCTTTTCATGACCAAGACGGATCTTTGGATTACAATAGATCTCATAACCTTGATCACGAACATCCATACACCAAGAAACATCTTCACTAGAATAATCTTTAACAATCTTACCATTAATATTAAACTCATGAAGTCTAGGTTTAAAGAAGGGATATTGAAGAGACTCCATAACTCCGTATTTCATACATAGGAATCCAAATCCAGTGTAATCAACAGGGAAAGATCCGTTCTTTTTCTCAATATCTTCGCGGGTTAGGAATTGGTAAGTACCATTTTCTTTGTAGTATTTATGATTCATTTTTTCAACGATAGCAAAATGCTTATTATCTGCCATAATATAGCAACCACAAGCAACATCCTTATCCATATCAATAAGAGCCTGGAAATCCTCGACATTAAAAAGAACATCACTATCAATCCAGAACATATAATCATATTCAACCTTACCCCTAAAAGGTTTCTGGAGAACACCATCTAGTGTATTCGCACCAAGACATTCGTTACGAACATAATAAATATTGGGACTATATGAATTACTAATGATGAGTTTGTGTCCAACCCAGTTACAATAATTAATCAAATTAGACCAACATAGAAGGAAATTATTGGAATAATCACGACCAGGAATACAAACTACTATAGTTTTAGGAGGAGGCTTTACTTTTTGCTTATCATCTGTATTGGTTTGAACTACCGTCTCTGTATTGGTTTGAACTACCGTTTCTGTATCATTGGAATCAATGATTTTTTCAACTTGCTCTACAATATCACTCATCTTTATCATTTAATTTACAAATTGTATTTAAATTATTATAATATACTGTAACGATTGAATGTACCAAAAGAGAAAACTTGTATTGAACTATAATTTTGGTTTAGTAATAAACCGGTTTGACCATTTATTAGATCTGTACTCGTGTTATTTCTTGTAATAACAATATTTTTATTGATAGCGTCCCCTGTTCCATCTACTATATAGAAAGTTTGATTGGGTACATTAGATGCTTTAGGAAGTTCAATTGTAATTGTCCCTGAGGCAGATAAAGTATCTACATGAATTAAATAATCATCATTTTGAACTGCATAGGTACTAGTAATAGGAGCGGTTGTTTTGTATCTAATTTGATTATTGTAATAAACAACCGAATTGTAATAAACGGTCTGATTAAATGTGACAGCGCCGCTAACCGTAAGATTCCCACTTAGTGTCAAATTACCATTCATTGTAGTATTATTGGAAACATAGAGGCCGCTAGTGGATACATTATTGCTGAATGTAGCATTACTATTGACTAGTAGTGATCCGCTTAAAAGACTATTATTGGAAACATAGAGGCCACTAGTAGATACATTGTTGCTGAATGTAGCATTACTATTGACTAGTAGTGATCCGCTTAAAAGACTATTATTGGATACATAAAGCCCACTAGTAGATACATTATTGCTGAATGTAGCATTACTATTCACTAGTAGTGATCCACTTAAAAGACTATTATTGGATACATAAAGCCCACTAGTAGATACATTGTTGCTGAATGTAGCATTACTATTGACTAGTAGTGATCCGCTTAAAAGACTATTATTGGA